>ENA-UOOM01000005-UOOM01000005.1-fermentation-metagenome-genome-assembly--contig:-NODE-5-length-422441-cov-85.894895_pt1 | contig 422441 bp, 486 predicted proteins | sample MGYA00245781_ERZ724031 | MGnify/ENA primary metagenome ERZ724031 (study PRJEB28704, sample SAMN03018317) | fermentation metagenome | biome: anthropogenic terrestrial biome; feature: soil...
CATAGCAGTAGCCGATGTAACAGGCCTTGTTGCCGAATCAAATGAACACAATAACTGGGTTAGCAGTACTAGAATATATGTATCCAAAACATGAAAAAAAACACTTTTTTTTCTTTTTTTTATTCAAACTAAATAAATGATCCCCAGTATATAATAAGGGATTTGATTAAAAAATCTTATACACAAAAACATACAAACAATGGCAGACATTGAATATATACTAACAGAATCCAACGAAACAACTACGGACCAATAAAACAAATGACATTAACTTAAATCAATTTTTTTATTTTTAAGATTTGAAACACTTCAATTTTATTAACATATTCAATTTCACTTTAAATAATGATAGGAAATAACATTTTATAGTAGAACTAATCTAATTTTTCATAAAAATCCATGATTATAATGTAAAAATAAATTGTAATTCTTTTTTAATGGAAATTTTCTTTTATATAGTTTTTTAATCCATTTTTAATTAAATCAATTATAAACTATTATCAAAATCATTATAAAAAATCAGTAAGTTATTTATATTTCGTAATACAAACATTATGTAAATTAATGCTCAAGTGAGTCTATTAATGAATAGAATACAGAGACATCTAAAATAGCGCATATTAAAAACTAAAAGTGATAAATTTTTAATTATTTGGCTACAAAAACTTTATTCATATAGATATTATATCATGATATAATTTGGATGGGTAAGCCTAAATAATAAGCAATTTAACGCATTATTATAACGAAGGATCAAAATGAAAAAACTATACAACACTGATATTTTGCTTGTGACTTTATTAGCTGTTTTTAGTTTAATATTCCTTATATTTGGACCGAATAATAATTTTATAGGAAGTATACTGGGATATTTATTGATGTTGTTTTTACCTGGTTATTCCATTATAACAATTTTCTTCCCAAGAAAGAATGATTTAAAAAATATTAAGCGTCTAGTATTTAGTTTTATATTTAGTATTGGAATTACGATTTTAATTGGCTTACTATTAATTTACATCCCTTCTGAAACCAGATTAACCTCAATTTTAATCCTAATTTCTGCATTTACCCTTTTTATGCAACCCATATCCTTTTTAAGGAGAAAACAGGTTTCTGAAAGATTTAACTTTAAATTCAATGAGTTCTTAAAAAACTTTAAATCATCATTTAATGCCAAATCTCAAAGAGATAAGATTATTTTCATTGTTATGGTTATATTCATCGTAATTATTATATCTACAACAGCATACATCATTACATCACCTGAAGATAATGAAAAATTCACTGAATTTTATATTTTAGGCTCTGATGGAAAGGCTGATAACTATCCAACTAATTTAATTACAGGAGAAAGTGGAAAAGTAATTATTGGAATTGTAAATCATGAAGCAGCCAATACAACCTACAGACTTATAGTTAAAATTAACGATGCAGTTCTAAGAGATGATGAAATTTTCCTGATGGATAATGAGAAGAAAGAAATCCCATTCACCTTTGTAACATCAAATGCTGGTCAAAATCAAAAACTGGAATTTTTGTTGTATAAGCTTCCAGATGATAAGAATGTTTACAGGTATCTATATCTGCAGATTAATGTTAATTAAAATTTAAACATCTAGATCAATTTAGAATAAACTTACCTTAATCTCAGTAGTAATATTGATTTGATATGGACTTTAATGAATAGCTTAATGTTTTCTAATAAAGAAAATTAAAATACCATTACTGGCTTTTAATAAAATACATGGGAAATATTTAATTATTTATAATAATAAACTATTAATAAAACGTATTATAAAATAATATAGGTGTTTTCACATTATGGTTACTATAAACACAATAACTACAAACATAATTAATAATGGTCTAATAATTGGAATTGTCTTAATATCCTTTTTAGTTTTTAAAGAAGTATTCAGTGGAGATATAAACGAAAATAAGAAAATTCAGTTTGTTATGAATATAATAAACATTACAATAGTTCCGTTAACATTAGTTTTCATGGTTATAGTAGCATATAAAGCAATTACAGTGCTATCAACTTTATAATAAAATTTTGCTGATATTAATGAAATCTATTTTAATTAAAATAAATTTGAAGTATTAAAATGAAACTGAAACCTAATCGATTAATTTTAGGAATAATTTTCTTATCAATGCTCTATTTATTATGCTATAACTATGCATCTGAGGGTTATTATCAAGATAATTCAGTTATTAACCTATTAACTGGTTATTCAGAAAACCAGATTCTCCTATATGGTCATGTAACCGATATATATAAAGATGGTTTCGAAATTTACAATGTTAGAGATAAAACTGCATATCATGTAAAAACAAACCTGAAAATAAGTTTAGATACTGGTATTTATATTTTGGGTACATTAAATTCAAATAACGAAGTAATTATTATTAAAATGATGAAATTTAAAAGTGAAGATGTCTTAGATGTTTTTTTTAGATCCTTATTTGCATCGATTATTTTTTTGACAGTATTTTTAAGATACTGGAAATTTAATCCTAAAAAAATACTAATCATTAGGAGAAAATAAATGCCGGACTGGATTGCACATGTATTAGTTGCCTGGAGTTTAACTACTATTTTAGGATTCAGATTCAAACAATTCAGTCAATCCAATTCCGCCATAGTAATATTTGGAGCTCTAATTCCCGATATATATAAAATAACTTTATTATTAGATTCATTTGGAATCTATATGCATGATTTTCTAAATCCAATACACCTACCCATTGGATCCATATTAATTGCCGCTATAATTTCCCTTTTTTTTGTAAATAGAAAATCAATTTTCTTATTCTTAATTATGGGGATAAGTTCTCATTATGCCCTTGATTTATTATTATTTAGCGGGGGGATGGAAATCTTTTATCCATTTAGTCCATTAAAATTCCAGATAGGCATTATTTCTGTCACCGACTTTAATATTACCATAGTTTCAATTATTCTGGCTTTATCTGTATATTTAGCTTATAAAAAGTACAATAAAAAAAATTATTTCAATTTAGTGTAGTATAATATCAAATTTTAAATTCCACTTTAGTAATTAAACCATATTTTAAAATTTAAAACCCGTTTCTATTGAAAAATGTATTTATATCCCCTCTTAATCCACATAAATACAATTTCAGTATGTTAAAATCTTTAATATTTGCATTTATCCTACTTAACTTATATAATTGATTAATTGAATTCTTTAAAAGTTGCATAGGGAAAACTGAAACAGAAGAAGTATAACCAGTATTTTCCACTAAAGATGATAATTTTGTATTGAAATCACCATTGGGATAGGCAAAAGATTCAACTTCTGTTCCTAAATTTTCTTCTATGCATTTTTTAGAGTTTATTAGTTCCCATTTTGCTTTATCAAGACTAACATTGGTTAAAATAGGATGAGTTACTGTATGAGAACCAAATTCGATACCATTTCTATTCATTTTTTTAATTTCATTCCATGATAAAAGATATTTTTTACCTAATTTTTCAGGGATATTTACATCAGTTAAATCAATTAATTCCGCTATTACTGTTTCTTTTTTGTTATTATCCATTTTTTTTAATTTTTCTTGAATATTTAATCCTGTTAATAATTTATCTTCATTACAACATAACTGATAAGCCCCTATATTGTTTAGATCAATAGATTCCATGTCGGTATGAAATAGGGCATAGTTTATCTTATCCCACCAGAATAAATTTTTTTCTTCAACAGGTCCTGTAGCCAGAAATACAGTGGCAGGAGCGTTATATTTTTTTAAAATAGGAAAAGCAAATTCATAATTGTCCTTATATCCATCATCAAATGTTATTACAACTGCTTTTTCAGGAACATTCCCATTTTTAATCATTTCACTCAGGTTGCTAAGTGAAACTATTTTGAAATTTCTGCTAAGGTAATTAATATGATAATCAAATATCTTTTCACACAGCGGATTAAGAGACCATCCATCAGTTTGTGGGCCCACTCTATGATATGCTAATATGCTAATTTGGGATTTTGTTATTTTTCGTCTTAAATTACCATAGAAGTCAAAAATACCCGCTTTATTCATACATCTTACAAAATTGTTTAACATTGCAATCACCTGATTCATCTAAATTAAGATTCCCCCATTATTTTCCTTTTTTGCGAAAGAGAAAATATTAAGTATTACCTTATATAATATAATATTATATATTATTATTAATTAATGTTTTTGTGGCCATTATACAATATTTGATCAGAAAATATAATGTCTATCGAAAGAAGTTTATTAAAATGGAGATATAAATTATGGATTTGTCTATTGAAGCGCTAAATAATGCTAATATTGATAAATGGGAAAAATTTAACCATGAAATGAGTGAAGGGACATTTTATCACACTACGAAATGGAAAAGAGTACTGGAATTATTAGGGCATAACCCCCATTATTATCTGATTTTTGATGGTGATGAAACAGTTGCTATATGTCCTTTCTATGAAATGAAAATAAGAGGATTTAAAGGCATTACAACTTTACCTGAATCTGATTATAATCACCTTATTTTCAAAGACAATGACCCTGCTATTTTAGAATTTATTAGGGAAGGATTGGAATCCGAAGCAAAGAAAAACTCATGGTCTTTTATAATATTTAATTCTTTAGATAAAAATATTGGGGACAAATTGGATGTATCTTATTATCCTAACTTTTCAATGGGAACTATGGTATTAGATTTAGATCATTTAAACCCTGACAAAATCTGGGATGACGTTTTTACTGCAAAAAAAGGGCAAAGAAGATATATTAAAAGATTTGAAAGGGATGGATTTCAAATTAGGGAAATTGATTCAGATGAAGATATTAAAATTCTATATGATTATTATCTAAAAAATATCAGGCATATCAAGGGTAATGAGTATTCATATTCACACTTTAAGGATTTATATGATGTCTATACATCAAAAAACATATATTCTACATTGTTATTTAAAGAAGACTTTATTGCTGGGGGATTTTTAAATTTCATTGATAAATCCAAAAAAACAATGTATTTGAGGTATGTAGCAATAAACCGTGATATATCTAACAAATATCATGTTCAGTACTATTTACTTTGGGAATCAATTAAAAAAGCCAGTGAAATAGGATTAAAAAAATTGGATATGGGTAGTAATGTTTATGACCACAATCATCCTGGTTATAAATTAAAAAGAAACTTTGGGGCTGAATATAAAAATCAGTATTCAATAATAAGGCCCATTTCCAGACTTTTTAAATTTGGACATAACGTCTATAGATCGGTTAATCCAGTGGAATAAAATGAAAAATGAATATAGCATCAGGAACTTGAAATACAAATACAGATTTTTTTTTACCTTAGATTATCTCCTTAAAAAGATAGGAATTACCTTTATCACACTTTATATTTACTCAATAAAATTAGATGATTTTGTTTTTGAAGGGCCTAAAAATGATGATATTACTATAAAAGAATGTACAGTAGATGATTTAGATAAATTCGGGAAATTAAAGGATTTGTTTTTATCTGACATGGGAAACGGCCATACTTTAATTGGCGCCTTCTTAGACCACCAATGGATTGGTTACTTATGGATAAGTTTTAAACCAGTAGAAGTTGAGGAAGTGGATAGATTTATACATTTCGATGGAGCTTACCTATATCGAGCCCATGTTAAAGAAGAGTACAGGCAAAGAGGAATATACAAAAGAATGTTACAATTTTCTCTAAATCAAATTAAAAATAAATATAAAAAAGATATGGTTTATGGGATCATTGAAACTTCAAATATTCCCTCAATTAAAGGTGTAGAAATGCTTAATTTTTCTAGAATTGGAACTATTAAATATTCCAGAATCTTTTTATGGAAAAAATACGAAGAAAAAATTGAAAATAATAAAACTGTTTACCTTAAAGAAAATAATAATGCATTAAATTATTTAGCTTTATTAAATAGTGATAAAGAGGTATAAAATATGGAAAAACAAAATTCTGGTCTCAGAAATTTGAAATATAAATATAGATTCTTTTTTACATTAGATTATCTCCTTAAAAAGATAGGAGTTAATTTCACTAAAGCTAACATTTATTCATTTAACTTAGATAATTTTGTTTTTAAAAAGCCTAAAACTAATGATGTTGTTATAAAAGAGTGTGAACTAGAAGATTTACCTAAATTTGGAGAATTAGAAGATCTATTTTTATCGGATATGCAAGATGGCCATATTTTGGTAGCTGCATTCGTAGGTGATCAATGGGTTGGTTATAATTGGATTAGTCTAAAGCCAATAGAAGTTGAGGAAGTGGATAGATTTATACATTTCGATGGAGCTTACCTATATCGAGCCCATGTTAAAGAAGAGTACAGGCAAATGGGAATAATGAATAAAATAACATATTTTAGTTTAAATCAGATTAAAAATAAATATAAAAAAAATGAAGCATATGCAATTACTGAAACTGCAAACGTGCCAGCAAATAGAACTTTAGCAGGTTTAAAATTTTCTAGAGTTGGAACTATTAAATATTTCAGAATCTTTTTATGGAAAAAATACGAAGAAAAGATTGAAAATAATACTGCTACATTATTAGAAGTTTAGACATAATATCTCTTCAAAAGTGTTAGATTCAATGTGACAATATTTTTTGGCAGTAATTATTAAACTTAAGAGTTATTATAACTTTTAAATCATCCTATTTAATATAATTTTTTTCATTACCCCATTTATTTAAAAAACCATCTCTCCATGCTTTTAAAATAATCTTTAATCCTTTCCAATCATTTAGAACCAATCTTCTAGATGTTTCACTAACTATCCACAGTAAAGTCATTTTATATCCATAGTAATTCTTTTTAATATGGAAATAATTCCGATGATAGCAGTAGGATTTAAGATCATTGGTAATTATGCTATGTCCAATTAATCCTTTTAACGGATATTTAATTATTACCCTATTTGGAGGATGAAAATAGTGAGCATCTAAAACAGTTGCCGCATTAAAGTTATTTAAAAAAGCCCTTAAGGAATATTCAGCTTCATCACCCCAGATAAAAAATTCCTTTCGCGGATAACCAATTTTTTTTACAACATCTTTATTTATTAACAGGCCACTAAAAAAGACGGCATAGCCACTAATAATATTATCTTTAGAAACTTTATATGCATCATCAACAGTTAAAATATCGATGTATTTACCATTTCTATAAACTGAACCTTGAATTGCTAATTCTGCCTGGTTTTCATTATTCATAATCAGAGGACCTACAATAGGGAATTGTTTCTTGGTTAACAGCATCTCTAAACAATTGGGCGATGCTATTCCATCATCATCCATTAACCAGAACCAGTCATAGCCCTTTCCATATGCTCTTTTAAGACCTTCATGAAATCCTCCTGCACCGCCAGCATTGTTGTGCATTCTAACATAATGGATGGTTAATTGATTCTTATTAGAAGCTGATTCATAAGGTTCTAAAGAATCCATGGGCGGAATGTTATCAATATATCCCTTTTTAAGTAGTAGTTCTGGAGTTTCATCTGTTGAAGCATTATCTATAATTAAAATAGCATCTAAGGTTCTTGATTGTTCTTCTAACGATTCCAAACATTCAATTAAAAGTTCTTTCCTGTTATAGGTTACAACAACAGCACAAATCGTTTCGCTCATGTATTAACTCCTACATTTTATTTATCAGTTTTTTTGGCTTATTATTATCAAAAATGCCTCTAAATCCATCGATATAAGCATTGGATATGAATTTAATCCTCTTAACTTTTTCATTATCCAAAAGGACTATTAAAAATATTTCTTTGATATATATTGTGAATAATAATCTATAAAAAAGCCATTTAGGGGCATGTGTCTTTGTTGTCCAGATAAGATTTCTGGTATCAAGGTAGGTAAGAAATAGATTATCCAGGGGCTGGCGCACATATACATTTCCTAAAAAATTCTTTTTTTTATTTATTACAGTTTCCTGCAGTACTTCTTTATGCATTGTGGCACAATCAGTAATTAAAAAAATCTTTCCAAATTTTTGCAGCCTTAAACAATATTCCCAGTCGTCAAAGTGAATGAAAAACTCTCTTTTTGGAAAACCAACTTCTTCAACTGCTTTTCTATTTACCAGCAAACTAACAAATGTGGTAAGTTCAATTTCCAGTAAAGAATCCTTTTCATATTTTTTTTCTTCTACCGGTGCAAAAATGTCATAAAAATGTTTTACTCCATTAAAATTCAGTTTTCCAGCAGTCTTGATTAAAATTTCATCTGAAGTATCGGTAATTTTATTGGTTAAAGCTGACAATCCCTCTTCTTTAAAGTAGTTGCTGAAATTTTCCAATAAGTGTGCATTATGTGAAGTATCACCGTCTGTTATCCATATCCAGTCATAGCCTTTCTCATGAGCTCTTTTTACACCTTCATGAAATCCTCCTGCTCCACCCGTATTTTCATACATCCTTACATAACGAATTTTTATTTCACTTTTATTCACAGGACTATTAATTAAAAAGCATTTTTCCCAGTTATGATCCAGTTTGTCTGGAGGTAATTCCTTGATGAATTCTTTATGCAGTAAAAGATCAGGTGTGCCATCTATCGATGCATTATCTATAATATAAATAGCATTAAGTGGTTTAGTTTGGCTAATTAATGATTCTAGACATTCTATCAACAATTCCTTTCGATTGTAAGTTACTACAACAGCGCAGGTTGTATCTTTACTCATTGTATATCATTCCTGAAAATGTTTAAGGCGCTTTTAATCACATCTGACATGTTGTAATATCTGTATTCTGCAAGTCTGCCCACAAATATAATATTGTCCCAGTTTTGTGTTTTTTCTTTATATCTACTGTAGAGTTCAACATTTTCTTTTTTAGGTATGGGGTAATAAGGAATTTCCTTACCCTTGATTCTCATATCATAATTTTGAGGGTACTCCTTTACTATGGTTGTATCATGCTTTTTTTGGCCTGTTAAGTGTTTAAATTCAGTTATCCTTGTAAAATCATAATCATTAGGATAGTTAACTGTTCCCACTTCCTGGAAATATTCTAAATCTTCATTTTCAAATTCAAATCTTAAGGATCGGTAAGGAAGTTCACCTAATTCATACTTAAAGAATTCATCAATTTTCCCAGTAAATATCAATTTGCCTTTAAATTCCTCTCCAAACAATTTTATTTTATTTATAGTAAAATCAGCATCAATCACTTCCTTAAAATCAGTATTTAAAAGAATTTTTATATTTTCATTACTCAACATCTTTTCAAACATTTTTGTATAGCCCTCTCTGGGCATTCCCTGATATGAATTTTGGAAATAGCGATTATCCTTGGATATAAATACTGGAACTCTACCTGTTACCGATGGATCTAATTCTTCTGGCTTCATTCCCCACTGTTTAACAGTATAATTTAAAAAAACCTTCTGGTAAATAAAATCAGTTAAAAGCTTTAGATCCTCATCCTCAACTTCTTTTAATTCTAAAATAGGAATTTTAACATTGTATCCAAATTTATCCACCAGTTTTTCTTCAAGTTCCCTTGCTTTGCCCTCAGATAGTAATCCTTTTAAAGTGTTTAAATTAAAGGGTACTGGAACCTTTTTTCCATCAATAAAACCTAAAACTTCGTGCTGATATAGATACCATTGGGTAAATTGGGATAAATAATTCCAGACTTCTTTAGAATCCGTATTAAAAATATGGGGTCCGTATTTATGCACTAAAATGCTGTTCTCATCATAATGGTCATAACAGTTACCTCCTATATGCCCACGTTTTTCTATAATCAAAACTTTTTTATCCAACTCATTAGCTATTCGTTCTGCTAAAACAGAACCAGCTAATCCTGCGCCAACTATAATATAATCAAAAATCATTTTTTTAACTCCCATTATTTTTCAGCCTAATATAATTAGATTCATCCTGTTCTGCCTATAAACTCACAGTTTCTGCCAGCATTTTGAAGGCGACATTTTACATTCATTGTATCCCCAATTTGACCAATATATTTATTCTGTTGAACTTGTTTTCAATTCATTAATTACATTTCTATAAATCCTCCAAAATGAAAGTGTTATTACACATTCTACTATTAAAAATGATAATGCGGTTCCTATATCCTTTAAATAATAAGTCATAGGCACTAATAAGAAAAGATAACAAACACCAACAATAAACTGAACACGTGATACTCTATTAGCATATCCTAATGCAATTAAGAATAATACTCCAAAGACATTACTTAAACCAACGATAAATGGTATAAATGAGAGTATTCTAAGGATAACAATGGAACTTTCAAATTGGTTTCCAGCCAGAATATTTAAAATAAATCCTGCTCCAAGAAACATGATTATAGATATTATAAAAGTAAATGAACCTACAAAAACAATTATCTTTTTAATAAATTTATTTACATCATCTTTGGATTTAACTGCAATAGAACTAATATAAGGATACAAAGATTGTGAAATTGGCCCTAAAAGCCCAATAGCCACATATATTATCTTTTCAGCTGCTGAATAGTAGCCTACTACAGTACTACTTGCAAAAATACCTAAAACAAAAACATTGGAAGTTGTATAAAAACTAATAGCTACATTGGATATAAAAATGTGCCAGCTACTTTTTAATTGAGTTTTTATATCCTCTTTGGAGGGTATATTAAATTTAATATTAAAATCTTTAAAAGCAATTCTCATTGCTACTATTCCAATGATTATTGCTCCAACTGAATTTATTAATGGAACATAAATGTAATCAGCAGGTTCATGTATAAATATAAATATTGAAACCGTGAAAATCAGGCTTGTACCGATGTTTAGAAGGCTTATATATCTCATTTTTTCTATACCCAGGAAAAACCATGATGGCATCAATAAATTACCAAGTACCAATCCAAAGGCAAAAAAATATAGGACCCAATTAGTTCTAAACGAATCGATTGAGAATACAATTAATGATAAACCTAAAAAACTTAAGATCATTAACAAAATTTTGGCAGATATAACCGAACTAAAAATTTTTGATAATTGAACTTCATTATCTCTATTGATTGAAATTTCTCGGGTGGCTGACAAATCAAACCCAAATTCAGTCACCATTCCAAAGTATGCGACAAAAGCTGTTGCAAATGCAATTAATCCATATTTTTCAGGGCCTAATACACGGGTCAAATAAGGAAATGTAATTAAAGGCATAATATATACAAAGCCTTTTAAACTAAATAATGAAAGAATATTAGTTATTATCCTTTTATAAGCTTCATTTTGTAGGATTTTTTTTGTTAAGGCAATCATATTGGTTCCTTTATCATCATTTACTGAAATTATTGCATTTTTGATATTCTTTGAATTCAATTTATAAAGGGCATTAATAAATTAAATGTTAAGTTAATATTTGAAATTAATAATTATTAAAACTTGTGATAAGTTAAATTATTTTTTATGAATTATAAAATGGTTTTAACCATGATAATCCCAAATTTTTAATTGATCAATACATATTATCCGGTTAAATTTTCAATATATCCTTACTATTGCAGTAATATGAATATGAAATCCTTATCTATCTTATTCCTATATTTAATAGTAATACTATCTCTCTATTAAATTAATTTAATTTAAAAATTAAAAAATTACTAGATTGCTAAGATTTAATAAACCTATTTAAATAATTATTTAACCTGTTTCCTATTTTAAAAGTTTAATTTTATTTTCATAATCTTTTCAAATTTTATTTTAGCTGTTTCAATGAAAAAAAGTATAAATAAATGGAAAAACTTATAACTAAACCAAAATATGGCTTTAATTAACTAATTATGCCTTTATATCATATTGATTAAATAAAAAAATTATAAAAAATCAATTTTTAATTTCTTTAGAGAGATTTTGGCTATAAACTAATTCATATAGTTATATGCCCAATAAATTAATAATAAAAAATATAAATAAAATTCACTAGTATTTGAGGAATAAAATGGTAGACGTAATCTATATCGAAATTACAGTTATTTTAATTCTAGTTATTTTAAATGGAATTCTGGCTATGTCTGAGATTGCAATTGTTTCTTCTAGAAGAATTAAACTTCTAAAAATGAGTAAAGAAGGGAATAAAGGTGCTGACATTGTACTGGAACTCATGAATTCACCCAATCAATTTTTATCCACAATACAGATTGGAATAACACTTATTGGAATATTTGCAGGTGCGTTTGGTGGAGCAACCATTGCACTGAATTTAGGGGACTATTTAAATCAGTTTGAGCTTATAAGGCCATACAGCGACATAATAAGCGTTTTTATTGTGGTGCTGTTCATCACCTATCTTTCTTTAATCATAGGAGAACTGGTACCTAAAAGAATTGCAATTGATAATCCCGAAAGAATTGCAGTAAAAATAGCTAAAAGCATGAAAATTCTCTCAAATTTAACTAAACCATTTGTATATTTCCTCAGTTTTTCCATGGAAATTGTACTTAAAATAGTACAGGTTAAAAAACCTGAAGAAAAAGGAGTTGCAGAAGATGAGATTAAGTTACTCATTGAAGAGGGCAGAATAACAGGGGAAATTGAAAAAACTGAAGAAGACATTATCAAAAGGGTGTTTGATCTGGATAATCGTAAAATAAATACCCTGATGACTCCCAAGACAGAAATTACATGGCTTGATATAAATAGTTCAGAAGAAGAGCTCTTAAATTTGATATTTGAAAGTAAGAAGTCTGTCCTTCCAGTTAGTGATGGACATCTGGATAATTTTTTAGGAGTGGTTAAGGTTAAAGACATCTTCAAGTCTTACAGCGAAGAAAAAGGAGTATTTGATCTCAAAGCACACCTTAAAGAACCTTTAATAGTGCCTGAAAGCTCCTATGCTTTGAATGTTTTGAAATTATTCAAAGAATCTGCAGAAAATGTACACATAGCACTTGTTGTTGACGAATATGGGGATGTAGAAGGTTTAATTACCCTGTATGATATTTTAGAATCTATAGTTGGAGATTTACCCCCCGAAGAATTAGAAAAACCAAAAGTATTTAAACGTAAAGATGGAAGCTGCCTTATAGACGGTTCGCTTAATATTGAAGAATTTAAATCCATTTTTGAAATTAAAAAATTACCCCATGAAGATACAGAGAATTATCAGACTTTAGCCGGATTTATAATGACCTATCTCGGCGAAATACCCGAAACTGCCCATAAATTTACCTGGGGCAACCTGCAATTTGAAATAATGGATATGGACGGTTATCACATAGATAAAGTCCTGGTAACTTCCTTAAAAGAAGGTGAAGGGCAGAATAGCTGTTAAATTTCAATTGATATATCCTTAATATTCTTCTGAAATTTAGCTGGAAAATATATTACCGGCTGTTTTACATAAGCTGCTTTATCCCTTAAGCCTTTATCAGATGTTAAAAGAATTGAATCTGTTATGACAGCAATTTCCAGAATTAAATCATCCTCATGCTTAATGAGTTCTCTTTTAGATTTTATTTGGGGTATTTCATAACTGCAGTATAAAAGGTCAATTTTTCTTTCTGCTTCCAGTTTCTTTAATTCATCTATTTCGTTGTAAAATCCTGCCTGTAAACGTCCTTCACATAAAATCTGCACAATATACTCCATAGAATCAGGGATAATTATTTCAAAATTCTCTATAAAACCTAATTTTATCAGTCTGGAGAGAGTGTGAGATATTAAAACACATATATCTGGTATAAGTCTACTGCTGGATTCAGATTCTTGAAATTTCATTTTTAAATACCCTGTTTTTTATAATTTTTAATTTATACTTAATCATTTTCATTTTATTGGTCATTGAGTTTTACATTGGAAAATTAATAAAGGGGTTTTAATTTTTTTATTTAATACTTTTTATTAAATTATTAATACTACTTACAATATATACATCAATACCCTGAGATGATTTATTTGCGAAGTACAACACTTTTATGTTCAGTTGCAATGAGTATGCTTGTAGTATTAATCATAATGGGACTTGCCAAATTAAGCATTGATTCAAACATTGGCGATGACCAGAATGATATACGTGATACTTTAAATAATATAAATCAACCATCTGAAGGTCTGAAAGTTTTAAATCATAAATTATTAAAGACATTTATAGGTAATTGGGTAGTAAAAGGACAGATAATAAATAAAGGAACAAGGGAAATACCCTATGCCATAATTAATATTGACTTTTTCGATAAAAGTGGAAATTTACTGTATTCTGGCCCTGTAACCATTAATGACATAAAACCTGGTGAAAAAAAAGGATTTGAAGTAAATTATTACGGACCAAAGGATAAATTGAATTCATATAAAATCACTTCAGAAATTACAGTTTAAACTCCACATAATGATATGCAGATACACTAAAATTCTTTAGATACATGAGTTATGTTTATTTACCAAGGGACGCAACTTCTTCAGCAAATGCTCCCAGCACTTTTTTGGATAATCCCTCAACAAACTTAAGTGAACCTGCACATTCATGACCACCACCGTCAATACCGGCTTCAGGGATTTCATCAACTAACTTTAAGATGATTGTATTCAAATTAAATCCGAACATTTGATTCACTGCATCTGTAGCCCTTATAACTCCAAAATCAGGACCATAAGAAAGTGTTACAATAGGATTTTCTTCACCATACTTTTTAACCATTGTATCATGAACATAACCCGTTGTTTTACCGGGAGCTGGATATGTAAATTTAAAAGCATATTTTTCAACATCTAAAACATTGAATATCACGCCATTTGGCAGTTTTTGGGTTTTAAGATTGGGAAGTGCTGCCCTTAATTGATTTTTAACCCTCTTTTTTGATTCTTTATAAAGCGCTTCAACAAGTTTTGCATGCTTTTCGCGGTTTCCGATGCCCAGAATTGTGTCAATTATTCCCCTACCATTCATAAACCTCAGATAAAAGGCTTCAAAGTCTATACATGTGGCAATTTTTTCAAGATCCTCTCTGGAATATCCTTTAGAATCAGCAATTTCAATATATGATTGAGCTTCTCTGGAGCTTGCATGGTCTCCCACCGCAGCTATTCCAGGTAAATGCATGACTAGATCCTTTATTTCGGGATTTATCATTTTTGCGACTTCAAAAGCCAGTGCTCCTGCTGTAATCTCAGAATTACCACCTACAAGATAGGGATTCACATGTACATCAACGTAATCATCCACAACTACCCTTTCATTTTCCACTTCACCGGGATAGTGGTGATCTATGACCACAATTTCTATATCATAAATTTTGGCCTTCATGAGGGCCAGAATGTCTTCTTCAGTTGATCCATTATCTAGAAGAACAATCAAGGGCAGTTTTTGACCGTGTCTTTCCATGTCTTCAAGTGCAAAAGAAAGATCCTTTACAACATCTTCAATTTCATAAAATGGAGCTTTACTTGGTGCCCTTTTAAAGAAATGCCATTCTGCATCACTTCCAGGGTTAATATCCCTAATAAGTGGAATTACCGCCTTTTCCATGGCGACTCCTGCACATATTCCATCTGCATCTGCATGATGTCTTACAAGAATTGATCTTCCATCAAATATAGCTCTTCTTATTGCTTTTGCAGCAAGATGCATTCTACTTCTGAGCTTATCGAGAATTTCACTTTCAATCATTAATTCTGTGGTTTCAGGTTCTGCTTTTTTATCAATTGCCTCATCAATTAATCTTCTGGCTTGAATTGACTCTTTTCCATGGAGTTTTTCAATTGACTCTGATTCTATCTGTATTTTACCACTGTGAAGATTTACTTCTCCCAGAACTTCCACAATATTTCCAATGTTTATATTGGGATAAACCCTTATTCCCGGTTCATCAAAGGCTGCTGCCCATGTAGTGGAAGTTTCATCTGAAATAGTGAATATGGTAGGGCCAGATGTCTGCTGGATTTGAATTACTTCTCCAACTATCCTCACAGGTCTTTTTACATAATTGCTGGTTATCTCACCTATTGGAGTCCTGGCAATATTCTTTCTAAGCTTGACTAACTCATATTTTCCCTTGATATTAGATTTTGAAAGGTCAACTTCACCTTTACCCCTTTTAATGTCAATTATTTTTACAAATAATTCATCCCCAACATTACATCCAAGATTACGCCCTCTTAAAAGCCCAAAAACCTTTTTAGAGAGGCTTACAAATATCCCCCAATCTTCTACTCTGGTGACTTTTCCCTTATAATCTGCACCAAGTTCAAGATCATTTATATCGCATGCAGGGTGCAGTATAAACACTCTATTTTTAACTTCGCAATCTTTACAGTAGTCTCCTGACTCAATCTGTACACCACACTTTTTGCATTGATTAATTTCACCTTTACCTGCACATGACTCGCATTTTTCTGTAACTTCTATTTCACCTTTACCTTTACAGATGCTACAGGGGACCTCATGTTCTTCATCCAGATCAAAACGTTGCGCAGCACTTTTAGAAACGCCTTTAACATGCTTTTTAATATCAACCTCGCTTTTAACACCTGTTCCATGGCAGCTTTCACATATTTTGTAACTAATAACCTTGTGTCCTTTACCTTTACATTCTAAACATGTTTTATTCATAAATAACACCTAAAATAAGAATTGAGTTTATAAATTTGATAATTTATTTTTTATGTTGCAGGAATTAATACTTAAAATCTTTTATTATTTTAATCTTATTTTTTAAATTTTGATGGATTATTCTTGACCAGAACATCCTTTTTATATTTATATTGAAGTGATTTATCCATGTATTGATTAGCAAGAGTTATATGGGCATTCCCAGTACTGTTATTTTTAACCTTAAGTAATGGAATTGCTTCTTTAAGTTCCTGAGTCGCAGTAATCCTTAAATCAATCTCTTCTACTGAATATTTCATATAGTTTATAAAAACTGCATCATTGGAATTTTGAGCATATTTAAGTCCTTCATCAGCCGAACTTTTTGCCAACTTGAATTCAGATAGTGCTTTATCGCAGTTAGTACTGGCACTATCAAGAGAAAACTCATTTATACCTTCTGCAGCATTATTATAATAATTATCCCCATTTTTCAGATTTGCATTAATTTTAGAAGAAAGATCATTGATTTTTCCAATATCTGATTGAATACACCCTGAAAAAACTACAATTAACATTACCAATAACAGTACAATAAATTTATTTCTCATGATTTCACTTGAACATACTTGTTTTTACCAGTTTCTTTTAAATGGTTCAGATGCTTTATTTCGATTTTAACCTGCTTGAATAATTACTCCTTATTTTAAAATATGAGTTTAACACTTAAAATTTTACCTACACATTTAAAAATATATTTATTTTATGAAAAGTTTAGTAAAAATTGATTGCAAAATCCTTAAAAATAAAAAATTAAAAATTAAATTATTTAGATTTCCATAGACCGTGAATACTGCAGTATTCCCTTGCACTAACCTGATCAATGTTTTCGATTTCAATATTAAATTCTGCTTCCGGCTTTTCATCAGGTTTTAAAACTTTTCTATAGACCTTATCATTTACTATGACTTCAATCCATTCGATACAGTGGTTCTCTTCCATTGGATGAGCTACTTCACCTACTTTAACTTTAACTCCATTTCCTGTTTCTTGAATTACTGGAATATGCTTTTCATGCCCTAAATCTCCTGTTTTTTCTTCAAGTAACTGCATTGGTTGACCACAACATACAATCTTTCCTGTACCGATATGCAGAATTTCAACCATGTTTCCGCAGATATTGCATCTGTAAATCTGTTTTTCTTCGGTCATGTAAATGTCCTCAGTACTCTTCGCATTTAATCTCAAAATATTCGGTAGGATGGTCACATGAGGGGCATTCTTCAGGAGGTTTAGTCCCATTGAGAACGTAACCACATTTTCTGCAGGTCCATTCTACTTCTTTATCTTTTTGGAAGAGTGTTCCTGCTTCAATTTGAGCTAAAATCTTTTTATATCTCTCTTCATGGTGTTCTTCAGCATGGGCAATTGACCTTAATCTTTCAGCAATATCCGCCAAACCTTCATCCTGGGCTGCATTTGCAAATTCAGGATACATTTCACTATTTTCGTAATGTTCACCTGCTATTGCAGACTTAAGATTTTCAACTGTATTTCCATAGATGATTGGTGCAGCTGCTTCTCCGACTATAATTTCATCGGGTGCTTCTCCAGTTTCTTCTTTCAGCCCGTTAATCATTTTCATCAGCCATTTAGCATGCTCTCTTTCATTTTCTGCTGTAAGTAGGAATATATCTGATAGCTGAACATATCCTTCTTTTTTTGCAGCCTTAGAATAAAGAGTGTACCTGTTTCTGGCCTGGCTTTCACCAATAAATGCCTTTGCCAAATTTTCCATAGTTTTTTTCATAAGTAATCACCAGTTTTTATTTATTACTTAATTTATAAATTTTTATTGTATTTATCTTCATCAACATTCGAGTAAATGGTAATTCAAAATAAAGTAATATTATTAATTAATTTGTTTAAGTGCGTCTTTATTAAACTTAATTAACATAAAAACTAATTCTTTGAACTTATTATAAGTTAAAATATGTCTTATTTGTCTGATAGGTTTTTATTAAAATTGATTTAATGACTTACATTATTAAACTGATTAAATTATCTTTATTAAGCCTTGATTGACTTTTAAGTAAATTTAATATTATTAAGTTTTATATAATATTAATTATTTTAAAAAAAAGAAATTTTGGACATTTTATTCCTGATATCTGCTTTTTCTTATTATTAAAACTAAAGAAGCCCTAATAGACATTACAAGCAAAATCAACGGTAAAGAAATCACCATTATATAAAAAATGTTTAATATCCATGAAATAAAAAAATCTGATACTGGATAATTTATCATATTTATTTTATGTAACTTATTACAATTAAATCTTATTAAATATATTAATAATCATGTAAAAATTATTATTTCAAATGGTGTGTTATGAAGGAATTGAAAATATAAGATCCCGATCTTTTTTGATGGAAAACCCCTCTGAAACTGATTATCCTATTTTAAATGAATGATTATTGTAATTTAAGCATTGAAATTCCCTTTGTAAGGGAAATTAAAGAAGGACTTAGAAAAGTAATTTTACCTTTTAAATATTTAATTTCTTCCTATTTTTATTTTAAACCCTCAATTTAATTATTACATCTATCAAAATAAATAAAAAGTATTTAATATTTTAATTATAGATATTTTTACATTAATTTAGTTAGGTGAACTTAATGGAAAATAATAACAGTGTTAGAACATCTGCTTTAATAATTGCGATAATTTCATCATTTTTAACTCCTTTTATGTCTTCAGCCATTAATGTGGCACTTCCTGCAATCAGCAGCGAATTTTTAACCGATGCAATCATATTAAGCTGGATTCCAACATCGTTCTTACTAGCATGTGCCATATTTGCAGTTCCTTTTGGGCGAATTGCTGATATTTATGGGATGAAAAAGGTTTTTACCTATGGAATGATAATTTTTACAATTTCATCACTTCTATGTGCCCTTGCACCATCAGACATTTCACTAATAGGATTTAGGGTTATTCAAGGTATTGGGACAGCTATGGTATTTGTTACAAGTTTAGCAATTGTTACAGCTGTATATCCCCCACAAGAACGTGGAAAAGCTATAGGTTATACTGTTGGGGCTGTTTATGTGGGCTTATCTATTGGTCCTGCCCTCGGCGGAATAATGACCCAATATTTAGGTTGGAGAAGTCTCTTTTACTTTGTTATACCTCTGGGAGTTCTTGTACTTTTCCTCACTTTCTGGAAACTAAAAGGAGAGTGGGCAGCGTGTAAAGGTGAATCACTGGACATTCCAGGCACAATACTCTATAGTATATCTTTATTTATGTTTATGTTCGGGTTTTCTGAGCTACCCGGATTCATAGGGATTTTAATGACAATAATTGGCGCGATAGGACTCATAGCATTTGTAATGTTTGAATTAAGAGTTAAAGTCCCTGTTTTTGATATGAAACTTTTCAAAAATAGAATTTTTGGATTTGCAAGTCTTGCTGCACTTATAAATTATATGGCAACATTTGCTGTAACCTTTTTTTTAAGTCTTTATTTACAGTATATAAAAGGTCTTGATGCATCAAGTGCAGGAATTATTCTTATTTCCCAACCTGTTGTTATGGCGGTTTTAGCGCCTATTGCAGGAAGGTTTTCAGATAGATATGATCCAAGACTAATTTCAACAATTGGAATGGGTATTTCAACCATAGGATTAGCTCAATTTATCTTTTTAAGTACAAATACTGACATAATCTTCATAACAATCGGTCTGGTTATACTTGGAGCAGGTTTTGGACTGTTTTCATCTCCAAATACCAGTGCAATCATGGGATCTGTTGAAAGAAGATTTTTAGGGATTGCATCAGCAACAGTAAGCACAATGCGGTTAATTGGGCAGACATTAAGTATGGGAATAGCCCTACTGCTATTTTCACTATTAATTGGAAGAGTTCAAATAATGCCTGAAAACTATCCTGCGTTACTTTCAAGCATACAAATAGCGTTTGTAATATTTACTGCACTCCTTTTTGTTGGTGTTTTTGTATCTTATGCTGGTAGGAGTGAAAAAGAGGTAGTAAAAGAATAAAAAAAGAATTTTTTCTTATTTTTTTGAGCTTACTTAACATATCTTAATACTTTTAAATTCTTTTTTTTTAGTTAATTAATCCATTTATTTGACTTTTTAATTAAAATAAATAATTAATACTATAAACTCAAGTAAATACTGGATATTAAATCTTATTTATGTAAATCCCTAATAATTACTCTTTTTTTCAATTACTTGTGATTTTGGTATTATTTATCAAAATAGGATAAAATATAAGTAGTACAACCAACATTAAAGAACAATTGATTATATATAAAAAGAGTGACTTCATTATGAAGAGTATAAAAGAAATTGCTGAAATTTTAAGCTTAGATTTGTCTGAAAGAGAATTGGGAAATCCTTATTTTAATGATTCTGATTATAGATCATGTCCCCTAAATAAAGAATATTTTCACAAAATTAATTCATCCGAGATAGATAGAAAAATTGCCTTTGTTGACGGCGGTAATCAAGAGCTATTGCCTTCTCCAGTTTATTCAGTCCAGTTAAACCGTGTTTATTTCAATATATTCAAAAATAATAAACGACAACCAATTCAATCAGGAATACCTCAAAGAATAGAATTTCTTTCTTACACTTCTTCCAAATTCAAAGACGGAGATATTATTTTTCAAACGAAAATAAGGCCAGTAAAAGATAAATTCAGTGAATTTTTACCTGATGAAATAGATCTAAAAGTTAACGCTCGTGAAGAAAAAGTAGAAGCAGGAACACAGGTTGGAATGGATAGAATGGCATCTATGGCTCGAAGATTTGCTGAATGGAAAATTACTGAACGAGTTATAGACTTAGAATTAGAATCTGATGATATTATTATAAGAGACGGGTCATTACAAACAGGCCATAAAAACGAATATAAATACGTTGAAGATGTTTTTAGAAAAGCTATGGAAAAAGATGTATTCATTACTGGTTTGGCCAAAACGTGTAGACTTACTACTGACACTCAGATTTCTCTTATTGATTCTATTCAAAGGTTAGCAGAAGAATCTAACATTAAATACGATAAATGGTGCTATTATCCAGTTGCATGGAGTAAAGATGATAATCTTGTGCATAAAGCAGTGATTATGGTTGTAAAATTGAATAAACATGCACATACTGCATTTAGATTTGAAATATTCAGAACACAATTTGAGGATATGAGTAATAAAGAGATATTAGAATTAATTTCATGTATTGCTGATAATTCTAGAGATATTAAGGTTCCTGGTTATCCATACGGGCTTATTGATGCAGATTTATGGGCCAGAGTTAAAAATGATGAAATGGAAGGATATAAAACAAAATTATATTCAGAACTCTCAAGAATGGGGATCTGGACACAGATTAATCCTCTTATAAAAATTATAAACACACATGAAAAATTAGATGGGCATTAGGAGGTTGAAGGAACCTGGTTCCTGAACATTCGAAAATCTAAAGCTGCAAAAAAACAAATACTTTTGAAGGATTTTCGACGTTCCGAACACTGTCTAAATTTATAATTTGGACGCAGCAAAAAACGGGGTTTTTTGCATGTTTCGTGTTCGTAAACCCCACAAATATTTTTAATATTTTTGGAGGTATGAAATGAAGGAAAGAGGTCAAATTATAGGTGGCGGATTAAAAGATATTATCATTAGAGAAAAAAATGGCGAAAATTTAGAGCTCGGAGAACTCCTCATTGTTGAAAATGCCCTACAATCAAATGAAAGAAATTATACTATTCTGCAAGTTAAAGATATTGAATATAAAAGTCAAGCTCATCAGTCTACCCATGAACTGCTTTCAGGTATGAAATTAGAAGGATATGAACCTGATCTGGAATTTATGGAACCCGAATTAACTAATTATAATTTAGGAAGAGCCAAGTCTTTACTTTACGTTCAAAAGAAGGAGATTGATGGAGAAATATATTATAAAACCAGAAGCCCTAAAAGACTACCTAATTTTTTCAGTCCCATAAAATCTATCGAAAATTCCGATTTAAAATTCTTAGAACCAAAAAATATTGAAAATTCAATTTATTTAGGTGATATTAGAAGTGGATCCACTGTTAAAGAAGGAATCAAAGTATATATAGATTTAATTAAATCATTAACACACCACATTTTAATACCTGCAACAACAGGTCGAGGGAAAAGTAATTTAGTTAAAGTAATGCTATGGAGTATTTTAGATACTGAAGGAGCAGGTATTCTTGTTTTAGACCCTCATAACGAATATTATGGGGATAATATAAGAATAGGTTTGCGAAACCACCCTAAAAAATATGAAAAACTAGAATATTACTCACCAGACCATAATAATGATAATGCACTTAGTTTATCAATAAATGTGAAAAAAATAAGGCCTTATCATTTTAGTGGTATAGGAGGATTCTCTTCAGCTCAAAGTGAAGCTATGAGAATGTTTTATAATAAATATAAGTCAAGGTGGATAACTCAAATTGCTAAAGGAGTAGATAAAGAAACTCTTAGAGAGATGGGTATTGGTGAATCTACTGCTGAAGTTCTAAAAAGAAAAATTGAAACTAAATTAGGAGTTTCTTCCATTATAGATGAAGATTCTGATGAAAAAAGAATTATTTTTAAAAGTAATTTATTCATAGGTGGAGATTCTGGCCTTTCAACAGTTCAGGATATTATTGAAGCCCTGGAAAATGAAAAAATAGTGATTATCGACAGTTCAAAATTAAGTGATTTTGAAGAACTTTTTATAGGAAGCATTATATCCAGCAACATTTTCAATAACTATAAAAATTATGATTCTGAAAAATTAAAAAACAGGCCAGTTATTAGTATCGTAATTGAAGAAGCTCCCAGAGTTTTGAGTCAGGATGCAATAGAAAGTCATGGGGGAAATATTTACGGTACAATAGCTAGAGAAGGCAGAAAATTCAAAATTGGTTTAATTGCAATTACTCAGCTAGCGAGTGTTATTCCCAGAGCAATTCTAGCTAACATGAATACTAAAATTATATTAGGAAATGAAATGTCACCAGAGAGATCTGCAATAATTAATAGTGCATCTCAAGACTTATCAGAGGATGATAGGATCATTGCAAGCCTCGATAAAGGTGAAGCCATCGTCAGCAGCGTCTTTACTAGATTTGCCATTCCAATCTACACTCCTGAATTTGAAGGATTTGTAACAGAATATTTGGAAAAAATACCACAAGATAAAACAAAAAACCTTAAAACAATGATTATAGGTTGATCATAAAATGTATAAATTTGCACATATTGCTGATTGTCATTTAGGTGCACAAAAGTACTCTGAATTAAAAGAATTAGAGATTAAAGCTTTTAAAAAATGTTTAGATAAGTGTATGGAAGAAAAAGTTGATTTTGTTATTATTGCGGGTGATTTATTCCATTCGAATCTTCCAGACATGGGCATTGTTAAAGATGCTGTTTCAAAATTAAAAGAAGTCTCAGAAAAGGGAATTCCAGTCTACATAAATTATGGTAGTCATGATTTCAGCCCCAATGAAACTTCAATTATCGACGTTATTACAGAAAGTGGTCTATTGAAAAAAGTATTCAATGCCTGTATTATCGATGATAATGGTGAAGAAAAGCTTAAACTGGATTTTATCACTGATAAAAAAACAAATGCAAAATTAACCGGTATATCTGGCCGTAAAATGGGATTGGATAATACTTATTATGAAATGTTAGATAAAAAAAGTTTAGAAAACGAAGATGGCTTTAAAATTTTTATTTTCCATGCTGCAATTAAGAACTTGCTACCTGATTTTTTATCTAAGATGGATGGAATTGATGTTAAAAAATTGCCAAGAAATTTCGATTACTATGCTGGAGGGCACATACACAAAAGGATCTGTGAATCCCAGCTCGATAATTATGGAATTATAACTTATCCCGGTCCTCCTTTTGCTGGATATCCCCGAGATTTAGAAATGAGTGCTAAAGGGGAAAAAAGGGGTTTTTATATTGTTGAATTCGATGCAAAGATTCAAAATGTTAATTTCTGTGAGTATGATAACTTTCATGAATTAGATCTGGTTAAATACAAGTTTTTATCATTTAATGCAGATCATAAAAATTCAATCCAGCTTAACGATGAGATTTTAGATGAGATTAAAAAGCATGATTTAGATGAAAAAATAGTTATTTTAAAAGTTAAAGGAGAATTAACAGGCGGTAAAACATCTGATATTAACTTCTATGAAATAAAGAAAATTCTAAAAGAATCAGGAGCAGTTCACGTAAGTATTAATCACCATGGACTTGTATCAAAGGAATTTACAAAAATTAGGGTTAAAGGAGAAACTACAGAAGAAATAGAAGAAAATTTATTGTTAGAGAACATTTCTAATATCGATGTTAAACAAAAAGAACTTAATAAAAAAGAAGGAGCCCGGCTTGCCTTTAACTTATTGAAAACCATAAGAAAAAGCCCTAAACCAAATGAAAAAAAATCAGATTATAACAATAGAATTCTAAACGAATCACTGGACCTATTAGACCTGGAGAGCCCTTAAATGATTTTTAAAACCCTGTCATTGAACAATATACGCAGCTATAAAAATGATGAAATAACATTTCCTGTTGGAACTTCTCTTTTTGAAGGTGATATAGGCTCTGGGAAATCAACAATATTAATGGCCATAGAATTCGCCCTTTTTGGACTTGGAAATCAGAAAGGTGATTCTCTCCTTAGAAAAGGTTCTAAAAATGGATCGGTAACATTAGAATTTAGAATAGAGAATGATAATTACATAGTTCAAAGATCTTTAATAAGAAAAGAGAAAAATGGTCCTGTTAGACAGGAAAAAGGCCTTTTAGGTGTTAATGGTTCAAAAATTAATTTATCTCCTTCTGAAATTAAAGAAAAAATATTGAATATTCTTAATTTTAAAGAACCTCTTAATCCAAGAGCACAAAGCTTAATATTTAGATATGCTATCTATACTCCCCAGGAAGATATGAAATATGTCCTTTCACAAAAACCAGATGAAAGACTTCAAACTCTAAGAAAAGCATTTGGAATAGAAGACTACAAAATAGCTGCTGAGAATGCTAATTTATTATCCAGATCAATAAAAGAAAAAATCATTGAATTAAAAGCCCAGACGTCTGATTTAGATGAAAAAAAAGATGAATTATTTTTGTTAAAGGGAAATTTAAAGGTAAATGAAAATAAACATGCTAAAGCTTTATCTGGTAAAGAAGAATTAGAAAAAGTAATGGGAACGCAAAAAGAATTACTGGAGAAGTTACAGGGCTTAGAATTAGAGCTAAAAAAGATACAAACTGAAATTCCCCATCTAAAAAATCAAATTGAAGATAAAGAACGATTATCAAATAATTATCAATCTGAAATTAAAAATGCTGAAGAAGAAAATCAGCTGAAATTTATACCTGAAATCGAGAATTTAGAAAAAATAGAACTGCCAGCTGATGAAACTGAAGAAAATCTAAGGAATAAAATCATCAAAATTAAAAAAATCGTTAAAGAACGCGATGCTTTAACTGCTAATTTAACTCTATTAAATGAAAACAAGGAATCTATTGAAAATCAACTGGGGGAAGATAAAGATAAAAATTATGAAGATTTAAAGAAAGAAAATGATACATTAACCCTAAAAATAGATGAACAAACCAAATTGATAGATTCTGATAGAGAACAGTTGCAAAAGCTTTCAGAAAAAATATACAAATTAGATGTTAAAAAATCAGATATTGTAGAAAAATTGGAAAATTTAGATAGTTTAGGAGATTTATGTCCTATTTGTGGTAGTAAATTAGATTATAAGCATAAAAAGAACTTAGAAAGTGAAAGTGAGGATAAAATCAGAAAAATAAATTCAGAATCTCAAGTTCTAAATCAGGTAGTATTAAAGGGGAAAGAAAAGTTAAAATCTCAGGAAATAGAATTAAAACAGCTTGAAAGTAACTTAAATGACTTAAATTTACTTTTAGAAAAGATATCAAGTTTAGACAAATTAAAAAATAAAATTAATTCTATTAATAAAGATCTAGTCAGTTTAAATTCAGATTTGGAAGTTATAACCAAAAAATCTATTGTATCTGATGAAATCGATTATTTAAACTACTATGAAAATTTACTTGATAAACTTAAAGAGTATAATCGAAGCCAAAAAGAATTAATAAATATTAAAACCCAATTTAAAAAGAATTTAGACAAAATAAAAGAGAAAAAAGAAAATATAGAAATTCTTAAAGAAGAAAGTGATTCTTTTAAAAAGAACTTAATTAAAGTTAATGAAAGACTTGAAGAATTAGATAACGTTCCTAATGAAATTGTAGAAGCAAAATTCAACTATGGAAAATCAGAAGAAGAACTCCAGCTAATTAATGAAAAAATAGTCGAAACTAAAACTTTAATAGAAAAATTCAATGAGGACATATCACGGGTTCGAGATGGCATCAAGAAAAAAGAAAGTCTAAGGAAACAGATGAACAGGTTCAATGATTATCACATCTGGTTCAATGACTATTTGATTCCTACACTCAGCTTAATAGAAAAACATGTGATGCAAAAAAGATACGAAGAGTTTAATGAAGATTTCCAGAAATGGTTTGGCATCTTAATTGAAGATACATCAAAAACTGCTAAAATTAATGAAGAATTCACACCAATAGTAGAACAGGACGGTTTTGAGCAGGATGTTAATTATTTAAGCGGCGGTGAGAAGACCAGTGTAGCCCTTGCTTATAGATTAGCTTTGAATAATATAGTCCAGCAGGTTTCTACTGGAATGAAATCCAATTTATTAATATTAGATGAACCTACAGATGGATTTAGCAGAGAACAATTGTACAAAGTAAGAGAAATCTTAAATGAGTTGGATTGCCCCCAAATTATCATTGTATCCCACGAAAGAGAGCTTGGAAGCTTTGCAGATAATGTCTTTAGAGTGGAAAAAATTGATGGAAACTCATGTGTTACTTTAATGGGATGATTTTTCTTTTTAAGGCTATAATAAGTAATAATTAAATTCTACTTTAAAAATAGCGTCAATTCAACTTATCCATATTATGCTTTAGGAAATCTATAATAGAAATGGAAAATTAATTTGAAGCTTTAAACAGCTTTGAGAAATTTACACAAATAGCTCCTGAGAAATTAAATATGGAGATAAAAAATGCAAAAAAATTAATTGCAACCTTTGAGTATTAATTGAAATTTTAAATATAATGATTTTTATATTATGATGAAGTCGATGCTTTGAAGAAGATATGTGAATTAATGCAGGAATGATACAAATGGCATTAAACCCTTGGATTTATTTAGTTCTAGCTGGAATGATGGAAATAGGGTGGGCAATTGGGTTAAAATTTACAGAAGGTTTCACCCAGCTCATTCCAAGTGTAATTACAGCAGGATTCATGATAGTAAGCCTGTATTTGCTTTCTTTAGCTCTAAAATCAATACCAATTGGAACTGGATATGCAATTTGGACTGGAATCGGAGCCATTGGTACGGCGATTATAGGAATGCTAATCTTAGGTGACTCAAAAGAGATAGGTAGAATTGCATGTATTTTCATCATAATAACAGGGATCATAGGGCTTAAATTTTTTTCAAATAATTAACATAGTATGATGATATATAAAATGAATTTATCGTAGCATTAATAATAGTATTCTTTATAATATACTTTGGTATCATAATGAGGTTATAGATAATTTTTTTTAGGTTTTTATTCCCAAAAATGAAAATTATTAAACTATTTAATATCTAATTAACGTATGAAAGTAAAAAAAATTTATAATAAATAAGCAGGAGGGGAGTAATAATTCATTATAAGTGAGTTATACAATTCTGACACAGAACTCCATATCATCTAACATGATCACCATCACCAAGAAAGAGAATTTCATTTTAAATCAAATTAAATATCTTCAGGCCGAATATAGTGAGGGAGTACCATATAATATTTTAAAGTTAGACTCAGATCTGTCTGAAACTAAATTAAAGGATATTTTAAATAGTTTGGAGAATAATGGACTAATTTCTAAAGCTGATAATTATATTAAGGCATTAACAGTTGCATCTAAAATTAATATCGTTGAATCCAGTGCAGAAGTCCGCCAGGAAGAGCTTAACAGGGAAGAAGAGAATGCTCTTATAATTATTGAAGAATTAACAGATGATGATGGTCTTGTTTCCAGACATATCCTTGAAGGGAATCTACTTTATGGTGATTTAAAACTCAGCAATCTGGGTATGTATCATTTAATTATTAAACTTGAAAATAAGGGCTTAATTAAAAAAATAAATATGAAAGACGGTGAATATTACAAATATAAACTTTAATATTGATTTTAATCATAAAACATCTTAATTTTTTCTAAATTTTTAATTCAACAATGAATTATTTAGTGGATTTATGCTTTTAAATCCCCACGAATATATTTAAATACTTATTTTAATAAAATTATTACTGGTGATTTTATGGCCAATGATGAAAATAATCAAAAGATACCTGTTTCTCCTGCAGCTTTCATATATCATACTGAAGATGAGTATATACTGGAAATAGAGCTTCCAGGAGTGAATAAAGAAGATATAGAGGTAAAAATAACTGAAAATACCTTTTGTGTTAAAGCTCCAAGGAGAAAAATGGAATATACTGGTTGCTGGGTACTTGCACATGAATTCAATGCTGATGAGAGTATTGCTTCCTATGAAAATGGCTTATTAACAGTAAAAGTCCCATTAACAGGAACTAAAGAAGGTAAAGAGATACGCGTGGAATAAAATTGAAATTTACTTTTAAATTCTTTTTAATATCCTATTAAAAATAAGGATTGAATTTAATCCTTTAAAATATAAAAATAAGATAGTTCAGGTTGAAAATTCCCTAAGCCTTTGCTTTTATCTTAGAATAATCCCAATAGTCTTAATAGCACTATAATAACTATAATAACTATTAAAATGTATAATATATTGTACTGCCCTTTTTCATCCATTTTTTACTCACCCCAAACCTTTTATCATCAATTCGTCTTTTTTATTGCAATTAACGCTTTTTAAGCCTTTGAAGGCCATATTAATTATTAATTATAGCTACAATCCAGTCTTTTATGATGCTTTTGTGATTTGTAAGTCAATGAATGATTCAGTTTTATTTAGACAATTTCAATCAGTAGATTTTAACTCCATAGTTCTCTGTATAAGCTTCAGATTTAACTATGACATTATATCTGTTCATAATGTATTATATATTTTATTATATGTATTACTTAAAATAGAATTATATCCATTATCTTCAAAGATAAAAAGGCAATAAAAATAAAGAAAATAATAATTTATTTGATGTATTAAGCCGGATTAAGATATTTCGGATTTGTATTGGTATGGGCTTTACCATGTACTATACAGAAGTCTGCATCACAGCCACTTTTACCCATATCACAGTAAAACATCCCCTCAGGACAACCCTGTTGATTTGTATAACTCAAAGTGCCTGTTTTAGTACAGTATGGACAATAATTTTGCCACGCTCCTTGATGAATATTGTAATCAGTATATAAACTGCATGAGCATTTAGCGTCTGCAGATACTTTATCTGATGATATTTTAGGATTTCCCTGTACCGCATATTTAGATACTGTAATTGTTTTAGAGGTTACAGTAGTTTTAGTAGTGGCTTTAACAACTGTGTAGCGTTTATAAACCCACTTAGTCCTCCATTTACCCTTGTACTTGTATCTAACCTTTACTTTTTTGTATTTGTATGTTACACTGGCCTTTTTCTTCTTTTTTTTGTATTTTGATTTCTTTTTGGTATTTATTGTCTTAATGTATCCAGCTGCATTTACACTTAATGTATTTTTTTTATCTAAACCAATTTCAGCATTATCATTTGATGCTGCTTGGCTGCTGGTTTCACCAATAGATGGAAAAACACACATCACTATGCCTACGGCAAGTAGCAATGCATACAACGATAGTCGCTTAATTTATACCGCCCCCTGTCCCCATGTATAAATCATGTTTACACAGGACTTTTTGGACAGTTAATTATATTTTAGCAAACTGTATATAAATATTATCATTTAATTTGGGAAAAAAGATATTATTAGAGTCCTTTTTTGCATTTAAAAGTTTATTAGGAGCAATTTTTGTACTATATTATTTATTATCCATTCTTGTTCGTATTTTTAGCTTATTAGTTTAAATCAAACTCTATTTAGGAAAAAAAGTGCTGTTCAATGTATTTATGGACATCATTTTAATCTTTAAATTAATTCATCCCCATACTCTATGACTGATATATTAAAAATCATTTAACTATAAAATATATTAATAAATGACATCTGAATTTTCCATATAATCCATTTTAAATATTAGTGATCGCTTAAAAATTCTATTTTAATATCTATTAATAAAATTATTTTAATAAAGGCTTATTAAAAAATAAATATAAAAAATTAAATGAAATTATAATTTTTATATTCAGAAATGGAGTTAAATAATGATACTTATTGTAGGCGGAGCAGGATACATAGGATCTCACCTGAACAAAGAAATAAGCAAACGAGGATATAAAACAGGAGTGCTTGATAATTTAAGTTATGGTCACAAGGATTTTGTAAAATGGGGAATATTCGAGCAGGGAGATTTAGGAAATATTGATGATATCAGGAGGATTTTTAGCAAATATCCCGTTGAAGCAGTGATGCATTTTGCTGCATTCACCTATGTGGAAGAGTCAGTTGAAGATCCACAAAAATATTACCTTAATAACGTAAAAAACACCCTTAACCTGCTTCAGGTGATGCTTGAAGAAAATGTGAAACAATTCATATTCTCATCAACCTGCGCAACCTATGGAAATCCTGTAGAAATACCTATAACTGAAAATCACCCTCAAGACCCAATAAATCCATACGGAAGAGGGAAATATATTATAGAACAGGTATTAAAAGATTACAGTGATGCTTACGGACTTAAATATGTTTCATTAAGGTATTTTAACGCTGCAGGAGCTGATCCCGAGGGTGAAATAGGAGAATTACATGATCCTGAAACTCATCTAATACCCCTTATTCTGGATGTTGCAGCAGGAAAACGAAATGATATTAAAATATTTGGAACAGATTATAATACTCCTGACGGTACTTGCATAAGGGACTACATTCATGTCACCGATTTAGCAGATGCACATATTTTAGCCCTTGAGTATTTACAAAACGGGGGAAAAAGTGATTTTTTTAATCTTGGGAATGGAAACGGCTTTTCTGTAAAGGAAGTTATAGAAACTGCAAGGGAGATAACAGGGAAAAATATAAAGGCAGTTGAAGCAGAAAGAAGAGCAGGAGATCCTCCAATTCTTATAGGGAGTTCTCATAAAGCAAAAGAAGTTTTAAAATGGAAACCTCAATATGCTGATCTTAAAAATATCATAGAAACTGCGTGGAAATGGCATAAAAAACTTTAAAATCACCTAATTTGTTTAAGAAGCAGTTCTATAAAAAAGCAGATACCATATTACCATAATTATAATGGCGAAAATAACTGCAAAAATGATCAGGCTTTTATCATTACCAAAAATGATTGGGATAGGTCCAATTAAAATTATTCCCCCTGTATGGACTTCCCCAGTTTTAGAAGTAGATTGCAATACTGATCCAATAATCATCAGAATAACTCCAATAAAAACAAATATTATTCCTGAAATTAGAACTGTACTGCCTTTAATCATATCAAATACTATATGGTTTTTAATATATAAACCCTGAATTGGCAGTGATTATTCCTTTTTAAGGCGGAATTGAGAAATTCCATCGTGTTCTCTATGCTCTATTACATCAATCAGTCTTAATTCAGCTAAAATTTCTTCTAAAATTTCATCTAACTGACATTTTTCTTCTTGAAGATGAATACAGAGCTCTGAATGACACGGACAATTAATTGTATCTTTCAAAACATCCCTATCTGCCCATCCTCCAATTCGGTTTAATGCATCATATATTGAGAGATAGGATAAAAATAAGTTGTACTGGTCATCTGTGGTCTCAATTTCATCCACCATGCCCTTAATCTCGCTTATTAGCAGCTTTATACTGTTAAGTTCTTCTTCAGGCACGACCAGTAATACATGAACTTCTTTAGAAAGATAAGAATCTCCCCTGCTTATCTCAAAAAAATCTTTCTTAAGTACCATTCCACCTGTATCCTCTACAAATTCAACAAGTTCATCAAATTTATAAATACCGCCTCTAAAATGCATTATTTCAAACATAAAAATCAAGAAATCTTTTTTAAGATTTTATGCGGTTCTAAAACACTTATTCCTGTATCTTCACCCACTATTTCAGCCTGTACAACCCATTTTGGATTTTTACTGTCGGGGTAGACATTTAATTTTTGGATAAGTACATTGGAAATTGCTTTAATTAACTCTTCTTTTGATTTTATATACTTTCTACCTCTTAGATCACATCTTACTACAAATGAATCTCCAGGATCCATTCTTTCTGTTGCAATCTTCAATATTTTCTCTAGAATAACATCTTTACGTGTTCTAACCACCATATCAATAGGAACAACCTTGGAAACTACTGTTGTAGGAGCTTCCTTTAAAATAATTACTGCTTCCTCTGGATCCATGCTTAACTCCACCAGAACCACATTTGGATACTCAGATTCTTTTATATAAAGAAAAGGTTCATAGCTTGAAAGCGCTAACTCAATTTCTTCAATTCCTACTATTTCTTCGCCTGCTAATTCGTCCTTATGCCCTTGAAGAGTTATTAAAAGATTAAATCCGTCTTTTGGCTGTATAAGTCCACCCCCAAAGTTTAGACTTGTAATATATATGTAACTAAAATATAATAAAATTATGGATAATAAAGGAATACTGACCGTTGAGCTGATATTTGTAACACTATTATTAATTATTGTAATAAGCAGTTTAATTCCAATAATAAATGACCGAATGAACACTGCATCCCAGACTGATGATTTAGGAACTGCCAGAATGCTTGCAGAAAATATTGCAGAAACTGTAAATAAAGTATATACAGGGGGTAATGGTCATTCAATTACTTTTAATATGCCTGAAAATATTAATAGAAAGAATTATGAGGCTACTGTTAATTCTACTGGTGCTTACGTTAAAATAGATGGAATGATTGGTAAATCATTTACGGCTCCTCATAAAATTTCAAGCTCATCAGAACTTAAAAATGAAAAAGTAACTCTTTTGAAAGGCCAGAATTACACCATTAAAAATGTAGAGGATTCAGATGGTTACAACTGGATAGTTATAGTCAGTGAATAAGTTAACACAGTATTACAGGCAAAGTATAAAAATATTAAAAGTCCATAATAAATTTTATGGATATAAAAGGTCAGATGTCTTTAGAATTCATTATTATGGTCGGATTAATATTAGTAATTGTTTTAAGTGTAGCTTCCGCTTTTGGAGATGATATTGAACTTACTCAGGCCATGGGAGCCGCAAGAAGTGGTGCAATTAACGGTGCAAACATGAATAGTTTCGCTTTTTACCCTGAAACTGCCTTTAATAACTACACTTCACAAAATCCCTCTCTAATAAATCCTTCAAATGTTAAAATAATTGAAATTAACTACAAAAATTATGGATACAATGCTACCTACAACAAAACCAGAATTCAAATTAGGATTACTGCATCAACACCTTCAGTTAAAAATTCTGATGATAGAAATTCCATTGGAGACAGAATAAACTTTTATGTAAGAAAAAGTATTTGCGAATCATTTGGTACTTCCAATCTAACAAATAAGCTATATAATCCTGTTCTTTCAAACAGATATATATTTACTACTGCTGATGTAAAATGGGTATAAAAAATTAATTATACTATTCTGGTGTTAAGCGTATATGCCAGAATAATTCCAATTGCCCCAAATACAACTCCAATAAGCCATACAATTAGTACCACATTTTTTTCAGACATAGGTCTCCTTAAAACAAATCGTATAAGGGAATTAAACCCTCCTTCTGGTGCAATAAGTTTGCCATCCTCTCCTATTTCGGTGGGAGCATGATTCTGCCTTTCAACAACTCCCGCACTGTAAAACTTCAAAATACTATCAATTATATTGGGAATAAGCACAATAAAAGCTATTATTTTCACACGGCCAATAAATGCAACGAGCACAATACAGGCACCTATTATTAAAGTCCCGACATCTCCTGGAAATACCCTGGATGGATGTCTGTTATAGATGAGAAAAGCAAGAAGGGCACCTAACATTGCCATTGTTATAATAGCAACATTGTATTTCCCCATTATGATACATGAAGCAGTTAAAGAGATCATGGCAATTGCTCCAAGGCCTGATTCTATTCCATTAAGTCCTGCAAGCATATTCGTTAAATTAGATGCTATTGAAACAGCCACAGGCATGGAAAGCATGTAAATAATTCCTACATTGGGTGGAGCTATCCATATCACAGGCAGACCTGCAAGCCAGAGCAAAATCAACTTTTCCTTAGAAGAAAGCATTACCAGGTCATCAACCATTCCCACAATACCTACCAGAAGAATTACAATAAGTGTTACTAATAACTGGAATTGTAAATCAGGATAAATGATAATTCCAAGAAAAATCCCTATTATAAATCCAAATAAGATGCCAATACCACCCATCTCGGCAACTATGGGCTTTTTTTCCTTATGTATATCCTTACCTACTATATCTGCATCATGTAGCTTATTTATAAGCTTGGGCATGGTAAGATAAGTTGTTAAAAATGCAATTAAGCCACAAACGCCCGAAATAAGCAATAGCGCCTGATATTCTCCAAGATACATGTTAATATCCATTGAATCACCGTGAATGTTGATATTCCTTTGAAATTATTCCCTGTAATGTAATATAATCAATTCATCGCTTTAAAAGACAATAAACTGTCCTTAAAGGAATTTTCAGCTTTTCTGATATATCTTTTGCTGAATATCCGTTACTGTATAACTTCTTTACTTCATCTTCCGTTTCTTTTGAATATTTCGGTTTTCTTCCCCTTTTTAACTTAGTATCCTTAAGATAGTAAACAGTTTTTAACGGTATTTGCAGCTCCTCTGAGATTTCTTTAGGGCTTTTACCTTTATTAATCATCTTTTGTATAATTTTAGGTTCTGTTTCACCATATTTTTTAGGCCTGCCCCTTTTAATTACGGGCTCTACCTCAATTCCAAGTTCTGAAAGAGCATCCAGATATTTCTTTGAAGTCCGGACATACAGGCTGCTTGGACATTTTATTTTTTTAAGTTCAGGATACTTTTCTAAAAGTTCCATAATCACCTGTGATGAAAGTGGTTTGTTTACATAGATTTCATCATCCAAGATACCACCATACTTTTATATCAATTTATATATGTTAAAACTTACTAATCATTTATTCAAAACAGGAATTAAAGGTTTGATTACTTTTTAATCATTTCTAAAAACTTTTTTGCCTTTACAGATGATGCTTTACCGAATGTTTCTATTTTTTCCTTTTCTTTTTTAACTAAAGAAGGATTAACCGAAAAAAGATATGAGGCAGTTTCAATAGGTAAGTTTCCAGTATCATTTAAAATAACAGCACCAACAGATGGTGGATTTAATTTAACATGGAGTCCCTTTATCTTATTTTCAATTTCAAACTTCTTGGCTATAATTTCTTTAATATTTTCAATATATTCAATTTTTTCATCTGTACAATCCTTTAAAATTAAAGTAGTTTGCTTATCAAAATCTTCAAATCCCTTTAACTGATTAGAATCAAGGTTAGGGCGGAGATTCGGAAATGGTCCAGAATATTTATTTCTACGATCATAGGATGTGGTTAAATAATATTTTGTAATATCCCATAAAATCAGTATCCTGGGCATTTCAATATAAAGTTTTTTCTGGATTTTTTTTCTTAATTGGAGGTCATTTTCAAGCTCATTATCTATAGTACCATCAATATTGATAAGATTCTTTTCTTTTAGTATTTCGTTGAGTTTTTCTTCCTTTATATCTTCTTTATCTTCAATATCAACTGTTATTGAATCAGCAGTTTCATTTGCAGTTTTTAAAGCATTATCGTAAGCTTTAAGCTTTTCTTCATTTTTTAATACCCTGTCTAAAACATCATCAATTATCCTTTCAGCAATTTCTCCTGCAGATTTCACATAGGCAATAGAAAGAGCTGTTTGAACCTGTCTGTCATTAATTATGGCCGGTTTTTTGCGGTGAAATTGCAGAAATTCTATACGTGCGTCTGAACCATATTTTTTTCTTATTTCTCTTTCATAGTTCAGATCATCTTCCGCATCCATTGTTACCCTTTTTCTAATCCATCTACCATCTTCAAGAACTTTTACCACAAGAGATAGTGTTTTTACAATTCCTCTCTTTTCGTGTTTCAGGATTCTAACAATATTTCTAAAGGCATCTCTTCCAAGAGGGGATAAATCTGACATTCTTAGCATATATTCACCGGATAAAGGCAAATATCTTATTATATCTAATCTATAAACCCCTTGCTTATTTTCTTCTAATATTAAGTCTCGAGCTCCACAGCTGCATTCTTTATCTTCAACAAATTCTATTTCATGCCTCTTGAACATTTTTTTACAAACATTGCATCTGATGGTTGCATATTCTTCAAGATGTCCTATGGCAATTTTATGAGATGCTATGGATGATTTAACCCTGTCCAGAATATTTTTCTTGGCTGCTGCCTTCATTCTGAAAAAACTGGTCTGTCTGGAAACATCATGGATTTCATCAGCCTTTAATTCTGCTCCAAGAGAACGAGAAGGTCTGATAAGGGAACTATATGGTGCTTTATATCCCTTTATCTCCATTGTGTCCCTTAAATCATATAATTCATCGAGATTTTCCTTAAGATAATGATAAACTACAATAAAACTCTCAAAATCTTTAATTTTGTCTACTTCAACCCTTTGGCGTTTTATTCCTTCCAGGAATCTCTCAGCCCGTGCAATTAAAACTGATTCATTCATTTTATTCCCAAACTAATTATAAAATATGAAAGATTTATTTAATCTTTTCACCTATTTCAGCGTTTTCAGCAGATAAAACACTCAAATTATCAGATGTTGCCAGGATCATACCTTCAGATTTAATTCCAAAGAGTTTAGCTGGCTTTAAATTAACCAGTACAACAACTTTCTGTCCTTTTATTTCGTCAGGAGAATATTTTTTGGCAAGACCTGCAACAATCTGTAATTTCTTCTCTTTAACGTCAATTCTTAATTTTAAAAGGTTATTTGTGCCTTCAACTCGTTCTACATCGATTATTTGGCCTATTCTCAGATCTATCTTTGCAAAATCCTCTATACTTATAATATTCTTCATTTCATCATCATCCTTTAAATTTTCATAAAGTGCTTCTTTTTCTTTCTTTATTACTGAATCATCTATTTTTGAAAATAATGGTTTAGGTTTATTGATTTTATGACCTGCAGGGATAAATTCTGCTGCAGATTCCCATTTAGATGTTTCAAAATTATGAAGATTCATAATCTCCATTATTTGAGGTGCTTTAACAGGAATATACGGAGTTAAAATAATTGAAAGTGTTTTTGCAAGCTGATTGCAGAGATATAAGCAGTTTGCAGCTTCTTCTGGCTTTTCTTTAATTGCTTTCCACGGTTCTTTATCATTGAAATATTTATTTGCGAATTTGGCAAGTCTAATAATCTCAATAAGACCTTCTCTGAACTTGAAATTTTCAATCAGTTCTGAAACTACCTCTGGAATCCCTGTAATTCTATCTTTAAACTCTTTATCGTACTCGTCAAAAGCATCAGGTTCTGGAATCTGGCTATTAAAGAATCTACCTGTAAATGAAAATGTTCGGTGTAAAAAGTTTCCAAGTACATCTGCAAGCTCATCATTTACTCTGCGCTGAAAATCATCCCATGAAAAATCAGTATCACGGGTTAAAGGCGCATTTACAACAAGATAATATCTTAAGATATCCGAATCAAATTTTTCAAGGAATTCAGATGCCCATATAACCCAGTTTTTACTTGTTGACATTTTTTTACCCTCAAGTGATAGGTACTCCCCAGCCACAATGTTTGATGGGAGTTTACAGCCGTAACCCATAAGCAGGGCAGGCCAGAATATTGCATGGTGGTAAATAATGTCCTTACCTATAAAATGGATTGTTTTATCATTCCAGTAGTCTTCCCATGGCTTATTTTCTTTTGCACTCCACTGTGCAGCTGCAGAAATGTACCCAAGGAAAGCTTCTCCCCATACATAGATTATTTTACCTTCAGCATTTTCTAATGGTACAGGAATTCCCCATTCCATGTCTCTTGTGAGTATCCAATCCTTCAGGCCTTCTTTGATCCATTGAAGTGCATAGTTTTTAACGTTAGGAGGTAAATCTTCATTATTTTCTATCCATTCCTTTAAAGAATCTTCAAAATGGCTTAACTTAAAGAAATATTGCTTGGATTTTTTTATTTCGGGCGTAGAACTGCATATAAGACATGCTGGTTCCTCAAGTTGAATCGGGTCTAAATGCCGCCCGCAAGTTTCACAGTGATCTCCTCTTGCTCCTTCTCCTTTACAGTGAGGGCATATTCCTTCAACATACCTATCAGGGAGGAATCTTTTACATTTATTACAGTAAGGTTGTTTAATAATTTTTTCGTAGATATAACCCTTTTCATAGAGTGTTAAAAAAAAGTTCTGTGAGATTTCATAGTGTATGGGGTCAGTTGTCCTTGAAAAGTAATCAAAAGAGATATCACAGGAATCAAGATCATCTTTAATCATTTTATGGAATTTATCGGCAATTTCTTTAGGAGATTTTCCGATTTCTTCTGCTCTGACTGCAATAGGAGTTCCATGCTCATCAGTTGCACAAACAAAAAGTACATCTCTCATTTTCATTCGATTATAACGTGCGTAAATGTCTGCTGGTATGTAGGTTGATCTTAAGTGTCCTAAATGACAGGGGCCATTTGCATAGGGTAGTGCACATGTAATAAATACTTTACTCAAATTCAATTCCTCCTTACTAAAAGATGAATTACAAAGGTTTTAAACTCTTAAATTCATTGATTTAATTGATAATAAGATTGAATAACCCTTTAAAGGTTAAATAGATATTAAATTATCTAATAAAAATTTTAAATTTAGAATAATTATATTATATTTTATTATTTATATATAGTTTAAAATAGATTTTTCCCATTATTCTATTTAATAGATGAACTATTTTAAATATTTATTTACAGTGAGTACCATTTTCATATGCCTTAAAATGCTAACATTACTATTTTGAAATTTTTTATTCTCATGAGGTCATTATACTTTAACTATTTATAATGAAGAGAATCATAAAGCATTAACCGTATGATACCAATGTCCTTTATAAATCCTTTATCAGATGAAGGAAAACAAATTGTCAGGAAAGATGGAGGGGATTTAGACAGGATATATGAAGAAAATAATCAACTAATAGCTTCAATTAATTCCATAAAATCTCAAAAAATATCAGATGACGATTATATCCCTAAAAACTATGTTGATCTTGTTATTAAAAGAATAGAATGGTATGTGGAGAAAAAAAGTGATTCAAAAAATAAATTTAAAAAATATGCCTTTTTATTTGATTCTAAAATTACAAAATTCGATGTAATAGCTTTTTATATTCTCTGTCAGGCAGTGGGCATCAAATTTGGACCTAACTCCAGAGAAAGCCGTGCCATAGTAGAATTACAGGGTCAGTTAATTGAGAATAGACTTGAAGAGCTCAACTTCAACAGAAGAGCAAAAAGAGAGGTAGTTCAGCAAGTCATGAACGAACTTATTGTTGAAGACAGAATTAGATGGACACTTCTTGCTGATCTTATCAGTTCTAAAAAAATTAGCCTTCAAGATCTAGTTTTAAAAGAAGGAAACATTATTTTAGACCGGGAAGAATTCATGGAACATTTTGAAGAAATGATTAAAAACAGACAACCAGAAAAAATGTACAATATTTTTATTGGAGACAGAATTAAAGAGCTTATTATAATCAAAATGATCATGCAGAACACTGAAAATTACATAAAAAATGTTCATGAAATGTCAAATACAGTTGAACCTAATCCAACATTGCTAAAAATAGCTGATGAGATATCTGAAGCTTTATCAAAAGAAATAAGGCATTATAGTAGTGGTTTTGCTGGTGGAAACGCTGAAGCCTCTCCACTTAATGCTGAATTATTTCCTCCTTGCATTAAATTAGCTTTAGAGGGAATTAAATCTGGAGGAAGGAATGAGGTAATCGTTCTGTTTTTAACACCCTTTTTATCTTATGCACGTTTAAATCCATCGGTTTTTGGAAGCAATACCACGCTGAAAATTTCTGATGTGGACCCGGATCTTAATGTTACTAAAAATGAAATCATTCCTATGATTTATGATGCAGCCGATAGATGTATTCCCCCACTTTTTGATGATCAACCTCAAGAAAAAGTTAATATCAATGCAAAGCTTGGATTCGGTATGCACAGTGATTTAAGTCTTCAGCACGAAGGAGAAACAAAATGGTATACTCCCATGGGCTGTGATAAAGTAAAAATGAATATGCCTGCTTTATGTAAACCAGATGAGATATGTAAAAGGCTGAAAGAGATAAATCCCTTATTTTATTACTTAGATAAGATGAAAAAGTAAAAAGGATAACTTATGGAAATGTTCAAGCCAGCAACTCTCGAAGAACGTAGAATTTATTACAGGGAAGAGTGGGATATCAAACAGGTCTCTGACTTTATATCCAATTCTATTGAAAACCGTGAATTTGGATTTGATCACTTTGGAAAAGGCCCTAATGATAGATACAAAGTTTTTAACACTCCTGACTATTTAAAAAGGTTTTTAAAATCCAAAACACCTTTTGCAGCCTATTGTTCAGTTGCTTTTTATGAAAAACCCCGTAGAAGGAAGGGATGGATAAAATCAGAGTTAGTTTTCGACGTTGATGCAAAGGATATTCCCATAAGAACTTGCGGCTGTGATGATGTATGCGAAATATGCCTTAGAGAAGCTAAAGAGATTGTAGAAGGCCTCATTGACACTTTAAAGGGAGATTTGGGCTTAAAAGATATTCATCTGATCTATTCTGGCAGAGGTTATCATATAAGAATTTTCGATGCCGATGTAATGATCATGGACAGCGATGTACGTTCTCAGATTTTAAAATATGTAGTAGGTGCTGATTTACCCAAAGATAAATATGATGATGACAATGGAATTTACAATCTGGAGCATTTCTCCATTCCTTTCGGTTATCCATGGGTATTTACCCAGAGGGTCAAATACGCAATTAATCATTTAACTGTGGATTCGAAACTTGAAGATGTTAATGGGAAGCTCCTAAAAGATGTTTTAACAAACAGAAATCTTTTAGAAAGGAATCAATGGGGTTTATTTAAAACAAATATTGGTCCAGTACGATATAAAAAAGTAATTAAAGCCATTACATCTTTAAATATGAGTTTAGTTGATGCTAAGGTCACCATTGACCTTAAAAGGATTTTGAGACTTCCATCCTCTTTACATTCTAAAGTGAGTATGAGATGTACCGAAGTTAAAAATATTGATACATTTGATCCATTTGAGGATGCAGTACCTGGATTTGTATGGGAAAGGAATGAATAATTATTAGCGCCAGAGATAGACGTTTTTGTTCAAATATTCATAGAAAAAAAGGAGCATATCTTCACTGCATTTATCAGACTCCAGAAACTCTAAAATATCCATTATTCGGTATTTTTTTAATATTTTATTTTTTATATGCTTCCCAAATCTTAGTAATCCTATCTTATTTTCTGCTAAAATATCTTCAATGAACGATTCAGCATCCCTATGTTCTCTCTGGATTTCTGCAATCCATCTATCCCCTTTAACATAAGCTTTATTTCCATATTTTTCCACAAAGCGTAGTTGATGATATTTTGACCATATAAATGGGCCAATATTCTTTTTAATAGCTGGAAGTTTCCATGTTTCCATTTCCAGCATTATTATTACATTTTCCTTTTCATCTGTCCATGAAGCAGTGTTAAACACCCGGAAGTCCTCCCGTTCCAAAACACCCTTCAGAGAATTTTTAGTTTTCTTAATTTGTGGATAAAGAGCATCAGCAGGAACTTCAGGAGGTTTAAAATTGATTAATATTGTTTTTGTGTTTCTATTCCCAAATTCAGTTTTAATTGAATTTAAGTCAACTTTTAAATATTTTTCAAAGAAATAATCTTTTTTAGGTTCATCACGGAAATTTCTTGAAGCTATAATAAATTCAGAGATTTTTTGGAGTGTTAAAGCAGCAGCAACATTCCTGTTTTTATCTGTTGGGTCTATAACCACCATCGGATCGCTGAAATGCTTTCCTGTACCATACTTTTCAATGTCTATTACAGTTTTAGGGCCCCATTTCTCTCCAGCTACCTTCAGAACACCTGAAAAAGAGCCATAATAGATTATTAACAGTTCACAGAGATATCCTGAAAATCCACTTACTTTAAATTCTGCACTGTAGGTGTGGATAGACTCCATGAATCTTTTAAGTAAAATAACCTCATTCTTTTGCTCTGGTTTTAAGTTCTTTTTGATGTATTCAGTGTGTAAAGTTGTGCGATCTACTGCTGATTTAAGCTTATCAGCACTTTTAATAGAGTAACAGGGAACAAAATCAACTTCAAACCCTTCTATAAATCCAGTAACATAGGGATGGGAGGCATATCTTAATTCATAATTTCCCTGCATCATTTTTATACACTCATGACCAAGAAAGAGACCACTTTTTTTTAAATCCTTTTCATCAATGCTTAGAGGGAATTTTATAAAGATATCAATGTCTCCTTTTCCTTTAAGCCATGTGCCCTTAGCAACAGAACCAACAAGTACAGCTTCTGCATCAATATTTCTATCTTTTGCAATCTGGTTTATTATATTGATTAATTTATCTGATATTGCTTTTATTTTTCTATTCTCTGCGTCTGTAGGTTTTATTGCATTTAATACACTATTAAAATCTATATTTTCCAAAATAATTCCTCTAAACAATATTTAAAATTAAAATATAAGGACTTTATTTTAAATCAAACTCTTTTAAGGTTGTATAAATGGGGCCGGCAGGAGTAAGCTCACTTTTTTTAAGAACAATTTTATTTATGCCCATTTCTCCAATTTCCACATCTCCAAGTTCCTCTAATTTGGATAAAAGTTCTTTTTTATTTTTTGCTCCTTTAACACGTCCTATTGTAAGATGTGGAGTGTAACTTCTCTCTTTTTTAAAGCCCATTTTAACAAAGTCCTGATCCAAATCTTTTTGAAGATTGGAAAATGGTTCTACACCTTCCATTCCAAGCCAGAGTACTTTGATGTACCTTTCATTTGGAAAAACGCCAGTTTTTTTAATATTGACTTTGAATGGTTCATGATTCTTAATTTTATTCTCAATGGCTTCAATTATATCATTGAGTTTATTATCTTCAATTTCACCGAAAAATTTGAGGGTACAGTGTAGATTTTCAGTTTCAACATATTTTACAGGTGCTTCACATTCCATAAACTGTTTTTGAACATCAGATATCTTATCAAGAAGTTTTTCATCTATTTCTATTGATAGAAATACTCTCATAATTACACCATCCCCAGATTTTTTATCCTATCCAGACTCTCATAGGGAGTTTCAGTAGTATTCAACATGTATGTGTCTAATTTAGAAAATAATTCAGCGAAAAAGCTTTTTCTGAGCTTTAATTTACGTTCATCGCGTATTAATTGGTGGGGATTGCAGAAATCGGTTTCTAACATGTAATTCAAAGCTTCATTATGACTTAATTTTCTAAAAGGTGGATTTTCCTCGTTACGTTCCAAAAGGACCACGTTTTTAAGGGTTGAACTTTCCCGGATGCGCCCTCCGAACAAGGAATTTACATCAGCAATTCCTCTCCCCTTTTTATCCAGCTTAACTCTTTTCAGCTCATCTGCAAATACTTTCCAGACGTCAGCTATATCATCTCTAATATATGAATTCTTTTCTGAGGAATAAAGCACAATTGCATTACTGAAAAGTCTTATAAAGAACCAGTCATCTGATATATAGTTAAAATCTTCATTTTGAAGTAGTCCATATGTTAAAGTTGTCTTTCCAGTTCCCGGTGGCCCAATAATAGCTATTGCACGTCCCATGTAGTCCACAGCAGATCCGTGAACTGAATATCGCCTGTGGTTAGAATGATAGTCCTCAAAAAAATCAGAAATCGTAGCAAGGGCTATGCTTTTAACCCAACCATAGTAATCAAGGTTTTTCAAAATAGATGTCTTTCCAATAGGATCATAAAGAACTTCAAAAGCTCCTCCAGTTGAAAATTTATGATTTTCAAAACTTTTAGTTTTGTCAGCATCGTCCACTGTAAATATCTTTGCATGAGGCCTTACATCTTCATTCATGAACTTGAAATTATTTTCCCATTCATTTTTAAATCTTTTATTGTCGGTTAGAAGTTTTACGCAAGCTCCGTGTATGTTTGCTTTCAGTTCATATAATATTTTGTCTGCTAACTGGTCTGATAATATCTGTCTCTGTTCTGGATCAATTATCTTGACTTCATAATCAGACATTTTACCTCCACCACAGTTTTTTTTATAAGGAAAGAAAAAGAAAATGTTATTTTTCAATGATACTCTCTTCAATAGACATTCCAAAGTGTCTTGCACCTTTATCAAGATAAATCATAACTTTATCACCAATTTTGAGGTCTGCTACTGAAATAGGAGTTCCATCTTCACCAACTAGTCTTATTGTTTCTGCATTTTGAAGTAGAGTTTTAATTTTTACACCCTCAAATTCTGCTTCAATAAGCATTAAAGGTCTTTTTTCAATTTTTACTCTCCCTACTATTGTAAGTTTTGTATTTCCTTCCTTATCTACAGTTAAAACTTCATCTCCAGTCTCAATTTCAGAGAGATATTTGGTTTTATTATTTGGAGTCATTACATATGCATGAACAGGCCCAGCATTAATCCTGAAAGGCCTTGAAGCAACATATTCACTTTCAAGGGACTCGCTGTGTACAAGGAAAAGCCCTTTAGAGTAAGATCCTATGAGCATTCCTTCACCAACCTGCATCATTGAACAGGTGTCTATACAGACTCGATCACCTGATCCAACAGGTCTAATTTGGGTTACAGTCGCAGGAACGAGATCATAGTTTTCTGACTCTATTTTTTCAATTAAGGCTGCAACCTTTTTAATCTGATTAAGATCAGATGTATAAAGCAATATACCATCAGTACCGTGTTCCAGTGTTTCAAGGGCAAGTTTAGATTCCTCATAATCAGGAACAGCAGCTACCAGTTTAACATCTTCTTTCTGCAGGTCAGCAATGATGTTTTCCAGTGGAATTATCTTCCAGTCGCTTCCCACAAGGATCATATAGTCAGCAACTCTTCCAATTTCCCTTGCCAGTTCCTCATGTTTTTTGCTGGAAATTTCAATATAATAAGTCACTGTTTTTCCTTTTCTTTTAAAACCATTAACTGCAGCTAAATCTTTTGATTCTGATAAATCAACGGGAATTTTCAGTGTTCCATCACCTTCGCCGTTTCTACCAACGAGTATTATATCTGAATCATCAGTATCAGATACTATCCTGATGTTGCCTAATTTCATTATATCATGGACATTTTCAAAATCTACTACGGTATCCATCCCTGATTCAAGTGCAGTGGTGATTATCCCCTTTTTTGTATCCCAATCAACGCCTTCTGCCATGATCCATGCAAATTTCATCTTTATGACCTTCTAGAAAATTTATTATTTTTTTACTAGTCTTCAATAATTTTAAGCGCTTCTTCCACTTCCATATTGTTGTGGACAATTTCTGCTATTGCCCTGGTAGTCTTTCTTGGCGATTCTGCCTGGAAAACATTTCTTCCAATTGCCACGCCTGCTCCGCCAACATTTACAGCATTTTTAACCATTGTTAGCAGTTCTTCATTTGTTTCAACTTTAGGGCCTCCGGCAATAACTACTGGAACAGGACATCCGTTTACAACTTCGCTGAATGTTTCAGGGTCTCCAGTATAATTAGTTTTTATTATATCAGCGCCCAGTTCTGCTCCAGCCCTTGCAGCGAGTTTTACAACATCTACATGGTGCTCGTTATCAATTTTTTCGCCTCTCGGGTACATCATGGCAATGAGGGGCATTCCCCATTCATCACAAATTTCAGAAGTGATACCAAGAGTTTCAAGCATCTCAGGTTCCATTTCAGATCCAACGTTTACATGAACTGATACGGCGTCAGCACCTATTCTTACAGCTTTATCCACTGTTGTAACCAGTACTTTATGGTCAGGATCAAGGCCTAATGATGTGCTGGCCGATAGATGAATAATAAGACCTATATCTCTTCCATATCCTCTATGTCCTGTTCCTACCATTCCTTTATGCATTATAATTGCGTTTGCTCCTCCGCTTGCCACTTCATCAATGGTTTCGGACATATTTTCAATACCGGCTACAGGCCCTATAGAAACACCATGATCCATAGGCACTATTACCGTTCTACCTGTCTTTCTGTTTATTATCCTCTCAATTCTAATCCTTTTACCAATCATTAGATACCCTCCTACTTAATTTTGGATGACCAGAGCGTGAATTCTTTTAGTCTTGGTGGAACACCATCTCTACTCGATGATTCTAACCATCCATATTCGGATTTTATTGTTTCTACAGTTGAAGTAGAATGTATGAAGTCAAGAATACCTCTATTTCTAATTATAGTTTGGCGAGGTTTTAAACTTGATGACCATATGAAAAAGACCTTGAAGGTTGTATCTGGATGATAACCCCCACCAAGATCAACAGATAAAACATCGCATGATTTTATCTTTTTTATGACATATTCTAAGGTTTCATGAAGCCTTACATCTGCTTTATGGAATTCAACATTCTTATATGTATCCATCAATTTTTCCATGGATTCAGTTGATTCAGGGCTGTTATCTATTGCAATTATTTTACCATGGGGTGCTAATTCAGATATTATTTTTGTTGAATTACCAACATGGCATCCAAGTTCAACCACTGTATCGTCAGGTTTAATTATATTTTTCAAAGCTTCCCTATAAATATTAATATCGTAAACTACTTTTATCATATGAAATCCTAAATTACTTTTATTTCTTAAATGCTTAAAATTTTTTATATGAATATTTTAAATTTCTATCTATTTAAATTAGACTAAAATTCTTAGAATAGCTTTATATTAATTTTAAATAAAAAATATTAAGAATTTTATGTAAAATCAGCCATTGGGAACTATATATTATAAAATAGTTTAAATAATTATATTTAAATATTATTAAAGATATAATAAAAAGAGCAGATAATTGATTTATTTATTAAATACTATTGTTCAAAAGAGGAGTTTAAAATGAAAACATCAGATTTAATAGGAAAGAAAGTAATCGATAAAAACGCTTTTGAAGTAGGAAAGGTAAATGATTTTGATTTAGACACTGAAAAATGGCAGATTGAAGGCATATATGTTTCATCTGGAATATTAGGGTCTGATTCAAGAGTATCAATCGAAGACATTGTTAAAGTGGGAGATTTTGTAATCTTAAAAATAGAAATGAAAGAAGAAAAGTAGAGCTTTAATGATAAATTTCATTCTAAACTTTTTACTGCTGACTCACCGGCAAGATATCCAGTAGAAAATGCCTGTTGTAAATTATAACCTCCACTTGGAGCACAAAAATCAATAATTTCACCGGCAAAATACAATCCATTTACTATTTTTGATTCCAGTGTCTGAGGGTTTATTTCATTCCTTGAAATCCCTCCACATGTAACCATTGCTTTTTCAACAGGTAAAGATCCAGTTATGGTTAAAGGAAATGCCTTAAGTATGGTTAAAATAGCATTCCGTTCTCCTTTTGTGATTTGATTAACTTTTTTCTTTGGATTAATCCCTGTTATATCAATTAATATAGATATCATTCTGTTGGGTATGAATAGTTTCATGAAGTTCTTAAATTCAGTTTTACTCCTGTTTTCAATCTCATTAATCAATTTATTTTTCATTTCGTGATTTTTCATTTGAGGATATAGATCAATTAAAAGGTCAATTTTTTTGTTTTTTTCAAGAAAATCTATTATTTGATTACTTAAATCAAGAACTAAAGGTCCTGAAATGCCGAAATGAGTAAAAATAATGTTTCCATTCTTTGAAACTATCTTCTTTTTTCCATGTTTAAAAGTTAAGCCCACACCCTCAAGAGTTATTCCCTGCAAATCTTTAACCCATTCTTCACCGGTTTTTAATGGAACTAAACCTGGTTTTAAAGGTGTGATTTTATGACCCAATTTTTCAGCGACGTTAAATCCATCCCCTGTAGAACCAGTTGAGCTATATGAAATTCCTCCTGTAGCTAAAATGATTTTTTTAGTGGCCATATAATTATCATTACCAAGATCAAGGCTGAAATAACCTTCTTTCTTTTTTATTCTTTTCAATCGTGTATTATAATTTATTTTAATGTTACTTTCGGATAAATATTCTTTTAACACCTTTATAACTGATCTTGACCTATCAGATACCGGGAACACCCTTCCATTAGTTTCTTCTCTGAATTTCAACCCTTTAGACTCAAAAAATGATATTAATCTTCTGTTAGAAAATGCAACGAATGCTGATCTAAAAAAAGATCCCTTTTTACCGAATCTTTCCATGAACATGTCTAATGATGCAGTATTGGTTATATTACACCGACTGCTCCCTGTTATTTTGAGTTTTTTACCCAGTGTATCATTTCTTTCAATTAACATGACTTTTTTACCGAGCTGTCCCGCTCGAATCGATGCCATCATTCCTGCCGGACCTGCGCCGACTACTACTATGTCGTAAAGTTTCATAAAATCTTCCGAATACGTTTAAAAACAATTTAATTAATAAATTAAGTTCAATTAGCTTATGAGTGAGTTAAAAATTTATTGATAATCACTAATAAGTATATCTATGACTAAATTTGATTTTTCTTCTACTTTAATAGGGAGCGTTGCAGGAGCATTTTTCTCTATTATTGCTACTTTTTTTAAATCTTTCAGGTTTTGGAATACTGCTATCGAATGTTATAACAGGATCTGTTGCAGTATATGTTAGTGAAGCCAAAGAAGAATATATTTTAATTGTTGGGGTAAGTAAGATTATTTCAAGTTTTATAATGTTAATATTTGCCTTTCTATTGTCCGATACACCAATTGGATTCACAATTTAACTATTTTTGGATTTATTTCAATTACAATATCTATAAGTGGCGTGGGTTTATTTTGGGGATGAGGATATGCTTCCAAAAAATTAAGTGATAAATAAAAAAAGAAAATTTTTAATCTTCTTTGTCTGGCATATAAAATAAACCAACAGATCTAGCCAAAATCATGTAGAAATATGATGTTAAAATCAAGTAAAAGAGCACTGCCACCAAAGTATCTACAAAATTAAGATTAACAAAGCTGAAAATATAAGTTATAACATTTCCAGTAATTATATAAATTAAAACAATAGTTATAAGCATTACGTACAATTTTATTAAATTAATCCATCCCATAATTGAGATTTCTTCAATTATTTCACGGATTTTAAATGCCGATTTGAATTCACCTTCATAGTATGCCATATTTGCAATTGCAACTAAAAATATTGGAATAATTATGATTACATAACTAAGAGGAAGAATGAAATATCCAAAGATATTAAATAAAAGTGCTATAAGATTTAAAATTTCATTGGAGATGACTGATATCAAAGGGTTAATAAGCAACGCAAATGGGTTAAAAAAACCTTTTTCATAAGGAAATGTCATATATATTGATAATAAAACAAGAATAACTGGTATTGAATAAACTATAAATGCTATGAATACTTTAATGCCGTCAATACCCATATTTAACCAATCATTAAATTCTGGAAGTTCAATTTTACCATTCAATGATGATTTTACTATTCTAAACATATATCCATTTACTAAAAAACCAATTATGAATCCCATACTTGTTAAAATCCATATTATATTACTGTTTATTGCACCCACCGAGCCTAAAAAAACAGAAATAGCATTAATAACAATAATAATTCCTAAAATAAAAATTTTCTTCCAATCAGAAAGCGGATATCTTATAGCGTCTTTAACTATTTCCATTGTGTTCATAATATACACCATTTTCCACAATTCGGCTTCAGATCATGTTTATAGTATTACCAATATATAAATCATGATATCTAAATAAAAGAAATGGTTATACTAATATCTAAAATAGAAAATTGAGAAACAAGTGAATTATAATGAGTTTAAAATAAAAAAATAAAAGTATAAGGAGCTTAGCTAAGGTGTAAGCCTTCTCCTATCCCTTGGGAATAAAACAGTTTCTCTTATGTTATTTACACCCGTCATGCACATTGTAAACCTTTCAGCACCCAACCCCCAACCTGCATGTGGCGGCATTCCATATTCAAATGCTGCAAGGTATCTTTCAAATGATACAGGATTTAAGCCCTGTTTTTTGATCCTTTCAACCAGAAGGTCGTGTTTATGTACCCTTTGAGCTCCTGAAGATATTTCGAGGTCTTTGTACATCAGGTCGAATGCGCAGCTTTTTTTGGGTGTTTCTAGGTTGGGCATCACATAGAACGGTTTAATATCTGTTGGCCAGCCTGTTATGAAGTAGTATCCATCCATTGTTTCTCCAATTGCTTTTTCAGCAGCTCTTGAGAGGTCTTCACCATGTTTCATATTAACTCCTTTGGAATTTACTATGTCTACAACATCACCATAGTCTATTCTCTCAAATGGAATCTTTGGAATCTCTAAATCTACACCAAGGATTTCCAATTCATCCGAACAGTGTTCAATTACATCTCCAATTGCTGTATGTACAACTGCTTCCAGTATATGCATCACATCCTCCTGATCACAGAAAGATGCTTCCAGATCAATGGATATTGCTTCATTCAAGTGTCTTAATGTATCGTGTTCTTCTGCTCTAAAGATTGGAGCAATTTCAAACACTTTATCGAATCCTGTAGCCATCATCATCTGTTTGTAAAGCTGGGGGCTCTGGCCAAGGAAAGCTTCCCTTTCAAAATATGTAATTGGGAAAAGTTCAGTTCCACCTTCTGTTGCTGAAGCAACCAGCTTCGGTGTATTTATTTCTATGAATTCTCCTTTCTCAAGGAAATTCCTTACAGAATGAAGCATTCTGCTTTTTATCTTGAATATGGCGCTTGAAGTAGGTCTTCTAAGGTCTATATACCTTGAATCCAGTCTTGTATCAATTTCTGCCCGTACTTTATCTGTTGTATCCAGTGGAAGGGGTAATTTGGATTCATTAAGCATTTTTATTTCATTTGGAATGATTTCATAGCCGCCTGGCGCTTTTCCTGATTCCTGTATAATTCCTTTAACTGCTACAACTGATTCTTTTCTTAATTTTCTTATTTCCTCAAGTAACTCTTTTGAAATCTTTTTACTTGGGGCTGTAATCTGGATAGTTCCATCTCTATCTCTTAAAAGTACAAATATGATTCCACCAAGGTCTCTTATTTCATGAATCCATCCCATAACTATTATTTCTTCACCACTCATTTCAGGATCTATTCTCTTTGAGTAATGAGTTCTTCTCCAATTTCCTAATGAATCTGTCAATTTTTATTCACCTCTAAAATAATAAATTTTATCAATAAAAGTTAATCCTTTGATATTCTCTTTTTAAATGATTCTGCATGGGCATAAAGCCCTTCATATTCAGCAAGGGTAACCACAATATCTTTTAAATTCTCAATTCCTTCCTTTGATAGTCTCTGTACAGTTGGTTTTTTAATAAATGACTCTGTTGATAACCCAGAGTACATTTTAGCATTTTTTGAAGTGGGTAGAACATGATTCGTTCCCGAACCATAATCTCCTGCTGCAACAGGTGTTAATTCACCCAAAAATATAGAACCTGCATTTTTAATGTCCTTTAAGACTTTTTCAGGGTCTTCTATCATGATGATTAAGTGCTCTGGAGCATATTCATTTGAAAAGTCCACAGCATCAACAAGAGAATCAACAATTATAATTTTACCATATTTTTCAAGGGATTCTTCTATTATTTTACTTCTTTCCATATATTTAATTTTTCCTGAGATTTTATCATGGACTTCATGAGCAAGCTCAATTGATGTTGTAACAAGAACACTTGCTGCATCTGGGTCATGTTCTGCCTGTGCCATCATATCATAAGCAATAAATTCAGCGTTAGCTCCTTTATCTGCAATTATAAGAACTTCAGATGGCCCTGCAGGGAAATCTATGTCCACATCCCCATAAACAAGCTTTTTTGCAGCAGTAACAAATATGTTTCCCGGACCTACAATTTTATCAACTTCAGGGATGCTTTCAGTTCCATAGGTCATGGCAGCAATTGCCTGGGCTCCTCCCACTTTGTAAATTTCATCTACACCTGCAATATCTGCTGCTGCAAGTACAACTTCGTTAACGCTGCCGTCAGGCATAGGTGGAGTACAGCAAATGATTTTACCTACTCCCGCAATTTTAGCAGGTATAATGGTCATTAATACCGATGAAGGATAAACTGCTCTGCCTCCCGGAATATAACATCCCACTGTTTCAAGAGGTCTAATTATCTGTCCTGCAGTAATTCCTTTATCAACTTCATTAGACCATTCTTCCGGGATTTGTGCCTGGTGAAACTTTTTAATATTTTTTGCAGCTTTCTTTAATGATTCTAAAACATTTTTTTCCACTTTTTCGTGGCTTTTATTAATTTCATCCCTTTTTACTTTTAGATCATCAATTTTAACTTTATCAAATTTTTCAGTATATAATTTAAGTGATTTATCTCCATTATTTTTAACATCGTGCACTATGTCACTTACAACGTTCATTATATTTTCTGCATCAATTTTTGAACGTTCCAAAAGTCTATTTTTATCTGTTTCTCCAAGCTCTACTATCTCCATCTTATCACAAACTTAATTGTTGAACTAAATTTAAATATTTACTGTAAAATTAATATTTTATTTAATATTATCAAAAATTTATTAAAAGTCTGTTTAAACTGTCTATTTAATTCATCAAAAAGTATATCCATTAATAACATTAAATATATTAGATGGCAAAGAGCTTATTTAAGTATAAGTTACTCATCAATTTTTATTGATTTTTTGTTGTATTAGGGACACAAGATATAAATAATATGTTAATAAATTTCAAATTGACAAATGGAGGGGCTAGGTAAATATGTATAAAGATGAGCTTATACAACTGCATCAGTTTTTGGTATATGTTTTAAAATATTTAGAAGATGGATACGAAGTTAAAGACGAATGTGAAGAATATTTCCGCCTTAATATTAGCCCTCATCATATACACCGGACAAAAGCCGAACATAAATATGCTATTTTTGTTTTATCAAGTTCTATTTCTGAAGTACTTTCAAGAAAAAATAACGGAGCTCCACCATCAAATGTGGTTAACGGGTTATCAGAACTTGCTAAGAGGTCTAAAAAGGAATTAATCCGGATGCATGAGGATAATACTACTTTAAAATATCAAAAGAATTCTAATGTAGAAATAATTTAAACTTTAGATAAATTTTTCAGGCTAAATATATTAATAAAAGTTTAAGCAGGTATCTTTATGGCTAATTTACGTAAAATGATATGCTTAGTTGACGGCGAACATTATCTGCCTGTTACAAAGTCAGCCCTTGACATTCTTGACAGTTTAGAGCATAATGAGATTGTTGCAGTTGTTTTTATTGGTGGAACAGAAAAATTAAGGGATTCTTCTGAAGAGGGTATTTCAGAAAAATTAGAAAGACCCGTTCATTTTGGTGAAGATCATCACAAAATACCCTATGAACTCATAGAGGAAATGATTATAAAGTATGATGCTAATGTGTTAATGGATTTAAGTGATGAACCAATTGTTGATTATTCAAAACGTTTTAAACTGGCAACCATTGCTCTTGAAAAAGGAATTCCATACGAAGGGCCTGATTTTAAATTTGATCCTCTTTCAGAACATGACGTGCTGAAAAAACCCTCACTTAAAATACTTGGTACTGGTAAAAGGATAGGTAAAACCGCAGTTTCAGCATTTGCTGCCAGGTTAATCCATAATAGAGAATATAACCCCTGTATTGTAGCTATGGGGCGAGGAGGCCCTGAAAAACCTGAAATCGTTCGTGGAGATCAGATAGAAATCACTCCACAGTATCTGATGGAACAGTCAGATAAAGGAGTTCATGCTGCATCTGATCACTGGGAAGACGCATTAATGAGTCGTATTTTAACAATTGGATGCAGGAGATGCGGTGGCGGAATGGCAGGTGACGTCTTTGTAACCAACATGAAAAGAGGAGCCCAACTTGCAAATGAGGTTGATGCCGAATTTATAATAATGGAGGGAAGCGGCGCAGCCATACCCCCAATTAAAACTGATAAACATATCGTACTGGTAGGAGCCAATCAACCAATCATAAATATACAGAATTTCTTTGGACCCTACAGGATTAAATTAGCTGATCTTGTGATACTTACAATGTGTGAAGAGCCTATGGCAAGTAAAGAGAAAGTTAAAGAACTTATAGGCTTTATTGAAGAAGTTAATCCTGATGCTGAAGTTATACCCACTGTTTTCAGGCCAAAACCCCTTGAAAACATTCAAAATAAAAACGTTCTTTTTGCAACAACTGCTCCAGACTCGATAAAAGATGTACTTGTTAAACATCTTGAAGAAAACTACGGATGTAAAATAGTTGGAACAACCTCTCACCTTTCTAACAGGCCTCTGCTTCAAAAAGACATTGAAAAATATGTTAAAGATGCAGACGTGATGCTTACAGAACTTAAGGCTGCTGCAGTAGATGTTGCTACTAAGGATGCTCTGGAAGCAGGTTTAGAAGTTGTATTCTGCGATAATATACCAACTGTTTGCTATGAAATTGAAGGAAAAGACCAGCTTTTGAAGGAAGCTATAATAAAAGTTGTTGATGATGCAATAGATAGTTTTAACTTTTTCTAAATAATGAAAATTATAAAAAAAATTATTTTTTTAATGTTTTTAATCCTTCAGAAGTTCCTACAATAACTTCATCCACAATTCCTGCAAATATACCATTTTCGACAACCCCAGGAATTGAATTAAGCTCTTTTTCTAAATATTCAGGCTTTTCAATTATTTCAAATTTAACATCGATAATGAAATTACCATTATCAGTTATAACGGGCCCATCTTTCATTTTGGCCATTCTTAAATTTGGTATTCCCCCATACTCTTTAACCTGTTTATTTACAGTTCTGCGAGCCTCTGGAATTACTTCAAGGGGGACTGGAAATTTTCCAAGGTTTTGTACTATTTTTGAACCATCAACAATAACTACAAATTTATCTGCTGCTGAATCCACAATTTTTTCCAATGTATGGGCCGCTCCTCCACCTTTAATCAAATTAAGGTTACTATCAACTTCATCAGCCCCATCAACTGCAATATCTATGTCATTTTCTTCAAGGGTGGTTATAAAAATACCAGAACTCTTAGCAAGCAGAAAAGATTGATAAGAAGTGGGAATTCCCAATATTTCAATATCTTCTTCCATAACACGTTTACCAAGCCTTTTTATAAAATAATGTGTTGTAGATCCTGTTCCAAGCCCAACAACATCACCATCTTTAACGTATTCTGCAGCAGCATATCCAACTTTCTTTTTTAATTCCATGAATAAACCTCATTAAATAAAAAATTATTTTAAAAGAACTAATCTAAGATTCAACCCATTTATACACTTATTAGGTGATTTTCCTAAATTTTTAACTATATTACATTTATCTCCTTCATATATGCCCTCAGGAAAGCAAAGATCTCTCATTGTGCATTCTTTTTCACAATCCGGGTGTTCAAATAAAATCATAGAGCCTTCAAATGCTTTTTTAGAGTCAACAATGGCTTCAATTTCAGCTCTTTCTACCTCAACAACTTTGACTTTCCCACCCTCATGAATTGGACAGGGGTGTTCCGTATCTTTTACATCCATTACTATGTAAACTCTTCCTTCTTCAAGGGGATCAATACATGTGCTTTTAAATCTACACTCATCACACTCTGCAGAAGATCCATAATGCACAAATTTAAGACCTTTCTCTGCAAGATTTTTTCCAATTAGAGTTATCATCACAATCCCCTAAATTTTTATAATTTAATCGTATGAGAAAATATTATTCTATTTTTCAATCTTTACTTATCTATATAAATCATTTGTTATTTGAAAAAGTTTATGGATTTCAGACTTTTAGAGTATACTCTCATAAATGTAAATTATAGTTAGATACTTAATTTTTTTTATACTTTGGTTATTTTTATTCATTAATGGATTATGGTTGAAGTCTTATAACTCTTTTAAACAGGTTTTTTTTTAAGTAAAGTTTAATTACTCAGGTTCTTCACTATAATTGGAGAATAATAAAAAAAATTTAAAAATTAAATAACACCAGTAACAGATGCAAGCTCTTCAGCAGCCTCTCTTGTAAGCCCCCTATCTCCTAAAATTGTGTATCTATCCTTTCGAATTGTATGGGCCATAATCAAAGCCTCAATTATATATTCTGGTTTCATTCCAAGTTCCGAAGCTGTTGTAGGTGCTTTTAATGTTTTTAACGCATCCCTTATAAATTCCCAATCTCCCCCATGAAGATACATCATCATTATAGTACCAACACCACATTGTTCGCCGTGTAGGGCTGGCTTTGGAGCTATGAGATCCAGTGCATGGCTGAATTTGTGCTCAGATCCGCTTGCAGGTCTGCTTGTTCCAGCAATGCTTATTGCCATTCCACTACTTATCAGTCCTTTAACTACAGCAGCAGCACTTTCAGTATGGCCCTCTTTGATAGCATCAACCTTTTCTAACGTCACTTTGGCTGACATAAGTGAAAGAGCAGAAGCTGAATCACTATAATACTCATTTAAAAGCCTGTATGCTAATTTCCAATCTAAAACCGCGGTGTAATTAGATACAATGTCTCCACATCCTGCTGCAAGAAATTTAAATGGGGCTTTACTTATAATTTCTGTGTCTGCAATTACTCCAATGGGTGCCTGGGCTTCCAAAGATACAGAACCCTTTTCATTTCTTATGGAAGCTCTTGGAGAGGCAATTCCGTCATGAGATGCAGCTGTGGGAACGCTAATAAATTGAAGACCTTTTCTGGTTGATGCAAGTTTTGCCGAATCAATTACTTTTCCACCTCCAACTCCCAGAATCACAGAAATATTATCTGCATGGTTCTGGATTTTTAAAACAGAATCTTCAGACGCTTTGTCAATGACCAGAGTCTGAACTGAAAATCCTTCATTTTGAAGACTTTCTATAACCTTTTCTCCCCCAATTTTAAGTGTATTAGGCCCACTAACTACTAAAACATTGCCTTTAAACATGAGATCCTTGCATATAGAACCTGTACTTTCAATTATACCGGCCCCAGTGTGGATTTCACGAGGCAGTTGAACTTTTCTAAAATCCATTTTATCGTCTCTTTATGCTGATAATTAATAATATTTTAAGTATCTCTATTATAATTCAATTAATATACTTTAAATCCAATGAAACCTAATATTAATATTTGTTTCCATCTTTTCATATGGATGAATATCTACAATCTTTATTATTCCAATCAATCAAATATCTTTTTCTATTAATCAATGAAATTAACAAACTATATAAGTTAATATTAAAAAATAAATCAAAAATAGATAGTGATGATCTATTTTTAAATGAAATATTTTTTATAAATGACACCTAGTAGCATTAATCAGGTTAATGGGCAGTATGCCCCCTGTTATATAATAGAGGAGTGAATAAAATGGCAAAAGTTAAAGGAACTAACGTTAGAACAAGACCAAAGAAACATTACAGGAAGGCTGGAAGTAAAAGAGGAAGAGGAGTTAAACATTAATACATTCTCTTTTTTAATTACCAGTTATACCGATTAAATATTTACTGAATGACCTGTAAAAAAATAAATCCTATTTTCCAGGAACGGTTAAATATGGAGAATCTACTCTACTTTTTATTTTAGTCCTGTTTTAGCACTTAAAAACTATTTTTAATATCCATACTTAATCTTAAATAATTAAACCAACAACTATTTACATATATATTAGTTACCGAATAAATTTAAGTTCATAATACATTTTTTATTATTATATTAACCAGGTGAATAAATGACAGATTTCAGTGAATGGTTCCATAACATTTTAGAAGAAGCCGAAATTATCGATATCAGATACCCTGTTAAGGGAATGCATGTCTGGCAGCCACAGGGATTTAAAATAAGAAAATATACTCTGGATATTTTAAGAAAACTACTGGACAAAACCCATGAAGAGGTTCTTTTCCCTTTATTAATTCCTGAAGATGAACTTGCCAAGGAAGCAATACATGTTAAGGGTTTTGAAGAAGAGGTTTACTGGGTAACACATGGTGGACTAACCGAGTTAAATAAAAAACTCGCTCTCAGACCTACAAGCGAAACTGGAATGTATCCTATGTTTGCACTCTGGGTAAGAAATCACAGCGATCTTCCTTTTAGATTTTATCAGATTGTAAATACTTTCAGATATGAAACCAAACATACAAGACCGCTCATAAGAGTTAGAGAAATTACAACATTTAAAGAAGCCCATACTGTCCATGCAACTCATGAGGAGTGTGAAGAACAGGTGGAAAAAGCAGTACAAATTTACAGTGAATTCTTTGATACTCTTGGAATTCCTTACACCATCACCAAAAGGCCGCAATGGGACAAGTTCCCTGGTGCAGAATACACCATGGCCTTTGATACCATACTTCCGGATGGTAAAACCCTTCAGATTGGAACTGTGCACAATTTAGGGCAAACATTTGCCAGGACATTCGATATAACCTATGAAACTACCGAAGGTGAACATGAATATGTTTATCAGACATGTTATGGAGTTTCAGATCGGGTTATAGCTTCAATTATCGGAATTCATGGTGATGAGAAGGGTCTATGTTTACCACCAGCAGTTGCACCTTATCAAATTGTCATTGTACCAATACTATTTAAAAAAGGTGCTGAAGAAGTTTTAGAATTCTGTAGAAACATGGCTGACAATCTCAGAAACGCTGGTTTAAGAGTTCATTTAGATAAAAGAGATTTAAGAGCCGGGAAAAAATTCTACGAGTATGAAATGAGAGGAGTACCTTTAAGAATGGAAATAGGTCCTCGAGATATTGAAAATAAAAATGCAGTTATCTTTAGAAGGGATAAACTTGAAAAAGAGACCATTTCTATTGAATCCGATACATTCAACGAAGAAATTAAGTCAATTTTAGATGATATCAGTAAAAACATGAAAGATAAAGCATGGGGATCATTCAATAGATTTATACGGTTTGCTGATACAATTGAAGAAGCTAAAAAAGGAATAGAAGAAAATAAAGGAATTGTTTCCTTTAACTGGTGCGGGGATGAAGCATGTGGCAAAGAATTAGAAGAAAAAGTACATGTAGATATTCTTGGAATCCAGGAGGAAAACATCAGTGGATGTAACTGCATAAACTGTGAAAAACCAGCTAAATGTAAAACATTAATTGCAAAAACATATTAATTTGCAATGTGTGGGAAAAAAATGAATATACGAGTTGTAGGTATTGTTTCTATAGTAATTTTATTTGCATTAACTTCTGGATACATGAGTTATTCCCTATCAGACGGAGCAAACTTAAATGAAGTATATAACAAAAAAGATATTCAGGTAATCCAGAAAACTGCTGCAGGAACTGTTCCCCATGAAATTACCATAAAAAATAATGGAAACACCACTATCACAGTTAAAAAAGGAGAAACTCTTGCAAGCAGCGTGTCACAGAACATGGTTATTGCAGAGGACAAAAGTATTGATCCAGGTACGGATGAAACTGTAAAAGCCTATTGTTTGGAACCCTCTAAGAGAGCAAAAGAAGGAACTAAGCTTTTACCAGTAAATACAACATATGATACTGTAACTAAGGTGATTAGTAATTCTGACACTTCAGATCCTGCCAGTGCCATGGATATACAGCTCCAAATATGGATAATCATGTCTGGAGGAAGTTTAAACCCTTATACTGGCGAACCTGTTGCACTGGTTGAAAAACAGAATATTACATGGAGTGAATTACGTCAAAATATTTCAGATGCTAAAGCTGAAGTTATGAATACATTCAACGTTAAAGAAAACGAACTCATTAGTCTAAAAGAAAAAGATTTAAGTACTGGACAAACATGGATTGATAATGTTTCCAATTACATAAAAAGCTCTTTAGGAATTTAGATTGTTTAAATTGAGTAGTCCCAATAAATAAAATAGTTCATTAAGAATTGAAAAGGTATTTCATATGAAAAAAACATGCGCAATTATTCCGGTCTCAAGATTTGCAGATGCAAAAACAAGATTATCTCCAAAATTAAGTATAATTGAACGTGAGAACCTCTTAAAAGCAATGTTAACCGATGTGGTTAACGTATTAGATGGATTGGTTGAAAAAATAGTGATTATAAGTTCAGATGAAGAGGTTTTAAACTATGTATCCGTTATGAATGTAGATATCCTTAAAGAGAACGGTAAAACAGATTTAAATGGGGCTTTACATCAGGCCATAGATTACGGCTCAAAATCATGTGATAGTTTGTTTATAATCCCCTCAGATGTGCCATTAATTAAGAAGAATCATGTAAAGGACATATTAAAATTAGGGGAGAAATTTAACGTTGTTATTGCTCCTGCAAAGGGTGGAGGAACAAATGGATTGTTTTTTCCAGCTTCATCATTTAAAATGAAATTTGGAGATTACAGCTTCTTTGAACATATAAATGAAGCCAGGGTAAAAAATTTGACCTATAAAGTGTATGATTCATTTTATCTATCATTAGATGTAAATACTGGTGAGGATCTCGGAGAAATAATGTTACATGGCCAGGGAACTCAAGCAAGAAACTATTTAAAGAAAGTTCATCTTAAAGTTAAATCAAATCATGGATCCGAAAGATTAAATGTCAGCAGAGAGGTTTCTGTATGATCGCCATGAGCATCGCTGGTTTTGATCCTTCAGGCGGTGCTGGAATTCTTAATGATGTAAAAACATTTGCGGCCTTTGGTATTTATGGCACAGCAGTCATTACGGCACTAACTGCTCAAAATGTAAGTAAAGTGACTGGAGTTGAACCTGTTAATCCGGATTTTATAGAAAAACAAATTGATACTGTTTTAGAACTGGAAAAAATTGAATTTGTAAAAACAGGAATGTTATATTCTTCACAGATCACTAAAACTGTTGCCAGAAAGATTTCAGAATATAAATTAAATGTTGTGGTTGATCCAGTGATGGTTGCAGGATCTGGAGGATTTTTATCTAAAAAAGATATTGCTGAATCTTTAAAAAAGTACATTCTACCAGTGGCGACACTTACTACTCCCAATATATATGAAGCCCAGGAAATTTCGGGAATTAAAATAGAAACCTTAGAAGATGCAATAAAAGCTGCTCAAAAGATCGGGAAGATATGCAATGTTGTGGTAACTGGTGGACATCTTGAAGGAAAAGATGTTCTCTATGATGGTTCAATTAAGATAATTGAAGGTGAACTTATAGAAAGTAAAAATACTCATGGAAGTGGTTGTAGTTATTCAGCAGCCATCGTAGCATCCCTTGTAAAAGGAGAAGATATCGAAACTTCTGTTAAAAAAGCAGGAGAATTCGTAAATCAAAGTATTAAATATGGAAGCAGAGGAACTCTTAATCAGTTCTGGAAGTTTTCCTAAACTTTTTAATTAAATGTGATATCATGGATTTCATTTCTATATTTCTTTTAGCTGTAGGACTGGCTATGGATGCTTTCAGTGTCTCAATTACAAGAGGCATGACCCTAAAATGTGATATTAAACATGCATTACTTATTGCAGTCTTTTTTGGTGGATTTCAGGCGTTAATGCCTGTGGCTGGATGGGTTTCAGGTTTACAGCTTCAAAGTATTGTTTCTACACTTGCCCCATGGATAGCTTTTATTCTGCTCCTTATAATAGGTATTAGAATGATATATGGGAGTTTAAATGGGGAAAAAGAAGATGTATGCACTATTTTCTCCTTTAGAGAATTATTAATACTTTCAATTGCAACAAGCATTGATGCATTCGCCGTTGGTGTAAGCTTCGCTTTCCTGAATACTTCAATACTTCAACCCATCTTGATAATAGGAATTGTAACCTTTATACTTTCCTTTATTGGAGTTTACATTGGAAAAAACATAGGTCACTTCTTTGAAAATAAAATAGAAATATTTGGTGGCTCTATATTAATTTTGATTGGTTTTAAGATATTGCTGGAGAATATATTCTTTTAAGCATAAAATAAATTAAAAAAAAAATAAATTTACAGTTTGTAAACTTCTTCAGAAGAAAGGATAGTAACTCCTCCATCTTCTAAAGCTTTAATTCCTGCATCGATATCTTCTGTGCGTAGAACAACCATTGCTTGTTCACCCCTTTTTGCAACAAATGCGTATAGGTATTCTACATTGATATTTGATTTATTTAAAACTTCAAGAATCCCATCAAGACCTCCAGGCTTATCAGGTACCCCAATAGCAATAACATCGTTGACTTTAACCACAAAGTTACCTGCTTCCAGAACCTTTTTTGCTTCTTCAGGCTCAGGAACAATAAGTCTTAAAATTCCAAATCCAGATGTATCTGCAATGGAAAGAGCACGTATGTTTATTCCTGCGTCTTTTAAGATGCTCAAAGCTTTCCAGAGCCTTCCTTTTTTATTTTCTAAAAATATAGATATTTGTTTTAGTTTCATCTAGTCGCCTCAAATTTTTTTTAAATTTGTGCCGTCGAACACTGTCCCAATTTATAAATTGGACGCAGCCAAAAACCCTGTTTTTTTGCATGCTACGTGTTCGGACCTTGAAAATCCCTCAAAAAACGAAGTTTTTTGCAGCTTAGATTTTCAATGTTTCAGAAAATCAATAAGATTTTCATCAACCTCAAAAATTTTTTATTAAAATTCCCTTTTATCTATAACCCTCACAGCTTTTCCTTCACTTCGAGGGATGGATTGTGGTTCAACCAGGATAACATTAACCCTTAAACCAATTTCACTGTGAATATAATCTTCAATCATCTTTTTTGCTTCTTCTACATGCTTAACTTCATCCGAAAAGAGTTTTTCAGAGTTTTCTACAAGCACCTCAATTTCATCCAGATGATGTGGTCTGGTTACCACTATCTGATAATGAGGTTCAAGACCTTCAATCCTTAAAAGTGCCTTCTCAATCTGTGATGGAAATACAATAACACCTCTAATTTTAAGCATGTCATCTGTACGTCCGGTAATTCTGTCCATCTTAATAAGAGTCCTGCCACAGGAACATTTTCCTTTTCGAAGAGCAGTGATATCTTTCGTACGGAAACGGATAATTGGCATTCCTTCCCTTGTAAGTGTTGTTAAAACCAGTTCCCCTTTTTTTCCTTCTGGTAATGTCTCAAGGGTATTGGCATCAATAATCTCTGGATAAAAATGGTCATCAGAAATATGTAATCCATTTTTATCATTACATTCCATGGCCACACCAGGACCAATGATTTCAGTTAAACCATAAATGTTAAGGGCGTCGATGTTAAGCCTCTTTTCAAGTTCTTTTCTCATTTCTTCAGTCCACATTTCTGCTCCAAAAATACCTGCCTTTAATTTTATGGATTCTTTTCTAATTCCCTCTTTTTCAGCAACCTCAGCCAGATAAAGAGCGTATGATGGGGTACATGTAATTATTGTTGTTCCAAAATCCTGCATAATTTCCAGTTGTCTCATGGTGTTTCCCGCCGAAATAGGGACTACTGTCGCACCAATTTTTTGTGCACCATAATGTACTCCCATTCCTCCAGTAAAAAGGCCATATCCATATGCATTTTGGATAAAATCCTTTCTTCCTGCACCTGCCATAGCAAGGGCACGTGCCATTACCTCACTCCATATTTCAAGGTCTGTTTGAGTGTATCCTGATACAGTAGGTTTTCCTGTCGTTCCCGACGATGTGTGCACCTCTATTATGTCATCTTCAGGGACAGCAAACATTCCAAATGGATAAGCTTCCCTTAAATCAGTTTTTGTAGTGAACGGCAGCATTTCAACATCATTTAACGTTTTAATATCTTCTGGCTTTATACCTATTTCCTCAAAACGTTTCCTGTAATAAGGAACGTTTTCATATGCCTTTTTTACAACATCCTGTAATCTCGTAAGTTGTAACTGCTTTTTTTCATCCTCTGACATGCATTCTAATTCTTCATTCCAGATCATTGTAATCACTTGCCTTTATCTAAGTTGGATTTTATAAAATTAATGATATGGTAAGAATTTGTAGAAAAATAGTTTTATATATTACGCTCAATATTTTTTATAAAATTTCAAAATAAATAAAAATAATTAAACACATTAAAAACAGTTAAATATTATCTATCGCTTTCACCAATTATATACAGATAAATATTTTCATAATTATCTGTTTTAGATGGTTCCCATCCTTCAAATGTCCATATATAAGAAACAACACGAGTACCGGGCTTTAATTCGTTTAGTAATTTTGGTTTCAGTTTCTGATTGATATTTTTCCATAGAAACAAGGTAACCACTGTTGCCTCGTTTATATTCTCATTAAAAATGTTTCCCCATTTTATTTTAACGTTGTTTTGGAGGCGAGAAATCCTTATCATAATGAGGGACCATAAAACACGGATTGGGTCAGCTTCTATACCCACAGCCCTGGAATTGTATCTTTTGGCAGCTTCTATGACTATTCTTCCATCACCTGAACCCAGATCATAAACAACATCATCTGAATTTACTTCTGCCATCTCCAGCATTTTATTAACCACCCTTCGTGAAGTTGGTTCCCATCCAGCACCCAAAGCAAATGACCAGAAAATCCAGATCAAAACAATTGCAAGAGTTGAAATAGCAACAAGAAATATAAATAAAGCAGTGCTCAAACTTGATTCTCCTAAAAATAAGTAAAATTTTAAAATTAAAATTAAATGGTTAAAGTTATTGCTTTAACCATGCTTCTACTCTCTTATTTACCTCTTTCCAGTTCACTATATTCCAGAATGCTTCAACAAAATCTGGTCTGACGTTTTTGTAGTCAAGGTAGTATGCGTGTTCCCATACATCCAGCACCATCATTGGTGTCCATTTTGGGACAACATTAACGTTGTGCTTTTCATACTGCAAAATAAATAGTCTGTCGGTATTCTTGCATAATGCAAGCACTGCCCAGCCAGAACCCTCTGTACTTATAGCTGCCTGCGAAAATTCTTTTTTAAACCTTTCAAAGCTTCCAAAATCTTTTTTTATATATTCCGCAACTTTTCCTGTTGGTTCTCCACCATTTTTGTCAGCAGGGCCCATGTTTTCCCAGAATAGTTTATGTAACTGGTGTCCTCCTATATTGAACGATAATTCTTTTAACTTGGCCTTAACGTCAAAATCTTCCCCTTTTTCTCTTGATTCGTCGAAAAGTTTTATAATAGCGTTTGCAGCATCTACATAAGCCTGGTGATGTTTATCATGATGTATTGTCAGTTGTTCTTTTGAAATATGCGGTTCTAACGCATCATAGCCATATGGTAGTTCAGGTAGTTTATAAAATTTTTTTCCCATATTAACTCCTCCATGTTTTTAAATTTAAAATAATTAATATCTTTAAATTTCTTTCCACCTTGATGTTTTATATTTCTTATACCATGGTTTATGGCATAACCACCAGTCCATACAGAGATATTCTCCTTCCTCTACCTTTTTCCTTCTTTCTGTAATTGATTTCATGTCTTGAGCTGCCGGAACGATTACATTGCTTCCCAAAAGTCTGTTTGCTGGCCAGTTAGCAGGCATTGCAACCCCTTCATTATCTGCAACTTTCAGGCCTTCAAGAGCCCTTAATATTTCATCAATGTTTCTTCCAAGTTCTTGAGGATAATATATAATTGTTCTGATTATCCCTTTTGGATCTACAATAAAGACTGCTCTTACAGTGTTTGTCCCTTTTGCTGGATGGATGATACCTAATTTTTCAGCAATGTCTCCATTATCGGCAATTATTGGGAATTCAATTCTAACACCTAAATTCTCTTTTATCCATTCCACCCATTTTATATGCGAAAATACCTGATCAACGCTTAAACCTATTAATTCACAGCCCAGCAATTTGAATTTAATGAAATTTCTTTGAAATTCAACAAATTCTGTCGTACAGACAGGCGTAAAATCGCCAGGATGACTGAATAGAACAAACCATTTACCTTTATATTCTTTAGGTAAATTAATTATGCCATGGGTAGTTTTTACATTTTTAATCTTAGGGAATTCATCCCCTATTAAAGGCATTCTTCCACTATCTTTCTTTTTAGTTTTCCTAACTTCATAGATTTTTATTTTACTTCCCATATTAGACCCCCCGTTAAAAAGGACATTATTTTTATTATTATATTATTTTAATAATACATAATTATTTCGCTTTTATTATAGGCATATAGTTAAAATTTAATTAATTTTTTAATATTTCAAAAAATCAGCCCATAAAAATCATTAAAAATAGGTTTAAAAGTATATTAATGGTTTATTTTAGCTGAAAAATTATATTATCCATGGAAGTACTATTAAATAATTAAACCAAATAAAAAAAATGAAAAGAATTATTCTCCTTTCACTGGAGGATTAAATACCCTCTGACCAAGTTCCGAGTCAAGCATAAATAATCCGCTTGGAGAATCAGCGGTGAGTTTTACCCTTTGAAGAACGCCGCTTGCAGATTCTTCTTCTTCAACCTGCTCTGCTACGTACCACTGTAAGAAGTTGGCAGTTGCATGATCGCTTTCAGCTACAGAAATATCCATAAGGTCATTTATAAGTCCAGTAACCATTTTTTCATGCTCATAAACGTGTTCAAACACTGCAAGAGGTGAATCCCATTCTTTTTGCGGCTCATCTATAGAAGATAAGTCAACACGTTCACCTCTTTGAACTATATAATCATAAAATTTCATGGCATGGGCTAATTCTTCCTGCGCCTGTGCCCTCATCCAGTTAGCAAAGCCACTTAAATCTATAGATTCAAAATATGCTTCCATTGCAAGATAGAGGTATGCAGAATAGAGTTCTGCATTTAACTGAGAATTCAAAGCATCTAAAACTCGTTTTTTAATCATTTTCCCACCTTTAATCAATTAAATTCATTTCTTTATGTTTCATTACAATCTGCATGGCCAGATTATCGATCCTTTTCCAATCATCATTTTTAGGGAATCCTTTAATAATGACCGGTTCAATTATTTCGGCCTTTAAATTGGTTAAAAATCCTTTAAGTAGATCAACTGTCCTTCCACCCCACCCATATGAGCCAATTATCGACACAAATTTGAGTTTAGGTCTTAAAGCATTTACAAGGTATGCTGCATATACTGCACTTGGATGAGGTCCTGTAAGTACTGTTGGTGTGGCAATTACCAGCGTTGAAGCGTCAACAAGCGCCAGAGCTAAGTCTCCAGTATCTGCAGTTGTTAAATTAAATGGTTTAACCGTTATTCCCTCTTCAATCAGCCGATTAACCAGATGATCTGATAATTCCCTGGTACTTCCATGCATTGATACATAGGGAACGATAACCTTATTTTTAGTTTCATTAGATATCCAATCTTTATATGCATCTAAAATAAACTGGGGATTTTTATATAAAGGACCATGACCTGGTGCAATAATATCCATTTCTAGATCTTTTAATTTTTCGATGTTTTTCTGGATAAATAGCCTGAAAGGCATCATAATCTCTGCATAATACCGTTTCGCAGCCCTGTATACAAGTGACTCATCATCTACATAAAGATCACTTGTTGCAAGGTGTGAACCAAAGAAATCACATGAAAATAGTATTTTATCTTCCTCGATATAGCTTACCATAGTTTCTGGCCAGTGTACCCATGGAGTGTAAAAGAATTTAAGAGTTTTATTACCAAGTGAAAGTGTTTCTCCATCATCCACTGTTATGAATCTGTTATCGTCTATTAAAAGAAGCTCTTTTAAGAGTTCTTTACATTTCGGGTTGGTTATTATCTTTGCTTCAGGGTAAAGATTAAGTACATCAGGTATTAATCCTGAATGGTCCTGTTCTGCATGGTGAGAAACAACATAATCAATGTTTAGATCCATCTTTTTAATGTTACTTAAAAATTCATGTTTTTTTGATGGATCCGATGTGTCAATTAAAGCTGTTTTTTCACTTCCATGAATTAAAAATGAATTATATGTTGTTCCCTCTGGAAGAGAGATAATTTCGTCAAATAATGTCCTATCCCAGTCTATAATACCTATTGAATAAATATCTGGCTTTATTATTCTTGATGCCATTTTAATCTACAGGTTCAAACTGGTCTTTTCCAACCCCGCACATTGGACATAACCAATCGTCTGGTAAATCTTCAAAAGATGTTCCGGGTTCTATTCCTGAAATAGCATCGCCTTCTTCGGGGTCATATATATATCCGCATACTATACATCTGTATTTTTGCATTTTAGCTACCTCTTTAACTCTTTTTAAAGTTTTCTGAATTTAATTGTACCTGCACTACATATAGGGCAGCGCCAAATATCTGGTAAGTCTTCAAAAGCTGTTCCCGGTTCGGTTTTTTTTCTGGGTTCGCCCTTTTCAGGGTCATAAATGTATCCGCAAACTCCGCATTTGTATTCATCCATATTCTAAACCTCAAAGTGTTAATCATTTAGATTTTTTAAAAAGGAAAATTTTTTTTCCTTAATCGTATTAATATACTTTTTACTATAAATTAATTTCTTATTTACCTACTCTTTAATCTGAACCGAATTTTGCCAGCCCCACAGCTTGGACATCTCCAGTAAGGATCTAAATCTTCAAATGAAGTTCCAGGAGCTGTTTCTTTTCTGGGTTCGCCCTTTTCAGGGTCATAAATGTATCCGCAAACACCACAATAATATATTTCAGCCATATAATTCACCACCTTATCTTTTTATTTTCATAGGTTTAGAATACCCGTTTAATACGTTATTTTTATTTTTTAACATTAATAAACATTGCAGAGTTAGATGGATTGTTTGATGAATAATTGAATATTTCAAAAATAGATTCAGCAATAAAATTGAAATTTAGTTAATAAGGGCGTTCCCATGATTCTATTTCTCCTTTAACAAGCTTAAAAATAGGGTTTAACTCGGGAAATATAACTTTTTTTAGCTCTTTGTATCTTTATCCCTCTCTTTCAATTTTCGTTTCAGATGTTTCATTTTGTAATTTAATTGCCCATCTGTGACTTCAATTTTATAATTTTGAAATTTATTTCCAATTCTTTCCCTGTTAAAATTATAATTCCTTCTTTTTGACTCTTCATAAACATAAATACGTATCAATTGAAACTACAGGATCTTCCTTTCTTTTAAATCTTTCAAGTTGAAGATGGTTCCTATAGCCTTTTCTAATACCTAAAAGGGCATTTCTTGCCATATGCCCTCTCTCCAAAGACCACATAGTCCTTTAACATCGAGATATTTAGGATGAAGACTCCATAATCTCATAATTTTTAGCTTAATTATTTAAGGTTATGTGTCGCAAAAAAAATCAAAGTTTTTTTTTGCAGTCAAAAACGAAGTTTTGACGCCTGCAAATCTATGATGCGGTTCAGGAAATCAAAGATTTCCTTCAACGACAAAATTCAAGGAATTTTGTCAGACTCCATAATCTCATAGATCTATCACTTCTTGGAATTGATGATTATCAAAGATTGTGAATAGCAAAAACTTTTTTGCAAACTCTTAAATCTCATAAAAATCATCTACTGGCTTTTTTAGACTTATCAAAATATTTCATTCTAATTATATTAAAAGCCACCACACACAATAAAACAGCAATCCTTACCACTGGATCTAATGGTGCAGATAACAAAAAAAGGAGTAGTATAACGCCAACTACACAGTGAACAACCCAATTTTCCCAATCAGAGAAATAAGCTTTTATTCCTCATAATAAACGCGTCATATTATTTTTTTTCGCTCATGCCCATGGTCCTGTGCAAAAATCAGGCTTATGGTTTAATAGAATTTTTATAGTAAATTTAAATGACTTAATGTTAAACTCCATATAATAATAAACTACTATTTCCTTTAAATTAAAGCACTAAAAAAAACGACACACTCAAACAAACATGAGCATTTTTAACTTAATATATGATATCTAAATTCGATATATTAATATATGCAGATTATTTAACCAGGAGTACCGGAACATCAAGTGATTTAATAAGATTTTCGGCCACGCTGCCGATTAATAACTTTTCCAGCCCCTTCTTTCCATGGGTACCAACTACTACAATATCTGCATTCATTCTTTTTGATATTGTAATTAAATCCTTAGCCGGATCGCCAAAAACAAGGATTTCATCAGGGATTATGCCCTCTTTTTTTGCCTTTGAGTTGAGATTCTTTAAAATTTCCTTTCCTTCATCTTCAAGAACCTCATATGGGTAGATAAGCTTTTCATCTATTACATGAACGCCAACAATCCTTGCATTGTATTTACTGGCCATTGAAATAGCTATATCTTCTGCCCTTGCTGCAAATTCAGAACCATCTGTTGGAACCATGATTATTTTAAACATTATTCACTCCTCCACCTTCTTAAGGTGATCACCAACGACAAAATTCATTCCACCAACATGTAAAACTGGTTTAACCTTCTCAACATCTAAAAGTCCATCTTTTAATATATTTTCCTTAATATCCACATGCAGAACTTCTCCAACGATTATATCGTGATCTCCTGCTTTCTTTACCCAGTGAACCCTGCATTCAATAGCTGCCATGCACTCTTCAATTTTTGGTGGAGTAACTTTTATAGAATCAATTTGAGTTAGGTTGGCCTTTTCAATCTCATTTACACCGTATGGAAATTTTCCGCCTGTTATCCATAATTGTTCTAAAATATCTTCACCAGGAATATTTATAACAAATTCGTCTGTTTCCATGATGTTTCTATATGTATCATGAGTTGGAACAGATGCAAATGAAATTAATGGAGGATTCATTGAAACTGGCATTGTAAATGAAAAGGGAGCTGCATTAATTTCACCTTTTTTGTTTACAGTGCTTATAATAATAGTTGGCCGTGGTGCGAGTATTTTATAGGCATTTTCCACACTAATTTCTGTAAAAACCATTTTAATCACCTTTTTATTTTAATCCTTAAAAATTGATTAAATTATTTTTTCACTATCTTAATTATCTAAATTCAATGATTTAATTTTTTCCAAAAAAATATTAAGTTTAAATATCAATATCCCTTGAATATGATAATTTAAGCTATTTACCGGTCAGATATTCAGCTTTACAATTTTCAATGAACTGATCACATAGTTTATCAGGATCTCCATCATTAACAAGCTTTCCATCATCAATCATTATTGCTCTGGTTGTAACTTCTCTAATCAAGTCTACATAATGACTTACCATAATAATTGTGGTGTTAAATTTCTTGTTTATCCTTTTGAGAGAATTTGAAACTGTTCTTAAGGTTATAGGATCCAGATCTCCAAAAGGTTCGTCCAGAATGAGTATTTCCGGGTTTGATGTTAAAACAAGTGCTATAGTTGCCCTTACCTTCTGACCACCTGACAATTCATATGATCTTCTATCCAGAATTTCCATAGGTAAATCTAAAGCTTCAAATACAGGTTCTGCATATTTTTTAACCTCTGTATCAGGGAAACTTGGGAATAGAACATCCAGTATATCTGATGAAATGCCTATTTTTTCTAACCTGATTTTAGCTTCTGTTTCTGGAAGGTCAGTAAGCTGATAGAGAACATCAAGGACTTTGTCGCTTATTCCCATTTCTCTGGCTTTTTGTTTGGCTTCTGCCATTACATACTCTCCTTTAACTCCAAGTCTTGAAGCTAACTGATCTTTAACAGTAGCATAATGTGTGAGAGAAAATTCCTGATGCATAAAGCCCATTTTTTGCCTTACTTTCATTCTGGGAAGTCCAAGATCCTGCATATCAACCCAATCACCATTTAATTTAAACTGTACGTTTCCTGAATCCGGAGCATCAAGTCCAGCAATCATACGTAGTAAAACTGTCTTTCCAGCACCACTTGAACCTATTAATGATACTATTTCTCCTTTTTTAATGTCAAAATTGATATCTTCTATCTGTAATGTGCTTCCTCCTTTTAAAAGGAAAAATTTCCTGTATAAATCACTCACTTTTATAACAGAATCTCCAACATCCGAATTATCTCTAATAGGCTCAGGTTCTTCCATATTTTTAGTAAATTCAGGTATTATATCCTCAGGGGTTCCCTCATCTACTATTTTACCGTTTTCCATAAAAACAAGGCGTTCAGCAAGATACTGGTGAACTTCTGGAAGGTGGGATACTACAATTACAGTAACGCCCATCTCCTTGTTTATATTTTTTATCGCATTAAAAATTTCCTGTTTTGTTTTTGGACAGGACATTGTAGCTGGTTCATCCAGTAAAAGAATTTTGGGCTTTTTTGCAAGCTGTCTTGCCATTATTAGCCTCTGTTTTTCTCCACCACTTAAAACAGGAGCAAAATGATTGGCTTTATGCTCAAGGCCGACTACTTTCAGCAGTTCCATAGCTTCTTCACTAAATTCATCTTTAGCATCATTAACATCCTGAAGCGATTCATCCCCATATTTCGCCCCTGATAATTTCCTTATTACATTCTGTAAAGCTGTTTCGCCCCATAAACCGAATGATCTCTGGAGATGGATCGCAGTTACTTTTTTAAGTTTGGAAACATAATAGGCGGTTGAATTTGCATTCACCTCAATATCATCAAGAATGATCTGACCCTCATCAAATGGTTCTACACCCCTAAGAATTCTTAATAAAGTGGTTTTTCCAGATCCACTCATTCCTATTATCCCCAGAATCTCGCCCTCATTAACCTTAAGATTTATATCATTCAAAGCTTGAATTACTTCACCATTTTCCATTTTAAAGGTTTTTGATAAATTTTTAACTTCTATCATTGATTATCACCATTATTTAATAAAATTGAGTTTAATAAGTGTATTTATAATGATTCCATTTTATTATTATAATAGTTTTTCACCTTTAAAAATATTTATTCCAAATCCCAAAATCATCATTTATTTAAATAAATTTAATTAAACAGTGCTTTCTTTAAATATTAGCTAAATTTCATTTATAGGATAAATCATCCCTAAATATCACTAGTTTATATGAAATATTTAATATTTGTATTTATTCTTTGCTACTTGCAAAATAGAAATCCTGAATGATCCAAACAGCATGTATAATTGAATACGTTATAATTAAAAATTTAATACTTTTATTTAAAAAATTAGTAAAATATTTATTTTCTAAAATTCAAAAGTTGAAATTAAAATACAAAAATTCAACCATTTTCCTAATGAAAACCTAATGAAGCTTTTCAAGATTTTATCCTTAATCTGTAATTCAATGGTACTATTTAACTATTAATCTATCCCAATATAATATTTTTAGACATGGAGGTGAATTAATATGGTTAAAGTAAGCCCTGCAAAGGTTGAGAAATATATCAAAGGCATTAAATTTCCTGCAAGTAAACAACAATTGCTAAAACAGGCAGAAAGCAATAATGCTGATGAAGATGTTTTAAATATCCTGGAAAACGTACCTGATAAAGGATTTAATTCTCCAATTGACATAAGTATAGCAATCGGGAAAATGAAGTAAATTCTATATTTTAATTAATGATATAATTGCTTAAATCTGAATAATTCAGATTCATTATATTTCTTTTTTAAATTGGATAAAAATAACTTATTTTAAAATTATTTATATGTGAATCAGCCTAATTTTTATTAATGCAGTTTTATTTTAAACAAAAATATTAAAACAAAAAGATCAAATGATTAAATGGTGATTAATTTGAGGGGATTACTTATCGGTAGAATGCAACCTGTCCATAAAGGACATCTTCAGGTGATCAAAGGCATTCTAAAAGAAGTAAACGAAGTAATAATAGGTATTGGAAGTGCGCAGTTAAGCCATACATTAAAAGATCCCTTTACAGCCGGAGAACGGGTCATGATGCTCACAAAAGCCTTAAATGAAAATGGCATTCATGCATCCAGATACTATATCATTCCTATTCAGGATGTTGCCTGTAATTCCATTTGGGTAGCGCATGTTAAGATGTTAACCCCCCCATTTGAACATATTTATTCAGGAAATCCCCTGGTTCAACGCCTATTCCTTGAAGCAGGATATAAAGTTACAGAACCTCCTCTATTCAATCGTGAATTTTACTCAGGCACTGAAGTAAGAAGAAGAATACTTGGGGAAGAAAATTGGGAATCACTGGTTCCAGATTCTGTAATAGATGTTATAACTGAAGTTCAAGGCGTATCAAGAATTAAACATCTTTCTAAAAAAGAAACATCCGAATTAATTTTACAAAATTTTCAAGGTGATTTTAATGAATGTCAGAATCTTAAAAAATGACGAAGAAAACATTACTTTATGTGATCTAATAGGTCAGATTAAAAAAAGTCCTAAAATAGATGAATGTGGGGCTATATTTTCATTTGAAGGAATAGTAAGAGGATTAGAAAAAGATAAAACCATTAATAAATTAGTAATGACCACACCAGATATTGAAAAAACCCAGAATGAGCTCATTGAAATAATTGATGAAGTAAAGGACAAATATGGTGTGGCAGAGATAGCAGTGATCCATTATATTGGGGAATTTTACACTGGAGATTCTCTTCTTTTAGTTGTTGTAGCCGGATCTCATCGAGAGGAAACAAGAGAAGCATTAAAAGAGTCAATTGAACGTGTTAAATATGAACTTAACTTTAAAAAAGAAGAATTCACTAATAATGGAAAAAATATAATTATGTCAGGTGGATAAAACATAAATAGAAAGTATGGAGAGGCTGATTTTGAAAATTATAAGGGATAGTGTTCATGGAAACCTATATCTTGATGATTTTGAGATTAAATTAGCTGATACTCCCCAAGTTCAACGATTAAGACGTGTGAAGCAGCTTGGATTCACAAATCTTGTTTATCCCGGTGCAAATCATTCCCGTTTTGAACATTCCATCGGAACCATGCATAATGCATCAAAGATAGCCGACAGTGTTGGATTAAACGATTATGAGAAAAAAATGCTCAGGATTTGTGCACTTCTACATGACACTGGACATGGCCCATTTTCACATGTATCTGAAGGAGCCTTAGATATCACTCATGAGTATTTGACCTCTAAAATTATTAGAGAAACCCATATTAAAGATATAATATCTGAAAAGTTCGATCCTGAAGAAGTAATAGACATAATTAATGGAAAAGGACGGCTCGGCCAAATAATGAGTGGAGAACTTGATGCTGATAGAATGGATTATCTTCTAAGAGATTCTTACTATACTGGTGTTGCTTATGGTACTATCGATACTGAAAGACTTATACATTCAATGAAACTTGAAGATAATATTATTATTGATTCTAAAGGCATTCATGCTGCAGAATCTGCACTTATTGCCAGATATCAGATGTATCCCAGTGTTTATCAGCACCACACCACAAGAATAATAAATTCTATGTTTAGAAGAGGCATGAAATGGCTTTTTGAAACTGGTAGAATCGATCAAGAAAGGATTTACCATTATGATGATGCAGATATCATTTCAATTGCCAGGGCTGAAGAAGGTTTAGTAAAAGATGTAATAAACAGGTTAGACAATAGAGATTTATTAAAAAGTGTATATTCTATAAAACTCAGTGATTTGGAAGAACCAAAGGATGTCTTTAAAATCAAAGAATCCAAGATTAATAAAATTGAGATAGAAATTGCAGAAGACCTGGGATCACCTCCAGAATATACCATTATAGATATTCCCGAATATCCTTTTTTCAATGAAATGAGAACTTTAATATCTGTTGGAGATGAATGCGTTAAATTAAGCGAAATATCAGCTCTTGTAAACGCTCTTAAAACTGTGCGTTTTAACTATGCTGATATAGCAATTTATATTCCTGAGGAATATGCTGAAAAAGCTTCTAATTTCCAGTTTGATAGTTATATTGAACTAACAATGCAAAAAAACATTAAAGACTGGTTGTAATAACCTGAAAATAATAATATAAGTGATAATTATGATTGTAGTTGCAATTACAGGTGCAAGTGGAGTAATCTACGGTGTAAGGCTTCTTGAAATTTTAAAGGAATTGGGCGAAGAAACAGCACTGGTTATAACTCCTCCTGCCAAAATAATTCTTGAATATGAACTTGGAATCACAGAGGACGATTTAAAACAATATTCAACAGTTTATTATAGTTCAGATGACTTAACAGCTTCAATAAATAGCGGTTCATTCAGATACAGTTCAATGGTAATAGTCCCTTCCACAATGAAAACAATTTCAGCTATAGCCAATGGATATGCAAGTAATGCGATAACACGGGCTGCTGACGTGGTTTTAAAGGAAAGAAGAAAACTGGTTATTGTACCGCGTGAAACCCCAATTAGATCAATTCATCTGGAAAATATGCTTAAAATAAGCAATGAAGGTGGGATAATTCTCCCGGCTATGCCTGCATTTTATCATAAACCAGAAAATATTGATGAAATGGTGAATTTTATTGTGGGAAAAATACTGGATATGCTGGAAATTGATAACCATCTATTTAGGCGGTGGCATGATGAAAATCCTTAATTTTTAATTTAATAACAAAAAAATAATTTAATGGTTTAAATGATTCGTGATAATGATTTTATACGGGAAAAAAGCATTCCAGGACCTACAAAAGAAGAGATAAGATGTCTCGTAGTCTGCAAATCTGCCGTATCCAAAGAGGATTTAGTGGTGGATATTGGCTGTGGTACTGGAGGATTAACGGTAGAATTTGCAAAAAGGGCAAAAATAGTCTATGCAATTGATAAAAACATTGATGCACTGCGACTTACCGAAAAAAACCTTAATAAGTATGGTTTATCTGAAAAAGTAAATCTCATAAATAAAAATGCCCTCAAAGCCCTCAGAGAAATTGAAAACATTGATATTTTAATGATTGGGGGAAGTGGAGGAGATTTATCTCCAATAATTGAGAAAGGATACAAAAAACTCAAAAAAGAGGGAAGAATAATAATTACATCTATACTACTTGAAACCCCTTCAGAAGCAATTAGAACATTGCAAAAACTTGATATGACCATCGATGTAGCTAATATATCAATTTCAAAGGGAAAAATTACTGACAGGGGCACTATGATGTTTGCAAATAACCCAATAACAATTATTACTGCAAAGAAATGAAACATATTACACTACACTATAAAAAAAAATACAACACACATGGAGATACATTAAATGAAAAAACTTGGATGGCGTGTCCGTTTAGGACTATTATTGATTGCTCTGTCGGCAATACTTTATTTTGCTAATTATTTAATTTTTGGAGATTTAGAACATACTCTTTTCTATTTAGATATTGAACTGGCATTTATCCCATTAGAAGTTCTATTCGTGGTTTTAATTATAGAATGGGCAATAGGTGAAAGAGAAAAGAAAAATTTAATGCAGAAGCTTAATATGGTCATAGGATCCTTTTTCAGTGAGGTAGGTACCTCTGTTGTTAGCGGGATATCCAATTTTGACCCTGATATTCAAAAAATAAGGAAAAATCTTATATTAAGCGATTCATGGAATAAAAAAGATTTTTTAGATGCAAGTGATATCATTAAAAATTTTGATTTTACGCTGGATATTAGCAAGAATAATCCAGAATCAATAATTTACCTTCAGGAGCTTAAAGAATTTATGGTTAAGAAAAGAGAATTTATGCTGCGTCTTCTTGAAAACCCAAACCTGCTTGAACATGATACATTTACAGATCTTCTCTGGGCTATTTTCCACCTAAGTGAAGAACTTGAAAGTAGAAAAAATCTATCAGATCTTCCTGAAGCAGATTACAGACACCTTGCAGGGGATGTTGAAAGAGTTTATAGCCTTATTATTAACGAATGGCTACAGTACATGGAGCATTTAATGGATAAGTATCCTTATATGTTTTCCCTTTCAATGAGAACAAATCCATTTAATCCAGATGCAGAAGTGGTATTTCAAAAATGATGTTGAATACCCACATCATTTAAATATTATGAATCTTAAAGTTTTAAACAAACCCAGGAGATTCGATGGAGAGGTTAACCCTTAAGCAGTACAGAAACATGGTTACTGAAATAATAGAATACAACAAACTCAATGGAGAAATGCCCATCTATATAATGGTCGAAGACTATAAAATTCTAAAAAATGTTTATATAGACATGATCGACCGTGTTAATAAATTTATACTGGAAATGGGCAGAAATCCACGAACTGTTGATATTCAACCAGTAGCTACCTTCTGCACAGTATAAAAATAGTTTTTTTACTTCATTTAAGACCATTGGAATTAAATCCAAAAAAGTATTATACTATTCAATATTAACATTGGAAAAATTTAAAATAAAAATATAATGCAATTAAATTACATTATGTTTTTGAAGAAGCATTAGCTCATCTGTATTAAGCTTTTTACCGTCTTTGAACTTCTGATATATATCTTCTGCAAGTTCTTTTTCTTCTTTGTTCTTCCTCATTGTTACTTCGCTTTCACGGCTTCGTTTTCTGGACTTGATTTTATCCAGTTTTTTATTGATCTTGCGAATGTAACCTAAAACTTGTTTTACTTCTTCATGCTTGCTTGATGCCTTATTTTTAGCTTCAATGAACTTATTGTGTGCTTCATCAGCTGAAGTTCTAATTTCATCGATTTCCTTGAAATATGCAAGCATCTTTTCATGGGTTACCTGCGCTTCATCAGAAAATTCAACTACTTTAACATGATATGATTCAGACTGTTCTTTGAGTTCAAGAGCCTCTTTCTGGATTTTCTCATCTTCCTTCATATCCTGAAGTTTTTTCCTCAAATCTGTCACTTTATTTACAAGCTCATTTTCCTTCCTGATATTAAGAACTCTTGTTTCTATGGTTTTGTCCAGTCTTTTTATTTCATTTTCAATGTTGATCATGTCTTTTTTGCCAGAAGCCCATTCAAGTTTTTTAAGTTCATCATTGGTTTTATCCCTTAGTTTCTTGTATTTCTTGACTTCCTTGTTTGTTTCATCACGTTTATCTCTGTATTCAATTGCAGATTTGAGATTTTCCTTAATACTTGCATTTAACTTATTTCTTAACTCTCTTTGAGTATTTGCCTCGTTATTAAGGTCATCCCGTATTTTAGTTAGTTCTTTAAGCTTAGTTTCACAGTTTCTTTTTTTATCAAGAAGTTTATCAAAACTATCTTCAGCTTCAATGGATTTAGAAAATTCATCGATTTTTTCTTCTTCAAATAAGGATAAGAGCTCTTTTAAATCTCTTTTTTCAATTACAACATCTGCAATTTCCATTACAATAGGTTTAGCATTGAAAGCTATTCCCAGTTCAACCATTTCAAGCATAGAAATATCATTTGCGCCATCACCAACTGCAGCGCATTCATCAGCAGATACATTTTCCATTTTAATTATTTCACTTAACACATCAGCTTTAGATCCATCTACAAGTGGTCCGCTGACTTCTCCTGTTAAAACACCGTTTTCTTCATGAAGAACATTAGAAAACGCATAATCAAGGCTTAATTCTTCTTTTAAACGATTTGCAATTACTTCAAAACTACCGCTTATGGTTGCAATTTTGTATCCTCTTTTTTTAAGCTCTTCAATAGTTTCTTCAGCACCTTCCATTAATGGAATGTTCTGGACAACTTCTTTAATACTATCCACTGAAGTACCTTTAAGTAAGGATACCCTTTCTTTAATGGCAGTTTCAAAATCAATTTCTCCTTCCATTGCTTTTTCTGTTATTTCTGCTATTTCGTTTTGAATTCCTATTATTTTGCCAATTTCGTCTATGGCTTCACCGTCTATTAGAACATTATCTAGATCAAAGGCTATGAGTTTAATCAAAAGATCACCGATATTAAATCAAATTGTGGAGGATTATATTAAATCCAATTCTCCTAATCTTTCCTTGGTCTTTTCAACGCCAAGTTGAGCATCATCAATTGTTTTTGCGCCAGTACATACTACTTTTCCAGAACCAAACAGGAGTAAAACTACTTTAGGATCTCCAAGTCTGTAAACTAAACCAGGGAATTGTTCTGGTTCATATTCTGTGTTTTCTAAATCCAAAGCAACAGCTTCCAGGTTTAATGTCTTTCCAAGGTTAGCTGAAGCCACTATGTTCTGTACTTTAATTTCAAATTCATTAGGTATTTCTGGATCAAGGGTCCTCATTTTATCTACAGTAATATGTATTGCTTTTATTGAGTCTTCTATGGATTTAGCTCCAGTACACACCAATTTTCCAGAACCAAATATAAGAGCGGCGGTCTTAGGCTCTTTAAGTTTGTATATAAGTCCAGGAAAGCTTTCTGAATTAAATTCAACGCCTTCAAGCGCTGGTGCTACCCTAGGAAGCTCTATTGACTTTCCAAAAGCTGCGGAAGCCACAATATTTTCAACTTTGATTTCTACGTTTGACAAATATATTCCTCCAATATTTCATTTTTATAAGTAGTATTTTTTAAAAGATGATTTTCCTGCACTATTTTTGATTAAACGGTATATTTGTTTGTAAATCCTAATATTCAAAAATATAGTATATTTTCATAAACGACATCATCGTAAGAACATTGACTTTTCTCACATTCTTCTAAGTACTTTAAGCTACCAGAATAATGCAGGTTAATTCATACAGTTTAAATTTATATATCAATATTATTTATAATAGATAAAATTTATTTATATATGTTTCTTAAATCTACTTAAATATAATATAAAGGTAGCACCATGATAAGTCCTAAAGTTTATGAAAAACAAATTAACGAATTGGGCATAGAGGGTATGATAGTGGCAGCCGAAAACTCTGAAGAAGCCTCTAATCTTTTAGATGCACTCCAGGACGTTGAAAAGTTATTAATAAGGATTAAAGCTAACGTACGCATGGATATCAGGGTCATTCGAAAGAAATTTATTGAAAAAATCAAAAAAATCGATGATTCCTCAAAGAAATCCAGGGAAAAACCATTAAAAATTAAAATCATGGAAAAAAAGGCTCTTTCAGAAGAAAGAGATTTGCAAATAGCCCCATATGAAACCATTGAAAGCACTATTGATCATTACCTGTATCAGATAAAAGAGGCTACTGATTATTTAAATGAAATAATTGACAATTAAAAATAATTACTGTTTATTTTAAATTCCATTAATTATCGGCGGTGTAACTGGTGATAGAAGTAGAAGTTAAAGCAGGCGTAGAAAATTTTGAAGATGTTAAAAAGAAATTAGACCAAATAGGTGCTCGAAAGGCAAAAATAGAGCATCAAGAAGATATTTATTTCAATAATATTCAATTAAGAGATTTTGAAAAAACTGATGAAGCATTAAGAATAAGAACCACAACAGTTGGAAGAAAAACCAGTATAATTCTTACTTATAAGGGTCCAAAACTTGATTCTGTAAGTAAAACACGTAAAGAGATAGAAGTTGAAGTTGAAGAATCCAAAAATACATGCTTAATACTTGAAAATCTGGGATTCCGACCAGTAGAAACCATCAAAAAAGATAGAACTACCTATCTGTACCGGGAATTTACAATTACACTGGATACGGTTTATAATGTTGGAAAATTTGTTGAAATAGAAAAAGAAGCCGCTGAAGGGGAAGATTTTAACGAAGCACTCCAGAAGATCTTTGATATCTATGAAAAAATTGGAATAGAAGATGGATTTGAAAGAAGATCCTATCTTGAACTTCTTGGAATCTACTGAGGATAATTAATCTTCTGAATCTTATTTTTTAATTAAGGAAAAATTACTAAAAGAACGATAATTCGATTTAAATCAATAATCATAAGTATTAAAGGATAAATTGGAATGCCTATTAATATTTAGACACAAATAGGTTAAAAATTAATTAAATAAGCATAAGATGATAAAAATATATTTTTATATAACTAAAAAACAAAAGTTAATCAAGCAAAAAAAATAAAATTATTTGGCTTAAGTTAAACATTAATTAAAATTGAGTGATTATTTTAATATAAAGGTGGGAACGATTTGAAGTATTTTGTCAGTCCTTTTAATAACGATGCAAATGTTAAATTTCCAGAAAATATCACTATATATGATACAACCATGAGAGACGGGGAACAAACACCAGGGGTATGTTTAAGGACGCCTGAAAAGTTGCAGATTGCAAGAAAACTTGATGAACTTGGAATACATCAAATAGAAGCTGGATTTCCCATAGTTTCCCATGAAGAGAAAAAATCTGTTAAGGCAATTGTGGATGAAGATTTAGATGCAGATATCATTGTTTTAGCAAGAACCAAAAAAGAGGATATCGATACTGCAATAGATTGCGGCGTGGACGGCATAATAACCTTCATGGCCACTTCTGATCTTCACCTGAAACACAAATTGAAAATGACCCATGAACAGGCGCTTAACATATGCATGAAATCAATAGAACATGCAAAAGATCATGGCATTTTTGTGGCTTTTTCAGCAGAAGACGCAACCAGAACTGATCTGAGCTTTTTAAAGAAGATTTACAAAAGGGCAGAAGAATACGGAGTGGATAGAGTACACATTGCTGATACTGTTGGTGCAATAAGTCCTCAAGGTGTGGATTACCTTGTAAGAGAATTAAGAAAGGATATCAATACAGGAATTGCCATGCACTGCCACAACGACTTTGGAATGGCCATTGCCAATTCAATTGCAGGTCTTGCTGCAGGAGCAACTGCTGTATCAACTACAGTTAATGGAATAGGAGAGCGTGCTGGTAACGCATCCCTTGAAGAGCTTGTAATGGCTTTAACCCTGATTTACGGCTTAGATTTAGGGTTTAAACTTGAAAACTTCTATAAACTATCAAAACTGGTGGAAAGACTTACCAACGTTTCAGTGCCTGAAAACAAGCCCATTGTGGGTAAAAATGTATTCAGACACGAATCAGGAATTCATGTAGATGCCGTTATCGAAGAACCACTTACCTATGAACCCTTTTTACCTGAATTAATTGGTCATCACAGGCGAATAGTTCTTGGAAAACATTCTGGATGCAGAGCTGTTAAAGCAAAACTCGATGAATGCGGAATTGAAGTTACAAAAAATGAACTTTGCCAGATCGTTGAAAAGGTTAAAAAGAGCAGAGAAAAAGGTAAATATATAAACGACGAGCTTTTTAACAACATCGTTAGGTCTGTAAGGGGTCTTGCCGATCTATAATCTATTTTTAAGTATTTAATGGTTTTGATCACATGAATATCACCCATAAAATCCTTGCAAGAGCTTCAGGGAAAGAAGAAGTGCATCCTGGGGAAATCATTGAAGCAAATATTGATTTAGCAATGAGCCACGATGGAACATCCCCTCCAACTATTAATACATTTAATAAAATTGCAGAGAAGGTCTGGGATCCTGAAAAAATCGTTATTGTTTTTGATCATAACATCCCAGCAAATAACATAGGTTCAGCAGAATTTCAGAAAGTTACAAGAGAATTCGCCAGGAAACAGGGCATTAAAAATATATACAGCCATGGAGAAGGGATATGTCACCAGGTACTTCCAGAAAGAGGTTACATTAAACCAGGGAGTGTTGTTGTAGGTGCAGATTCACATACCTGTACTTACGGAGCTTTTGGGGCATTTGCAACTGGTATGGGTGCAACAGACATTGCAATGGTATATGCAACCGGTAAAACATGGTTCATGGTGCCTGAAACCCTTAAAATAAATGTTAATGGTAATCTAGGAGAATATGTAACAGCAAAAGACGTTATACTTAATGCAGCCGGAAAAATTGGATCATCTGGCGCAACTTACAAATCACTGGAGTTCCACGGTGAAACAATTGATTCTATGGATGTTTCGGGGCGGATGACCATCTGTAACATGGCTATTGAGCTTGGAGCCAAAAATGGAATAATGGAACCCAATAGAAATACACTTGAATACCTTAAAAATATAGGGGTCAATGACTTTGAAGTTATGAGGTCAGATAAAGATACTGATTATGAAAAAGAGTATTCTATTGATGTTACAGACATGGAACCTCAAATATCCTGCCCCTGTGATGTTGATAATGTATCTGACATCTCTAAAGTTGAGGGAACATCTATTAACCAGGCATTTGTCGGATCATGCACAAATGGAAGACTTGAAGATTTAAGGATTGCAGCAAAAGTACTGAAAGGTAAAAAGGTGCATGAAGACGTGAGATTAATTATAGTACCTGCATCAGCCAACATTTACAAAGAATCAATGAAAGAAGGTCTGATTGACACATTTATTGATGCTGGAGGCATAGTGTGTAATCCTGGATGTGGACCGTGCCTTGGAGCACACATGGGAGTTTTAGGAAAGGATGAAGTGTGTATTTCCACAACAAACAGGAACTTCGTTGGTAGAATGGGAGATCCTGAATCATTTTTATACCTTGCAAATCCAGCAGTGGCTGCTTATTCAGCGATTTTTGGAGAAATCAGGAATCCGCAAGAGTAATGATTCCTAAATAACCATGAGGCAAATCATCACCGTCAACCGCTCAAAAATTTGAAGCTTACAAAAATCAAAGATTTTGACAGTTTTCGAGGGTTTAAAAAAGTTTGATCAAAAGTCCTGGTTAGCTCAGAAGTAATGGTAAAAGAATATCAAAGTATCACAATGACCAGAAAAATAATCAACGTAATGGAAAAAGTAAATGAACTGGAGAAAGACATAGGACATCTATCAAGCGCTCAAAAGATACTCCTCGCAACCGACGGCTCGGTTACAACAATACTCGATGTATTAAAAGGGCATATTGATGTCAATACACTTATTCAGGAGTTTCGAGAGTCAGATGAAGAGTCTGCAAAAGAATTAGGTATTGCTAAAGGGGATACCATTAATTACAGAGGAGTAATTATGAGTCATAAGCCAGAAGAGCCCCTTATACATGCCATATCGTTAACTCCAATTGATAAACTTGACAATAACTTCAAAGAAGATCTTCTAAAGGCAGATATTCCAATTGGGCGAATTTTAAAGAAGTACAACATTGAGTCAAGAAGGGAAGTGACCCATATTGGAGCTGAAGAGCCCAATGAAGAACTTAAGAAAATATTCAAAACAGATTCATTAATGCTTACAAGGACCTATAACATCATCTATCGTGATGAAGTCCTGATATGGATAAAAGAAACATTTCCATACGATTTATTTAAAGAATAATCATAAGGTGATTTAGATGGGATTGAAGTTTAGAGATATTGCATCTTCTCATGAAATAAAACTAAATGAATTAAAAGGCAAAACTGTGGCATTAGATGCGGCAAACACCATTTACCAGTTTTTATCAAGTATCCGGCAAATGGACGGCACGCCTTTAATGGATCATGAGGGAAATATCACTTCACACTTCAGTGGAATCCTTTACAGAACCTCATCTCTTGTTGATAAGGGAATAAAGCCCATTTATATCTTTGATGGTAAACCTCACATTCTAAAAAAGAATACCCAAGATGACAGGCGGCAGATAAGAGAAGAAGCAGAAATAAAATGGAAAGAAGCCATGGATGAAGGAAGGATTGAAGATGCACGTAAATTTGCCGTTCGCTCATCCAGAATGTCAGCCGGGATTGTTGAAGGGTCTAAAAAGTTGCTTCAGTTAATGGGAATCCCCTATATTCAGGCAAAATCTGAAGGAGAAGCTCAAGCATCTTACATGGTTCATAGGGGAGACGCCTGGATTGTTGCTTCCCAGGATTACGACTGCCTTTTATTCGGCTCCCCCAGAATGCTCAAGAATGTGGCCATAAGCGGTCCAAGATCAAGATTAGAGGTAATTCACCTGAATGAGGTTTTAGAAGAAAATGGATTAACACGAGAGCAACTTATCGACGTTGCAATTCTGGTTGGGACCGATTTTAACCAGGGAATAAAAGGAATTGGGGCAAAAAAAGGCAGAAATCTGGTTAAAAGACACGGTGATGTTTACAGCGTCTTAAAACACCTGAAGATGGAAATGGACGTTGATCCGCAAGAAGTGAGGGACATATTTTTAGACCATGATTACATTGAAGATTATGAAATAAAATGGAATAAGCCTGATAGAGATGGAGTTATAGACTTTTTATGTAATAAGCATGATTTTTCGGTTGATCGGGTTATTGGAGCCCTTGATAAGCTTAAAAGATTGAATCCTGCACAGAAGAGTCTTGAACAATGGTTTGGTTAGAAATATACGATTTTTGAGAGCTATGAATGAAAAAATAAACGAATCAATGAGTATATTGATTCAAGCTTATTAAACGGCTGAGAATCTATATAATTATAAGGGTTATCATACTATTTGTAATAGCGTTTGAAGTGATAATAAGTTCATTCACTATTCCAATGGCGATAATAGGGATATTTATTGGATTTATTATAGGTAGAATAATCAGCCGTATTTATCGCTTGAGCTGGGATGAAGAAACCCACAACGTAATTGGACAGACTGGGTTGGAGGAATAATTCTCGTATCTTATCTGGTTTTTGTATTTACCAGAGCACATTATTTAGGATACTGGATATATGGAACTCCGTTATTTGCCTTTATCTTAAGTCTTACATCATGCACATTACTGGGAGGGGTAATGGGCACAAGACGTGGAATAAAAAAGATTTTAAATGCGATAATAACTTAAAAAATGGAAATATTATTTTTTAATAAGTTACAAAAGAACATATTCACCTTTTAAACATCTGCTGTTATGATAATGGACTTATATATCTTAAATACAATTAGATAATATGGAAATACTGAAAAAAACTTTCAATTGAACCTTCTAACCCTCATCTCTATGAGCTGGCATTTTTTCATGAGTCCTACTCCAATGAACATGGTCTGGATGAATATTATGAGAGATTAGAATTTTTAGGTGATGCAGTTCTGGGCCTTGTTGTATCAGAATTCCTGTACAATGAGAATCCTGATTTAAATGAAGGCAAGTTAACCCCTATGTGCCCCCATTATGTGTGCAAAATTTATCGGAGTTCTATATCTGGATTCAGGCCCTGAAACTGTAAAAGAATTCTTTACCCAAACAGTTATACCTCACATAAAGAATCATGATATCTTTACGATTACAAATCTGAATTAAACCAATTATGCGACCAAAGCTGTCAAGATATATTTTATAACTTATAAAAGAAGAGGGACAGCCACATAACAAAACGTTCACCATGACTGTGTTAATTAACGGTAAAGAGTATGGAACTGGGGTTGGCGGAAGTAAAAAAGAAGCAAAGCAGAATGCTGCCAGGATGGCCATGAGTAAATTTTGATTTTTTTGCGGATTATTGAATATACCTCAAATCATCGTGATCATGGGCAAATTCCCCTCCTCCTTTAATAGTTTCCAGTTCCATATCATATAACTCTTTAATTTCTTTATAAATGTGATGATAGAATTCCCTCAAGCCATCCTCACATTCTCCACCTACTCTAAATTCTTCTGATGCTTCCTTACCGTATTTAACCACAAAATGGCTGTCAACTTTTTTAATTAAGAGGGTGCTTCTCACATTTTCTTGAGGACGTACATTAGGAGATTCATACAACCCTATTCCAATTCCTATTTGCCAGAATCCGTCTTCTCCAAGTTTTGAAGCCCCATAAATGTTGTATCTAACATTAGGATCACTTTCTTTATCTGGAGGGTAGTAATTAACCTGTTCTGGAGGGCATTCTAAGTAATTTACGAGACCAGCGACCATCTTTTCCCCAAATTCTATACATTCAGTCTCATAATTAAAATATCTCTTTCTGGCAGTTGCAAAACTTTGGCAAAGTTTCTCAAATCTGGTCATAATATCACCTTTTTATGAGTTAATAGAATAAATAAATTTAGTAATATTATGTTGGTTTTATTTAATAATACATAGGGAAGATATATATAAAAAGATTAGTTAAGACCCTGAAATCCAGATTGAGCAATAATATTGATTCAAAAAGGTGAAAAGATACATTAAATAAAATATATTAAGAAATAGGATAAATGTTCACTGTGTCACTGATTTAATCCATTAATGAAAAGAATATAAAAATTTTATAAGATTATTCTTATTAATCCATCATTTCTGGTTCAATAAGTACAGAAACATTACCTTCTGTATCTTTTTCTGGTTCAATAAGTACAGAAACATTACCTTCTGTATCTTCAAATGCAGCCATGGCTCCAACGCCGGGAAGGGTCTCTTTTTCCATTAGAAATTTTCCTCCAGCCTTTTTGATTTTTTCGGCATATTCGCCGAATGAATCAACACCAATGGCATTCTTTACTATTGGGCTCATCTCTCTGGAATGTATAGCTCCATTGATACCAGGCTCATCTTCCTCTCCAGTCCTTACAAGCCAGTAGTCAAAAGGCCCATCCCATTTTTCGATCTTCCATCCAAAAACTTCTTCATAAAATTTTACAGCTCTTTCTGGATCATCTGCAGGTATTTCAAAATGTATAACTCTCGGCATGCTTTTCAACTCCAAAAATTCATTTTACATATCAAATATATGCTTTTAATTATTAATAATTTATTCAATTATTGAATTCAATAAATTTCGATAGCTACAGTTAAAAAAAAAGAAATCATAATTATTTTTAAATCAAATAATACATATCTATTTAGCTTTTAGCTCCTCAATTTCTCTTAATACTTCTCCATTATCAGGTGAAATATCCCGAACTTTTTGGAAGCAATCCAGAGCCAGTTTATCCTTACCTAACTCCTTATAAACATTTCCAAGGTTCATATAAGCTTCTGCAAAACCTTCGGTTTTACAGGCCCCAAAATCAGAGCATGCAAAAACTTCGTTTTTGCTGCGTGAAAATTGAAAATTTTCACAGATTTTAAGGGCTTCTTCAAACTCATTGTTGAGCTTAATAGCTTCATTAAAAGATTCTATTGCTTCATAATTTTGTCCAATGCTGAATTGGATATATCCTAAATAGTTCCAGAGCTCTTCCTGATTTTTATCTACTTTGAGGGCTTTTTGGAAGTATTCAATTGCTTCTGCTTCTCTTTCCATGAAATACAACACATTTCCTTTGTAAAAAAGAGCTAATAAAAATATTATGTCAAATGGAAAAAGAATATCACAAAAAATCAGAAGAAAAAAGAAAAGAATTCTATTATGATGTTCGGGATAACTACAATTTACAGATGAATGATTTTGATTATGATAATTACAATGATGAATGGATAGAAAGAGCAAGTTACCTCATCTTTTTAAATAAAACCTGTTTTAATGGACTTTTTCGTCAAAATAAGAAAGGAGGATTTAATGTTCCATTTGGAAAATATAAAAATCCTACAATATGCGATTCTAAAAACATCAAAGAAGTTAGTATAGCTTTAAAAGATACAGAGATATTCTGTGCGGATTTTTCCGAAGCTGAAAAATATGTTAAAAAGGACAGTTTTGTTTATTTAGATCCACCATACCGACCCTTAAATAAAACATCCAGCTTTACAAGTTACACTAAAGATGGCTTTGTTGATGATGACCAAATTAGATTGGCTAAATTCTTTAATGAGATGGATAAACGCAGCGCATATATAATGTTAAGTAACTCTGACCCAAAAAATGAAGATCCAAATGATGAATTTTTCGATGAGCTTTATGCTAATTATAATATTGAAAGAGTCCCTGCAAAGAGACACATAAACTCCGATGCTTCAGGAAGAGGAGAAATAAACGAGATAATAGTCAGAAATTATCACTAATAGCTTTGAGATGTTCTTATGGTTAAATATGATGTTCTTGGTTTTAAAAATAAAGAAGAGTATATAGATTACTTTCTTAAGACTCTCCTTGAAACAAATCGTACTTATGAGTTCTATGTGGATTGGGAAAAGATAAAAAGGAACATGGCTCAATGCGTTACAGAAATTAGCATTTTAAACTCCTTATCAAAAGTAGAAAGTAATGAAAGAAAAGACAAATTAAGAGAAATAATTCAAAAATATCCTGAAGTAATCCCTATAATTCCTTTAATAATTGCAATAAGAGATAAAAATATCGTAGTTTTAGATATAGGGGAAGAATTATTTTTTAAAGAAATCAGCTTCATTCCAAAGGTTAAAGATGAGGAAATAGAAGATATTATCGAGTTCTGTGATAAATCAGGAATAATAAATCTTTTCGGAGAAATCAACGATTTACATGCATATATTTTAGGCATGGAAGTTGGTTTAGATTCAAATGCTCGAAAAAATAGAAGCGGAACCATTTTTGAGCAAATATTGGAATTATTCTTGAAAAAGAAAATAAGAGAATCTGATAAAAATCTTACTTTAAAGTCTCAAGATACAAATATAACTCTAAAAAGGAATAAAAGGCCAGATTTTGTAATATATAAAAATGATAAGCCTGAAATTATAATAGAATGTAATTTTTACAGTTCAACAGGCAGTAAACCTATAGAAACTGCAAATGCATACATTGATCTTCAAAAAAAGATTGATGAAAAAGGTTTAACTTTTATATGGGTAACTGATGGCCCTGCATGGAAAAAAATGCAAGATACAGTAAGAAATTCGTTTAAAGAGATTGAATTTCCTATGAACTATCGAATTTTGGAGAAGAAACTTGATAACCTATTAAACAGCCTATTTTCATATTAAGTATCAATTTGTCCGGGATAATCTTCTCTAATAAAATTAACAACATCCTTACAAGCATTTATAACAATTTCATCATTTATAGGAGCACTACTAAGCGTACCATGCGATAATGCCTGTATTAAAGTATATATATGGCCGTTTTCATTTAATTCTGACTTTTCAGATATGAATTCGCCAATATCTTTATTTCGATATTCAAATTTACAAATAGTCTCTAGAACATGCCTAATAGAATTAGGTATTGTATGTAAACGATTTTCATCAACATTATTTATATCTTTTTTTGATATTTCAATGATATCAGCCAAATGATGCTCATACGGTAACATTAATTTGTTGCTCCATCCATTAATCGTATTTTTTTTAAGAATGTATTGATGAGCAACTATTTTATTCTCTTTTAATAAATTCATGAATTCTAAATTATGAGTGAGTATAATAAACCTGTTACGTTCAACATCAAAGTGATCTTTTATTTTACGGATACTCTGTGCTACCGCATAAACAAAATTATAATCCATACTTGAAATGGGATCATCAATTATAAAAAATAGCTTTTTATAGTCACTTTCTCTTTTAATAATCATATGGACAGTAGCAAGATAATAACAAAAAGCAACAATCCCTTTTTCACCATCACTTAAAACATGAGTTGCATTGTCAGATAAGCTCTTATCCTTAAATTTAATACAGAAATTTTCATCATCAAACTTGTATTTATCCCGAAAGAAGAAATTCAAGAAATATTTCAATGATTTAATTACTTCTTTCTTTTTATCAATTTTAGATTCGCTTTCTTTTCTTTCAATATCATTTTTAAGTACAGATATATCTGAATTAAGTTTTTTATTTCCTTGAAGATTTTCTTTTTGTTCAGTTATAATGCCTAAATATCTTGCATTACAAAGTCTTCTCCTTAATTTGAGTTTTTCTTTTTCAACATCATTTTTGGCCTGATTTATTGCATTGATATCCTCTATTTGATCTTTTAGCTCTTTTTTTAGTTGATCAAGAAAATTGTTAATATTATTTATTTGATGTTCAAATTCAAATTTTGTGGATTCAATATTCTCTTTTTTAATAGAAAGCATTTCTATTAGTTCATCAATTTCATTAAGTGCTTTTTCATTGTTACTTAGGATTTTTAATTTATTTTTTTTCGATGATGGTAAAAATTGTTTAATATAATTAAAATTAACATTGATATTGTCAAATTTACTATAATGAATTTCAATATCCCTTTTAAGTTCTTTTAGTTTATCAATGACTTCATTAATTTCTCTTATAGTTTTTGCTTCTGAATCTTGAATATAATCATTATAACAAGTAATGATTTTAATTGCAGTTTCATCTAGTTTTTGCTTACAAAATGGACATTTCTTTGTATCTGAATCATATAATTCAATTCCTTCTTCGATAAATTTTTGTTTAAATTTTATCTTATCAACAAAATCTTGAGGTAAATTAGACTTATTATAAACAGTTGATAATAACTTTTTTACATCATTCAATAGAGAATTATCAATGTTATAATCCAATATTAATACATCATCTAAACCATCTGGCATAGTTTTTAACTTCTGATACTCAGTTTTAAGAATATCAAAACTTTCATCTTCATCAACATCAATAGTTGCAATTACGTTCTCAAACTTGATTTGTTTATATTCTGTAGTATTTTTACTGATTTTAAGAGTATCTAACTCTTCATGGGCTTTTTTGATACCTTCTTTAATTTTTTTGTGGATTTTTTCTTGATTTTCAATTAATTCTTCTAATTTAAGCTTTTCTTTAGTAACATCAATATGAGGTTTGCCTATTATATAACCTTGAATATCCTTACTTGGAGGAATATAGCCATTTAACTCTAAATTTTCAGCAACATAATCACTATTAAAAACATGGAAAAAATAGCCAGTATTATCATTAATTAGTGGTTTAGAATTCCTATTTAGCTTAATTTCTAGTTTTTTAACAGAATCAGGATCATTTAGATCAGTGATTTTAAATAAAAATGTTCCTTTTTTTTCATCTGTTGTCAACAATTTATTTGTTTGAGAACTATCCAGTAAACTAAAATCATTTATATGGGATACTAACCGAAAAGCACGACTAATAAATGTTTTTCCTGCCCCATTATTAGCATACAACCCTATCTTTATTGAACTTGTCTCATCCTTAAATTGTAGCTTCTGATGTGGACCTACATTATCAATATCTAAATTTATTTTTATATTAGCCATAATTTCATCTCTTTTTTCCATTATGACCCTAAAGAGGCTATATTTAAAACAAATAAATAACATAAAAACTTATATTATGTTCTAAAGTTATTTTTCTGAGTCTATTATTGAATGATATGTCTTTATACATTATAAATATATATCAAGAGTTAGTAAAAGCAAACATCACTTAAATCAAGAATTTAATATATTAAAAGCCATTAAACCTTTTATTTATCTCAAATCAGATCAAAATAAAATAATTGGTAAAATAATGTATTAATTCAATATCATATTCTTTTAAATAAAATTAAGCTTTTTAAAACAAAATTTAGAGAATTAAATTTAAATTCTTTTAGTATTTCCAATAAATAATTATTCACCCAAAGCCCCCGATCCTACCTGTTGATTTTATTTAATTTGCAGATTTTTAAATAGATTTAAATTAATCCTTCATAGGAAGTTACATTATTTAAGGAATGATATACTGATAAATTATAATCAAATAACCGCAGGAGATTAAAATATGGATGACAAACGTATCCGGATAAAAGAAAGAGCCGATGAGCTATTAAAAGAACATAATGGCGTTTATCTTGAAAAACAATTATACAAAAAATTAAAAAGGAAATTCCCTGATCTAAAAATAGCAGAATTTAATGAAGTTTTAGATAAACTATTAGAACAAGATTATTTCATGGAACGAGGGCTTATAAGGCCAAAAGCAAAAGAGACCAAAAGATCGTCTGATAAATATGCTGATGATTCAAAACCTGGAAAGGGCACCGCAGATCATCAAAGAATTCCAGATAAAAGGTTATGAAAAATGCTCTCTATTTTTAACTTCCTTTTAAATCCCTATTTAATTTTATAGCTTCTATTTAGATGGTAGCACTTCAAAGAACAATCCCCTAAATTCATCCAGTAACTCCTTCTTAAACATTAAACCAACACAAATAACTAGAATGCCTGTTCCTATAACTCCTTCTTCATTATTGGGGTCCTGCATGAGTTCTTCATCATATACTAATTTTACATCTGCTTTTTCTTGAAGGAAGTTCCAGAGAGTTTCGCGGTTGCTACTTCCATTAACTGCAATGTTATTGCGCAGCGCTAATTGTAAAAACTGTTTCCAATCATCAAAATCGCAAAATTCTATCCATACTGAGCCTTTATAATCAATGCAACAGTTACATGTGTCAATTTCCCAATGGGAGAAGTTTTTAATGATATCTTCTAAACCTTCATCTACAGAAATTATAAAATCATCATCTATTTTTACATTTATTTGTTTATGTTCGCTCATATTATACAACTTGATCTTATTGACATTTACAAGTTTTTGATAATTATAGTCAAATGCAGGTGTTTTTAAACTAAACACTAACTAAAAATCAGGTAGTGAACGTGTTTTCAGATAATTAAAGCAATTTAGCAGGGTTTTTTGAATCCTGATTTCTAATAATTAACGTTCATGACTATAAATAGGAAAAGGTAACTACTATCCTATTCATAATGTTATCTAGAGGTCAAAAAAATGTCAGATGAAAATGTAGTATACATAGGAAATAAACCAGTAATGAATTATGTATTAGCGGTAGTAACACAAATGAACAACGGATCACCGGAAGTAACGTTAAAAGCAAGAGGAAGAGCAATAAGTAGAGCTGTTGACGTTGCTGAAATAGTTAGAAACAAGTTTATATTAGATGCAGAACTTGGATCCATTGATATCAGTACTGAAGAAGTGACAAATAATGAGGGAACAAACAGTAATATTTCAGCCATTGAAATACTACTTAATAAACAGTGAAAAATCACTGCAATAACTCCTTTTAGTTTTATGTAAACTGGGTTGATTTTGCTGTAATTATTAATAAGTTTAAAAGTTAAATTTTTAGCACATTTAATCCAAATACTGAACTAAAATCAGTTGAATTAACTTCCTCATATAAATTTGAATTTTTATGAATAATTTATTTATCCAAAGCCCAATTTACTTAATACCATGAAAAGAGAAAGCATTTACAAAAGACGCCAATCGAAAATGATAAGGATTTATATATCATAAGAACCATAATATAAACTATGAATATGGAAGACATAAAAAACGACGAAGTTTTCAAAGAGTTCATACGAGCAAGAACAAGGTCAGACAACACCATATCTAATTACACTAAAATGATGTTAGCATACTGCAGATACAACGACAATATAACACCCAAAAACTTATTAGAGGAAGCAGAAAACGAAGAAGACACAATTCCAAGATTAAGGAAAAGAACCATAAAAAAACGATTGATTGGATATAAAGAATTCATGCAATCAAAAGGGTATTCAAAAGAAACAATATCCTCAAGAATGGTTTTTGTCAAGACATTTTATAAGCAGTTCGACATAGTCCTTCCAAATGTCTCCAATACAATCCAAGAGGAAAGAACCCACGAGAGAAGAACAATGGATGACCTTCCAAATCTTGAACACTTTGAAAAGGTCTTAGATAACTCTAAAATCAAAATGAAAGCGTTAATTTCATTAGCGATGTCCTCAGGCATGGGTTCAAATGAATTAAGACATTTAAAAGTGAAGGATTTCTTAAAAGCTCATGATGTGGATTCCATAGACTTAATTGATGTTGATAACATTCCAACTTGGCATATAAAAAGAATTAAGACCAAAATGTCATATTATACTTTTAGTAGTCCAGAAGCTAACAAGTACTTAATTAACTATTTAGAAAAAACAGGGCTTGGACCTGAAGAATGGCTTTTTCCAAATAAATTTGGTGATATTAAGGATGGTAATGTCCTTGCAATTGCTGTTGGTAGAATTAATGACAGATGTGGATTTGAAAAGCGAGGAAATTATAGATTCTTTCATCTGCACGTTATCAGGAAATTCTTCAAGTCAACTTGTGTCAATTATGGAATGAGCAATCAGGATGCTGAATGGCTTTTAGGTCATAAACCTGCCGAAATTATAGATATTTATACCAAACCGAGTATTCAGAGACTAAAAACAGAATATATTAAGGTTTTACCTCACTTGACAACAATTCCAACAGATGTTAAAACTATATTGAGCCCTGAATATAAGGAACTTAAGCATAAATATGAAGAAGATTCTAAGGTTAAGGATGAACAGATTTCAGTTTTAGAAGAACGACTTGTATTACTGGAAAAATTAATGGCTGACCCTAAATTTAGAAAAGATATGGCCGAAGAATAATTTAATTCTTATTAAAATTGTTAATTGTAACTCAAGAATCTATTTTTCTACGTTAATTAGTTTTTGAAACTTAGAATCTCTTAAATAGCGATAAGTAAGAGCATCGAAAGATAGTTCTTTTGTTGAGGGAATAAATTCTAATTTTGTTTTTAGTGTGTCATTTTCACTATCCACACTAATATTAACCATATTATCTTCTGTTTCAATATCTTTTTCTTTTAAATTTAAAGATATTTTTAATTCTATTTTATTTCTAGCCATAGCCGAAACATATCTAGATTGAGCTATATCTGATGCAAAAATTGCTTGGAGTTCTAATAAAAAAATATTCTTATTATGGTGCGCATTTATAGTTTTTCGGCGTATATAATTAGTAACATATGTATAACAATTTGAAGAAATACTCATTAGTGTTTTAATTACTTCTAATTCTTTTTCATTAAGAGAAGGTTTTAAATTATTAAGTTCTTCAGGTAGTGAAGAAAGAACATCCTTCAGAATTTTTTTGCCTAATTTACTTGAAATAAGGATATAAGTAAAATAATATCGTCGATTAGGTTCTATACGAGCTCTAACAATTAAATTAGTTATCTTTGATAAAGTTTCAGTTTCTTCAGGAATCCAGCATAATTTTTTTATTAAATTACTATTTTCTACAGGTACATTTCTTCTTTTAATAATGCCTTCTTTCTCAAGAGAACCAAATATTTCAGTTTTAGAAGTACTTTTAAATGATATTTTCTTAAAATCTTGAAATAGGCCCAAACCTTTTAAAGCAAGCCTTTCTTCTTCTTTACTAATCATTCTATTTTTTAGTTCTTTTTTCATTCCTTTGGAAAAATTTTCATTAAGCTTTTTATTTATAGCACATATCCTATCATCAATACCATTTATTTCTGTTTCAATTTCTGTTTGGGTCTTTTCTTTACCATCTAAAAGAACTAATACTGCCCATATCTTTCTAATATCCTGTTGTTTCTCATTCATGAAAAATCTCATACTAATTTAATTATTTTTATTATATGTCATTTTCCACTTATCAAATCATCGATGACTAATTATTTAAAAAACAATTATCGGTGTCTAAATAATTAAAAAAGAATAATCGTAAACTAAAAAAGATAAATAAGATAAAAGAAAGCTTAAATAGTAATTTAGACTATAATAATGACTATAACACACAAGGAGGCAGGTATAAACAATGCTTGATAAATTGAAACAACTTTATAATAAGAAGAAGAACAGCTCAAACCCACCCGAATATTTAAAGACACTTGAAAGACTGATTGAATTAGAAGATAGAGAAGCTCATAGAAGCTAGGAGGAATAATATGTTAGAACATTTAAATGATGAAGATTTAAGGACACATAAGGCAGAAGAGATGTTTCGACGCATCATTTTGATAAAATCTTGGGAGGAGAGAATAGTGGACATAGTAAATAATCATTTATTCACTAATAACGATTGTGGAAGCGAATTACTTAACTATAATTCGCAAACTGGAAGAACATACCAAGGCGTTCCATTAATACAATATCCAGATAATACCATACCCCCATCCGTAAGATATGAAGACGTGGTTACAATAGAACATTTGAGTAAGCACATAACATTCACTGGTGAGGTACCTGTTGCGACTGAAGTTTCATCTAAGGATTATGCAATCCTTTTCCATGAGATTGTTACAGGTGAGATTAACCTTGAAAGTATTATTGCTAAGTACAGGGAATCATGGGCTCTTCTTGACTGGGTTTTTGCCCGTCCAATGCAGAACGAACAATTTCCAGTCATCATCTGGGCTTGGAGTAATGAAATTGAAACTACTCTAACCCCATTATCTTGGAAAGAAGCTAAACTCATTGAAATAGGCAGATTGAAGCTGGTTCCATTAGACATTTTAGTGGAAGAAGTAACTGAATATTTCAATACAAGAGAGGAAGATAACATGGGGATATTTTCCTTCAAATAATCAAGTATTTTTTAATAGAATTTGTAAAGACTCCAGAAATAGACATTTCTAAGACCATTAATATAATATCTATAAATATATGTCATTTTTTGGTCTAATGTATATATAAATCTATAAATCTGGGTCTATTTTTCGTGAGTCTTCATTTAAACAATATAATGGAGACGTAAAACAATGAAAACATTCCAAAAGGAACCAATAAGCATATTATTAGATAAACAACTATTATTAGAACTACAGAAGTCTTATGAAGTATCTAAAGCCAATAGCTTTAGTAAATTCATAGAAGTATTAATTCGTATTGGATTTACAGAGTTAAGAGGTGAATTACAATGAATAAGAAGCAGTACATAATTCATCCAACTCAAGATGATAAATCCAACAACGAAGATAGTCAAATTGAGTATTTACCTGTAGAGGAATTTTTAAAGGAATGTAAGACCATAGCACTGGCCTCACAATCACAAGTTAAAGAAGCCTATAATAAATGGAAAGAGAATGGAGATTCTAATAGGATGCCAAATATGAATAAGGCACCAGCAATAAACTGGGATAAATCTCCAGAAGGTTATATTCCATTTAAAGATGACAATTATGGTACTGCAATACCTATGACATATATACCAACTCTAGATTTACATCCAGTTGTCATAGACTTAGACATTCCTAAAGTAGGGAATAAACACCATATTGAATTAGATAAGCTTAAAGAAGTTTGTAAGGGGCTCTTTGATAAAACCCTATGTAAGGAGACAGGGAGCGGTGGCATTCATATCTATTTACTTAGTAGAAGTGTTCCTAAGATGGGGGCACCTCGTTTCAATCTAGACTATCAATGTAATACTGACCCTGAGAATAGCAGGGGTAAATATGTGGTATTTAATTGGAGATGGGATGTAACAGGACAATATAAAGAATGTTACACTAAATTAGATGAAAGCCCTGATAAGATAGCCATTGTAGATAGTGCTGACGAGGTTTTAGAACTAATAATAGAAGCATTAGATATTAAAGGACATATTAGGGGTGATAAGGCCATACTCTTAGAAGATATTGCTAAAGTTGTAAAGCCTGCGGTTATTGTTGGAACACGCCAAAATATAGCAGTTGCATTAGCAGGTTACCTTAAAAAACAGGGATACACTAAAGAGAATGTGTATAAGATATTTAGAATGGTTTTTAAAGGTGATGAAGAGTATGATATGCGTTTGACAGCTATAGATACTACATATGCCAAGGATAATCACGAAATTAGTGGTTGGAGTGCTTTGAAAGAGTATTTAAGTCCAATACAGCAAGATGAGCTTCAGAAGTTAACTAAGAATAATCATGACGATATTAAACAAGATATAGCTAATAAACTCTTAAAGCATACAGAACCCAGTGTTAAGCTTTTCTTTGACTATATCAGTATGCAACTAGACTTATATGTTAACCCATCAACCCTCAGGACATATGAGAAATTTCCAGATGGCTCTATTCAAGAGATAGATGAGAAACGAGTAATAGAATTTTTTATAAAAGAGTTTGGAACTAAATCAATATCTCAAAGTAAAGCTGAAGCAGTATTAAGACATATAATCCAGCCTTTAGAAAAGAATTATAACTTAATAGAATTTACAAATGGGGTTTTAAATACTAGAACACAAGAGTTCAGTGAAGTTAAGACATTGGATAAAATTCCTAAGATAACACTTCCATTTAAATGGAACCCTAAAGCAGAAGGTGGAGAAATAGAGAAGATTATTGACTCCACATTAATTCATCCTGACCATCCTAAGAATAAGGAGCGCTGGTTAAGAGCTGTAGGTCATGCTTTCATGGGAGTTAATAGAATCGGTAAACTAACAATCGTGGTAGGTCCAAGTAATACTGGCAAATCAACACTAACAACCATATTAGAAAGGATTTTTAGTACTAGTAAAGTTACAATTAATGAAATAAACAAGAATGAACGATTTACCCTATATGATATGGTTGATAGGGACATCAATATAGATGACGATATTAATAACGGCTTATTAAAGGGAATTGGCTCATTAAATTCAGTTGTTACAGGGAACAGTTTGTCAGTTGAACAGAAGCACTCTAATAAGAAGATTAATTTAAGGAATCCGGAGATACCAAGGTTGTTTGCAAATGGGAACAGTTTACCTCCTGTAATTGGTGAAGGTTTTGAAAGAAGGTTACTGTTGATATTTGCTAAAAATGCTCGTTTAGATAATCAGATAAATGAAACTTTGCAGAACGATATTCTAAATGGAGAATATGACCAAGATTTAGAATGGTTTGTCCATACAGCAATTACAACCTATTGGAACAAGATGGATGAGCGTATAACAACTACAGAAGAGACAGAGGAGATGAAAAAACAATATGAGTTTCAGAGTTATCCGCTTCAAAGGGCTATTGAAGAGTTATTTGAAGATGATTACAGCGGCACATCAGACCTCGAGGTTGGTACAGTGAATCACTATCTTAAGATTTGGTGCAGAAAGATGTATCAAGCTGGTGAGATTTCAAAGGAGCATAAGAGACCATCTAATAAACAGATGAAGAACGCGATGGACCATGCAGGATACGAACAAGTGCAGCGCTTTGTCACTCTTTATGAAGACGATGGTTATACTGTCAAGAAGAAGACCACTAAGCGGGTTTATGAAGATATTAAGTTAAAAGAAGGAGCTTTAGAGTTTTTATTAGGTTAAATTAATTAATGAATAAATGAATATATACAAAATATACATTTTTTAACTGTTTTTGTTTTGTATAATATATTTTAATTAATAATAATTTTTCTTCAAATAGAAAAAAGTCTTATTTTGCATATTTTGTATATCATATTTTTAAATTCACATCATCATAGCAAAGAAAAGTCTTATTTTGCATATTTTGTATATCATATTTTTAAATTCACATCATCATAGCAAAAAAGCCCTTAATTATCCAGGTTTCTACGCAGTTTTTGATGCAGTAATTATTGAACCATATAAGACTTAATGACAACATCATTATGGGCTAAAATTAAATTAAACGGATATTATGCCTTGGAAAATATCTTATAAAATGGCTTTAAATTATATTTAGCTTACCTATAAGTTATATGAGTGTTGCGTAGTATCTCAACTAAAACCGAGTAGCCTTTTTAACCTACGCAAGATATTATTCGTAAAATTTTAAAGAAGAAAATTCCTCATTTTTCTTTTTCATATTCTAAATAGAGAAGTTTAAACAATTCTGCTTTTAATTTATCCCTTAATTTTTCATTATCTACAACTCTCTTATAGAAATTCATATTGCTTTTGAGTAAATGAGTCATTTCTTCATTAAAATACTTATCAAAGACTGCTTTAACATTTTCACGTGAATTATGTTCCATTTTATTGAGTAATTCCTCATTTTCAAGTAGATTATCCTTTACTCTTTCTAAGAATACTTTATCATCATCTGTAAAATCAGTTCCAAAAGCATCATTCATATCTTCAATTATTTTAGAAAGCCTTGATTTTTCATCAGGGTTATATCCACCAACACCTTCTGAAATAGGTTTTAGTTCGCCCTCACCTACAAGAGGAATAGCTGTTTCGCCTTTATCCACAATTTTATATGAATCCATGTCCACATCTTCTAAAACAATATATGGAAGTGGATTATTTATTGTTGGGAGCTTTTTACTGAGATATTTATTAAAAATATAAATTTTTTCAAGACTTACATCTGTAAATGGGATTAATTGAGATAGGAAAGAGTAAATACTCTGATATCTCCTTAGTACCTTTTTAAATCCTACTTTATCTTCCATTATTAACTTATTATAATCTTGAACAAGAGGATGTAAGATATTATGGAGTACAGCCTGATTTTCACCTTTGATATAAGCTTGAACAAATTCATCTACATCAGACAATTCAAAAACTTCATAATCAAGAAGCTTCTCTTCTAATTCATAGAGCTTGTGAGGGTCTGTACCTTCCTGTAGATATGTTGCTTCATAATAAGGCTGGAATGCTTTTTGTATGACTTCTGTTTTATTTGCAAAATCAAGGATTAAAGTATCATTTTTATTTTTATGAATTCTATTAACCCTACTTAAAGTTTGAACCGCTGTAATTCCATTTAAAGACTTATCAACATACATAGTATGCAATAAAGGCTGGTCAAAACCTGTTTGGAACTTATTAGCAACAATTAATATTCTATACGGGTCCTCCTGAAAAGCATTTTCAATTGTCTTCTTTTCAGGTAACTCATTCATAGAATTTTCGGTATATTCTTGTTCATCATGAGTTACAGTACCTGTAAAAGCTACAAGAGTTTTTATAGGATAACCCTGTTCTCTATTATACTTATCAAAGGCTCTTTTGTATAAAACAGCATGTAGTCTTGACCTTGTAACGACCATAGCTCTTGCTTTACCCTTAATTTTGTTTTTGGTTGAGTTCATGAAATGATTAACCATTATTTCTGTTTTTTTAGCAATAGCGTGAGGATGTTTTTCCACAAAATCCCTTAAGAGCCTTTTTGCTTTCTTTTCCTCAAATTCTGGGTCTTCTTCAATCTTTTTAAATAACTTGAAATAAGTAGGATAAGTAAGATAGTGCTCTAAAACATCCAGAATAAATCCTTCCTCAATAGCCTGTTTCATGGTATAAACATGATAAGGATGATATTCTCCATTTTTATCCATATTTCCAAACATTTCAAGCGTTTTGTTTTTAGGTGTAGCTGTAAATGCATAAAAACTAATATTATCAAGATTTCTGAAAGATTCAACTTCCTTTAAAAGCTCTTCTTCCATTTCATCATCAAAATCATCCAATAATTCAGCTTCTTCAAGACTACCAGTACTTAAAACCTGTTTCATCTTCCTTGCAAGTGTCCCTGTTTGAGAAGAGTGAGCTTCATCAATAATAACTGCATATTTCCTTTTAGGCATATCCCTAACTTCTTCAAGAATGTGAGGGAACTTCTGGAGGGTTGTAACTACGATGTTACTGCCTGTTTTTAGTGCTTCGCTTAATTGCTTTGAATCCTTTTCAATTACTTCCACAATTCCTTTAACCTTTTCTATGGCCTTAACTTGCTCTTGGAGCTGTTTATCAATAACTCTACGGTCCGAAATGACAATAACCATATCATAAAGACGTTCATCTTCTTCATCAAACTTATTTATTAGCCCATGAGCAAGCCAAGCAATTGTTTTGGTTTTTCCACTACCTGCACTGTGCTCAATTAAATAATTATTCCCTGGCTCAGTATTAGCTAAAACACGATTAACACAGTCAAGCTGATGGTATCTTGGGAAAATAGGAATTTCTTTATCCTCATCTTTTTCTATGTAGATAAAATTAGATATTAATCTGGAAAGCTGGTTTATCTGAAGTATGTTATTGTATAAATAGCATGTTTTGTAGTCATTTTTAACTATAGGGTTTTCTAAACCTTTATTAAAGGGTAAAAACCTTGTTTTGCCATCTTCAAGCTTTGTGGCCATAAATATTTTCTCATCACTCATTGCAAAATGAACAAGGCATCTTTTAAATATCTGCTCTCTTGAGTCTCTATCTTCCTTGTATTGTTTAATTGCATTTTCAACACCTTGTGAGAAAGTATCCTTTAATTCAATGGTAAGTATTGGTAGTCCGTTAATAAAAATAGCCAAATCTAAACGGTTTCCATTCTCTTTATCCTGATATTCAAGCTCATCAACCACTGAAAAAATGTTTTTATCAAATTTATCGAATAAATCGGGGTTTTTATTGTTATTAGGTTTAGGATAAAACAGTTTAAATCGGCTCCCAGAGTCTTTAAACCCATTTCGCAGAATATGAATTGTTCCTTTATTTTGGAGTTCTAAAACTAATCTTCTAAAGAATTTTTCTTCTGATTTGTCTCCATAAACCCTTTGATACTTTTTCCACTCTTTTTCTTGAGTGTCAAGTATAAATTTTAATGTTAATTCTGGGTCTAAGCAAGTTGCTATATTGTAGTTTTGCGTGTCTCTTTTAGTGTAGCCTGTGCTGGTTAAATGGTTAATGATGTCTGTTTGGAATCCTTTTTCTGATGTATCTGCTTTAATGAATCCTCCCCCCTTACATCTACTTTTCCAGTAACAACATGATGAATAAGCGATTTTTTATATTCTTCCATTAATTCAATCTTATTTTCAATTTTTTGAACAGTAATACTGCTTTTTTTATCAATTTCATCCAATCTTTTCACTATTTTCAATTGTTCTTTATAAGGTGGTAAAATTAACCTTAAAATAAATAATTTGCTCGCTTTAATTCCTAATGCTGTAGAACCTGTTGCTAAACTCTGTAAATGTCCTTGAAAATTGTTTGACATCATATAATATTTCAAATAGTAATTATTCAAAACTCCTTCTTTTCCACACATTTTAATAATTCTTTGAGCTAAAGCAATTTTTGGATAATCAACATTAGCTACTTCACCTAATGGAGCTTCAGTAGTAAATAATAAATCTCCAATTTTAGGTTTACCTCGACTCATAATATCATTATATAGCTCTTCTCTAACATATTCCTGTGATTTTTCATAATCTATTTTTCCATTTTTAATATTTTTACCCGTTACCAAAAATACTCCCTCATCAACCTTTTCAGGAGTTTTACCCCTATAATCTACCTTTGATTCAAGGAATTTTGTTAAAGGGACAACTTTCCAAGTTTCAGGAATTTCCCCAATCCATTCAACTCCAGAATCCTTCATCCTAGCATCAACATCAAGACCTTTAGTAACCACATGATTAATCAAAGCTATTCTTTTTTCCTTGAGAAGTTCAATCAGTTGAGTGTCTTTTTCGATTGTTTTATCAATTTCTGAAGTTTTTTTATCTAAAAAATTAGTAATAAGTTTTTGGTCTTCTAAGGGTGGAATTAAAGAATAAGATTCTCCAAATCCAGGTATTCCCAAAATCATTCTGGTTATTCCAACGCATTTAGAAGAGAATTGATTCAAAATAAAATGATTGTTAAACAAATATCGTTTATAGTTTAATGTTAATTTGATTTCTTCATTAAATCTTAATCTAATAAGGTGATAACTATGAAGAGTATTTTTTAGGTCTTCAAAAACAACTGCAGAATTTCCAATATCATCTGGTGTTTCAGAACTTGGAGTAAATAATATATCTCCACTTTTAAGGTCATTGCTGACCAACTGTTGAGGTCTAGCTGTCACATTCATGAAATTAAGAGATGAATCAATTTTCTTATCTACAGATTTGTAAACATCCATATAATTTACTAATTTTATTTTTATTTCTTCAGGATTGGACTTTTTATCAACACTACTTGTTGATAAAGACCCTAATCTCTTAATTCTACGAATCTTCCAAGTTTTAGGTATCGTTTCTATCCACTCAAGTCCAGAATCCTTATATTCAGGATAAAATTTATACTTCATCCAAATCCTCCTTAATCAATTCTTGAATCTCAGCAGTTACTTTTTTAATATCTGCTTCAATCTCTTCAAGAGGTCTTGGAGGCTCATATTTATAGAAATGTTGAGTAAAATTAATCTCATAACCTATTTTATCTTTTTTACGGTCCATCCATGCATCAGAATAATATTTAATAACTTCCTCTTCAAAATAATCTTCAATATCCTTTTTAAGAGGTATTTTTTCAGTGTCCCTTAATTTAGCATCAGGTTTTTTATTTCCTTTACCATCGGCTACATATTCCGCTTCATCATCATGTTCAGATAATGCTATGATTATATTTTTAATCAACGCTGATGATAGATTGAACGGTTTTAAAGCTTTCTTAGCCTGAGCTTCAAATTTATCCCAATTGGTGTAAACTCCATCAATCTTTTTTAAGGCACTAAAGATTGCTTCCTGTTTTTGCTTACCTGTTTCTTCTTCCTTAAGTTTTATATCTAAATCTTTACTCTTACTTTCAGCAAACTTAGCAAAAGCATTAATAGCATACAAATTATCAAGCCTTTCTTCATTTATTTTATAGTTAAGCTGTAAAGGTCTTTCAACAACTACTTTAGTATAGCCAAAGTCTTCATTATCAAAGATTTTTGAGTTATCATTTTCTTCAAATTTAGAATATAAATCAAGAATTCCAGTTATGTCCTCTTCATGAAGATAATTCCGCTTATTACCTAAACTCTTACGCATCTTTTTAAATTTAGATGATGAATCAATAAGCTGTATTTTACCAACCCTCTCATCTGGTTTTTCATTGGTTAAAATCCATACATAAGTCCTTATTCCAGTGTTATAAAATAATTGTTCTGGAAGACCGATTATTGCTTCAAGATAATCGTTTTCAATAATCCATTTTCGGATATTGCTCTCTCCAGAGCCTGCATCACCTGTAAAAAGAGGAGAACCATTCGTAATTACAGCAATTCTTGATTTTTCATCATCTTTCATCTTAGAGAGCATGTGTTGTAAAAATAATAATTGTCCATCATTTATCCGTGGTGTTCCTGCTCCAAATCTACCAGAATATCCTTTTTCAGCTTCATTAAATACAACTTCTTTGTCTTGTTCCCATTTTCTTCCATAAGGAGGATTAGAAATCATGTAATGGAATTTTTCATTTGGGAGCTGGTCATCTGATAGCGTGCTTGATGGTCCTTTAATATTTTCCGCTTGTTCTCCTTTAATCAGCATGTCAGCTTTACAAATAGCATATATTTCTTGGTTTATTTCTTGTCCGTATAATACTACTTCAATCGACTTATTAATTTCATTAATATAGTCTTTACAGCTTGTAAGCATTCCTCCTGTTCCACAGGCTGGGTCGTATATTAATCTTATCAAGTTTTTTTCTTGAAGAGTTAGTCCATTTTCAATGAACATTAGTTTGGTCATTAGTTCAACCACATCACGAGGAGTAAAGTGCTCTCCAGCCTCTTCATTAGACTGTTCAGCAAATTTACGTATTAACTCTTCAAAAATAGTACCCATCTCATGATTGGATACCCTATCTGGATGTAAATCGACTTTGGATTCAGAGAATTTCTTTATTAATAATAGTAATAGGTTTGCTTTGGATAAACGAGCTATATGTGTTTTAATATAAAAATTATCAAAAATATCCTGAACGTTAGGGCTGAAACAATCAAGATAATGCATTAAATTTTCTTCAATATGTTCAGGGTCGGCGAGAAGCGATTTAAAATCATATTCGGAGTAATTGAAAAAGCCTAATTCATTTCCATCTTTATCTTTTGCAGCAGCGTATAAATGTCCTAAATCGTCAAATTGGTCTTTGAATTGATTATACTCGCTGATTATATCTTTTTTTGAATGTTCTAGTGAACTGTCAAATCGTTTTAAGACTGTAAATGGTAGAATTACTTTTTGATATTCATTTCTTTTGTATGTTCCTCTTAATAGGTCTGCTAAGTCCCATATGAATGTTACTTTTTCTTGAAAATTGTTCATGTGCCCGCCTCTTCAATTCTAAATCTATTACTAATAAATAAGATTTTATCTTATTTTTTAATCTACAGTATGAAGTTTAAATGTTTTATGATAACTTTTTAATAGTTTAGTATAGTTATATAATACTGGAGAGATTATATGGATAAAATTAATAAATGCCTTAAAGAATGGAATGCAACTGTTGAAGCAATGGGTCAAGGTAAACAGTCATTACTAATTAGAACGTATAAAACAACCTTAAAAGAGTTTCTCCTGTATCCAACAGTCAGCTATGCTTTAAAAGATAATTATTTAGAAAGTTTCCAGAAAAAGCACCAATCATTTGTTGAAGAAAATGCTTTACCTAAAAAGAAAGGAGATAAAGTTGAAATTAAATATTATGCAACTCTTGAAAATATTGCTGAGAAATCAGCCCAAAGTACTGGAAGATTACAAAAATATTATATTTGGACTCCAGAGCATGTAAAATCATATTTAAGGAATCAAAAAGCTTATGTTTGGGCTTTAAGAGTTTATGAATTAAAAGAACCATTTATGGCAGAACCTACCCCTGGTGCTATTCGTTATGCTAATTTAAAGAGGGAAGTTTCGCTTGAAGGTATTAAACCTGTTTTAAGTGATTCTGAATTTAATGAAGTTTTAAAGCACTTTTAATAACTAAAAAAGGGACTATGTTATATTTTAAAAACTATTCTTATGTAGAATGGATAAAACCTGGAGAAATTGAATATGGAAGATTATATTGATAAAGAATATTATATGACAAAATTTAATCCAGAAGCTGTAAATAAATTCTGGGATTTATGTGGTGATATAGAAGAACATATTGAAGATAAAGAATGGGATTTAACTAGAAAAAATAATAAGCGTTATGTTGCTTTTTATGATGGCTATCCGATAGTTTTTGGTGTTCATTTCCATAGTAATAATCGTTTCCACATATTTTTCAAGGCTACACCCGATATGATAAATAATATTGAAATACCCGGTTTTGAATTTGTTTATGGAAAACATCCGAAACAGCTTATGTACTATTTTCCTGCTTCTGAAGATATTGACTTAGATTTATTTGATGAACATTTTGAAGCTGCATATGAAAATATCACACGTAAAAATAAATGAATGAGTTTTATAAGACCAGCGCCTAACCTAAAGGAATAAAAAATTAGGGATAGTTTATTCTAAAAAACTTTTAGTAATCAACCATTTTTTTCATCTTCTGTAGTCCATCGGTTAATTGCAAATCTAATCAATTCTTTTTCTCTTAGATTTATCTCATCTATTGTCCATTTATCAAAATTAGCTAAATCACGCTCTGTAAGCCATTTTGAATTTTTATAACACTCTTTTTTAATATCAAAGCCTTTATTTAGCACAGTAGGACTACATAATGATAAAACTAAGTTTCCAAGTCTGCATACATTTTCGGAATGTTCTGTTTCAGTAAATAATTCCGTCCAATATTTAACGTGATTAACTCCTCTAATGGTTTGGGGCAATATATGTTCAATAGTTTCCTTTTTAACTTTACTTTGAAGGTGTTCCCATGTCAAGTTGGGTTCACTATCAATTTCTTGCCAGCATCTGTAACGTTCATATTCATAAAGGAAGTATCTTATACCTTTCCACTTATATAAATCATTATAAAGAGTTAATTCATATTCAATTTCATTAGCTGGTGCTACCTTCTCTAAAATTGACTTAATTTCTGATTTAATATCAAAATAATTCATATCATCCTGGTATATGTCACATGCAATTCTATATATCCTGGTTTGGAGCTTTGAAGCCATTTTACCCCAAATATAATAAACTCTAAACGCTAAAATCTCACATAACTTCATTAAATCTAATAGCTTCTCAGGCTGGTCAATGAATTTTTCATAGATACTGACCGCTAATACTAAAATATTGGATTGTACCTCTAGCCTATTAATCTGAGAAAAAGGAACAGAGAGTTCATTTCTCATTTTTTTATCATTTATAGTAGGGAATGCATTATGATAAGATGGATTTAATATATCTCTCAACCTGTAGGACATACTTTTAAGAGAGTAGATATATTCTTCCATTTCATTATAACATTTACCATAATCTTCATTTCTTACATATTTTTTGAAATAGTCCTTTAATTGTTTATGGATATCAGCTAACTGACTATTGATACTTATTTTCTCCCCATCTTTCACTATTGTTTTCATATCTGAATAATAGTTAATAATATAATTTAAACGGAGAAATCGGTCTTCATCAGAGTTTTTAGACATACCTGCAATTGATAAGTTTTCTAGAATAGTTTTCCAGCTTTCATTTATTGTTCTTACCAAATCTTCAGTATCATGGTCTTCTGAAATACGTCCAGTTAAATAAATTAGATAGTTTTTGACTTTTTCAAGCTCTGATAATGGCTTTCCACGGTCATTCATTACTTCGAAAATAACTCCTACTTCGGCATCATCTTCTACTTCATATAGAGTAAAAACAAGTGATTTGGTAATTTTCTTCACTAAATTATTTAAAAAATTGAAATATTCTTCATCAGAGAGTGCGGGGATGGTACCTCTTCTTTGAATATTCAGATAATTTTTGAATTGGGATTTAGCATCATCTAATCGTTTATGGGATTCAATAGATTGTTCAACCCCTTTATTCCCCTCAATTACAGCATCTTTGAAATATGTATTATTATATTCATCAAGTTCTAATTTGTAAATAGAAGGCTCATCCATACCCATTTCTTTGATATATGTTGTAATGATATTATCTGCAATTATAGGGGCATTTATATGTTTAATATCCCTCATTTCTTCTGCTATTACACTTAAAAGAATAATTAAAGTTGTAAATCGTTGTTGACCATCCACTATATCGTAAATTTGGAATGTCTTAGCCATGCCTTCTTTTTCGCCTCGACTCTTAATTACAACAGTGCCAGTATAATGTTTCTTTTCTTTAATTAGCTCTAAATCTTCTAAAAGGTCATCTCTATGTCTATTTTCCCATGAATAACCTCTTTGATAGTCAGGAACTTTAAAAATATTGTGGTTAAATAATTCTTGTAGTGTTGGAAGATTTTTAATACTCTTTGCCCCCTAAATTTAATATTTAATAATTGTTTTTTATAGCAGAATATTATTATTTACTATTAAAAGCAAATAGAAATAATTATATTTTATTTAACTATATAAAAAAATAACTTAGCTCAAAAATTTTAATATCAACTATCAATCTATCTTTTTTTTAATAAATTTTAAATAATAAAATATTATAATCGTTTATTAGTGAATTATTGTTAAAATGTAGATATTGGCAAAATTAGTGTAATTTAAGTTACTCAAATTTAGCCATATTTGAGCCTGATGTAATTACTGCCGATATTGTAGAGAATTTAGACCCTGCTTAATTAGTTTAATGCTATTTATCAATAATTGGATGAGAATAAATATTATTTATACAATCTGATGGGATGAGTAGATAATGGTTTTTAATGATTTAAGATACAAAGCGAATGAATTAGAAGAAAAAGCCAAGATTGCACGGATTAATGGTAATTTAGAAGAATCTGCTAAATTATTTTTGGAAGCATCAAAAATTTACAAAGGAATACAAGAAGAAAGGAACTATATTTGGAATTATGCAAATTTTTGTAAAGCTAATGCAACAATCTATTATTCTGCTAAAAAAAATAAAGAATCCATTTACTATTTTAAAAAATGTGAAGAACTTTTTTTAGAATTAGGTAGCATAAAAGAAGCATTTTACAATAGTACAAAATGTCTTAATAACTATAATTATTTAGAAAAAGACATGAAAAATGTTATGGAGTTTATAGAAGCAATTGAAATTTACTTAGACCGTTACAAAAGCTTTTCTAAAACTAAAGAGTATCAAGATACAAAACTTACATTATACAAATTTAAATCTATTAAATTCCGTTTAGAAGGTAATATCGAACCCGCAAAAGATTTGGCGAAAATGGCATATGAATATGCAGAAGATTTATATAATCAATTTAAAGATGAAAGTCATAAAAGAGCCATTTTGTATAATAAACATATGTATTGGGATTTAAAGGCAAAAATTTTTAGATGGGATAGTAAATATGAAGATGCTGCATTTTGCTATAAAAACTCTGCTGAAACTCTTTCGGATTTAAGTAAAAAAGAAGAAGCATATTATGGCGAATATATGAATTATTATCTATGTAAAGCTTTAGCTAATAAAAAAGATAAAACTTCTTTTGAAAAAAATATGGATAAATCCATTGAATGCTCTAAAAAAACAGGTGATAAGAAAAATACTGATTTTATGCAGGGCTATAAGCGTGATTCATTATCAAAATTCTCTAATTCTTTAGAAGATAGAATTATGCTTTTAAATGAAGCTAAATCCTATTATTACAAGGCATCCGCTAATAGACATGCAAAAAATATTGAATTTAAATTATATTATTTACAATCCAAAAATGAATTAAAGAATGGAAATTATGAAAAATCACTAGGATTTATAGATAAAGCAATAAAATCTTCTGAGTATGCTGATTTTCCTAATATTGTAACAAATAAAAGTATTGTAAAAAATGAAAGGTTTCTACATGAATCATATTTAAATGTCTCACAAGGAAATTTCTTAAATGCTTTTGAGGCGGTTGAAAAATGGTTAAATGGAAGTGAAGATATCAAAAATACAAATCGATATGAATTTTTTAAGATATTGAGTTTATGTTATGAAATTTTAAGTAAAGCTGATTATATTAAAGAAGATTTATTTGTTTTAGATGAAAAATTAAACTCCATAAGGGAGCAAAAACTTAGCTTCACTCTATATAGGGTTTGTTCTTTGGCATACTCTTATTTATCACTTTGTTTGAATAATATTAAAAATGATAAAATTTTGAAAATGATTGAATTTAAAATTATCAGTCATATAGCGACTAATGAATCTGCATATAATGTTAAACAAAGTTTAGAAGCTCAAAATGCTTTGGAAGATTTTGATTGGTTATCAAGACTACCTTGGCAGTTTTCAGAAAAATTCAACGATTGTTTCTTTTTATTGAATGATTTACCGGAATACCATAAACATTTGGCCTTTAGAGAGTTTTATACTTTATTAGAAAAATATTTAAGAGTTATAGTAATTTTTAATGCAAAGCTACTATGGCAAAATGAATTTGAAAGTAAATTAGAGGAACATATCCAGAAGAATAAAAAACCTTTTGAAAAATTTACCTTAGGAGACTTTATTTCTTCATTAAAATTGTTAATTAACTTTAATGCTAAATATTTAGTAAATACTCCTGAAGATACCATAGAATTATTAGAAAAGCATAATAACTTAAGAAATAGTTTAACACATGATTGGTCTGATGAGTATTCAGATATTGATATTGTTAATGATATTTCAAAGATATTTTTAGATTTAATTCTGGCTTTTCCAACTACTATTAAAATTTTAAATCCAATGAAGAAACCTTGGTATGATATAGAAATTAACTGGAATAAATTTCCAAAATTAATTAGTATTTTCTCTGAAGATGAATTGGAAAATTCTGGATACTATTTAGAACCTAATTTAAATGTTACAGATAGTCATAAATTATATCCTAGTTTTATTATTCCAAAAATGATTAAAAATGATACATAAGGGACAAACGATATTCATATATGAATATTAAGGTTAAAGGAAAATTATGGAATATATTGGTGATTTAAATGGCTGTACCTGATTATCAGAGTATAATGTTGCCTTTATTAGAATTTGCTGGAGATATACAAGAACATTCGATAAGGGATGCTATTGAAGAACTTGCAATTAGATTTAAATTGACTGATGAGGAAAGGAGGGAACTTCTACCAAGTGGAACTCAATTTGTTTTTGATAATAGAGTTGGCTGGTCTAGAACTTATCTCAAAAAAGCAGGACTTTTAGAATCTAAACGTAGGGGTTATTTTAATATTACAGATAAGGGATTGGATGTTTTAAACCAAAAACCTTCTAAAATTAATGTTGATTTTCTAAGGCAATATCCAGAATTTATAGAGTTTATAACTGTTAAAAAGAAGAAGGGGAATAATGGGGATAATGGCTCTGATGGTGAAGAAAAAACTCCTGAAGAAGCTCTTGAGTATGCTTATCAAGAATTAAGAGATAATCTTGCACAAGAGCTAATTGAAAGTATTAAATCCTGTTCTTCAAAATTTTTTGAAAAACTTGTCATTGATTTATTATTAGAAATGGGATATGGTGGGTCAAGAAAAGATACTGGTAAAGTTATTGGTGGAAGTGGAGACGCTGGAATTGATGGAATTATAAAAGAAGATAAGTTAGGCTTAGATACTATCTATATTCAGGCAAAACGATGGGAAAATACTGTTACAAGGCCAGAAATCCAAAAATTTGTTGGAGCTCTTAGTGACAAAAACGCTAAAAAAGGAATTTTTATTACAACATCATCTTTTTCAGATAATGCTTATAAATCTGCTGAAAAAAATAATGTGGTCCTTATAGATGGGGAAACATTAGCAGGGTATATGATTGACCATGGAGTTGGTGTATCTAAAGTTATATCCTATGATATCAATAAAATAGATACAGATTACTTCTATGAGGAATAAAACAGGCTATTAAAGGTTTAGAATAGGATTTAGATAATTTTTTAGTATTTGGTGATTAAATGGAAAATAAAACTCGAGAGATATTTCAAAAAGCAATGGAAATGAAACCTATAAAACTATCTGATGATGTTAAAAGACACTATGATAAATATTGGAAATTAAGTATCAAATTCTTTGAAGAGTCCGATTTTGCATTGGCATCATTTTTTGCTATTACACTTATAGAAGAGGTAGGAAAACTTACTATTATGAGAATAGAATCTCTAGGAGAAAAATTTGACAAAAAAGGGTTCTACAGTCATCATCAAAAATATAGATACGCAGCATATGATAATCTAATTGTTAATTCGAGAGTAACTAGAATTTATGGAAATAATGAAAGCAGATTTGCTGAATTAATCAAAAAAGATGAATTATTCAAAATTAGGAATAATGCATTATATTTAGAACATGGTATGATTGTGCCTGAAAATATAGTTTCTAGAGATACTGCTTTTTTACTCGTGTGCTTTGCAGGAGAAATTTATGCAGAAATTCAGGGTTTTACTACAGGAGCTGGTCCTGATGATTGGAAAAGGATTCTTGAAGAAGTAGATGAATTTAGAGAAGCAAATAAATAAATTATGGAGATAAATGATGAAAGGGCGGAAAACTGAGATTAATGAAGTGGGTATCCTATTACATATAGTCGGAACTATGGACTGGAAAATAAAAGGATATGAAATAAATTCAACATTTTATCCTAAAAAAGAATACAATAAATTAATAGAATCTCTTGAAATGGAGTTTGGAACTGATAAAAAAGACTTAATTTTGTCTAAAATAGAAGAAGTTGAATCAAGATATAAAGAAATGCGTAAATTAAAAAGAGAATAAAACATAAATTAATTCATTCCTAATTCTTCAAAAATACAATAATTTGTCAATTAAATTTGTAAGGAGTAATATATGAATAAAAAAAAATCATTTAAAAAGTGTTATCTAATTTCATCTTTTAAGAATGATACTAGGCCTCTTAGGGAACTATTGGAAGCTCGTAAGATTAGGGTAACAGATTCTCTTCATATTCCAGTTTCTAAAATTAGTGCATCAATGGCAATTGAAAAAGAAATACGTAGTTCGGATTTTATATGTGCTATAATCTCTTCAGATAGGTCCCCTTCTGTTTTTTTTGAAATAGGACTTGCAAAGGGAATCGGAAAACCAATCTTTTTAATAATTGAAGATAATATAGATATACCTTTGAATTTGAAGAATTTTGTATATGTGAAGGCATTTTCTAAAGATAAAGAAGCAATAACATTTTCTCTTGACCAGTTTTTGAATAAATATAGAAAAATCCCAAAAAGCGCTTATTATGAAAATAAAGAACCAAAATCAAAAAAGAGATTTAAGGATTATCTTTCTCAGCCTAATCTTAATTTAATTAATAATGAACAAGAATTAGAAGAATTTTTAATGAATTTATTTGAAAATTTAGATGGGGTTAGAACAGTTAAAAGGGAAAGTTATAATGATATTGGTATTGATATATCATTATGGGTTGATAAACTAGAATCTAATTTAGGAAATCCTGTTTTAGTTGAAATTAAAGTAGGTAATTTGTCTAGATATCAATTAAAACAATCTGCAATTCAATTAAGAAAATATCTTGAAAATACTAATGCTTCAACAGGACTTCTTATTTATCTAGATTATGAAAATAGACATTTTGAACCTTCTGAATTACAAATGCCCCTGGTAATTTGGCTAGAAATTAACGATTTAGTTAATTCGCTGAATGAACTTTCTTTAGCTGATATAATTGTAAAAGAAAGAAATAAAATGGCACATGTCCAAAAAGGAGTCTAAAAATGGCTCAGTATTCTAGAAGAAGGTTAGATGAGTTTCTTCAAAGAAGCAATAATGCTACTACTTCTCATGAGAAAGGTAAAGCTTTAGAGGACCTTATTTGTTATATATTTGAAAAAGTACCCGGTATGAGCGTTAGTTTTAAAAATGAAACAAATTATGCTCAAACTGAAGAAATAGATATTGGTTTTTGGAATGAATCTTATAATTCTAGAGGATTTCATTATTTTCCTGCACTTGTACTTGTAGAATGTAAAAATTGGTCTAGACCTGTTGATACTCAAAATGTGGCTTATTTTATTCAAAAGCTCCAAAATAGGGGTCGTGACTACGGGATAATTGTGGCCACTAACGGGATTACAGGTTCTAGAGAACGGAACGATGGGGCTTATTATGAGATTTCTATGGCTTTGTCGAGACGTTTACATATTTTAATTTTGTCATATGAAGAAATTGAAAATTTGAATACTACCCAAGATTTAGTAAATTTGTTTAAAGAAAAATTATGTGAATTAGCAATGACTACTACCACATTTTAAATAGCATAGAAATTAATTATACTCTTTAATTAAAATATAGTCTGTAGTTAAATCTAGAGTATTATTCTTATCTATTTATTAGAAAAATAAAAAAATACTATAATTTTTGATGAAAGAAATATTATTTAGGAGAATCTGAATGAGTAAAAAATTGCAATTTTTAAGTGGTATTTTTGATAGTAGAAAGTATTATTTTTTGGTTCTAACCTTAACGATACTACTTGGCATTTACAAAAAATATGTGCACTGTTTAAAACCAGCATATATAAATCAAAATTATATGACTTTTCACAAAAAATCACTAATTTTAGCCACATTGCATCTATATTAATTTTTAAGTAATTCAAAATGAAAAAATTAAAAGTAAATAGTAATTTATTATTATAACTTGTATCAATATTATATTGAACTAATTTTCAATAGGTATAGTGTTCTTATGAAACAATCAAACGATAAATTCAGGGAAAGCTTTGAAAAATCACCCATAGGAATTATATTTTTTGATAAAGAAGGTAACTTAACTGATGCTAATCAATCAGCCTTAGAAATAGGTGAAATTCCTTCAATAGATGATGTTATAGGACTTAATATATTTAATGAAGTTGATATGGGTTCTAAAGAGGATGAATTGCTTGAGAAAGGACTAATAAATATTCAAGTTCCAGTAAATTTTGACGACAATAAAAAATTAGGTATATATAATACTACACTCTCTGGAATTGCTTTTATTGATTTAACTATTTTTGTTATTGATTCTGGCTTTTTAGTGCAAATTCAAGACATTACAGAACGTAAAAAAGGTGAAGAGAGTGAGGAGAAATATCGTAGTTTTTTTGAAGATGATTTGACTGGAGATTTTATTGCTACACATGAAGGCAGAGTAATTGATTGTAACTCTTCATTTGTAGGAATTTATGGTTTTGATAATCGTGAGCAAGCTCTTAATTCAGACATTTCCAAGTTCAATAAAAGTAGTTGGATTAATCTAATAGCTCGCTTGAAGAATGAACGTAAAATCCGGGATTACCAAAGCTGGCATAAACGGCAAGATGGCGAGAAAATTTACATTATTGCTAATGTTGTTGGCACTTTCAATGATTCAGATGAACTTATCCAGGTTAAAGGTTATATTTTTGATGAAACTGAACGTAAGAAAGCTGAAGAAGAATTAAAAGAATCACGTGACCATCTTGAAGAGAAAGTGGAGGAACGTGCTGCAGAAATTGCAGAAGCTAATCAACAACTAAAGGAAAATGAACAACTCCTTAAAGAAGCCATTACTAATTTAGAGCGTTCAAATGAGGAGTTGCAGAGTTTTGCTTATATAACCAGTCACGATTTACAAGAACCTCTTAGGACTATTGCCAGTTTTTCTCAGCTTATTGAAAGGCGCTATAAAGGACAATTAGACCCTGATGCTGATGAGTTTCTTGAATTTATAAGTTCAGCAGCCAAAAGGATGAAAGATATGATTCAAGGTTTACTGGAATATTCACGCATTGGTAGAGTGGAAAAGGGATTTGTAGAAACTGATATGAATCTTAAGGTTGAAAAGGCAGTATCTAACTTGCATACTTCCATTGATGAGTCCAATGCAGAAATTTTTCATGACCCTCTTCCAGAGGTTATTGCAGATCCTGACCAGATGGTTAGAGTTTTCCAGAATTTTATAGGGAACGGTATTAAATTTAAAAAACCCCAGTTTAATCCAAGAATCCACATTTCAGCTAAACCAGATAACAAGGGGAAAGAATGGATTTTTAGCGTTGAAGACAATGGCATTGGAATGGAAAAACAATACACAGACAAAATATTTGAAGTGTTCAAACGATTACACACTATGGATAAATATGAGGGCACAGGAATCGGATTAGCAATAATTAAAAGGATTATAGAACGCCATGGCGGCCGAATTTGGGTTGAATCCTCATTTGATGTGGGTTCTACTTTTTATTTTACTATTCCAATTAAGAATAAATGATTTTAATTTTACTTGTTTTAAAAATCTTTAGATTAAATCCTTTTCTTAAGTGTTAGATTAAAAATCTACTTATTACTATTAAATAAATATAGCTAATTGGCAAAAAACATACATTAAAAGTCAGTAAATATTACGTTCTGTTTATAAGAAATATAAAGTCATAAATTTAGGAGCATCTAAATGAATAAAAAATTACAAATTTTTAGAGGTATTTTTAATAGTAGAAACTATCATTTTTTGGTTCTAACCCTAACGATACTACTAGGCATATACAAAAGATACCAGCCAGCAGTCGCATCCCAATGCGCAAGCAACACCCCTGCCTACTGGTTCATTTTTAACTCTGATAAACTGCTCATAAACCCCAAAAACGATTTGAAGATTCCTTTTACCGATAGTCTGAAAGAATTCTCAATCATTTCCATCAGAGAGTATTATCTAGGCACGCTGGATGGCCATCCCACCTACACCGCCGAAGTTACCCCCGAAACCACCGCACCAGAAGGCATGTCCTTCGAGGACCTGAAACTGACCTACGATATTCTGGACGAGGATATCTTTCTTCTGGCCGGGCGGGCTATTCAGATCATTAACTGGGACAAGAATCACCAGTTTTGCGGGGCTTGCGGTGCCCCCACCATCAACTGGGAACATGGCAATGCCAAAAAATGCCCAGAGTGCGGGCACATGAGCTTTCCACGCATCTCGCCGGCAGTAATTACCGCAATCGTTAAAGACGGCAAGCTTCTCATGGCCAAACACTCCTACGGTGTTACCAACAGGTATGGCCTCATTGCTGGATTCGTAGATCCTGGAGAAACCCTGGAAGAGGCCGTAAAGCGGGAAGTCGCTGAAGAAGTGGGTCTTAAAGTCAAAAATATCAAATACTTTGACAGCCAGCCCTGGCCGTTTCCCCATTCCCTCATGGTCGGGTTTACCGCAGAATATAAAAGTGGAGAGATAAAAGTGGACGAGTTAGAAATTTTAGATGCGAAATGGTTCAGCCCCGAGGAAATTTCCCCACTACCATCAAAGATGAGTATTGCTAGCGAGCTGATTGAGTGGTTTATTGAGAATTATTCAAACAGATAGTTAATTTACAGACGATAAAAAGTTTCAATTTATTTTTTGTAAATTTTAATCAAATATGGCTTTATTTGGGGGATTACATCTTTTATAGTGCGCCATACAAGTTCATATTTAACTCCAAAATAAAAATGAATAAGTTTATCTCTCATTCCTGCCATTTCTCTCCATGGAATGTCGGGATAATCTTTTTTAATATCTTCAGGCAGTTTTTTAGTGGCTTCTCCAATTATTTCAAATTTTCTAATCACAGCACTGGAAGTCTTATCATCTTTTTTAAACTTTTCAAAATCCATTCCTTCAACAAATATTTCTATGGAATCCATGGCATCTAAAATGTCCTTTAAATAGAGCTTTGAATCCCTCATATGGGAATGGCCTCCCTTAAAACCTGTTCTTTAATTTCCTCTCGAACAGTATCAATAGGAACCACATCAACAGGAATATGAATCCTATCTTCTAAGAATTGAGAAATGCCTACTAAGTCCAAAAGATTCGCGTTATCTTTAAATTCTACTAAAACATCCAGATCGCTCCCTGGACCTTCTTCACCACGGACATATGACCCAAAAATGCATTTTACCTGGCCTTTATATTTTTTTTTGATTATCGGATTTGAAATTCTTATTATGCGCAAAATTCTTTGAATTTTGGTATCCGAAACGCTACGCGTTTTAGGAATTTCAATAATTTCTTCTTTTTTCATGTTAAATCACTGGAATAATTAAAGATTAATCAATTTCTATATAAAAATGTATTTCTATGGTCTATATATGACTTTTGCATTTATTAAAATTAATTCAAATATAAAGCTAGGAATTTTGATCAAAATCCCTAATGAATCGATTATGCCCCAAAAATTATCGATTTTCGACGACTTTTCTTTAAAAAAAGTTAAAAAATATCAAATACTTTGATAACCAGCCCTGGCCGTTTCCCCATTCCCTCATGGTCGGGTTTACCGCAGAATATAAAAGTAGACGAGTTAGAAATTTTAGATGCCCGATGATCCTCTCCTGATGAAATTGAGCGGCCATCTTCCAAGATGAGTATTGCCAGTATAGATTATGATAATTTTTAAGAATTGATTTTTATTTAATTAGCATTAACTTACATTACTTTTTTGAAACTGGTTCCTTATTTTCCATTATAAACTGAAAAAATAATAATTTATCTCCATGTTCTTAAACCAGATTGATATAACTCCAATAATCATTTATTCCATGCTAATATATTCATTTAACCTTTATAAACAGCTTTAAAGGTATTTTTATGAATATCCTCCTCAAAATTTTCTTTTATAAGTTTACAATATTTACAGTAGCATATGAAAAGATTAATCAGCTCTTTTTTCAGCAAAATGACCCTAAATCAAGATTATTTACCTAAAAAAAGAATAAGCAGAGCTCAATTATTATAAGTTAGTTTAATACCTTTTTTAATCTTTTTAAATGAAAAAAATAGTTCTAATACATCCTTTTTTCTAATTTTAAAGCAAAAAATTTATATAAAATTGTAAAAGATAGTTTATATGTCCTAAAAACTTTTAAAGAATAATAATACATTTCTGATAATACCTTCAGTTTGTATAATATTATTCTGTTTGGTTTTAGGAAAAGGAGGCGATAAAATTACGAAAAAAAAACTATTGACTATGTTCATCATTTTAAATTTAATGATGACATGCGTTAATGGTATATACGCCACTTCAGAACACCAAGATACAGCCAATTTAGGTGAGCAAAGCTTAGAAAATGGAACAAGTTACACCACTATAAATGAATCAGCGAATTTAACCAATATAGAGAATGATACAGAGAATATTCAGGAAAAAGAGATATTAAATGATACAGAACAGATTCAAAATGATACTGCAAACTTAAAAAACGATTCTACAAAAAATATTCAGGAAGAACCTAAAGCTGCTGGAGGAGAGGTAAAAACAGCTAATGTGAATAACATTAGCATATCTCAAATAAAAGAGGCAGCTACAAGAGTTAAGTCGTTCATTGAAACAAACAACAGATTACCCTTTTATATTCAGATAAACAATCTACAGGTTAAAATATCAGATTTTCTACTGCTTATGACAGAAAGCGTGCTGCAGATTAACCAGGGTAAAACAACACCGATAACATTGAAAGATGTAAACGCTCCTAAAGACCCTTCTGGATCTATTAAAAGCGGAACATTAACCAAGGCAAATTACATCGATGCTGCAAAACGAATAAGTCAATTCATTAAATCTAATGGTGCCGCACCTAATTATGCTACAACTCCACTGGGTAAAATGTCCTATGAATCCATAGTATACATGTATTCAAAAATACTGAATTTTCAGAATTCAAACAACAGATTACCTAATACTGTTTCCATGGATTCAAGAATGAAGATTTCACCACCCATTGTACCTCCACCAGAGGAAACACCCGAGATCGCTCCAAATTTCACTGATGTTCGTGGAATCTGGATTAAAGCAGAAGACCTTGGGATTATCAATCTGAATGAACTGAAGAATGCCAGTATTACAGATATTTTCATAAAGGCAAATATGATCTCAACTCCAACTTACCAGGGTGTACTTACAAATGCTTTAAACATGTTCAAGGATTCTGGAATTAGAATCCATGCATGGGTTACGTGTTTTAAGGATGCAAATGGTAGCTGGATTGATCCTGCCAATACCACACAGAGAAGCACATTGTTGAATTTCATATCTGACATCACCAAAAATTATTCAATAGACGGTATTCATCTTGATTATGTCAGATATTCTGGAGTTGGGGATAATGCAGCCAACAAACACTCCAATGGAACAGAAACAATAACATCATTCGTAAAAAACGTGTACAATACAGTGAAATCCATTAAACCTAAAGTAGCTGTTTCAGCAGCAGTAATGCCAGAATGCAGCCAGAATGCATATTATTATGGGCAGGATTACAGAGCACTTGCACCATACCTTGACTTCCTTGTACCAATGATCTACAAGGGAAATTATGGAAAGAACTCAACCTGGATCGGTACAACAACAAAATGGATTGTAGAACATTCTGGTGGGAAACCAGTAATAACAGGACTTCAAACCTACCGTTCAGACCAGGATACAACTAAATTAACAGCAAATGAGCTAAATCAAGATGTTAAATCAGCAATAGACAACGGAGCATCTGGTTTTGCATTATTCAGATACGGGATATTAGACCCTGATTTCCTTAACCCTCCAAGTTTTACTTTAAGTGAAATTAAGGACGCAGGAAATAGAGTTAAATCCTATATCGAAACCAATAAAAGACTTCCCAATTTTGTAACCATAGGTACAAAACAGGTTTTAATGCCGGAATTCTTGAAATTAATGTTAAACAGTGTACTCCAGTTAAATAATGGAGTAAGCACGCCTGTAATGCTCGAATACATACTTAATCCACAAGAATCTAAAGGATCCTTTAAAACTGGAACCATAACAATAGCAGAATACTTAAAAATTGCACAAACCATGGAATCATTCATAAAGTCCAGTGGAATAGCTCCAAACTATTCTACAAGTACATTAGGTAACATTCAATTTGAACAGCTTATTTACATGTATTCAAAGATATTAAATTTTCACAAGGATAACAATAGATTACCCAACACCGTTTCTATGGATTCAAGCATAAAGATCTCACCACCTGAAAATGAGCAACCATCAACATTTACAGTAGAACAAATCAAAAAGGCAGCAGCAAACGTAAAATCATACATTGAAACAAACGAAGTATTGCCCAATTATGTATCAGTAGGTAATGTTCAGGTGAAAATCTCAGATTTCTTAAATCTACTGGTTGAAAGCTTGTTACAAATAAACATGGGCGTAAACACACCAGTAACTTTAAAAAATGTGACTGCGCCTGGAGAATTTACCAGTGACTTTAAAAATGGGAATATAATGGCTGCAGAGTACCTTGATATCGCTCAAAGAATTAAATCATTCATCATCTCCGATGCCGGTGCACCTGCTTACGCTACAACTTCACTTGGCAAAATATCCTATGAAGATTTAGTATACATGTATTCAAAGATATTAAGCTTCTATAACACAAACAACAGACTACCAAATTATGTTTCAATGACTTCAAGCACTTATGTGCCTGTTCCAGTACCTGCAGAGCTACAAAAATATTTACAGGTAACAAAAAACTGTCAATCAAATGATCCACGTATTATATCACTTGTAACATCAATAACACAGGATGCAAACAATACCTATGATAAAGGTGTTAAAATCTTTAACTGGGTGAGAGATAATCTGACCTATTCCTTTTACTACAATACCAAATATGGAGCAGTAAACACATACATGAATAAAGATGGAAATTGTGTTGACCACTCCCATTTGTTAATAGCAATGGCAAGAGCAGTGGGAATTCCAGCAAAATATATGCATGGAACTTGTAACTTCACAAGTGGAAATGTCTATGGACACGTCTGGGCACAGTTGTGGGTAGATGGTAAATGGTATGATGCAGATGCAATAAGCTCAAGAAACACATTTGGTGTCATAAACAACTGGAACAAGGATACAGTAGTCATGAAGGGTAATTATGCAGAATTACCTTTCTAATTCCTTTTTTTATTTTTTTATTTTAGATTTTCATTTTAAAAAGTTTTTAATTCAATAGAATTGGTTTTTTAAATTAGCAAATTATTTGGTACTGTAAACATATATTATAGTGTAACACATTTAGGGGGGTGGAAATGTGCTGAAATATATTGTTTTGGGGAAATGGACAGATCAGGGGAGGAAAACTCTTGATGAAGCTTCAGAAAGGATTAAATCCATTAAAAGTTTAGTTGAAGAGCTTAATGGAAGTTTAAGTCTTTACTACACCTTTGGGGAATACGATCTGGTGGCTATAATCCAACTTCCAGATGAAGACAGTATGGCCCGGGTTCTCATAAAAATAAATTCAATGCAGAGCGTGACCACAAAAACACTCAGGGCATGGACAGATACTGAATTCATAAATATGGTTTCCGAGCTTTAGATGTTATAATGATTTTAATTATCTTAAATAATTTTTTTAATCTATTCTGTGTTTTATTTTAACGCTCATGTCTGTTTGAGTGTGTCATTTTTTTAGTGCTTTAATTTAAAGGAAATAGTAGTTTATTAATGTGTAGTTTAACATATTAAAGTCATTATTTGTTTCATTTTTAGCCCATTGACATTATTAGTGATTCATATGGTTTCTGATTTTTCTATGTTTATTGAATTGCTACATACATATATATTATGATAATTAATATAAATATTATTACTATTAGCAAGATTTAATTCCCATCATTAAATTTAACTTATAAAATTAAGGACGGAAATAGAAATAGCTAAATAAAATTCAATTAAGTAAAAAATAAGAGCTTTCAGTATCTATATTGAGTTTATAATGCCATATGTCATTTAAAACTCAGTAATTTAAAATTTCATATTGATTTTGTTGATTTGATAAATGAATTGATGGTTATAATAGGATTAATAGACTGAACTACCTAAAAATATCAAAATAATATATCCTCATAATTTATTTTATTAAAAAAATATTTAAATCACAGCTAATATTTTGTATTTCTTCATTGAATACACCATAACTTCGTTATTTATAACACAAAATTGTATATAGTAATATATTCAAAATTAATAGTATTAATTGTGCCGTGGAGGTCAAAAAGATGTCAGAAGAAAATGTTGTGTTCATTGGAACAAAGCCTGTAATGAACTATGTATTAGCAGTCGTAACCCAAATGAACGGAGGAAATTCAGAAGTTGTTTTAAAAGCACGTGGAAGGTCCATAAGCAGGGCTGTAGACGTTGCAGAGATAGTAAGAAATCGATTTATATCAGATATAGAACTTGGAAATATAGATATAAGCACAGAAAAGGTAATGAACAGAGAAGGATCAAACAGCAATGTTTCAGCTATTGAAATACAGTTAAACAAATGGTAAAATTTAAAGACTTTAAAAATTTCTTTTTTAATTTTAAATTTATTATAAATTTTTTTACCTTTAAGGATTTTTAAAATATTTAGTTTAATTGAGAATAATCATCAAGTGATTATACAAAATAGGTTATTTTTAACAAAAATAATTAACATATACTATTCTAACTAATTACATGGATTAAAATCATGAAAAAACTCCCCTCATTAATTCCAGTAACTGAATGGGCCAGATCATACAATAAAGAATGGTTAAGGCCCGATATTATTGCCGGAATTACTGTAGGTGCTTTTACAATACCTGAAGCCATGGCATATGTTTCCCTGGCTGGTATGCCTCCGGAAATTGGTCTTTACTCAGCAATGGTGGGCCTGCTCGTTTACATGGTTTTTGGAACTTCCAATCAGTTATCTATCGGCCCTACTTCCACCCTTTCTATACTGGTTGGTTCTACCCTCGGTTCTTTGATGGTTTTAGACATCAACCAGTATTTTATGATGGTATCCCTTGTTGCAGTCATTGCAGGAGTTTTAGCACTTATATCATGGGCTTTCAGATTTGGATTTATTATCAAATTCATTTCTAAAACTGTTTTAACCGGTTTTTTAGCCGGTATAGCATTATACATAGCTTCAGGACAGCTTCCAAGATTATTTGGAATACCTGGATCTCAGGGAAATTTTTTTGAACGCATCTATTATTTTTTAGTTCATATAGATCAAACTAACATAGCCACTCTGGCTATTGGTGCAGGAGGAATTGCATTTTTATTTTTAGCTACAAGGAAATTTCCCAGACTGCCCAATACGCTTTTTCTGGTTTTAGGGTCAATAATCCTTATATCTTTCACTGATATTGATTCATTAGGCGTGAAAATAGTTGGTTCTATCCCTCAAGGATTACCAGCCCTTGTAATTCCTGATCCTAATTTAATAGATTTTAATATTTTGCTTACTTTAGCCACGACTGTTTTTCTTGTAAGTTATATCGAAGGATATTTATTTGCATCCAAATATGCAGCAGTAAATAAGTATAAGATCGATAAAAATCAGGAATTACTGGCTTTAGGAGCATCCAATATAGCTGTGGGCTTTTTTCAGGGATTACCCATAGGAGGAGTTCCATCTAGAACTGCCGTAAATAATGAAAGCGGGGCAAAAACGCCTTTAGCTGGGGGAATATCTGGATTGGTCATTTTACTGGTCCTTCTTTTTTTCACTGGAATATTTTACAATTTACCCGAAACCATACTGGCTGCCATAGTACTGTTTGTTATAAAGCGCCTAGTAGACATACCTCATTTTCGCCAGATTTATAATTTCAGTAGGATAGAATTCACCATTGCCATTGTAACGCTCCTATCTGTGCTGTTTTTTGGTGCATTGGAGGGAATTGTAATAGGTGTGATATTATCAGTATTAGGATTACTTAAAAACTTATATAACCCACATATCGCGGTTTTAGGACGTATTCCTGGTACTAATCAGTATCTAAATATTAAACGCCGCCCTGAAGGCGAAATAGCTCCCCATACCCTCCTTCTTAGAGTAGATGGATCCCAGATATTCCTGAACACCGAAAGTATAAAAGACACAATTCTAAATCTGGTAGATGATGAATACAAAGATACCAGATTACTTGTTTTAGATTTTGAGTCCACACCATTCATTGATTATTCTGGAATTGAAATGTTAGAAGAGCTCACTGACGAATTGAAGCAGCGAGGCATTAAAGTGAAGGCAGCGAATATGTACGAACCTCTAAGAGATTCAATCAGAAATTCCAGACTTGAACATGAAATAGTGGAAAGTAAATTCTGTTTAACGATTGATCAATGTATTAGAAGATGGGAATCAGAAAAAAAGAAATGAATCTTATTTTTTTCCTTTTGATAATAGTAAAAGATAATACTAACTATCCCAATACAGTTATAGAGGGGACCTTAATTGAAATTAATAAGATCATTTTTAGTTTTAATTCTTTTAATCAGCATGGTAGGAATAACTGGTTGTACAAGTTCAGATACTAATTCTAATAATCCAAATACTGTTTCCAGTTATAACGAATCTCCAAATATCAGTAATGTATCCAATAATACTCCTACTTCAAATTCAACCAATGCCAATTATGAAGCGAGTGGATACTGTTATTATGTGGTCGATGGAGATACTATTGACGTAAAGGGAGTGGGAAGAATACGCTTTGTTGGTGTAAATACCCCTGAAAGAGGTCAACCTGGATATAGTGAAGCTAAAGATTTTGTTAAAAGTTTATGTCTTGGAAAAACTGTTTATTTAGATATAGATGATGCAAAGCATTATGATAAGTATGGAAGAACTCTTGCTGTAATTTATGCAGGAAATACCAATGTAAATGCCGAACTTTTAAAAAGAGGATATGCAGAAGTTATGTACATCCCTCCATCTGAATTCAATCCCTATTCATGGGCAGGGGCAAGCAGTTATAGAAGTTCAAACAGCAATTCTGTAAGCGTTGAGGGATACTACATTGGAAATAAGAATTCAATGAAGTTTCACCGGCCGGATTGTATTTCAGTATCTAAAATGAGCGAAACAAATAAGGTACGTTTAAATTCAAGGCATGAATCTATAAATAAGAGTTATATTCCCTGTCAAAACTGTAATCCTTAACATGTTTAAAATAAGCCTTAATAAGGAATTGTAAAATAAAACGTTGCCCCCTCATCTAGCTTTGATTCAACCCATATTTGCCCACCATGAAGTTCAATAATTCGTTTAGAAATGGGTAAACCTATTCCAGTTCCTTTATACTTATCGATTGTGTGTAATCGTTTGAATACTTCAAATATTTTGTCTGTATATTGATCTTCCATCCCTATTCCATTATCAGATACACCAAACACATATTCATTCTTTTCTTTATTTTCATAGACCGAAATATGAATTTTTGGTTGTTTTTCTGGTTTTCTAAATTTAATAGCATTATCAATTAAATACTGAAATAATTGTTCCAATTGTTTCTTATCTGCAAAAACATCTGGGAGAGTATCATAGGTTATAATTGCCTTATTATCCCTAATAACGTCATTTAAAGCATTTATGGCATGATTAAGTGATGTTTCAGCATTTATCAATTCAAATTTCCTATCTTTGTTTCTAATAAGAGAATAATCTAATAATCCCTTAATCATTTCTTTCATCCTTTTTGCCCCATCTACTATGAAATTAAGGTACTCATCAGCATCATCATCCAATTTATCTTTATAACGCATCTCCAGAAGCTGTGAAAAACTCACAATACTCCTAAGGGGCTCCTGTAAATCATGAGAAGTAATGTAAGTGAATTGTCGAAGTTCATCATTAGAACGCTTCAATTCATCCACATTTTTTTTTAAATCTTCCTCTGCATTTATGCGTTTGATATCGATTTTATCCATGGAAGTAATGCTAAACCAGACCAAAATTGCCAAAATTGCAATGGTAGAAACTGTAGAAATTGCTGCTCTGAAATTAGAATCATATAATCCAAATTGTTCTCCTAAAAGTCTTAGCCAGCCGAGAATTAATGGAATAATAATTATAGCAAGTATGATTCTTCTTCCAAAGACCCCGCTAACCCTGTTACTTGTCAATAATTCCATAAAACCTTTATCAGGACGTGCTAAAAGAGCGCTGAACAATATTAAAATAAATATTAAAGTCGCATATAATGCTATTCCTGTATGATAAACAATCCGATACAATTCCGGGGCAAGATAAAGGTATCCTGTAAGTGCCAAAAGGGATACAAATCCCACTATGATCATAAGATATTGAGCAGGTCTATGTCCATTTCCTACTTCTTTATCAAATATAAACAAGGCAATTCCAGTAAGTAGCGAATTAAAAGCAGCACTGAATGCCATTCTATTTTGTGATGAAGTTCCTAAAGCTCCTGGCGCTTCTTTGAATAATATCTGGTCTATGCCCAGGTTAATATTGAATAGATATTCTGTAATTGTTAAAAATCCAATTAAAGCAACTATAACTGCAAATATCCTGGCTAATAACAGATTACGCCGATTTAAACGTTTTGTCTGTAAAAGCCATAAACTTATTCCTGTAAAAACAAACCCCAATGCAACATTTGACTTTATTGTAGAAAATTGTTGTCCCGGACTTTTAAGAATATCAATATCAAAAGCCCATCCAATAAGAAATAAAATACTGATTATAATTATAGAAATACTTAAAACTTCAGATAAGGTCTGTAATTTAGAATTATATTGATTTTGAGGATTCATTTAAATCATACCTAAATAGAATAGTATTAATATATTGGTATAAATTATTATATATTTTGAATTTAACTTCATCAAATATTTATATAAAACCAATTTCAAAAAATAATTGATTTTATGACTCTAAGAATTAACAGGTGCTATAACGGAGGATAACCATCCCAGTAAAGTTCAATAGCATATCTTGCAGCAGTTTCAACCTGTTCTGAGTAATCTTTTCTCAATTTATCCAGTAATTCATGCTTATCTCTTGAACTTGCAACTGCTTTAATAACCTTTAAATATATATCCATAGATTCTTTAGACGCTTTACAAGGAATTTCAAGCGTTATACACACATCCCACTCATCAAAAAGAGAAGTTCTGATATATGGGGATATTGAACCTATTAAAACCCCTTTTTCAAGATGTATAAGGGGTGGGACCCCTGCACGTTCTTTTCTATTTAAATTTGTGAGTTTTTCAAAGCTGTTTGAGTTGTAGCAATGTAATTCAACATACATCTCAGGTTTTAAATCTCTGATTAACCCTACAATCTCTTTACCCCTGTCTGAAGTGTAATAATGCCTGTCAAGAGTGCTTATGTAAGGACTTTCATCAAAATTATAAATAGTGAGAATACCATTTTTAACTTCCTCATCCGAGATTTTAGAGAGGGGTTTTATTGTTGTAAGCCCTTCATGGCCATGAACACCACCAATAAAAAGGCGTTCAGGGCCTTCTCCCTTATTTATTTCTTTAAAATAGGTCATTTATGATCAGATTAAGTTCCTTCTTCCCAGTTTTCGATGTATTCAATCTGTCTTGGAGTCAGTTCATCTATTTCAATGTTCATGGCTTTTAATTTAAGTTTGGCTACCATATCGTCAATTTCATCTGGAGCTTTGTATACCTTATTTTCCAGATTAGCTCCTAATAAATATTTAGCTGATTGTGCCTGAACAGCAAAACTCATGTCCATAATTTCTGCTGGATGTCCCTGACCACGCTCGCCTGCCAGATTAACCAGCCTTCCATCTGCAAGTAGATATAAAGTTCTTCCATCTTCCATTACAAATCCTTCAATGTCTGATTTAATCTGCTCATGCTTAACAGACATTTTAAGAAGGTCATTTTTATTAATTTCCACGTTGAAGTGGCCTGAATTTGCTAGTATGCATCCATCTTTCATGACTTTGAAATGTTCTTCCTTAATCACGTCGATGTTTCCAGTTACTGTTAAGAGAAGATCAGCATGTTTAACAGCTTCCTCCACTTTCATTACTCTGTATCCGTCCATTTTTGCCTCTAAAGCTCTTATGGGATCAATTTCTGTTACTATAACATTTGCACCAAGCCCATCAGCTCTCATGGCTATTCCACGACCGCACCAACCATATCCACATACAACAACTGTTTTACCAGCTATCAGCATGTTTGTTGAGCCCATTATTGAATCGAATGTTGATTGACCAGTCCCATATCGATTATCAAATAAATATTTGGTGTAAGCATCATTTACAGCGATGACCGGGAATTTTAATGCCTTATCTTCAGCCATTGCTTTTAACCTATGAATTCCGGTTGTTGTCTCTTCACAAGCTCCGATGATGTTCTCTATGAGTTCTGGTCTTTCCTTATGCACTAAAAATATCATGTCTGCCCCATCATCGATTAAGATGTCTGGTTTATGATCCAGTACTTTGTGAATTGTTTCATAGTACTCTTCTGTGGTTTCTTCTCTCCATCCGTACATGTTAAGTCCCATTGAAGCTCCTGCGGCTGTTGCATCGTCTTGTGTTGAAAGAGGATTACATCCAGTCATTGCAACTTCTGCACCACCTTCAAGGAGTGTTAATCCAAGATTTATGGTTTTCGGCTCAAGATGTAAACATGAACCTATTATAATTCCTTTAAAGGGCTTTTTTTCCTTAAAATCTGCCTTTATATGCTCTAAAACAGGCATGTGCCTTTGTACCCAGTCTATTTTTTTTCTGCCTTCACCTGCAAGTGACATATCTTTTACTTTACTCATTGTTTCACCTGAATGTAAAAATGATTTAGATATTAAAATCAGTTATTATTAAAATTAAATTGTTTTGTTTAATATAGATTATGATAGAAATGAGGGCTGGTTAATTATTTATTTAATACCTTTTAGGTTAGTTTAGTTATCGAATAAATTATCTGCGTTTTAAATTAATTACTAGTGCTAATATCTAATAGGCAAATAGATTTAAAAATTATTAAAAGTAAATCCTTTTTTTACTTCAATTCACTGAAATAACAAAGAATAAGCATTTTATTTAAATTTATATTCATAAAATAACAGTATTAGTAATTTAGATGGTAATATTATTAAATAAATGTAATTAGACAATAATTTATATAATATACTCTCTAATCAGTATATATGGAGCATGATGAAATTTCATATCAAGAACCTGAATATTACTATGCTAAATTAGCTGAAATTTATCTTGGTGAAGATGAACTGGAAATATCATCAGACTTCGAAGCAAGAGCTATGTTGGTTAAATTAAAAAAAGTAGAAAAAGATTTATCAAAATTAAAACGCACAATATCAACAGACATGAGAACTATAAGAAATATATATCTTGATGAATCAGTAATAGAAAAACCTAAGTTTTTAGGGTTATTCAGTGTAGGTAAAAAACTCACCAAAACACAAAAAAGGAAAAAACTACTTTTTGAACGTCAACAGACTTTAAAACCTTATGAAGAGATTATAGAAATTATTGAAGATTATAGTATACAGATTGAAGATTTTGGAAAGTACATAGAAAGAGAATCATTAGAAACATATGCCCCCCCTGAATACACTAAAGTATATAAAAAATAAGAGATTATTTATAAAAAAAAGGAAGCTTAGAGCTCCCTATAATTCTTTAATGCATGATTATCTATAATGAGTCAGTTCAACCTTTTCTTCGGTCTTCACTTTCCTCATTGCCTTTTTGAAATATTTCATTTCCACATTATCAGCGTTTACGTTGTCTCTAAGTGTCAGCATGACCGCTTCACGGCAGACTGCTTCAATATCAGCTCCAACATATCCCTCTGTATTTTTAGCCAGATATTTTAAGTTCACATCATCTGCAAGAGGCATTTTTTTGGTGTGAACCTTAAATATTTCAAGTCTTGCTGTTTCATCTGGATCATCGACTTTTACGTGTCGGTCGAATCTTCCAGGTCGAACAAGTGCAGGATCTATGATATCCACCCTGTTTGTGGCGGCAATAACTGCAACATCCTGTAATTCTTCCATTCCATCAATTTCTGTTAAAAGCTGATTTACAACTCTCTGAGTAACTCCTGAATCGGTACTTCCTCCACCCCTTGTGGATGCTATGGAGTCAATTTCATCGAAAAAGATAACTGTTGGTGCAGTTTGTCTTGCTTTTCTGAAAATTTCCCTTACACCTTTTTCAGATTCGCCAACCCATTTAGATAGTAATTCTGGGCCTTTTACAGCTATGAAGTTAGAGTCACTTTCATTTGCTACTGCCTTTGCAAGAAGGGTCTTACCAGTCCCTGGAGGTCCATAAATAAGCACTCCTTTTGGTGGGTTTATTCCAAACTTTTCAAAGTTTTCAGGGTATTTAAGCGGCCATTCTACAGCTTCCATTAATTCCTGTTTTGCTTTTTCAAGTCCTCCTATATCATCCCATTTTATGTCCGGAACCTGTACAAGAACCTCACGAAGCGCTGATGGTTGAATTTCTTTTAAAGCCTCTTTGAAGTCGGATTTTTTAACGATTATTTTTTGGAGAACTTCCTTTGGAATTTCCTCTTCATCAGACTTAATTTCTGGAAGAATCCTTCTCAATACTCTCATTGCAGCTTCTTTAGCCAGGGATTCCAGGTCTGCACCTACAAATCCATGTGTAACATCTGCTATTTCATCTAAATCGACATTTTCTTCTAAAGGCATTCCTCTGGTGTGTATCTGAAGAACTTCTTTTCTTCCATCCTTATCTGGGACACCTATTTCAATTTCCCTGTCGAATCTTCCAGGTCTTCTAATTGCTTGATCAAGTGCATCGACCCTGTTGGTTGCACCAATTACCATTACCTGGCCCCTGGATTTAAGACCATCCATAAGGGTAAGGAGCTGTGCTACTGTTCTTCTTTCGGCTTCTCCTGTAACTTCTTCACGTTTAGGCGCAATGGCGTCAATTTCGTCGATAAATACAATTGATGGGGCGTTTTCTTCTGCTTCCTCAAATATTTCCCTGAGTCTTTCTTCAGATCCGCCTACATATTTGCTCATGATTTCTGGACCGTTTATGGTTATGAAATGAGCATCACTTTCATTTGCTACTGCTTTAGCCAGTAATGTTTTACCTGTTCCAGGTGGTCCGTGCATTAAAACACCCTTAGGAGGTGATATTCCAAGTCTTTCAAAGAGTTCGGGTCTTTTAAGTGGGATTTCTATCATTTCCCTTACTTTCTTAACTTCTTCTTTAAGACCACCTATATCTTCATAGGTTACATCTACAAAGTTTTTGACACCTTCCAGTTTAGAAACGTCAACTGGATTCTGCTGTATTTCAACATCACTCATCTGAGTGACTTTAACAATCCCTGCTGGCTTTGTTGAAACCACAGCAAGCTTTAGTTCTCCCATTGGAGCTATATCTCTGAAGAACTCATCAAAGAGACTTCCCCTCATTGAAGTTGCTGGTTGTCTAAATCCAGATATAATTATATCCCCTTTTGAAAGAACTCTACCTGCAAAAGCTCCTCTTACATCACCCTGGACCATTATTTGTTGTTCAACAGGTGCTAAGACTACTTTCTGTGCTTCTTTAACATTTGCACGCTTTACTGTTACTTCCTCTCCTATTGAAGCTCCTGCGTTCTTTCTCATGTATCCATCGATCCTTATAATTCCTAATCCAATGTCTGATTGGGATGATGCGACTGTTGCTGTAGTTAACTTGTTTCCTTCTATTTCTATTGTATCTCCATCAAGAATATCTAATTTTGTCATGCATGCTGGGTCTATTCTTGCAACAGACCTTCCAACATCGGCCTGTGAAAATGCTTCTGCAACTTTTAATTTCATTTCTTTATCAGCCATAATAACCCCCATTTAATGTTATATTAATTAGTTATATTAGTTAAAAATAATTTTAAACATGGTTAATCTTTTAGTTAACTTGAGTTACTATAATAACTTGTAATTCATAGTATATAAAGCTTTCGAAAATTATATGAATTTTCGATGTTTGTGAAACGGAGCTAACAAAAATCTTCGATTTTTGTGCATGAGAAACTTCGTTTCTCTGCGCCAAACGCTTCGCGTTTGAGTGCTCCAAATCCTTCCGATTTGAGAGTTTCACAACTGGAAAAATTTCCAATTTTTCCATGTTTACTAACTCAGTTCACAACCGGAAAAAATTATAGATTTTTTGCATGCAGCAAATCGAAGCTGGAGAAAAATGCTTTACATTTTTTTAGCATAGAAAATCTTTGATTTTTTTAAGATTTTTTCGATTTTTAGTAATATATAACTATTTTCTTAAAGATAAATACTTTATAATATATTGTTAATAATAATATATGTATTTTAAGTTATTCATGAAAAAATTACAAAGATAAATGCTGCACTAACATGGAAAATAATCTAAATTTGATCCCATAGGCCTAAAAAAAGCGCACTATAATATAAATACATCTTTAATCCCATTATAAAACTTAAATTTAATAAAATTAGCCTAATCAGGGAAAAAATGGATAAAATAATTATAGATATTAATGAAGCAAAAAAAAGCTCTTTTGAAGAACTATTCAATAAATTATCATCCAGTAAAAAAGGAATATCTAATCTAGAAGCTAAAAAACGGATTCAAGACTATGGATCCAATGAAATATCTGAAAAAAAGGTCAATCCCCTAGTTAAATTCCTTAAATATTTCTGGGGCCCAATGCCCTGGCTTATTGAAGTTGCAGTTGTTTTATCTGCTATAATTCAACATTGGGCTGATTTTGGGATAATACTGGCGTTATTAATCTTAAATGCAATAGTTGGGTTCTGGCAAGAACACAAAGCAAGCAATGCAATAGAATTACTTAAAGAAAAACTAGCATTAAAAGCAACAGTATTACGTGAAAGTAAATGGAAAGATATATCGGCAAAAGAACTGGCCCCGGGAGATATAATTCATATAAGTCCTGGAGATATTGTTCCTGCTGATTCAAAGATAATGGGGGGAATTTCAGCAGATGAATCCGCTTTAACAGGAGAATCACTCCCTGTAGATAAAAAACCTTCAGATGTCATATATTCAGGTTCAGTAATCAGCCAGGGAGAAGCAAATGCCCTGGTTATTGCAACTGGAATGAACACATATTTCGGTAAAACAGCCCAGTTAGTAGAAAAAGCTGAAACGCAAAGTTTCCTTCAAAAAACAGTGATTAAAATAGGTGATTTTCTAATTATACTGGCAATGATTCTGGTGGCAACTATTTTCATTATTGCACTTTTCCGCAACGAAAGCTTCTTTTCAACTTTGGAGTTTGCCCTTGTTCTTGTAGTGGCATCTATACCAGTAGCTTTGCCTGCAGTTCTTTCTGTTACAATGGCTGTTGGTGCTGTAGCACTCGCTAAAAAAGAAGCTATAGTAAGCAAACTTGTAGCAATAGAAGAGATGGCTGGTGTTGATGTACTCTGCTCAGATAAAACTGGTACCATTACTAAGAATGAATTAACTTTAGGGGAAATAAAATCCTTTGATAAATTTGAAGATGAAGATGTTCTTCTATATGGTGCATTAGCATCAAATAAAGATAGTAAAGATCCAATAGATGTTGCAATATTTTCAAAAGCCAGAGAAACAAACATTAAAATAAAAGGATATAAAATTACTAATTTTAAACCATTTAATTCTGTTATAAAACGTACCGAAGCCACAATAGAGAATTTTGAAGGAAATAGATTTAAAGTGGCAAAGGGAGCAATTCAGGTTATTTATAAACTCACTGAAAACCCACTTTTGAAGGATCAAATTAAAATGGTAGTGGATGACTTTGCAAAAAAAGGTTATCGTGCTCTCGGTGTTGCAAAAACTGATGATAATGAAAAATGGCAGTATATAGGACTCTTTGGCCTTTATGATCCACCACGTGAAGACTCTGCTCAGACAATTAAAACTGCAGAATCTATGGGTCTGGATATTAAGATGGTAACTGGAGATCATGCTGCAATTGCAAAACAGGTGGCTCAAGAAGTTAATCTTGGAACTAAAATTATAATTCCTGAAGATTTTATTGATAAATCAGATAGAAAAGCAAAGAAATTAGTAGAGGAAACTGATGGCTTTGCAGAGGTTTTTCCTGAACATAAATATCATATAGTGGATTTATTGCAAGAAGCAGGACACATAGTTGCAATGACCGGTGATGGTGTCAACGATGCTCCTGCTCTTAAAAAAGCCAATGTTGGAATTGCAGTTGCTGGCGCAACAGATGCTGCCAAATCAGCAGCATCTATAGTATTTACAAGACCTGGAGTTTCTGTAATAATTGATTCTATAAAAGAAAGCCGTAAAATTTTCCAAAGAATGAATAATTACTCCATATACCGTATTAGCGAGACGATTAGAGTTTTGTTTTTCATTTCACTTTCAATAATCTTTTTTCAGTTCTATCCAATAACCGCTTTGATGGTGGTTCTACTTGCGCTTTTAAATGATGCCCCTATCATGACTATTGCCTATGATAACGTAATATATTCGAATGAGCCTGAAAAATGGGATATAAAATCCATATTAGGTATCGCTTCTATGCTTGGAATTATTGGAGTTATATCTTCCTTTTTGGCCCTATATATAGGACTTAATATCTTTCATTTAAATCAAGCTGTACTTCAATCATTTATTTATCTGAAACTTTCTGTTGCAGGACATTTAACTGTTTTTGTAGCTCGTACTAAAGGACATTTTTGGGAAGTTATACCAGCATTACCTTTATTATTAGCAGTGGTAATTACACAACTTATAGCTACATTAATAACCGTTTATGGGATACTTTTACCAGCTATGGGTTGGAAATTAGCCATTTTTATATGGATATATGCATTTATAGCCTTCATAATCACTGATTTTATAAAAATCAATTTATATAAGGTGTTAAAGAAAGAAGGAGTTGATTTATATAAATAACTTACCTTATAACTCCTCCAAACCCTTCTAAAAGAGTTTCAACCTTAAATCTTGTTTCTGGATTTATTACCTCATATTTAAGTGAAATACTAATTTTTCCAGATGGTATCTGGCCTCCAATGTATAAATCAGCTATTTTAATATTTACCACTTCTTCCAGGTCATTTAATGTGGTTGCAATGATTTGAGGATCACATGTTTCTGGGAAAATAACTGAGACATCATAGGCCTTTCTTGGAAAGGTTTCAGTTTTCCATTTAAGAAGTTCCTTATCATTTAAAACTTCTACATTTGATAATTTTAATCTCACTTCTTTATTATTCTCCTTTAAAATTACAAAATCTGGTGATATATCCTTTAAGATACCAATGTGAACGTTATCTGAATAAATATGTCGCAATCCTACTTCTTTGCCCATGGAATTTTTAAGGAGTCGTATTTCCTCTGTTAAAGCTGAAATTGCCTTATCAGACCTTCCAAGGGCTGCTTCCAGATCATCCAGATGTTTGGCAGCCGAACCCATTAATTTAACAAATCCATCCCTATCTTCTTTAGAAATCAGCCTATTTAGCTCTTTATAAACGGAAATAAAGGTTTTATTTGTTTCTTTAATGTACCTGTTTTCAGTCTGTATTGAGTAGTAAAGATAAGGATTTTGGGCAACTATACGGGCAATCATATCAACCATTAAGTTATAAACTGGGCTTGCAAACTTTCTGGATTCTTTAACATCTATTTCAAGTCTTTCAATCGTTGCTGCAATTCCTATATATGCAAAATGAGTGAGTCCTTGAACGATGCTCATCATTTTATCATGATTTTTGGGAGTTGTAACTATAACTCTTGCATTTTCCTTTTCAAGGAATTCTTGAACTGTTTCAAACCATTTTCCCCTAATTTCTGGAGTTAATACAACAACTTGGCCATCCAGAGACCTGATTCTTGGACCAAATAAAGGGTGAGTAGGGATTATTTCAACACCTTTACCAACATGTTCATGCATAATCTCTGTTGGTTTTTCCTTTACAGATGTAACATCCATTAATAAAGAACCTTCCTTTAAAAAAGGAGAAATTTCAGGGATCACATCGTTAATTGCGCTGATTGGAACTGATAAGATGGTAATATCTGCTTTAGATACTGCTTCTTCATTGCTGGAAGTATATTCAACTCCGAGCTTTTTAGATATTTTCTGACCTGTAATTGTATCTCTTCCAGTAACGGTCACATCAAAATCTCTATTTTTAAGAAATTGAACAATCCATCTGCCTAATCCACGAGTTCCACCAATTACAGCAATTTTCAACAGGATATCTCCTTTACAATTTATTAAAACTCTTTTAGATATTTGTTTTAATAATAAATAAAAATAGGGTTAAGTTATTGAAAATATTTCTAATAAAAGTATTTAGGTAATATATAAAATACATTTTAAGCTATTTCATCTAAAAATAGACATTGAAAGCAATTAAAATAAGAAAAAAAAATAAAATTGGTAATTATATCTCAACGGCTTTGATTTCTTTTATTTTTTCACCTCCAGAGATATTTTCGAGGGTACCTAAAAGGTCTAATACTTTATCATTTCCAAAGATATCCCCAAATCCATTAAATTCTGAGGTATTCTTCAAAAATAAGCCTCGCCTTTTCATCGGAGTTCCTCTTTCATTAATTGGATTTATTTCAACCATTATGGTTTCGTTACTTCCGTCTGCAGGTGTTTTAACCAGATAAACACCGTTTACGGATGTGGGTATTCGCTGCCATGCTTTAACTTCTTCTAATACTTTTTTGATTTTACTTTCGAGTTCTTTAACCATGTAATTACCTCCAGATATGGGTCTAGAAGAAGTAGTATATAAATATATCATATAATATTAATTATATTTAATAAATGATATATAGCACCAACATATATACAAAATTACTCAAAAATTAGTCTTAATTTTTCATAAAAACAAAAATATATGGCTTAAAAAGAAAAAAAAGTTTATAAAGATTATAAAATTATTTTTAAAAATCTTAATATACTTAATTAAACATATTTATAGCAGATAAAAGGAAAAAATTGTAAAGATAATATAAAAAGAAAAAATATAAGTGAATTTTATTGATTTTTAACCTATTAAAATAATTAAACTGGCTAAATAATGGTGATATAATGCGTATTGTTCATCAAGACACTAAAAGAGGAGTAATTGAACTTATTCCAGAAACACTGGACGATCTCTGGCATTTATCACATATAATTGAACCAGGTGATCTAATATCCTCTAAAACCACCCGTAGAATACAGGACTCTACTGGTGAACGGCTAAGAAGTGACAGAGGAATAAAAAAGACATTTTTTATGGGTATCAGAGTAGAAAGTATAAGTTTTCATAAATACACCGGGAAATTGAGGGCTACAGGAGTAATAGAACATGGCCCAGAAGATCTGGTTCCCCTTGGATCCCACCACACGCTTGACCTGAAACTTAAAAATTCCATAAAGATCACCAAGGAAAAATGGTCCAGATGGGCCATCAAGCGCCTGAAAAACGCTGTTGATTCATCTAAAAAACCTTCAGCTATCATAGTAGCTATTGAAGATGATGTCGCTGATTTAGGAATCATTAAACAGTACGGTATTGATTACTATGGGCCTATTATAGGTGGAATATCCGGAAAACGGATCATTCAAAAAGATCGAAGCAAAAATATAACCAGCTTTTATGAAGAGGTGGCAAAAACTCTTCAGGGATTTGAAGACATTCAGGGAATCGTAATAGCAGGCCCCGGCTTTACCAAAGGTGATTTTCACGATTTTTTAAGTGAAAAATATCCAGATATAGCTAAAATCTCTGCAGTTGAAAATACAGGGACTGGAGGGCGTGTTGGAATACAGGAAGTCCTTAAAAAAGGTACCATTGAGCAGATGGCCACTGAAGGACGTATAGCTCAGGAAATGAGATTAATGGGAAAGATTCTTGGTGAAATCGGTAAATCATCGAGACTTGTAACTTATGGTAAAAAGGAGGTTGAAGAGGCTGCCCAGGCTGGAGCTGCTGAAAATCTGCTTGTTCTTGATAAACTCGTTCGTGAAGAAGATGTAGAGAAAATAATGGATATAGTGGAAAATATGGGTGGTAAAGTAATGGTGGTTAGCAGCGAACATGAAGGCGGTAAACAGCTTGGTGCCCTGGGTGGCATTGCAGCATTATTGAGGTATAGCTTAAGTTAAAAATAAATATAATCATTTAAAATTATTTTTGGGCAAAATAGGATTGCAAAGCGTATAATAGAAAGATGTAATGATTGCAATATATGTAAAGACGTTGCAAGTTGTCCATTAGGTAATGTAAAAACTATTACAGGGACTGACAAGTGCATCGGATGCGGAATATGCACTTTATCATGTCCACAAGAAGCCCTAATTTTGCAAGAATCTCAAAAAGAAAAAATAAAGGTTTATGCGAACAATAAGGAAATTATAGCTTCTGGAACAGTGAAAAATGCATTAATCGCCTCTAATATAAAACTGAGTAAATTTCCTGATTTTAAAAGTGAAGAGGAGATTTTCATGCCCTGCGAATGTGGAGGATGCTGGGCCTGCCTGGCTCTTGTAAACGGCCATTTTACACCCGTGTGTATTACACCTTTAAAAGAAGGGATGGAAATAGACACACGAACCCGTAGAAATGAATATCCGGCTTTAAGGGTCGTAAGCGGCTTTGGAGTACATACAGTTGGAGGAGTCGGAACCCCCTACTCCTTAAAAAACATGAAAGGCCCTGTTGAAGTTGTTGGTTTTACTCACGGTTGTAACCTAAGATGTCCCCAATGCCAGAATTTTCCCATAGCTTTAACCTCTGGAGGACATCTGACTGAAGCTTATGAAGCTTCTCAAATACTTTTAGGCTTAAAAGAACTCCATGAACTGGATAGGATAACAATTTCTGGAGGAGAAAGTACATTAAATAGAAAATGGCTCATTGAATTAATTAAAGCCATTAAAAATCAGGATGAACATGTTAAAATCCATGTTGACACCAACGGAACTATATTAACTCCTGATTATATTGATGAACTCGTAGAATCAGGAATGACAGACATAGGAATAGATTTAAAATCACTGGATGTTTCAACCTACATGAATATCACCGGGCTTGGTGATGATAAACTGGCTCAGAAATTTCTTGAAACTTCATGGAATGCAGTAAAATACATTATTGACAATTATTCATCTGATATATTCCTTGGAATTGGTATACCTTACAATAAAGCCATTATATCTAAAAAAGAAGTAAAAAAGATGGGAGAAAAGATTTTTAAAATAAAATCTGATGTTCAGGTATGTGTTCTTGATTACAGACCCGAGTTTAGAAGGAAAGACCTTATTAAACCCTCAATTAGTGAAATGATGGATGTAAAAAAACTATTGAATTCAACAGGTCTTGAAACTGTAATCGTTCAGACCAGTTCAGGACATTTTGGGCCTTAAATGCATTTTAAATCTCTAATTCTATCTAATGATTTAGGGCTTAAAATATTAAATTAAGATACCCTGATGAATTGCTTATTAATAAAATTGAAAGGTAAAGCTTAATTATTACCTTTTAATATAATATTATTAGTAAGTAAAGGTGGGACAAAAATGCGCAAAACAATTGGAATTTTTCTCTGTTTAATCCTGGTTTTTTCTATAGTTGATGTAAGTTTTGCTGGTACTTATTTGGGTAGCACCAAAAATGGTTGGGTTGAAAAGGAAATATATGGAAATCAAGCCTCAAGCCAGACCATAGTAATAATAACTGGAATTCATCCTCGTGAATATCAGTTCCATGAAGCAGTTAGAACCGCTCTAAAATCTAAATCAGGTAAATTAATCAAAAAGTATGTTCTTTACAGGGTACATGTTACTAAGAATCCGATGAATTACAATAAAGGTAGAATGAGTGGTCAGATCCTTGCAAATAAATACGTTGTTCCAGATGTTAAACGAATCAAACCAAGATTGGCCATAGATATTCATGAATGCAACTGGAAATTCAGTGGATACAAATATGGAAGATTCTTTGATCCAATTTCAAAAACATATAAAACCAAAACATATGCCTATTATCTTGCCAGTAAACTGTCTGTAAAGGTTTACAGTCCACGAGGAGGAACAAGTCCAAAATATGTTACAAATCCACTTGCCAGAAAAGGAATCCCTACACTGGTTTATGAAACATATAAGAAAGATCCCTACTCCCGAAAGCTTTCTGATGCAAAAAGGTTTATCGATGCCTTAGAAAGAATGTAGACTTGGTTAAATTGTAACCATGTATTATCTTTCTTTTTTTTGAATCTAGGTGGTTTTTAACATAACTACATATACTATTTTTTCCTTATTTTTTAATGGTGACTTAATGTACATAGAGATCATTTCTGCATTAATAATATCTGCTATTTTAACGCTATTAATCCAGTGGCTAATCCGAAGATGTAAAGGATCTCTTTATACTTCAATCAGGGGTGGAACACCGCGAGCAGTGGGAACCGCACCATTTATAACTATGCTTCTATTTTTACCACTACCTTACAGTTATTTAGTGGGCATAATAGGAATTTTCGCGTTCATAGATGATTTAATTGGAAGAAAAAGGATTAATAATCTAAAAATTGAAATAGGTCAACTTTTTAGAGGGATTGGAATGCTTCTTGTTGCATTGATTGGTTTTTATTATCTGGGGCCTGCTTCAATACTGATTGCCTTGATGATACAGCCTATGAACATAGCAGATATGCAGCCGGGAACTGCCTGCTCTTCAGTGATAATTATGTGTATTTTAGCAGTTATTTTAATGATTTCAAGCGGATTTAATGACTATTACATTCCATTAATTATTTTAGCAGCATGTATTGGTTATGCACCCCTTGATTATAAAGGAAAGATAATGATGGGTGAAATTGGGAACCATTCATTTGCAGTGGGACTTGGAATTTCATATGCACTTTTAGGCGGATTTTATGGGGTCAATTCCAGTATTGGATATACAATTGGAAGTATTTTAGGTGCTTTAACCTTATTTATTGTGATATCACTTGTTATTGCCATGTTAAGGCGTCGAAATCTTAAAATATTCATGGAAAATGAACTTAAAATAGAAAATCCCCATTTTGGAGATTATTTTATGGATGTTTTGACTGGAGGAGGACTTGGAGATTTAGTACGCCGTATTATACTTGGAAAACGTAAGATAGTAATAAAAAATAAATATTTAATGTATTTAGGGTTTAGAAGGCTTTTTTTTAATCCCAAATAACTGTGAATTTACCCTCTAATTCTGAAATAACCAAGAATAATGAAAATAATCCCAAAAACAGTCCATACAGTTCCTGAAAAACTATCTTTAATTATTATAAAACTGTAAAGACCTATTATAAGCATTAAAGCTGCACAGAAATATACAATCATCTTTCTTGTCCTAGATTCCATATTTATTCACCAATTTTAAATTTAATTCTTTCAAATATACAATTAACCTTTCTTCCGTTTTAATGACCAGATTGCAATTACAAGAAATACCAAAACAAGATAAATGCCACAATATTTATCCAGAAATAGAAGTGGTGGATCTAATGATCAGAATGCAAGCGATGCTGTGTTTCATTCCTCACTTAATTTCTGAACAAGTTCATTCCTTCAATCGTAAAGGTCCACGAATTCTAAAAGATCTTTTTCTTTTACTTTAATTTCAGCTTTATTAATACCGAATAATTTAGCGTAAAACTCTATATTTTGATGCACAGTTAAACCTATATAAAGTACAGTTTCTTGACCCATATAACTAATGTAAGATGCGATCTTTTTATCAGGAATCTTATTTCCAGGCACAAATGCTCCAACATCTGTTGGAGCTAACAATCCGCTTAATATCTTAATTCTGGCGGCTTTTTCAGGACAATTAAGCCCTAAAAGACCATAAATTTTCCCTTTTTGAAGTTTCAGGTTCAAATCATCAACATCAGTGAAATCACCAAATTTTTAGTTAAAGACAACGTTTCAATGGCATAATTCATTCTACCACTTTCAGATTTTATTGGAACGGCTTTATTTAAATATTTTGTGCCTTTCATAAAATATAAAGAGAGAATAACCTTAATTAATGTTTGAGGAGAAAGAGAAAAAATTCTATAAATTGAAAAACAGTATATTAAACTTTAAAAATATAATATAAGATATTTATAGGGTATTAATCAATATAGTATAAGAGAATAGGTGGCAAAAATGTTAATTTTAAATACTCCAAACATAGAAGGCAAAAAAATAATCCAATACTATGGTCTGGTCAATGGGGAAGCTCTAATCGGTGCCAATGTCTATAAAGACCTTTTTTCAGGGGTCAGAGACGTTGTTGGCGGAAGAACTTCTGCATATGAAGAAGAATTAAAAAAAGCAAGAGATCTGGCCCTATCCAGTATGGAAGAAAAAGCTGAAAAATTAGGTGCGAATGCAGTTTTAGCTACTCAAATAGCTTATCATAACCTCGGGGGAACCATGGGAAACACAATCATGGTTATTGTCTTTGGTACTGCTGTAAAATTTGAATAATAAATATTTTAGCCAATAAATGATCTTATACCTGTGGAGATGGATAATATTGTTATCATCATTTAAAGAGCGCCTTTATCAAAATCGATGGCGATTCGCTGCGATATTGATTGGGACATTAGTCGGTTTTATTTCTGCAGTGCTCTGTGTATACTTTAATTTAGTTATTTTCGGCTTTAATATCATGTTTATTGCCTCTCCTTTAATTGCAGGATACACAGAAGCTTTTATTGCAAGGAAAAAACACGGTAAAAGTACAGGAGCCATAAGCGCCCTTCTGATATTTATCATAATCAATATATATGGTTGGTTCTTCCCTAAAAATCCTATAACTCTTAATTTATTTACACTGGGGGGAATTGCACTGACAATACAGGCTGCTGTGCCTATACTGGTCAATTATTTATTATTCGTCGTTTTTATTGGAACAATAACCTATGCCCTTGGATTAATAGGAAATTTGCTGGCAAAACTAACTGGAAAACCAGTTTCCACCCCTGAAGAAGCTAAGAGTGTTGCCATGCCCACAATGGAGCTTTTATTTTCAACAGTTCCTCTTATAGAGGGTAAAACAGTCGTTAAAAATTTCGGATTGATTTCTGCAGAGGCAGTTTTAAAAGAAGAAAAAGAAGGCAAATCTTCCCTTTTAAATAAAATTAATGTAAAAAAAGACATGGTATATGAACTTGGAAAAGTTCGAAACGAAGCTTTAAAAAGTTTGGAGAACATGGCAAAAGAAATAGGAGCAAATGCTGTGTTAGGGGTAACTATTGGTTATGAAAGTGTGGGAGGACTTACTGGAAGCACTATGATTGTTACAGTGAGTGGTAATGCAATATTATACAAATAAATGTAATAGGGAATCTTTATTATAACATCCATAATAATATAAAAATATTATATCTCGTTTAATACATTGTAAATAAATTAATTTTATTTCTGACCATTTATTGAGTTAATTTAATAAAAAATTTATAATTCGAAATCCCTTAGAATTTAAAGCACATGGTGAATAAATGAAAGCTTTATTTATAGTTACAGGTAGAGGAATTGGAGGAGATGCTGCAGTAGCACTCAATATAGCTGAAGCTTTATCCAAATACGGTTTTGATTGTGAATTCGCCCTGAATCGCGGTTCAATTGGCTCATTATTCCAGAAAAATGGAATTAAATGGCACGAGACCAGCGTACCCCAGGCAGGAGGACATGCAGCCACCATGGCAACTATGGCGAAAGGAGGGTTTAAAACCATTAAAGCCAGTTTTGAAGCCAGAAAATTGTTCAAAAAAGTAAAACCTGATGTTGTTGTTGGAACAATAGGGGGAGGAGCCATAGTAGGATGTACAGCAGCAAAAATGGCACGAATTCCGACAGTAGGAATATCAGCAACTCCTTCTGATTCAAAAGTATCCAGAATCACCACTACAGTTGCTCTTCCAGAATCACCATTATTTAAATTGAAAATAGAAGATAAAAACGTGTACAAAGCTTATATGCCTGTAAATCCACAGATTGTTAGTGGCGATAAAGAAAAAGCACTCCAGTTAATGCCTGATGAATTCAATCCTGATCTTCCTACAGTTTTATTATCATCTGGTTCTACACTTTTTGAAAAAATGGCTCTTGCTGCACCAAAACTTAGAGATAGTGGAATAAAAGCAAATATAGTCGTTATAGGGCATCCACTTCGTGAAAAATACCGTCAGTTCCTTGAAACTCCGGGAATTTTATATCTTGGTTATATTGATTGGGTTCGTGATTTATACAAATTAGCAGATTTTGCAGTAATTACAGACGATGGAGTGATGCTCCATGAAGCTATATCATGTAATTTACCAATTATAGCACTTTTAAGAGTAAAATATGGTCGATACCACAACATGAGAGAAGTCTTTAAAGGTGCTGTGGTGGAAAGTGAACTGGATACTTTAGACAGAACAGCAAATGAATTTTTAGATAATATTAATAAAACAAAGGATAAAGCATCAGTTTATGCTAAAGATATTCTTCAATCTGCCGATAAAATTGCAAAAATCATCGCTGCTGAGGCAGATAAAAAATAGAAATTGAATTCCAGATCATCCAAACCTTGCAAAAAATCTCATTAATTTATATATAGCATCTGTGGAAGGATGTACTTCCATGAAGTCATCAAAATCATCGATTTTTTGCCCTTCTCTCAACAACTTAGACATGTATGCCATACTTGTACGTGATGAAGGCGATACTGAAAATAGTTTATTTAAACCTCTATCCTCATTTACACCAATTTTTGTGATGCCTGTCATTCCTTCAAGGACTCTCCAGAATGATCCTGGACCTGCTGAGCCAGGAATATGTCCTTCAATGCTCTGATCATTTTTTTGAAAGTCAATAAAAGCAACATCATAATATAAATTTATTGAATATGGAATAAGGCTGTAATCCATTTTTGTATAAATACCGCAGGCATTTCTGGCTGCTGTTATTCCTTCAGCCCTTGAAATTGGGGTGTTTCCAATTCTTCCTGCAACATCACCTGCTGCATAAATGCTTTTATGGCTTGTCTGCATTCTATTATCCACAATTATATGACCTCTTTCATCAGTATTAACGATATCTACAGCTATTTCAGAATTAGGAACCATTCCTACAGCAAACAGGGTTTTACCTTTCATTTTTCCCTTGTCAGTAGAAATATGGTCTTCATTTATTGCCTCAGCCCGGACATTTTCATAGATATTTACATCAGTTAAAAGATTTTTAAGCAAATATTTTTTAATATCTTCATCAAGCATTTTTAAAAATTGATTTCTACATAAAATGTTTACTTTTGCACCCATTGTGGAAAATATATTGGCAAATTCTGCAGAAATAACACCGCTTCCCATTATATTTAGCTCTTCAGGAAGTTCAGTTAAATTTAATATGTCTTTATAGGTTATGGCTTTTTCAGCTCCCTCAATCTTGGGAATAAGTGGCCTTGCACCTGTAGCTATAATCAATTTATCATAATCAAATTCTTTACCCTCAACTATGACCTTTTCGTTTTGAAGTTCTGCCTGACCCATTATTATTTCTGCTCCAGCATCTCTGGTTTCAAAATCAAGAACATGGTTAATTTTATCTATAGTATTCTTAACGCCGCTAATTACTTTATCAAATGAGATTTTATGTATATTATCAATTATTCCCAAATTTTTAAAATTTTTTGAATCAACCAAAAATTTTGAAACTTCATTTAACCCACAAACAACCATACATCCCTCATTAAGACATGTACCCCCAATTTTATTTTCTTCAATTAGAATCACATTTTCTCCAATGTTTGATGCTTCAATAGCTGCAGTTCTACCTGCAGGGCCTCCCCCAATAATCACTATATCCATGAATTTTCCTCCATCGCATATTTTATATGGTAGAACTACATATTAAAATTACTAAAAATAATTCATCAAAAAAAATTGAACTTTTTATAAATAATTATGACTTATTGAAAAAAAATACGAGGAGATCTCAATGTGTATCGCAGCCCCAGCACAGATAATAGAAATTAATGATAACGTAGCAGTTGTTGACTTTGGAGGAGTACGTCAGAACGCTAAATTGGATTTAGTTGAAGATGTGGAAATAGGTAGATATGTATTAGTCCATTCAGGGTATGCTATTGAAGTTTTAAGTGATCAGGAAGCTAAGGAATCATTAGAAGCATGGGAAGAACTTCTAAAAGCTTTAGATGAAGAAGAAGATTAATATATCATATTTTTGTGCCTCTGGATCAATTCAGAATTTATATAATATTCAGAACTTCATTTAATACAATATCATAGTGGATTTTAATTCATTTTGGACCTTAATAAGGTCTTTTTAAATATTTAGATTTTTAAAGCATTAAACTAATTTTTTATTCATAGAATGGCACAATTTTCTATTAAAGGAGATATATGCTCTAATTAAACTATTTTAAATTTAAAATGTTCTCTATTTTCATGTTATGCAACTTAAATATTTTAATAGTTGGTGTAGACATATATTAATACTTTGATAATTACATATATTTATATAAGCTTTTTTTTAACTAATTAGACACTTATTATACTAATATATTTATTAATGGAAATAATTTATAATAATAAATATTAGATTTAAATATTAGAATCAGGTAGATGAGCAAATGTTTTCTTCAATTGATAAAAAAAAGATTTTCTCTTTCAGGATAATGCTGGTTTTCTTTTCCATTATTCTGGCTTTATATATAATCTTTTTAGTACAGAGCATTCCTCACTACAATAATTATATTGGAAACATATCTTTTCTCTTGATAAACTTAATAGTGGTAACTATTCTTCTTTATGTGGCAAAAGAGTCTTCTAAACAAAATAAAAACGCTTTTATTGGCTGGTTTTTAATAGCACTATCTCAACTGGCCACATTACTTGGAAATATTGCCTGGATGGTTATTACTATTGGTTTTAATCAATTTGCATATCCTTCTGTAGCTGATATTTTTTATCTGATTTACTTCCCTCTCCTTATAACTGGAATCCTCTATTTACCAGTTTCTCAAAATAAAGAGTTCAAAAAATATCAAATTCTTCTTGATACAGGAATTTTAATGGTATCAGTCACTCTAGTTCTTTGGGTAATCTTAATAGCCCATATACTCGAAACCCAAAAAGAAAACATGTTTGGTATTGTCATATCCCTATCATATGTACTTCTGGATATTTTTCTCCTGGTTACTCTGTTTTACTCGTTGCTTAACTGGTTTGGACAGGTTAAAAAGATTCCAATGCTTTTATTATCAATGAGCGCGGCTACTCTGGTTGCTACAAATGTTATTTTTACCTATCAGTTTTTATATGGTGTGGATCTACTTGGTGGATTTCTAGATATTGGCTGGTTAATTTCATATTTCTTAACTGTTCTTGCAGGTATTTCTTATATTAGTCATGATGATTACGATTTTAAAACACATGCCCAGAAATCAAGATGGTTTAAATTTAATTTGAGTTACTATTTACCTTTATTATGACTATTAGTTGTTTATATGTTGTTATTATGGATCTATATACATCCGGAAGATGCAAATATCAATATATTGATTGGATGGGTAATTATAGTTATAACCATGATATTTGCTCGTCAAATATTAGCATTAAAGGAAAGCAATCAGATAAAAGAATTATTAGAGAACAATCAAGAAATATTAAAGAAAAGAGAAAGACATCTAAGTTTAATAACAGACAATATGGTGGATTTAATAACAAGAACAGATCCTAACGGAGTATATCAGTATGTTAGCCCATCAGCCCGGAAAATTATAGGTTATGAACCTGAAAACCTATTGGGAAAAAATGTTTTAGATTTTGTACATCCTGACGACCTGGATAAGTTTAAAATTGCACTTATAAAATCTAAAGAAAGTGGTTATCTCGATGAGCCTGAATATCGTTATAAAAAATCTACCGGAGATTATGTCTGGCTTGAAACTGTCGGAACCCCTATTTTTGGCCATGAAAATAAGCTCAAAGGATTTATACGCAGTAGTCGTGATATAGACGATCGTAAATATGCAGAAGAACAAATAAAAGCATCTCTTGAAGAAAAAGAAGTTCTATTAAAAGAGATACATCATAGGGTAAAAAATAATATGCAGATAATCTCCAGTCTACTGAGTCTCCAATCCAGAAATATTAAAGGCGGGAAAGAGCTGGAAATCTTCAAGGAAAGTCAAAACAGAGTAAAGTCTATGGCCATGATCCATGAAAATCTATACAGAACACCTAATTTAGCCAGGATCAATTTTAAAGACTACATCCAGAATTTGATTTCTGGACTGTTCATGTCGTACGGTATTAATCAAGATACAGTTAAAACAGAAATGGATTTAAATAACATTTTGCTGGATATAGATACTGCAATTCCCTGTGGCCTTATACTAAATGAATTGATGTCTAATTCTCTAAAACATGCCTTCCCTGAGGGGAAAAAAGGTAAAATAAATATTTCACTGCTTGAAGAAGGAAATAAACTGAAGATGATTGTGGGTGATGATGGATCTGGATTTCCAGATGAAATCGATTTCCGAAATACAGATTCTTTAGGCTTAAAACTAATAAATACTCTTGTAAACCAGCTTAAAGGTGAAATAGAACTTGAAAAAAGTAAAGGAACAAAATTTATAATAAAATTCGAAAAAAAATAATATTTAAAATATTAAGCTTCAGCGCCTCTATTTAAGATAAATATAATGGCATTTACCCCTATAAAGGTAGCTATTAGTATCGATAATATTAATATTAGTTGATCCATGATTTACACCTTATTTTATAGTTAATTTACTCATAATTAAATACTTTGTTAAAGTATATTTTCCACACTTATAAATTTAATTATTTTAATAGATTGAAACCCTTTTTACTCCTTCAATCTTTAAAAATTCATTTAGCAGGTTTCCTTCCATTGGTTTTTCTGTTATAATAGTAAGACGAGGTTTTTCTTCAAATTCAGGATCTCCTGCGTGTACTTGCCTTATACTGATATTTTCTTTCGATATTAATTCTGTTGCTTTAGCAATTATTCCAGGATTTTGAGCTTCAGCTTCAATCTCTACCACTCCAAAACCCAGATCTTTTGCCACATTTTTAACAAGGGGACCTGCAGGAATTATATTTGAAAATATCTTTGAAAGTTGTTCATCAGATAGAATTACATCTACAGTTGTTTTGATGCTTCTTCTATCTACATCAACGGATCTTGCCATTGCTAAATCGCTGATTTCGATATTTCCACAGTATATTTTGCCATTTTCGCTTACACCCAAACCATATTCAACTATTTTCCTGGCTACGCTCATACGTGCCGGAAATTTCTCAAATTTATGCTTAACCTTCTCCCACATAGAATCTCACTCTAGTAATGTACATATGTGTGCTCAATAACACTTTATCGCTCAATCTATTTTAAGATTTCTGTTTAACGTACAAATTTGTACTATAAAGCTTTAAATAGTACATTATAGTATACAAGATATTGTTAAAATAAACTGGTGACAATATGAAAGGCAGTGAATGTTTTTGGCAATATTAGATTAAAAACCCCTAAGAGTTTTGAACTTGACTTCGATTCTCCTTTTGAATTATTTAAAAGCATATATAAAAATTCAGAAAATGCATTTCTACTTGAATCCATGGAAAGCAATAGCGGACTTTCCAGACTTTCAATCTTAGGATTTAAACCATTTGCAATTTTAAAAGCATGTGGAAATATTTTAAAAGTAGAAAAAGAAGGAGTTCAAGAAGAAATTGAAACCAAAAACCCTTTTGATGAAATAAAAAAAATTACTTCTCAAAGTTTTAAAAGAAAAGGATTTACAGGCGGTCTTGTTGGTTACATATCCTATGAAGCAGCCAGATATTTTGAAAATATTAAAAACCATGACTCTATTTATCCTGATTTTGAATTTGGTTTGTTTTTAGACTCCATTATCTTTGATCGATTAGAGAATAAATGCCATTATGTGACTCTTAATGAAAATCGGATAAAAGAAATAAAACAAATGGCAGAGGAACCCTGTGAAGTTGGGAATATTGATTTCAAATTTAAAAAACAGCGATACTCAAAGGAAAAGTTTGAAAATATGGTGAAAATCGCCAAAGAGAAAATAAGAGAAGGTGAAATATTTCAAAGCGTAATTTCCAATGCACATGAATACGAAATCACTGGAGATAAGCTTTCCATTTACAAAAAACTTCGTGAAGTGAATCCTTCACCTTATATGTATCATTTGAAACTGAAAGACACAGAAATTATTGGTTCAAGTCCAGAGATGCTGTTGAGGGTCGAAGATAGAAATATTGAAACTTTTCCAATTGCAGGAACAAGAAAACGAGGTAAAAACATTGCTGAAGACAAACGACTTGAAAATGAACTTTTATGTGATGAAAAAGAGCATGCAGAGCATCTTATGCTTGTAGATCTGGCTAGAAATGATGTTGGAAAGGTAAGTGAATTCGATTCAATAAATATTCCAGAATATATGGCTGTTAAAAAGTTTTCTCATGTACAGCACATAGTTTCTCATGTAACAGGAAAATTAAGGGCGAATATGAAAGCTGTAGATGCGTTTGGCTCTGTTTTTCCGGCAGGAACTCTAAGTGGAGCACCTAAACTTCGGGCAATGGAAATAATAAACGAACTGGAGGGAACATCCAGAGGACCTTATGGGGGCGCTTTAGGTTATTTCTCCATAAATGGAAATGCTGATTTTGCAATTATCATACGAACCCTGATCTGTAAAGGGAATAAAGCTCAATTACAGGCAGGTGCAGGAATCGTACATGATTCTAATCCAGAAGACGAATATTTTGAGTGTGAAAACAAGGCAAATGCACTGATTAATGCCCTGGAATTAGCAAGAAGCAATAATTCTGAATTGGAGGAATATTAATGATAATTATACTTGATAATTATGACTCATTTACCTATAACCTGTATCAGCTAATAGGAAAACTTGAAAAAGACATCATGGTTAAAAGAAATGATGAAATCACCATAGGGGAAATAAGAGATATTCATCCGGATCAGATAGTTATCTCTCCAGGACCTGGAAATCCGTTAAACAAAAGAGATTTTGGGATATGTATGGAAGTAATAAAAGAATTTAAGGGTGAAATTCCAATTTTAGGCGTATGTTTAGGCCATCAAGGAATTTATACTGCATTTGGAGGTAAAATTACAAATAATAAGCCAATTCATGGTAAATTGAGTAAAATCCACCATAGAGCTGAAGGAATTTTTGAAGGAATTGAAAATTCACTCCTGGCAACCAGATATCATTCATTGATCTGTGATGAAGAAAGCATTCCAGAATGTTTAGAGATCACTGCTAAAAGCGATGATGGAGTTATTATGGGAATTAAACATGTTGATAGCCCAATTTATGGTTTACAATTTCATCCAGAATCCATAGGGACTGCACAGGGCGTGAAGATAATTAAAAACTTCTTGGAGTTGGAAAACACTCAAATGCTAACTTTGAATGATTTTGAGGTGGATTTATGATTAGTTTCTCACAAATAATCGCTGAAAGGAAGAAAATTCTTGATAGAGAAATGAAATATAGGTCTTTAAGTGATCTAAAAGAAAATATCAGGAGAACAAAAATAAGGGCAGATTTTAAAAAGTCCATTGTTGATGAAAACAACGTTTCTATTATCTGTGAATACAAACCAGCATCTCCATCGAAAGGTAATATAACCAATCTTAGGGTTGAGGATGTAATTCCCCCATATGAGAAATGTGGAGCAAGTGCAGTTTCTATACTAACCGAAGAAGCGTTTTTTAAAAGCAACACCAAAAATTTGAGTATTGCAGCTAAAGCTACCAAACTTCCTCTCCTTAGAAAAGATTTTATTGTTGATGAATACCAGATTTATGAAGCTCGCTCATGTGGGGCAAGCGCAGTTCTATTGATGGCAGATCTATATAAAGATCTGAGATCTGGAATTGATTTATGCAGCTATTTTGAAATGGATGCTCTTGTGGAATGTAAAAACAGGGAAGAAATTGAAATGGCCATAAAAGTAGGGGCAGAAATAATCGGAATAAACAACAGAGACTTCAAAGACTTCAGTATTAACCTTAAAAGGACAAAAAAGCTTGCAAAATATGTTGGTGAAGATATAATTCTTGTATCAGAAAGCGGAGTGCAAAATGGAGAAGATATTAAACTTCTTGGAAGTTATGGTGCAGATGCAGTTTTAGTCGGCTCCAGCATAATGAAATCACCGAATATATGCAAAAAAGTTGAAGAACTGGTTAATGCAGGCAAAGGGGAATTAAAATGAAGGTTAAAATCTGCGGAATTACCAGAAAAGAAGACTTGAAAACTTTAGAAGAGTTCGACCCTGCTTTTATAGGGTTTATCAATATTAAAAGATCGCTGCGCTATGTTAATACCGACGAAATAAATGAATTAAAGCACTCTATGATAAATACAGACAAATCTATGCTTGTAATTAGGTCTGGTAATGTGGAAGAGGTCATTAAAAAGGCAAAACAATGTGATATTAAAAATGTGCAGTTACATTCATTGTCTCCAGAAGAAATTTCAAAGATAAATGGAATCAACATTATTAGAGCCATTGGAATATCTGAAAATATAGATGAAGTTAAAAGTGAGGAAATAAAGCAGTTTTCCAGGGTTTGTAATTATTTGTTGTTTGATTCTATGATATCTGGAAAAAGTGGAGGGACTGGAAAACAAATTCCAATTCAAACTGCAATTAAAGCTGCTGAAATTGCAAGAAAAAGCAATCCGAATATTAAACTGTTTCTTGCTGGTGGAATGGATAAAAAAAGGATTAAAAATGAAGGTAGGATTATTAAAAGTTATTTTGATTATGTTGATGTAAATTCAGGCGTTGAAAATCGTCCAGGATATAAAAACAGAGATAAAATTGAAGAATTTATGGAAAGTTGCAAGGTGATATAATGATTTTAGATGGAAAGTTCGGTAAATATGGAGGGGCTTTTGTACCAGAACTTCTGATTCCTGCCCTTGAAGAGCTTGAAAAGGCATTTTTAAAATATAAAGATGACGAAGAGTTCAATAAAGAACTTAAATATTATTTAAGAGAATTTGCAGGAAGACCAACGCCTCTGTATTATGCAAAGAATCTTTCAGAAAAATTGGGATGTAAAATATATCTTAAACGAGAAGATTTACTTCATACTGGAGCTCATAAGATAAATAATACCCTTGGACAGGGACTTCTTGCAAAGTATATGGGAAAAACAAGGTTAATTGCAGAAACGGGTGCCGGACAACATGGAATTGCCACTGCAGTAATTGGATCACTTCTTCAAATCCCAACAGAAGTTTATATGGGAAGTGAAGACGTAGAAAGGCAAAAATTAAACGTTTTCAGGATGGAATTATCTGGTGCAAAGGTTAATCCTGTTGAAAACGGCTCAAGAACATTGAAAGATGCAATTAACGATGCATTTAGAGATTGGGCTTCAAGTTCAGATACAACCCATTACCTCATTGGATCAACTATGGGGCCTCATCCATATCCAATGATGGTAAAACACTTCCAGAGAGTTATAGGTAAAGAAACTAAAACCCAAATCCTTAAAAATGAAGGTAAACTTCCAGATGTTGTCATAGCGTGTGTTGGTGGTGGAAGCAACTCCATGGGAATATTTTCTGGATTTATAGAAGATAAAGAAGTAGAACTTATTGGTGCAGAAGGCGGAGGAGAAGGATTAAATGGTAAACACGGATCAACCATCAGTGCAGGGACTGAAGGAATTCTACATGGATCTCTTTCTTTTGTTCTTCAAAATGATGACGGACAAATTTCTGAAGCGCATTCCATATCTGCTGGTCTTGATTATCCTGGTGTGGGTCCGGAACATGCATTTTTAAGTAGCAAAGGACGTGCAAAATATTATCCTGTTACCAATGAGGAAGCTATTAGAGGATTCAAGCTTCTTTCAGAATATGAAGGGATTATTCCTGCCCTTGAAAGTTCTCATGCAATTGGAATGGCTGAAAAGTATGCAAAAGAAAATAAAGGAAAAACCATCATTATAAATCTTTCAGGGAGAGGAGATAAAGATGTTGATATACTTGCAAAGCTAATGGGGGTGAAATTATGAATATTGAATCATATGAAGATGCATTTAACCGAGTTAAAGAAAAAAAAGAAGGAGCATTTATTCCTTTTATTGTTGCAGGTGATCCTGATTTCCAGACATCTCTCCAGATCGTAAAAACATTTGTAGAAAATGGAGCTGATGCCCTTGAGATAGGTTTTCCATTCAGCGATCCTGTTGCAGATGGGCCAACCGTTCAGATGGCAGATATAAGGGCTCTTGAGTCTGGTATGAACACAAAAAAAGGGTTTGAATTTATAAAAAGCCTTCGAGAATTTACGGATATACCCATTGGAGTTTTAACTTACTACAATTTAATTTACAAAATGGGTCTTGATGATTTTTATAAAACTGCAAAAGAAAGCGGAGTTAGTGCTATTCTTGCAGCCGATTTACCTCCTGAAGAAGCAAATTATGTAGTAAAAGCAGCTAAAAAGCACGGCATTCAGCAGATTTTTATGGCTGCCCAAAGCACAAGCAATGAGAGACTTGAGAAAATATTAGAAATTTGTTCTGGATTCCTGTATGTTGTTGCTGTTATGGGAATTACCGGTGCAAGGAATGAGATTGAAAACAGCACTGTTAAGCTTATCCAACGTATTAAAGACCAGAGTGAAATACCAATAGCTGTTGGATTTGGTATCTCCAAACCAGAACATGTAAAAGAGGTTATAAATGCTGGTGCAGATGGTGCAATTGTTGCAAGTGCTATTTTAAACCTGATCACCGAAAATCTCCAGAATAAAGAAAAAATGCTCCAAAATATTGGATCATTCTGCAGGGAACTTAAAAATGCAACAAAAGATTAAGTGATTATATGATGAATAAATACTTAAAAAAAGTAGTATCGGACACTGATCTAAGTGAAAAGGAAGCTTATGATTGTATGATGCAGATAATACGTGGACAAGTTAGTGATTCTAAAATATCTGCTTTTTTAACTGCCCTTTCTATTAAAAGAGAAACTGTAGATGAAATAACCGGTTTTGTAAAAGCCATGCGCAAAATATGTGTTCCAGTTTCTCCCAATATAGATTCTCCTCTTGTAGATACGTGCGGAACTGGAGGAGATAACTTAAAAACATTTAATATAAGCACCATCTCTGCAATAATAGCCGCATCATGTGGCGTTGTAATAGCAAAACATGGTAACAGAAGCATAACAAGTAAATGCGGAGGCGCAGACATACTTGAAGCTCTGGGAGTTAAAATAGATGCAAATGCCCAGGAAGTAGAAAAATGCATGGAAAGAACCAGTATAGGTTTCATGTTCGCTCCAAACTTTCATCCTGCAATGAAAAATGTAATGCCCGTAAGAAAAGAGCTGGGAATAAGAACTGTATTTAACATTTTAGGGCCTTTAACATCCCCTGCAAATGCAGATATCCAGCTTCTTGGAGTCTTTGATCCTGAATACGTTGAAATCATGGCAAATGTACTTAAAAATCTGGGAGTAAAGAAGGCACTTGTAGTGCATGGATTTGATGAAGAAGGAAACCCTGCAATGGACGAAATTTCTACTATTGGTAAAACAAAGATAGCAATACTTCATAATAATAAAATAGAAGTAAAAGAAGTATATCCTGAAGATTTTGGTATAAAAAGGCCGGACAGGGAATTAATTAAGGCAGCGACAAGTCTTAAAGAGAATAAAAAGATCGTTATGAGCGTTTTAGCGGGAAAAGAAAAAAGTAGAATAGAAGAAGCCAGGCTGGATTTATGTCTTGTAAATGCAGGTGCCATTCTCTTTATTGCAGGCGCTGCTGCTGACTTTAAAGAAGGATTTGAAATAGCAAAAGAAGCTGTTAAATCTGGTAAAACTATTCAAAAACTCCAGGAATTCATAAATTCAAGTAATAGTTTGGAAATAGCAGAAATAAGTATAGAATAATAGATTATATAAAAAAAATAGAATAAAATGAGGTAATTAATTACCACATTGCTCCAGATTATTATATGTATTTTTTATAGATATAAATTTTTTGTAACAATTTTCCACTTTTTTAATTAAGTTATTATTTAGAAATACTAAAATTTTAAAACGGATTAATATTGATTTAACATCAAATTTGAAAATAAACTGACAAAAATAATAGCTAAATATAAATGAATTCAAAAAATTAACGCTGATTTAGTACTTAACAATAAAAAGTCAATGGGCCCGCTGGGATTCGAACCCAGGGCCTCACGGTTATCAGCCGTGCGCTCTAACCAAGCTGAGCCACGGGCCCCCATTGAATTTATGATATGATCCTAATTATTCAGGATTTTAAACAATTCAAAAACCCTACAAAAAGGTAGTTTCAAGATTTAGATTTCATCATATATAATCTTTACTGATTATGTCCAGTTTAGATTTCATTTGCTTAAAATGTTTCTCATTTGTATTAAACAATCTTCAAAATTGTCATTTTTTAATAATGCCATATTACATCCAAAAATCACTGAACATATGGCCATAGCAGTTCTTAAGAACCATTTATGTTCTTTTAAACTTCCTATAGTATCAGTTATTCTTTCTTTAGGATCTTCATGTCTTCTAAAGAGTATTTTATCCTCTGATGCTTCAATAACTACAATAATATCAGGATAGATAATTTCAACAGGTAACGAAATTATGTAACCAATTTCTGATTGATCTACGCCATGCAAATCAATAATAACGTCATTTAAGTCTTTAATTTTTAAAGCAGCAGTCTTCCAGATTCCATGTTGAATTTCCATTGGAAGATTGAACATTTCATGGTCTGTAGAGGCGAGATCTCTGCTCCTTGCTATTTCAAGCATGAGATCTCCATAATTAACGTAATTGTACCCTAATTCTTCACATATCCTTCTACAGATTGATGTTTTACCAACTCCAGGAACGCCTGTAACAACCACAACGTTCCATGGATGTTTCATTAGATTACACCTAAAAAATTTTATTTATTAACCATTTCACAAATAGCATCAGCCATCATATGACCTTCGACAAGTATTTCAGCTTTATCTATTTCTTCAACCTTTTCTGCTGCAACTTTAACGTTCATTGCTATGTTTGCTGCACTCATACATCCAGGATTGGTAGGTTTGATGGTTATTTTTGCAACAGTCTGTTCATCTTTTTCTATTTCAATGTTTTGAAGAATTCCCATTTCAACTATACTTATACCCATGTGAGGGTCAGGTACTGTTGCTACTGCTTCTCTTACTTTTTCTATTAATTCATCTGCCATAATATCTCCTCAAAAATCTTGATTTTAATTCTATTCTACTAAATAAGTGTTTTATATCAATTCTAACCCCTACAGATTAAATAAATCTTTTTAAGTTTAAATTATTTAAAAATAGGGGTGATTTTAATTGTCTTTATTTATGATATTTAAAGTTATTTATATTTTTGTAAATTACACTCGAAAGTTCTATGAACTTTCGGTGCTTACGAAACTACCTTTCGTTGCCGCAAAAACCTCCGGTTTTTGCATGACCAAAAATCATAGATTTTTGAGGATTTCATTTTTTCCTGTGCCTGATTTTCACTGCGACACCTTTACTTGCTTTTTTCATCTCATTTCCACTCAATATAGCTTTTCCAACCCCTACAACTTCATGATCCTTTAGTATTACCACTTCGTCATTTGGAACTATATCCTTGTGGGCATCTTCAACTCCAGGAGAAAAGAGAGTGTTTGTTTTAAGTTCAAAACCAATTTTTACCCATTTAACGTCAATATCCCTTAAAATCTCTCCTCCCTCTAAATTCAGAGAATAAAGTCCATTATTAAAGTGTAAAGTAGCTATTTGCTTCCCATCCCTAATTAATCTTCTATCAAACCTTCCAATAATTTTTACATCATCAGGGATTAAATCATCGGCTTTTTTTGTGTTGAACTGATATCTTGCAATGGATCTGAGCATGTGCAAAGTTCTGGCTCTTCCCTTTATTTTAGGATGCTTTTTTACTTCTATTTTGAGATTATTAATGGATTCAGGGGATGTTGTTTTACCACTGGACGTATAAACTGCATTGTCAAGATACTCTTCACATACTTGCCTGTATCCTCCTTCTACATGCGCTATAACTTCTTTTTCGCCTACATATTCCCTTAAACATTCCCCAACAACTCTAATTTCTTCATAAGACCATTCTCCAGTAGTTGAAGTATCATAAGATTGTATTGGATATGTTTTTTCCAGTTCACGTGGACAAATTCCAAATGGAGAGGTTATAATGACTTCCTGAATACCTTTAGTATATTTCTGAAAAATTACATGGGATCTGGAGGATGAATAGGGTTTTCTCATGCTGCATGGTAAAATAACCATTACATCACCCATAGGCTCAAGAAGGTCCATCCTTTTCCTCCATCTAACTGCTTCAGGACGGAATAATGATTCTTCGGTTATACATTGAACTTTCATAATATTTCCTCAAATTATTCGCCATCTACCCATTTAACTCCAGTAATTCTTGATAAATCCCTGTTCATTGAAACCAGATCATCTTTATCAAGCATATTAACATTATTTTTCCCAACTATACGGGTTAGATTGGCAATTTCATTTGTTGAAACTTCGATGAAGTTTCTAAGTTTTTTAACTCCTTTATCTACACCTAATTGTTTCATTAGCAGTGGATTCTGGGTTGTAATTCCTGTAGGACACATACCTGTGTAACAAATCCTGTATTGCTCGCATCCAATGGCTATAAGCACTGCAGTTCCTACATAAACTGCATCTGCACCTAATGCAAGACATTTGGCAAAATCTGCTGAATTAAAAAGTTTTCCGCTTGCAATAAGAGAAATGTTATCTTTGACTCCAAGTTCATTTAGCAGCTTAAAAGCCCTTGGTAGCGCTGCAGTAATGGGAATACCTACATTTTCCCTTACATATTGATTTGTTGCCCCTGTACCTCCTCCAAAACCGTCAAGAGCTATGAAATCCATCCTGGAATCAACAAGAATTTCAACATCTTTTTCTACATTTCCACAGCCAATTTTAGCACCTACTGGTGCACCTCCAGTGATTTTCCGAAGTTCATCCACTTTTTCTTTGATTTCCTGCAGATTTTTCATATCAAAGTGTTTTGATGGAGAATATGCTGATTCTCCTTCTTTTAAACCCCTCATTTTAGCAATTTCAGGTGTTATTTTATCTGCAGGCAGATAACTTCCTTTGCCAGGATAAGCTCCCTGACCAAATCGGATCTCTACTGCAGTAGCTGATTTAAGCATTTCTTCAGTTATTCCAAATCTTCCTGTAGAATACTGAACTATCATTTTATCCTTTGCTACTTCAAGTTCCTCGGGAAGGATTCCTCCTTCACCAGAATTAAAGGCAATGTCAAGTTCTTTTGCTGTTTTTGAAATAGTTAACCTTACATTCCTTGAAACTGCCCCAAAACTCATTCCTGAAATCATTAATGGTGATGAAACATTAAGAGGTTTTTTTGATGCAGGCCCAATTGAAATCTCAGTTTTTACATCTTCATCGTGGTTTAATGGAATCCTGCTAACTTGAGCAGGCACAAAATGCAGATCATTTAATGAAAACTGTATCTTTTTAAGTGATCCCATTGAAGAGATAATACTTTTACCTGTTGCTGCCATTTCTTTGATATTTACTATGCTTTGATAGAATGAATCCTCTTCATCAGACCTTTTCTTACGCATGGAGATTTTATATCTGCCTGATTGATCTTTATCGCAGAAATAGAATCCATTTAACTTATATTCATAGTAAACAGGGCATGTGTTACAGATACACCCCTCTGCATGGATATCACAGCTGCTTTTACCTTTTGCACAGTACAGAATATCTCCGCTGCAATCATGAGGATAACTTGGACAGTAGGGGCATGCACATTTTTTCCTGTTTTCAGTTGAATCTTCAACTTTCCCTTTTTCCAGGTTCATAGTCTAATATCGGCCATGATTTTATATAAATTTTTAAGATTCTTTAAAGTGCATTTATCCTCGTATTAATTTAATCTGCCTGGTATTAAATTCAAACAAATCTTACTGGATCAGTAATAATATCAACAATAACCGGTTTATCTGACTTTAAGGCTTTATCAACTGCTCCTTCCAGTTCTTCTGGTTTTTCAACTTTTATTCCTACACCACCACAATTCTGGGCAAATCTAGCAAAGTCAAAGCTATGCAATTTTGTTTTATAATTTGGGTAGTTTTCCATTAGTTGTTCCTGCCTGATCATCGCCAATTCACTGTTATTGAATATAAATACCTTCACTGGCAGTTTATTCTTTACAGCCGTCATAAAATCAGCCATAATCATTGAAAACCCACCATCACCAGCAGTGCATATTACCTGTCTTTCAGGATATACAAGCTGAGCTGCTATTGCTGCAGGTAATGAAAAGGCCATGGAACCAAGATAACCTGAAAATATCATTTTCTGGGTCTTTTTCATCCAAAAATTTCTTCCAAGCCACCATCCATTTTCTCCAACATCCAGGGTTATTATAGCATCATCTGCAATCTTATCATTTAGAACCTTAACAATATATTGAGGGCGTATTGGAGTTTTTGTGGAGTCTGCTTCTTCTTGAAGTAAATCCAACCATTCTTGCTTCAAATTTTTTATTTCATCCAAATATTTATCTTTTTTATTCTCTTTAACTTTTTCTTTTAGCTGTGGTACTAAAACCGACGAATTTCCAAACAGCCCTGCTTCAACACGATGTCTTTTGGCAATCATCATTGGATTAATATCAATTTGCACCATTCGTTTTTCTGGAATCTGGCTTTGATCAGAAAACGAACATCCTATCACTACTAAAAGATCAGAATCCCTAACCAGTTTTGCTGCAACAGATGAACCAATTCCTCCATGACTTCCCACATAAAGCCTGTGATCTTCATCAATAACTCCCTTTCCCCTGAATGTTGTGACAATAGGGGCTGATATTTTCTCTGCTAATTCAACTATATTATCTCCCTGTCCCATTGCTCCAAATCCTATTATTATTACTGGTCTTTGAGCCACATCCATAATTCTGGCTGCTTTTTTTACCATAATTTCCGGTTGTGAAATGGAATTATTAGGAAAATTTCCTTCAAATGGAACTACATCATCATTATGAAGCTTGCTTTGAAGATCAACTGGAATTCCTAAATGAGAAACACCCCCATCTATTAATGCATGCTTTATTGCAAGAGTTATAAGAGGTATTGTCTGTTTTCGAGTCATAAGGGTTTTATCAAATACAGATATCGGCTTAAAAAAGGAATACTGGTCAATTTCCTGAAAAGATCCAGGGCCTATTATCTGTCTTTTAACCATACCTGTTATGGCTAAAACAGGCGAATGATCAAGCTGGGCATCATAAAGACCTGTTGCTAAATTCGTTGAACCCGGACCAGCTATGGTTAAGCATACAGATACATGTCCTGTGAGCTTACCATGAGCTGATGCCATGAACGCAGCCGATTGTTCATGACGGACCTGTATATATTTTATATCGTCACGTTTTCTTATTGATTCAATTATACCTAAAACAGATGTACCTGGCATTCCAAAAACATATTTTATTCCCCATCCAACCATTTGATCTACAAGTACATCTGATACTGTAGTTTCTGCTATTTCTTCTATTTCGCCTTTTTCTTTTAAAGGAACAAATAAATCTTTAAATACGTTGCATACAGGACATTTCCAGTCATCTGGTAAATCCTGAAACTTTTTTCCCTCTATCTTTTCATCATAAATGTAATTACAGACCACACACCTATATTTTGCCATTTTAATGCCTCACATTTTTATAGATAACTATGATCTTATAAAGTAATAAAATATTCTAAATCTTACATACAAATATCCTTTAATGAACACCGATACTGTGAACTATTCAACTTAACCATGAATGAAATCTAATAAATCAGCTTTAGTTAAATGAAATTAGATTTAATTCGTCATAAATTCATAAATATCCATGATAAATTAAAATAAAGCTTTATTAATTATAAACAATTGAATCGCTAATTTTATACCCTAAAAATTCATATATTAAATTATGAAAAAATTCAAAGTAAGTTCTATTGAAGATAACACCAATTTTTTTATTACCCGTTCTTACAGAGAATTATTTAAAACCTTTGAAGGTTTAAAAAATACTAAGGGAAATATTATCCATGTGATTGGAGCTCCAGGAACTGGTAAATCAGCTAATATTTACTATGCATTAGATAATACTGATTTAAATGTTTATGACGTTAAATTTGATTTAAAAGATATTAATGCAAGCCCCAAAGAGGTGTTTAATTCTCTTTTTGAAAGTATTGCCCACGATCTTAAAGTTAAAAGTAAGAAAGAAATGTACAGGGAACTTTCAAAATATGATTTAGTTCTTATTGCAGATAATTTCCACGATTCACATTTTTTTGGGGAAACCCCAGTCGGATTCAGCAAATGGACAGATAAAAATGGTTTTAAAGCCTTTTATTTTTATCTACTATGTATATCTGAATATTTACAGCATCGAAAAGATTTTAAAAAGATAAATATAGTCTTTCAGACAGCCTGGAGAATTTATATAAGAGGAAAAAAATATGATATATTCTCGAATTTCGGACTACTTTCAAATTTCATTAAAATTATCCTTAAAATATTCTTTCAGGCAGTGGAGATATCCTATTCCCAGATGGAAACCATAAATATAGTTAAATTACACATTAAAAACGCTGATGAAGTTCAGATTAAAATATATATACAAAAATTCGGACTTAGACCAAGATTTATATGCAATGCCCTGGAAAATGATTTAAAATAGATGATAATAGGATAAACTTAAAATAGGGAATAATATTCATAATGGGGAACTTTAAATGATAAAAACCCTTATTAAATCCACAAGGATCACCTGGGCATCAAAAAATGTGAATGCTTATCTTCTTGCACTTACCTATGCCTATTTTGCAGGCATATCCATTAACAACCCCTTCGAGATATTAGAAGGTTTATTATTAGTCTCCATACTTTGGGGTGCATTATACAGCTTAAATGACCTAACTGATTTAGAGATTGACCGAAAAGACTATGCTAAAAGAAACAGGGCATTTATAAAGAACAATATAGATGGTAAATGGATAGTTCTATTTGCCGGAATTTTAATCATATCAGTTTTTATTATTTCTTTAGCTACCTTAAAGCCAGCTTTTACTATAATCTTAGGATTAATGCTTTTAAATCAGCTTTTATACACATTACCCCCTGTAAGACTTAAAGATACTTTAATTGCCCCATTTGCAAGTACAGCTACAAATACAGTTCTCAGGATTGCCTCATGTTGTGTATTGATAGGTAACATATTTCTTGTGCCTACAAGCGTGTATTTATTCATGTATATAGCTGGAATGTGCACTTATTTAATGTATAAAGCCAAAACAGTTCCTGCAAGTATTCTGGCAGGTGCTGCAGGTCTTCTTCTGGCCTACATATTAATTAACGACCAGATGAATCTTGTTCAATTTTTAGTTGCTGTTGTTCCTGCAGGCTTAGCAGCAATACCACTTTATTTATCTCTCTTTACAGAAAAAGACAGGATGACATCGATTGCAGATGTAGCATACCATCAGGTGGCCATGATTTTTTTCTTTATATGCATTTTGATCATTATTTTTTAAAAAGAGATGAAATATTTACTATAATAAGTACTGAGTTCTTAAAAATATTAACTGCAACTATCAGCAGAAACAATTCCAACCAGTATTTTGTAAGTATTAAATGTTAAAAACAGCCCTGTTAAACGTTTAAAAAAGACCAATCAAAAAATAGGGATAGACCTCGGATTAAAAGACCTGGCAACATTTAGTAATGGTTTTAAAACAGGTAAAATACAGTTAAAAAAAGTTGATAGAAAGATAGAAAGACAAAATCAGATATTGAGCAAGAAGGTTAAAAATGGGTGTAATTGGGTGAAAGTGAAAACCAGGCTTAACCGATTATATCAAATGAAAAAGAATATAATAAATGATTTTCTACATAAAACAACAACCAGAATAGTATGTGATGAAATCTATGTTGGAGATGTGAATAGTCAGTTAGGTTTAAAAAATAAGCATTTGGCAAAAACAACAGCAGACCAGCATTGGTTTGAGTTCAAACGACAATTAAAATATAAATCTAATTGGTATGACAAATACTTTGAGGTTGTTAATGAAAGATATACATCTAAGACTTGCAGTAACTGTGGATATGTTACAGAAAGTTTAGATTTGAATATTCGTCAGTGGATGTGCCCTGAGTGCAATATACAACATGACAGGGATATAAACGCTGCACAGAATATTCTAACCGTAGGAACTACGGGGCTTGCCTTTGGTAAAATCAGTTGATGGATTAGGAATCCATGACCTCTAAAGGTCATGGTAGTTCAAATGAGTCATTGCTCGAATCCTATGGAAATACATTCCCATGGTTGGGCTTCTGTATCAATTGTGGCGAATAAATCTTTTTCTACATCCTGAAACAAATCCTCACAACTGAATTTTAAGTTTGCAGCTTTTTTAACTGGATATATTCTGCCTCTTGCACTTTTAACAATTATATCGCCCTCTCGACTTATTCCTACTACTACCTGTTTTATTTCTTTTGCCATAATACACAACTTCCCTAATTAAAATTAATTTAATTTTTTACCTCAATTAGCTCGATTTCAACTCCATCTGGACCTTCAAAGAATGCTATTTTAGGTCCTCCAGGTGCACTAAAGGGTCCGCGGGTTAATTCAACCCCTTTAGCTTTTAAATTAGCAACTTCAGCATCCATATCTTCAATTTCTATACCTACCATGTATAAACCTTTTTTGCCTTCTTCACCCTCTATTAATTCAATTGTTGCTTCTCCTTCACCTTTAAAGAAGGCAATGGTTAAACCTGGCCCTGGGCTGAATCTTCTTATTTCATCCATTCCTAAAACATCTGTGTAAAACTTAGCAGATTCATCTAAATTTTCCACAGCAACAACACTATTTTTAATTTTCATTTATACCACCGTTAAGATTTATAATAGAATTAGATTTCAAGGTTTATAAGTTAGGGACAGCAAAACATAAAAGAGGGTTTGGTATTCTGAGATTCTCCTTTAAGCTATCCCTTGAAATGGTCTGGTTAATCATAAGTCCCAAAATGTGGAGGCATCCTGGTTCAATGATTACCATTAATCTATTATGTTTTTTTAGACAAATAAATATTATGATTTATATTTAACTATTTATTACTAACTTATCTCACTCTACTACTGAATATCTTAGAATATTGCTTACGACAAGGCTTAAAAGTCTCATTTTTACGTCTTATCCTCAAAATAAATGTAATTATTAATTTTGTAACCTATACACTTAAAATAAAAGGGCATTAAATAATGAACTAAAATTAATTCTTAATACTAAAAAAAAATAAAAAAAATAATTCATTTAAAATTTACATTTTTGGTTAATAATTAGAATAATTTACCTAATTTTAAAAGAGCTTTAGGAGAAACATTTACAAGCACTTTTAAAAGTTCTGTTGTGCTTATTCTTTCAAATTCACTTTCATTGAATGTTTTTGCAATTGAATCCAGTTCATCATCAGAAAGGCTTTCAAGATAGTTCCTTGCTTTCATGTATTTATTGAATGATGATCCAAGCTCCTTCTGGCAGCGTTCATCGTATTCAGCGAATCTTTCTTCAGAGACATCTCCTTCTTTAATTGCTGCAGCTGCAATTTCACCAGCAATAACCCCTCCTTGCATACCGCTTATAATTCCTCCACCAGTTAAAGGATTTACCATTCCTGCCGCATCTCCAACAACTAAAAGGTTATCTGTTGATATTTTTTTAAGTATTCCACCTACTGGATCTCCGCCTATGTTTAATTCGACTGCTGTGGCGTTTTTTGTTGTTGGACAATTTTTTGCAAATTCAACCAGATGTTCATAGGCACTTTTCTCAGTTAACGTTGATATGACTGCAAGACCAACATTTGCAATGTCTTTTCCCTTTGGGAATACCCATGCATAACCTCCAGGGGCAACGCTTCCAAAATAGAATTCCAGTGCATTTGGATTTTCCATTTCAACGCCCACCATTTCAAATTGAGCACCCGATTCCATATCTTTGGGTTTAACTGTAGTTTTAAGGCCACCCCACCTTCCAACTCTGGATTCAGGACCATCTGCACCTATTATGACTTTTGCTTTGATTTCAAATTCTTCACCCATACATTCAGCTTTTACGATAATATGGCCGCCTTTTCTCTCTAAACCTCTGGCAAGGGTTTTAACCATTATATCTGCGCCTGCTCTTGCAGCGTCCATTGCCATGAACTTATCAAAGACCTTTCTTTCCACTACATATCCCATTTCTGGAAGCTTTACAGTATCCCTGGTCAGCCATACATCTGTTCCACCAGGAGATACCAGGCGAACTCCATCAATTTCTGAAGTTATCCATCTGCTGCTGGGTTCTACCCCCAACTGGATCAAACCATCCTTGGATACGCCTTCTGCACATCTTTTAGGTGCTCCTATTTCCGATTTCTTTTCAATCATTAATACTTTGGCACCATTCAGTGCAGCGTGTTTTGCTGCAGAGGAACCTGCAGGCCCTGCTCCAATTACAAGAACATCAGTTTCAATCATTTAATCTACTCCTCTTTCTCCAGCGCCCTTACAGGACAGCAGTTTATACATATCTGGCAATCTTTACAGTTCTCTTCATCAAATACCAGATTTATTTCACGAGCTTCAATCAATCCTCTCGGGCATACACCGGCACATTCGCCGCAGTACATGCACCATTCCTTTACTATCATTCTCATTTCACCTTTTAAAATTCTAAAATTATAATATATTTGTAAATGTCTAAATTTTAGAATTATTTCTTTTAGTATTTAAATAATATGTATTTTGCAGAAATAGAGAGAAACTCTACATTTTGATCATATTTTTATTCATTTTATTCTTTATCTAAAGCATTAAAGATAAAACGCGGCCTATTACCATATTTTTCAATGCATTCTTCAATTTTCTCATTACTAATCTCTATAGAATGATTTCTAATAATTTTAATCATTTCTTCTTTTGTATATGATATTCTAACTACTTGAAATAATCTTTTCAATAAAAAAACTAAAATTTTGGATATAAAATTCAAATCGGTGAGTATATTATAGCGAACTCCCCGAAACTTAATGATCCAAGATGTTTGCGCAACTATATTAATCTTTTTTAACTCCCTGTAATGTTTAAGATATTCATATAATACTTTAAAATATAGTGGAAATGTGCGGGGTCCATTTTCCTCAGTCCAAAGACCCAGGCCCATTTTATTATAGTCAATGTATTCTGAATCAAGGAAAGAATCAGCAAAGAGAACCAGATCATATTCACTTGCCTTTTTATAAGCTTCTTCCTTGGTTTTAACTCCCATATCATCCTTAAGAATATTCCAAAAAATTCTGAATACATCTCCAGGCCTGGAATCAGTATCAATGAACAAATGAGCATCATGAATGTTAAGATCAAGCAGAGAAAGTGCTTCATATATGTTTGCAGATTTACCGGTGCCTGGTGTGGCTAAAACAAGTACAAAATGCCCTTTAGATGTTTTTAAAGTTTTAAATACTGAACATAACTTATGAAATGATTTAGTCTCTATGAAACTTTCACAATCCTTTGCTGAAAAAACTTTATGATTAGTCATTTTATCATATGCTCAATTAGCATTTGATATTTTTTTTCTGCTAAAATAAGAAAATATTTAAACTAATTTTCATCAGCTAAGAAAAAAATAGGTATAAATCTAAGATTTAGTATCTTCTGTCTCTCATTAAATCTTTTAAATGACTTATATTTCTTTCTAAATCATTTATTCGGCCATTTAAGTCGCGATTTTTCATTCTAATTTCCTCAATGTCTCTGGTGATTCTATGAATTAAATCTTCAATATCACCTTACGACCATAAGAACCTCTATCACGTTCATCATATCTTTTTCGGCTACTCTCAGACATTTAGTCTAATGTAGAGTCTATCGCCTTTTTTGGATCAAGTTTCATTCTTTCACCCCGTATTTGAGTCGTTCAATTTATGTTAGCATTAAATACATAAAGTTATAGAAAATTAATAACAAACAATTTTTGGAGATTAAATTTGAAGGAATATTACCGCACAGTAAGAAAAATCCTTATATACATTTTAATACTTAATTTTACGGTAGCCATTGCCAAAGTCCTATACGGATGGTACTCAAATACCTTAAGCATGCTTACAGATGGATTTCATTCATTTTTTGATGGAGCATCTAACATAATAGGAATTATTGGAATCACATTGGCTTCAAGACCAGCAGATGAAAAACATCAATATGGGCATTGGAAAATCGAAACATTCTCATCTATAATAATTGCAGTACTACTTTTTTTAGTGTGTTTAGAAATTGTTCAATCTGCCATAGGAAGATTTTTTAGTCCTTCAACTCCTGAAATAAGTATAATCAGTTTTTTAGTCATGGGAATTACAATAGCAATTAATATAGGTGTTTCATGGTATGAATACAATAAAGGGAAGGAATTAGACAGTAAATTTCTTGTTGCAGACTCTTTCCATACTCGAAGTGATATTTATGCTTCACTGGCTGTTATATTTGGATTTATTGCGATTATTGCAGGATATGTATGGATTGACCCAGTTATATCTTTAGTAATTGCAGTACTAATTGCAAGAACAGGTATTAACATAATTAGAGAAAGTTCTGAAGTTCTGATAGATACATCAATAGTCAGTAATGAAATTATTGAAAAAATTGCAAAATCAGTGCCCGGTGTTATTGAAACTCATAAGATCAGAACAAGGGGTAAAAGATCTCAAATATACGTGGATCTACATATAACTGTTGATCCTTCGTTTTCTATTGAAGAAGCACATCAAATAGGTGGTAATGTAAAATCAAAAATTAAAGAATCTATTCCTGGAGTAGAAGAAGTTTTAATACATATAGAACCCAACGAATAATAAGTAAATTCATTAAATTCAAAAAAAACATTATTAATCATAAAATGAGTTAGCAACAGTAAGTGAAAAACACTTTATTTTTAAATTTTTCTTATTATATTTTGAATTTACCTGCTAAATTAAAATTCAATACTTTCTGTAACCCAATAAAATTAACTATTTTATTTAAGAAGATTTTATCTTCAAATTTAAGGACAAGTAAAGCAAATATAGTACCAACTATAGCTCCAAAAGCTACATCCAGGGGATAATGCACTCCTATGTATATTCTTGAAAATCCTATTAATGCGGCAAATGCTATTAAAGGGTAAATCAATCTGTATTTCTTATTTTTTACTAGGAAACTGTATTTTAATCCTATAACAGTTGCTACTGAAAATGATGATGCAGTATGCCCTGATGGGAATGAGTAAATTTCATTTTCTGGAACTAATAAATCTACATTGCTTAATGCAATAAAAGGTCTGGGTTCAGCAATAAGATATTTTAAAGCAAAAACAGCAACATTGCTTATAAACAATGCTACTAAACCTAATATTGCCACTTTTTTAGCTTTTTCGCCTCCAAATGCGAATAGTAATCCACATACTAATCCCCATGCTACTATACTACCAAAATTAGTTATTGAAGGCATTATAAAATCAAAAATCCTATTATCCATCCCATGGTTGATTAAATAAAATAAAACAACATTATATTGTAATATTCCATTTAATAAAGCTATTTCCATCCATAAAACCTACTAAGGAGTGATTTAAAAAATTTAATGCATGTGTCTTTAAATTAAGTTTTAAGCTTTAATTATTACAGTATTTATATTTAACGAAATAAATATTTTTTTTGAGTAAGCACATTTAAAAAGTAATTTCAGAAAGGTTCTATTTATTTTTCATACTGGTTTATGCATTTACCCCAATTTCTTCATCTAGTATGTGAAACATGATTTAATACTTAAAGGGTAAAAATATGTTAAAATTCTGTAAAAAACTAACCTAAAAGGTATTAAATAATATAATCAGGTATTTATAGATTCCAGAGGTACAACAACATCTTCTATTGAAATTGTCCTTTTGAGTTCATCATCCACATCATGAGCTATGTCATGGGCTTTATTATAAAAAGAAATGGTTCAACCCCTACCGTTTCATAAAAAAGACTCCAAATTAAAGATAACCCACCTTAAATTTTATTTTTATATCATCAAATTCACTGGACATACATTTCAAGTGTAAATTTTTGTGACATATTTCACATAAATTTCTTTAAAACAGTTTTAATTGAATATAAAACTTAATATAGCGCAAAAATAAATTAAAAATATGATTACATCGTAAAACAACATTATTTTACGATTTAATTACATAAAATTTCTATTATTCTTCTTTTTTTTCTGATTTTGGGGATTTAAAAACGTATCCGCACTCAGAGCAAATTACAGCCCCAGTTTTTGCATGAGCATGATGTTCTGTATCAAGATCTCTTTTAACAGTTTTATCTACACAACCACATTTTGGACACTTCTGGCTTAAATCACCTATTTTCATGAGTTATCACTCCAATTATTATGTTAATTATTTTAATTTCATCAATATTTATTTTATCCTAATTTTAGATATACATTGAGGTTTAGATAACTACTGGAAATTAATTTAAAAATAGAAGGTATAGAAAATATAATGATTACAGGGTAAATTACCCCCTAATGAAGTGTTTGCCTTTCAACAATACTTTGTCACCTACGGTTTTAACCATATCCCATGGCACTTCTTTTTTTCAACAATTTTCGCTGTACAAATTGTATATATGTATTTAAATGGTGTAAAATCTAACCAATTACCTTTTTTCCCCATTTTGACAAAAATAAAAGTCAGGAAATCCTTCACCTAAATTATATTCCTTCCAAACTTCACATTCACCGCATCTACACTTCTTATGCTGATTAATATCTTTACACATGGCTTTTCCAGTCGAACAGTAAATTCCAGGGACTCTATCCGCTTCAAAATACATTCCACTTTCGCTGCTCCAGGCTATTTCTGCCATTATCCTTTTTTTACCTTCTACACATACACTTTCTGCCTGAACTGGACATTCAGGGCATAAACATCTTTTAATATTTGAAACGTTGAATTCAACTTTAGAAATCTTCATTCCCCCTTACCATATTGAAGTTAAATTAAATACACAATCAAACGTTTGATTATATTACTTTTTTACAATAATATATTAAATCACATTAGAAATAATTTTATGGTTATTAAATTATTCAAATAAAGGACAAAAAAGATATTTTAAATGGGTTTAAGCATTATGGACATTATTCCTGGCTTAGATTGAGTATTCTCTGATTTGGAACCATGGAACATCATGCTGGCAGAAGATGAGAATTCCTTATTTAATCTATCGGTAATTTCTTTAAATATTATTTTATAGGCAGTGCAGTGAGGATCTACCCCTTTTATTTCTGCTTTATTGGTCTCATTATTAACCTTTAAAGCATTGTAAGGGCATCCGCCTCTGCAGAATTTAATATAATTACAATCTGCGCATTCTGTATCTACATGATCTTTAAATTCCTGTAGAAGTATTGCTGGTTTTGACTTCTCCAGATCCTCTACTGTAGGATGGTCATGGACATTGCCCATTACATATTCAGGCATTCCAACAAAACGGTAGCATGGATATATGCTTCCATCAGGCCCTACTGCAAATGTATCGCCCATACAGTCTACAAATGTGCAAACAGTTCCTCTACGTGTAAATACATTCTTACAGAGATGATCGATATTTTTAAGCTCAATTCTATCAATATTTTCCAGATATTGGTCAAGAAGATAGATCAATAACTCACCATATTTTTCAGGAGAAAGGGCCCATTTCTCTGGGTTTTCGTCGCGTAGAGATGGTAATGAAGGATGCAACTTAAGATTTAAATCATTTTCAAGGAAAAAATTGAAAATATCCTCCATAAAATCAATGGAGTATGAAGTAAATGTAGAAATAAAACTTACCTTTAAATCGTGCGCCTTTGCAATTTCATATCCCCTCATGGTCCTTTCAAAGTACCCTTCACCCCTTTGATAATCATTAATTTCTTCTGGACCATCTAAACTTGAACCAATTGGAATTTTATATTCTGCAAAAAGTTCTGCAAGCTCATCAGTCATATACCAGAGATTAGTTTGAATAGCAAGTGCTGGTTTAAGATGATTTAATTCATTAACAAGTAATGGTAACGCTTTTTTGTAAAAATCATATCCTGCAAGGAGAGGCTCTCCCCCATGAAAGGTAAAAGTAACGGGTTCGCTGCGGAAATCCTTTAACCAGTTTACAATTTCTTCAATAGTTTCAATGCTCATTACAGGAGACCCTTCTTCAGAACTCCAGCAGTAACTACAATTTGAAGGACAACCAAGTGTAGGTATGATCATTACATGAAAAGCCACTTTATCACCATTTATGCTTTAATATTAGTATAAACTGATTTTTCTATTTATATCTTGCTTAATCATTTTAGAATTATAAATAATATCCAGCAGATTTTTAAGTCATTAAACTAAAAAAGCTAACATGATAATATCAAATGGTTGATTATTATTTGCTGTAGATATTTTAAAATCTTTGGAAAATTAATAGAATTAATTTAATTTTTTATTTAGCATTATTATTTAATGCTTCTTTGATATACTTACTGAGATTTGTTATATATTCTAATTCTCCACCACAGGTGCAACTATCGAAATCATCAACATATTCATTCTCTTTTAGCCTGTAATACCCTCTACATTCTTTACAAATTAAATACTTCATTAATCCACCCCTCATTATGCCAGAATAGATTAAAATTAAGCTAAATCGGATTTATTAGTCCTATTTTTAAGTTATATTCCAGTTATTGAAAAAAATTTCATATATAATAATCTATTCTTATTATTATATTATTGCCATTAATAACTAATAAATATTTAGTATTTAATTTTAGATTAAATATGGTAATTTATATAATAATACTGTTATATCGTTTATTATTAATTAACTTAAGTCATTCATAACTTAGTAAATTTAATAAATTTTAAATTTAATTCATATAACTGTAATATTTCCCTTAAATAAGGAATTCAGCAATATATTTATGAATATAAACTTTATTAACTATAAAAATAGATTTAAAAGCAATTATATCAACTAATATAATTATTAAATACCAAAATTAGCTTAATGTGCTATTTCAAACAAATAATTCTGAAATAAGTGAATTTTGAGTAATAATAACGGCACTTATCCCTTATTACAAATACAAAAAATATATTATACATAATGTACAATATTAACATATCAGTACTTTTTGCAACTATTTCATCCATATTTCTAAATTATCAATTATTTTATAGATTATCATCTGGAGGTGATTAGTTGAAAGAATCCATTAACTGGTGGAATATTATCAATAAAATTGACCATGATAGCTCAACATGGGACTATCTTGAACCTGCAGAAATAATAGAGCTCTTAGAAAGGATTATTGAAGCTAAAGAGAAGATAAAAGGATTAGATAATTATATAAGTCTAAAATTAAGCCCACCATTACAAAAACTCAAAACAGTGGCAAATCCTTTTAATAAATACGAAATAACTTATAATTACATTGCATACAAAAAAAGGATAAAATTTAAAGCTAAACAGCTGAAATCACGGCTTTAAACATTTTGAATTTATTATTTTTTAAAATTTAATTCAAATTTTAGCTAATCCTATAAATAGAATAATCGATCGATATATTTATTAATTAATTCGTATAATATATTACTCATGAACGACGATAAAATCTTTAGAGAAATAAAAAATGTTTTTTTAAATAAATTTAATGAATGCTGTATTCTGTATCAAAGGACAATTCTTAAAATTGGTTTTGATAACAAAGAAGATGCAAGCTGGTTTGAAAAAAACATTATACGTAGGAACAGCCCAAAAGACTCTCCAGTAATACCTGGCTCACCAAAGGGCATTCGTATTAGCGACTACAAATTTGAGTATTCTTTCATAGTTAAAGATAAGGATAAACTTATCCAACTACTCAATAAAAGATAGCTCTGTATTGAATTAAGGATTTACTTGAAATTGGATTTTTAATAAATAAATTGCTTTTTTTGAAATTTTTACTGGATTATTTTTATTTTTTAGCAATATTTCAAGTGTATCTTGAAGGGTAGAATCACCTTAAATGTAATATTAATTTTTTAATTACTTAATAAAGCAAATTTTTTAAATAATGAAATAGAACTTATTACATCTTTTAATTGCAATTTATTAATATAAATTTTAAGCATTTAATTTAAAAATAAGATTATTAGAAGGACTTAAAAATGTTAGAATTTAAAGATTTTAAGCTACTAAATAATAAAGATTCTCCTGTATCTTCAATTAAATTTAAATTCATTGATGATGAGTTGACCCAGGAAATGATTGAATATATGATTGAAGAAATAAAAAAATATGAAATTTATTTAGGATACGACTGTAAAGGCGAATTCAACATTGAATTTAAAAAAATAGCCGAAATCGAGTTGATTATAACATTTCCAAGCAGGAAAGTTCCTGATGAGAAAAAAGAACTTCATACTTTTGTCAATAGATACGTAATGGATTTCAGTGAATACTATTCTAGAATTACACATTATAGAGATTTTGAAAATGATAATATAGCTGAAACCACTTAAGAGATGATTTGGAATTTACTCCTTAACCAATTTTAATGATTTTCTAATATTGATCTATGATCCTAGACAGTAAAAATTTGATTTCTAATTGATTTAAACAAATCTTTATAGAAATTTTAATAAAACTTAAATTTCAAAATAATAATGATAAAATGAAATATGCAGCTCATAATAAAAAAGATAGAGTTTCCTTTAAATTTAAAAGCTTTAAGGAATTAGAAAATGATGAATTTAGCGATATTAAACTTGATGATTTTAAGAAAGCACAGTTAAGTGAATTTAAAAATAAGGAATTAAAAGATTTTAAGAAGATTTTAAATAATTGGAAGACAGATAAAACCATAGAAAATCTAAGATGCCGCTTAAATTCAGATGATGTAATTAAAAATACGCTAAAAGAATTAGACAAGATTGGTCTGGATGGTAGATTACCTTTAAAACTATTAAAAATGATTAAATATAGATCATAGTGATATAATATTAATTTTAAAAATTAATTTTTTTTTAAATGCTTTATTTTTATTATATTTCTCTTTATGAACATTTTTATCTAAAACCAAAACATTAATTAATTCAGAACCCAATAATAACATAACAGGAATGATTATGAAAATAAAGTTCTGGTTAGTTGGAATCTCATTGAGCATATTATTCGCATTTTTCGGTTTTAACATGGGGTCATACTTAATTTCGATTATAACAGGTTCTTCAGATATATTTAATATAATTGGGGGGTTACTGGGGGTTATATTTGGAATATCCCTTGGATTTGGGATGGCTGCAGATATTAGGTAAAAATTCAGGATAATTTTAACAAGAGATTTTAAAATTATTTATATGTATTCAAAATCCCTATTCATATTAAAAATCCATCTATAATCTTTAAATTTAAATAAATTGTTCTTTAAACCTTTTTTTCATTGTTAAAGTGTTTATTCACCCATTTAATTATTTTGAGCAATATTGCTTCTAATTTTCCTAATAATCTTTTCGTAATATTTCTTGAATTTCTGAGATTGTTCTTTTCTGTACTCAGGACTTAACTCATGTTTAGATGGATCTAACTTGAGAATTATGGAAATTGCACCGGGTTCACTGCTTGCCTCTTCTATCCAGGCTTGTTCTTTATAATCCCCTAATTCATCTTTGATCAAATCTTTATATTCCCAGGGAGTCTCATAATCAAAAAAATGAAGTTGATTTTCTTCCATTTCTCCTTTTAATTGAATCATCATTATCACCAACTATAAATATATTATTACTAATATAATTTTATTTCCCAATAAAGCAATCAGGAAATACATCTTATAAATGCAATTAAGATGATAAATAAGATTATTATATGTAAGTAGGAGATTTAAATAATTATACTGTAAATTAACCATATTTTAGTCATTAAGTCAAAATATATATTTAATAAAAAAACATGTATAAGTATGAAAAAAGCATCTTGTGATTAAATGGTTGATAAACATGATATTAAAGGTAAAGCTAAAGAATTAGAAGGAAAAATAAAAGGATAAACAGCCGAAATAGAAGGAAAAGCCAGAGGTAAAGTTGCTGAAGAAAAATGAAAAATGAAAGGTAGAAGAAACATTTGAACTCTAAAATCAAAAATTAGTGATTAAAATAGTAACCATGCACTAATTCATCAACTATTTTCAATTTATTGCCATTAATCTTTTAAATTATAAAATAACCCTTTAAATATATGTAAAAATTTAAATTTTATGCTGTGCAAGCCTTGAATTTAGGGTATTACAATAAGGGCACATTGGTGCAGTTTCCAGAACTAACTGTTCAGTACCCTCCATATCTTCAATATTTGTAGAAATTTTTTCAGGTATATCATATTCTTTTCCACAGTTATCACATTGTATAACCCATCGCTTTTTGTTTTTCTCAACCATAATGATCACCTTCTTATTCTCCTAATTTTGCATTATTGCCCATTTTCAGGATACATTTCCTATTATGAAATATGATTATTATATTACTTTCTATAATTAAGTTTTAGAAAAATTTAACTACCATTAATTTATAATTTACTTATAAAATTTTAGCTGCTTAAAAGAGATTATTTTTAGTAATAGAATCCATTATTAAACTTAATTTAATAGTTAAAGGGAATCCTATGAATCAGTCAAGAATAATAAGTGGCGAAGTATATAATGTCTTTGCTTCAACAGAAAAATGTATAGATTGTAAATTTCAGTGCAAAGTTATTGTTGGTGAAAAAAAAGAAATAAATCTATCCTGCAAACATCCAAAAGGACCGGGAGGATCTGTTCATTGTATTTATTTTAAAAGAATGAACTGTGAAACAAATAAAAGTACTTTGCCATTAAACCCCTATTAATCATATCTATTTCTTAAAAAAATCCAGGGTCAAATTTTTTTCATGGTTAAGCTCTTTAGGCGGTTCTAATTCTTTAAATTCCATCTTATACTTTTCAAGCAGCTCCATAGCATCTTCAGTAATAGAAGGTGCGGCCAGAATTCCCCTTACGAACTTTTTATGATCTTCAAAGTCATCAAAATATTTTTTTAATTGTTTTACAGCGTTAATTCCTGCACGCCTGCTTTTTAGTTCAATTATAACTAAATCACCGTTTTTATCCTTGCCTAAAATATCTATAAACCCATTGGTGACTGCATATTCTCTTGAAGTTGGTCTAAAACCTTTTTCAATCAGGAAAGGATCTTTAAATACCATTTCACGCATATCTTCTTCATAACCTGCTAATTCAAGGGTTTTATTGTCATTACCAACATGGTAAGATGCTAAATATGTCTTATTTATTTCTACCTCCAGAGATTCATAAGGATTTCTCCTGAATCCCCTGATAAATACTTTATTTTCCTCAATTATCGCCTGAAATTTGCAGTTTGGAGGCTGCCAGTTTACAGGATCTAAATTATGATCCTGGTGTATTAAAAAGGACCCATCAGACTTAATTACTATTGTTCTATCTCCTAATCCCAGTTTACTTGTGGCTCTTCCCCTATATTTAATTCTACAGCATGAAATAAGAATTATAAATGCCCTTTTAGATAATGCTTCATTTAGAAAATTAATTAATTCCATGGATTCAGGGTTTTGTTTCACTTTAATTTTCATATTAAGTATTTATTTAACTTCAAAACTTATAAATAGCTGTTTATATGATTTTATTATTAAAATATAATAAAATGATGAAATTTAACCCTTGCAGAGAATCATATCATAATAATTCAATTGAAAATAAGGTAAAAAGTAGATAATTAAACATCATAAATGCTTTTAAAATACAAAAAAAGAAATTTAAAAATTCACGATTTATTTTACAGAATAAAAGCGATTAATAAAAACTTGAAAGCTGTGAATTTATTATTAAAGCCAAAAAATAAGTTATATATCCAATAATTCCGTGTAATAACTATTTAGGGCTTCCTATATAACTAGAATGTGACTAAATTCACATTAAACCGTTTAATTTAAATCATTGAAAAATAATATAATAAAAAGGTACTCCTTAATGACTCTACAGCTATATTTTTATTAAAGGAGTACCAGACCACTTCTAAAAGCAATTAAAAATCCTGCATATATGGAAAATTGCCAATAAATAACATATTATATAAAAATATTGATCATACACTGTTTATTCAAGTTATATATCCCTACTAATGCTATCGATTATAGTTAGATACTTACTTTTTTATACTTTGATTTTGTTTTATTCATTAATGGATTATGGTTGAAGTCTTATAACTCTTTTAAACAGGTTATCTTTTTAAGAAAAGTTTAATTACCCAGGTTCTTCACTATAATTTAAAAGAGTTAACACTATTTAGAAATTTAAATTAAATGTGCATGTATTAAATCAATTCATGAAAATTCTTTTATTATATTTTCCATATCAAAGCATAATATTAATAAGAAAGCAAATTATTGATTTTAGAGCCATGTAATTATCAAAAAATGTAAAATAAATAATAATATTATTGAAAATAATCTTTAATAAGTAATAATATATTAATTAAGTAATATTTCCGTAGTATATCAATATAGAAAAGCTTATTAGTGATTTAAACCCTATAATATACTATATTCTTGATTTACATCTATTAAATTATTATTTTATTGACACTGAATCATATTTTTGATAGATTCTGTTATGTTCATTTATGATCTATGTGGAGGTAGATAGATATGAAAAAAAATACAGTAAACTGGTGGAATATCATTGCCAAACTCAGATACGATAAATCACTATGGGACTATCTTGAACCTGCAGAGATAACAGAAATTATTCAAAGAATCAGAGAAGCAAAACAAAAAATTAAAGGGCTGGAAAGAGTTATGCACATTGATTTAAAGCCAGCTCTAAGGAAAATGAATTCGTTAAGATCTCATTTGCATTTTAGTGACCTTAATGTAACTTTAATTCACTAAAATGTTTTTTTTAATTTTTTAAGCACTATCCTTTTTCTTTATTTCATCATCACATTCTGGGCAAAGATATTCTTTAACCTTGCCTGACTCTTTTATATCCTTATCTTCGAGTATTTCTCTTTTAAACCATTTTTCACATCTTCCACATTTTACACTTTCAACTACCATAAGATACACCAGTATTATTTATTAATTTAATAAAATTTTTATTTTTTGATTTAATAAATCCCTGACAAATAGTATATTTTAGCTGGAAATAATTTCTGAAGTCACACATTACTTATTTAATAACAAAATCACTATATTATTAAAAATAGGTTTATAATTTAATGAAAATGAACTGATCTTTTTAAAAAATTATATATTTTATTATATATAATAAAATAAGTGATACTAATAAACCTCAAAATCTTTGCAATTCCATCATAAGTTTAATGAATGTTCATCATTATATCAAGTTTATAACTATTGGAATCTCTGAAAACTCAAAACTACTCTTTAATGGAAAAAGGATAAATTATTATGAAATTCAGAAAAAACACCCAAAACGATACAGAAAAATTATTAAAAAAGGCCAGCAAATGCAGACCATATGAGCTAAGGGAGCTCCTTAATATAGTTGAAATTGAAATTGAAAACTCAAAAAGCAGAAATGATGACCTGTTTATTGCCAAAACTATAATAACCAGTAGACTAGCTTCAATGAAAAACAGATATGACTGATTTTTTATTAGTAACTAATTTTCATTAATATCAATTCTTTTTAAATAAATAATTAAACTATTAGCTGGAGAAATTAGGATGAATTCAAAAGAAGTAGAAATAACTGAAGATAATGTTTTAGAGGTGCTGGATCTGTTTACAAAGATCCCTGTTATTATATTAAGGGGAATTGTATCCAGAAATTCAAATATGGTACAAAAATTCCAGTCACAGATAATAGATTATAAATCCCAGCTTTCATTAGAAGAAATTGCAAAAATTAAAAAGGTAACTGAAATGCCGGTTCCAGAACTTCAGAGAATTTTAAACAGTGCATACCTTCAAACTCAAAAAGAACAGCTGAGAATACTTGCAGAGCCAGATGCAGAGCCTTTCATTACAAAAAATCTACAGGAACTTAAAAAAATTTTATTTTAATGAAAATAACTTAAAAAACTAATTATATGTAATTAAAGCTTGTTATTTTACAAGTAATGTGAAATAAAACGTTGACCCCTTTCCTAATTCTGATTCAACCCATATACGTCCGCCATGTCGTTCAATAATTCTTTTAACTATGGATAAACCAATACCTGTACCTTCATATTCTATTCTTGTATGTAACCTCTGGAATACGGTAAAAATACGGTCAAAATACTGCTTTTCAATTCCAATTCCGTTATCAGATATACTGAATATGTATTCATTAGAATCTTTATCTGCTGAGATATGTATTTTTGGAGGTTCATCCGGCTTTTTGAACTTAATAGCATTTAAAATAAGGTTTTGAAAAACCCTTTGAAGTTGTTTATCATCAGCCATAACTGTTGGGAGGTGATCATAGGTGATATCTGCATTATTTTCAGTAATAACGGTTTTTAAATTAGAAAGTGTTTGTTTAAGGACTTCTTCAGCATCTGTTTTAGAAAATTCCCCACCTTGAGTAGTTACGCGAGAATACTGAAGTAAATCTTTAATCATTTGATTCATACGATTACTGCCATCAACTATAAAGTTTATGAACTCATCAGCATCCTTATCAAGTTTGCCTTTATAACGCCTTTCCAGAAGCTGCGTAAAGCTGCTAATAGTCCTTAATGGTTCTTGTAAATCATGACTTATAACATAGGCAAATTGTTGAAGTTCCTCATTTGAACGCTCTAATTCATTTACCAATTCTTTCAAATCATCTTCTAACTTTTTCCTTTCACTGATATTTCGAGTTAAAGTTAGTGCAGTTTCAATTTCACCCTTTGTATTATATTCGGGAACTATTGAAGTTTTATAGAACTTTAATCCATTAATTGTAGAGAATTCATATTCACCATGTATCGTTTTTCCTGTTTTGAAGAGTTCTAAATAGTTTTCCTTAAAATATGATATATATTTTTCAGGTAGTCCTATTTCATCAATATTTTTTCCAATATAAAATTCTGGAGGATTTCCTGTAATTTCTTCAATAGTAGAATTAACATACAGATAATTCAAATCCCTATTAACTCTAATAATAAGGTCGGGCGAATTCTCAGCAAGGGCTCTGAACTGAGATTCGGTCTCTTTTAAGGAATTATAGGCCTCCTGAAGTTTAACCGTCTGTTTTTTAACCTGATCCTCCAAATGGTCGCGTGCCTGTATAAGTTCTTCTTCAGTTCTTTTTAGTTCAGTAATATCATTTGAAACCCCTAAAATACCAATCACACTACCCTTAAAGCCAAATAAAGGAACTTTACTGGTATTAAACCAGGCTATACGCCCTCCGAATTGAAGCTGCGTCTCAACAATGTTTAGTTTTGGTGTTTTCTTTCCCATAACATGCTTATCATCAGCACGATATGCCTCAGCCTCAGTTTCGGCCCATGGAAGTTCATAATCTGTTTTTCCTATAATTTCTAATGGGTTTTTGAGTCCTGCAGCCCTGGCAAAATTCTTATTACATCCTAAATACACTGAATTAATATCTTTCCAGAATACAACTCCTGGAAAATTTTCAAGTATATTTCCTAAAATCTGTTGCGAGCTTTCTAATTTTCCCTTTGATCTCTTCTGTTCAGTAATATCCATGCTGAGGGTAACATAAAGCCCATTTGAGGTAAAAAAAGCAGAAGTTAAGAAATATTGATTAGTTGGAGGATAATAATGTTCAAATTTTATATTTTTTCCTTCAATTCCAATTTCTCTTGCAATTTTCAAATAGGGTTTAATGTTTTCATATCCCAGTATCTCACTGATCTTTTTTCCAATGAGTCCTTTTAAAGGCTTATTTCCAAATTCAACTGGATTATTAACATATTTAACGATTAAATCTTCAATTTCACCTTTTTCATTGTAAATAAACTCAAAAATATTTATTTTTTCTTCCATCTGTTCAAATATGTCTAGAAATTTGATATCTGATGAAATCACAGATTTAATGTAATCATCCATATTACCACTATTATTATTTAATATATGATAATTAATAATAATTTCTAAATCTTTTACCAATTTAGTAAAAATCCATTGTTTGATCTAAATTGAAATTAGATCAAAAAATTTAAGATGATTGGTAAAAGTGCCAAATCCACAAATCATGATTTATTAATTATAAATGAAAAAAGAAATATTAATAAGGTTACTTAGTAAATAAAGATTTTAAATTAAGTTTTTATATTACTTGAAGTATTCTAAAAGATTTACAAAGGTGACATAATGGGTTTATTAGATAGTTATAAGAAAAATTCAATGGTTAAAAAAGCTGAAAATAAATTTAAACAGGGTAAATATGAAGAATCTTTAGAATATTACGATAAAATAATTTCTGAAATAGATTCAGATAATATTAAGGCATGGTATAGTAAAGGTGTAACCTTAGAAAGAATGGAAGAATATAGAGAAGCTTTAAATTGCTTTAATAAAGCTATCAAACTCCTTGATTTTGAGGCGCCGAAATCAAAAATTTCGAGAGCTATCAAAATCGATCCTGAGCTTACCAGTGCATGGTACAATAAAGGAGTGATTTTAGGGAAATTAAGAGAACATGATAAACAGTTAGAAGCCTATGATAAAGTCCTTGAATTAGATCCAAAATATGTTAATGCGTGGCACAATAAGGGTTTCACTCTATCTCTGCTTGGAAAATACAACAAAGCAATTGAATCCTATAATAAAGTTTTAGAAATCGCTCCAGAGAGTGCCGATACATGGCAAAATAAGGGTAACACTCTTTTAAATCTCGGAAAATATGACGAAGCAGTAGAAAGCTATGAAAATGCCTTAAAAATAGATCCAAACCTAATAAATTCATGGCAGGGGAAAGGAATAGCCCTCTCAAAGCTTGGAAAATATGAAGAAGCAATTAAATCATTTGATTACGCTATCCAGATAGATCCAGATGATAAGGATATATTAAATGCTAAAGAGGATGTTTTACAGTTAATTAAAAAATAAATTTATTTTTTATAATTCTCATTCACAATCTTGTAACTATGTTAAACCATCAGCGTTTAAATTGTGCTAATTTTTGAAATATTGATTTAATGCTCAGCAGAAAGGTGTATGTGTATAGATAATTAATTGTAATTATAAATAATCCCGCCCAAACACCGCCTTTAGGTAAAAATAATTATTTTAAAGAACTAAAATAAAATTAACATAATTTTGACTTTATCAGAATAGTGAAATAAAAAGTCTAACCTTAACTCAAATCAACATAATACACGATCACGGCGTTCAATTATTTTTTAAAATGGATAAACCTATTGCAAAGTGATATTGAAGAAATTAAAAAAGGAATCTAAATTTATTTCTTTTATCTAGTAGTTTTCTCAAAATTTTGGAATATCTTTTTCGATTCTTTTATAAAGGTTTCCAGGTCATAGTTCTGGGCATGGACCATTGCACTCCATCTGGAAGTAAAACTTGCCAGATAATAGACTTCAGCTAGTTCTTCATCTGTAGCTCCTTCTAATTTAGCCGCATTAAGATGATCATACTGACAGTAAGGACATTTTATATTTGCTGCAATAGCCGGTCCAATCATTTCCCTGTATTTAGCAGGGATCTTAGATTCTTCAAGAGAATATTTCTTATAAAGTGCCCAATCATGGATCAGGACATCTTCTGGTAGAGATTTCATGTAGCCTGGAACAATACCTAAATTTTTCTCAATATCTTTTAAAACATCTTCATATTTACCCATAGGCTCTATTTCCTTTTAAAATGTTTTTTCTACTTCATCAAGATAAGTAATAGTATAGGTAACACCTACTTCTTTTAGAGCTTTTCGCAGAGCTTCTGATTCCAGATACTCTTTTGCGTTTTCCATAGTGTCCCATTCGAATAAGATCATAGCTTCATTATCATCATTGGAGTTACGAAAGAGACGAGCTTCTTTAGAGCCAGCTTCTTTACGTATGCTTGCTCTTTCATCAAAAATAGACTTCCACTTATCATAATTCTCGAGTTTTAATTGTGCAATTACATAAACCATTTTTCCATCTCCTTACAACTTATAATATTTCTATGTTGAAACTCATTATAATAACTTTTTAATATTTATTATTAATTACGTTATTCGCTGCATAAAGATTTAATGGGCCACCATTTTGTAACTTTTACCAATGCCAATTCTAAAACAATTACCACAATAAATATATGGATTTAAAGGGATAATTCCAGTAGGTGATATTATGGATAATAAAGAAAAAGTAATTAAAACTTTCAAAGACTCTGAAGAACCTTTAAACGCCACTAAAGTCAGCCAAATCTCTGGTGTAGATAAAAAAGAAGTGGATAAAATTATGAAAGAACTTAAAAAAGATGAAACCATTTATTCACCTAAAAGATGCTACTGGACTTTAAAGGGATAGATAAATTATTTTTCATTTTTTACGACATTTTCTTAAATAATTCGGCATATTAAATCTTAAAAATATTTCACTATCGTTGCTATAACTACAAAAAGGTAATAATAAATAGTTATTTTTATATAAAAAAATCCCGGTCAAACACCACCTTTAGGCAAAAATACTTATTTTAAAGAACCAAAATGAAAATATTATATATATTATTTAATTAAATCAAATTTAATCAGTATTTTGGCTTTTAATGGGTATTGTGAAATAAAATGTAGAACCCTTACCAAATTCTGATTTAGCCCATATATGTCCGCCATGTCGTTCAATAATTTTTTTAACTATGGATAAACCAATACCAGTACCTTTATATTCGCTCATGGAATGTAATTGCTGGAATACGGTAAAAATCCGGTCAAAATACTGCTCTTCAATACCAATACCATTATCCTGCACACTAAAAACATATTCCTCCCCATCCTGGGATTTATAAGCCGATACATGGATTTTAGGAGGAGTTTCAGGTTTTCTGAATTTAATAGCATTGGAAATCAGGTTCAAGAACACCCTCTGCAACTGACCCGCATCACCAATTACACAGGGAAGCTCATCAATCATTATCTCAGCCTTACACTCTTCAATTATAGAATTAAGACACTTAATTACCTGATTTAGAAGGAAAATCATATCTACAAGTTCAAATTCTTCTCCTTTGGTTTCCACACGTGAAAATTCAAGTAAACCCTGAATCTGCTGCTTCATCCTCAATGCAGCCCCAACAATAAAATCAATAAACTCATCAGCATCACCATCCAACTGACCTTTATAACGCCTCTCCAATAATTGTGTGAAACTAGCAATAGTTCGCAGCGGCTCCTGCAAATCATGAGAAGCAACATAAGCAAATTGCCGCAACTCTTCTACACGTTTTTGTAACTGTTTTTCTGCCTGTTTACGCTCTCTGATATCATGAGAAATTGCAAGGATGACATCTTTTTCTCTAAGCTTAAAAATATGAACACTAACTTCAACCGGTATCTTTGTACCCCATTTATCCACATTGACAATTTCAAATCTTGCATGTCCATTTTTAATTAAATTCTTCGCGTTTTCAGACATTTGAGGCATGTATTCGGGATCTATTATATCCTCAGTTTTCATTTTTGAAAATTCTTCTTTACTATAACCCAATCTTTTAGGTGCATTATCATTTACATCTAAAAACCGTCCAGGTAAGCCATTTTCTCCAAGTTCAACCAGTGTAATCATATCATTGGCTTTATTGAATATCTCTCGGAATTTTTCTTCACTCTCACTAAGCGATTCATAAGCATCTTTAATTTCCCTATTCCGATCCTCAACTTTAATTTCTAAATTATCATGTGATTTTTTTAATTCTTCTTCCAGATGTTTATGTTCAGTAATATCTGTAAAAAATGCTATAAATTGTTTTTTTCGAGGTGAAAAAGCGGCCACTTCATAATATTTACCTAAAGAAGGTACTGGATATTGGAATTTAGCTGATTCACCAGTTAAAGCTACTTTTCCATATATTTGGATTATTTCAGCAACTTCCTCAGGGACAAGAATATCTGTAACCTTTTTATTTAAAACCTCTTCCCTTTTAAGGCCGGTTAAATTCTCAAATGTTTTATTAACCTTTAAATACATAAAATCAACTGGATTATTTTCATCGTCGATTAAAATTTTGCATAAGGCAAAACCCATGAGGGGATTATTAAAAAACTGTTTATAATGTTTTTTACTCTCCATAAGCTTTTTTTCTGCTTCTATTTGCTTTGTTATATCTAGAAATATACAATGAGTCCTCTGAAAATTACCATGTTTATCAAGACTTATTTTACCATTAAAATCTGTATTTATAATAGAACCATTTTTGTGTTTCATTTCAAATTTTATATTGCAAATTTCTCCCTTTGCTTTAAACTTTGGAAAATTTTCCATAAATTTTTCAATAGTATTAGTGTTTAAGAAATCACCAAACCATTTTCCAATAACTTCATCTCTTGAGTATCCAAGAGTATCAAGCCATGCTTGATTAACTTCTGTGATAAATCCTGATTCATTTAAAGATTGATATGGCAAGGGGGCATCTTGATACATCAATTGAAACTTTTCTTCACTTTCTTTTAATTTTTTATCAAGTTCATGCTTATAAAGGGCCGTTTCTATAGTATTTATGATTCCTTCATGACTAAAAGGTTTGGTGAGAAATCCATAAGGTTCCGTTAATTTAGCTCTTTTTAAGGTTTTTTTATCAGAAAAAGCGGTTAAATATATAATTGGAATATCCAAAAAATTCATTATTTTACTTGCAGTTTCAATACCATCTATTTCTCCTTTAAGAACTATATCCATTAGTATCAAGTCTGGTTTAAGCTCTTCTGCTTTTTGAATAGCTTCTTTTCCTTCAAAAGCTATTGAAACTACTTCAAAATCCATACTTTCCAATGTATTTTTAATATCTATTGCTGTAATAGCTTCATCTTCAACTATCAAAATTTTAGTAGACATAATTCATTATAATCTTTTTGTTATCACAGAATTTATAATTTAATTAAATAAATTGCTATTTAATTTTTTTCATACATTTAAAAATGATTCGCCATACGCTGCTATAACGAAAATAAATGCAATTCTAAATACTTAAAAAATATTTTTATTACAAATTATTGGCATATAAATGCCAAACTACATGTGTAATGGAGATAAAGGAGGGATAAAATAGTTATAGTGTAACTGAATTTGAGTATATACATTCAAATGAGTCAATTAAATTTTCTTATGAAATAGGTTTAAACAATGATATAAACAGGATTTGTCATCTATTATACAATTGTTCGATTTAAAGATGTTTTATTGGGAAGGGGAATAGTTATAAAAGAATCTATAATTAAATACTCCGAATAATATTTAAAAAGTCCTAAAAAATTCCTAATTGTAATCCTGAGAAAAATACATTGTTCAGTTAAAGTTTATTTTTGAAAACGGATTTTCATGATTACTTAAATAAAAACCTTTATATATGCATAATCATGATAGATAAATAATTATAATTATAAATAATTAACAAATATTTAGGTGATCCTATGCTTACCTCTGTGCAGAAGGAAATACTGCAAAGTTTAATAAATCTATACCGAAATTCAAAGGGCAAATCCATTAAGGGAGAGGAAATTGCCGGCATGATGAACCGCAATCCTGGGACAATAAGAAACCAGATGCAATCATTAAGAAGTTTAGGACTTGTTAAAGGTGTCCCCGGGCCAAGAGGCGGGTATAAGCCGACGATAGAAGCATATCACACCCTGAATATAAGTTCAACCGATAAAGAAGCTCTTGTACCTATATTTAAAGATGGGGAAGAGGTAAAAGAATTAAATGTGGCCAGAATAGAATTCACAAGTATTCCTCATCCAGGGGAGTGCGAAGCAGCGATTAAAGTCGTTGGTAATATAAAACAGCTAGATCTTGGAGATAAGATAAGGGTGGGCCCCACACCTGTAAATAAACTGGTAGTAAACGGTATGGTGGTTGGAAGAGATGATATGGATAATCTTTTACTGCTGGATACCACAAGCATAAGGAGTATTCCACATAAAACAGTGACTGACGTTGCAAGCCATGACCTAATAACTTTAAAGCCCAATATGGATATAAAAGAAGCTGCTAACATTTTATCAAAAAAAGAAATTGAAGGCGCACCAGTAATTCAAGATCACAAAGTTATGGGTATTTTAACCCAAAGCGATATAACTAAAGCCATTTCTCAGGGCAATGAAAACCTTAAGGTGATGGAAATAATGTCCAGGCATATAATAACAGTGAAAGAAGAATTAATGATATCTGAAGCCATTGAAATCATGAACAGAAAACATGTCGGCCGTCTCATAGTTGTGGATGACAGTAAAGTTCCTGTTGGAATTGTTACCAGAACAGATCTTTTAGATAAAATCGCTGGTTTAAAATAGCTGAATATATTAATATTATTTTAATTAATTACCTTTTATTTTTGAATTAAAAACTTTAAATCAGGTTGTGTAAGGCTGAAAATTCAACATATGGATATTAAAGACCAGATGAGCGTTCTGGACTTAATAAAAGAAATGAAAAAATCGGGAGTTCTCGGTGCTGGGAGATTAGCCAGAGCTACCCAGTTGTTTGCAGATTCAATTGGAAATAACAATGTTACTGTCTTTTTAAGTGCTGCAGGGCCTCTTGTACCTGGTGGACTAAGAAAGATTATTGCAGATTTAATAAATGATGGCTATGTAGATGTTTTAATTACAAGTGGAGCTAATATCACCCACGATTTGGTTGAATCATTTGGTGGAAGTCATTACAGTGGAATTCATGCTGATGATGAAGAATTATGCCAGCAGGGCATGGGTAGAATTGGTGATTTATATACAAAATCTGAGGATTTTGAAGTATTTGAATCCAGAATTAATAAAATCATGAGCAAAATTGCAGATAAAAAGAAAATCATTTCTATAAGGGAATTTTTAACTGAAATCGGTAATAATATCGATGATGAGAATTCTATACTCAAAATAGCTGCCCAGAAAGGCGTTCCAATTTATGCACCAGGATTAATTGACAGTATGCTTGGTCTGCAGCTCTGGATGTTTACCCAGGATAGAGAGTTCCATATTGATGCTGTTGCAGACATGCATGAACTCTCTGATATTGTTTTTGAATCAAAAAAAGTTGCAGCAGTTCTTCTTGGTGGTGGATTGCCCAAACATTATGCTTTAGCATCAAATCTTCTTAAGGGAGGCGTTGATGCTGCTATTCAGATTACAATGGACCGGAGCGAAACAGGGAGTTTAAGTGGTGCCCCCCTGGAGGAAGCCAAATCATGGGCAAAGGCAAAAGCTGGCTCAAATCTTGTAACTGTTGTTGGAGACGTTACAATTATTTTTCCATTGATGGTTGCTGGAGCAAGGGAAATTATAAATAAAGAAAAATAAAAACATTTGATATATTTTTAAAATAACTGAATTTTTTTGGAGAATTAACGTGTTAGAAATACTGCTTTATCCATTATCAGGATTTTTAATGAAAATATCCGACGATATGCACGATAAAAAGAACAATAGGAAGCTTGGAATACTTGCAGGAATTTTATGCGGGATAATGCTGGGTTTCTTGGTCGTAATTAATGTAGATGCAGCTTATATTTTCTTTGCAGTTTTCATTGGAACTTTCTTTGCCAAAAAAATCAACTGTATCAATCATATTGTTACGGCGCTTATATTCCTGGCCATTATATCTATTCTGGGCTTTCCAGCAATTGGATTAGGAACACTGTTAATATGTACTCTTGCCGCCTATATTGATGAGATTGGAAATGATAACAAAAATATCTACAAAAAAAGCAGATTTTTAGAATTATTTTTCGAGTACAGATTTGCACTTAAAACTACAATCTTCGTTTTAGCAATCTGTGGAGTTATAAGCAGCTTTTATCCATCTTTCATCCTTTATGGAATTCATTTCATGGCAGTTCAAACATTTCTATTGTTCCTTACCTTTGAACTTGCCTATGAAATTGCTGGAATTAAATTCGATTCTATCTACGAAAGATTTTTCAGCAAATATAAAAATCCTGAATAGTTTTAAAATTTAATTCTATTAATTATGTCCTTAACTGCCTCTTCAGGGTCATGTGCAAGGTAAATCGATCTCCCAACTATTAAAGCATCGGCGAATTTTAACGTTTCTTTAGGATCTCCTCCCTGAACTCCAACTCCTGGAGAAATAAGGAATGATTTTTTACCTATGATGTTTCTGATCTTTTCAAGCCTGTCCAGTTTAGTTGAGGGGCCGACGTATTTATTTATACCCAATTTGACCCCCATTTCAGCAATTTCTTCTGTATGCTTCCGGATAAACATTGAAGCACCCGGATGAGACATTTCAGTTAAAAGGAAGATTTGTTTACGGTATATTCTGGCTGAATCCATGCATGCTTTTACACTGTCTTCACCAACAAAACCATGAACTATTAATGCATCTGCTCCTGTTTCAAAGGTGAGATTGGCTATTTTTTCATTGGTTTCTGGTATATCTGCAACTTTAAAGTCAGCAATTATTTTGCAGTTGAAATTCTCTTTAATAAAGGCTATTGACTCTAGCCCTTCGCTTAAAACAAGAGGATAACCAATTTTAATGGTATTTATGTAATCTGAAACTTTTTCAACTATTCCAATAGCATCATCCATATTTAAAACATCGAGTGCAAGAATTATGTTATTTTCAACTTCCATGTGCTTAATTGGTAAGACCAGTTTAAATGATTTTCCTATTGAGTTAATAAGTTGGATAAGTCGGTAAAATCAGGCTCAATAACCAAAACTTTTGAGTGGATCAGATTCATAGATCATTCTAATAAAGATTTTACGAGATTTTAATTCTCTCTTACCTTCTAATATTTGTCTCCATTGCCATCTTTAGATATTCCAAAACATATTGCAGAATGTTTTCTAGTAAAACAAGGATTGTAACAAAATGACAGAATACAAAATACTCTGGAAAGATGTTGATAAAAAGATAGTAATATATAGGACATTAGGACAAAAATAATATTGTAGAGAGATAGAAATGACTCTTAAAAAGATTAAAGACGAAGAAAAATATTATGATAGGTTTGGAGATGTGTTTGCAGAGCCAGAGGTAATTTATGATCCCCCTAAAGATGAAAAGAAGAAAGGTAAACCTTCTTTCCCTTAATTCTTCAATTTTATTTTAAATTCTTTTAAATCAATTATTCTAATTTCTATTCAATATTTAAGTTATTTTTGGAGTTATTAAGTTGATTATTAAAGACAAAATTAAAATTGGGACAAAAACGTTTCATATTGAATTTGTTGAAAACCTTATCAACGATGGCGACGAACTATACGGAGAGTGTAGCTGGGGCAAAGGTCGGATCCGTATAAATAGTTCTTATCCTGAGGAACATCAGGAATTAGCACTTTTGCATGAATTACAGCACCTAATATTTGACGCATTAGGTTATAGAAGTGGATTGCAGAATGTTTTCTAGTAAAATAAGGATTGTAACTCTAAATAAACCTCCATAGTTCTGTTGTCCCTTAGATTGCAGAAGGTTTTCTAGTAAAATACGGATTGTAACTCTGTGAAGGTCTACCAGTGGTTTTCTGGGTCTCTAAGAAGTTGCAGAATGTTTTCTAGTAAAATAAGGACTGTAAATGATTCATATCCTACCCATTCCAACCAAGAGTTTTCATTAATTGTTCACCAAGTAAATCCCTTAAACTATTCACACAACCATTATTTTTAGATTCAGATAATGGAGTACATTGTTCAAGTGCTGATTCTCCTGAAAGCAATTTCATTGCAAATGCCAAACATGTAACTTCTCCACATTCTTCACAATTTGTCTTTGGTAAACAATTATAAATGGCGAGAGGCCCAATTTTTGATAATTTTTGAGACAGATCTTCCCCTACAGGACCACCATCTTTAGATTCCAAGTAAGATTCATTGATTTTTTCCATAATTCCACTTATTATTTCGATTGCTTCCTCTTGATCCCTTGTATTGTTCATAGTTACTTTACCATCAGGATAAAATGTAATTACCCTATCAAAATCTGAAAGTGTAAGGATATTTTTACGTGGAATTAAACTAATTTTTCCCGGAGAATATTTAGAAGCTAAAATCGGTATTACATCTCCTTCTAATTTTGAATCAAGCTGCATTGTAAGCCTGATTCTGCCTTTAGTTGCAATACAAGGCAAAATCTTTTTAATTGAAACACCATTTACGAGTGCCCCATCTTTAAAAATATCGTACTTAATTTCGTCCATTTCCATTAAAATTCCTCCTAAACCCTAATCACTTTACTTTTAGAACTTATTACATCAAGAAGTGACTTATCTTCAATCATTTCCACTATTTCAATTAAATCATGATCATCTAAACCACGCTGAATTAAAGAATCCACATGAGCAAATATTTTACCTTCTGGAAACACAGAATACATCAATTCCCCAATACTGGGATAATTTATAGACTCTTCTGAATTCTGACAAGTTAGGGCAGCATAAACACCATCATCCATTAAAAGAACGTCAACATTGAAACCTTTATCTAAACATGCTATTGCAATATATAAGCCACCTAAAGCATTTTCGCGACCATAAGGGGCTTTATCTATAATTACTAATACCGATTTCATGTTCAACCCCCTAAAGTGATGACTTTATCTGTTTTTTCCATCCATTCTGCCAGATCATAAACACTGGTTATCCCAACGCCTTCTATGTAACTTGATTCGTCAATATGCCCCCTTGCAGCAGCACATCTTATGCATACTTTTATTTCACAGCCATTTTCTATCAAATCTTCAAAAAGCACTGAACTAACAGGAAGTGCACGTGGGGCCTGATTTTTTACAGGTATGTTCGCTCCATCCATGTATAAAAATATTTTAACATTATAATCATTTTTTAAGGCGCTTCTTGCTAGTTTATAACCTATATCTGCATATTCTGAAACATAAGGGCCGTCTAATAATACAATAATTAATGTATCATTATATGTTTCTGTGTTTTCTGATAACATGGTTTAATTTACCCTTTTCGCAGCTAAAGCATAATTCGGTGTTTCGACTAGTTTTAAAGAATTTACCACATTACATATCACTGTTTTTAATATTGTCTCTTTCTTTTCAATTATGCCCATCTGACAGGGGCATCCTTTGCCACTTGTCATGCTTTTAATTTTTGCTTCGAACCCTTTTTCATCTTTATTCATGTTAATTCACCTTTAAATTGTATGTTGATTACTTTTAGAAACTTAAAACTTGATCAAAATTATCCATTATGTCTATTACCATTTGATCATAGTGAGAGAATTGTATAATTCCATTTATTAGATTTTCAATTGATATTCCTCTTGCTTTAAGGTCATCGCTATTTGCATAAATTTTCGAATCATTAAGAAGATTTTTTATCTTATCAAAGGCCATATTGTCTTTTCTAGCGCAGTAAACACCGTTCCCCACAAGATAAATTGAAAGCTGATTTTTATTTTGATACAGTTCAACAAACTTTAAAAAGGAATTAAAGCCTTTTTCTGATGGTGTTTTTGTTAAAATATATCCAATGTGCATATTTATCCTCTAAAATAGTTGAATTTCATTTTTTATGTTTTTTTATGAATTCTTTTATGTCTTGAGATTCTATTAATGTCCTATTTTCGAGTATTTTTTCTATGGGCCAGTTCCACCATTCTATTTTTTTTAATTCAGTTATTTCTGCTTCTTTGAACCGATATTTGATGTGTTTAGCGGGGTTACCTGCTACAACTTCATAATCTTCTACGTTTTTGGTTACAACTGAATTTGCGCCTATTATAGCGCCATTACCTATGGTTACTCCGGACATTATTGTTGTATTTATACCAATCCAAGCGTCGTTACCAATTGTTACATCGCCTTTAGAGCTTATAAGATTTTTTTCTGCATATTTTTTAAAACGTGACTGAAACGAACCTGTTTTTTGACCGTCAAATGCAAATGTACTTACCCAATCAGCTCTGTACGCAGAACTAAGGATTATTGTTAATCCAGCCCCAATTGTACAAAATTTACCGATTTTAACGTTATATTTATCACTAACAGAATATACATTTATATATCTAAAATCATAACCTCCTAAATCAACGTGACTATCTAAAAATTTGTTGTAATATCTAAAATTAAGATAATTACGGAAAAATCCATATAAGGGTATACGCTGTAAAGTTGAATTATCAACCAAAAATTTTATTATATTTTCAGATTTTAACATTAATCCCACTATTTAACCTTATTTAAATAATATCCATTAATCACTTATTTTTTTGATTTTTCATGGCATTCTGAACCGATGTAAATATCTTTATCTGTTTTGAGGACTTTATGATGAATTTTACTTATGGCAATTTTCACCGCTTCTTTTTGTATCTATTATGTTAAAAATACTGCATTTGCATCGTTTCTTCCTATCCTTTTTTACTGCTTTTTCAAATTCCTTTTCATGCTCTGGTGTTATTGGCATCCATATCCACAACCTTATTTTCAAAGTTTAACATGAAATTCCCTACTGATGGATATTTTTAGCTTTTTTCTTGCATTCTGGACAGATATAAACATCTTCATCAGTTTTAAATATTTTATCACAAACTTCACATATTGCCTCTTTTGAACTTTCCTTATGTGGAGTTATGCTTAAGCTGCATGAAGATCCACCAACACTACGTTTAATTCCTTTGGCCATTTAAATACCATAACAATTAGTCAATGAGATTTAGTCATGTTTTTTATGGAATGATTTCATAGAGCCTTTAAAGAATTTTTGAAAGTTAAAATTTCCTTTTTTCATTCTGTCATACATTTTTAACATCATTTCTTCATTAGGCATTTCCTTCATCATTTCTGTGTTTTGCATCATTTTGGAGTTATCCATATTTCTCATCATTTCCTGACACATTTCTTTTATCTTTGAATCCATTCTTTCACCTCTTAAGATTATTAAATAAAAAAATGATGTTTAGCAGCAACCTCCCCCACCTAATCTAAAACCCAATCTACCTAGAAATGGTGTATATCCTTTATTAATAAGTTCTGACTGGCTTGCTAATGCATAAATTCCTACTTTTCCAGATGAAAGTAATTCTATGAATTTTATAGAATTAACATCTTTTAATAATCCAGCCATGTCTTTTGTATCCATACCAAACATTAAATCAGCTACAGGGCGTTCCAATTCCTCTGGAGCTTTTACACTAACCTTTAAGCCATTATCTTCTTTTTTTAGAAGAATTATCTGTTCTTCATTTTCTGTCATTGTCATTGCAACAGTAGCGCCATTAACCAATCCACTAAATAAAGAAGAATTTTCTTCAGCCCAGTTATTCCATAATTCAACGTCAAAGTTTTTTCTCTGTTTCTCTTTTAATTTGGCATTTATTTTGTCGAATTTGTTTTTAACGTCTTCATAACCTTTTTCATTGAAGGGGCAAGCTTCTATACAGTATGTGCAGCCTTGACTGCATCCTATACAAAGTTCTTGTTTAAATTTAACCTCTGGTTCTCCGCAGCAAGTTTCCTCTTCTATCAATGCTTTTTCAGGGCAGGCTTTAATACATTTACCGCATCTTTTGCAGTATTCTGGTATCCATACATGCTCATTTTCATTTTTTACTGGTAAATTTGCTATGCTCACAAATATGGCTGATATTTTCTGTCCTGGACCAGATTCGGGAGTTATTAAGAGGCCATTTTTTCCTATAAATCCGATACCTGTTTTTTGTGCAAGTGGAGAGAAATTCACTAAACCACCGTAAGGATGGGCAACCTCAGTTGCGTAACCTTTTTCTCTAAGATAATCAGAAAGTTTGTAGGTTAAAGTACCTAATTTTGCATAATGTGCATCATTTAATTCTTGTGTTTTGTTCCCTGGAGCTGTTTCGAGAAGTTCTTTACTCATTTCCATGGTCAAAACAATGGCATTCGGATACTGGATGAATTTATCTTGAATCAGTAGTTCTGGAGTAAGTTGAGTGTATCCTATAGCTTTTATACCGATTGAATGGGCATAATCTTCAAATTCCTTAATAAATTTTTCATTCGCTATGAATTCTGGCTTAGCTGGATTATTTATAGTTGATTCATCTGGATGTTCAGCTCCACATCCGCACCCTTCTTCTTGAATATTTGAATTATCTTTAATTGGCTCTTCTTCATATTCTGCATCTCCGCAGCATCCTTTTTTATTGTTTTCCATATTTTTTACCTCCTATAACTTGAGTTTTTTTATTTAATCTTCGTTTGTAACTTTTTTGATTTTATTAATCTGAACAGCCTTTTATACCAGTATCTTTTCCCTTTAAAAGTGAGAGCGCTCCTTTTGATCGTGAACGTGGTATTGCTTTTTTACTAAGATATTTCAGATGTTCTATAATTTTAGGAAGTGATGATACTGGAAATCCCAGCATGGCTTCATTTTCACCTAAATCAGTGGCATCTCTGCAGCCATAACATCCAAAAACAAAGTTCAAGCGTTGACTGAGGAATGGAATGATCGAGATATCAACGCAAGTAGCCTGTAATATGGCCGTAGAACTTTGTATTCTTTCCCCACCCACAGCATGTAGATATGCAAGAGCAATCCACATGAGTTTTTCAGGATCATCTTCTAAAATTACAATATCAGGAATATATTCTGCTTTTTCTAATGGATAAATGTGTAAAGATTGGAATTGGCCAGATTCAAGTCTTGGCATGCCTTTAAACATTTCCTTTCCAACTTCAGGATCTGATACTATACCAAAACCTATAAGACCTTTTCCGGACTCAAGTTTTTCAGGTAAAAGGCGGAATCCAAATGCTGAAGCAGCAGCAGGACATGAAATTTCCTCACCAGTTAAAATAACGTTTTCACCTTTTCGAGCTTTCATTAAAGCCTGGCAGTATCTGTGTTTTTCAAGAATTTCTGCATCTACTGGTGCTTTTTCACCTTTTTTTAGAAATCTAACTCCTATTGGAGAGCTATGAAGTTCTAAAATTGATATGATTTCTTGGCCTATTTTCTGGACTTCTTTTATTGTCATAATATGTTATCCTTCATTAAAATTTCTCTAATAAAACATTATCTAAAAATTTCCCGATTTCAGGTCTTATAAGTGTATAATAATTCCAAACTCCTTTTTTACGTGGTTTTATCAATCCTGCATTTTTTAAGATGATTAAATGATGAGATAACGTTGATTGAGGTTTTTCAAGTAGACTCATCATTTCACAAACACATAGATCATTATTACGTAATGAACACAGGATTTGAATTCTTGTAGGGTCTGAAAGAGCTTTAAGTATACTTGCTGTTTCATATAAAGCATCTTCATCGACATTTTCTGGCAATGCTTTGTTTAATTCTTTTTTATTCTCTATATCGGGATTACATCCATCTTCAATAACATGTTTTTTCATAAAAATCACTTTCTTATTCCATGTATCAGTATATTCAAATATATAAATATGTTGATTTATCAATAATCAATTCATCCAAATATAATTAAAATATCGCTATTATCCACCTAAATCCAAAAATATAAAAATAAAATTAATGAACGGTCAAAACAGGACATTTAGCATCTCTTACTACTTTCTCAGCTACGCTTCCCAGTATAAATCGTTCTAAACGGTGTTTTCCTGACCCTCCAATAACTATAATGTTCATATTCTCTTCTTCTGAAGTTTTTAGTATTTGTTCTGCTGCAGAGCCTTCTTCCATCAGGAAAATTTTTTTTTATTTCTTTTTTAAAACTCTGTTCTTTTTCAATTTCTTTAAAAACTTTTGAAATATTATCTAAAGCTAATTCACCTTCTTTTTTTAAAATATAGATGGTTACACCAGAGTTTGGTCAGTTTCCAGAACAGTTAAAACATAAATCCTGGAATCATATTTATTTATCCTTATTATAGCATGTTTTGCAGCATTTTCAACTTGAACCATCAGTTTACTGGTTAACTGTCTTTCAGCCATGATAAGTCATCTCTTACTTCTTAAATCTTATGATGATTATTTTATTTAGTTTTAGTCCGTTTTCAAAAAATTATGGTAGTGCTCTGATTTACGGATTATTTTTACTTTTTTCACATTTCCAGCATAAATCCGCATCTCTATTTGTCTTAAAGGTTTTTCCACACTTCCTACATGTAACTGTTTTAAGTGATGACTTTTTCTTTTCTAAAGTCCCTGTCTGGCATGCGCATGTACTTCCACTATACATGCTTTTAATCTTTGCTTCAAAGCCTTTTTCTTCTTCTGACATATGAATTCCTATTCTCATTTAATAAAAAATTGGAAATTTATCTGTTGTCAAACAAATCTCCAGATATTTTTTCAAGCATGTCTAATCCTTTTATTTCTTTTTCAAAAAGGGGCATCTCAATTATAGCTGCATTTTTAAACTTCTCTTTCATGTTTTCAATATATCTAAGCTGCATATTTCTTCTTTTTTGGAAGAATGGAGACTTTGCTTGCTCTGGAGGTATTAGAAGGTTAGCAACGATCATTTGTGTGGTTATGCCAATAGTTTCAAGCTCTTTAGAGGCCCTGTATGCCTCCATTATAGGTGTGTTTTCAGGATACATTACAAATGTAAAAGTTGTAGAATCTTTATCCCTCATCATTTCCATTATTTGATCAAATTTTTCTTTTTCTTTCCTATCTTCCTCAGTTATTGATGAAGATAATCCTGTTTTAAGTTGTATTTGTTTACTCCAATCCATAGGTAATTCTAAAAGTCTTAGGGTATGGCCTGTAGGTGCTGTGTCAAAAACAATGACTTGGTATTCCTTATGTATTGCATGATCTATAAATTTCATAAATGCCGCCATTTCTTCAGTACAGGGGGAGTTAAGCTCTTCTTCCATGGCTTTTACGGTGTTTTCATCAAATTTACACTCTGCGTCGCTTAATATTTTCTTTTTATATTCCTCTGTGGCTTTTTTCTGGTCAATTTTAACTGCATATAAATTTTCAGTTCCTTCTATTGGAGTAACTTCATCCCCTACTGGTTTATCAAGCACTGTTCCAATATGAGCAGCGGGGTCTGTGGTCATTAGTAATGTTCTATATCCTCTTTGAGCTGATGTTACAGCAATAATACATGCAACAGAGGTTTTACCAACACCACCCTTGCCTGAAACGAATATATTTTTATTTGATTCGTCGGAAGGATAAATTAAATCAGCAGTATTTGGTCTATGATATTTATCTTCCATTATTTCAGGCGTTTCTTCAGGTGATATCTCTTTTTGGACTTTTTGATTTTCAAAAAGAATTTTGGCACTCATTCTAAACTTTTCAACTCCTTTAAGCTCATCATCGAAAAGTTCCATAGTCTGAATTGGTATTTTGGAAAAAGTTTTTTTAATTTTATCGAACTGCTTCATTTGAGCAGTATATTTGGCTTTAAAGAAGGGATTATCAGTTTCACCTTCAGGTATAAATCCATTTACTATAAGTCTGGTGGTTTTTATTCCGATTGTATTTAGTTCATTTGAAGATCGTACCGTTTCTTCTAATGAAGTTTCTTCGGGTTGCGTTACAAATATAAAGTCAGTTTGATTAGGATCTCTTAATCTAGAAACAGCTCGATCATATTTATCTTTGCTTTCCTGAATAAGAGTTACAGGTCCAAGACATGTTTGACCACTCCCTTTAGCACTTTCTTCTATATGCCTACTCCAGTCCACAGGTAACTCTAAAAGCCGGATAGTATGCCCTGTAGGGGCTGTATCAAATATTATGATTTCATAATCTTCTTCTTCCATAAAATCAATAAATTTATCGAATGCCGCCATTTCAGAAGTGCATGGTCCACTTAATTGTTCTTCAGCAACTTTTAACATCTCTTCATCGAACAGATCCCTCATAGGCGCAAGTGATCTTTCTTTGTACTCATTAGTTGCTTTATCTGGATCAATTTCCATGGCAAATAAGTTATCTATTCCCTCTATTTTAGTTACTACGTGCCCTATTTCCTGTTCAAACACGTCAGATAGATTTGCCGCAGGATCAGTTGTTACAATTAAGGTATTTTTACCTTGATCAGCATAATATACTCCAGTAGTACATGCCATGGAAGTTTTACCTACTCCTCCTTTCCCCGAAAAGAAGATGTATTTAATGTTCATAGAGCTATTCCTCCAACTTTTTCTCTATTTCTTCTAGATCAGGATATTCATGGGTTTTAATTACTTTTCCATTGATGGCTGTTATGGGGAGCACATTTTTGTCATTTTCCATAATAATTTTATATACTTGTTCATTTTCTTTGAATTTTGATGGTTGCTGGGTAATCATGTACCTTTGAATATCAATTTCAGAGTGTTTTTTCTCTAAAATTTTTATATTTTCATTTAGTTTTACTATCCTTTCATCAGGATTAGGGCCGCAAAGTCCTGTTGGGCAGCACATTGGTGCTTCAAAAAATTCTAGTTTCATTCTATCACATCCCTTAATTAAAATATAGTATGATTTATATTAAATAATTTATTACAATATTTTTATCTAAAAATATCCATAAATATTAGGGATTTGAAAAAATACATAATAGTGCCCAAACTCCTTGTTTACATCATAAGTAACCCTACATTTCTTCATTTTAATCACGATATTTATATATTCAAATATACCAATATATTTGCCAATGAAATGTTATTCATGTGTTAAAATACAATTTATTTTGTGAAATAACGTTTCTGGAAATACAAAGCCACATTTACAAGGCTTATAAGTACTGGAACTTCTATTAACGGTCCAATTACTGCAGCAAATGCAACACCAGATCCTATTCCAAAAACTCCTACGGCAACAGCAATTGCAAGCTCAAAGTTGTTACTTGCTGCTGTAAATGATAATGCAGTTGTTTTTGAATAATCCACTTTCAATCTGTGTCCCATATAGAATGACACGAAGAACATAATCACAAAGTAGATTAGGAGGGGTATAGCAATAATTAAAACATCATATGGGATCATAACTATTGTTTTTCCCTGTATGCTGAACATTACCACAATTGTGAATAGTAAGGCTATAAGTGTAATTGGGCTAATTCTAGGAATAAACTTGTTATGGTACCATTCCTTACTCTTCAACCTTATCAAAGTGAATCTTGTTATTATACCTGCTATAAATGGAATTCCAAGATAAATAAATACACTTTCTGCTATTTGAAGTATAGTAATATCTACAACACTTCCTTGAATACCAAATAATGGAGGTAAGACAGTAATAAACACCCATGCATATACACTGTAAAATAAAACCTGAAAAATACTGTTAAAAGCTACAAGTCCCGCAGCATACTCAGTATCTCCTCTTGCAAGTTCATTCCAAACTATTACCATTGCAATACATCTTGCTATTCCAATTAAAATTAAACCGACCATATATTCAGGATAACCCGCTAAGAATATAATTGCTAAAACAAACATTAATATGGGACCTATTATCCAGTTTTGGAATAAAGACAATCCTAATACTTTGGTATTCCTGAACACTTGCCCTAATTCTTCATATTTAACTTTAGCAAGTGGAGGATACATCATTAAAATTAATCCAATGGCAATGAGAATATTCGTAGTTCCAACTTGAAAATTATTAATAAATGATTCTACTCCCGGTATAAAATACCCTAAAGAAACTCCCAGAGCCATTGCAAGGAAAATCCATAGTGTTAAATATTTATCAAGGAAACTAAGCTGTGTTGCATCACACATTTGTCCTGTAACTTCATCAGTAGTACTTTTTTTCATTGTTTATCTCACTCATTTTTTAGATAAACTCTCTAAAAGACTAATAATATCCTGATTTGCTAGTTTATAATGTATCCAAACTCTTTCTTTGCGCCATTTTAGCAATCCTGCATTTTTTAAAATGTTAAGATGATGGGATACTGTTGGTTGGGGCTTTTCTAATACTGAAATGATCTCACAAGCACATAATTCACCCGCTTGAAGTAAATATAATATTTTAAGTCTTGTAGGATCAGAAAATGCTTTTAATATCTCTGCATGTTCATATAAAATTTCATCTGAAGGGATTTTACTGACAACATCTTTAAGTGCATTAAGTTGATCAGCAGTAGGTCCGCATTTATCATCTTTTTCACATGGTTTCATAGTGTATTGTAAATTAATTATTATATTTAAATATTTGGATATACGAATATTATTTATTTGAGGTTGAATAAATGAATACTAAAAAATCAAAAGAAAGAATATTATTTATCTGCACTAATAATTCTGCAAGGTCTCAAATGGCAGAAGGTTATCTTAATCATGCTTATGGGGATTATTATGAAGTATACAGTGCAGGAACTGAACCAACAACAGTTAATCCTTACGCTATAAAAGTAATGAAAGAAATAGACATCGATATCTTTAGCCACAGTTCAAAAAGCATTAAAGAATTTGAAAGTATGGAATTTGATCATGTGATCACAGTTTGTGGAGGCGCAGATCAAGCATGTCCATTTTTCCTTGGAGGCAAAAAATACACTCATAAAGGTTTTAAAGATCCTGCATGTGTTAAAGGAGACGAAAAAGAAAAAATGAGAGTATTTAGAGAAGTTAGAGATGAAATTATAATGTGGATACTAACGAATTTAGAAAATAATCTTATTTAAAAACAGGTGAATACTATGTTAAAAGTTGTAATAGCTACAGATGGGCCATACGGTGAAAGAGCATTTGAAAACATTAAAAAAGAATTTGAAACAGAATTCATAGAATTAGAACAACCTACATCAATGTTTATAGATGAAATAGATATCCCTGAAGATGCATTAGCAAAAATTAAAGATGCAAATATCTTGATAACTTATACCCAACACCCTGATCTTACATTAGACCTTGTTGATATGGTTAATAAAGATGTAGATTATATAATTGTTGCTGCATGGAGAGGAGAAGGATTCAAAAACCAATTAGAAAGATATGAAAATGTGACTTGCCCTTATATAATGTGTGAATTAGAAGGAAATGGTAATGCAGTATTTGATGAATTTACATCTAAAATAGGGAAACCTAAAGTAAATATTAAACTTGAAGATGGTAAAATTGCAGATATTACTGTTGAACGGTCATCACCTTGTGGATCAACCACATTTGTAACAGATTATATACTGGATAAATATTCAAATAGTTCTGATTTAGATGAGATGGCTACTGAAGCAGGTCTTAAATTACAACATTATCCTTGTAGGGCAGCTAAAATGAGGCTCTTTTCAGATGAAGAGTGTAAAAAGGAAATGGCATCTGGTTTCCATAGGGATGCATTTGAAGAAGCCATGAAGTAGATGCTATCTACTTTTTTTAATTTATTTTAATTATCAAAAATCTGTTTACATGTTAAGCATCGATTAATCTGTTAAATGGAGTAAAAAAAATGAATTCATTAAAAGATATATTAAAAACTAAAGAAATTAATGAAAAACGACTAGAAAAAGAAGCTCCTGATCTCTATAACGGTTTTATGGATATGGCAAATCATTATTATAAAGAAGGAGCTTTGAATACAAAATATAAACAGTTAATGAGTGTTACAGCATCCGTAGCTACTAAATGTGTCCCTTGTATGTTTATTTCTGCAAGAAATGCTATTTCTGCAGGAGCTACAAGAGAAGAAGTTATTGAATCAGCAGCTATAGGTGTAAAGTTCGGTGGGGCAGCAGCATACACTATTGTTCGAAACAATCTTTTAAATTGCTTAGATGAGATAGAAGAAAGTCAATAGCTTGATGACATTATAGGCCATATATAGTTATATTTTAATGAAAAAATAATTAAAAATCTTACCTACTTGTTCAAACGTTCTTAAAGGAGAATTCTGCCTTGCTAAACAAAATAAAAAGTTTGATCCTCCAAGGTCATGCGACCCAAAATGAGCTTTTAAAAGTAATTAAAGAAGATGCCAAAAAGTTTAATTTTAACGATATCATGCGTTGCAGTCTAAAAATTCAACAAGAAGCAGAATGCATACATACCAGTTACAAGAAGGATTACATAAAAGCCGAGACCGAGTTAGTTATCCGTATCAGAGAGGTCAAAGATGATGATCAACATTATACATGCTATATCGATATGGAAGAATTAAAAGCTGCAATTGACCTTCTTGAAGAACAGGAAAAAATGAAAGAAGATATGGAAGAAGTAGACCCTGCTTTCCTCAGAATATATTCAATTATATCATTATATACTACCTTCATCAAAGATGAGCCCATCCATCAAGTAGGAACACCATTCCCTGGTGGTTTTCAGGTTAAACAGGAAAAAGATAGGTACACTTGTCCAGTGAAGAAGAATAATGAGGATAATCCTCTTGCTGTTTGTCCATTTTGTATTGCAGAACAAGATGAGGAAGTTTGATTATATGGGTAATGGATTAGATATCCAAAAGGCAAAAAATATCAAAGCTTTAGAATTGATGGAAAGATTATCTGCCAGTCCTGGCGGTCTTTCATCAGAAGAAGCGCGGAAACGGTATGAAGAATATGGCTACAATGAAATTATTGAAGAAAAAGTAAATCCCATAAAAAAATTTTTTAATTTCTTCTGGGGGCCAATTCCCTGGATGATTGAAATTGCCCTTCTTATATCCATTTTAATCCAGCACTGGGAAGAATTCGCAATTATACTGATTTTGCTATTAATAAATGGTGGTGTTGGATTTTATCAAGAATATAAAGCTGATAACGCTATTGACTTACTAAAAGAAAAATTATCATATCATGTACATGCTTTAAGAGATGGCAAGTGGGCTGAACTTCCATCAAGAGAGGCAGTTCCTGGAGATATAATAAAAGTACATTTAGGGGACATAATTCCTGCAGATATTAAACTTATTAAAGGAGACTATATCATTGTAGATGAATCAGCCTTAACTGGAGAATCATTACCCGTTGATAAAATTGTTGAAGATGTTGCGTATTCAGGGTCTGTTGTTCAAAAAGGTGAAATACTGGGGTTGGTTTTAGCAACTGGAATGAGTACCTATTTTGGTAAAGCTGCAGAACTCATAGCAGGAACTACACCAAAAAGTCATCTTGAAGAAGCAGTTATTAAAATAGGAAATTATCTCATTATTTTAGACGTTTTAATGGTTTCATTAATTTTTTTTGCAGGCTTATTCCGAAATGAAAGCTTTTTTGATATTTTAGGCTTTGCACTTGTACTGACCATTGCCTCCATACCTGTAGCACAACCGGCAGTGCTTTCTGTTACTATGACTGTTGGGGCTATGGCTCTTGCAAAAAAGAAAGCCATTGTAAGCAAATTAACGTCCATAGAGGAAATGGCAGGTATGGATGTTTTATTTTCAGACAAAACCGGGACTTTAACCAAAAATAAAATTGTTATTGCAAAGATAAAGCCTTATGGTGAATTCAATGAAGAAGATGTGTTATTTTATGCCGGTTTAGCTTCAGGATTTGAGGATATTGATCCAATTGATAAGGCAATACATGAAAAAATTAGCGAGTCAAAAACGTTATCTAATAAAATAGAAAAATATAAAACGCTTGAATTCAGTCCTTTTTGTCCATTATGCAAAAAATCAGTCGCAGAAATAGAATATAGTGGAGAATATAAATTTAAAGTATCAAAAGGAGCACCCCAAGTTATTTTATCACTTTTAAAATGTGATGAAAGTACTGAGAAAAATGTGTGTAAATGTGTGGATATCTTTGCAGAAAAAGGTTACAGAGCTTTAGGCGTAGCAAAAACAGATTTACAAGGTGAATGGGAACTTGTAGGTTTAATTACTCTCCATGATGCCCCAAGAAAAACTTCTAAAGACACCATTACTAAAGCTAAATCTCTTGGAATCGACGTTAAAATGGTTACTGGAGATCATAAAGCCATTGCCAAGCAAACTGCAAAAGATATTGGTTTAGGGACAAATATAGAGTTACCCTCATCATTTTTAGAAAAATCAGATGAAGAAGCAGAAAAGATTGTAGAGGAAGCCAGTGGATTTGCAGAAGTATTTCCAGAGCATAAATATAGGCTTGTTGAACTCTTGCAAAAAAGAGGGAAAATTGTAGGTATGACCGGAGATGGAGTTAACGATGCTCCAGCACTTAAAAAAGCAGATGCAGGAATTGCAGTAGCCAGTGCAGTTGATGCAGCAAAATCTGCAGCAGACATTGTATTTACAAAACCAGGACTTTCTATCATAATAGACGCCATAACAGAAAGCTATAAAATTTTTCATAGGATGAAAAGTTATACCATATTTAGGGTGGCCGAAACCATACGAATTCTGATATTTACGGCAATGATCATATTGATCTATGATTTTTATCCTGTAAATGCATTAATGCTAGTTTTAATAGCACTTTTAGATGATATTCCGGTAATGACAATTGCTTATGACAAAACTGAACAAGTAAATAGCCCCCAAAGATGGGATATGTATCAAGTATTAGGTATGTCAACTTTTCTGGGATTATTAGGAGTATTATCATCTCTAATCTTATTTTATATTGGAATAAATATTTTAAAATTAGATGGACCTGTGTTACAATCAATTATATTTTTAAAATTAGTAGTTGCAGGGCACCTTACCATGTTTGTAACTCGTAATTCTGGCCATTTTTGGTCAGTACGGCCAAGCGGTATCTTTTTCTGGTCTGTTATACTGACAGACATAATTGCAACTATATTCGTGCTATCCGGCGTATTATTAGCACCTATTGGATGGGAACTTGCTTTATTCGTATGGGCATTCTCATTAATTGCATTTTTGATAGAAGATTATCTTAAAATCTATTTTTCTAAAGTACTCGATTATATAGGTATAAAATATCTTAATAGAGATTAATTTTTATTCCTCGATATCGTTAGGAAGGTTAATATGGTTAAATAAACTGGAAATTATGTCAATTAGCAAGAATATTATATAAAGATGATATTCTTTAGGTTCTTTTTCAGTCATTTTTTCGACTTCTTTTCCAATTTCACGATATACACTAATTGCAGCTAATAATCTTGATGCGGTTTTATTTTTCTCATATTCCCATGGTTGAAAATCTACCATACTAATTGCATCTTCTAAAATATCTGCCCTACTTGCATTTGTCTTCCTAAAATTTTAGGATCACCTTCTTCAAGAATTTTAGGGTCACAAATGTTAATACACCCTCCTAGAGCTTCACCTATATCTTTAATATATTCTAAAAATAATTTTTCAATATTAGAGGAATATTTCATAAAATAAATATGTGTTTAATAAATTTATGTATATAAACTCAGTAAATTGACTAATTAAAACTACTTTATTAATATATCTTAAATAATATATTTTTATTATAAAGCAACAAAATAAGGTCTATCATATTAAAGTTAGGAAATAGCATTATAATTCCATTAGGGACAGATTTGAAGAGATGTCAAAAAATAGAACTATTTACAGTAGACAAACAAAGATTAGCTGATGGAATATTATCTTAATTCCTGATTCACTAAAGGAGATTATTTGATGTTAGGTAAAGTGAAAAGTTTGACCTTTCATGGTGAGACTACCAGAAATGAGCTTTTAGATGTACTTCGTGAAGACGCTGAAAATTTAAATTTTAATGATATTGTACGTTGCAGTCTTCGAATTCAAGAAGAAGCAGAATGCATACATACTAGTTACAAGAAGAATTACATAAAAGCTGAAACCGAATTAGTAATCCGTATTCGGGATGTTAAAAATGATAATTTGCAATACAGTGGTCATGTGGATATTGAGGAATTGAACACTGCTATTGACCTTCTTAAAGAACAGGAAAAAATGAAAGAAGATATGGAAGAAGTAGACCCTGCTTTCCTCAGAATATATTCAATTATATCATTATACACTACTTTTATTAAGGAAGAACCCATCCATCAAGTAGGAACACCATTCCCTGGAGGTTTTCAGGTCAAAAAGGAAAATAACAGGTACACTTGCCCTGTGAAAAAGAACAATGAAGATAATCCTCTTGCTGTTTGTCCATTTTGTATCGCAGAATAAGATGAAAATGTTTGATACTCATGAATTAGTTCAAATTTTATCTCAAATAGATCAAGTTTAGTTTACTTTTTTTCAAGTTAAATGGAAATATTTATATACCTTGCCAAATAACTTATTTTAAAGATAATTAACCCCAATGAAAAACTCTTAAATATTATAATAAGAATCATGTTAAAAATATGTCAATATTCAGTTTAAAAAGGAATAATTGAGGCATTTTATAAAAAGTAAAGGAGACTTTAATGTGCATATAATGGAAGGATTTTTACCATGGCAATGGTGTTTATTCTGGTATATTGTAGCGCTACCAGTTGTTGCATACGGAGTTATTCAAATAAAAAAGATTACTGACAAAAACCCCGAATCAAAGCCACTTTTAGCAGTTTCTGGTGCATTTATATTTGTTCTATCATCTTTAAAGATTCCATCAGTTACAGGAAGCTGTTCTCATCCTACTGGTACTGGATTAGGTGCAGTACTATTTGGACCTGCAGCTACAAGCGTTTTAGCAACAATTGTCCTACTTTTCCAGTCTTTACTTCTTGCACATGGTGGCATTACCACATTAGGTGCTAATATATTCTCAATGGGTATTGCTGGACCTTTTGCAGCATGGGGAATCTATAAAGTTGTTAAAAAATCAGGATTATCTACATCGATTGGAGTATTTTTCGCTGTATTTATAGGAGATCTCTTAACTTACATTGTTACTGCAACACAGTTATCACTGGCTTTCCCCATACCAACATTCACTGAATCTTTTGTTAAGTTCATGGTGATCTTTGCCTATACTCAGGTTCCTCTGGCCATTATTGAAGGTCTTTTAACAGTATTTATATTCTGGAACATTATGAAATTAAGACCTGACATATTAGAAGATTTAAAGGTCATAGTACCAAAAATAAAGGAAACTGCAAAGGAGTTGATTTAAAATGGTGGACAAAAAGTCGATCATTTTACTTTCCTTGGTTGCAATTATTGCAGTTATTCCTCTGGTTCTTTACAGTGGTATGGGGGAAGATGAAGGTTATTTCGGCGGCGCTGACGGTGCAGCGGGTGAAGCGATAGAAGAAACTGGTTATAAGCCATGGTTTAGCTCTATCTGGGAACCTCCCAGTGGTGAAATAGAAAGTCTGTTGTTTGCCTTACAGGCAGCTATTGGAGCTATTGTAATAGGTTATGTTTTTGGTTATTACCACGGACAGGCAAAAGAAAGGAAAAAAATTGAAAATGAGGCTAATAAAACTGCGAAAAATTCTAAATAAAATTACTAAACTGGTGATTTAATGTTTGAAAACACATTGGACAGTTATGCTCATTCTAACAACCTCAAAAATGTGAATATAAATTTTAAAGTTTTATTTGCATTTTTGACCATGTTAGTGAGCTTAATCTCTACATCACCAGTAATTCCATTACTTATAACTTTCTTAATGTCATTTTTAATTATTTTCAAAGCCAAGATTCCATGGAAATTTTATCTGAAATTTCTGACCATACCTTTCTTTTTTGGATTCTTAACATTCATTTTCATGGCATTTTTTTTCGGAACTGGTGCACCCCTATTTGAACCAGGAATATTCAATCTTGCAGTGACTGAGGATGGTTTTAATCTTGGATTTCTGGTTTTTAGTAGAATCATGGGGGGATTTTCCTGTCTTGCTTTTTTAGCCCTCACCACACCTATGAATGAAATGTTTTCCATTTTTGAAAATTTAAAAATGCCAAAAATAGTTATTGAAATTGCAATGCTAATGTACCGCTATATATTCCTGTTTTTAGAGGAAGCAGAGAATATGTACTACTCTCAAAAAACACGTATGGGTTATGGAAGTATCAAGAACACATTTAAATCATTAGGATTATTAGCAAGCAATCTTTTTATAAGAACATGGCTTAAAGGAGAACAGTCCTATATTGCAATGGAGTCACGATGCTATGATGGCTCCATTAAATCATTTAAAGCCCATGAAAAGATTAGCGTTAAAAATATAACGATATTATTGTTCTTTGAGTCATTTCTTTTGTTAGGTATATATTTAACATGGGGTTTTAAAATTATATAATAATTACTTCAATTATCTCAATTTAAATGTTCAATATACCTCTAAAATCTGTTTAAATTGAATTATAAGGCAAATTTGGATAAATTAACCAACAAAATTTAATTAATTTAGAATAAAGTGAAAAATAAGTTAAATATTACTTTGATATCCAGTAGCTGAAAACTATTAAAGATAGAAGTAAAAAATAAAGTTTAACTTATATTTAATTTATTAATTCAGGTGAGATCATGAATATTATAGAAACCAATAACATCACTTATCGCTATCCTGACGGCACTGAAGCCCTAAAAACTGTTAATTTTGAAGCAGAAGAAGGTAAGATTGTTGCTCTTCTTGGACCCAACGGTGCAGGCAAATCCACTTTATTTTTACATTTTAACGGTATTTTAAGACCTTATTCTGGTAATGTGCTGGTTGATAGGGAAGAAATAAAATACAATAAAAAAGATTTAATGAGGGTGAGGCAAAAAGTGGGAATAGTGTTTCAAAATCCCGATGATCAGCTTTTTGCTCCTACAGTGCTTGAAGATGTTGCTTTTGGTCCCATGAATTTAGGATTATCCAAAGAAGAAGTTGAAATGAGGGTTAAAGAAGCTCTTGAACGTGTGGGAATGGAAGGATTTGAAAAGAAACCTCCTCATCACTTAAGCGGGGGACAAAAAAAGCGTGTTGCCATTGCAGGGATACTGGCCATGAAACCAAAGATTATGGTTCTTGATGAGCCCACATCTGGTCTTGATCCTAAGGGAGCGTCCCAAATTCTAAAGTTGTTATATAATTTAAATAAGGAAGGTATGACTATAATTATTTCAACCCATGATGTGGATCTGGTACCTCTATATGCGTATAAAGTCTATATTATAAGTGAAGGGGAAATAATTAAAGAAGGAAATCCCCAGGAAGTATTTGAAGACGTAAAAACCATAAGAGATGCCAATTTAAGGCTACCACGAATTGCACATCTTATGGAAATACTGCAAAAAGAAGATGAACTCCCCTTTGATAGACCTTATCCATTAACCATAGGTGAAGCAAGAAGAAAGTTAAAGGATCATTTTAAAGATGTATAATTTACTGGTGATAAAATGAAAATAGGAATCTGTGATACAACATTTGCCCGAGTGGACATGGGTGCACATGCCATAGACGAAATCAAGCAGCATGTAGGGAACATTACGTTCATACGGCGCACAGTTCCAGGAATAAAAGATCTTCCTGTAGCATCAAAAAAATTGATCGAAGAAGAGGGATGTGAAATTGTAATGGCGCTTGGAATGCCTGGAGGCGAAGAAAAAGACAAAGTTTGTGCTCATGAAGCATCAACTGGACTTATTCAAGCCCAACTTATGACAAATACCCACATTCTGGAAGTATTTGTCCATGAAGATGAAGGTGAAAGCCCAAAAGACCTCAAACAGCTTGCAGAAAATCGAGCCAGAGAACATGCCCAGAATCTGGTTAAAATGCTCTTTAAACCTAAAGAGATGGAAAAAGAAGCTGGGAAAGGGATGAGAGAAGGACGCCCCGATGTAGGCCCTGTATAATCATTAAATTTTATAACGAAATTTATATCCAAATTTTTTTTTTTAATCTGCTTTTTAAAATTCAAATTATAAATAAGAAAAAATACAAATATTATAAACCTGATAAAAGAGATGATAATATGAAAGAAGAAGTATTTTTTTCAAAAGGAATGCCACACATTAAAAAAGACTATCCTGACCTATATGAAATAAGCGTGCATTTAAATGACACATGCTATACTGGTAAAGTGCTTGATTACAAGACTCAAAAGCTAATAGCTATAGCTGTAAATGCAGCAGCTTCTGATGACAGAGCAATACGAAAACAGATGTTAAGTGGAATGAAAGAGCTCGGAATTAAAAGAGATGAGATAATAGATGTTTTAAGAGTCGTTCTTTTAACTGCAGGAAAGCCAAAGTTTACAAAAGCAGTTGCAATACTGTATAAATTACTTGAAGATCCTGATCTTGCAAGCTGTATTTAAAAAATAACTTTCTTTAAATTATTTTAATGAGGAACCAACATGAACGATCTTCTTGAATTATTAAAAGGAAGAGATCTACGTTCAGGCGGCCATACAGATGATGTTGCAGCAGATGCTATCCAGAATACATGGAAAATCTTAGATGAAAAAAGCAAAATAACTGTTAAGGTAAGGTTGCTTGAAAATAGTAAAAGTGCTGCAGTTAGAAACAGGGTTTCCAGGGCATTAAATGTTCTGGAAAATGATGAACCTTTACCAAAGGGTTGGTCTAAGATAGAACGATAATCCATTTTTAATCAGTAAAAAAGTATAATAATTTTTTTTTTTGTGTGGCTTAAGAACTTAAACTTTTAAATTTAATAAAAAAAAGAAAAAATCATTTATAATCACGAAATATAGATGAACTTCATTAAGCACAACCTTTTTATATAGACTTCAACCAATAATGATCATCACTAAATTGGTGAAACTATCTTTTTTTTGAGACATAGTCTCATGGATGTGGCGAAAGCTGAACAAAAAGAGGTGTTAAATTTGTATAAATATATTAGAGACGCATGGAAAAACCCTAGTGATTCCTATGTAAAGGAACTCATGCAGGAAAGAGCTCCATTATGGAGAAAGGAAAGTACTATTCAGAGAATAGACAGACCTACAAGAATTGATAAAGCAAGATCTTTAGGATATAAAGCTAAAAAAGGATATATTGTTGTAAGAACAAGAGTTAGGCGTGGTGGAAGGCGAAAGACCAGATTCACCGCCGGAAGAAAACCTAAAAGAATGGGTGTTAATAAAATAACTCCAGCAAAATCCATTAAAAGAATAGCTGAAGAAAGAGTTGCCCGGAAATATCCTAACCTGGAAGTTTTAAACTCATACTGGGTATGGGAAGACGGTAAATTCAAGTTCTTTGAAGTTATACTGGTTGATCCAAATCATCCATCAATTAAAAACGACAAGAACATAAACTGGATCTGTGAAAATCAGCATACAGGCCGTGTGCATCGTGGACTCACCAGTGAAGGTAAAAAAACCCGTGGACTTCGAGGAAAAGGTAAAGGCGCTGAAAAGGTAAGATAAGCCTTAATCTTTAAAAAATAAGGTAAAATTTCCATGATCCATAACATCTCCTATCGCGTGTTTGTTTATGGAACAGAAAAGGAAGAAAAAGTTAGAGAAGCAGTTAAAGTTCTCTTTCCAAACTCTTCCTCCCAAACTGATATCACAGAGGGCTATTTTAAAAATCCAGTTTTAATACTTTATGACAAAATTACCAGAAATCACGATATCAAAGAATTCATTAAAATATTATCAAATTTAGATCCACAGGTTAAAAAAAGACTTTTTAATGAACTGAATAGTAAAATGGATGATAAAGGGAATTTATTCTTGAGATTCGATAAACAGAGAGCTTATCTTGGAAAACTAAAGATCATTGAACACGGCGACGCTATACACGTTAAAATTAAGATTGCCGCATATCCAGCTAAAAAAGAAAATGCTTTAAAACTCGCAAGGGAAATTTTCGGTGGATAAAATGTATTTTGATTTTCATGTTCATGGAGATTCCCATTTAGCCTGCGAAGCCAGAAGATTAGGATACAGAGGCATTGCTCTAATTCAACCATCCAATAATTTCAAACCAGAGCCTATAAAAGATTTTATTGAAGAAGATTTCCTTATTTTAAATGGCGTTGAAATATATGCTAAAAATCCTGAAGACCTGAAAAAGAAAGTTCAAAAGTTCAGAAAGAAAGTAGATGTTATTATTGTAAATGGTGGAAATATAAAAATAAACAGAGCAGCATGTGAGGATCCAAGAGTCGATATACTTGTAAATCCCTTTAAAACCCGGAGGGATAGTGGAATAAATCATGTTATTGCAAAAAAAGCTGCAGAAAATGAAGTAGCAGTTGAAATTGGCCTTAATCATATAATCAATACCAGATTATCACTTAGGGCTAAAATGTTAAGTAATTTCAGACAAATTATAAAACTTAAGCATAAATTCAAATTTCCATTGATAACCACAAGTAACGCTCATTCTATATACAATCTTAGAACTCCTGAAGACATTATCACATTATTAAGGTGTCTGGGGTTAACTTCACAGGAAGCAAAAAATTCATTATCTCAAAATCCACTGCAAATATATGAAAAGAAGAAAATCAGGGACAATATGGTGGTTAAAGGGGCAAGAATACTGGAATAAGATGGTAAAAAATGAAACTCAAAATATTACCTCCTACACTTAGAAATAAAAAAAGATACATCGCATTTGAAGCTATATCAACAGTACCTTTAACAAGGGAGGATGTAATTTCACTGGTTTGGGAATCTTCACTGAACTTTCATGGAGAATGCAAAACCAGCAAGTTTGATTTATGGATAACGAAGATGTGGAATTGTGAATCATCAAATGATAAAAAAGTCATTAAAGGAATTATTCAGTGCAACAGGAAAGAAACAGAATTAGTTAGAGCATCCATTTCACTTATAAATAAATTTAAAGGAAGGCCAGTTGCCTTCCATACCCTTGGTATTTCAGGGACTATCAAAGCAGCAATAAAAAAGTATATTAAACTAGAAGACAAACATAAATAAATAGTTTTTAATTTATATTTGAATTCATCTAAATTTTACCATGAGTTCTAAATATCAAAAATTAGATTAAATGTACTTCAGAATAAATCTATAAATTGTAGATTATTCCGTTTATTAACCCAATATATATTAAATCTAAAAATCAAATTCATATAGTAAATTGAAAAATAAAAGAGAGGTATATATATGCAACCGATGCCAGGAGCAGGATATGATAGGGCTATAACTGTATTTAGTCCAGATGGAAGACTTTTTCAGGTTGAATATGCACGAGAAGCTGTAAAAAGAGGTACAACCTCATTAGGTGTAAAATCCGGTGAAGGTATCGTACTTGTTGTTGATAAAAGGCCAACAAGTAAACTGGTTGAGCCAAAATCCATAGAAAAGATATTCCAGATTGATGACCATATTGGTGCAGCCACCTCCGGACTTGTAGCTGATGCAAGGTCTCTAATTGAAAGAGCAAGATTAGAATCTCAAATAAACAGAATAACATATAACGAGCCAATTAGAGTAGAAGGCTTGGCAAAGAAAATATGTGATATGAAGCAGATGTACACCCAGCATGGTGGTGTGAGACCTTTCGGCTCAGCTTTAATAATTGGAGGAGTAAATAAAAACGGGTGCAAACTATTTGAAACCGACCCAAGTGGAGCACTAATTGAATATAAAGCAACAGCAATAGGTGCCGGAAGACAGATCGCAATGGATGAGTTTGAAAAGAAATATAGAGAAGATATGACATTAAATGAAGCTATTGACTTAGCATTAGATGCCGTTTATGAAGCTACAGAAGGTAAAACTACAGCTGAAAGCGTAGAAATTGCAGTTATAGAGTACAGTACTAAAAAATTCAGGAAATTAACCGAAGATGAAATTGAGGAATATATTGAAGAACTTCTCTTAAGAAAGCCGAAGGAGGAAGAGGAAGAAGAGGAGTAAAAAGATGGTAACTCTCGAAGATTCAGTGATAGCCCGTCTTGAATATTTTGGCGAACGCTTTGAAATACTGGTAGACCCTGATCTTGCATCAGAATACAAAAGAGGCAGTAACATAGAGTTAGAAGAAATTCTAGCTGTTGAAGAAGTATTTAAAGACGCCCGTAAAGGGGATAAAGCATCTGAAGAAGCAATGAAAAAAGCTTTTGACAGTACTGATCCCATTGAAGCTGCAGCAATTATAATAAAGAAAGGGCATGTTCAATTAACTGCCCAGCAGCGAAAAGAGATGCAAGAAGAAAAAAGAAAAAAAGTAATTGCTAAAATAACAAGAGAGGCTATAAATCCCCAGACAAAACTTCCCCATCCTGCAAGAAGAATTGAAATAGCTATGGAAGAAGCTAAAATTCATATAGATCCATTTAAAAGTGTTGATGAACAGGTAAATGACGTTATTAAAGCCATCCGCGTGAAAATACCCATAAGATTTGAAAAAGTGGATATGGCAATTAAAATACCCGGAGATTATACTGGAAAGGTGTATTCTGTAATTTCTGAATATGGAAAAACAAAAAAAGAAGAATGGCAGAAGGACGGATCATGGATAGCTGTGGTTGAAGTGCCTGGAGGTCTACAGGAAAGCTTTCACAGAAAATTAAGTGAGCTAACAGGTGGACAGGTGGAAACAAAACGAATAAAATAGACTTCTTATGGTGAAGAGCATAGTTTATTAAGCTTATATATAATTCTAATAAATTATTTTCAATAATAGAAACTACCTAATAAAACATTTGATACTTCACTACACTTTTTATGGCTTTCCACAGTAAAGGAGGCAGAATGTGATATTTGTAGAAGATAAAAATTTAGTAGTTCCTGGAGATGTTCTCGCTGATGATGAATATCATACAGGAAGAGGAACATTTAGGGAAGGTAACAAAATATGTTCATCTCTCGTTGGATTAGTTGCTGTAAGAGACAAAAAAATCAGTGTAATACCCTTACAGAGCAAATACATTCCAAAAAGAGGAGATGTTGTAATTGGTGAAATAACCGATATAAGATTTTCTATGTGGAATTTAGACATTAATTCACCGTATTCCGGAATTTTACCTGCCTCAGATGTTTTTGGAAAAGAAAAAAGAGAATTAAACAAAGCATTTGATATTGGCGATGTTCTTTTTTTAAGAGTTGTTGATATTGATGAAGTAAAAAAGGTAAAATTGGGTTTAAAAGGACGAGGACTTGGTAAATTCAGAGGTGGAATATTAATTTACATTACTCCAACTAAAGTACCACGACTTATAGGTAAAAAAGGATCCATGATCAATATGATAAAAGATGAAACAAAATGTGACATCATCGTTGGTCAAAATGGAGTGGTATGGGTAAAAGGAGAACCAGAAATGGAAAGGGTTGCGGAAAAAGTAATTAACATGATAGAAGACCAGGCCCACACCTCAGGATTGACAGATAGAGTAAGAAACATGCTTTATGAACTTCTTGGTAAAGAAATCGAAGAAGAAAAAGAAGATGTAGATGAAGAAGTCCCTGAGCCAGACATAGAAGAATAACAGGGGTGATTATATCCTAATAAATAATAATAACAACAAATTAAGGGCAGATGGAAGAAATTTTGACGAATTAAGACCATTAAAAATAGAAGCAGGAGTACTGGAAAGAGCTGATGGTTCTGCTTATCTTGAAATTGGGGGAAATAAAGTCCTCGCAGCAGTTTATGGTCCAAGGGAACTTCATGTAAGACGTATAATGAGACCAGATATGGCTGTTATAAGATGCAGATATAACATGGCCCCATTTTCTGTTGGAGACAGGAAGAGACCTGGCCCAGATAGAAGATCTGTAGAAATATCCAAAATAACTGCAGATGCGCTTAAGCCTGCTGTATTCCTTGAAAAATTTCCAAGATCAACAATTGATGTATTTATAGAAATTCTCGAAGCTGAAGGAGGTACAAGATGTGCAGGAATAACTGCAGCCTCTGTTGCCCTGGCTGATGCAGGTATACCTATGAGAGATTTAGTGGTATCATGTGCAGCTGGAAAAGCAGATGGTAATGTTGTACTTGATCTTTCAGAGGATGAAGATAAAGAGGGTGAAGCAGATTTACCTGTTGCTATTATGCCAAGAACAGGTGAGATAACACTCCTTCAAATGGATGGACATTTAACATCTGAAGAATTTGATAAAGCACTTGATCTTGCAGTTGAAGGATGCAAAAAAATCAATGAAATACAGAAAGAAGCCATAAAAAACAGGTATGGTGAAGAAAATGGTTAATATAGTTCCTGAAATTACAAGAAAAAGTATAACAGAACTTATAAAGAAAGGAGAGCGTGCAGACAGCAGATCTCCTGATGAGTACAGAGATGTGGAACTTGAAGTAGGAGTAATCGAAAAAGCTGAAGGCTCTGCAAGAGTCAAAATAGGTAACACACAAATAATGATTGGAATAAAACCTCAAATTGGTGAACCCTTTGCTGATACACCTAATGTAGGTGTGTTGATGACCAACTCTGAATTATTACCCATGGCATCTCCAACATTTGAACCCGGACCTCCTGATGAAAGGTCTGTAGAACTTTCAAGAGTTACTGATCGTTGTTTAAGAGAAGGTCAAGTTATAGATCTGGAAAAACTCTGCATTATAGAAGATGAAAAGGTCTGGATGATATTTTTAGATCTTCACGTCTTGGATTATGACGGTAATTTAATGGATGCAGCAGTTTTAGGAAGTGTAGCTGCACTTTTAAACACAAAGATACCAGCTGCAAGGATTGAAAATGATAAATTAGTCATTGATGAAGAAAATTCCATTGATCTTCCTATTAAAGAAAAACCTTTAATGTGTACATTTGCAAAAATAGGTGGTGAACTGGTTGTTGACCCATCACTTGAAGAAGAAAACATCATGGATTCAAGAATCTCAATTGGAATGAGAGAAGATGGCAGCATTTGTGCGATGCAAAAAGGTGGGGAAATGCCCTTTACAAAGGAAGAGATACGAAAAGCAGTGAATATAACTTCCCAGAAAACAAAAGAACTTAGAGAACACTTAAAATAAGACAAAATACTTAAAATCATGTTTACAGGTGATAATAATGGCAAGAACAAAAAAAGTCGGTATAACCGGAAGATTTGGTCCAAGATATGGAAGAAAGGCCAAAAGGACCGTTAAAAGTATAGAAGAAAAAATGAAAAAGAATCATACATGCCCTCAATGTGATAGAGTCGCTGTTAAAAGAATAAGCAGCGGCATATGGAAATGTAAAAAGTGTAATACAGTATTTACCGGCGGAGCATACGTTCCACAAACCCCAATGGCCAGAACAGCCGCAAGAAACATAAAGAGGATTGTTGGAGTTGAAGGAAAGTGAACTTTCCTGAACCCAAAATATTAAAATATTTTGGAGGTTTATAATTTGTACAAATGTGCAAAATGCGGTACTTTAGTAGATCTTAAAGGATATACTGAAGCTAAATGTCCTAAATGCAGGAATAGAATTCTATTTAAAGAAATTCCACCAGTAAAAAGAGACATAAGCGCAAGATAACCTGAATTTTAATATTAAAGCTAGTAATAAATGTTTATCACAACATCAAGGAAACCATCTGCTAAAACAAGGTCTTTTTGCCAGAGCTTAAGTCGTGCTTTAAACTCTAAGTACGTAAACAGAGGTAAAATGAGTTTCAGAGATGTTTTAATTAAAGCATCACAATCTGGATTTCAAAAAATTGCCTTGGTTTCACAGGTTAAAGGAAACCCCAGTAGAATTGAAATATACAATGATAAAGGTGAGATTCTTTTAACCCTGTATGTTTCAGGATCACTTTCCAATTTAAAAGGTAAAATAGATTCAGATAAGCTCAGTATAAGATCTGAGATTGATGATCTTAAAAAATCCCTTTCTGATATCTTGAATATACCTGAAAGTCATGAAAACATGAATAATATTCTCTGGATTAAAAAGGGTAAAGGCGAAAATAAAGCTACTTTAGAGTTTTATGACAAAGAAGGTAAATTGATAGACCCTAAAATTTACATAAGAAGATTTGAATGAATGTTCCAGAACATGTAAAAGCAGAATTTAAAATAAAATTCGAAAGTGAAGATGATGCAGAACTGGTTCTAAAAGCAATAGCACCTGAACTCACAACTTCACCGTCTGAAAGATCTTCTATTAACACCAGTTTAGATGGAGAAACCCTGAAGTTAGAGATTTACGCTAAAGATACTCCATCTTTAAGGGCATCTATTAATTCCTATTTAAGATGGATAATACTGTCCTGTGATGTTCAAAACTTAAAATCTGACTTGGATGAAATGTAGAAAATGAATTTAACTTATAAAAAAGGTTAGGTGATTAATATGGAACTTCCCCAAAATGTACAGCACCAATTAGCTCAATTCCAGCAGGTGCAGCAGCAAGCTCAGGCAATTTCAATACAAAAGCAGAATGTTGATATACAACTTAAAGAAACTGAAAAAGCACTTGAAGAATTAAAAAAAGTTGAAGAAGATGCAGATGTTTATAAAACCGCAGGAACATTGCTTATAAAAGTAAAAAAAGATGAAATGACCAAAGAGCTTGAAGATAAACTTGAAACTTTGCAGCTTCGTGAGAAAACTGTTAAAAGACAGGAAGAAAGAATCATGAAAAGGCTCCAGGAAATGCAGGCTTCTATTCAAGAGGCAATGCAGGGGCCAGGACCACAATAGAGGTTAATAATTGATAGAATTAACTGATGAAGAAGTGGACAAAATCTCAGAGATGGTTGTATCTTCTGTAGAAAACTTTATTTTTTCTAAAGTTTCAAAAAAAGAAGTTATTGATATAGATATTAGTGTAGAACTTTGCTACAATGAAGGTCTGGATATAGATGTATCGGTGGATATAATATTCGATGACCTTTCATCTGCAAACGCAGATATTGCTGATGAAGCTGCAGATCATGCAATAAAAGCAGTTGAAAATTTTTTAGATAAAATTTAATCTCTATTTTTTTATCTTTTTGTATATTCTGATATTGAATTTTTATTTTTAAGCAATATAGAAATTTTTATATATTATTTAATACATAATAAATAATACTTTAGTCCAAATAAGTATTAATTAATTTTATCCTTTGCCAACCCCTCCTTAATGAGGCCATGGATAATCCCTAAAACAGTATCAGGACATCATATTTAGTTTCGCTCAAATGTACAGTGTCCTGATACTTCCAGATTAAATTATATTAAAGAATATCAATTAAAAGGAATTTTTTCTGAATAATCACACTATCTAACAACTCATTTTCTACGTTAAATTGATTAACCTAGAAAATATAATAACTCTATGATTATACCAGTTTTAGATATAATGAATGGAATAGCAGTTTCTGGAAAGTCAGGTCAAAGAGAAAGCTATAATCCTCTTGAAACCGTATTTCATCCATCATCTGACCCCTACAAAATCGCAAATGCCCTTAAAAACGCAGGCGCAAGAAGAATATATATCGCAGATTTAGATGCAATAGAAAATAAGACCCCGAATCATCATATTATAAAAAAGATAAGTCAAAAAATACCTGTAATGCTTGATTCAGGAGTAAGCAATGTTTATAAGGCGAAAAAAGCTCTAGAAGTAGCTGAAAAGGTGATTATTGCCACTGAGACCTTGAAAAGTATGGATGAGCTTGATAATATATTAAATAGCTATGATAAAGACAGATACATCATAAGTATTGATATAAAAGATAACAAAATTTTCAGTAAACATTTAGATATAAACATTGAAACTGTTATCAAAAAAATGAAAGAACTTAATCCCTCTGAAATTATATTGCTGGATATTTCAAGGGTCGGAACTGAAAAGGGAGTTAATCCAATCCTGATAAAAAAATTTTTAAAACTTAACTCATCTTTAATCATAGGGGGCGGGATTAGAATCAAAGATATTAAAGAACTTGAAAAATTAGGATTAAATAAGTTTTTAGTGGGAACAGCACTGCATACAAATAGATTACCCCTCCATTTTTAAACAGCATTTGATTGAAGACCTGTCAAAGATTTGAAAATATAATTAGAGAGATAAAATGTCGCATATCGCACTAATTGGTCCATTATCTAAAGACAGAGTAATAAAAAATAATGAAACCCATAAATCTGTTGGAGGGTCAGTTTATTATCAATCCAACGTCATGGAAAACCTCCAGATAAACACCAGAGCACTTATTACCCTTTCAAAGGATGATAAATATTTACTGGATGAATTTGGCGAATGTATTGAAATAATTCCCTTATTTAAACACAAAACTATTGAGTTTCAAAATATTTATCCTACAGATGATCCTGATTTCAGGATACAAAAGGCTAATATTCCATTTAATCCTATAAACCCTGAAGATATAGCTAATTTTAATTTAAAAGACATTGATGTTATCCTATTGGGTCCACTTTGTCCTTATGATATCCCTCTACAGACCATTGAATTTTTATCTAAATTTGAAATTCCAATTTACCTTGGGGCTCAAGGGTACTTAAGGCATTTAAAAGAAGATAAAATAGTTCTAAACCCATGGAATGACTTTAAAAAGTTCTTAAAGTTTATCAAAATTCTTTTTATGGATGAAATTGAAGCAAAAGTTATCCTTGATAAAGATATTTCATTAGAAGAAACTGCAAGAATTCTGGCTTCATTTGGCCCAGAAGAAGTAATTATAACTCAAGGAAGTAATGGGGCTTTGATCTACTCAAATAAATCCGGGAAAATCTATAGAATACCTGCTTTTCAAGCAAATCAAATAATAGATCCTACTGGATTAGGAGATACCTTCATGGCAGCATATTCTGCAAGGAAAATCCAAATAGAAGACCCTCTGGAATGTGGAAAATTTGCAGCCGCTGCTGCCGTTATAAAACTCGAAAATAAAGGCCCCTTTAACAAAAAAAGGGATTTAATTGAAAAAAGAATGGAAATATAAAATTTATATTCCTAACAACAATGGAAGAATTACAAATGGAAGTAGTGCTGCAGCAAAAAAGAGTCCTATCCCTCCAAGAGTATATTCCATTTTATTATCCATTATTCCAGATATAATAAGTAAAATACTCAAAAATCCGAAAATTGCCGGAATTACATGAGAAAATATTAAAGTTCCACTTACTGTCGCTACCTCTACCAAGTTTTTCACTCCTTAAACATAAAATAAATGTTAATATTTAATTTTGTCTTATATCCTAATTTATTTATTCTTTTTCATTATTATAGTTAGATACTTATTTTTTTTATACTTTGATTTTGTTTTATTCATTAATTGATTAGGGTTGAAGTCTTATACTCTTTTAAACAGGTTATTTTGTTTAAGTAAAGTTTAATTACTCAGGTTCTTCACAATAATTGGTAACCTACCAATTAAAGTTTTTTTTATTTAATCTTCCTTATCTAATGGTTGTACTGATACAAGCTTTGCATGAACAATCCATGCTGCCCTTGAATAACCAGGAGGATAACATGTTATTAAAAGAAGTTTGGGTTCTTCACTTGCTTTATATTCAATGTCTTTACCTTTAACACCCCATCTTATATCTCCGTTGTATTCAACCTCATATATGTATTTCTTCTGAGTAAGGAAATCCTTTATTATTACTTCATCTCCTGGATCTAATGTATTAATATACAAGAATGGGGCATGATGTGTTGTATGATGGCCCATTAAAGCCATTTCGCCTTTTTCTCCAGGATAATAACTATTAGGCATGTGGTAAACAGAATTAGCTGTATTTACTGATTTAGAAGTTATCCACCATTCTGCGTGAATTGAGGGTATTGAAAGTTCTGCCCAATGGGTGGATTGGCTTGCACTGGCATTATCTTTAATCTGTATACTGTTAACAGCTTTATCAAAAGAGCCTTTACTATTTATGAGGTTTAGATTTAAAATTGAAAAGTCTTCATTTTCTATGTTGCTGGGCCCGGTATAAATTACAGAATAAATTTTGTTATTTTTCTCAAACCATATTTCTTTTCTTTGTGTATCATTTATACGATAATTATTTTCATATGCTTCAAGCCCATTTACAGTTAAATTATTTTTTGATAATAACTGGAAGTTTTTATTAATATTACCTGCAGAATTTAATTCTAAACTATTTTTTAAAGAATAGCCTTGTGGTTTTCTTTGCTTAATAATAGTAACATTATATAAATCTTCAGTATCAAAAAAAGATACCGTTGAATTATCTTCACTGGTTATATTCCAGGTATCCGGATAATCAAAGGATAGTTCACCCATTTCATAATGCTTTATTTTATTCTGGGTGTTAAAATTTACAAATCCTGATGCTGCAATGACTAAAATCAATAAACCAGTTATGAACATGAATTTTTTCAATTAATATTCGCTCCAATACAATTTTATGAATACATTATTTTTATCCTTATTAATCCTTACTTATATAAATTTATTTCTTTTTTAATACTAATTTAGATATTAGTATGATTATATATGAACTTATATTTATTGTTTTATAAGCAAAAACAAAACTATTTAAAAATTTAAATTAAATCAAAGCATAAATCAGGGTTTTAAAAGAGAGATGAAAAAATGACATTGCAAATCTACTCATGGAACGTAAATGGTTTAAGGGCCATACATAAAAAAGGATTCATTAAATGGTTTTTAGAAGAAAATCCGGATATTTTATGCATTCAAGAAACAAAAGCTTCCCAAGAACAACTTCCCAAGACTCTAAAAAATGTTGATGGATATTATTCCTATTTTAAAGGTGCAGAAAAAAAAGGGTATAGTGGAGTAGCCTTATATACCAAAATAAAGCCCGAAAAAGTGGAATATGGATTTGGAATCAAAAAATTTGATGATGAAGGTAGAATACTAATTGCACATTACAAAGAATTTATTCTTCTCAATATATATTTCCCAAATGGTAAAATGTCCCCTGAAAGACTTCTTTATAAATTAGAATTCTATGATGCTCTTCTTGATTACGCAGATAACTTGAAAGAAATGGGTAAAAACGTGGTAATTTGCGGAGACCTAAATACAGCCCATAAAGAGATAGATCTGGCAAGACCAAAGGCAAATGAAAAAATTTCAGGCTTCTTACCTGAAGAACGCGCCTGGATTGATAAATTTTTAAGCCATGGATACATAGATACTTTTAGAATGTTTAACAGCCAAACTGACCAGTATACCTGGTGGAGCTATAGAACAAAAGCAAGAGATAGAAATGTAGGATGGAGGCTCGATTATTTCTTTATAAATGAAGAATTTGAAGATATGATTAAATCATCATACATTTTAAGTGACGTGGTTGGCTCTGATCATTGTCCTGTAGGATTAGATGTCGAATTATAATTTTTCTATTCATTAAAAACTATTGAAGAATATAAAAATTCTATGCAGAACCATAAAATCTAAATATATAGTAATACAAATAATATTACATCCCTTATGTAATTGGAGGTAAAATGGATGGATTATATTAATAATAGAAACATATCTAACAATCTTTTAGATGAAGCCTACCGATGCAAACATGTAGAATTAAAGTCCTTGCTTGGAAGAATAGAATCTGAAATAGATCACAGAGAATATTCAGATAATATCCTTTTAAGAGCTAAAATGATTGTTACAAGCAAAATGGCTTTAATGAATAGTAAATAAGTATTTTGGGGAGAATATCTCCCTTATCCCATATTTAATATCATATAGTCTGAATATTTTTTGATTTTCTAATTTTAGCCATGTTCCTATTTTAAAGAAAAGATTTTTAAATCAGTTTAATCAATTCATATTATTTAATCGTTGTTTGGAATATAGATTCATTTATAATGCCTTACCATGTATTATTCTTATTTTATAAACTGCATACTAAAAAAAGGAATCGTTAATGATAGAAAAAACATTAAAAACACTGCATTCATTAAAGTGGTATAAAAACAGGGTAACATATATAAAAGTTCTTGACCATCAAAAAGCATCATATGGCGAGACAAAAGCAATTTTACCTCAATACATAAAAAATTATCTGTTAAAAAAGAATATTAAACTTTACCAGCACCAGTGCGATGCTATTGACCATCTTAGAAGCGGTAAAAATGTTACAATAACCACTCCAACTGCCTCTGGTAAGACCCTTGCATTTAATATCCCCATTTTTGAAAAATTGATTCAAGACGATAATGCTTCTGCTCTTTATATTTATCCAGCAAAAGCGCTTGCAAACGATCAGCTTAAATCAATGAAAGAACTTGAAAAATATTGTGGAACCGAACTTGATCCTGCAGTTTATGATGGAGACACCTCCAAAGAACAAAAAAGAAAAATAAGAAAAAACTCAAGGATAATTATAACCAATCCCTATGAGTTACACAATGTCCTACCCTGGCATCATCAATGGGAAGATTTCTTAAGTAACCTTAAATTTGTGGTTATAGATGAAGCTCACCAGTATAGAGGTGTTTTTGGCTCCAATGTTGCCTTTTTAATCAGAAGGTTTCAAAGAATATGCAACTATTATGGCTCTAACCCTCAATTTGTTTTATCGACAGCAACTCTTGCCAATCCCCTTGAGTTCAGTGAAAAACTAACAGGGCTTAAATTCAAATTAATTTCCCAGGATGGTTCGCCCAAGGGAAAAAAACACTTTATATTCTACAATCCATATTTCGATGGTGAAGGAAAAACCACTACCCACGTAGAATCCCAAAATTTATTTCAGTTATTTCTAATTAACAATTTACAAACCATTTGCTTTACAACCTCACGAAAAATGGCGGAGTTAATTGCTAGACGTTCCAAAAAAGAAATATTAGAAATAAATGAAGGACTTGCAGAAAAGATTTCTGCATACAGGGCAGGTTATCTGGCAAAGGATAGGCGAAACATAGAAAATAGGCTTAAAAATGGCGAATTAAGGGGAGTAACTGCTACAAATGCCCTGGAATTAGGTATTGATATTGGTTCACTGGATGCCGTTGTAATATCTGGCTATCCCGGAACAATAATGTCCACATGGCAGCAGGCAGGTCGAGCAGGTCGGGGAACTGATGATTCCATTGTAACTTTCGTTGCATTTCAAAATCCATTAGATCAATACTTTATGAAGCATCCATCAGTCTTTTTTGATAGACCTCATGAACATGCAATTATTGACCTATCAAATTTCCATATCATCGAAGGACATCTTATGTGTGCTGCAAAAGAAATGCCAGTAAATCCAAAGTTAATTAAAATTGACTTTGAATGCTCTCTCGAAGATCATATTAAATCGCTGGCCTCCAAAAAATTAATACAAAAATCATCGGACACATGGGTCTACTCAGGAACAGATTACCCTCCATTCAAAGTAAATTTAAGCAGCATTTCTTCTGAAATTTTTAAAGTTTATCATAAGGGAAAACTCCTGGAAACCATGGATAAAAGACAGGCTTATACAGAGGCACATCAGGGAGCAGTGCTTATCAACCAGGGCGATACCTACATTGTCTATGATTTTAATTCAGTAAATAATACCATTAAAGTAGCCAAAAAGGACTTGGATACCCATACAAGCGTCCAGAAGGATATTGATATCAAAATAATTAAAGAAATTAATCAGAGAGAAATAGGAAAGCTTAAAATTTCTTTTGGAGAGCTTAAAGTAAGTGAATTCTATCCAAAATATAAGATAATTGAAAAAAGTCAGGTAATAAGTGTTAGAAACCTTAATCTACCCCCAATACAGTTTAAAACCAAAGGATTATGGATTACATTACCCGAAAGTGTTAAAGATGGTATAAAATGCGCTTTATCTGGAGAAAACATATTTGAAGGAGGCATACATGGATTAGAGCATGCCATGATATCCATAATTCCATTCCATGTTATGTGCGACAGATTTGACGTTGGAGGAGTTTCTACAGCCAATCATAATGATACAAAAATGGCAACAATTTTCATTTATGATGGTTTTGAAGGAGGTATTGGATTAACTGAAAAGGCATATGAATTTATGGAAGAGACATTAAAAATGACCTATGAGCTTGTTAGAGACTGTACATGCGAAGAAGGATGTCCGGCATGTATATATTCACCTAAATGCGGTAATGACAATAAACCTCTTGATAAGAAAGGTACAATTTTTATAATAGAGCAATTACTTGATTTAATGGAAATAGAAAGATAATAACATTATTATGTTAAAATGACTCCTTTGAGCCATTAGTTAATCTGATAAAGCATTATTTAAATTTAAACATTGTTGTGGGTGTATTATGGCAAATAGGATGAAGGAAGGCTTGAAACTATATAAAAAAGGAAATGTAGAAATTGAATTATTTGATGATGATTTAATGATATTCAACGTAAAAGGATCCAGAAAAGAAAACTATCAGGTAAGCATGAATGAAAATGTCTGGATATGCGATTGCGATGATTACCAGTATAGAAGCGAAAGAGAGCCAGGTAGCTTTCTTTGCAAACATCTGTGGGCAGTTTTCTTTGAAGTTATGGAAATGAAAAATGAAGATTAGTAATGATCACTTAAATTATACCTTAATTTAAAATCGAGCCATTGACAGAAATTATTAACCCTAAAAGCCGTGATTAAAGATTTAAAATTATTTTTTTTATTTATAATATATCTTTTTAACTTTATTAGTTTTAATAAACAATCAAATTAATTTCCACGCTTTATTAAGCAAATTCAATTAATAAATCTATTTATTAGAAACACTGCAAGAATTATTAATCTTTTCCCAGAACCATTTAACCCATGTTCGCTTAATTATTTTTATTCTATCCTGTATAATCTTGATACTTATTCTTTAAAGTATGTAAAATTTGGTATCTAAAATGCATTAAACATCATAGTTATAACTTATGAGAAACATAATAAAAGATACAGTTTTATGAAGAGGTGGTATGATTAAAAGAAAAGCATTATTTTTAACTGGAATTTTACTCGTTGCATGTATTGGTGTAACTGGCTATCAATTTAAAGACAGGGATCAAATGCTTGGAATAAGTAATCCTATACTAAACTCTACAAACCCTGATATTAATGACTCCAATAAATCACTGAATCCGGAATCATCTGATAAATTAGAAAAAAGTTCCAGCGATCAAAGTTCAAAAAACAGCTCCAGACAAAGCAGTCCAAATTACGATTCTCAATCAATTGCACAAAAATATATTGAAGAAGAAGGAGCAGTAGCAGGAAAGCCTAAGAGAATAAAAATAGGTGACAAAGAGACTGATGTTGTTCCAGTCTTATCCAACAGCAAGCAAGTTGGTGAAATTCACATTGATCCAGAAACTGGTGAAAATGTTGGTGGTGCTGGTGGAGCGCCAGAATAATCTTATTTTTTTACTGGTATGGTGAAATAAAAGGTTGAACCCTTTCCTAATTCAGATTCAACCCAGATACGACCCCCATGCCTATCAATAATTCTTTTTACAATTGCAAGGCCTATTCCTGCACCCGGATATTCTCCAATAGGATGTAATCGTCTGAAAATCTCAAATATACGATCTGTATATTCCTGTTCCATTCCAATGCTATTATCTCTAACTGAAAAAACCCATTCATCTTCACTTTTTTGAGCTGAAATATAGATCTCTGGATGTACATCTTTTTTACGGAATTTAATAGAATTGCTGATTAAGTTCTGGAATAACCGTGTTATTTGATTGGGATCTGCATAAATAGTTGGGAGTGGATCATGGCTAATCAATGCGTTATTTTCATCAATAGATGTTCTTAAATTGTATATGGCAGTGCGTAAGCTTTCTTCTGCGTTAAATTCTCTGAATTTTTCTCCTTTCGTTCCTACACGCGAATATTCAAGTAATGCCTGGATCATATCCTTCATTCTATTAGACCCTTCAATCATAAAATCAATGAAATCATCGGCATCTTCATCCAATTTTCCTTTATAACGCCTTTTAAGTAATCCTGCATAACTTCCCATAGTTCTAAGCGGTTCTTGAAGATCATGACTGGTAATATATGCAAATTGTTCTAATTCTTCATTTGAACGTTCTAATTCATTGATAGTATCTTTCAATTGTTCCTCAGCCCTCTTTCGATCGGTGACATCGTGGGAAATTACTAAAATAGCATTTGGTTTATTTTCCTTTGTTAATAATAAAGGATATGTATCGCCCCAGCGAACTTCACCATTTTTACCTTTTATTCTGGTTTCATAGTGTTCCACAAGTTCTCCCTGCAGTAAACGTGAAAAATTTGCTACATGTACTGGCACATCTTCTTCAAATAGCATGTCCAATTCTACAAAATTTGTGCCAATTAATTCTTCTTTTGATTTATCAAGGTTTTTTTGAGCCGCGATGTTTGCATCAATGATTACACCATCCAATCCGATCTGTACTGTAAAATTTGGTGATGCTTTAAAAAATTGCCTATATTGTTCTTCACTTTCCTTTAGAGCCAGTTCAGCTTTTTTACGCTCACTAATATCACGAGAAGTAGCCAGAGCTACTGTTTCCCCCACAAACTCAAAAAGATGATTATTAACTTCTACAGGTATTCTGGTTCCATTTTTAGTCATATGATCTATTTCAAAAGTAGCATATCCTTTTTTCTTGAGTTCTGCAGCGTTTTTTGGCATTTCTTTTCTTTTTTCAGGAGCAACAATATCAACAGGAGACATATTAAGTAATTCTTCCCTGCTGTATCCTAATCTTCTAATTCCTACTTCATTTACTTCAATGAATTTTCCAGGCATGCCAGTTTCCTTCATTTTATTTAAAGAAATCATATCGTTAGCATTGTTAAATATTTCTCTGAACTTCTCTTCACTTCCCTTTAAGGCTTCTTCCATTTCTTTACGTTCTCTAATATCACGAACGATTGCAAGAATGACATTTCTTTCACCAAATTTAAAAATATGATTGTTAACTTCTACAGGTATTCTTCTTCCATCTTTAGTTAAGTGAATCGTTTCAAATGTGGCCTTTTTATCCACCTGGAGTCTTGCTGCAATCTCTGAAACCTCTGATAACTTTTCTGGAACTATTATATCTTTAGGAGACATATTTATGAGCTCTTCTCTACTATAACCTAGCCTATCCGATGCAACATCATTTATTTCAATGAATTTGCCGGGCAATCCACTTTCTTCTAATCCAGTAAGTGTTATCATATCATTCGCTTTATTAAAAAGTTCCCTAAATTTTTGTTCGCTCATCTTCAATGATTTATAAGTGTTTTCAAGTTCAGTTGTCCTTTCCTGGACCTGTTTTTCAAGATTATCCCTTGCATTTTTTAATTCTTCTTCTAATCTTTTATTTTCGGTTATATCACGAGTTATACTTCCATATATTGTTCCTTTTTCTGTTTTTATAGGATAGATTGTACTTTCAATAAATATTCTTTCTCCATCAGGACGTTGCATTTCCATTTCTACTCTACGATTTGGTTGAAGTTCTGTATTATTTCTTAAATTTTTAATTAGAGATGATTTAATTTTTTTATGCATTTCAGGAGTTTTTCGTTCATCAATCAGCACATTAAACATAAAATCCCAGAAAAATGAACCTAAGATCTTCTCCCTTTTAATTCCTGTAATTTCCTCCATTGCATAATTCCATTCAATAATTTTCCATTTTTCATTGATTAACATTATTCCATCATTGGATTCTTCGATGGTGGCCCTAAATTTCTTTTCACTCTTTATTAACTCCTCTTCTATCATTTTACGCTCTGTTATATCATGTGCAATTGCCAGAACTGATTTTACATTTCCTCCTTCATCAAATTCAGGGATATTATAAGAATAATAATATTTGATTCCTTCAGGCGTAAGTATCTCAAATTCAAATGTTTTTGTTTTTCCAGTTTCAAATACCATTTTTAAAAGGTTATCAACCTCTTCAGCCAGTTTTTCAGGCATTCCTAACTCGGTATGCGTCTTACCAATATAATCGTCTTCTGTTAACCCTGTCATCTGTGTTCCTGCAGGATTTATAAAAGTGTGGCGTAGATTTTTATCAAAACGGGTTATAGCATCGGGAGAATGTTCAATAAGGGTTCTAAATTCTTCTTCCCTTCCTTTTAAAGCCATTTCGTTCTTTTTACGCTTAGTGATGTCTAAAAATGATCCTATGCTTTTTTTAGTTCCAGGAATAACTGAAACAGTTGTAAGAAGATCTTTAATATTTCCATATTTGTCAATAGCTTGAAATTCATATCTCTCTGGAACACTTTCTGCATCATTTCGCCTTTTTTGATGATATTCTTTCATTATATCCAGATAATTGCTAGATATAACTTTTGTCCATTTCATTTTCAATTCTACTTCTTCTTTTGAATAACCCATAAGTTTTTCAGCTTCTGAATTCATTAAAGATATTGTCATATCTTCTTCCATTATTATAAAAGCGATTCCAGTATTTTCAAAAATAGTTCGATATTTATTTTCTGATTCTTTAAGAGCATTTTCAGATTTTCTTCTCTCTGTAATGTCCATTCCAACCAATATATACAAATCTTTCTCTGGAGAAAAGCCTGTTACTAATAAATATCTATTAAGAGGTTCAAAAAATAGTTCAAGAGTTTTCCCTTCCTCATCTTTAATCACTTCATTTGCCATCTGTATATAGGGAGCAGCAATATTTTTACCATAAATTTCACTGAATGATTTTCCAATTGCATCCTTTAATGAAATAACATCATTAAGTACAGATTTTGAATTAAAATAATTTATCTTTAAATCAATCACTTTTCCATTATTATTTTTTACCATTTTATAAATGGAAACTCCTTCATGCATGTTCTCAAATATATCACAATAACTTTCTGCTAAAAGACATATTGGAGGCATGAATTCACTATCATTCTCTTGTTGATTTTTTTTCATTAAAATACACCTAATTTTTAGGATGTAAAATAACCGTAACTTAAAGTTAATTATTAATTATATAACTCATAGTTATTAATTTTTAAATACTCTTAAAAAAATAAAATTTTTATTTAAAAAATGATATTAATGAAATAATTAATAATGTCTAAATTTTCATGGTCTCATATAGGGTAGATAGCTCATTCATGCCAATTTTGATAAATTTTATCCGTAATAATATCTAATTTATATTTTAATATTTATAAAAGAGCAAATATGCCAGATAATTTAATAATTCCAGTTCATTAAATTATAAATTAAATAAAAAAGTTTGGTTCTATTTAAAAATTAGATTCGTTATAGCTACATATAACGAACTAAAATGGTAACTAGGTTATTCATACAAACTTTTCTCTAATAAGATTTGGATGGCTTTACTGGAAAAATGGATAGAGTCAGCCATAATAGCATATTTTTCAGCAGATATTATATTACATGTACTTTTACTGCTGATTTTAATAAGTATTGCGACCTGAAAACTAATAAATACCCTATTTTTTATTAATAAGAAATTAAATAAATGAGAATAGTTAATAAAAAAAAATATTTAGAAGATACAAAGAAAAAATAAAGACTTTAACTCCGATTTAGAGAAGTTCCTTCCTTAAATCAATAGTATCTTCAAGATCAGGCCCTGTTGAAATTATAGTTACAGGAACACCTGTTTCTCCTTCAATTTCATCTATAAATCTTTTAACTTCTGCTGAAAGTTTTGAATAATCTTTTACACGTTCACATTGAGGGAATATCCTATCTACGCATGTTAAAGCAATTTGAGTAGCACCATTTATCATACATGATTCCTTTGCAAGATCCATGTCAAAGGCTCCAACCCTTCTTCTACGGCCGGTTACTGTCCCATATTCTTCAAGGCCTTTTTTTTCCGCCTCTTCCTGCGAAATTTCAGTTTTAAATGGCCCTTCGCCGACACGAGTTATGTATGATTTGAAAACAACAATAACGTCATCTATTCTTGTTGGCCCCACACCTACATCTGCTGCAGCTGTACTTGCAGTTGTATCTTTGCTTGTAACAAATGGATATGTACCATAGTAGAGCGAAAGCCCGAAACCCTGTGATCCTTCGATAAAAACGTCTCTTTCATTATCTAAAGCTTCATTTACCTCACGAGGAACATCAGTTAAATATTTTTTCAATTCTTCAAAGTCTTCAGCACGTTTCACTGTTCTATTTACCCTATCTGCATTAGCAGGACCACATCCTGTCCCTGTACTTCCTATTTTCTTTGCAAGGTAATCTGAAGCCCGATCTCTTTCTTTATGTTTTTGTTCTATTATTGCACATCTGTAATCAGCAAAGGTTCTACCTCTTACATCATACTTACTTAAATAGTCCAGTTCATGCATAAAAACTTCAGGATCTACAAGAACTCCTGCCCCTATAAGTAATCTTGCGTCTTTGTGGAAAAATCCAGAAGGGGTAAGTCTTAAACCATATTTATCACCTTTAAACTCAACAGAATGTCCTGCATTTGGACCTACACCTGCTCTTGCTATAATATCAGGTTTATCGTTGTAACAGAGATAAGTGATACATTTTCCTTTACCTTCATCTCCCCAGCCGCCACCGACTAATATACTACATGTCATGTTTAGTTCTCCATATTTCTTTGCCTCTCATACTTTGGGAAGCCTTAAATAAAAATCTTTCCATTATGTTGCCCATGTGAATTTTCACTTTAATATTTTGAAACTAATATCTAATATTTTTACCTGATTTTTCCTGGATAAACATATTTAAAGGATTCAATGATAAATAAGTAATATAAACTATTAAATTAACCATTAAAGGCTCTGATTATAACTCAAATTTTCTTTAACTCATCAATGATGTTTATTATATTTTTAATACCTAATTTAAAGTCTTCAATCTTTATATTCTCATTTGGAGCATGTATAATGGATCCCCCAATATTCTACACCTACTGAAGCTGCTGGTATGCTCAATTTATTGATAAAATTATAAATCGGACTACTTCCAACTGATATTTGGTAAACTAGGGATTCAAGGCCATAAGTTTTAGTTGTAGCTTTTTCAATAATTTCAGTTGCAAAAGAAGAAGCTCTGTTAGCAGATTCATATCCCTAGAGGAAATTAACTTCCACATCATCAAATCCAAATTTATCAACATGTTTCAGTGCTTCCTGCATCAGATCACCCACTAAAAATTAATATATAATCTGAATTAGACAGTTAATAAAATTTAAGAAAAAAAAGGAATTTTGCAAATAAGAATAATTTAAAATAAAAAATTAGAAGGATAGTTTAGATATCATTTCCATAGCTTTTTTGGTGTTTTCAAGTGTGTTAAAGGCTGTTATTCTAAAGTAACCTTCTCCACTTGGCCCGAAGCCAACACCTGGTGTTCCAACCACGTTGACTTCATTTAAAAGAAGATCAAAGAATTCCCATGAATCCATGTTATTTGGAGTTTTAACCCAAATATAGGGCGAATTAACTCCACCATAAACGTTTAAACCAAGTTTTTTCATGCTATCCCTGATTATTGCCGCGTTTTTCATATAATAATCAATATTTTCTTTGATTTCTTTCTGTCCTTCCTCAAAATAAACAGCTTTAGCAGCCATCTGAACTGGATAAGATACGCCATTGAATTTTGTGGTCTGTCTCCTATTCCAAAGCGGATTTAAAGGATAATGATTTCCATCTTTATCATAGCCCATAATCCCTTTAGGTACCACTGTATAGGCACATCGAGTTCCTGTGAATCCTGCATTTTTAGAAAAGCTTCTAAATTCTATTGCAACTTCCTTAGCGCCTTCAATTTCATAAATACTGTGAGGTATATTATCTTCCTGTATATATGATTCATAAGCAGCATCAAAAAGGATTATTGCCTTGTTTTCTCGTGCATAATTCACCCATTTGGCCATCTGTTCTTTGGTAAGTGCTGTACCTGTAGGGTTATTTGGGAAACATAAATATATTAAATCTACAGGAGTTTCAGGAAGTTCAGGGACAAAATTGTTTTCTTCAGTGCATGGAAGATAAACTAAACCTTCATATTTCCCATCTTCTCCCATTTTACCTCCACGGCCCGCCATTATATTACTTTCAACGTAAACCGGGTAAACAGGGTCAGTTACTGCTATAATATTATCTAAACCGAAAATTTCCTGAATATTCCCTGTATCACACTTAGCTCCATCGCTTATGAATACTTCACCATTATCGAGTTCAATACCTCTTGAAAGATAATCATTTTTTATTATCTCTTCAATTAAGAATTCATAACCCTGTTCTGGTCCGTAACCTCTAAATGTGCTGTCCTGACCCATTTCATCAACTGCTTTATGGAATTCTTTAACTACAGCGTTTGGCAGGGGTTTTGTGACGTCCCCAATCCCCATACGAATAACGTTTGCATCAGGGTTTTCATTCTGGTATTTTTCTACTCTTCGGGCAATTTCAGCAAATATGTAACTGCTTTTAAGCAATAAATAGTTTTCATTAATCTGTACTGCCATTTTAAATTCTCCTTTAACTCAAATATCCATATTTATTTATGTGCAAAATAAAATATTAGCTTATCATCCCTTATTTCATCTAATCGTGCAAATCCAAACCTTTCAAGCTGAACAATATCTCCAACTTTAAGATTTATGCAGAAAGGCTCAACTAAACCATCTACAATACTTGCATCAGGCATTACCACTTCAGCTTTCAAATTATCATCTTTAGGAATCCACTGAATTATCTGTGCACCTGCTTCCTTTGCTTCTTCAAAGCTTAAACTATGGAAAATGGCTTTCCGACCTTTAAATACCATGTTAACAGCATCCATAAGCCTTAAAACTTTATTTTCCTTTATATCTTCTTTTACAAGGCAAACTTCACCGTTAAAAGGAATTTTACGATACCCACGGTCTAAAAAGTCTGGATGTAATGGTCTTTCAATAATTCCTTTAACAGAATCTGGAATATCTTCTATTTTAACTTCTTCTGGATTCCATATAAAGAAATATCTGTTTGCAGCTTTTTCTAATATTGAACGATTTAATCCATATATTTTCTTCCAGCTTACGGTTGAATCTGCAATTTTAACCCCTATTTCATTCATAAGCTCATAAAGGGCTTCTTTCCTTATTCCTCTTTTAGCGATAGCTCTTATTGTCCCAAGTCTTGGATCGTCCCATCCTGAATATAAACCTTTTTTAATACCTTCTCGAGCTTTAGAAGTACTTAAAGCTATATCTTCCATTTTAAGGCGCCCATAATGAATGAAAACAGGGACATCCCATCGGAAATATTCATAAATATATTTCTGCTTTTCACTATTTGCCAGATGGTCTTTTCCACGCAGTACATGGGTTACTCCAAGTAAATGATCATCTACAGTTACTGAAAAGTTCATCATTGGATAAATTTTGTATTTTTTACCAGTTCGGGGATGTTCTGCATCCACAACTCTCATTGCTGCATAATCTCTTATTGCCGGATTTTTATGTCCAATATCTGTTTTTACTCGAAGTACTGCTTCCCCTTCACTCATATTTTCCATATTCTCCCAGCGTTTAAGATTATCTTCCACATTTAAATCTCTACATGGACATGCTTCTGATTGATCCTTTAATTTTTTAAATTCCCCCCCTTCACAGGTGCACATGTAAGCTCCGCCAAGTATAATGAGCTTTTCGGCGTATTCATAGTAAATATGGAGTCTATCACTTTGTATAACCTTCTGATCAATTTTAATACCCATCCATTCCATATCTTCATCTATCATTTGATATGCATCAGGATCTACCCTTCTTGGGTCGGTATCCTCTATACGTAAAATCAGTTTGCCACCATACTTTTTTACATATTCATTGTTTAAAATTGCGGCTCTTGCATGCCCAATATGCAGTGGACCGCTTGGATTAGGGGCAAATCTTAATACTATGTCCCCATGAACTTCTGGAAGGTCAGAAAGGCCTTTTTGTTGAACCCTTTTTTCCTCCACCACCATGCTGCCCAATTTTTCAAGCTCTTTTACCTGTTCTTCATGAGTTAAGGCGTTAATTTTTGCTACAACTCCCCCTACAGTCTTTGAAACTTCTTTAGCTTCTTTTCTGAACTCAGGGTGGGAACTCATTATACTTCCTATAACAGCACCATTTTGAGCTTTTCCTTTGTGCTTAACAGCATTTTGAAGGGCATATTTGTAAACAAGGTCTTTTAGATTATCCATAAAATCACTGCTTAAATATATAAAAAATAAAACAATCAATGTGTTCGCTCAAGTACAAAGTCCGCGATTAGTTTTAAAGATTCTTTCGCTTCAGAATCCTCTAAAATATCTAATAATTCTTTTGCAACCTTAACGTTGTTCAGGGCAATATTTCTGGTGTATTCAATTGAACCGTATTTATTGAAAATTCCTATTGCATCAGGGACCAGATCTTCATTGTTAGCTTCCAATATGGATATTAATTTTTCTTTATCCTCTTTTGATGCATTTGCAAGTGCATGAACAACCATGAGAGTCATTTTACCTTCTACTATGTCACTTCCAACTGGTTTTCCAATATCTTCCTCATCACTTACAACATCCAGATAATCATCCTGAATCTGGAAAGCTAATCCCACTAAACGACCATATTCTGCAAGAGCTTCTATCTGTTCATCAGTTCCTCCACCCAGTATAGCTCCTGCTTTTGTTGCAGCAGCAATAAGTGCAGCCGTCTTCTTGTAGATCATTGTTATGTATTCGTCTTCTTTAACGTTTAAATTTCCTTCAAAGCTTATATCAAGGGCCTGACCCTCACAAATTTTAATACACGAGTCTGCCACAACTTTAAGTGCATCTACAACTCTTTTAGGTGGGATATTATCAGTATTTGTTTTAAGAACTGTTTCAAATGCCTTTGAAAAAAGAGTATCTCCTGCTAAAATAGCCATTGGCTCTCCCCAAATCATGTGAACTGAGGGTTTTCCCCTTCTCATTTCATCTTTATCCATTATATCATCATGAATAAGGGAAAATGTATGAATAAGTTCCATAGAAGCGGCTGTTTTTAAGGTATCTTTGCCACTACCTCCCACAGCTTCACAGCTTAAAATCACAAGTGATGGACGGATTTTTTTCCCTCCAGCTTTAATTAGATGATCAGATGCTTCACAAAGCATGGAGGGGTCGATTGTGCTTAATGATTCATCAATTTCTTTATCTATGCTTTCAGAGTATTTACTCAGTATATCCATTACCATCATCAAATTCCTCCATTAAATACCTGCGCCTGTCCATTTCTAAGTATATGAATATTATTTCCTAATTTATATCCTTCTTCTTCTGCAAGTTCGGTGTATGCAGCAAGCATTTCCAGATCTCCGTGGGCAGGAATGATATGCATTGGGTTTAACATTCTCAAGAAATCCCTGTGATCTTCACGTCCTGCATGACCTGAAACGTGAGCATTGGTAAATATTCTGGCACCACTTGATTTAAGTCTTCTCTCCAGCAAATTTCTGTTTGCTATGTTCATAGGATTGGGAATGATAGGTGCGGATACCACCACGTTATCACCATTTCTTACATTAAATTGTGTCCTTCCACTTGCTATACGAGGCAAAAGTGCATCTGGTTCTCCCTGATGCCCTGTAGTAACCAGGAGATAATCTTCTCTATTTTCTTCTGCCCGGGCAAGTGCCCTATTAACCGCTTTTGGGCTTCCATATATACTTGCAGTTGCAGGAAGCTTTAAAATTCCCATAGCTTCCGCCATACCGCAATATCTTTCCATAGACCTTCCAAGAAGAAGCAAGTTACGATCACTTTGTTCAGATATATTACATATTGCCTGAATACGCTCTATATGGGATGAAAATGTTGTAACAATCATTCCGTTCTTCTCATCAAGGGGATCAAGCATTATATCCTTAAGCATAATCCTTGCAATCTTTTCAGAGTGAGTTTTGGCTTCTCCATCCTCTCCAACCCTTGTAGTTTCTACTATTAATGCAAGAACTCCTTTTCTGCCAAGTTCTTTCAGTCTGCTGTAATCTGGCGGTGGAGAAATCATCTGATAATTATCAAATTTAAAGTCATTTGCATATACTATTATCCCTTCAGATGTATGTAAAGCTGCCATTGTGGCCTGGGGAATACTGTGAGTCATATTAATGAATTCAAGTGTAATATCTGGAGATATCTGGCATTTTTCACCAGGGTTTAAGACTTGAAGTGGATTTGTGACATTAAACTTCTTTTCTCCTTTAATAGTTCGTTCTATAAGGGCTAATGTATAAGGAGTTGCTATAATGGGTGCTTCATATCTATGTGCAAGCTTTGCAACTGCTCCTATGTGATCAAGGTGACCATGGGTAAATACTATGGCCCTTACCTTACCATCTACTTCCTTCATTAATGTATCATCTGGAATAACTCCTCTTTCGATTAAATCTAAACTGTGCATTCTCGCTATATCTGTATCTTCATGAATGTGAATTCTATCAAGATGAATTCCCATGTCAAAGATGATTACATCATCTCCAACCTTTACAGCGGACATATTTTTTCCTACTTCTTCGTATCCGCCTATTGCTATTACTTCAACGCTCATAATTGTCCTCCTTGCGTTTTTGTCTATAAAAAAACAAATCTCCAAAAATTAATCCCGAATAGAGATTAAAATAGAGACCTGTACATAATTATGACTTAATTCAAATGAAATTTAATTGTAAATTATTTTAAAATGTTCTTTGTGCATATTTGCCTGTATTGAATCCTCGATCTTTCAGCCATTCACCTGTTTCTCCTTTAATAAGGAGATCGCATTTTCTAAGTTCCTTAACATTTTTCGCACCAACAAGAAACATAGCTACCTTAAGTGATTCCTTAAATTCTTCAATCCTGGCTTCAACAGCTTTATGACCAATATAAGCTTCTTTAAGTAAAGGTAAGGCCATTCCCACCGCTTCTGCCCCTAATGCCAATGCTTTTGCAGCATCAAGTCCGCTTCTTATACCTCCAGAGGATATAACAGGGATATTTACAGATTCACAGACTTCCACTGTACTTACAGCAGTTGGAATTCCCCAATCCCAGTATAAATTCCCAAGATAATCATCTTTAGCTCTGTATGTTTCAACCGCAGCCCAGCTTGTGCCCCCAGAGCCTGCCACATCTATTGCAGCAACTCCTGCCTTCTCTAATATGATTGCGTCACTTTTTGAAATTCCAGCTCCAGTTTCTTTAGCTATAACAGGCATTTCTACAATTTCTACAGTTTTTTTAATGGAGTCAATATATCCTGTTGCATCTATGTCTCCTTCTGGCTGAATTGCTTCCTGTAAAGGATTTAAATGGATGGCAAGTGCATCTGCATCTATCATTTCGGCAGCTGTTTGCGCATATTCTATCTGAGGAGCGCCTATATTACCTATTACAAATGCTGAAGGTGCATTTTCTCTCACTACACTGTATGTTGATATTAATTCTTTGTTTTCTACTGCAGCACGTTGACTGCCTACTCCAATACCAATATTATGTTCATTTGCTGCTTTAGCAAGCTCTTTGTTTATTTTAAGTGATGCTGGATGACCACCAGTTATTGCTGAAATTATTAAAGGTATGTCCATTTTTTTTTCAAATAAATCTATTGAAACATCGATTTCCTCTTTATCTAATTCTGGAAGAGCTTTATGTATTAATTCTATATCTTCAAATCCAGTTCTCTTCCCTCTGTATTCTACATCGCAATTTGCACATAACAATAAGTGCTCTAATTTACGTTCTGAAGTCATATTTTACTTCCTTCCTTTTTTAATTAACTATAATTCGCTTTATCAATTTGAAGTATTTAAACTTCATTTTTTTTCTTAATTATAGTTCCAATGACTCTTTGATGATTTAAGGCTTTTTTTATTAAACCTTCTTTACCTGCATTAATGATCTCAGATTCAACTCCAAGTTCTGCAAGTTCTATGAGTTCTAAAAGTTTCCCTTTCATTCCGCCAGTAACATCTACATTTATTGAACCTTCTGTTGTCATGTCTTCGCAGGATGTAACTATTTTCATTAATTCTGCATCTTCATATTTTTTAGGGTCCTTAGTATAGATACCATCTACATCTGAGCCCAAAAGAACGCGTTCAGTATTCAAATTTTTTCCAAAATAGGTTATAATCTGATCTCCAGATAAAACACATACTTTGATTTCTTCGTTAAGATCTACAACTACATCCCCATAGATAACCGGTACAAAGCCCATATCTAAATATTTTCGGATCACATCAAGATCACATGAATAAATTCTCTTATTCCTTGTTAATATGAAAGAGGATGGTTGTATTGATACCGCTAAAACTCCATTTTCTCTTAAACTATCACAAACAATGGTGTTTAATTTTTTTACCCAGCTCTGAGTTGTACTAAATCCTCGCTTTTTACTGTTAAAATCTTCTTTATCTTTTATGGGCTTTCCTATTTCATATTCTTTAGCAAATGGGTGCCCATATGAACCCGCCCCATGAACTATTATTAATTTATCAAATGATGAGCTTGCAATCTCTGCAGAAATCCGATTTAAATTATTATAATCAGTAGTAGGCTCATTTGCCTCCTTCTTTGTAATCACACTTCCGCCTAATTTAAGAATAATCAATCAATCTACCTCTCAATTTGAGACAGTTATTTTTACGCCTTCTTTCGAAATATTTATATTTATAGCATTTTCTATTTCTTCAATTGCTGATAAAACTTCTTCAGTTTCATAAGGGCAGTAAGCTATAATGCTGCCCCCACCACCTGCACCAGTGATCTTAGATCCACAATTAGCTGCTGTTCGTGCAGTATAAACCATATCTGAAAGTTCTTTTGTATTTACTCCAAGAGCATCTAAAAGTCCATGATTTATATTCATAAGTTCTATTATTCTTTCTTTATCATTTTTAAGGATTGAATTCCTTGCTTCTTCAACCACGGATTCAATTGAATCAATTACAGGATCAATGATTTTGGGATATAATTCTTTTTTTTTCCTAACTTCAGCAACGAGCTTTCCTGTATCTCCCCTTGTTTCAGTATATCCTATCACGACAGGAATGTTATAATCAATTTCTAATTGAATAATATCTTTAGCATCCTTTTCTAAGTAAATTAATCCACCATATGTACTTATAGTAGTATCGAGGGGGCTTGCTGATTTTTGAACTTCTAATTCAACTTCATGAGCATATTTAGCTATTTCTATTTCTTTTAAATTAATATTATTATATTTAGAAACTGCTGCTATTGTTGCAACAGTAACTGCTGCTGAAGAGCCAAGTCCTCCACCAATTGGAATATTAACATCGATGCATATGTTTAAACCAGAGCCATCATGAACTTTTTTGAGGGAATTTAATATATATTTTAAAATCCCTTTTTGTGGCGAATCAGATATTATAGCATTATTTTGAAAGTCAATATAACCTCTTATGTTTAAATCTCTTATATTCACATGAATTTTCTTATCTGGATTTTTAGAAACTTTAACATAAGCCCTTCTATCTATAGCCATTGCAATAGCTGGCTTTCCATATACAACTGCATGTTCTCCAAAAAGAATTGCTTTACCTGGAGCAGAAGCTATAACTTGCATTTAATCTCCATGAGGATTTAGTATTCTTCCCCAAACTAACTCAGATCCATTTTTTTAATCAGAAGATTTATTTTACCAGAAAACTGCTGATGCATAGCCAACTACTGCGCTTTCATCACCAGTAGTGTCACCGCTTGTTGCATACTTCAATATCTCAGCATTTTGAGCGCCCATTTCCTTTGAAGCAATAATTGTTGTTGCTACTGGACCGTAGCCACACATGGTAACGTTCATTTCAAGAACTCTCTTAATCATGAGTTTTTCATCCAGAGAGTTTATTGCATCAAGTACCTTGCTGTCGTTCTCCTTTGCTATGCTTTGTGGTTTATAATGAGTCATATCTGAACTTGCAATTACCACTATGTCCTTTCCAAGCTCTTCTGCTGCTTTTTTAATTGATTTACCTATTTTATAGGATGATTCGAGGTCCTGCATCCACATACTGACTGGAACAATTTCAAAATCCCTATTAAAATACTGCAAAAACGGAAGTTGAACTTCCAGACTGTGTTCCTGGACATGTGCCATTGCATCTAAATCAATTATTCCTGCATCTTCCACTAATTTTTCAGTAAGTTCTTCATCTATTCTAACATTTCCAAGGGGAGTTTCCCATTCTCCTTCAAGCATAGTTGAAATGCCTGATCCAAGTCCGGTGTGGTTAGGACTGAGTATCACAAATGTTTCTGGAAATCCATCTTCAAAGATTTTATAATAGGAGTGTGCTGCAACTGGTCCAGAATACTGGTAACCAGCATGCGGAACCATTGCTCCCTTTATTTCTCTTCTTTCTAATGTTTTTTCTGGAATTTTTCCGGGACCTAATCTGTGTTCAAAACACCATTCTATTTGTTTTTTTAAAGAATCAGAATTTCTCTCATAAAAAATTCCTGCAACTGCAGGTTTTCTTATCATAGAATCACTGCCTCTTTCTTTTTATAGCTCAAATGAGCCAATCAATCCGTTAATATTTCCTCTCTTTAGAAAGTTAGGATTCTTTAAAATCTACGGATTGATTAAAATTCTTCCTAATTCTCAATCTTAAAGATTAAGCTTTAAATTTTTAATTCGAAATCAGCTGGCTGCATTTCGAGGTCTTCTTCTTCTCCTAAAACTTCTCGTGCCCTCAGTATTTCCCTTGCAAGTAACCAGTAAACAAGCGCAATGGCTTTTCTACCCTTGTTATTTACAGGTAGTACAATATCAACGTTTCCAAGTAAGTTTTCTGTGTCACATAATGCAACAACAGGTATTCCCATTTGTTTAGCCTCAATTATAGCTTGTGAATCTGAGCGAGGGTCTGTAACTACAAGTACTTTTGGTTCTATGAACTTTGCGTAATTTGGATTGGTTAATGTACCTGGTATGAATCTTCCAGGAATTGTTTTTGCTCCAGTAACCTGTCCAAACTTCTTAACAGGAGCCTGACCATACTGTCTTGTAGAAACCACAAGTATATCATCTGGATCAAATTTTGAAAGGAATTTTGCTGCTGCTTCAATCCTGTCGTTTGTCTTTCTTACATCTAAAACATAAAGGCCATCTGCTCTTACTCTATAAATGTATCTTTCCATGTCTTTGGTTTTCTGTTGTGTTCCAATGTGTAAACCTGCTGCTAAATACTTGTCAAGTGGGATTAATAGTTCTGACAAATTATCACCTCAATAATTCCTCAAAAAAATCTTTGATTTTTTTGGGACGCAAAACAAATCTAAAGAAAATGCATGCATTTTCTTTGCGCAAAAAATTTTATTTTTGCAGTTTTGCAAGTTTCTATTTTTGTGGTTCGAAAACCGAAAAGCTATCGAAAATCTTTGATTTTCGATGCTTACAAGCTTGAAAGTTTTGTAGCCTGAAAAATTGAAAATTTTTCTATGCACCAAACATTTCATTTGGGTGTTTTCTCAACCTCAATAATTAAATCGTTTTAGTTAATTATAATACAAAATTTAAAGGTTTTTTTTTATTAATACGTGGAATGATTAATCTTCCACTTCTACTGCTTCGTTTGGGCATACGTCCATGCAAACTTCGCATAAACTGCATTCTTCCTTATTCTGGACTATTACTTTGTCTCCATCGATTATGAGAACTTCCATTGGACAAACATCCACGCATTCTGCACAGTCTGCACCGTCGCATTTTTCATTATCGATTGTTATTTTCACCATAGTTTTCACCGTATTTTATTCTTTAGATATCTCCCATTTTTGAATTTACCATTTCTTCTTCTATTCTGATAAGTTCATTTAATTTTGCAATTCTTTCTCCACCTAAAGCGCCTGTTTTTATAATAGGGCTTGAGAAAGCAACCGCTAAATGAGATATGGTATCATCTGTTGTTTCTCCTGACCTGTGTGACACAACAGGGACGTAATCATTAGCTTTTGCAAGTTTTACTGTTTCATAAGTGTCAGTTAAAGTTCCAATTTGATTTGGTTTTATGATAATTGAATTTGCAGCCCCAATTTCAATTCCTTCCTGAAGAATTTCTGCATTGGTTACAAATAAGTCATCTCCACAGATGAGACATCTGTTTCCTGCTTTTCGTGTTAATTCTGCAAACCCGTTAAAATCACTTTCCTGGATTGGATCTTCAACGTAAAACATATTATAAGTGTCAATGATTTCTTCAACAAAGTCTATCTGTTCACCAGTATCCCTTTCTACACCTTCTCTTTCATAAACATATTTTGAGCCATTCCAGAGTTCACTTACTGCCATATCGAGACATGGCCTTATTTTTACTCCTGTTTCATTACTGACTTCTTCACATGCTTTTGCCTGAATTTCAAGTGCCTCCTCGTTGGTAAGGTTAGGTGCCCATCCACCTTCATCACCTTTTCCACCTGTGAAGGTACTATCTTTGGCTTTTATTAATTCCCCTATTCTCTTGTGAACACTGGAATTTGCAAATACAGCTTCTTTAACATTTTGTGCGCCTACTGGAAGGATTAAAAATTCTTGAATATCTGGAGCGTTTTTACCTGCATGTGCTCCCCCATTTATCATGTTTCCAAGAGGATAAGGAATTTCATTTTTCATATTTCCTCCAAGGAACTTGTATAAAGGCATATTGTATGATGCAGCGGCTGCTTTTGCAGTTGCCATTGAAACAGCAACTATTGTGTTACCGCCTAAAGAAGATAGATTATCAGTACCATCTATTTCCTTTAAAACCATATCAATATCATTTAAATCTTCAGCATCCATACCAATAAGTTCAGATGAGATTATATCTTCAACTTCACTTATTATTTTATCAACACCGCCTTCTGGAAATGCCGTAACTTCACGTATTCCTGTACTTGCACCACTTGGTGCTGCGGCCCTTCCAAAACCATTCCAGGTTAATACATCTACTTCTACTGTCGGGTTTCCCCTACTATCTAAAATTTTTCTAACACGGACGTCTTCAATAATACTATCCACAAAAACACCTCTTTGCAAAAAAAATGGTTATTTTCTAATATCAAGAGGAATTAAACCTTTTTTCAATTCTAAAGTTGCAATATCTATTGGATCAAGTGCTTCCTTTACATCAATTAAAGGCTTTGCTCCCATTGACAGTTGAAGCGCTCTTGCGCCAATAATTCTTGCTTTTTCAAATCTTGTAAGTTTAGATGACATAACATCTTCTCCTAAATGATTCAATTATTGAACCATTATTCAAAAAATTACAAATACATTTTTTTTTCGAAATGGGGCTGCCGAGATTTGAACTCGGGTCTCCAGCGTTCCGGTGTGACCATCCCCGATTCAGTTGAAAAAATATTGAGACATAATGTCTTCAGACTGAATACTTATTTCAATGGCTGAGAGGATGGACCAAGCTACCCTACAGCCCCCTACCATGCCTCAACATGTGTTATCAACATTCTTCTACAACAATATTTATTTATTCCGAGATCGTCAAGGACCTCTTTTGGGTTTTCCCCATCTTCTACCCTTTTTTTGTATTCATCAAAAAAGGCAGATATAACTTTACCACAGCTTATGCATCTTACAGGAATCATGTTAAACCATCTTCTAAATTTTTTTAAATAAAGTTAATTCATTCCTGCATGCAGGAATATTTAACTATATTTTTATTAAATAATCTTCCTCTAAAAGGGATTTAAAGAAGATTTTATATTTCGTTTATCTGTAACTCTTCTGCCTTCTTGCTCTGGCTCCTCTTCCACCATACTTTTTAGGTTCTGATCTCCTTGGATCTCCTACAAGCATGGTTCTGTCGTACTGAATGAATTTTTCTTTTAAATCCATGTCACTTGTCCACTGTATTAGGCCTTTGGCTATTACCATACGTGCTGCTTCAGCCTGTCCCATTACGCCTCCGCCAACAACTTTGACATCTATGTCTACACTTTTTACAACGTCTCCAGCAAGTGCTAATGGTTCTGTGATTTTGAGTCTTGCAAGCTCAGGGTCGTAGAGTTCAACTGGGCGTTTATTTACTCTGATTCTCCCTTTTCCTTCTCTGAATCTTCCCCTTGCAATTGCAGTTTTCCTCTTTCCGCTTGTGTGAATTACTTTTTTCATCATTTCACCTATACTTCAAACTTTGCTCCAAGTAATCTGGATACTTCCCCAAGCTCTATGCTTTTTTTAATATTTTTAGGTTCTGCATCCTGTACTTTAAACACTTCAGCGTCTTCAAATTCCTGTGGTATTCCCACATAAACTTTAAGCCCCTTAAATGCTTCTCTTCCGGTGGTTTTTCTGTAGGGTAACATTCCCCTTACTGTTCTTCTAAAGATATCATCAGGTCTTCTTGGATATTTTGGCCCCATTCTTCTTGGATTTGATATACTTGCCCTGTCGACTCTTTGTTTGTATCTTGCATATGCCCATTCTTTTGTACCGGAGATTACAATCTTTTCGGCATTTAATACTACTATTTTCTCGCCATCCAGGAGTTTTTTACTTACAGTACTTGCAAGTCTTCCCAGTACGAGTCCTTCTCCATCTATAATCATTAAAAACACCTTTTCTTTATAATTACTCAATTATCCTTATTTTACTTCCCTTTGGATTTTCATCGAGTATTTCAGAAATATTTAAACATTCTCCGCCAGCAGCAGCTATTTTCTCTTCAGCTTTTTGTGAAAATCCCAGCGCTACTACCTTAACTTTATGATCCAGTTCTCCACTTCCCAGTATTTTTCCTGGGACAAGAACTGTTTCATCTGGAGATGAATGTTTGTTAATTTGGGATATATTAACCTCTGCTTTTCTTCTTGTTGATCTTTCAAGTCTTTTTGCAACATCTTTCCATATTGCAACTTCTTCCTGGTATGATTTCTCTTTTAGAGTTCCAATAAGCTCAATGAGTTTAGGATTTGTTTTTGTGAATTTCATTTTTTAGCTCCTTCTTTACAGAATGCTACAATTTTTTCCGATTTATTGTTTAATATATCACATGCATTTTTTAGAACTTCTTCAGGAGATAATGATCCATCTGTTTCAATTTTAAATATGAATTTATTTTCTACTGCATCAACATTAATTGCGCTTTGTTCACAATTATTCATGCATGTTTTACATGCAGAACAGTTTTCAATGTCTGCGATGATGATTTTATTTTCTGATTCATCATATTCTAAAACATTTCTTGGACATTCATTTACACATTTCATGCATTCTTCGCAACTATCATCGATTGTTATTAATGGATAATATTTGTATGCGCATGCTGTTGTAGGCTGCCACTTTGCATGTTCCAGCCCTGTTCCAAGTTTTGCTATTGCCTCTAGTTCAACTTCTTCCCCTTCTTTTAACTTTAAAAGAGGAATACTATCATATACTGGTGTTACAGCTTCGTGTGCTGAAACAAGATCTCCAGAATAAACCACCCTCGGGCCTTTTTCTTTCAGAACTAATGATACACTGCAACTTGGACATTCATCCTCACAATCACACTCTGAAGGTAATACAAATGCTTCTAAATCTGTTTTAAGTGGTACTAATCCTAATCTATGAGCTAATACTTCATCAAATAATGTTGAATCGTTTTTAAAAATTGAAACTGTGTCTATGGCCATGGTTGAAACTTCAACGGTGCATATTCTCCTTATTGCATTTATAAAGGATACATCTACATCTTCAACGATACATGTTAATTCATTATCATTTTTTTCTTTAATATCTATCTCCATGTTAGACCCTTCTTCCCCTTTTACCTCCAGGCCTTCCAGTACCATCATGAGGAATTGGAGTGACATCTTCTATTTTTCCAATTCTAATACCTGCTCTTGCAAGGGCTCTTATGGTTGCCTGTGCACCAGGTCCCGGAGTTCTTGGTCCGTTTCCACCAGGGGCTCTTACTTTAATATGCAATCCTATGATTCCCTTTTCTTTTACATCATCTGCTGCTCTTGTAGCTGCTTCCATAGCTGCAAATGGGGATGATTCCTGTCTATCTGCCCTTACCACTTTTCCACCTGACCACTGAGTAATTGTTTCTGCCCCAGTTATGTCAGTTATGGTTATTATTGTGTTGTTAAATGAAGAATAAATGTTAGCTACGCCCCATTTTTCCTTTTCTGCCATATTATCACCTCAAAAATTGCTATTTTTGTGGTTTTCGAACACATAGTGTTCGGAACATCGAAAATCTTTGATTTTCGATTGTTCAGAAAATCTCTGATTTTCTTCAACCATTTTATTAGTCATGTCTCTTCAGTACTTTTCTTTTCTGTCCTTTCTTTGTACTGTTTTTCTACTGGGGAAGAATGATAGAAACCAATTAAGTCTTCTTCACCTTTTTTAACTAAGTAACTGGGTGAATCAATCTTCTTCTCGTTTAAAGCAACATGTCCATGTACTACAAAGACTCTTGCTTCTTTTGCTGTGTTTGCAAGCCCTTTTTTATATACCATAGTCTGTAATCTTCTTCTTAGAACGTCTTCAACAGTTAAATCAAGTACATCTTCAAGTTTTGCGTTTTCTCCTAAAATACCTGCATTTACAAGGTGATTTATGAGATCCTGTCTTTCTCTAATTGTTTGTTCAGTTACCATTCCCAAAAGATGTCTTGCATCCCTTCTGTACTTTTTAACCATGGTTTCAGCTTTCCAGATCTCTTTTTTGGTTTTAAGACCATATTTTTGGGCAAGCCTGTTTTCCTCTTTTATTCTGGCAGCGTTCCATGGATGAGATGGTGTATCATATTTTTTTCTAGCTTTTCTTGGATGTCCCATTTAAATAACTCCTTTTTAAATTATTGTCTTCCCCTTCTCCGTCTAACACCAACAGATGAACCTTTTCTAAAGGTAGCTTTTGTTCTTTGACCTCTAACTGGAAGTCCAACTTCATGTCTTCTTCCTTTATAACTTCTGGTCTTTTTCATTCTGTTTAAATCATCCCTTAATGTCATCATAAGATCTGATTCAATTAAGTGAACTGTTTCACCTGTTTCGTAATCATCACGTCTGTTTAGCATCCAGTCAGGGACATTATTACTTTTAGGATCTCTTATAGCTTCTTCAATCTTTTCTACTTTAGCATCAGAAAGATATCCAATTTTTTGATTTAAATCAAGACCCATAACTATGCCTATTGACCTTGATAATGCTTTTCCTACACCTTTTACATCAGCAAGAGCATTTTCAATGGTTTTATTACCGTTTATATCCTTTCTGGCAATACGAACCATGTGTTTAAAGTCTTCTTCCATATATATTACCTCCAAAAATGACGTTTTTGGGCCCTCCAACACGAAGTGTTGGGGTATCGAAATCAGAGATTTTGAATGTTCGAAAAATACTGTGTATTTTTTTCAACCTCCAATAAGCGCGAAATGCCTAATTCATATTTAAGTTTATTAATTTTGTGCGATTGATTTTTTTGTGCAAGTATTCTGTATTCAGTTTGGTTTGGACGGGTGAATACAAAGGATACCAACTCAACATTTGTTGATTATATTTTCCCAATTTTTTAGGCTTAGCCTTAGGGATAAATCAAAATTTTTAATTTTGATGTTTAAGAAACTATGTTTCTTAACAGCGAAAAATTTCATTTTTCGCATGCATCAAAAACCTTTGGTTTTTGAACGCCGGGACTGGGATTTGAACCCAGGCGGAGCCACGCTCCACAAGATTTCCAGTCTTGCGCCTTACCAAGCTAGACTATCCCGGCATGTGATTATTTCATTGATTTTAGATTTTAAATCTAATTAATAGACATAAAATTTATGTCCTCAAACACTTAAAAGCTTATGGTAATTAGTTATATTTCAAATATGATAATCAAATGTTGAAAATATAAATCCAAACCCTGCAGAAGCTGGTTTAAATAGTAGTTTTTACTTCCACATCTTTGGATATGTATCTGGCTCCATAAAAACTTTTTTTATGTCTATTACTATACCTTTATTTGATTTATATATTTCTGAAGAGGTTTTCAGGCCTTCGCCTGTTGCAACAAGTTCGCCTTTAAGGGTCATAACAGCAACAGTATCTCCTTTTTTAATACCTTCTTCAATTTTCATGATTCCGCCAGATGCAAGGTCTGCACCGTGACAGATTGCATCAACAGCTGAATCTCTTATGAATATTTTGGGTAGATGTTGGACTGCTCTTTCCATTGGAAGTATGGCTTCTCTAAGAAGGGATTCATCTCCTTCTTCCTTCCATATGGAATATGCATCGGTTAAGTCCTGAAGTGTTGTCAGTGTTTCATCCTCACTGAAAGGTCCGGATTTAGTTCTTCTAAGTTCTGCCATATGAGCCCCTATCCCAAGAGCTTCACCTACATCATGACAGTATTTTCGTATATAAGTTCCGCCTTCACATCCAATTTTGAACAAAACATCCTGACCTTCTATTTCAAGGATATTAACATAATAAATGTTTCTAACTCTAAGTTCTCTTTTAACGGCAGATTTGAGTGGTGGTGTCTGGAAGATTTTTCCCTGAAATTCATTTAATATGTTACTAATTCTTTTCTCTGAGATCTCTTCGTGCAGCCTCATTAAACATACATATTCCTTATCTGCACCTAAAAGCATTTGAATGACTCTTGTAGCATAATCTATGCCTACAGGTAAAACTCCAGTAACTTTAGGGTCTAAAGTTCCTCCATGGCCGGTCTTCTCCACACCAAGCATTCTTTTAACCCATGAATCAACTTCATGAGATGTTGGGCCTGAAGGTTTATCGAGGTTTATTATTCCCCTTTTTATATGATCTTCTATTGGTCTTTCTTCTGGAAAGCTCCCATAGCCTGGATCAGTTTCACCTTCAGATTTTATGAGTAAATCTGCCATTGAAAAACCTGATTTTGAATCACTCTTAAGCTGCTGATTCAAGTTCTTTTTTAATTTCGTCCACATTATCTGATTTTATTTCAATTGTCTGATCAACTGGCTCTAAATGCTTAATATTACATCTTCTGTTTTTAATGTTTGTTCCTACAACTTCAACAAATTTATCATCAATAACTTCAACTATAACACATTTTTCGCCTGTTTCTCTTCCTGCGATCTTAACGCATACTCTTCCTACTTCTATTGCTGGCATGAAATCACCTTTATTACTTTTAATATGATAAGAGCGATGCTTTCGGGATTAAAATTCCCGGTATTTATGATCATATCATAAACATCCATATTTTCAATATCGATATTATGAATTTCACGATACCGCCTTGCTTCGCTTCTACTTCTTGTAATTATTTCTTGTTTAACTGTATCATATGGTTTATCCTCTCTTTGGCTTATTCGTTCTGTACGAGTTTCTAATGGAGCTATAAACCATAGTTTAAAGTCAGCATCCACAAAATGAGCAGATAACCTCCCTTCTACAATTAAATTTTCCCTTTCTTTAGCTATTTTTGCTTGTCTTTTATCTATTTCAATATCTATCTCTTCATTTTCTTCAGCGAATTTACTAAATTCCAAAATATCCATATTTCTTTCTACAGCCATCTGGCGAAATATATCGCCTGCTGAGATAAATGGAATACCTGTTTTTTCTGAAAGGATTTTAGATACTGTAGTGGTTCCACTTCCAGCCAATCCACTGATAGTTATGATCATCCTTCCCTTGCCTCGAGCTTAAACATTTTTCGAGTGCACTCATGGCAAAGATATCCACCATAAGGTCTGTTTGGCCTTTTTTTGGATTTTGAAAGTTTTCTTATTTCATATGGTCTTCCCCTTGGAACAGCATGAAGTAGTTTGCCACATTCTGCACAAATGTGCTTACTTGGCTTTTTTTTCTTGTAACGTAAGACTGTTTTTCCTCCAGGGGTCTTTTTGAATATTCTTCTGTATGATCTAGATCTATATCTTAATTGAGGCATATACATCTCTCCTAAATTTTTAAAAGCTGTTTAACGCTTATGAGTCCATGAAAATGAATATTTATGAATTTACATCCCACCGCTTTTAAGTCCCATTAATTTTCTGAATATCAGCGAAAATGCAAATGAGCATAATATGTACCACCCAAGCCATTCTATGGCCATGATACCTGCTGGCACCCATTCTGATGGATGATATATCATGTGGAATAAGGGAACTAAAAGCAGATAGTAAACTAATGCTGGTAATTCTAAATAAAATTTGTTTAACAACGGATTAGCCGATATCCACCAGAATACAAGGAGTATGGGGATGAATGTCACTATCATTGGCTTAAATGAGTTGGTCATCATTTCCTTCTGGATGTCCATAAACTCTGCCTGTTTCTTCTGTATTTTTTCCAGTGCCTTTGAATCATTGGATTTTCTTGCTTCCATCATTTCTTGTTGATACTCCTTCATCTCTCCCTGGAGATACTGAAGTCTATCCTGATCAACAAGATATTTATTAGCAACTGTAATTACAAAAGCTATAACAATGGCTATTATCATTATAGCCAGCATTGGACCTACTGTTTGAATAAATGGATTAAATAAACTATCCAATGCTCCAAATATTCCGCCTAATATTGATTCAAATACCATTTTTTTATATCCTCTTTACTTAAATTATAACCTTTAGAATTTATTTTAAAGTATTAATCATTTCTTCTACTGGCTCTTCAAGTCGGTTATCATGATTTTTAATAATTTTTACTGTAGCACCTGTAAGTGCAGCATAAGCCATAGATACGGCGCGATTCATTTCTTGATGAAGTTCTATGTCACTCAGCTTTTCCATGTCTCGTGTTCTTGTCTCATCACTCAATCTTCTCATCAGAATTTCTTCGCTGTCTGCTTCAATTAATATGAACATATCTGGCTCGAGTTCATCTAATACCCATTTTGGAAGTCCAGGTAAAAAACCAGCAGGTGTTTTTATAGTACAATGAGTATCAACGATTATATTATTTACTTCTGACATCTCTCTTATACTTTTTGCAGCATTTTTTTGAATTTCTTTTTGAACATCTGGAGACAACTTCCTCAAAGAATCTCTATCCTCCACAATACCTTCTTCCTGGGCAATTTTGATCATTGCATCTCCATAGTTCACATTCACATAATCAAGACTTTCAAGTGCCTTGTTCAACACTGTTGTACTACCTGATCCTGGAATTCCTGCAATTACGACTACTTTCATATTATCACTCTAAACCTCTATTTAATCACCTAAAAATTTCCTGAGCATTGGATGCATGTCCATTAACTGTTCTTGAGCTATTTCTTCATAAAGTCTGTATACTATACCTACAGTTAGAAGAACACCTGTTCCTCCACCTAATGCACCTGTAAGATCAGCACCAAATGCTAAAAGACCTACAAATGCTCCTCCAAGAATAGTTATAATTGGAATATATCTTTTAAGTATCTTTTCAAATTGGGTTTTACTGCTTCTAAATCCTGGAATCTGCATCCCCATCCTGTGAAGATCTCCAGCAACCTTTTTAGGCCCTATTCCACTTAATTCTACCCAGAGCCATGCGAAAAGTACACATAGTAACGTAAAGACAACACCATAGATCACTACCTTTAGTGGATCTGTGAGAATTATACTCAGATTTGTGGGTGCTGAAAGGTAATATGCAATTCCACTTATAGCCTGGCCATTTGAGATAGTTCCAAGTATTGGAAATCCTAATTTCTGGAATAAAGAAGCGAATAATGTCACATTTAATAGAAGTGCACTTGTAAGGATAACTGGCATGTTACTTGCATAAATAAATCTTAATGGGTACTTTCCTCTTGCTCCTTTAACTCCTCCATAAGAAAGAGGTATTTCAACACGCATACTCTCAGCATATACTACAATCAGGAAAACAACAATAGTAGCAATTACTGGCAGGAGTATGCTGAAATCAGGAGATCCTGTAGTTAATAGATATATAAATTGTGGAATCGCCCCTGCAGGTACTCCTGGAGATGCTGGTGATGAAAGGAAGTTAAATGCTCCTACCATTATGGCCTGAGCAACTCCAGCAACTATGAAAAGACCCACACCACTTCCAAATCCCCATTTGGAAACAACTTCATCAAGGAAGATAATGAGAAGTCCGCCAAGAGTTATCTGAGCAATTACAATCAATTGATATCCAGGATCAGCAAGAAGTGCTCCTGTATAAACAAGTACTGCTGCTTCAAATAAAGTGAAAACAACGGCAAGGAGTTTCTGGGTTCCCTGGAATAAAGCTTTATCCTCATGTTTTGAAAGATCCAGCTTCAAAATATTTCCCCCAACTAAAAGCTGAAGTATAATAGATGCTGAAACTATTGGCCCTATACCCAGAGTAATAATTGAACCAAAATTACCTGCAAGAACTGCCCTTAGCTGTGCAAACTGGTCAACAGCATTTGGACTTAACCCATAAAGAGTAATGTTGGTTAAGAAAAAATACAGAACCAATATAATTGCTGTCCATTTAATTTTTTCCTTAAAAGGCAATCTATGTACAGGTGATTTAACTTGAGGAATTAATGAAAAAATTGGTTGTAATTTTTCAATCAATGAGCTTCACTCCTTACCCATATTACATTTAAAGGTTTATTATTTCTCCACCAGCTTTTTCAATCTTTTGTATTGCTAAACTGGAGAATTTAGGTGATTTTATAATCAGAGGTTTGGTTACTTTACCTTTTCCCAGTACTTTATTGTAACCAAGATCAGTAACGTCTATTTCAATGGCTTTATCTTTTTTCTGAGCAAGACCTTGCTCTACCAGCTCTTCTGATTTTTCGTCTAAATAATCAATATTAACAGGATTGAACTTTAAAATACTTCCCTGTGGTCTTTTAAAACCGTATTTTCCAAAGTGATCAGGATCGTATTTAACAACCCATGTCCATTTACTTTTCTGAAGACCAGCATTTCCTCTTCCACCCCTGTGACCGGCTCCTCTTCGTTTTTTTGAGCTTCCGCCACCCACAGTTCGTGATCCTCGTAACTTCCTTATTTTTCTTGTCTTTCTTATCATCGCAATACACCTCCACCTTCTAAAGGTGATGATTAGATCATTTTTTTAATGAGATCTCCTATTTTATTTCCTCTGTAACCAAGGCTTCCAGATTCTTTAACTGTTTTTTTAGTATTTTCATATCCTTTCCTTGGAGGATGAAGCCTGAACACTGGTTTTACTCCACTATCTTCCAGTTTAACATTAGAATCTATAACAGCCTTTGAAAGTTCTTCTACTGAGGAAAAATCTGTGTTCTCTTTTATGTAATCTTCAGTAACTTTAAGATTACCTGCTAATTTTCCCCTTTTAGATATTAACTGGACTACTGTTCCCGGGTCTACTTCTCCCCATGTTATGTAATCTTTAGCCTTTTGAAGCATTCCATGATAACTTGGATTTTCTTCAATTAAGACTGCATGATTAATTCTGGTAAGTTTTAACATATCTAGAGTATCTGCAATTTCTTTTTTTATCCCGGTTCTACCTCTTACTCTTATCGCTGCAATCATGAGAATCACCCTGCTACTCCAAGATTTTTGAGGTCAGATTTGCTTGCTTTTACCATGCTTAAATGTTTAAGGGCATCGAAAATTGCTCCTGCAAAATTAATGGTTGTCTGTGTCTGACCCATGGTCTGGGACCATACATCGTCTATTCCTGCAAGTTTCAATATTGTTTTTCCAACGTCACCTACTGCAAGACCAACTCCACCAGGTGCAGGGATTAAGGTAACTCTTACGCTGCCTTTTTTACCGGATATTTTAAATGGTACTGTATGTTCTCTACCACATACACATCCCCAATCACCACAGCCTCTTCTGGCCTTTATTACATTAAATTTAGCATTATCAACAGCTTTTCTTATAGCTGGACCTACCTCTTTGGCTTTGCCCTGGCCAAGTCCTACATATCCATTTTTATTTCCAACTGCAACTATTACTCTAAAGTTCACTTTTCTACCGGATTTATGCATTCTCTGAACGAGGTTAACATCCATTACTTCTTCCTCTAAATCTGGTAGTAAAGCATCTATAATTTCAAGTTCCATGATAGGAAGTCCTTTTTCAAATATTTCGTCAATATCAGTTATTGTACCTTCCTTTACCATGTGTCCCAGATTGGTTTTAGGTTCCCATTCTTCCTTATTAAAGTTCATTATGATCCCTCTTCACTAATTTTTTGTTTAATTTCATCAAAATGGTCCGGGAGATCCTTTGGGGATAATCCTTTCTGGATGTATTGTGAAAATTTGGCATTAACTTCATCTTCACTTAAAGATTCAGCATATTGTGCTATATGTTCTCCCCTTATCCTCTCTTCAGCAGGTAGAACCACTTCACCGTGTGGAATATTAAGACCAGCATCTACAGCTCCTTTAAGTACTGCAAAGACCTTTGTACCTTTAGTTGGAGATTTTAATCCAATGTCAAGTACAGCTCCATCCACACCCTCATTAATGGCTTTTTTACCGCATAAAAATCCAGTAAGGTATGCTGCAGAAATGTTTTTTGTGGATCCAAGCCATCCTTTCTTGCTAAGTTCATTTGAATGTGCTGAAATAACAGTTTCATCTCCTTCTGGAGATACTTTAATGATCTGAGCTATTACATGGTTGTTTGTAATTCTTGCAACCATTCGGTCCTTATCCAATCCAATGAGCTTAAATCTTGCCCCATAATCTGTTTTTCCTTCTCTTCTTCTTCTAAATGCTACCTTGTATCTTGATCCGTGTGCCAATTAAATTCCTCCTTTTACCTAAGCAGACCATGATCCCTGGCATAAGTTTTCATGTAGGATTTACTTCTAAATGCGCCACCTTTAGCCATTTTATAGAGTTTTCTGTAGGTAGTCTTATTAATTTCCCTATTATCTCTCATGTCTTTTAGATCTGTTCTTAAAGCCCTTATAGTAGTCATCCAAGCTTTTTTCTTGGGATTTCTAGCTCCTTTAGCTCCTTTTATACTACCATGACCTTTTCTTCTGCCTTTTTTCTTCTGTGCAGCTATTTTCTTTGATCTGTAGCTGCTTATTCCTTTTTGTGGCTTTGATTTTATTGCTTTATTATTTATAAGTTGTTTAACACTTTCTCGAGTTATGGCTCTTGATACTTCCTCTGCCCTTTCAGGATCTATCCATATCCTGTTTTCCCCGACTTTCAGAATTTCTGCAGCCAATCTCTTTTGAGTAGTAAGATTCATGAAGAAACCTCCTACGACCCTGAAAAAATATTATATTAATTTTCAAAGTTTACAAAATCATTGATTTTGTAATGAAAATCTTTTCAAAGGTCGATCCAAAAACCTCTTTCAGGTTTTTAATAGTTGTAATGCAATTCACATTGCAATTTGTCAGAAAACTGACATAAGTAACTCTGGCGTTGAGTACTTAAATCCCTTTATTAAGAATTTTAATTCCTAATTCTTTTGCTTTTTCAAGCATAACTTCTTTTTTCCTTTTTCCAACTGTAGCGCTGATTCTACCGGCCTGTGTAGCTGGATCAAGGTTTTCAAGTTCAGTCATATTGCTTACAAGCACGTCCTTATATCCTGAAGGATGAAGTCCTCTTGTAACCTTTGGAGAACCATAACCAATAGAAGGCATTGCAGGTTTTCCCTTTTCGTATCTTCTTGTTTTACTTGTTTTTCCCTTTGGTTTTCTCCATTTTTCTCCAAGTTTTTTGTATCTGAACCATTCCTGTCTTTTAAAATTTGGTTTTTTCATCCTGCCACCGCCTTATTCCCTAATTACAAAGTATATTCCATCCTGGAATACCCTTGGATCTCTTCCCTTAATTTTAGTGGCCTGTTCCAAATTGGCCATGGTCTGTCCAACCTCTTCTTTGTTAATTCCTGTAACGACTACTTCATCGCCTTTTACCTGGACTTTAGCATCCCCTACAATCTTTGCAGTTCTGGGATATCTCTCACCAAGGAAGTTTTCTATTGTAACTTTATCCCCGGCAGCTTTAACAGTCATAGGGAAGTGAGCATAAACTATTTTCATATTATAGGTAAAACCATCTGTTAATCCTATAAGCATATTATTAATATGGGATCTTATAGTTCCGAGCATTGCTTTATCTCTTTTTTTAGGAAAATTACTCTCCAATACTATTTTATCATTTTCTTTCTTTATGATAACGTTTGGATAGTTAAATTTCCTGCTGAGCTGACCCTTTGATCCCTTTACAGTTATTCCGCCATCTATATCGACATCTATGTCCTCTGGAATTTCTATTTCTTCTCTGAGGACTACTGCTTGAGCCATATTATCACCTTAAATATTGTTCAGAAAATTTTTTGATTTTCTTCAACCTTAGTATATGTATGCTAAGAGTCTACCACCAATTCCCTTGTCTTTGGCCTCTTTATGAGTCATGATACCTTCTGGTGTAGTTAATATCATAATTCCAAAGGCTTTAGATGGTAAATATCTCTTTTCAAATTTTTCAAATTCATCTTTCTTTACTGCGTGTCTTGGCTTTATGACACCGCATTTGTTAATATTACCTTCAAGTTCAACTATAAACTGTCCGGCCTTGTTATCATCGACAAATTCAAATTCACCGATGTAACCTTCCTTTTGCATTGTTCTTAAAACGCGCCCTATCATTTTAGATGCAGGTACAATTTTACATCTCTTATTTCCCTGCGTTTCATTGTTTCTCATATTTGTAAGGGCATTTGCTAGAGGATCCATAAGCACGAATAACACCTCTTAATTGTATTTTTTAAATCCTATTTTATGTGCGAGTTCTCTGAAGCATTGTCTGCATAACATGAGCCCGTATCTTCTAACCAGTGCAGAATGATCGCCGCATCTTCTACATTCTCTTGATGCTTTTCCATATTTTCTTGGCAATATATCACCTTCAAAATTTGTTAAATCTCCGATTTGACACCACAAAAATCAAAGATTTTTGTATGCTTTGATTTTTAATACTCGGAATCATCTGTTTCCTTTAACCCTTTTATTTTAACCTGGAAATTATTCTTCATAAACTCCATAGTCTCTTCAGGAGTGACTTTATGTTTATTATGAATCTTTTTCCTCTGGATTTTCCTTCTTTTTATCCTGTAGCCTGGCTTTTCAAATGTTATGGACATATTCATTCCAAATATACCAATATCTGGATCATAACGCATTCCTGGAATATCTATATGTTCATGTATTCCAAATGAAACATTACCCTGATCATCGAATTGTTTTGAGCTTAACCTGTTCTCAATACCGTCAAGTATCATTTTAATGGCTTTATCAGCTTTTTCACCCCTTAATGTAATTTTACATGCTATGGGTTGCCCTTTTCTTATACCAAATTCAGGATTTGTGACTTTAGAATAAGTACGCACTGGTTGCTGACCTGTAATGCTTTCAATTAATTTTTCAGCCCTTGCAAGTCTTTCTCCAGCTTCGCCAACACCTATGTTAATGGTTGCTTTTGCTATTTTCACTTCTTCCATAGGATTCATCTATTTACCTCCAGGAAGCGTGATCGCTGGTTCTTCTTTACCAATTACAAAAACATAATCTTTTAATGTAAGGAAAACTTTCTTATCTTCTGTTTCCATTTCAACTGTGTTGGGCATTGAAGATTTTGTAATATTGATTTCTTTAATTCTACCAATTTCACCGATGTGCTTTCCACCAGTTATAAGACCAATTGTGCCATTTTCGAATTTCATAACTTCATTAACTTCCTGATCTGGAACTTTAAGGATAATTACATCTCCAACTTTGTATTCTCCTTCATCAAGATAGTTTCTACCGTCATGAAGATTGAGCTGAGTTTTTCCACCTTTTACTGTGGTCTTATCAGTTATTTTACAGAGTTTGAATGCCTTGTTCTCTGCAGCAATTGGATGAAGTATTAACCTACCTTTTTCATCTGGTAGAACCCTGAAGACACTTTCTGTTTTTGGTATTTCAATAACATCCATAAATCCAACAGGGTATTTGTAATTCTTTCTGATTCTCCCATCAACAAGAATGTCTCCGTTGTTTATAATTCTTTTTGCTTCTCTGGAGTTATCTGCAACACCGAGAATGTCACGAACTATAAGCAATAAAGGTAATGATTCTTCTATAGCATGCGGACCTGCGTTTGGTTTTACAGTCCATTTATTTTCTTTTGGATGAATTGGCCAGTGTTTAGGCGCTTTATAACGCTTGAGATGTTTTCTGGATCCCATTATTGCCATATTATCCCTTCCTCTCCATTATTTGATTTCTTTCATCATCATCCATATCCAGTTCTACTATCACGAGTTTGGATGGATGTATAGAATGATAAACCGGATTTCCATCTGGTTTCTGTACTGAAGCTCCTTCAACCATGACCCTGTAGTTTTTAAGATCTACTTTTTCCACTTTACCTTCATGATCTTTGAAGTCACCACGCATTACCTGTACAGTGTCTCCTTTTCTTACGGGAATGGATCTTTTTCCATATTCCTCTCTGAGTTCTTTACTTAGCATAACACTCATAAATTTACGGCGTACGTGTAAAGGTGCATTATGAAGGAATTTCCTTTGTTTTCTTGGTTGTTTTGACATATTAATCACCACTAATTTAATTACACAATTACGCTTGCAGCACTTCCAATGCTTGGCCATCTTTCAGCTGCTTCCTTTGCAACAGGGCCTCTTATTTCAGAACCTTTTAATGTACCTTCAGGGCTTATTATAACTGCTGCATTATCTTCAAATTTAACCCTTAAGCCATCTGCTCTTCTGAATTCTTTTTTCTGTCTTACAACTACCGCAGTCATGACTTCTTTTTTCATGTCTATAGTCCCTTTTTTAACAGTAATTATAATCATATCACCTACGCCAGCTGTTGCAAGTCTTCTTCTTACACCCTTGTACCCTTTAACAGACACAATTTCAACTTCTCTTGCACCGGTGTTATCAATGCACTGGAGCCTGGCGCCTATTGGTAAAACCCTTGTAACATTTGAAGTGATAGCTTTCATTTTATTTATCTCCTTTAACTTCTACAACCACAAAATGTTTTGTTTTACTTAATGGTCGGCATTCTGCAATTTTAACTGCATCTCCAACATTTGCTTGAATACAATCAGGTTTATGTGCGGTTATTTTTGATTTTCTCTTTTCATATCTTTCGTATTTACGTATGAATTTGTAAAAACTTCTTTCTACAGTAATTGTCCTTTCTGCCTTATTACTTGTAACTATACCCTCTAAAATCTGGCCTCTTACTGGAAGAGTTCCATGAAATGGGCAGTTAGGATCATTACATTTTTCTTTAGGTTCTTGAACGTCGATACCTACCATGTTATCACCAAAATTTCCTGAATTTCTTTTTAATCCTATCTTCAGGGCGAGCAATAATAATTTTACCATTTATTTCAACAATTCTGCCATCAGGCAAATTAAAATGAAAAGTTGCTACTCCCTTAGGGACCATTTTTTCAGTCTTATCCTCTTGCTCAATTAAGATAGTATTTTTTGTTTCATCAACAACTTTTCCCTCTATTCCAACGAATCCATCATGAGTGCTGTCTGCAACTTTAACATGAAGACCCATTAACTCATGACGAAAAATATTGTTTGGAGTTATCATTCTAAATCGTGTTTGAAAGTCATATTGATGGATTTATTTGAATCCCGAGATGGATATGTCTATATGGAATACCTTTAATTGAATTCCTGCAAAATTACCTTATTTCAATTGTATCTGAAGAAAAGCCCATATTAGCCAGAACCTGTTTGACCTTCCGTTTATGATCCCCTTGAAGCTCAATCTGACCTTTTTTGGCAGTCCCTCCACAGGCGCATTTTGCCTTGAGTTCCTTTGTAAGTTCCCTTATATCAATATCGTGCTCATCAATACCCTCTACAATGGTCATAAGTTTTCCAAATCTTCTTCTCACTGTGTATACTTTAACTTTTTGAATTTCTCGGGCTATTTCCTCACAAACGCAAAGTTCTTCTGGAAGACCACATATCTCACAGACTTTCATCTATTTTCATTTCTCCTGATTTTTTTCGTTTATTATGGTAAGGACACGTGCGATTGTTCTTTTAAGTTCTTTGATTTTTCCAGGATTTTCATTTATTCCTGATGCAGAACTTTTTGAAACATTTTTTGCATATTCTGCTTTAAGCTCATCCAGTTTCTTCTGAATGTCCTCAATTTCCATTTCACGTATTTCTTTGCTCCTTAATATTACCATGTTATTCCATCCTTTTTATATTTATGCATATCCAGTATTTCTATTCTGGCTTTTCTGGTTCTTCAACTGCTTCTTTTGGTTCTTCTTCATTGTTTTCGGCTTTATCTTCTGTTTTCTCTGGTTCTTCAGTTGTTTCTTCTTTGGTCTCTTCTGCATCTTCTACTGATTCTTCAGATGGTTCTTCTGTAATGGAATCTTCTACTGGTTCTTCTTCAACTTCTATTTCGCTGAGCTCAGTATCTTCAATTTCTTCTGCTTGAGGTTCTTCAGCTTCCTCTGTTTCGAGAGTGTCCATAATTGTATCAACTGCTGGTTCTTCCACTTCAACTTTTAAGATATCTACTTTATCAGGCAAAATCATTCCCGGAGGCATGATTCTAACGTATATTCCTAAAACTCCTGGTTTAAGTTGGACTGTTGCAAAACCCTCTTTAACGAATCTTGTGGAAGGTTCTCCACATTTTTTAATGTAACCATCATTGAACTTTGCAGTGGCTGATCTTGCGCCCCTTATTTTACCGGAAATTGTTACTTCAACACCTTGTGCCCCTGCACCCATAATTCTTCTAAGTGCTGTGTATGCTACTCTTCTAAAGTGCATTCCCCTCTGCAACATTGCTGCAATCTTATGAGCCATTATCTTAGGGTTAAGTTCAGGAACATCTACTTCTTTAACTTCTACCTGTGGGTTTTCCAGCCCATAGTTTGTTTTTAAGGTTTGAGTTATGTTTCGAACGGTTTTTCCACCTCTTCCTATAACCATTCCGGGACGTTCAGCGTAAACAACAATCATTGTACCTAAAGGAGTTAATTGAATTTCCATTCCACCGTAACCTGCTCTTTCAAGCTCGTTTTCAAGGTATTCATCAATTCTTGTTCTTTTAAGACCTTCTGTGACAAAATCTTTCTCAATCATGTAAATCTATGCCTCCCCTAGGACTATCTGTATGTGGGTGGTTGGAGTATTAAACGGGCTTGCTCTTCCAAAGGCTCTTGGAGTCCATCCTCGTATTACGTATCCTTTATGGCTGGATATGTGCATTATTTTGAGATTTTCTGAATCAAGTCCTTTGTATTCTGCGTTTGCTTCAGCATTATTAATTACATCAAGGATCTGGGATGCTGCTTTAACTGGATATCTTCCAGTTGGCCATCCTTCCAGTCCTCTTCTGTGACCTACTTTTTTGTTATGCTTTTTGAATGGAACTGCTTTATCCATTTGGATTACTTCTTCAAGGTAATTCTTGGCGTTTTCTACCTTCATTCCCCTTATCTTATTACATATCTCTACAGCATGTTTTGGAGAGATCTTAAGAGATCTTCCAAGGGCCTTTGCTGTTTTAGTTTTATCGCCATCTGTAAAAGCGTATTTAATCTTAACCATTGTATTCTCTCCTTATTTAAGAGGTACAAACATAGATGACCTTGTAGCACCCATACCGGGATCTCCGTGTTCTACTCGTTTTCTTGTAGGTGCAAATTCTCCAAAGTAACATCCAATCATTTCTGGCTGCATTGTAACTTCTGTGAATTCTTTTCCATTGTAAATTCCAAAGGTCATTCCTACCATTTCTGGAAGTACAATCATGTCCCTACAATGGGTTTTAATTATTTGTGGTCTTCCGCCTTTGTTTCCTTCCTTTTTTAATTTTCTTATCTTTTCAAGTACCTTCTTTTGCCTTGGAAGAAATCCTCTTTTTAAGGATCTTTTTTGTCTTGATGGAAATAGTTCTATAACATTATCCAAAGGCATCTGTTGTAACTCTTCTAATGTATAACCACGATATTTAAATACTTTTCTTGCCAATTGGTCGCCTCCTTATCTTCGTTTCCCTGTTCTTTTCGCAGCAATTGACCCAACTTTTCTTCCCGGTGGTGCATGTCTTGAAACTGTTGTTGGCCTTCCTGGATGCTGTCTGTTTCCTCCACCGTGTGGGTGATCTACTGCATTCATTGCCACTCCTCTAACACTAACATTCTTTTTACCCTTCGCGTTTAAAGCGTAGAATCTATTTCCTGCTTTAAGGAATGGTTTTTCCTTTCTTCCTCCTCCAGCAACAACTCCTATTGTTGCTCTGCAGGCAGGGTTAAATGCTTTTAATTCTCCTGAGGGCAATTCTACAATTGCCTTTCCTACATCATGAGTTATTAAAGAAGCGTAAGTACCAGAAGATTTAACGAATTTTCCGCCATCTCCAGGATTTTTTTCAAGATTATATAATGGTGTACCTTCCGGAATCTGGGCAAGTGGTAATGCGTTTCCAGCTTTTATTGATGCTGAAGCTCCAAATTCAATTTCATCATTTATTTGTATGCTTTCTGGTGCTAATACAAGTAAATTTTCACCATTTTCAAATTTAATTAATGCTACTGGCGCAGTACGTCCAGGATCATGAATTATATCGGTAACTTTTCCTTTTAAACTACCTTCTTTCTCTATATTATCATATGATCTGTATTCGATCTTTCCTTTGAAACGATGTGACGCACTCTTATATGTGGGAGTTCCTCTCCCTCTTCTCTGTGATTTTAAACGTTTTCCCATTCTCTATTCCTCCAATTATTGAAAATAATTGGGGCCCCCAACACTCCGTGTTGGGGCATCGAAATCAGAGATTTCGAATGTTCAGAAAAATCCTAAAGGATTTTTCTTCAACCTCCATACATGACCTTAAAAGGTCTTTGCGGATATTATAATTACATTCATGTATTAGAATACACCCATTTTAACTGCTATATCCTCTGCGCTGTGTTCAGCTGCAAGTTTAATGTAAGCTACTTTTTCACCTTTTGATGTAATCTGAGTGTTTACTCTTACAACTTTCACAGCGTAAAGGTCTTCAAATGCACTCTTAATCTCAGATTTTGTTGCAGTTCGTTGCACGGTGAATGTGAGTTCATTATTTTGATCAATTGCATTCATGCTTTTTTCTGTTAAGTGTGGTTTTACTATTATTGCATAAGGATCCATTTTTCACACGTCCTTTTTATTATTGGAATAATTCACCTAACTTCTCAATCGCTGATCTGGTGTATATTGTAAATCTTCCTGGATGTGTACCTGGAGCTAAAAGTTCAGCATTAAGGTTTTCTACAGACACTATATCAACACCAGGATGATTTCTAGCGCCTAAGCTTATTCCCTTATCTTCCCCGACAACTATGAGAGGTCCTTTTGGTACTTTGTATTTTCGGCCCCTCATTTTACCTTTTCCAGCCCTTATCTTTTTACCAGTTTTTGCTCTGACGATGTCATCCATTATTCCAATCTTTTTGAATATTTCCCTTGTTTCCTTGGTACTCTTAACTTTAGAAAATTCATCATCAATTACAAATGGCACTTGAGGCACGTTTTCGATTTTATGGCCTCTATTTTCTACAAGATCTCTATTTATTGTTGCAGCAATTGCTGATCTTATTGCTATTTTTCTTTCTTTCCTGTTTATCTTTTCATGATAAACTTTTTGAGCCCTTGGAGGGTGTGCTCTTCTACCACCTACAGCTTGAGGAACAAATGCTGCCTTTGAACCAGCTGGGTGTCTGCTTCCCTTTACACGAGGTACCATTGCTGCACCACGACCAGAACCATAAGATTCTGCAGTTGTTCTTTTTCCAGCCATAGGATCTGTTCCCCATGGTTGAATCCTCGCTGTTTGTGCGGAAATTACTGCTCTTTTAATGATATCTGGTCTGAATTCTTCGTTGAAAATATCAGGCAGCTTGATTTCATCAATGACTTCGCCTTCTAATGAATAAACTTTGATTTTTTTCATCTATATCCCTCTTTAATTAATTCCAAACTTAGACTCCCTGTTTTGAGGCAGTTGAGATAAATGATATTGCCGGCGCATCGTTGTTTTTTCTATGGGATCTCATTGCTTTTCTTAATATTACAAGCCTTTTTGAAGGTCCAGGTAGTGATCCTTTAACCATAATGTAATTATTTTTAACGAGACCATATTTAACAAATCCACCATCAGGATTAACAGCGTCTACTTCAGATGCATCGCCAATTTTAAGAATTTTTTTATTATATTCAGTTCTTTTATGATATCCCATTTGACCAGCTTGTGGAACTGTCCACATTGTTCTTTCTGGTGACCATGGACCTAAAGAACCAACGTGTCTGCCTTTACTACTTCTTGCAGCTTTTCCATATTGTATTCTGATTCCCCACCTTTTAACTGGTCCCTGGAATCCTTTACCCTTGGTAATTGCTATAGAATCAACATGTTCCCCATCAGAAAAAACGTCTGCTGCATTTATTTCTTTTCCAATAATACCTGAAGCGTATTCAAGTTTCTCTTCAACTGTAGTTCCACCAACACCGCATTCAATTATTTCAGGTTTCTTTTTAGGAACGCTGGTTAATTTAGGGTTAGTGTATATTAAAACTCGTATATCATCAATATTTTTAATATTTTCTTTTAATTTATTTAAATTAGAATCAGTATCATATTTTTCTGGCAGTGGTATTTTCCGCCAGAGGTCTTCACTCAAATCGCTAGCCATAACATCCATCATGGTTTTAAGTCCATGAGTGGTTTTTTTGTAAGCTCTTATACCCATTACAACAACAGGTGGCACTTCCAATATAGTTACTGGAGTTGAAATTTCCATTCCTTCTGTTGGTGAGTTTTTTCTGTTGTCTGTCATTGTAACATGAGTCATTCCAACTTTATACCCTGCAAATCCCAATAACCCCATTTCATCAGAATTAGGCCAGGATTTTATCCTCGGGGATTGTTTGGATGCTCTCTTTCGAGGGCTAAATGCCACTGATCCTTTTCGTGGTTGGTGATGTCTAGTCATTTTTAATTTACCTCCTTACTTCACAATTCTTTCAATTTTCCGAGTTACTCTGCATCTAAAAATAGATTAAATGCAGATAAAGTTATTAAAACCGCCTCTTCAGTCCTTATAGTCTTAGTTCCTTGTGATGGGACTGTATTGACTTCAAGATCTATTATGTTTTTTCGGCCCTGAATAAGTTCATGCAAGCCTGAATAAGGACCACCAAACAAAATAGCCAGATGTCTGGCATTTTTTATCTTGTGCTTTACTTCATCTAAAATAGAAGTGATGGGCTGTGCATATCTGGAAGTACCAACAACAATATCTGGTTTTACTTCCAAAACGCTTTCATACAAGTCCTTATAAGTAGATAAAACCTCGTAACCCCAGTAAAAATCAGGAGTATCTGGTTCTATTAATATATCTTTTTTTGAAAGCTTTACAATTCGAAAGCTGAATACTTTATTTATGCTGAGTTTTTCACGACAAAGCGCGGGTCTATCCGCCCCAATATCAACTATTGTACCTTTCTTTGTCCTTTTTATAGTGAATCCCTGTCTGTAATCACCTACAGCAAGTTCACCTGTAGGATGGTGGGGAGTTCTAAGTGGTGGAAGAATTCCCACGTTTTTTAGTTCCCTTGAGATTGGAAATACCTTTTTTCTAAGGTATTGAGGGGTATTCATATAAGTGAGAACATCACTAATAAACTTTACCTCTTTCTCATCCGAATTATCGTTATAAACGACAATCTTATCAGCCTTGAAGATAGCTGCAGATCTACCAATAAGACCTACCTTATAAGTTTTGATTCTTAAGTCCTTTGTCTCAGCTGTTATTGAGGCAGGTATAAAAATGGATAAATGTCTTTTTTCCATTTTCGACTATCTGTTTTTATCTTCTTATATATTTAGTGTATAACTTTTTTAGATTTAGTTAAAGTAGTATATAAATACAGAAGATAAATTTTAGAAATTTTACCTTTGAATATATCTAAAATATTTATGATTTAATTGATTATAATATTTTGTGGTTTTAAATATTTAATTTATGGACATTTCATATGATTAATTACCCATTATTCCTTTCAATCCTTAATACCACAACATCAACGTTTATTTTCTCTTTTTTATGAAAATGGTAAATATGTGGTATTGGAAAACTATAGTAAAATCTATGGGTTATATTAGCATTTAATGAATGGAAATATTCATTCAGGAATTTTTCGGTTTCGCCCATATGGAGTGAATATATTACAGGGGCTATTTCAACAGCTTTATTCATAAATACCCTGTCTGCATTTTTTGTTCCTGATTTTTGAGCTCCAAATGGCGGATTTTGAATTACAGTGTCTGCCCTTAAATTAAAGTTTTTCATATCTCCACTCTTAAATTCTGTTATATCATCAACGCCCATTTTAGATGCACACATTTTTGCAGTTCCTATTACATCATTATCTATATCTAAACCTATTACTTTTCTTGCTCCAAGTAGTGCTGCCCCTATTGCAAATATTCCAGTACCGCAGCCAAGATCAGCAACAACTTTATCATTTATGTCATCTAAAGTATGGGCATTCCATAATATATCTGATGCTATACTCGCAGGGGTCGTATATTGTTCTAAATGAACCTTTGGATTATCGTGGGGCGGTATATTTTGAAGCATCATTTCAAGATGTCTTTTTTTAGTTAGTTTCCTTTTCATTTTAACAACGTTAAATTTTAAATATATTATATTTAATGAAGTATAATGAAATAAATATAGGTTAGAATAATAATTATAATTAGAAATGAATGTTAAAAATAAATAAATTTGTAAAAAAATGATTTCAAAGTTAGTCTTAAACTCCCAGAAATATTAAGAGGCGATATCATGTTTAATAAAATCCTGATTGCCAATCGTGGTGAAATAGCAATAAGAGTCATGAGAGCTTGTAAAGAACTCGGTGTAAAAAGTGTTGCAGTATATTCTGATGCAGATAAAAATTCCCTTTTTGCAAAATATGCTGACGAAGCATATAATATTGGAAAATCAAGCCCTTCACAGAGTTATTTAAGTATCGAGAAAATAATTGACGTTGCAGAAAAATGCGGGGCTGAAGGAATCCATCCGGGTTATGGATTTTTAGCTGAAAACCCTAAACTTGGAGAAGAATGTGAAAAGCATGGGATCAAACTTATAGGGCCCACAGAATCTGTTATAGAATCTATGGGAAGTAAAATTGAATCTAAAAAATTAATGCGTGGTGCAGGAGTTCCTGTTATCCCTGGAACTGCAAAAGGAGTAAGTGAAATTGAAGATGCAGTTGATATTGCTGAATCTATTGGATATCCTGTTATTGTAAAAGCTTCAGCAGGTGGGGGGGGAATAGGTATGCGTACAGTATATGAAGAAGACGAGCTTGTACGTGCTATTGAATCCACCCAATCTGTTGCAGCATCAGCATTTGGAGATCCAACTATTTACATAGAAAAATATGTGGAAGAACCCCGCCATATAGAATTCCAGATTCTTGCAGACGAGCATGGAAATACAATTCACGTTGCAGACAGGGAATGCTCAATCCAGAGAAGACATCAAAAGCTTATTGAAGAATCTCCATCCCCTATTATGACTGAAGAATTAAGGGAAGAGATGGGTGGTGCTGCAGTTAGAGCTGCTGCATCCATAGGCTATACAAATGCCGGAACTGTAGAATTTTTATATTCTGATGGTGATTATTACTTCCTTGAGATGAATACACGTATACAAGTTGAACATCCTATTACAGAAATTGTAACAGGTATAGATCTGGTAAAACAACAGTTAAATATAGCTTCAGGCGAAGAACTTTGCTGTACACAGGAAGATATCGTTGTGCGAGGTCATGCCATAGAATGCAGGATAAATGCTGAAGACCCTCTTAATGATTTCGCCCCAAATCCTGGTAAAATTACTGGTTACAGGTCTCCGGGAGGAATAGGAGTTAGAGTGGACAGTGGAGTTTACATGAACTATACAATACCCCCATTCTACGATTCAATGATATCCAAGCTTATAGTGTATGGAATGACCAGAGATGAGGCCATAGCACGTATGAGAAGGGCATTGAATGAATACATCATCCTTGGAGTAAAGACAACAATACCTTTCCACAAATCAATGATGCTCAGCGAACATTTCCAGAAAGGAAAACTTCACACTCACTTCGTTGACCAGTACCGTGATGAAATTATGGGACATATGGCAGAAGTAATTAAGGCAGATGAAGAAAGGGCAGCACGACTTAGATCAACATTTAAACCTTCTCCAAAAGTTGCAGCAGTATCTGCTGCCGTTAATAGTTATATGGCAAATACACTATCCAAAAGATCATGATTTTCAATATTTAATGTGGCCAAATGCAGGTGTTAAAATGAAAAATAAAGTACTGGAAACACTTTATGAAAAAAAAGGAGAATATGTACTGGTTGATGAGATCGCACAGGAACTTGAAATTCCAGAATCAAGTGTAAGGGAACATATTAAATCGCTTATTAATGAGGGATATGCCGTTGAATCTTCCTCAAATAAGGAATTTAAACTTGATGAAGAATTAACACTAATTTTACCCCATAAATTAAAAAATCAACTCAGCACATCATATATTGGGAAAGAAATCCATTATTTTAGAGAGGTAGACTCCACCAACGAAGTTGCAAAAAGACTGGCTAAGGAAGGAGCAGATGAAGGGGTTGTTGTTATAGCCGAAAGCCAGAAAAGAGGAAAGGGAAGACATGGCAAACCATGGATTTCTCCATTAGGCGGTGCCTGGATGTCCATCATTTTAAGACCTGACACGTTACCGATAAATGCACCCCAATTAACATTTACGGCGGGTGTTGCAGCTGCCGATACTATTAAAGAAGAATATGGACTGGATGTTGGTATTAAATGGCCTAATGATATTTTAATTGAAAATAAAAAAGTTTGTGGCATATTAACAGAACTAAGCACTGAAATAAATGCAATTGATTATATTATTACAGGAATTGGAATCGATGCAAACGTAGATTTAGAATTACTTCCTCCAGAACTAAGAGAACATACTACCTCCCTTAAAAGGGAACTGGAAGAAGATATTTCCCGTATGTTGCTTGTAAAAAAATTCCTTGAAAATTTTGAAAAAATGTATGATGAATTTAACAGAGGTAATTTTTCAAATATTTTAAATAAATGGCGTAAATATTCTAAAACAATCGGAAGGAATGTAGAAATTAGAAAAGGAACTGGATTTATCCGGGGAGAAGCTGTGGGAGTAAACAATGAAGGTGCTTTAATTTTAGAACTTGATGATGGATCCCTTAAAAAAATTATTTCTGGTGAATGCAGACATATCGATTAAATTACTGAAATAGTGGCAATATTCCCTAATTTACCCTCCACCTCTAACTTTTTTTCCATTATTTTTTCAACCACGTAAATATTGGTAAGGGCGTGATCTGTTAGTTCAGCTGTCTTTATGGTTGAATTGGTGGCAATTGCCATATAGGGGATAATCTGATCTCCCATATATTTATCAAGGGCTGCACTTTTTGATATAGAATATAATATCTCTTCTGCAGCTTTTTGTCCAACCTTTTCGGCTTTTAAGCCACGTTCACCTATATAACTTCCTCCAACAGGGATTTTTCCATCACTCCACAGGGTAATGCCTGATCCAGAACCCACAGCATTATTCGTATGTTCAATTTCAATTTCTGATTCAATTCCACCTGCTTTAAGCACTTTTTCTGCACTTTCTGCCTGTCTTACTGCAACATGTTCTGGCAGATTTACTGCATGAGACAATCCTCTAATTTTATTGAATTGAAGATCTATGAGTTTTATGGGATTTAATTTTTTAACAGGTTCAATTTTAACCTTTACAACACCCCCTCCACGCGGATAATGTCCTCTACGTATCATATCAATTTCTGCAGCATATCCCATTGTTTCAAGGATTTTCAAAGTAACATTTTGGAGATAATCCACTGTGGGAGACCATCGGACATCAGTACCTCCTTTAATTGTAATTTCTACTGAAGAGTCTGCAAATGCTGCCGGTAGCATAAAAGCCTGTAGAACCATGGCGATGCTTCCAGCAGTTTTGATATCAATTTTAAATTTACCTCCTTTAACAAATTCAGGCTTAAAAGAGATTTCACTGGCCCCTAAACTTAATCCATCACATTTTGCATTTGATAACTGGGCTACTGCCTTTATTGCATTTAAGTGCTGGGGCATTAATCCTGGTTTAGACCTATTTGCCCGTATATTCTTTATATATATTTGTTTTAATGTCAAAGCTGAAAGAGCGGCAGATATACGTATAATAGCTCCTCCTCCCTCACCATATGAACCATCAATTTCAACCATTTGATCACAGAGCCTCATAAATGATTTTTAAAAGAAATATAAATAATTGGAAACATCTTATTAATTATTCAAGGTCATTCCCGTATAATATTAGTTCACAGGCCTTTTTATAGTTTGCAATTTCCCCAAGATGTGAAAATGTTTCAACAACAGCCTTAACAATGTAACTATTATCAACACGTTCTGCATCGCCAGATGCAAGATCAATTCTGATGGTTGTAGAAGCTCCAGGCATTCCTACTGCAGGAATTGTTAAAATATGATAATTTCTAAGTAGAAGAGATGCAAATACACATGCCACATCGTCTGGTGTAAATTCTGTTTTAATATCCTTCTGTTTTAATTCCTGAATTAGATCTTCAGAAGAAAGCATTATTCCTGTTGGGGTTTCCTTAATATAATTAATTTCCTTTTTTAAAACTTCATAGACCGCATGTTTTTTCTGGAATGCTTCTAACATTCTCTCTCCACTGAATTTCTCGATAGCTCTTATTATGCCCACCATAATAGAACTTTGAGCTTCAAGGCCAAATTGATGGGCCTTTGATTTTATTAAATCAATAATTTCAGCCTTTCCAGACATAAGACCTGCTCTTGGACCTTCCATTAATTTATCAGTACTGGTAATTACAATATCAGCACCCATATCCATGGCCTTTGGTTGATTATAAATTACAGTTCTTAATCTGGCTCCAGAGGCATCATCAACAAAAACAGGGATATTTTTTGATCTTGAAATTGAAATTATTCTCGAGAATTCATCCTCATTAATTATGTCATGATCCATGGTTGAGCCAGTAATTATAACTAAAGAGGTATTTTTTTCGACTTTAAAGTCATCTATGTTATCAAATTCTTTGTAAGATGCTCCTACAAGCCCAGCACTTCGTGGAATAGAGGGATGAGAAGGGAATTCAGGTAAATAATGAATTATTTCATCACCCTGTTTTACAAGAGCTAATATGGTTGCAAGAATTCCTGAAGTAGTCCTGTTAAAAGCAAGTATCTTTTCCCCACCAAGATGCTGTTTCCCAGCTTCCTGTAGCTGACTTTCAAATATTGCAGGGCCTGCATATGTTTCAAGAAGATCAATATCCGATTGATTTAGTTTAAACCCACCCGCAAGGCCTGTTAAGTCGTAAAACTCTTCTCTTCCATGCTTCTTCAAAATAGAATTTATTATTTTAAATGAGTTTTCCCTTTTTTTTACCTCATCTACTGCTGAATTAATAAGCATTTTCTTCCCTTAAATCCGGATTATCTGGTTTGTCCTTATTATTCTCGGCTTTTAAGATGATTGCATGGTCTGAAGAATTCTGCAGTGCTGCACTGAACCCTGGTTCGGCCCCAATAACAATTGTTTCTTTTCCATTCTCTTTTGCTTTGTTTATAATGGGTAAAAAATCAGCGTCACGGGTCATGAGAGCAATAACATCAATATTAGGGTTATAAATCAATTCCATGGCTTCAACTGCCATATAGACATCTGTGTCACCAGCAACAACAACCGGAGTAAATCCCTGATTAACTATTGCTTCAATGAGTTTATCTGAAGCATACTGGTTTAATAAAACTTTACCAACCCTCATATCCCCATATTCAGATATGATCTGCCTTACTAAATCAAGATTAAGGCTGAATTCTTTTCTTAACATATTAGGTCCATCAACAAGAAGACCAATATTCTTTGCCCCTGACTCCCTTCTTTTTAAAGGAATATGATCCTTTAAGGAGGTCAGTCTTTCGAAGCTGCGCATTTTAATCCTCCATAATTTTAAATAATAATTTCATTTAAATTAGAATGAGCAATCATATATAATCTGAAAGTTATTTAGAAATCGTTTAAAGATTATAATGAGTTTTGTAATTGCTATTATTCGATAAATATTATGTTTATTTTTCTATATTACTTTATACATTAGAACATTAATTAATTTTTAAAGCCAATGAAAAAAGTCTAACTTATTTTAATTAATCATTTCAGGTTTTATTTTTTTAAATATTTCAGATATATTAATCCTGTATAGATCTAAGTTTCTTTTCAATTTTAAAAAAGTGTTTAATTTGTAAATTCATTGATTTAATGAAAAAAATGGTTTATTATTCTATTTCTAATGAAAATGCATCCTGAAACAGATTTTTTATTACCTGCAGATCATCGCCTTCTACCCTGGTAATTGCTCCATTACAGGAATCTCTAAAGTAATAGTCAGCATCAACTATTTCTCCACTGTTGTTGATGTATAAATAGAGCCCATCCATAAAATTTTCAGGATCATCCGTTGGAAGATAAATTTCAAGACGTATTATTATCTCAGATCCTTGAATACTTTCATGCAGCTCTTTCCTTTTAGTTTCATCATCTAGGGCCTCTTTAAACCATTTCATTCTTGATTTAAGTTCCTGTCCTACTTTTTCTTTATATAACTCATTATTAGATTCCATATTATCACCATTTTACACAGTTATTTATATTTTTATAATATACTTTTTATTTCTGAATCATTCTGTGGAATTTAAAGTTCTAGATTCTCTATGTTGTTCGTTCTTTTTATAATATTTTAATTAAAAATTACGTGAAGATATTCTTTAATTTTTGTTTTTTAAAATGTAGGAAGGAATATCAACAATTTTATCTACCCTGTCTATTATGGCACTATCGCTCGTAGCAACAAGGCATTCTTCTTGATTTGCAAGCGCTTTTATATCCATATCAACGTTTTTTGAAAGTTTAACACTCCCTTCAATATTATAATCAGCCATGATTCGCCTTACAAGTTCTGCAAGTTTACCGCTGAAACTCACAAGAGTATCAAAATAAAAAATAACGTATGAAGGATTATATGGTGCTATTAAATCAAATATCTGGCATAATGCTGGTTCAGTAACCTGACTAAATTTATATTTTCCAAAAACAGCTTTTAAATCTCTAACAACGTTATCATCACATAGAATTATAGAATTAAAATCTCGAGATAAAATACTTTCTACAGTAATAAGAACATTATATCCATCTACAATCAATAGTTTGCCCTTAATTTCACCCATATTCAATATTTTATGCTTTCTTTCATCAGATTTTGATTTAGAGTATATTGATCTTGCAAGAAAATTTCTTTCCTCTTTATTTAAAAGATATTTATTAGAAACAAATTCCAGAGCATTCTTTTTTCGGTATTTTCTGTTAAGAAGGAACCTTAAATCATATGCTGCTTCTTTGACCTTTTTATCTTTAATTTGCATGAAAATGAAGGGTAATTTAATTAAAATACCCTATAAAAATTATATTAAGCAGTTAGCCCTTTCTTTTTGCTACTATTATAGGAACACGGTCAGATGCATCTTCAGAGCGATCAGAAATATTACCTATTTTTTCTGTAATGTTTTTAAGTTCAATAAATTTCAAAATACTGATTTCATCTTTCCTGTATGCATCATAAAGTTTACGGATGATTTTTCTTTCTATTATATCTCCTTCTTCTTCTTTTTCCTCTACTTCGTGCGCCTTAGCAAGTGCAGTGCTTAAATCCATATCAAGCATTGATACACATTCTTTGAGCACTGAAACGGTTTCACATGATTTTTCAGTTAGCTCCTGAAAATCTTCTTTAAAATTCTGGGGGAATTTAATTTTTCCAAGAGATACTGCATATGCTGCTGATTGGGTGGCATCAGAAACAGAATCTACAAGTTCGGCAAGAATTATCCTATCTTCCCTATCAAAAGGTAAAAAAGCACCATTATAAAATTCAATTTCCATTTTTCTCCTGATTTCATCAGCTTCATGCTCAAGGCGACTTACCTGATCTACTTCCATTTCAAGTAAATCAAATTCTCCCTCATAGAAATGTTTCATGACATCTTTGAGTTTATGGGCGCAAGCATAGACCAGTTCTACATGCAGTTTAGAAAACTTCTCAACATTGGTCTCTTTACCAAAAAATCTTTTCATTTTTATCCCTTTCTCAAAAAACGTAGATATGCCCAAAATTTTTATATCATACCATGAATAAACCGAATTGCATCCAGCAATCCGTGAGCGTATGTTATACATCCAAAAGATGTAATCAAATCTCTTTTTTTAAGATAATATTCTGTATCTTTAAAGTAGCTCTTAGCTCTTTCAATTATCTCTTTTTCATTACCATCTAATTCTATTGATTCTATTTCTTTTATATTTTTTGTAAATAATTCAATATCCTTTTTAATACGATTTACAGTGCTTTTTTCATCATCCATAGTATCTTTTCCCGATAATTATTAATTATTATCCTTTAATTGCCTCCATGCATGATATAACCGCTGCAGGACAGTTAAATATCCAAGCAATACTATTAAAATGACAGCATAGTAAATAACATTTGAATTGAGGACATATGTTAATAAAACACCCATTATAAGAATAACCAGACGTTCGGCCCGTTCAGCTATTCCAACATTGCCTTCTATTCCCTCTACTTCAACTCTTGCCCTTACATAACTGACGCTGAGGGATGCAACAATAGCTAAAGCCCCAATAAACCAGTCAACATATCCTCCGTATATAATACCTATTAAAATAAACGCATCAGAAAACCTATCAGAGGTCGAATCTAAAATTCCCCCAAAAGGCGTCCTTGTAGAGTGATTTCTAGCAACTGCACCATCAAGTATATCTACAATTCCGCCAATTGCTATTAAAGACACTCCCAGTAACAGATACTTCTGTGAAAACATGTAACCTGATGCAATGCTTATAATAAGTCCTAAAATAGTAAGAATATTTGGATTAACTGGAATTCGTTTTGCAACTGGATCAATTATGACTTTAAGCTGTGGTCGTAATCTATTGAGCATATTGGTTATTTATAAATACAAATAAATATAATTTTGGAAAAAGAGCAAATTTTAGTTCTCTCATAAGAACCGTTTAAAAAATATAGGACTTACTTAAATAATAAATAAAAAAAACTTAAAAATCAATCTAAACCTATACAATTAAAAAAAAAACAATAAAACTGGTCAAGAATGGATGATGAAATGAAAATAATTAAAATAAGCCCAGATAATAAAGAAAGTGCAGTAAAAAGCGCAATTAATACTTTAAAAAATGGCGGTACAATTATTTATCCAACCGATACTCTTTATGGCTTAGGGGCAAATGTATTTAATCAGGATGCAGTAAAGAAAGTATTCAAAATTAAAAAGAGGTCTTTTAATAAGCCAATTTCTATATGTGTTTCTAATATCGATGATATAAAAAAAATAGCCTACACAAGTGAAATCATTGAAAAAAAGATTAATCAACTCTTTCCAGGGCCATTCACAGTTATTTTAAAGAAAAAAAACAATATTCCATCAATATTAACATCTGGTGGTGAAAATATAGGTATAAGAATTCCTGATAATGATATTTGTAGATGTATTTCAAAGGATTTCCCCATAACAACCACGAGTGCTAATATTTCCGGTGAAAAAATTCCTAATTCTGCAGAGGGTATTTTAGAACAGCTTGATGATGAAATTGACTTAATTCTTGATGCTGGAGTTTATAAAAATAAAATCCACTCCACAGTAATAGATATGACTGTTTTTCCACCCAAAATATTAAGATCTGGAGCTGTAATGCCTGACTTTAAATAATGAATATGATTAAATATTAAGAATTCCACTTATGTTATAAGTTTGTTCAATCATTTAGGTTTATAAAGCATAAAAATAAATATAATATACATGATTTTTGAACAATATATTTTATTGGGTTCTATTCTTATCTTTATCAGTATAGTGTTAAGCAAAACTTCATACCGGCTTGGGATTCCATCTTTGCTTTTATTCATTTTAATAGGAATGCTCGCTGGCTCTGAGGGTATAGGTGGAATTTATTTTGATAATCCTAATATTGCACAATATATAGGTACTATTGCCCTTATTTTCATCCTTTTTTCAGGAGGATTGGACACTAAATGGAATAATATAAGACCTGTTCTCTGGAAAGGACTGACCCTTTCTACATTCGGTGTTTTTATTACTGCAATCGCAGTTGGATTCTTTATTCACTGGTTTATAGGTTTTCCACTATTACTATCCTTATTAATTGGTTCAATTATTTCATCAACCGATGCTGCAGCAGTATTTTCTATTTTCCGCTCTAGAAAGACGAGTTTAAAACATAATATCGAACCCCTTCTTGAATTTGAAAGCGGAAGTAACGACCCCATGGCCTACTTTTTAACCACCACAGTTATACTTCTCATATTAAATCCAGCAACATCAATTGGAACTACTGTAATAGTATCACTCATACAGTCTCTTGGACTTGGAGTTATTTTTGGAGTTATTTTTGGAAAAGGAATGGTAAAAATCATTAACAAGATTAATCTTGATATCAGCGGCCTTTATCTTGTTCTTACAATAACATTAGCACTTCTAACATACTCAGTCACCTACTTTTTAGGTGGAAATGGATATTTAAGCGTTTACATTGCAGCCGTTATACTGGGAAATAGTTGTTTTGCACAAAAAGTGTTTCAGGTACAAGTCTTTGATGGAATAGCCTGGTTAATGCAAATTATCATGTTCTTAATACTAGGTCTTCTGGTTTTCCCTTCTGAAATTATTCCAATAATGGGAATCGGAATCCTAATTTCATTTTTCCTGATCCTTGTGGCAAGACCTATCGCTGTCTTTTTATGCCTTACACCATTTAAAACCGGATTCAAAGATCAGGTTTTAATTTCATGGGTAGGTATTAAAGGTGCAGTCCCCATTATTTTTGCAACATTACCTATTGTTGCAGGAATAGAAGGCGCAGACATAATCTTTAACATAATTTTCTTCATAACTGTAACCTCAGCATTGATACAAGGATCAACTATTTACTTATTCGCCAGATATTTAGGACTCACCTGTCCAGAATCAAAAAACAAAACAATAAAAGACTTATTATAGGTAAAGGGATATTAAAAACAGTATCTGGGTGGTGCTAACATTTTCTTGTTTAGTTAAAAAATTATTTTTATTATAATAACCAAACAACTATTAGAAAAAATATCCTGATTTAAAATAAGATCTTATCGAGGAATTAACATTGAATACATTATCTAACATGAAAAAAAGCAATAAAATACCGTTAGAATGCTCAATAGATACCATACTTGGTGGCGGGGTTGAAAAAGGGACTCTTACTCAGTTTTATGGACCTCCCGGATCTGGAAAAACCAATATAGCACTTAAAATGCTTGTACAGTGCGCTAAAAAGGGCAAAAAGGCAATATTCATCGATACTGAAGGTGGACTATCAATTGAAAGAATAAAACAAATTTCAGGAGATACTTTTGGCCAGTTTGCAGGCAACATAATTGTCCTTGAACCTACCGATTTTCAGGAACAGGATGAGGCTCTAAAAAAGGTAGAAAGTATCCTAAAATCTGGAAATGAAGAGATAGACCTTATTATTCTTGATTCGGCAGTTGCCCTATACAGGCTAAAAGAAGGCAGTCAAACTCAAATTAATAGAGATCTTGGAAAACAGATGGGACTTCTATCCAAAATCGCTCGAAAATACAACATTGCGGTGATAATCACAAATCATATATACTCAGTTTTTGATGAAGAGGGCATAATAGAGCCTGTTGGAGGTACGATCTTAAAATACTGGAGCAAGATCATTGTAGAACTTATAAAAAAAGATAATGGAGAAAGATATGCACTTTTAAAGCGTCATAAAACTCGGCCAGAAGGGCAAAAAGTTAAATTTGAAATTATAGACAATGGATTAAGATAAAAAGTACCTCAATTTAAGCTACAAATATGAAAGATTATATAATTTAAAATTAAATATATTAGTTAACTATTTTATGAAGAAAGATCATGCCATAAAATACAAAAACTGATTAAATAATATATTTCAAAAGGATATTGTAATTTAAACGCATTGGAATCTGATTTAAATTCAATATTATTTTATGTGGTTGTGAGAAGAATGATTTCACCTAAAAAATATGCAAAAGCAGCCAAGAGGCTACCTAAAGGATATGACACCATTAATGAGTTCTTCAACTGCGTTTATAATGACGAAGAAATGATCTGGATGGGTCAAAACACGAACCATTTACACGAAGAAAACGATATAATGCATGCAATGCTTGATAGCGTTAAAAATAAAGATTACTGCAAATACCCCCCACCAGAAGGATTTCCAGAGCTTAAAGGCCTTATACTTAATGACTTAGGGCTTAACGATGGAAATAATGATATTCTGGTAACTGCCGGAGGAACAGAATCCCTCTATCTCTGCATGAATGATATACTGGACCCTACAGACAATGTCATAACCTGTGATCCTGGATATCTTATCATAGACAACTTTGCAAGCAGATTTGCTGATCACGTTAAATCAATTCCAATTTACAGTGCCGAAAATGAGTACAAATTAACACCAGAACTTGTAAAGAAAAACATGGACGAAAATACCAAGATAATATCCCTTGTTGACCCCCTAAACCCTCTTGGATCATGTTATACTAAAGAAGAAATTAAAGAATTTGCAGATTTAGCCATTGACAATGATATTTATCTTCTCCATGATATAACCTACAGAGATTTTGCAAGAGAACATCATCTTGCAGCCAGATATGCTCCAGATCACACTGTAACTGTTTACAGCTTTTCTAAAATTTACGGAATGGCAGGACTGCGTATCGGGGCAATGATAAGTACTCCAGATGTTTTAGATTCAGTTAGAAGCATTGTTATAAACGATCTGGGAACAAATGTTGTTGCTCAAAAAGGTGCCATGGCAGCTTTAAAATCAAAACCAGAATGGATTGACAGAATAAGAGATATAACAAGGTCAAATCAGGAAATCATTAAAAGAGCAGTAGACAATGTAGAAGGTGCATTTATTCCTGTCTACCCCTCAGACGGCAATATGCTGGCCATTGATCTTTATGAAACCGGCGTAGAACCAGTTGATGTTGCAGAGTTCCTTCTTAAGAGAAAAATCTTTGCAAGGGAAGGGAACTACACAAGCAAGCTTTTTGGGCACAGATACCTGAGAGTAAGCTTTTCTATACCTCGGGAATTTGTGGAAAAGTTCGCAATAGACTTCCAGGATGCAATAAAACATTTAAAAACAAAATAATTTTAAAAATAGTATCTGGATTAACTCTCCAGATAATAATATTCTCCCTTTTCTTTTTGTTCACGGTCCAGATAACTTTCAAACTTATTAACACGAGGTCTTTTAGTTTCTTTATCTCTTCTAAATGTTACTCCAACATCAGAAAGGAACCTGTTCATAGCATTTCTAAGATCCATTGGCTTTGTAGCGTGACCTTCAACTCCAGGTTCGCCATAAAATACCATTGCCCTGTCTGATATATAATCAATAAAGACAATATCGTGGTCTATTATGATTGATGCAGCATGTCGGCTTTCCACTATCTTTCTTATTGCCCTTGCAGCGCGAAGCCTCTGTTCTACATCTAAAAATGCGGTGGGTTCGTCAAAAAGATAAATATCTGCCTCTTTTGAAAGTGCAGTGGCAATTGCAAGGCGCTGAAGTTCCCCTCCACTTAAATCCTTGACAGTTTTATCCATGATCTCTTCTAATGTAAATGGATTTACAATTTCAGTTTTAAATAGTGTTGTGCCATAATTAGGTGCTGTTGTCATTAAAAGTTCCTGTACTGTCCCATCATAATTAGAAGATAAGTACTGTGGCTTATAAGCAATAGAAACCTTTTTCTTGATTTTTCCCTGGTCTGGTTTCATTACCTCTGCAAGCATCTTGGCAAAGGTGGTTTTTCCAATACCATTTGGCCCAAATGCAGTTACAATTTCATTATACTGCACTTCTCCCTCTTCTATATCGATAGAAAATCCTTTAAATGATTTTTTAAGTTCCGTGTACTCTGCAAGAACTTCTCCTCCGGTTATTTCTGCAGGGGGCCTTATATCAAAGACAATAGGCTGTCTTCTAAATCTTACATTTTCTTCTTTCAAAAATCCGCCAATATAAGTGTTTATGCCAACTCTTACACCTCTCATCTGGGCTACAACACCATAAGCCCCGGGATGGCCGTAAAGTATGTGTACGTAGTCAGATATTGCATCAAGAGCTGCTAAATCGTGTTCAATGACCATAACAGATTTTCCTTCATTTGCAAGGCTCCTTATAACTTTAACTGCGTTTAGTCTCTGCTTTACATCAAGCCAGGATGTTGGTTCATCAAAATAATAGAAATCAGCATCTTTTAATACTGCTGCAGATATTGCCACGCGCTGGAGTTCACCTCCCCCCAATTTAGAGATATCTCTATCCAGTATCTGCTCTATTTCAAGGGTTTTTGCCACTTCTTCCAGTTTATTCCTCTCATCGATACTCTCTAAGAGTCCTCTTACTTCCCCTTTAACTACATTTGAAAGCATGTTCACCATTTGTGGTTTATGTGAGACCTTAATATCTCCTTCAGAGAGCTTTTTAAAGTAAGATTGAAGTTGTGAACCTTTAAAATAATTTATTATTTCATCCCACTCTGGTTCTGCATCATAACTTCCAAGATTGGGCTTTAATTCTCCAGAAAGTATTCTAATAATCGTGGATTTACCTATCCCGTTTGGACCTAAAATTCCCACTACTGATCCTTCCTTTATGTTGGGGAGGCCGAATAATTCAAACATATTCTGCCCATATCGGTGGATAGGTTCATCAAGAGCTTCAGGGAGGTTGATAATAGTTACTGCATCGAAATAACATCTTTTTGTGCATATTCCGCATCCAGAGCACAATTCTTCTGATATAACTGGTTTTTTTGTTTTAGGATCAACTGTGATGGTGTCTTCTTCCATTCTCACCCCTGGACAGTATTCTATGCATACGTAGTTACATTTTTTAGGCTGGCATCGATCATGGTCTAATATCGCAATTCTAGTCAATATATCACCAAAATAAGTTTTAATTATGATTTTATTTAAGCTAATTGAAAAATGATTTCTAATTATTATTTTGATTTGCAGTAATATAAATGTTCGATTTTTCAGCTGTACATTGAGATTAACTTAGATTTTATGAAAATTTTAATCTAATAAACAAAAGTAAATATTAAAAAATAGGATTACGCACAACCACCATAGTTTCTGGACCATTATAGACTACTTTACGGAAAAATAATGCAATTTACAAAGAGACTGTTAAAAGAAGGGTTGGAATTTAATTTAAAATCTATTTTTAAAATAGAAAATTAAATTTCAATTTTATTGTAATTTACAATTGGAATTTTGGAGTTTTTAGCTTCACGTTTAAGGCGGGCTAATGTTTCTTTTTTTATGCTCTATTTCACGCCGATGTGCCTCTACCTCTTTCATATTTTCAAATTGATATAATTTTTCTTCTATTACAAGATGTGACCTAATAAATCACCTTGGTCTAACTCTTATAAATGTATATCCTTCTTTTTCATATATAGTTGTTTGTATTCATTCCCAATTTCTATTTAAATCCTAATAGTCCGATTTGAGCTTGATTGCCAATCCAAAATGAGGCTGTTCAATCAGCAGTGATTGTAAAAGGCAGCTTGAGCTATAAGGAGATGAATGAAGTAAAAGAAAAATAATTATTTGATCTACACAAATTTTATGTAGACATTGAATTTTTTCCAAATTTTACCAATAATTTCTTTTTCTAAGTCTCTCTCTGAAGCTTTCTTTATGCGTTCATCCTTGTTTTCATCATGGAAGAGAAAATACACAAAATCAAAGTCTCCACACATTGTATGTATGATAGATTGACCTATTCCATGCTTTACAAGAGAACCACTAAGATTCTTTTTATATTCTATTGCAATCAGATATGGTTCTGTAATAATAAAATCAGGATAACTTCTTGAACCGAAAGTTGAAGCATGTTCACGCCCGAATTTACCTTCCTGCCCTTCCCAATAAAAGGATTGATTTGCTTTTGCAGTATAATCTTTATATCCTTTTTCTTTGAAATGTGTTTCTAAGTATTGAATAATGAGGGGACGTATTTCTGTTTGGATTTGTCCTTCGGATTTTGAGCTTGTATCTTTTCGGAATTGAGGGTGATTAACAATGAAATCATGCAATCCTCTAATGAAATATTTTAGAGGGGTCGTTTTCTTTTTCATTTAGGCTCCATGAGGGTAGTAACTCTCTTCTTTTTATTCACTATTTAATTTCTTTAAGATAATTATCCCTTATTTCCTCAAACTGTTCCTCAGTAATAGCACCCATATCTAACAGTTTCTTAGCTTTCTTAATCTCATCCATAGGACTTGCAGCAGGGTTTGAAGTTGGTTCTACTTTTTGTGCAGAGGATTGCATTTTATTCCTCACATTTTCAACAAATAATTCACCAACTTTGTCATTGAAATGACTTAATATAAGGTCTCCACCATAATATTTTATTTCGAGCCTGTTTTTAAACAAGTCTTTTGACATTTGAATACTAGTAATATCAGAATATTTAACTTCTTTAGATTCAGCCCATGCACCGAAAGTACCTCTTGCATTAAGCTCTAATCTATCATTTTTTAGTGTTAAAATACCATCACTGCCTTTATAAAGGCCTTTAAGTACATCAGTTTGTGGTTGATTTACTTTTTTAACTTCCTTAACTGGTTTTTCTTTCTTAGGTTTAGGAACTTTTTTCTTAGCTTGCATTAATTTGTTTCCTTTCCTTAAACCAAATTTCTCTAACCTTTTACCACATTCTGGACAAAATTCACCTTCATTCCCATAACCACTCCACCAACATTCAGTGTTGGGACATTTCCATAATCTAAACATGTAATTTCACCTCCACTAATTTATTAATTTAAAATTCATGATAATAAAATTTTCCAGGAGTATAAAAAAATGTCTGCACTAATGACAATAATGATAAAAGCAACCGACAAAGCCTCAAAAGTTGCAAAAAAAGTAGGGGACACTACTAAATTTCAATCCTAAAATAGTCTGATTTAAGCCTGGTACTCAAAGAGTAGCTTCTACAATGTTTGTAGCATTTCAATCCTAAAATAGTCTGATTTAAGCTCTGGAATAGTACTTTATTATATGAACTAGAAATAGAATTTCAATCCTAAAATAGTCTGATTTAAGCCCCTTTTAAGAAGTGCAGGAAATCCCGGGCCAATCGTATTTCAATCCTAAAATAGTCTGATTTAAGCATAGAATTCTCAATTTGTCCACATTATGAGGAGGAAAATTTCAATCCTAAAATAGTCTGATTTAAGCTATTATTATGGCTTCATCATACCTGAACATCAAAAGAACATTTCAATCCTAAAATAGTCTGATTTAAGCCATAAAAGAGTAGATTCTGAGGTAGAAGTGGTTAATACATTTCAATCCTAAAATAGTCTGATTTAAGCGCTACTAAGCTTGAAATACCTATTAATATTTTCAGGTAATTTCAATCCTAAAATAGTCTGATTTAAGCACTATCTAAGCCTTCAGCTCCATAAGCATTTAACGCATTTCAATCCTAAAATAGTCTGATTTAAGCAAACATCAAGAAATTGCTTTTTTAACAGTTCTAATATATTTCAATCCTAAAATAGTCTGATTTAAGCGTATTGTTTGAAATTTCTAAACATTTCCCTACGTGGTAATTTCAATCCTAAAATAGTCTGATTTAAGCAAACTCTTTGATCCATAATTTTATTAGTTTCTGAGACATTTCAATCCTAAAATAGTCTGATTTAAGCTTGCCCTATTTGGTGTAACACTTCCTAAATTCTCTAAATTTCAATCCTAAAATAGTCTGATTTAAGCACTTTTATTTTTATTCATGAGTTAGTATAGGGTCATATTTCAATCCTAAAATAGTCTGATTTAAGCATCATAATCTTAAATATTACGAGAGCAAACAGCTAAATTTCAATCCTAAAATAGTCTGATTTAAGCTTTAATTCGCTCTCCGATTTTGTAGATTTCTATAAATATTTCAATCCTAAAATAGTCTGATTTAAGCTTACGTTTATGGGTGTATGTGGTTAATTCATCAAAATTTCAATCCTAAAATAGTCTGATTTAAGCAAAAAAGACCGGATGCGTTTATAGTCAAAACAGATGAATTTCAATCCTAAAATAGTCTGATTTAAGCTGAATTAATAGCTCAAACTAATAAAGAACATTTTGTATTTCAATCCTAAAATAGTCTGATTTAAGCACGCATTGACTGTGAGTTCAAAAGCATAATTAACGATATTTCAATCCTAAAATAGTCTGATTTAAGCTTATTTAAAGTAGTAATAGTTCTGGTGTCATTTACATTTCAATCCTAAAATAGTCTGATTTAAGCATTTTTAGGTAATGAAGCTCATCAATCTAGACCAACATTTCAATCCTAAAATAGTCTGATTTAAGCCCATTTTTATATTCCATTATACCTGTCCTGCCTTGAATTTGATTTCAATCCTAAAATAGTCTGATTTAAGCTTTGCAGACCAATTAAACGATTTTGCAAGAAGAGGGATTTCAATCCTAAAATAGTCTGATTTAAGCAGGGATATAATACTGCATTACAAAAAGTGCTGGAGAAATTTCAATCCTAAAATAGTCTGATTTAAGCTTTCAAGAAGATCCGTTAACTGTTCGGGGTTATACAAATTTCAATCCTAAAATAGTCTGATTTAAGCTGTAAAACCTCTCCAGTAGATTTACGAACTACTCTCATTTCAATCCTAAAATAGTCTGATTTAAGCTCTAGGTGATATATTTGAATGTGCTGATGCACGTGTATTTCAATCCTAAAATAGTCTGATTTAAGCAAAGTATCGGGATTCAGCACAACATTCCTGTTGAGCTATTTCAATCCTAAAATAGTCTGATTTAAGCAACATTACTAATCCTCGACAAAAACGAGGACATAATATTTCAATCCTAAAATAGTCTGATTTAAGCGCTGAAACGGCCATTATAGTAAAAATCATAGCCTGTATTTCAATCCTAAAATAGTCTGATTTAAGCAAAATGTCGCAACAACAACAGCCCTAAATAATTACCATTTCAATCCTAAAATAGTCTGATTTAAGCAGAAATTTGTGCTTTCTAATAGTTCTGTTAATGTGTTATTTCAATCCTAAAATAGTCTGATTTAAGCTGCAGAAGCAGATCAAGCAATAGCTGAATATTTAAAATTTCAATCCTAAAATAGTCTGATTTAAGCTTGTTACCTTACCACGTACAAGGACTTTCATTGTATATTTCAATCCTAAAATAGTCTGATTTAAGCTAAGTTTCGTTACGGACATTATAAAAGTTTTAGCAATTTCAATCCTAAAATAGTCTGATTTAAGCAATACTCTACAAGCTTCTTCTTCTTCCGATCCTCATAATTTCAATCCTAAAATAGTCTGATTTAAGCCTGCTGCCGATAGTGATTACCCATTAGGTAGATATATTTCAATCCTAAAATAGTCTGATTTAAGCGAAGAAACCAAGCGTACATGATATTAAATCAAATACATTTCAATCCTAAAATAGTCTGATTTAAGCTGTGCAGTTCTTTTTCAACTTGTTCATGACATTAATATTTCAATCCTAAAATAGTCTGATTTAAGCAGTAATAAGCTATCTTGCTTCTCTGCCCGGCAGAGCCATTTCAATCCTAAAATAGTCTGATTTAAGCAGATAAGACTTTATAAACTAACGGTTTGAACTATAATTTCAATCCTAAAATAGTCTGATTTAAGCATATAACGCAAAAGCAATAGTAGGAGATGATAATGATTTCAATCCTAAAATAGTCTGATTTAAGCTGAAAATAACGTCTTCATAGGAGGGGAAGCGGATAAAATTTCAATCCTAAAATAGTCTGATTTAAGCATGCTTTTTTATTTTCCTCTTCATCACTTGTAAAGTGATTTCAATCCTAAAATAGTCTGATTTAAGCAAATTATCTCTTTCTGTCCAGTATGGTATTTATTAAATTTCAATCCTAAAATAGTCTGATTTAAGCATCTACTGGCTCTTTTCCATATATGTCCTTGTTTAAATTTCAATCCTAAAATAGTCTGATTTAAGCCTTTACCCATCAGGATAGCACGTTGCCCTATATCATTCACTGTATTTCAATCCTAAAATAGTCTGATTTAAGCACTTAGTACCGTCTACATCCATTTCTTTGTTGTCGAAATTTCAATCCTAAAATAGTCTGATTTAAGCAGGGCGGAAATTTGCCTCATTTCCTTAGATACTTTCTCTTCATGTCCCTATAAATACATTGTTATCGTCGATCCCCAATTCCAGAATTCTTTTATATGGATCAACGACCTCCACAGTATTGTCATTTTAACAAATTAAGGATTTAAATTTCTTCTTTATTTATTGAAATATATAATAGAAAGGTAAAATTTGAATTAATGTTTAATAAATTTTCAAACCCAATTTAAGGATAAAGTAACCTGAAGTAAGTTTAATCAGGAGCTAAAAAGTGCTAATATAAACGATCAGTAATCTATACTTTAAAAACCAAAAAATAAGTTTAAATTAACTTGAATTAGAAAAGACCACAAACACTTGTGTTTGGGTGCCAAAAATCTATGATTTTTGAGCAATTAATAAATTAAAGTATACCATGTATAGGTGACTTTTCAATTCCTAAAACCTTTCTATGAAATGCATCTTCTGTCCTGAACCTATATATTATCACAGAATCCTCATTTTTATTGATTATATCCAGCAGACCTGTTTTAATCTCCTCAAGCTCGCTTTTTGTCACTTCCCCTTCAAAGACAGAGTTCTGAATCCAGTAGAGATGTTTTCTGAGGAATCCTTTGACTTTATTAACCCGTTCCACCTTAATATCATAGACAATTATCACATACATTTGATCATCATCCTGAAATCAATTTACCACCACATGACAAATGGCTTATACTCTTTAGAACCTAAAAGATGTTTTATAAGCTTATAAGCTTCCAATCTGATTAATCTTTTATAAGAAACCTTTCTGTTAAGTTCTCTATGCTTTATAGTCTTTTTAAGCCGTTCATCGTATTCCTTTATGAAAATTTTTCTTCCATTGTCATTTAAAAGACAGTAATTAAGGTCCTTTTCAAAATCATCTTCGTTGAGCATTCTTTTGTTAACAAGATAGAAAATTAATCTATCCACAAGAATTGGCTTGAAAATTTCGCTTAAATCCAGGGCCAGGGAAAATCTACGCTCAGAAGGCTCGTGAAGATAGGAAACAGTTGGATTTAACTGAGTATTATAAATTTCAGATAGAACCGTTGAATAAAGCATAGAATTTCCAAAGCTTATAAGTGCATTTACCATATTTTCAGGAGGCCTTTTAACCCTTTTTTCAAATTCAAAATTTTCAGGTAGAATTTCATTCATCTTTGTGTAATAATGGGCTCGAATCCTCCCCTCAACATTCATAGCTTCAGTTATTATACTACAACCTTCCAGATCAGGTAAAATGCCACTTATATGGTTTTCAAGGCTGTAATATTTGAGAACTTTCTCCATATTCTTTGCAGCGCCTTCCACGAACTTCCTGGCTATGAACATCCTCTTTTCATGATCCAGATAGTGTTCAGCCTGCTTTATGATCAGATCTCCAGATAGGAGCTTTTCTCTTGGGTAAAAACTGCCATCATAATAGCCGTAATAATTAAAGAAATGAACCGGTATGCCTTCTTTCGCTAAAAGCCGCATGGCCTGAGATGAAAAGGTTAACGAGCCGTAGGCATAGATGGAATAGATTTTGTTTATTGGAATTGGCTTTTTAACATCCTTATTTATAAAATAAACTGTGTTTTCTCTTCTTTTAAGCAATCCGTCCGACATTAAGTAATAGTTCTTTTTCATGACCTTTCACCCTAAAGCAAGCTCTCTACCTCATCAATTAATTTTTTAGTTGATTCAAGCATATTTAATGCAGTAGTTTTATCATAAATATAACTGTAATCCGCCATTTCTCTTGCCTTCATTGCTGAATCGAATTCAAAGAATACAGTATCACTTATAACACCATAATCCACAAAAAGAGTTTTAATTGCGGATTTAAGGGCAGAATGACTTTTTTCTTTGTAACCCCTACTGAAAAGAAGTCCTCTAAACGCATGGAACATGGAGTAATAACTTTGGACTATGGACCATTTGTAATTTGCATTGTTAATAGAATTTTCTGCTGATTTTAAATCATAATATGCCTCTTTAATCTCTTTTTCGATTAATTCAGCATCGATACAAATCTGCACTATGTTTCCTTTTCTGTAACTTTTAAATTGATAGTTCATGCAAATTCTTCCTTTTAATCTTCAAAGACCTTATTCAAACCCAGCAGAACTCAAAATATGCGCATTTCCTGCAAATCTTCGTTCTTTCAGACTTAGGGATGTCACTATTAATTAGATTATCAATATCTCCAATTATAGTGTTTAATTCTTTTTCTTTAGATTCATTTAAATCTATCATGACTTTCTTTCTCATTTTAGGATAATTAATTATGCCCTTTATATTTTTAATTCCCTTTTTCTCCTTTAAATAGTACATATAGTAAAGGAGCTGGTATTCATGTGCTTTCTCCATCTTACTGCTCTTTTTAACTTCATGAAGCTCCAGGCAATCCTGTTTTTTAATAAAATCAACGCTGATTAAATTATCAATCGTATACTCCTTTTCATCCTTGTAACTTTTTGAATGGAGTAATTTTCCAAGGGATACCAGATCAGATTCCTGTTCCATCTGGATGTGGTGGGAAAAAAGCCAGAGCTTGGTCTTGCAGATGAAATAGTAATTTATCTGAGTTCCTATTATTCGCAGTTGTTTTTCGGAGTCTATAAACATTATAACACTTAATGAATTCTTATTACGCCATTAACTTTATCAAAATCAGAATCAAAAGAAACAACTTCATGAATATTGAAAATATCCATGATCTCCAGTGTCACCGAATCAGTAAAAGACAAAGATCCATCATATTTCAGATATGTTTGAATGGCATCATTGTATACTGATTTTTCTTCACTGAAAACAGTACAATCTTCCATTATATAATCATAAACCATTTTACCCGCTTTTCCAACGGATCTACTTCCTACCATAGTCACTGTTTCAGAAATTATAATGCCTGAAACCATTTTACTGGATTTTTCAAGTTTCGGAATTAATTTAAGAGCTTGTTCATGCCATTTGTCAGTTTCAAGAACCAGGCCAATGAAAAAAGATGAATCTATAAATATCAAAATTTCTCTCCTCTTTGAGCTCTTTTCTTAAGTTCAACAGCATCTGTTCTCTCGTCAGTTTTCACGATGCCGGCAATATCTCGAAGAGACAATTTCTTGCGAAATCTAACTTTTACCCCGTTTTCGGTGGGTTTCCATTCCAAAATATCTCCAGGACCTACATCAAACCTTTTTCTTATATCTGATGGAACCACAGTCTGAAAACCCTTTGAAATTTTAGTTTTTGAAGTCATATTAACACCATTTGAAATATTGTTTTTCAAAGTATTTATAATTTTCAAAGTCAATCTTTTTTTCAAATGATTTTTGGTTTCACTCAACTTTATGAGTGATTGTTTATAAATGGTTGCTCAAGTTTATGAGTATTGATTGTTTTGAAATATGAATCTTCATTTGTGGTTTAAACTTTATTTAGTGATGGCCCAAATACCAACATATTTATATATATGATGAAGATAATAAAGATATATGAAGAATGCCGACACTACCGTACTTGTAATCTATGGGAATCATCTAATATTAAGAGAGTCCCCAAGAGGATGGGCCATAGTAGTGCCAGATCAGTTACAAATTGATAATTTTTATCATGGAGTTCACATACATCCAGATAGAGCTGTCTTACCTATTAAGGGTCGTGAGACTATCTTTAATATTGTTGCAGACCATTTAGAAAGGGAAAAAGGAATTAATCACGATAAATTAAGAAAGGAGTTAGGATTATGAGATTAAAACTTGTTAAAGAGATGAAAGGAAGGGAATTTGTTCAAAAAATGGAAGAACAATATGATTCCCTGGACAAACTCCAGAAATTAGTTGAAAAATATCCTGGAAATTATCTCTATAGCTTAGATCTGGACGATTGGATGTACTTTTTAGAACATCCTGATGACCCTGTAAAGCAAACTGACGTTTTATTCGTGGATAAATTTAAAATTGGAATGTCTGATCTTGAATTATTAAATACCATTAAAAAAGAACATCCAAAATCAATAAGGAATTTATCTCATATACTGAATAAAGATATTAAATCGGTGCAGCCAAAAGTTCAGAAATTAGCAGAAAGCGGCTTACTCAAATTTGAACCCGGACCTAAAAATGCAAAAAAGCCAGTAGTGAATTATGATAAAATAGAGATAGAGATTTAGTTAATTCGTGGCAATTTATTTACTCAACTTTATGAGTGATTATTTATAAATGGTTGCTCAGGTTTATGAGAAAAATTAAATCTTTTCTCCACATTGAACTTTCTTTTTAAGTTCAACTGCATCAGTTTCTGGCCCATCAACTAGTCCACAGATGTCTTCAAGGGTTACTTTCTTTCGAAATTTAACTTCTGCGCCATTTTTAGTTGATTTCCATTCCATAATGTCACCAGGTCTTACTTTGAACTTTTTCCTTATTTTTAAGGAAATGAGGGTCTTAAAATCTTTGAAATTTTAGTTTTTCAAAGTATTTTAGAAAAATATTTTCCTTTTGAATAATAATTCCCTAAAATTTAATAGATATAACCATTAAAATATTAAATTATCTGGATTTTTGGGTGGTGAGATAACTGAGCGAAATAGATAAAGAAATATCTGAAATTAAATTCATGCTGGAGAAAATCGAAGGGATAATAGATTCAAGGTTAATAGGGATAGAAGAGCCTGATGAAGACGAAATTGATGAGATAAATGCATATCAAAAAAAGAAAAAAATCAGGGACTCTTGAGTTAAAATATAGAGTATTTCTAGAGAGGAAAGTCCAGAAAGGAAAATCTTAATACCCATGACAGTGTCCATATAAAAGGGAAGATAATTAAACTTAAAGAAGGTTTTACTCCTGAACTGGACATTAAAAAGTTAAAAGGCTTTAAAAATCATTATCGTTTAAGAGTAGGGGGATATAGAATTCTTTTTGAACTTCAAGAAGGCCCATCTATAATAGTTTAGAGGTGTTAAATATGAGAAATACGTTTGAACATGTTTATCAGTTCCGAATTGACCTGAAAGATATCCGACCACCAATCTGGCGTAGAATACAGGTCCCAGAAACTTATACATTCTGGGATTTACACGTAGCCATTCAGGATGCCATGGGCTGGAAAGATTATCATATGCATGAATTCCAGATAACCGATCCATCTACCAGAGAAAGAATCAGAATTGAAACTCCAGAATGGGAGGAAAAAATAGCCGACTGGTTAAATATGGAAAACCGCAGGGCAAATTACACCTACGATTTTGGTGATTTATGGGAGCACAAAGTAGAACTTGAGAAGATAATCCCCAGAGAAAAGGGTGTTAATTATCCAATATGTATCAAAGGAAAAAGAGCATGCCCACCTGAAGATTGTGGGGGCGTGTGGGGCTATGAAGAGATTTTAGAGATTATACAAGATCCTGATCATGAAGAATATGAAGAAACATTGGAGTGGCTTGGAGAAGATTTCGATCCGGAACATTTTGACCCTAAAGAGATTGTTTTTGATGATCCGGATAGGCGCCGGAAAGATGCATTTGAATAATTAATCTCTAAGATATTCATTAAGATTATCTTCGTTTCCAACATAAATGCGGATGCCTTTTTCTTCTATTTGCAGCCATATCCATGAATTCCTGCATTATTTTTTCTGACTGTTATCTTTTTTGCCACAAGCTCTTCAAACCCCATATTATGCTCAAAGATGTCACCGTTCGATTTTACTATCAAATAAACGGATCTTCTTCCGCTTCTAACATCAAACCTAACTTATTATCATATTTTGCATCCACAAAATACGTCTTTCCATCTAATTCAACATTATTTTCCTTTTCAAGTTTTTTAAATTGCCCAACGCTAATAGAAAGGAAATAGCTCATTGCTTCAAAATATCTGCCTTCTTCTATTTCATCCAGATAATCAAGCTTATATTTGAATGGAACCACTTCATAAGACTGAAAAAGAGAATAAAATTCCATTTCACTCTCACTATCATTAATAAAAGGAACTATCTGTCTATTAAATGACTCAAAATGCTTTTGTACCATGTCAAACTCTTCTTTATCTTTTCCGACATATCCATCTGCATAAATATCATCTACAAGTTTCTGAATAATGTCTTCTTTTAAAATATCTACGTTTTCAAGACTTTTTACAGTTTTTTGAACGATTTCAGGATTATAGATATATTTATCCTTGTCAGAACCTTCAGAAAAAATATTCACTGGAGCAATTTTATCTTTATTCCATCCTTTTCTATTTACTCTACCAAATCGCTGAATTAAAGCATCAATAGGTGCGGGCTCTGAATATAAAACATCATAATCTATATCAAGCGAGACTTCAATTGCTTGAGTTCCTACTAATAAATCAAGGTTATCCAGAGATTTTTCGATTTCCTCTCTATCTTTAAGCATAAATCTACTATGCAAAAGTGCACTATTATCTATATCTTCAGATAATTCTTCAAAAACTTCTTGAGCCCTTAAAACAGTGTTACATACCACAAGAACCCGTTTTCCTTCGTTCAAGTCATCATTTATAATATCAAGATTATTTAGTATGTCCCCTCGGATAACATTTACTTCATGCCTTGTAAATTTCTCAAGCTCTTCTTTATCCATTTTTATTTCAGTTGAAATACCTAAATTATTTTTGAATAGATTTTTAATGAACGTTGGAAGCGTAGCAGACATAATCAGCATTTCTGCATTATAATTATTTTTCAAAATTTTTAGAATTTCCAGAATGAGTGAAGTTGTATGGGCATCATATGCATGAATCTCATCAAGGATAAATAAACCGTTAGTCATCTCTGAAATCTGCATTTCAAAACCTTTAGTCCCGAAAAATGCCTTAAGTATCTGGAAAGGAGTAAGAATTTTATATGGTCTGTAAATTTTTTTAGATAAACCCTTTATCTCTCTGATTTTATTTTTTGTTATATCATAGTCGTCCATATCCTCTGATAATGCTTTATACAGGAAATAAGATGCTTTACCATGTAATAATCCAACTAAATCCTCATTTTCAAAGTCTTTTTGAAGTCTTTTGTACATTGCGTTAATACTTGCTGTGTAAGGCAATAAATAAAAGACTCTTTTTGATTTAGTGAAATTTTGATTGGTATCGCTCCAAAACAGAGACGCCTCTGTTTTTCCACTACCCGTAGGCGCAGTTAGAAAAGCACTTCCATGGGTATTTAAGGCTTCTTGTTGGACTTTTCGAAGCTCAGAAAAGTTAAATATTGAGCTCATATCCTTGATACCATCTAAAATTTCGTATTTTGAACCAGAAGCCAGATGATCGCAGGCATTTACAAAACCTTTTAAAAAAATTCCATATTTTCCATGTAAATTTGAGTACTCGTCGTCTTCCCATTCGAGGTAGTAAGGAAGTGCTGAATCTTTGTAAACGTCTTCTAATTCATCCATTGAAAAAATTAAATTATAATTATCCAATTTATATCCTAAGTATTCCTTACTCCACTCTCCTATGAGCTTAAAATAACTTAAAAGTTCCTCAAAATTAGGTTCTAACTCCAATAACTTCTTTTGATATAATTTTTTACCGTTAGGGCTTGGAAATGTATTATAGCGTTCCCGCAGTTTATTGATATCTTTATGATGAGTAATTATGGCGATTCCTATCGCTTTTTTATATAACTCATCATAATTTAGAGCCGATACAAATCCTGCAGATAACATTTCATGGCGATATTTCCATCTCAACTTATGGGTATCATCTTTGAGCATATCTTGAAAGCCAGTTGCTCCTTTTCCAAAATCGTGGAAAAAAATAGAATAAAAAAGATGTTCCCATAAATCATTGATTCCGCATAACTCTGGAACATTTTCATAAGCTTCTTTAATGCTTTTAAATACTTTCAGTGCATTTTCAGTATGTTCCAAAATTGTTTCATCAGGTTTCGCTAGAAGTACCATTTTTTAGCCCCTATTTATGAAACCAAACGCCCCAATCTTTTTCTTCGTCGTAGTAACATTCGTCGGAATAGTCAAAAAACTGGTTCATTAGGATAAATGGTTTTGTACCTACAGCTTTACGTGGGATTGTGTCGGTGAAATGAGTTGGCAGTGCTTGAATAGTGCCAAATGCTCCATTTAAACCAAAAGGTAGTATGGTTTTTCCAAGTTTAACATTTGTCTGTTTTTCCAGTTCTATTTCTTTAATTTCGCTTATGGTTACTAAATCAGTTGAACGTCCTAATAGAAGAGGATAATGAGGCCTTTTAAAGTAGTCCTGATAATCCGGATCATCCAGATATAAATGAATCTCTGGATTTACTAAGAATTCTCTTTTAATAACATTTGATTTGCCCTGTAAACCTGATAATTCATATATGGTTTCTAAATCAACTGCTTTTCCTTGGTGACTGAACACATAACCCACTGACAAATCGTCTGGAGTAACTAAATCTCCTTTAGCAGCAGATATAATACCGTAAATTGTACTTAAAGGTGGTACTGGTAAAGTGGGCTGAAATCCACTGATAAAGGCAGGGTATCTGAAAGAAGTTACCCAGCCTTCAATTTGGATTCTTAGAGCATTCATTGTTTCATCAGCTCTGAAATATTATCTGCAAATTGATCTACAGCTTCTTTAATAGTCCCTGATTTAATATTCTCATTCTCTTGCGTTAATTTTGTAATGTCCTGTTCTAAGTCATCCATAAAACCCTTTCTGCGACCTATATAAATGTCTGTGAGGCAACAATCTGAATATTCATTTATAACCTCTTCAAGCGCTTCAATATCAAGCACTGGTTCTCCATTCTCCTCTTTTACAATATTCATGAAAATATGGTTACCGCCATCGATTACTGCAAGAACTAAAAATTTTGGAGATACATCAGTTAAGTGTGAAGTTAGTTTTGCTCCACCTTGAAGATATGGAAGAGCTTTAATTACTTCTTGGGCTCTTTTTATCCTGATATCCTCAGGCATTGTCCATTTACCGTTTTCTTCATCTTTAGATAGTCCTTTTTCTTCAGCCTTTTCTTCAAGCTCTGGATACATATTTCTATACCCTGTCTTTTCATCAGCATAAAAAACACCTAAACTGTCTAGATCAATGGAGAAGATACCTTTTAGAACAGTAGAATAAAATTCATGTTCATAAGGTACTGGATCACCTTCATGACGAGCCATAACGCCGAAATCCTGAGTTGGAATTTGTCCTAGTACAGATATCAATGGAGAAGTTTTTAATGGGGATATTCTTGTTACTGTACCGCCTTCTTTTGCTTTTAAAGCTCGCATATAACCAAAAACGTCATCATCATCGTATTCGATAGGGTTTGCACTTGTAAAAGCAATTTTTTTCTGTCTTTCTATTGGTGAAATGTTCCAATTATACTTTTTCTCAAGTGTATTTCTCCACCAGTACCTTAAAGCCTGTCCAGAAACATAAGGATAGACTTTTCTACCTCTTCGGATTGATTTAACTCTAACAATATTATCAGTTCTGTCTCCTGCATCAGCGCCTGCATTATTTAATGCAGAATGTGGTGCATCCACTAAAATAAAACCTACTACTGTTTTAGACATTTTCAGCCTCCATTTCATCTTCTTCAACTATTAATTCTTCTGAAATTCCTTGTTGGATTATCCAATCGTGCAAAACTTCATAAATCCTGAAAAGTATCAAATCTTGAGTTTCTCGCCAAGTCAAATTACCTTCAGGGAATAGATTATTAACATAATCATCGAAAGAAAACAAAGGATTCTCAGCTCCATTTTCTATTCTCTTTTTTATAACAATTCTTAAAAGATTGCGATAATTTTTATAATTATTTGCAGTTTCTAGTTTTTTCAAGGTTTTTATATCGTCTGCTGTTTTTATATAATCTGCCAGCTCGTCTCCAACTTTTTTTATTGCATCTATCCGTTTTTCATCCATATTCCTTACCTCCTCAAGGTAATGGCTTAAAAGATCCCATCCACCTATTGATTTTCGATTTTTTCTATCAATAAAGAATCCAATAATTGATTTTCCAGTTAAAAGGTTTTCATAAACAGTATTAGGATTGTTTTTGTATTCATTTTCCTCTTTAACCTTTTTCCAGTCCACAAATCTATAACCTCGCCTTACAATCCTTAACCAATCCTCAAATTTCTCATGTTGTGGTACATATGCCAAAAATTTGAAAATTGACATTGGAACGTGATAAATGTCTAAATCAGGCCCCTGATTATAATTCGTAAAATGGTAACAGTTAATTGAAGGAGCTTCATCGATCCACCTTACATCATATTCTAAAACTATGTCTTGAATAATATGAAAAAGAGCATTTTTTGGGTTCGTATACTTTTCATTAAAGCATCCTGTAATGTTACCTGTGGATAATTGCTTATCTATGTTTTTAATAGCCTTTCGAGACCAAATATTCATTACTTTTTCAGAATTGGAATGTATCAGTAGTAGTTTTCCACATGCATACATTATCAAAGGTGAAAATTGGACTGCAAATGCACATGCAGGGCAATAATCTGCACCTTCAACCCCGTATGAAAAATAATTTATTAATTTCCCTGATCCTGTGAGTGGTATTTTATCTTTGCCTGATCGTTGTGCTACATCTCTTCTTCCGCAAGATATACAGTCTCCAGAGTTACCTAAAGGAATTATTCCGTCAATTAACTCATTTAATATTCCTAAATATCTCTCATCTTTATTTTTAACTGAAGGGTTAGTAATCGGATTGTTAGGAAAGATTGAATAGATATTCTTTGACCATTTTTTAGTAAGATACAATTTAACAATATCCTCACTAATTCCTTTCAAATCATTTTTATTCAGTTCATTTGGGCTTTTCTTCACCCGCGTAGAAATTGCCCAAATTCCAGCATCAACAAATGGATTTCCAGTAAAATCATAAATTATTTCACTCATTTTTTGATCTCCATTATCTAATTAATTATATAATTGGTTATTTTATTATATAAATTTTGTTTCTTTATCTCCTTCTATTGGGTTTAATAAAGAACATTTTGATAACTAAAAATTATATAGTTCTTCGATCATATTATCTATACAAATCATCTCCGTGAAATCAGACTATTTTAGGATTGAAATAATAGAAGGAGATAAAATAGAATAATCTCCCCCAAATCAGGCTATATTAGGTTTAAAGATAATATTAAAAGTTTATTTCGGCGATAAATAACTATAATTCTATTTTAATCGCCAAAATCCATTTTTTGCGCCATTACCGTCAAATCATTGTTTGTAGAATAAAATGTTATTTCTTCCATTTTAACCTCCTATTTTCTATTTAATCACTATTATCAATTATATCAACCATTCCAAACCCCATACTATTCTTCTCTCCAAGCCCACAATCATATGCAAACTCCAAAAGCCTCTGATCTGCCTCAATCTCAAAATCCATCATAAAACCCCTATGAAAATTCCCTTTAATATCAATCCTGCGCCTCTTAGCAGATTTCATATCTGGCCTTATCCTCAACCACCGATCACCATCAAAATCTCCATAAAACTTAACATACTTATTAATCAAATTTTTCTGAACGCTCTCATAAAAGCGCTCATCTCCAGGCCCTAAATCCCATATTTTAAGTTTCCCATCAACTTCACGCTTTATTCGGGCCATTACAGGTGACATGGTTTTCATTTTCATGCATTCTGTAAAAATAGGCTTCTTTAATAACTCAATCTGTTCTACAATCAACTTATCGCCTTTAAAATCAACTTCAGAATTTTCAAGGTGGCCTTCAACAAGGCTTTTTATGAGATCATCGTTTGGAGAAGAAACATAAAACTCTAATTTACCGTCCCTTGAAAGAACACCTCTTTTAGTGAGCTTGAATTTTGGAACATAAATCTGTGAAAAAGTAAAAAATTTAAAATCACGTGAAAAATGAAGTTTAGATGCTAAATCAAGGTCAGATATCTTACGATAAATAATAGCAGAAAGAATGTGGTTGTAATTATAAGGAATTAAATAATTACCAATTTGTGATGATAAATTGATTTTTAATCTCATCTTTCTTCATATCCTAATTTATTACTGTATAGTATAAGCTTTGGTATTTTTTTGTTATTTTAAATGGCTCTAATTTTCTTATTAATGATGTTCTACTCTTTGATATTAATAATAACTATCATAAATCCTAAAGTTGCCCTATAAAATTCATTTTTCCAAATAAATTATACCTAAAAATGAATATTGTAAATACTCTTATTTAAATGTATATGTTTTTCATTAACCAATACATAAATTATATAAAATAAATATTTAAACTGGAAGATAAAACGGGTCAAAAGAAGTATTCAAAAGTATCTTGATTTAAAAGGAGTATAAAATTTAAGGATTTAAATAAACTATTTGTAAATGATGAAGTAAATTCAGTTACTTTAATCATTATGAATCATTAACAAATTTCGAGAATAGTATCCAATTTCAAGTAATACTTTTCAATAAAATAAAAAAATAAAAGAAGAAAAGAAAAACCTAAGCTGTCTTTTTTGACCTGACAGCCAGAGTAATGTCTGACGCTTTTACGGTTTTTCTTCCAGCATGTTTTGCAAGTTTAACAGCTTCTGAAGCTATTTCTTCGCCCATTTCTTCCAGAACTTTGGTAAGTTCATCCCTTGCATCATCACTTATTCTCTGGGCACCTGCATTTTTTATTATTCTTCCAACTGGAGCAATTGGTAATTCAGTCATTTTTTCACCTCAATCTTTTATTAGTAATCCATAGTATTTAAATTTGTCGATTTTATTGGTTTTTTATATTCCTTATCAAAAATGTGACTTTATCTAAATCCATTATCAAAGATGTGTCTTGAGTCACTTTTCATTTTTCATATGAATTCTAAAAAAATAATAGATTCAAATTATAGAAACTGGGGTAATTTTAACCTTGAAATAAACTTCAAATTTAAGGTTTTTTCTTGAAAATGAAGACGACAAAATGTTTTTTTAGTAATAATTTAAGAATAATATGTGTTATTATTGCTTTAAAGACTTTATTCCAATTTTTTGGACAAGATATTAAGTAATAACACGTTTAGATAATACACAAAACACATAAAATATTAAGTAATAACCGTGCAATATTTAATAGTAAACTGAATAAAATTCATAAATTTTTAAGAAGGAGGAATTAAAAATGGTGATAAAACTGGAAAGTGATGTTTTTGAGGAAGGCGGTTTAATACCAGCAAGATACACCTGTGATAATGAAAATATATCGCCCCCTCTTCGCTGGGATACGCTTCCAGAGCACACAATAAGCTTTGCAATATTATGCGAGGATCCAGATGCTCCTGGTGGAGTATTTACACACTGGATGATTGCAAATATTACTCCAGATACTATGGAACTACCAGCTGGTTTAAAAAAGGAGATAAAACTGGAAAAGGGAGCAATTCAAGGAATAAATGACTTTGGATTTCCAGGATATGGAGGACCATGTAATCCAGGAGGTACTGAGCACCGATTTATCTTCAAAATTTATGCACTTGATACCACCTTAAATTTAAACCCTGGTTTCAAACCAGCAGAGTTTTTAAGAGCATTAGATGAAAAAGTTCTTGACGAAGGGCAACTAATGGGGCACTACAGGAGATAAATTAGGGATAATGCAAACTTCTCTGATTTCATGGAATAATTACTTTTAATAGAGAATTAGATAATTTAATTAAATTATTTTACTGGTGAACAATTTGAAACTAACAAAAAAGGATTTAATCAATGAAATATGCCGAATAAGAAATGAAATCGGACACGAGAAGGTTAAACCCAACATTAAAGACATTATATTCCATGGAGATACTCGAACATTACTCATTATAACAGCAGATAGGCCTGAAAAATCAATAGTAATTGGAAAAGGAGGATGGGTAGTTGGAAGGTTAAAAGAAGAGCTAAATTTAAACTCAATTCACGTAGAAGCCTACCCTGATCTTCTGCTCAGGGAATACAAAATAAAATTAACCCGGGATAAACTAAAAGAAATATTAAATCTCCCTAAATTTAGAGGTTTTAAACCTCTGCATAATTTATGCAAACTCCTAAAAAATAGACTTCATAATATTACTGATTTTGATTTAAAAGAAGATGTTGAAGAATCTGAATCACCACAAGCAGTTGTTGCACTTTCAGGAGGAGTAGATAGTAGTTTTTCGTTGATAGTAGCTAAAATGATGGGATTTAATCCGGTTGCAGTGACAGTTAACCCTGGAAGTATAATTCTCCCCAAATATTTTCAAAATAACGTGGAAAACCTTTCCCAGAAGCTTCATGTAAAACATGAGTACATTGAAGTGGATATGGATGAAATAATAAGGGATTCCCTTGAAGGTAAATTTCATCCGTGCGGAAGATGTTCTAAAGTCATAAAAAGAGCGGTTTTAGATTATACAAAGGAAAAAAATATTCCATTTTTAATTTATGGTGATCTTCTATCGACCGGTTCTCAATCCATTGTTTTTGAGGAGAGTATTGTGAAAATAAACCTACCTGCCATGTTTTCTGCTACAAAGGGAGAAGCTAAAAGCTTGGCTTCCAGATATGGTGTTTTAAAGAAAGGAGGATATGGTTGTCCGCTGATTAACGAGGTGCATAAAAAATATCCCTATATGCGCAAATATTCAATCCAGAGGGTACTTAGAGAAACTCGTGCAGGCGTATTAGAACCTGGAGAAGCCCTTGAAATGATAATGAAATCCCTATAAAAGCTTATTGAAATTAGAAATAATTAATTATTTGTATACTCTTTGAAATCTTTCATTATGATTTCCAGTACTCTGATTATCTAAAAAATAGAAAGAAAAATTAATTGAGGAAATGCGAAGTTACTGAACTATTTGATGATTTCCAGTATCCCATATGCTATGAGGAAAATTCCAACCAGATATCCCACAAGCTGTGGATATATAATTATGAGTATACCAACGAGTATTGCAATAATTCCAATTAATTGAGGTGTTGAACTGCTTCTCATGACTTATATATTTGATATTACTTCATATATAAATATTATCAATTATTTTTAATAGCATGCTAATACTGTTTTTATCCTGAATTTAAAAATAAACAAATTTCCGCCTATAAACATTCGCAAATTTTTAATAATATGAACCTATTTTTATAAAATGCCTCTTCTACCAGAAATTATTTATATATTTTACTTGTATAATATTAGTTGACTCAAAAAACGAGGCTGAAAAAAATGAAAAATAAAAGAAGATATAAAAAGACTATTTTAGATAGGAAAGGTTTAATTGAGAGAATGCTTGAAGACACTTCAAGAACAATTGACACCATAAAACAGGATCTGGAAAAATCAGTTGTTGATTACACCTTTGTTCCAGGAAAAGACATAATTGAAACAGATGAAGACGTTATCATCCATGTTGATTTACCTGGGATTAAAAAAGAAGACATTGACTTAAGAGTTACAGAAAACAAGTTAAAGGTTAAAGCTGACTTTGACTTTGAATATGAAGTGCAAAAAGGAAGCCATATAACTCTTCATGACAGGAAAAAAGGTGTTTTAAGGAGAACTGTAAGGTTCCCTAAAAAAGTAATGGCTGAAGAGGCTGAAGCTACTTTTGAAAATGGCGTTTTAACTGTTGAAGTACCTAAACAGGAAAAAGAAGAAAGTTTCAGCATAAAAATTAAATAATTCTCTTTTTAAACGCATCCCCCGGGATGTATTTATTAAATTTTTTGGCTGATTTTTAATTACTAAAATTAAAGATAAATATCATTTTTTAGTGGATTCATTTGCTATAAATTGTTTTAATTTTAAAATAGCATCTTGAGTAGATTCTGGAGAAGATCCTCCGATTACTGTTCTTGCCTTAATATTTTCCAATGGATCCAAAGCTTTTTTTATCATTGCATCATCAAGTTCAAGTGGTTTATCAAACAGCTCAACTGCTACATTATCTAAAAACTTTGAATCAATATCTTCAATAGATACCTGTTTATCTAAAGCTTCCGTTACCATTCTTCCCACTATTTGATGGGCCGTTCTAAAAGGCATGTTTTTTTCACGAACCAGTATATCTGCTAACTCAGTTGCAGTGGCAAAATTGGACTTTGCAAGTTCTGCTGCACGTTCTTTATTAACCTCAATTGTTGATAGCATACCTTGCATAATAATGAGCATTGATTTGGCGTTATCTACAGAATTCCAGAGGTGAGGAGTTATTTCCTGTAAATCACGGTTATAACTGTAAGGTATTGCCTTTAAAATGGTTAATATTGTCATTAATTCCCCTATAAGAATCGCGCTTTTTGCTCTTACGATTTCTGCAACATCCGGGTTCTTTTTTTGAGGCATTATCGATGAAGTGGATGAATATTCATAGGCAATATTTATCACTCCAAATTCAAATGTGCTCCATATTACGAGCTCTTCACAGATTTTACTTAAATTAGATGCAAGCATTGAAAGGGCAAACACGGATTCAGCAGCAAAGTCCCTTGAACTTACAGCATCTATGGAATTTTCCATAACACTATCAAATCCAAGAAGATCTGTTGTCATTTCGCGATCTATTGGAAAACTTGTGGTGGTCATGGCTGCTGAGCCCAGAGGGTTCATATCAACTCTTTTATATGCATCCATTAAGCGCTGATAGTCTCGTTTAAGAGAATTTGTATATGCAAGCAGGTGATGAGCAAATGTAGTGGGTTGAGCATGTTGGAGATGAGTATATCCAACAATTATGGTTTCTTTATGCTCATCAGCCATTTTAAGCATTTTATCAATAAAATCAAGTATTAAGGGGCCTATCGTTTTAAGCTCTTTTTTTAAAACAAGTCTAAGATCCGTTGCAACCTGGTCATTCCTTGACTTTCCAGTATGCATGAATCCTGCAATTTCTCCAATTTTGGAAGTAACATAGTTTTCAACTGCCATGTGGATATCTTCCACTGAAGGATCAAGGTTAAGTGCTTCAATTCCTTCCTCTTTTAGCTCTTTTAATGCATCTAATATTTTTTCTGCATTTTCTTCAGGAATTATTTCTTTTTCCTTTAGCATGGTTGTGTGGGCAATGTTCAGTTCAATGTCAGCATCAAAAATACGTTTATCAAATTCTAAAGAAGAAGTAAAAGAGGCAGCTTCACTGCTCATTTTACCTTTAAGCCGTCCAGATCTTAAATTCAAGGTTTTCCACCTTATTTAATTAATAAAAATCCTCAAAGATTTTTGAGTGTAAAAAAATTATTCTTTAGTTTTCCATTCTGTGTATCCGCATTTTCCACAGGCGTATCTGTCTCCATGATCCGCCATGAAAACACCATGTGAACATCTAACACATTCTGGATTTTTTCTAACGAGTTTGTTATCTTTAACTTCGTAAAGGTCACATTTTTTCATTATTCTTCCTCCTTAGGTTCTTCGCCTTCTTGAGGTTCCTGGTTTTTAGCCAATACATGTTTAGCTTCGATTTTGTTTAAATTTTCTTCTGAATCATATATCTTTGCATATCCGTCAGCTTTACCTTCACCAAATTTAGGTAAAACTTTATCAACTACGAGAAGCTTTTTATCTGCATCAAGCAATGCAACAAGCTTATTTTTAATATCCATAACATTAGGAGTAGATTCTCCCTGATACATGCAGCCAAAGTGTATTTCTGTTCTGTTTAAAAGCGGATTTTCAGTTTTATCTTTAATTTCTATGTCCATTATTTGACCTCCATTCTTTGAATTTGGGGCATCGAAAACCTTAAGGCTTTCTCAACCTGAATAAATTCATTATTTCTTCTGTCTTATTTTTAATTTTATCAGCTTCAACAACTACAATTCCCTCTCCAGGTTGTCCATATAATATTATGACATTTTCTTTAGACATTAAAGCCGCGGGGATCACTGTCAGATCTTCTTCACCATTTACAGTGATTAAGACATTTGATTTTGTGGCAATCTTAAATGCTTCATCAATTGTATCCCATATTTCATCTGTAATGGTTCCTGGAGGATTATCTGCAGTTAATATGATTGCATTATATTCAATAGTATGTTTTGATGCTTTTCTCTCAATTTTATTGTCTATAATTCCAATATCTGGAATTATGCTGGCATCCAAAAGAGTTCTGGTTGTGGCATCGCCAATGGAGATTATAAAATGATTTTGAAGTATTTTTCTATCTATATCATTCAAAGAAGAGTAAAGTTTACCTAAAGGCTTTTTAAAGTACATTCTTCCTTCTTTTTTTAATATTAACACTTTATAACCTGAAAATTTTTACCTTACCCTTAATGCGTATTCTCCAGAAAGATCTATATTAAGCTCTCTGGCAATACCTGATTTTTCTGGATCGATTATTATTAAAAACCCACTCCAGTTTTTTGAAGAAGGTATATCACATATTGCGCATCTTTCTGATTCCATTATCCTTTTACATTTTGTACATGCTTTTGTAACCATTATTTCTTCTTCCTTTTCTCTTTTTCAATCCATTCTTCTCTTCCAAGACCTGGTTGTCTCATGGTAAGACCAATTTTGGTTTCTTTAGAGGATTTTCCTTTAAGGCTCAAGGCAACAACCCTTGCGCGGACTTTATTTCCCTCTTCAAGGGTCTTTTTTGATTCTTTACCTAGTAAGGCCCCTCTTTTAGCATCGTAATTTATGTAATCATCAGTTACCTGTGATACGTGAACAAGACCATCCATTGGGCCTATTCGAACGAATGCTCCAAATTCTGTTATTTCAATGACTTCTCCTTCTACAATTTCCTGGAGTTTTGGCCTGTAAAATAGGGCTGTGAATGTTACATTATGATATGCTGCACCATCACCCATTATAACTTTACCAACACCAATGTCTTCAACTTCTTTGACTGTAACCATTAATCCGAGCTTTTTATCTATTTTTCCAACGTAATTTTCATTTAAAAGTTGGAATGCAACATCTTCCAATGGTTCTTCGAACAATGTTGGCGGAACTCTTACGGTATCTTCAATTTTAGATATTAAATACATTAAACCACTTCGGTCTATCCTTTTTATTTTATGTTTATGAACTATTAAATTAAAAGTTCAAGGCTATTTAATGCCTGATTACTTTTTACTTTCATCATATAATTTTATGGAATGTTCTAATGCTTCAAATGCTTTTTCTGCGTTTTCCCATCCCTGTACTTCTGTAACTTTTCCTTCAAGGTATTTATATTCCTTGAAAAAGTGTGCAATTTCATCCAATAAATGTTTGGAAACATCATTAATATCAGTTATATCATTGCATCTTGGATCATTAATGGGTACGCCCAGTATTTTATCATCATTGTCATCGTCATCGATCATTCTCATTATTCCAATTGGTCTTGTTTCAATCACGCAGCCCGGGAATGTGGGCTGATCCATCAATACGATGATATCCATTGGGTCTCCATCATCATAAAGGGTTTGTGGAATTATTCCGTATTCTGCAGGGTAATGGAATGGTGAGTAAAGTACTCTGTCCAGTGCAAATGCTTCCATATCCTTGTCATACTCGTATTTGTTTCTTGATCCCTTTGGTATTTCAATTACTGCATACACTACTTCAGGAACTGATGGTCCTGGCGATAAATCCGTCCAAAGATTCATATAAATCCTCCAAGTCTTCCAAATTATAATTTTATTAAATGAGTCTAATTTATATTTATAAACCTAAATATCCATCAACTGCCAGATAATTCTTCTGACGTAAATATATAACTGCAATTCCCCTCTCTTTTGCTCTCCTTTTAAGTCCAAGATCATTGGTACATAGAACATTAGAGATTCGAAGCAAAGCATCATCAACTTTCTCTCTATTTTTCAAATCCACATTTATTATGTTAATCCTGGGAGATTTAGCTATTTTCAGAGCAATTGATGCTTCAACTCTTGCCTTACCCTTCGATCTTCTTTTTATTGCTTCCAGTTCATCAATAACGAAAGATGGAACTAAAAGCCTGTAATTAGGTAAAATTTGCCCAAGTTCATCCAGTATATCCACATGAAATTGAGCAGGTATCATAAAAAATTTGCATCGAGGACTGCTTCTTTATTCAATGATACCATATCCAATTAACCTCCATCTTGCCCCTACACGTCTGCTTAATGCCACTCTCTGACCTTCTTCAGCGCAAACCGGTAATTTAAGCTTTACATCAACCTTTTTTCTTCTGGCACTTGTTACAACACCTATGGTTGTGGCTGTTCCTATATTGATCATAAGTGGTTCTGATGATTTTATTGGCTCAACTTCTCTTTCTTCTTTTGTACCAACCACTCTCTCCAGAAGGTGTGTTTTCATTGTGAAATCAAATAACATTGGAGGGAGCGTTTCTGGCTCTCCAGCAACAGATCCAGATAATGAATCTGCTTTAGTTAAAGCAGGGTCAAGTTTTGTACCAACACCAATAAGTCCACCAGGACCTACTTCATCAACAGGTTTACCTGCTGCAATTAAGCCTATAATTTCAGATTTAAGACTTATCCATGATGTTTTACCCCTCTTTTTAACCTGAATTCCAGGCATTATCTCGATTTCATCTCCAATTTTAAGTTTTCCCTGGATAAGGGATCCACCCATAACTCCTCCAGAGATATTTGCAGGAGTGCAGCCCGGTTTATTTATATCAAATGATCTTGCTACGTACATACGTGCAGGTTTATCAAGCAGCCTTTCAGGAGTTTGAATTCTATCTTGAATTAATTCAATTAAAATATCAACATTTGCGCCCTGTTGGGCAGATATTGGTATTATTGGGGCATCTTCTGCGCATGTACCCTTTACAAATTCTTTAATTTCATTGTAACTTTCTATAGCTCTTTCTTTTGAAACTATATCAATTTTATTTTGAACCACAATAACTTCTTTAACTCCAATAACGTCAAGAGCCATAAGATGTTCCTTTGTTTGTGGCTGTGGACATGGTTCATTGGCAGCTATTACCAGTACTGCGCCATCCATTATTGCAGCGCCAGATAACATTGTTGCCATGAGTGTTTCGTGCCCAGGAGAATCTACAAATGAAACTTTCCTTAAAGTTTCTGTTTCCTTGCCGCAATGCTCACATACAAGTGCTGTGGTATAACATTGAGGGGCAGGACATTCAGTGCACTGTCTGAAAGTTATATCTGCATAACCTAATCTTATTGAAATTCCTCTTTTTGTCTCTTCACTATGAGTATCTGTCCATATACCTGATAAAGCCTTTGTTAGAGTGGTTTTACCGTGGTCTACGTGACCTACAAGCCCTATATTTATTTCAGATTGTACTTTCACGGGTTACACCTAAATCCTGTATTTTAAAAATTATTCTTGAGCTTCTTCGGCCCCTAAAAGTTCCTCTATACTTTTATTGCCTTTTTCTGTAACAATTGTGTTAATTTGAACTATATCATCAGATACTGTGTTCCCACGAACTGTTTTTCTTCTTCTCTGTCCATCCATGTCTGGTTTAAATCCAATACCACCAGAAAGAAGGCTTCTTATTCTTCGTGGTCCTTCAACATCTCTTTTCATTGGAAAACCGTTTTTATCACTTCCGCCGGTTATTTTAAGTTTATATCCATTTAAACCTACTACGGAAGCTTCAATCTCGTCCCCAATTTTTAAACCAATTAAATTCCTTGTTTGTGTTGTGTCAACTTCTATCTGATGACTCTTTTCTCCTTCTGAAATAACTAATTTAAATGCCAATCTATCTCCTCCATATTATAGTAATATTATCCGATTTTTTAGTTTAATATGAATTTTATTTATGTTATAGTATTTAATGAATTCCCCAGCCTGAATTTTCCTTTCTCTTTATATCCACAATTTCATTTAGTGTTTCATATTCATCCTCAGTAAGCTTATTTTTAAGCTCTGATTCAAGGATTTTATAATGATTTTCGGGAATATCAACGTAGAGAACATCTCCTTCATCAAAATTCTTGCCAAAAATACCATTTTTTATACTCATAGCAACTTTTTTGCCTCTTGAAGCTGATTTTAGATTTTCACCCTTATCCTGCATTCCTTCAACTTTTCCAACTTTTGACCCATCTCTCCTTATTAAGCCATAATCCTGTTTAATGGTACCAGATAAGACTTCTATACCTGCAATAGCAGGTTTACTGTTTCGGAAGATTAGTTTGGGTATTATCCTTATTTTAGCAGGTTTTATAATAGCATCAAGATATGCTTTCTTCTTTTTTTCTTCTGCATCATCGATCCATTCCTTATAGTCTTCAGTCAATTTATATATGACATTTGCAGAGAAAAGCTTAATATCTGAAGCTTTAATTTCTGTAGTTGCAGTAGGGAGTATTTTAACATTAAAAGCCACGATTACTCCATAAAGTGGATTCTCTTTTTTAACAATTATCGCATCCACAACATCCCTTCTGGAGACGTCGCCTATATTTGCAGCTCTTATTGGGATCTTCATGTCCCTGAGCAAATTAACCAGTGCTTCAAGTGAACCAAGGGTGTCTGCCTTAACAATGATCCCCAGTTCATCAGTATCTATTTTTATGTCTTCAATTTCTCTTAAAATTTCTTCCCTGACAAAATCAAAATTGTCCCTTGCAACGCGAAGCGGGGAACCTGCAACAGCATTTTCAATGTTGGGGGCCACAATTTTAATACCCGCCGCTGCTACGACTTCATCAACCTTCTGGAACCTCTTCTTGGATTCTCTTATCTCTTCAAGAGGTCTTGGCTTTAAAAGAGATCTTATGCCTGTGTTTATAACATCATCCATTGTCATAATGGCAATTGTATCATCTTTTTTAATTATCCCATCATAAATTACAGCATCAATAGTCACCCCAAGCCCAATCTCTTCTTTTACTTCAAGAATGGTTCCTTTGGCCGGAGCATCTTCTTCTATCTTCAGCTGTTCTTTTAAATACTGTTGGGCAAGTCCCATAAGCATAGCTAAAAGTTCAGGTACTCCTTCACCTGTTTTTGCGCTTATAGGTACTATACTTATCTGTTTTGAAAAATCACTAATTCTATCAAATCTTTCAGATTCAAATCCTTCTTCATGCAGAATTCCGACCAGTTCATAGATCCCTGTATCCAGTTTTTGCTGAACGTTTTGAGGCTGTTTAGAAAAAGTTTCTAAAAATGGATATCTGGGATGTGATTGCCAGCCATATATTTTATCCATTTTATTTGCCGCCACAATAAATGGAGTTTTATACATTTTAAGAATATTTAAAGCTTCATATGTTTGTGGTTTAAACCCTTCGTTCATATCCACAATTAAAATAGCCAGATCAGCAAGCGCTCCCCCTCTTTTACGAAGAGTGGTAAATGCTTCGTGTCCTGGAGTATCTATAAAGAAAAGTCCTGGAAGGGTTTGTTTTATTCCAAGTTTTCTTAAAAATTCACCACCAATATCTTCTACTACTTCTATAGGGATTTCTGTTGCTCCAATATGCTGAGTTATCCCTCCAGCTTCCTTTTGAGCAATAATACTACCTCTTATAAAATCTAAGAGAGTAGTTTTACCGTGATCCACATGTCCAAGTACAGATACAATTGGTGATCTAATTTTCAACTTCAAACCTCAATAATTTCATTATTGTGGTTCAGGAAATTTTCAATTTCCTTCAACCTCAATTTTTTTCTAAAATTGGGTTTAGAAAAATTCTAAGAATTTTTCTTCAACCTCAAAAACTTTATTTTTTGGCCGTCGAACACAAAGCTAAAGAAAAATGCAACGCATGCAAAAATCCATGATTTTCGAATGTTTGCGAATATTATTCGCAACCGGAAAAATTTAAAATTTTTCCATGTGTCAAATCTCTCAAAACCATAGGTTTTGGAGCGCGACACTTTGTTTTGCAAGCTTCGATTTGACAACATTTTCTGAGCATCAAAAACGAAGTTTTTGAAAGTGTTCGGGCATTGGAAACCAAAGATTTCCAAAGGTGCAGAAAAACCGTAGTTTTTCTTCAAACTCAAAAAAATCCCTCAAAAATTCTATGAATTCTTGGGGCGCTCAAACACCGGGTGTTAGGTGCATCAGAAATCTTAGATTTCTGAAAGCGCAAAAAACTGTGTTTTTTGCAGTTTTAATTTTTTTTGTTTCAAAAACCATGGTTTTCTCAACTCTAAAAATTAAAAAAATTATTCATATATCAGTCTTTCGTCAGGAAGGGAGTATTCACAGACTTCAGAATCATCAAAAAACAATGATATTTCTCTTTTTGCAGATTCTGAAGAATCAGATGCATGAATTATATTTCTACCCATATCCAGAGCATAATCGCCTCTTATAGTTCCAAGGTCTGCTTCTTTAGGATTTGTTGCTCCAACCATCTTTCTTATAATACTTATGCAGGCATCGCCTTCAATTACCATTGCAAGAACTGGACCAGATGTAATATAACTTATGAGGTCGTTGAAAAATGGTTTTTCTTTGTGTTCTCTGTAATGTTCTTTTGCAAGGTCCTGAGGTATCTCCATCATTTTTGCAGCGGCTATTTTAAGCCCCTTTTCTTCAAATCTAGTTAATACTTTCCCCATTAACCTTCTAAGAACAGCATCGGGTTTGAGCATAACAAAACTTCTTTCACTCATTGTTTAACCCACTTTACCTTTCTTGGAACTCTTCCTAACTTAATTCTATTTTTTTCGCATTTGCTGCTGCAGAAGAAGTATACAGTTCCGTCTTTTCTGACGTACATTTTCCCTGTACCTTCTTGTATTTCTTCCCCACAGAATGAACATGTTCTCATATTAACACCTTTTAATTATGGAGTACGGATTTCTTTTGCTTCTCTTATTGTATCAAGTAGCATTAAGATGTCGCCTTCCCTTATTGGCCCCATAATATTTCTTGTTAGTATTCTTCCTTTGTCTCTTCCTTCAAGTATTCTACATTTTACCTGCATGACCTCTCCAGTCATTCCTGTTCTTTTAAGAACTTCAATTACTTCAGCAGGAGTTGCTTCAGCCATATAATCACCCTGAATTATTAAAGTGAGAAAGGCAGTTGCCTTTCTTAAAAAAAATTAATTATTTTTTGAGTTCTTCGACTTTCTCAACTACTTCGTTGATTAAATCTTCAGCTTCACCTGCATCAGTTATGACTGCAGATGCTGTACCAACATTTAAACCTGCTGCTTCCCCTAATTCATCTTTTGTTGGGATGTAAACATAAGGTGTGTCTTTTTCCTCGGCTAAAACAGGTAAGTGAGCTGCTATTTCTGGAGGATCAATATCCTCTGCTATGAGTACTAATAACGCGTCGCCTCTTTCTATGGCTTTTGTTACTTCGTTTGTTCCTTTTCCTACTTTACCTGTATCTCTTGCTATTTCTAAAGCCTCAGAAGCTTTATCAGCTATTTCTTGTGGTACATCAAATTTTACATATATTGCTTTTGCCATGTGATTTACCTCCTTTTTCATCTGGTTTTTATACCATCCATCGGCATATCCTTAACTTTTAACTTTTGCATATATAAAAGTTGTTGCCTGCAGGATTTCAAAAACATAAAAATGTTATTTTTACCATTTAATCCATGATTTATTCAATTGAATATTAAAATCTCAGATTATGGTTTTTTCAAAAATTCCAATTCTAAAACAGTTTGTAGTTTAAAACATAAAATATAGAATTAGTATAATATATGTACTCGATCATTGCTTATAAACTTTATCTTATCCTACTAAAACAAAAAAATAAGTAAGAACTTCACTTTTCAATGCAATATACCTCTTAATTGCTTAAAATAGCGCAGATAATAGCATTAATTTTTTAAGTTCATTATATTTTAATTACAAAATAGAATTTTTTTATAATGAAAGTCGTTGATAAAATTAAAAATAAAAAAATAAAATAGATTAAAAGGATTATAACCTTTTAACAGCCATTTCAATGTCTGATGCTTTAACAGTTTTTCTTCCAGCGTGTTTAGCAAGTTTAACTGCTTGTACTGCTATATCTTCACCCTGTTCTTCTAAAGCTTTTGCTAAAGCTTCTCTTGCGTCATCACTGACTCTTTCTGCACCAGCATTTTTTATTATTCTTCCAATTGGAGCAATTGGTAATTCCATATTTAATCACCTCATTTTTGTATATTTGTTATTATACTCTGTTGAGAAACTCCTATATATATTTATCGTTTTTTTCACTGATTATTTGAAAAACTATATGTTTTTTAGTCACATGAAGACGATCCATATGATTTTCAGACACCACATTGTAAATCATATGCTATTTCGAGTGGCACAAAAAAATAGAATATGTAGAAAAGTTAGAATTGAAAGAAAGTAAATTAAAAATGGAATTCCTTATCCTCTGGCTATAATACGAGAAAGCTCTTTTATATCTGCATTAACTTCAATAGGTTCCACACAGGCACTAATAGCAGTATTAGGGTCTTTTAGTAAGTGCCCTGTGACAACACATACTATCTGTTCATTATTATCAACTTCTCCACCCTCTACAAGCTTTATAAGGCCTGCAATTGATGCTGCAGAAGCAGGTTCTACTCCAATACCTTCAGTTCTGGCTAGCAATTTCTGGGCACTTAAGATTTCCTCATCAGATACAGTTTCAGCAAATCCATTAGATTCATTTATGGCCATAATTGCTTTTCTGGAGCTTACAGGTGCACCAATCCTTATTGCAGTTGCAACAGTCTCAGGATTTTCAAATGGTACAATATCTTCTTTATTTTCCTTTATCGCCCTTACAATTGGGGCAGCTCCTTCCGCCTGAATTCCAGTCATCATGGGCAGATCTTCTATAAATCCTGCGTTGTGGAATTCTTTAATTCCTTTCCAAATTGCAGATATGTTTCCTGCATTTCCTACAGGTAAAATAATTCTATCTGGTGATTTCCATCCAAGATCATCCACTATTTCAAATCCAATTGATTTTTGACCCTCTAATCTGAAAGGATTTACAGAATTTAAAAGATATAATTGGCCTTCAAGTGCAAGGGCAGTTATTGCTTCAAGGGCTTCATCAAAATTTCCCTTAACTGATAATACATCCGCTCCATGGAACATTGCCTGGGCAAGTTTACCAAGAGCTACTTTTCCTGATGGAAGAAGTACTACACAGCGTAAACCAGCTCTTGCTGCATATGCAGCAAGTGAAGCTGATGTATTCCCTGTAGATGCACATCCAACAGTATCCACTCCTAATTCCATAGCTTTTGTGATTCCAACACTCATTCCTCTATCTTTAAAGCTTCCAGTTGGGTTTGAACCTTCTACTTTCACATAGAGATCTACTCCGAGTCTTTCACCCAGTTTATCGCATTTACAGAAGGGAGTTCCACCTTCTTCAAGAGTAACTATTTTTGCTGGATCAACAGGCATAAATTCCTTATATTTCCACATTGTGGATTTTCTGCAATTAAAAACATCTTTAGAAATATCTGGCTCACATATAACTTCAAGTATTGAACCACATTCGCTACAGGTATATATTATATCCTTTAAATCATATTTAGCACCGCATTTAATACATTTTATCATGATTTCACCTTTAAAATTTAAATAAAAATTTAATAAATATTCTAGTATCTTCAAGGACATATTGAATTGAGAAGCTATAGCATGCCTCTAATGTAATTTCCCCATGCTATGGTAAAATTAGCTTCAATAAATGCCCCTATAAGAATTAAAACTATTGCAATTACAAGCAGAACTAAAGATTCCTTTAAATTATCGTATTCAGCATATACTATTTGCTCCAGCTGCTTTCTCAGAGGCAAATATCCTTTTATTTTCGTTACATTTTTTAATAAATTGAATTCAACTTTAGCAAGTCTGAATCCTGCAGCTCCAGCAATAATAATTCCAGCAATTTCAAATATCCCATGGGGTAATGTATATATTATAAAATTACCAATCGGGTACTGAGATGCTGCATATCCAATAAAAACACCATTATAAATCAGTAAAAACGCAGTTCCTAATCCAATAATAAGTCCACCTGCGTAGATCAGAAATGCAATTTTAAGATTATTGGTAAAGATAGATAGTGTTGTGAGTTTAATTTCCCCTCTGCTTACACTGTCTCTAAATGATCTAAGCACCTGCCTCATGAACTGGTCAATGGTTCCAGATAAGAAATAGCCAACAAATATAGATGACATAAATAAAGCTGCTGAAATTATTAAAAATATTTCATTACGTTTATAAAGGCCTGAAAAAAAGCCTTCATATCCTTCTTGACTCGAATATCTTCCAAGATCTCTATCTAACATTTAGGTTCCCTTTCTAAAATTTTTTGAGCAATATCCTTTGATTTTTCCCTTTTTTTGGCAAAATCATTTAAGAAATCTTTTATCATTTCTGCTACATTCTTTTTACACTCACCACACATAATATTACCGCTTTTACATGATTTATATAATTCGGTGAGTTTTTTTGGGGAGGGCTCCAGATGGTAAAGAACAAGCTCATAAACTGTACAAACCTCCGGAATACCTCCAAGTTTACGCTGCTCATCAAGACTATCCCTACCACCAGTTTTGGCGGATTTAATTTTCTTTTCGGCAATCTCAGGAGAGTCGCTTAAAAAGATGGCGGTATTTGGTTTACTGCTGGACATTTTATCACCAGTAAGCCCTGTAATAAACCTATGGTAAGTTGAAGAAGGTGGAATAAACTTAAATTTGCTTTTAAATCTTTCTGCTATGTCCCTTGTAAGACGGATGTGCGGATCCTGATCTGGTCCTACAGGAACTACCGATGGTTTAGGCCCACCGCATTCTTCCAGTTGAGGGTGAAGAATATCTGCAACCTGAATTAGAGGCACGTAAAGATGTGCAATATTTGTACTTCCATGAAAACCATATATAGCTTTCATTTCATTAAATGTAACCTTTTTTGCTAAAGTATAAGCCAGATCCCCCACAGTTTTATTTTCTGATTGAAGATAGGTACTTATATTTTTCTTTTCAAGGTCCAGGCCGAGTGCAATGTAATTGGTAATATATTCAGAAACTGCAAGTTCTTTTGAAGTTTCAAAATCAACACTCCTCGCCGAATAAGCCTCCATATCCGCTATAGGAATATAAATATTTGCCCCTTTCTTCTGATACCATATAAGCTGATCAACAATCATTTTATGGCCTATATGCATCTTTCCACTGGGCATCATGCCGCTTACAACTGCAAAAGGTTTTCCTTCAATCATCGATTTTAATATTCTGCCGTAGTCCCTCTGACCAAAAATAATACCCCTGGCCATTAAATGGTGGGGAATTTCAATTTCTTCAATAAAATCTGCAAATGGTTTAATCCCAAACTGTTCTATGAGCTTTTCATAATCTACTGTTACTGAACCCCATGGATCTATCACTTTGTTCACCTTAATTAAGATTTAAATTTAAATAAGTAAATATTACTTTTTATAAAATCCTTCTTTTCTAAATCAGCGAAATATATGGCATGTTTCTTCTCTAATGGTCTTAAAGTTGTTTTTCTCACTTAATAAGTCTTTAATTTAAAATTAAAGAATAAGATCATTTTTTTTATGGTCTTGTCCATTCTACATTATAATAGGTAATGTCATTTTCTTCATCTACAACAGCAAAAAGGAGTTTCTTGTTTACTCCATGGGCCACTCTAACATAACTTGAAAAATCGGTTGCAGAAATTTCATAATTTTCAGATATAACTTTTACCAGGTAATCTGAATGTCCATCTCCGGGAGATTTTCCTCTTTCATAAAGTCTGAATTCAGAGCCGTATTTAAATCCTGTTTTAACAATATATCCCCTATTCCTAAGATCACTGTAAACAAGATATTTTATGAATAGATTCTCTTTACGAATTTTTTGAAACATTTCCTCAATTGAGATTATTTTTCCTTTCTTTAAAATTTTTAATTTGCCTTTTTCAGCAAGATAAAGAGCTTCAATAAGGGTTATCTGTAACCCTTCATCACTCATATTTCCATAATGGCTTTTTTCATGGAGTTTAATACTTTTTTTATCTTTAATTACAACTAAATTTCCTGATAACTCTGAATTCATGGTAAATCACAATAACTATTTTTCAATTATAGCATGTCTCTTTTTAAGATCTATCTCTTTTTTACCAAGATACGCCATAAATTCAGCTATAAGCCCATCCAGGAATAAATGAGTACTGTCTTCAAAAAGAGTACCCATAGGGGTTAAATCATCGTAATGGCCTTTTAAAACGTTTGAAGTGTAATATTTCCATGGTCTTTTTGTTTTACTGTTAATATTAACTGTAACATCTAAACTTTTTCTGAGTCTTGATTCTGGATTTCCAGTTATCCCCACAACGTTTGCATTGACTTCTTTTGCTGTTTCTGCAGCCAATGTAACAGTTTTAGTTTCTCCAGATCCTGATATTGCAATTAAACAATCTGATTCTCTAATTGCGGGAGTTGTTACGTCTCCAACTACGTGTACTGTAAAACCAAGATGCATGAGCCTCATTGCAAACATCTTTCCAACGAGCTCAGATCTTCCTGTTCCAACAATAAATACATTTTTTGCATTTAAAATTGTATTTATCATTTGAGAGACACTTTCTTCTTCTATCCGACCTATAACTTTAATAGCATGTTGAGTTATTTCTTTAGCTGTTTTTTTTACGTATTTCATTTTAATTCACTGTAATTAATTTAAATTAAGTCTGATTATTTTATAACCGCTCCAAAAGTCTAATCAGAATGTTTAGTCTTAAAGTCCGGTTATCCTTATTCCTGCTAATTTTATCTTATTTCTAATATTAAGATTGATAAGTAATGGAGTAATCTTTTCCACAATTCTTGCATTTTCAAGAGGGCCACAATCTATGGCTTTAACGCCTGGAATTTTTTCAGCAAGAGTTATGACTTCTTTTTTAGCTTCTGCATCATCTCCAGATATCAGACAGTCACATTCCACTTCTTCACCAATATTTAACAGACTTGCAGCACTTATGTTGTTAAAAGCAGATACAACTTTTACATTTTTGTCTTTTAAAAATTCGGCAGAACGCTCTGCAGCAGATCCTTGCCAAACCTCTATATATCTTGTTGGGCTTCCTCCAATACATCCATCTAAAGAAACAGTGGCATCAATCAATATTTTATTCTCTAAATGGTCTTTTACATTTCTTAAAGTTACCATTTGAGCTTGAAGAGGTACTGTTAATAATGCAATGTCCCCTTCTGCTGCTGCTTCTTCACTGGTCATTCCAATAACATTTCTGGCTTCATCACCATCTAACATATTTTTTATTAGGTCAACAGTATTTTCGGCTTTTTTAATGTCTCTTGAGCCAATTATTACACTTTCGCCGGCTTTTACAAATCTTACTGCCAATCCTATTCCCTGATCTCCGGTTCCACCAATCATTGCAATTTTCATAAAAAAATCCCTATTTTAAATATCATTAATATTTTTATCTTAATTACATTATTTAATCAACAATATTTAAGAATGATCCAATACATGATTCGAAAATAGATATTTTAACTTTAAAATTTGGTTATATAAATTTATTCCCTTGATTTTTTGAATCTGTAAATATGAGGTTATTCCTCATTTCATAATTTAAAGACTCCCTTTGTTTTTTAATTATTATTTTTCACCTCAAATCCAACCAATTGTATTTCATCAGATTAATATCATACTTAGGATAAAATAAATAATAATTGAAGGTGATATCCAAAATTGAGAATTCCCATCCAGATCTAATAAAATCATATAAAAGCTCAAAATATTTACCAAATTTAAATTAAAAACCTTCAAAAGGCCTTTAATTAGTTTTAGAGATGATATTATAAGTGAGAAATTATATCAAATACTGAAGGATGATCATGAAAATGTCTGAAGAATCAAGGGAATTTGCAAGGCCTTTTTTTGATTACACATACACATTTGAAGTCAAAAACAAAAATAGATTAATTAAAAAACTGAAAGAAAAATAAAAATGAACTGAGAGTTAATCTAATGATTTAAAATTCTCTTTTTAAATTATATATATAATTAAGACTTTTTAAAACCTCATTCTGCTGTTTGACCTCAATTACACAAATCCCATTAAATTTAATATCATTTAATCCTTTAAAGAGATATTCAAAGTCAATACTTTCGCTACCGATTGCATCATGGTTGTCAAATGAACCATCGTTATCACTGAGATGAATATGTCCCAGATTATCATATCCAATCATATCCTCAATGGATATGCCCATATTATGCGCATGACCAATATCAAGAGTCATGAGAGCATTAATTTCTTTTGTTAGTTCATTAAGTTCATCTAAGTCCTTACAAAGCATTCCTTCCATGTCTGGCATGTTTTCAACGCACATCTTTAATCCAAGCTCTTCAGCATATTGGGCGCATTCTTTAAGTGAATTTAAACTATTAGCCCTAATTTGCTCTTTGAATTTACGTGCTAAAAATGCCATATGTCCTGGATGAACAACAACAACCGAAGCATCTATTTTAACGGCCAAATCCATTGAATTTTTTATTTCTTCAACAGAAGCTTTTCTTATGGAATGATTAGCTGACGCTAAATTGACATCTGAAAGAGGTGCATGTATGCTTGTTTTGAAATTATAGGAATTAACAAGTTCATGATCTATTGAATCATATGGATATTCTTTTATTAATTCAATATATTCTATATTGATGTTTTTTAGGTAATTTAATATCTCCTCAAGAGACATTGGGAATAAAGCCAGTGTAGAAACTCCAATTTTCATGATATCACTTGTTCAAAACGATTAAATCTATAAAGTTTATTCATTTCTTATTCTTGCATGGATAGGAATATTTCGTTTTAATGCATCCAGAATAATTGTTGCAAGTTCAATATCCTTTTTTATTTTAATAGTTCCTTTTTTCCCAACTGTTGCTGTAAATAAGTATTCTCCATCCACTATAATGTCAAAAGGAGTACCTACTGAATCTTTAGTGAAATTCAAAACCACATAATTTCCAGAAAGTTCAACATCGATGTCAGATGTTTCTTCAATTTCCCTTGCTTTAAAAGGTTCAACACCAATACTTATTCCTATTCTTTTTTCAACTTCATCAATTGTTTTTCCTTTTTTACCAATTAACCTTGGGATATGTTCTTCATCCATCCAGACAGTTGCTCGTTTATCAGATTTCATATCAACTTCGATATGTGCTCCAGGAACTGTTCTTTTAATTTCTTTTATTATTTCTCGCTCTGCAATCTTTTGAACTGGAGTTTTTTCGTAGGAAGTTGCTCCCACTTCCATAACTATTGTTTGCTCACCGTAGGTATATATCTCATGGGCAAGGTCTCCAGTTTCAAAATCCCTGATTTCAATAACTGGTCTTGATAGATCTGCCTCTATCATCCCTGTTGGAACCTTTACAGTTAGGGCAACATCATAAACTGCTGCAACGTTTCCATCGTTTATAAAAATGGTTGTATCCACAATTGAAGGGATTATTCCAAGTTCTACCCTTCCAATTACCCTTTGAATTGCATCTATAGGCCTTGTAGCGTGTACCACTCCAATCATACCCACTCCTGCAAGCCTCATGTCTGCAAAAATCCTGAAGTCTCTTGTTTTCCTTAATTCATCATATATAGTGTAATCTGGACGTACTAAAAGTAGAATATCTGCCGTTTTTTCCATACTTCGTTCTAAAGGTGCGTACTGAGTTATTTCGTTTCCAACCTGCAGGTCTCGAGGGGATTCCATTGTTTTAACTATTGAATTTAAGTCTCTGCTGTAAAATTCTGCAATCGCCTGGGCAAATGTTGTTTTACCTGCACCAGGAGGGCCTGAAATTAATATACCTTTTGCCCTTTCCCTTAATCTTTCTATAAGTTGCTCCGGAAGTTTATAATCACTAAGTGAAACTTTAGCAACTGGTCTAACTACTGTAATTTCAAATCCGTCAGAAAAAGGAGGTCTGGCAATTGATATTCTGTATTCTCTAAACTGGACTACTGTTGCACCTTCCCTTTCAATTTCAATAAAACTTTTAAAGTCACTTTTTGCTCTTTCAACGATTTCTCTGGCCATGCTTTCTATTTCGCCATATTTAATAGGTCTTGAGCCGATCTTTACAAGTTTAATGTTTCCGGGAGTTCCTTTTTTGGCCATTGGAACCACATCTTCTTTCAGGTGAATGGACATTGTGGTTTCATCAAAGTACTTAGTAATTTCCAGGTCCTTATATTCAACCATTTCGGGCTGGTAATAAACAACATCAAGTCCCTGGGCCTTTGCAACTTCTGTCTGCACTTTATCACTGGTAATTAATGTTGCGTCGTTATCCTGGGCTGTATCTCTTATCATGGCATCTATTTCTCCGCCTCTTGCCAGAGATATCTGTTCTAAAGTTGGTCTTTTTCCAACATAATTTAGTGCAATGGTTCCATCAGCGTATAATTGCTGCAGATTCTTTAATTCTTCTAAACCATTAAAACCTGTTTCTCTCCCCCTGTTAGCCTGATTTTCCAATTCGGATACAACAGCCACTGGTATTATTACTTCTGAGCCTCTGAATTCATCTTTCTGAACAATTTTAGTTATCCTTCCATCTACAATTACGCTCGTATCTGGAACAATTCTCATCATATTTCTCTCCTGTATCTTAAAATCAATTTAATCTTTTTTATAAACTTCATCAGGTTCAAAAACCTTATTTCCAACAATTTCCAATTTATTATCCTTCAGCTCCCTAAAAAAGCACGATTCATAACCTTCATGACATGCGCCGCCTTTTTGACTGATTTTAATAAGTACAGCATCTTCATCACAGTCAACCAGTATCTCCTTTACTTCCTGGAAGTTTCCTGAACTTTCGCCCTTAAGCCATATCTTCTGGCGTGAAGTACTCCAGTAATGTGCTTTTTTTGTATCTATCGTCTTTTGAAGAGCTTCACGATTCATAAATGCCACCATAAGAACCTCTGAGGTCTTATAATCTTGAGCTACTGCTATGACCAGTTCCTGATCTCCTACTTTATGTCTGAAGTTCAATCCGCTTTCTGTTATATTCATATGATCATCCCATTTCATGCCCTAATTTTCTGCATAAGTCATCTAAATCAACAAGCTGCTGATCTCCAGACTCCATATTTTTTAAGGTAACTTTTCCGGCCCCTATATCTCTTGCACCCACTAAAACTACGTATTTTGCCCCCAGATTATCTGCATATGACAATATCTTTTTAGTTTTTCGCTTTGCAAGATCTACATCAGTTTTGATACCTTTTTTCCTCAAATTTTGGGTTATTTTAAACGCCTCATCTCTCATTTCCCAAGACAACGGCGCAACAAATATATCTATATGTCCTTTAACCGGAATCTCTGTATTCTGCTTTTCAAGGGCCCCCATGACTCTGTCAAATCCAAAGGCAAATCCTGTAGATCCTACTGGCTCGCCGCCAAACACTTCTATTAAATTATAGGTTCCACCACCACTTATTTGTTTTTGTGCTCCAAGTCCATGTACATAAATTTCGAATACAATTCCAGAGTAATAGTCCAGTCCCCTTGCTATACCTAAATTTACAATGTAATTTGTAAATCCAAATGTTTCAAGGGTATTTAAAAGTTTTTCAAGATCATTTAAAGACTTAAAAGCGCCTTTACAATTTTCTATAACGTTTCTAACTTTTTCTATGACTTCTTTATGTCCTTTCATTCCAATTAAATTTAAAAGAGTTTCTTTAAGGCCTGGAGACACATCTAAGTTATTCAATAAGTTTTCAAGTTCCTCAACGTCTCCTTTATCAACTAAACCCATTATTTTTTCCTGATCGCCTGCAGCAACTTCAGCATCATTTAATAGACTTCTGATAATTCCCAGATTTCCAATATGGAATTCATAATCCTTTAATCCAAGTTCTTCTAAAGCATGGGCAGCCATGGTAATTACTTCTGCTTCAGCTTCTGGAGATTTTCCCCCAATTAACTCACATCCAAACTGCCAGAATTGCCTGAATCTACCTGCCTGAGGTCTTTCATACCTGAAACAGCTTCCAAAATAATACATTTTAATTGGTTTTGCCTGTCTTTGAAGTTCATTGAGGTAAAGTCTTGCAACTGGTGCTGTTAATTCGGGTCTTAATGCTAAATCACGATTTCCCTTATCTTTAAAGTGATAGATTTCCTCTTTGATTGCCTCTCCTGATTTTGTGGTAAAAAGTTTGAGATCCTCAAAAATTGGTGTTTTTATTTCACCGTAACCATAATTTTCAAATACTCTTCTTAATGTGTTTTCAACGTATTTTCTCTCTTTCATTTCCTTAAATAGGAAATCCCTTGTCCCTCTGGGTCTTGATATTTCCATTAGCTCCACCTTGCTTAATAAATAGATAAAACATAATTTTAATAAATAAGATTTTCATGTATCTTAATTTCTTTGTTTATTATTTCATTTGATAGCTTTCTTTAATTACACTCAAAAAATCTTCGATTTTTTGTGCCTCAAACACTACGTATTTGAGAGTTTTAACTCTTAGAGTTTATATTATTGATCGTTTGTGTCTGGTTTTTATAGAGCAATATTAAAATAACCTGAAGTTATTTAAGTCCCGAATAGACCATAACTTGTATTTATGAATTGTTAAAATGTTTACCCAGCCATTCAACCTTTAAATATACATAAGAACAATAATATTTTACAGTTTCCATAAATGATTGCAAAACGGAAGTCGTTGATCCATATAAAAGAATTCTGAAATTGGGGATCGACGATAACAACGTATTTATAGGAACATGGATAGAGAGAATCTCAGCAAATAGGGCAAATTTCCGGCCTGTTAAAATCAGACTATTTTAGGATTGAAATATTTTAAGTTTTAGAACTCCAGCTACTCCCCAATCCGTTAAAATCAGACTATTTTAGGATTGAAATAATTGAACATTGTTCCGCTTGTAATGTTAGATTTAGTTAAAATCAGACTATTTTAGGATTGAAATGTATCCTTTGTAATCGGTGTAGTTGGGTAGTCTGTCGTGTTAAAATCAGACTATTTTAGGATTGAAATGAAGAAAGTCAAGAAGCATTAGATTTAGTAAACGAAATACGTTAAAATCAGACTATTTTAGGATTGAAATATTTTCAGGAGTAATTAGTCCAAGACAATCTGGAAAGTTAAAATCAGACTATTTTAGGATTGAAATAGTATTGACTATGAAAGAAGGACAATAACCCTCACATGTTAAAATCAGACTATTTTAGGATTGAAATAAATAGAATGCCCACATTGTGGAAAATCCTATGACGTTAAAATCAGACTATTTTAGGATTGAAATTTTTTTTTAGTAAGAGTTGTATTGCTACTTCTCTTCTTGGTTAAAATCAGACTATTTTAGGATTGAAATTCTGGATCAGCTATAATATAACCTCTATACTGGTTGTAATTAGGTTAAAATCAGACTATTTTAGGATTGAAATTCATTTCAAATTCAAAATCTGATAAACCAGTATATTGTTAAAATCAGACTATTTTAGGATTGAAATACTTTTTAAGTCCTGCATCGAACTTGATGTCCATATGTTAAAATCAGACTATTTTAGGATTGAAATTAAAATGAAGCCCTGATTCAATTTAAACATGTTAAGTGTTAAAATCAGACTATTTTAGGATTGAAATAAATCATTGATTCCTTTTCAATAGTTGAGTAACCTAGTTAAAATCAGACTATTTTAGGATTGAAATATCGGCTTTTTAACAGCACTTTGGGGAGATCTTACTTGTTAAAATCAGACTATTTTAGGATTGAAATAAATAGAATGCCCACATTGTGGAAAATCCTATGACGTTAAAATCAGACTATTTTAGGATTGAAATTTTTTTTTAGTAAGAGTTGTATTGCTACTTCTCTTCTTGGTTAAAATCAGACTATTTTAGGATTGAAATTCTGGATCAGCTATAATATAACCTCTATACTGGTTGTAATTAGGTTAAAATCAGACTATTTTAGGATTGAAATTCATTTCAAATTCAAAATCTGATAAACCAGTATATTGTTAAAATCAGACTATTTTAGGATTGAAATACTTTTTAAGTCCTGCATCGAACTTGATGTCCATATGTTAAAATCAGACTATTTTAGGATTGAAATGTCAATAAATGTCTAATATACAGTTTTGATAAGGAATGTTAAAATCAGACTATTTTAGCGCTATCAAAAACCTGTGGTTTTTGATGCACCAAACACTGTAAAAATTCAGAGAATTTTGACGCCGCAAAAAACTAGTTTTTGCAGGCTTCGTGTTTGAGTTCTCAAAAAATCTTCGATTTTTGAGGGGATTGAAATCATTGAAATGATAGAGAAATATGATTTAGGGTATTGTAATTATTTTGATTTTAAAAAAATGTTGCAGGAAGGGAATTTTAAAATTGTTTGAAAATTATTCTTACCATATTTCCCATCTGAAGTTTTATATAGTTAACTATGCATAATATATAGTATGACCTATGTAAATAAAACAGTGGGTACAAAAGTAACCTCGAAAGAATACGAAAAAATAAACCATTTAATAGAAGCAGGATTTTTCTTAAGCAACTCCGACTTTGCAAGGGAAGCTATACGAGACAAACTAAAATCAATAGAAGTAATCAAGATTCGTGATGTTGATTACGATACTGCTAAAAAAGAAGTTTTGGGATATTACGAAAAATACCAAAAAGCTTACCAGGATGAAGTAGCAGATGATTTAGAATTAGATCTGGAACTTGTAATACATATAACAGAAGAACTTATAGAAGAAGGACACTTAGGAGAAACATAAAAATGTCAAAAGTTTATACTAAAATGGGTAGCACTATAAAAGGCGATAGAATAGTTTGTGAAGCAAGGCAAATTTCAAAAACCAAAGTAATTGTAAAATCAGGAAAGCATAAAGCTCAAAAAGTGGTTTTAAGAGATAACGCAATGTCTGTTGTGGTAAAAGAATTAAAATTTATAAGTTAAAATTAGATTATTTTAGGATACCTGTAAAAATTTGTTTTAAATAAAAAAATTAATTAAAGCCCTAAAAGATGATATTAAATATGTTTATCTGTATACTAACCTGGAAGCTTCTTCCAATTCTTTCTGTTTTTTAATTCCAAGCAGTAAAACACCAGATAAAAATATCATTAAAATTAGAGCTCCAACTACTATTTCTATCATAAAGCCACCTCTATGTCTCATGCATTTTGGTAGAGTTAAAACTGAGTTTAAGTTCGCTTAATTTAAATCTTTTCTTATAATGTCTCATACATTTTGGTAGAGTAAAACTATCTATAAAGACAAATTGGTAAATTAAAATGAAAAATTAAAATCGTTGATTTTAAAGCAATTTATTCATAGTACTTTAAATATTCTTTAAGCATTTTTGGGAATGATTTTGCGCTTAAGAATCTAAGTCCGAGTCTTTCAGCCCAGACCCTGATACCTTCATCAGCCGCTACAACTCCTGCTCCCAATTCCTTTGCAAGAAGCAAAACATCGAGATCTGGGGCGCTGTCAAGTGTTCCTTTTCTTAAAGCTGCCCTATAACGCTTTCTAAAATCTTTTATGGCGTTTCCAATAATTTCCATTTCAATCTCGGCTTTGGCTTCGCCTCGTGATAGTCTAACCATGGATTCTACTGCTGCCTCCCAGATGGCGTTTTCTGATATTCTCATTCCTTTGTTCATGCGTTCTCTTATATCCTGCACGTATTCATAAAAAATTTCAGAAGGTATTTTTGTGTCATATCTGTTGGGTGTTTTTTTAACTATCCATGTTTCGGATTTAACCAGTATGCTCTCAGGGCATTCATATCTTCCCATATAGTCTATAAATTCTTTATAAGTGATCGGGGGCATATGACAGCTGATATTAAGCTTTATTCTTGACTCTGCTATTAAATCCGCCAAAACATCAACTGTTTTTACCAATTTTCCTTCCCCATACTCTTCTCTAAGCTGATTATCCGTAAATGCAGTTGTATCTAAAACAAACCTTTGTTTTGCAGGCATTTTATCCCCTCAACCCTAAATTCATCTTACAAATTAATAAAATATATCTATTATTATGTCATCTGATTCTATTAAAAGCACATGGTTACTACATTTTATTTTAAATCTGTTTAATTTCTTAGAGATTATCTTTTCAATTAACTTTAAAAAGTTTATAAATCGAGTAATATAAAATATTCAATATTGAATTAATATAATGTGATGACAATGATAACCGGTAAAACAAATGTAGTGGGATTAATAGGTGATCCTGTGGAGCACAGCCTATCTCCACCAATGCATAATGCTGCTTTTAAGCATTTAAATCTTGATTACGTTTATGTTCCTTATCCCGTGAAAAAAGAATCTCTTGAGAATGCAATATTTGGTGCTAAAGCCCTGAATATAAAAGGACTTAATGTTACAATTCCCCATAAAACTGAAGTCATTAATTATTTAGATATCCTTGATAAACCTGCAGAGCTCATAGGTGCAGTTAATACCATTAAATTTGATGGTAATGAGGTTAAAGGATATAATACTGATGGAATAGGGGCTGTAAGGTCAATAGAAGAATTATGTAGCATTAGAAATAAAAAAGTTATTATTTTAGGGGCTGGTGGAGCAGCTCGTGCGGTTTCATTTCAAATACTCATAAATGGCGCAGAATCACTGATCATTGCAAATAGAACCCCCGAAAATGCATTGAAACTTCAAAAAGACCTCATTCAAAGGTTAAATGCTGATGTTAAAACCATTGATCTTGGAGAAAAACTTAAAAATGAACTTTTAAATGCTGATATTCTAATAAATACAACACCCATCGGCATGTATCCCAATATAAATCATGAGCCATTGGTTAAAGCTGAGATGATGTGCGAAGATTTAATTTGCAATGATATCGTTTATAATCCCCTTAAAACAGGACTTCTTAAAGAAGCTGAGAAAGCAGGTGCAAAAACCATTTCAGGAATTAAAATGTTAATATATCAGGGTATGGAGTCCTTTAAAATATGGACGGGCATTAATCCCCCTTTAGATATTTTTGAGAATGCTTTTAAAAAGCAGATGAAATGATTATTCGGAGGAGATTATATGGAAAATATCAAAATAACAGACAATCATATACATGTTGACCCTAAAAATGGTGATGGCCCGGTTGAAGTTGCAAAAAAATTCTATCGAGCAGGTGGGAGCTTCATGATAATTCCAAATAAGCCCACATGGACTGTTGGAGCTTCATGTAATTTTGATAAGTCAATGAACCTTGTTATAAAGTATACAAAAGAAATAAACAATAATACAGAGGTTAAAGCTTTTCCAGTGGTTGGAGCTCATCCTGCAGAACTCTCAAGACGTGTTGAAAACGGTATGAAACTTGAAACCGCTGCAAAGATGATGAAGGCCACATTAGAATCTGCACAAAAACTGGTTATTGAAGGTAAGGCCATTGGAATTGGAGAAATTGGAAGACCACACTACGAAGTTTCACCAGAAGAGATGGACGTCCACAATGGACTTATTCTATATGCCATGGGGCTTGCAGCAGAAGCAGATTGCGCTATTCAGCTCCATACAGAAAGTGCTGGCGAAGAGCAGTTTCTGGAATTTGCAGAAATGGCTGATAAAGCAGGGCTAAAACGACATAAGGTTATAAAACACTTCTCTGGTCCCCTTGTGGCCCCAGATGAAAATCATGGACTTACTCCTTCCCTTATTGCAACAAAAAACGTTGTAGTTGAAGGGATTAAAAAAGGAAATAATTTTCTTATGGAAACAGACTACCTTGACATGAAGAGCCGGCCAGGAGCTGTTTTAGGTCCTAAAACTGTGCCAAGACGTACAAAAGACTTGCTGCAGAAGGGTATTTTAACTGAAGAAGATGTATACAAAATTCATGTTGAAAATGTGGAAAAGGTATATGGAATCGACCTTGAATAAAAATCTTTATTTTTAGTGACTGCCACCGATTATAAATGATATGGCACTGATGACAATTCCTATTATCACAATTTCAATGCTTGTCCTTAAAAGGCTTTCTCTGGAGACTCTACCCAGATATATGCCTAATGCAATCAGAGCAATGAAACATGCCACCAGGGTGGTCACCAAAGCCGTCATTCTATCTCCAATTACTAAAAATGGCACCACAGGTACAAATGCACCTATAAAACTTGAAAAACCGTGGGTGAACATGCTCATATAAATTCTTCTTTTGGCCTGCTGGTGAATGAGGGTGTCATCAAGCTCTCCTTCGTTAAGCATCATTTTTTCTTCAAGTTCGCGAAGTGTTCGGGCCTCTTCAGCTCTTTCACCAATAAAAGAGCCGAAAGCATTGGACATAGCCAAAGCAATTCCTCCGCTAAGTCCAGTTAATCCAATTACAAAGTTTTCAATTTGAGCGCCGCTAGCTGTTGCAACACCACTTGCAGCAAGAGTTACGCCCATAACAGCAAGTATTCCGTCCATGGTACCCAGAGCAACGTATCTGCTCATTTTTAAGTATTCTTCAATGAATTCTTTTATCTTCATTTCTAGTTTTTCTCCTTAAAAACAAAAATTTAAGCCCTTCCTAAATCTTTATGCGCCCGAGCAAGATGCCCTGCCGCCAATGCACCCATTAAAGATAGTTCGCCGGCAAGAACAGTTCCTGCAACTATTTCTGCAAATTTATGAACCTTCCCATTACCATAACAATCCATTATTTCAAGGGATTCGCGGGCTGTTTCAATGCTTGTTCCACCTCCAAAAGTTGCAAGTGGCACATCGGGAAGTGTAACTGCAAAATAAAGGTCTCCATTTTCTTCCTCCATTGCTGTAGTTATTCCCATACTTCCTTCAACTATGTGGGCTTCATCCTGTCCTGTTGCTAAGAACATTGCCCCGATCATGTTTGCATATTGTGCATTGAATCCTATACTGCCCGAAATAGCTGAACCTATAAGATTTTTAGCTGTGTTAACTTCAACTATGGCTTCAGGAGTTGATTTAAGCTTATTTTTAACAATATTTTTTGGAATTACTATTTCTGCTGTGATGCTTTTTCCTCTTCCTTCAATAAGGTTTAATGATGCTGGTTTTTTATCAACACATACATTTCCGCTTAATGCAACAACATGAACTCCTGTTTTATGTGTTAGAAGGTTTAAAGCTGAATCTGTGGCTATTGTAACCATGTTCATGCCCATGCTGTCTCCAGTGGTGAAAACAAATCTTGGATAAATATATTTACCAACCACAAGAATTGGATCAATTTTTATAAGTTTTCCATGCCTTGTTGTAACTTCAGCCGCTTTTTTAAGGTCTTTGAAGTGCTCATTAATCCATGCTTTAATTTCAAGGGCACCGATTACAGATTTAGCCTTTAATACTGGAGCTCTGGTCATTTTGTCATCTAATATTCGAGTTGTTACCCCTCCAGATTCAGATATAACAGAACATCCTCTGTTTACAGATGCTACAAGCGCTCCTTCCGTAGTTGCAAGGGGAACATAAAAATCTCCCTTTGCATGGTCTCCATTTACTTTTAAAGGACCTGTAATCCCTAACGGAATTTGTACTGTTCCTATTGGGTTTTCGATATTTTTTTTAGATGCTGGTTCCATATCAATTGAGTAATTGGATATTTCTTTTAGTTCTGTACCACTAATTTCTTCTACAAACTTCCGCCTGATTTCAACCGCTTCATCAATTGAATCGACGCATTTTTCAATTTCATGAATTTTTATATCTTTATTAATTAATCTATCAATGATTTCTCTCTTATCTGCCATAATTCTCACGATTATTTTTTTAAAGGGCAAAAAATTAAAATTTATTTTTAATTTAAATAATTCTGATTTTTGTTATCTTTATATGAAATAACTTTTATTTTATGATTATGATTCCATGAAATATTTATAAAATGTTTTTTACAATATCTGCTATTTCAGATGGTTTAGATGCAACATTTACGCCCGCTTCTTTGAGAGCATTCATCTTACTTTCTGCAGTCCCGCTTTTTCCCTCAATTATAGCTCCTGCATGTCCCATTCTTTTCCCTGGGGGTGCTGTGACCCCTGCAATGTAAGCTATCACTGGTTTAGAAATGTTTTTATCTATGTATTCTGCTGCTTTCTCTTCTGCATTCCCACCAATTTCACCAATCATCACCATCGCGTCGGTTTCATCATCCTCTTCAAACCTCTGCAGCACATCTGCATAATTCAATCCCACAACAGGGTCTCCACCTATACCCAAACATGTACTTTGACCCATACCTGCATTTGTTATCTGGTATGCCACTTCATAGGTGAGTGTACCGCTTCTTGAGACTATTCCAATATTCCCTTTATTGAATATATGTGTGGGCATGATTCCAAGCTTTCCAATACCCGGAGATATAATTCCTGGAGTATTAGGGCCTACTACAACAGTACTATTTCTTTTAGCGTATTCCACGATTTGCATTGAATCGTGAACCGGTATATGTTCGGTTATTATTACAACAAGGTCAAGCTGTGAAATAGCTTCATATGCAGCATCCTTTGCAAATGGCGCTGGAATAAAAATTATCGATGCGTTAATATCCTCTTTTTCTTTTGCTTCTGCTATTGAATTATATACATTAACAGGGCCAAATTTCTGCCCACCCTTTCCAGGGGATGTTCCTGCAACTATTTTAGTGTTGTAGTCAAGCATATGTTCTGTGTGGAAAGATCCCTGCTTTCCAGTGATTCCCTGTACTATACATCTGGTATCTTCATTAAGAATTATCATCTAATCACTTCTCCTGAAATTCTCATCCGCTCTGAAAGAGGTACTGCTAAATCCATCACATTTCCATTCATAAAAGCAGAAACTGACATTATTATGCCTCTTGGAATAACATAAGAGGGTGTTCCTTTTCTAACGAAACGAACATGCTGATTACCTAATGCTGCCCCAACCATAGCACCTGCTACGGCCCCTACGCTTTCAATGTCGTCTATTGTTGCAACAACTACAGGATCATCTGTCTGGTTTGAAACGTAACCTACACCCGGGATTTTAAGAGTACCATCGATTCCTCCCCCTCCTATATCATTAACATCATCCATACCTTTAGCTGCTTTCATTACAGAATCAGCTACCTTACCAACGATTTCCTCTCCTCCATAAGTATCAAAAGCAACGATAACAGCATCAGGATATCTATCCTGTCTTATTTTAGCTTCAGCGTAAGAGATACCTTCTCCTGCACTTGCTGGAGTGTCTGATATTCCATCTATATCTCCAGGATTTTCTGCATTTTTTCTGAGTATCTCAATTATTTTTGAATTAACAGATTCAAGCATATCATCTTCAACAAATGCGCTGATAACAATATCATCTCCAGTAATATTGGTTAGGGCTGCTTTATAAGCGCCTGAATTCATTAATTCATGAATATTTTTTTCTATATTCCTAACAAGGGAACAACTGCAAGAAACATCATTTATTGAGATATCTGCACCAATAGCTGTCAATTTCAAGTGATCACCTTTAATTATTAAACATGTAATTTTGTATAAGCTATATTTTGATGAACTTGTTTTTAAAGATTTGGTGATATATAATAACTTTAATTAAAAATAATAGGGGAAAATAGATTAAATTTATAAATATAGATAATAAATATTGATAAATTCAATGATAAGGTAGTATCGATGTTTAAAAAATCAATGATTTGCGCTCCAATTTTAGGAAAAGATTCTAAATCAGTGCTGCAATCTGCAGAAAAAGCCATTAGATCAGGTGCAGATATGCTGGAATTTAGAATTGATGCACTTGAGAATCCAGATGCTGATGAAGTTCAACAGTTAATTATGGATATTAAACATCCCCTTATTGCTACCAATCGGTTGAAGTCAGAAGGAGGGTTTTTTAGCGGATCTGAAAAAGAAAGGATCTCCATCCTCATTAAAGCTGCTGAATATGCAGATATAGTTGATATCGAATTACAGACCCCTGAAAGACTTCGGGGAAAAATATTAAAAGCTTCAAAATCAACTATAATATCATACCACGATTTCCAAAAGACTCCTCCCTTTGAAGAGCTTTTAAATGTGGTAAAAAAGGAAAAAGAGATTGGAAATATAGCAAAATTTGCTGTAATGGCCAATAATTATAAAGACACTCTAACTGTACTAAAAGTGATTTTAGAAGTACAAAACACAATTGGGATTTCTATGGGGGAAATGGGCAAATATACAAGAGTTGTTGCTCCTCTTTTTGGTTCACCCATTACATTTGCTTCAATTAATAAAGAATCCGCCCCTGGACAGTTAGATATTGAAACAACAAGAAACATTTTAGGAAATTTACGGTGATAAATTGAAATCAAGGTCATGGTTGATTATAGGAATTCTGGTTATAGGAGTTATAGCTGCTTCAGTTTTTATAACTCATGGAATGAATAATGTTGATATAACCCTGGAAACTAACGGAATAGACGTAAATGTTACCACATCTTCATTATTTGATACCCCTCCTCAGATGAAGTCGGAAATGGAGAATAAAGCTATAGAAGAGATACAGGATCCTACTAGCTCTGTAGAAAGTATTAAAAAGGACTTATCAGATATTGCCAAAAAATATGATTATAATGCAAATGTTAAAGTTGAATCACAATTTGGAACTGATCAGCTCCCAATGCCAGCCACAGTAAGTGGGACATCAATGGTTCCAACTTTACAGGATGGACAGGACATAATTGTTTTAAAAACCAAAGATTTAAAGGTTGAAGATATTGTAGTGGCTTTCCACCCTGATTATGGCATGATTGTTAAAAGATTAAAGAAAATCGAAGGAAACAGAGTCTATTTAATGAGTGACAACCGCGAAGTGGAAGTTTATACCACAGAAACGCCTCTTCCTGATGGGGCTGTGGAAATTCAGACCATTAAAAAGACTCCTCTTGATACATGGCTATCAAAAGATAAGGTAATAGGTGTAGTTAAAGCATATTAACTAGTTTTACTTTATTTATTTATTTTTTAGATGATTTTAATGAATGGACAATATAGAAAAGATATATCTTCAAAAACAGAAGTTTATATCGTCTTAAAAAAAGATCAACGCTCTGGAAAGCTGACTCGAGGAATAGTTAAAGATATACTCACAAATTCTTCTTTCCATCCCCATGGAATTAAAGTAAGGTTAGATAACGGACAGGTTGGTAGGGTTAAAAAAATAATTAAGAGATAAAATTTTTATCCAAGTTCAGATAATCTCTTAATCCTCTTTACCATGTTTGGATGGGTGGAAAATATTTCCATTATTCTTGAACCTGTACTTACCCTTGTTTTTGTGTATTTAATCTGTGCAAGTTCGCTTTCACTTATGGAACCATCACTGTCTAAATCCATTGATCTAATATCGTCTATTTCATTTTTGGCATCTGAAATATCATTTGCAAAAAATGCCTTTAAACCCTCTACTTTTTTCAATTCATTATCACTGGCTCTTGCTGAGCCATAAACTAATTTATATAGTGCACTTGCAAGATAATTAGGTTGATTTCCTAATTCAACACTTCCCTCGTCAGCATAGTATTCTCTTATACGTGATACAAAGAGCACTATAAGATTACCAATGAAATAGGCGATTAGTGCCACGAATCCAATTAATGCAGCCCCTCCTTCTCTATCTCCATCTGAAAATAGAGTGCTGATGAAGATGTAGTAACAGATAAGAGGCACAACACTAAGTAGTGTCATGACTACCATGTCACTGTGACGTATATGAGACATTTCATGACCTAAAACTGCTTTGAGTTCGTTTTCATTTAATAAATTTAGAATTCCCCTTGTTATGCAAATATGACCATTGCCTTTGCTTCTTCCATATGCAAATGCATTGGGTATACTTGTCTCAGAAATTCCTATTTTTGGCTTTGGAATATTGGCTTTAAATGCTAAATCTTCCACTATTTCGTGTAATTTAGGGGCTTCTTCGGGAGAAACATATCTTACTCCCATTGTAGCCTCCACGATCTTTGGACCAAGGAGGTACTGGGCAAATACAACTAAAAATGCAAATCCAGCAAATGTTAATGGTCCCCCATAACCAAAGTAATATCCAATTGCAGTTATTATTGCATAAAGTAGGCCGAAAAGCAACACTGTTGCTAGCCATAGTCTTAAATTCAATTTCCATGAGCTTGAAATTTTCATTTTAACACCTTAATTTTATTTAGAAAATAATTAACTTATCTTAATAGATTTCCTATTATAAATACTTTTTGTAACTAATATATTTTTAGTTTTAGATTTCAAAAAAAATTATAATTTATTCAGTGGAGTCTTTACTCCTGTAGTGATATACAATGTAAATTATGAATCCTACAATGGCTATTCCAACAAATATATCCAGGATATGGAAATAACTCCTTATTTGTTCCCAATGAGGGCCGAGCATTACCCCTATGTAACCTAAAAAAGCAACCCATGGAATACAACCTAAAATAGTATAAATGGTGAATTTTTTAAAGTTCATTTCAGCAATACCTGCAGGTAAAGATATAAATGTACGAACAATTGGAAGCATTCTACTTATAAAAACAGCCTCATGACCATATCTTTCAAACCAGTCATGTGCCATTTCAAGTTTTCTATGACTTATAAGGAAATATTTACCATATTTTTCTAAAAAGGGCCTTCCACCTATTGATCCAACAAAATATGCTATCCACGAGCCTAATAAATTCCCCAAAACACCGGCAATTACTATTCCTGAAAAGGTCATTTGACCTTCCCACACAACATATCCTGCAAAAGGCATTATTACTTCACTTGGAAGAGGAATACATGCGCTCTCTATGGTCATACCTACAAAAACGCCCCAGTAACCTAAATATTCAATAAGATTGATAGCTATCTGACTTACATAATCAAGTATACTTATCATAGGTTTAAAATAAGGGATTTAATGATATATAATATTAATTATTTTATTAAATACAAAAGCATTATATTAATAGATTATAATCCATAAACGCATTTTAAATCTAATTTAGACTATATTTTTTCTTAATATAAGAAACATGTTTAGGTGCTATAAATGAAACTTATTAAACTTAATATTGAAATATTTCTCATATTTTTAAGGGGTCTGTTCATGGAGGGCCGATGTTATTCCAGGCGTTTCTGGAGGAACCATTGCATTAATTACCGGTATTTATGAAAGATTAATACATGCAATAAGTTGAATAGACTTTAAATTTATATCATATCTTTTGAAGGAGACTTTAAAAGATTTAAACAAAATTTAATTCAAGAAATAGATTTTGAACTGTTTATTCTGCTGTTTTTAGGTATAAGTCTTGCTATTCTTACCATGTCAAAGGTCATTTCATTCCTTTTAATTATTATCCCTCAGTTACATTCGCTTTTTTCTTTGGCTTAATACTTTCATCAGCAATTTTTGTATATAATCATGTTGATGAGCTTAATATAAAAAACATAAGTTTTCTAGTTATTGGATTGATATTTGCAATTATATTATGGGTTTAAATACAATTCAAGCCAATCATTCTCTGCCCATTATTTCCTCCTCAGGTGTTGTAGCCATATGTGCAATGATATTGCCCGGAATTTCTGGAGCATTCCTTTTACTTCTTTTAAACCAGTAGGAATACATGATAAATGCATTAAACAATTTACAATCTGTGTAAATTATCACTAGCAGGGGCTTTGGTTGGGATTCTATCTTTCTCAAGAATTATAGAATACTTACTAATTCATCATAAGTCAGTTACCATGGCATTTCTGGTTGGTTTAATGATTGGAACCCTCAGACTTCCCTACGAAAAAATAGTTGTTAGCATGGAATCACCCATTCCTATCGTAGTTGCAGCTGTTATTAAATTTGCCATAGTCTTTATTTTAGAAAAAAGATTTGAAAGTCATCCATTATCTTCAAATATAAACAAAAAATAAATTTTTTTTTTAATTATTCAAATTTTTTAAATTCCCTTGGATTAAATCCCATTTTCAGAAGCTTCCTACTATCCTCACTGCTAAGATTTTTTTCTTCAGCTGGAGGTATGGGGCTTCCTTTTTTCGCGAATACAATTCCATTTTTTTTATTTGCTGCTAAAAACTTTCCAGCATCACCATTTACAATTATATATCCTTTAATCATGTCTATTCCTGTAAAATCATCGCATTTGCCATTAATAATTATTGTTCCCCCATTTAATAATGCACCCGTATTTTTACCGGCATTTCCGTTGACTCTGACAGTTCCATTCCTCATTAAAATACCTGTACTCAGATCAACATTTCCATTAACAACTATTTCTGCATCTTTATTTAATCTGGAGCCAACAGTGTCTCTTATAATCCCATCATCCATTAAAATCCCAGTATTTGTAAGATAACTACCCTTAAGCTTATCGTCGGAAAGACCATTCATTAAAATATCAGTAATGGATTTAAATTTTCTGTATCCCTGCATATCGGATTTGACTTCAACTAAATTTCCTATGGGAGCTTTAACATTTCCTTTAACATAGATACTGCCCTTAACCATGCTTATTCCCATTCTAGTATCCACGTCTCCATCCACAATTACATTTCCCACATCAACTTCTTTACCTGAGCCGCCGAAGAATTTTAAGTCTACACCCATGCTGGAACATAATCTATGACCTGCATTTCCATTTATTTTAACGTCATTCCCTTTTTTAAGGTGTTCGACTAAATCAGAAAAAGTATATTCATTGCCCGGAATTTTCCAGCTTGGATCAAGTTTTTTTCCCTTATGCTGCCAGTAAAAATTGTAAGTAAAATCACAGAGACAATCTACAGGTTCTTGAAGGTCTATCTCAAGAATTCCCCTCTTTTTTTCCTTTGATTTCTTTCCAAATAGTTTAAACATTATAATCCCCAATTTAAATATCTTTTTATATACTTAAAAAATTTGTCAAAATGAAAATTTTGACATTGAAGGGAATTATTAGTCCTGAGCGTTAATTATTAGAAATCAGGATTCAAAAAACCCTGCAAAATTGCTTTAATTATCTGAAAACACGTTCACTACATGATTTATAGTTAGTGTTTAGTTTAAAAACATCTGCACCTGACTAATTGTTTCTCGATCCGTAAAATTAAAGTTTGTATGCCACAAAAACACAGTTTTTGTAAACTATCGATACCTGTTTCAATACATGGAAAATTTTCAATTTTCCAATGCTCTGGGATTTTGAACTAAAAATTAACATAAAAATTTAAACCAAAAAGAATTAAATTTAAATATATTTATAAATACTCGTGATAAAATGGACAAAAATCTGGCCAAATCTCTGCAAAATACTGGTGTTGACACCCGATTTGTAAGCATAATGGGCAACAAAATTTTTATAAATAATTTAAAGCTTTCAAGATTCTCAAGAAAGAAAGAAAGACTGTTTAAAAAAAGTTTTCCAGAGATAGAAGTTATCCGCTCAAAGATATTTCAAAAAATTTGCATCAGAGCCTCCAGAACCCTTGCACACTGCATTTCTCCCCAGGAGAGAATTTTTGTGGTTAAAAATGATGATCCATTAAATACTGCTTTATATACAATTTTAGAACCATATAAAAGAAAATATGGTATTGAACTTGTCTATGGAAACTATATTGACGAACGAATAGAATTAAATGTGGATTCCATTGCTTTACCCATTACTTTAGATGATGAGGCTGAAAATATACTGAATTTAATGATAAATGGTGAAAAAATAGGACTTTTAAGCTCCAATGAATCTTATAAAGGCAAAAAATTATTATATCCTCTTATAAATGTTCCAAGATTATGGATCCGTTCATGGATGGGGATTAAACAGGATAATTCTATACAAGAGCAATATAAAAGTTCAGAAGACTTATTAAGATTTTTAGAAGGGTTAATTCCTGATGTAAGGGAAAATTTATTTAAATCAGCATTATTTTTGGATAATATAATCTAATTTCTAGTATTTATTTTCATTAAAAATGTGTTTAATTATTAGTAATAATCATCATAAAAATAGTAATGATATTTAACATAAATTTGCGGAGATAAATAATGCTCGAACAATTTAATATTGCCCTTTTTATCCTTATTAACCAATATGCAGGAATAAATCCAATTTTGGATAGTTCAGCCGTACTTATTGCACATTATATGCCAATACCATTCATCATAGGGCTTCTTTACTTTTTTCATAAAGGAAACAAATATAGAGAAATTACATTATTAAGCATATACGCTGCTGTCTTTGGATTAGCAGCAAACGTAGTCATATGGCACTTTTATTTTCACCCCAGACCCTTTATGATACCTGTAGGAACTTTATTATTTCCATTTCCTCCCTACACTTCTTTTCCATCAGATCACACCACATTTATGCTTTCAATAGCCCTAATAATGATATATTTTAAAGAAACAAGGAAATTTGGGGCTTTATTTATTATATTGGGTTTAGTTGGAGGATTTTCAAGAGTTTTTTGTGGCATTCATTTTCCGCTGGACATTTTTGGAGGGATAATAATTGCTATTATAATTACAGCAGTAATATATTATTTCAGGGACACTTTTAGCTCTTTTAATCATATTTTAAAGCTCATATATTATGTATTAAAATAATATCTGGATTATTTTCATAAAGAGGATTCAAGAATAACGTTAGTCAAATGACGAACCATTAACTATATATCCCATGTTAACAACAGTAAGATGAGTGAGAAAACCTTTGGTTTTCAAACCAGTAAAACTGAAAAAAATTATTTAACATAACTTAAGGTGAAAAAATGGAAGTAAAATTTGATTTACAGCACTTCTGCTGCGGTCCTAAAGGATGTCAGATCGAAGTAGAATACGGCGAAATGATTGATGCAGAATAAGAACATTAAGATTATAAATTCATTTATTTTTTTTTATTTTTTGATTATATTACGTGATTTTAGGAATTCCTCCCCCATTTCAGCAGGTTCAAATGGAATCGAGAAATAGAATGTGGATCCAACCCCAAATTCTGATTTAGCCCATATATGTCCGCCATGTCTTTCAATAATTCTTTTAACTATGGATAAACCAATACCAGTACCTTTATATTCGCTCATGGAATGTAATTGCTGGAATACGGTAAAAATCCGGCCCATATACTGCTCTTCAATACCAATACCATTATCCCGCACACTAAAAACATATTCACCCCCCATCCTCTTGATTTATAGGCTGCATCATTTATATAAATTATATTTCCATCCAAATCATGTAAAAAAAACGAATCATTAGCAGAAGTAAATATTCTTTCAATTTTAAATCTTCTACAAGCTTTTCAAGCTCATTTGTACCTCTCTAATTGATCTTCTAAATGGTTATGAGCTAAAATTATTTTTCACATGCATCTTGCTCAAACAATTTTTACCAACTAATATTATACAGATGAATAGAATTGATTCCAGAGTCAGAAAAATATATATTCCTTTTTTACTAATATTAAATACAGATAAAAAAAATTTCAAAAGGTGATTTAGTTGGTCATGACTGATGAAATGATGGATGCTGTAGAAAAGGAAAATGTAGTGTTTTTTGCAACTGCAACTAAAAAGGGAATACCTAATGTAGTTCCAATTGGATTTGCACGGCCTTTAGATAACAAAACCATATTATTAGTGGATAATTATATGAACAAGACCCGTGAAAATCTTGAAAATAACTCAAAGGCGAGTTTGGTTCCAAGAGATGCTTCAGAGTGCCCATATCAATTTAAAGGAACAGCAGAAATTCATACCTCTGGTAAATACTTTGATGATGCAGTGGACTGGGCACAGAGCGTAATGAGTAAATTATCGCCAAAAGCAGCGATTTTACTTAAAGTAGAAGAAATCTATTCTGTAAAACCTGGCCCTGATGCAGGAAAAAAAGTAGATTAAAAAGATTACTTGAAACTAAAGAGTGAAGTCTGTTTACCTTCATTTCTATCTTTTTTATCAGGATTATTTGAGTTCTCTTTAGGAGATTTTTGCTTATTATTTTTAGATATAGAAAGATTTTCTTTATTTGATACTTCTTCTTTGCTCTTTTTTGTTGCTTTTGATGATTTTTCAGTTTTTGCACTTTTTGATACAGTTTTTGATACTTTTTCTTTTTTAGCTTTCGTTTTAGGTTTTTTGGGTGGTTTAACTTTTCTGGATCTAAAAAGTTTTACTTCAGCATCATCCAGTCCAAAATAAGTCATCATGTTGTATGCGATCTCATTGTCTTGAAACATGATTTCAAAGTAGGGAAACTGAGATACTGCAACTTTCTTTGAGGTATGGAGTTTTTCAGCTATTTTTTCAGCGACTCTATTTTGCAAATCTCTTTTACTTCTGCTTTTTGAAAGCATTGTATAAACTGATGAGTTTGTATAGCGAGCAAACTTCTTATAAGTTTCATCCTTTGAAAGTCCAACCCCCACACTCATGAAATCATAAGCGTACTTCCAGTAAGTATATGCGCGGGTTGAAAATGCCCTCCCAAGATAAATATCTGCTTCTGAAATCATTTCATATGCTTCTTCGATTTCATGCTTCTTTTCGTATTCACGGGGAATATTTTCAGTGACCATTTCCAGTAAAAGAGCTGGATCAGCTTCAACCTGTCGCAAAGATTCTTTAATCCTTTTTGGATTTTTACTTTTTAAGATGGCCCTTACCACATCAAAGATATTAGACCTTTCATCTTTTTGAGCTATAATTTTAAGGTCGTCTGAGGTAATCTTTTCTTCTCCTTGAGCAATGATTTGAAGATCTCCTATTGCAGACCTTAAATCTCCGCGTGATCTTTTGGCAAGTTCCCTCAAGACATGTTCTTCAAATTCAACTCCTTCTTTTATACATATCTTCTTTAAAAGAGAAACTATGGAATTCGTGTGCACTTTTCTAAGGATTATAACCTGGCATTTACTTTTAAAACTCTTAATTCTATTACTGTAAGGATCATTGGCCATCATTATTACTGGCTGGGTAGCATCTTTGATAATTTTATTTATGGCCCTTGAACCGCCTCTATCCTCATTTCCATGAAGCCCATCCACTTCGTCAAGAATTATTAATTTTAATCTACCGCCAAATAAGGTCATTGAAGCTGAAGCTTCGCCAGCAGTACTCATAATTGCATCATAAGACCTTTTATCACTTGCATTTAATTCAACAGAATCAGAAAACTCTTTTGCAATTAATTGTGCAAATGTGGTTTTACCAGTACCCGGAGGCCCTATAATGAACAGACATTTTTGAGGATTACCTGCTTTCCATTCCTCAACCCATTCAAGGATCTCCTTTTTTGCCTTTAAGTTTCCAAGAACTTCATCAAAGTTCTTAGGACGGTATTTTTCTGTCCACAACATTTAATCTGCCTTTCCTTTCAATAAAAACTTGGTCAGGAGAGCTTCAAGCTGAATTCTCGGATTTGAACCTTCCCTGATTCTAAAATCGTATTCACCAATGTTCTGGATTAAATCCACATATGCATCATCTTCGATATGACCTTCCATTGACATTCTGGTTATTTCCTGATAAATCTGGGTTATCATATCTTCCCCACTGGTACCCTGAATAACCATAACTTCCCTTAAAAGATCTCTTGCACCTAAAAAGTCGCCGTTTAAAGCCATTTTTACTATTTTACGTACATCCTGGGGTTTTGCCTTGGATACAATTTCGTGTATACTTTCATCTGTGATTTCATCTGTTGTTGATGCAGATGCCTGGAGAATATTAATTGCTTTTCTTAAGTCTCCTTCAGCAAAATAGACAATGCTTTCAATTGCTTCTCTTTTAATATTAAGATTTTGTGCTTCTGCTATTTTTTCAAGCCTATCTATAATATGGTTTCCCTTTATAGGAGCAAATCTGAATATTGCACACCTTGACTGAATCGGATCGATTATCTTTGAAGAATAATTACAGGAAAGTATAAATGATGCAGTCTTGGTATACATTTCCATTTCACGTCTTAAAGCATGTTGCGCGTCCTTGGTCATGTTATCTACTTCATCAAGGAAAACAATCCTGAATGGGGCACCTACTGCTTTTAATCTGCAAAAATTCTTTATATTTGTCCTTACTGTGTCAATTCCCCTAGCATCAGATGCATTGAGCTCTAAGAAATTTTGTTTCCAGTATTCACCTAAAATTTCTTTTGCAAGAGCAATTGCCGTTGTTGTCTTTCCAACTCCTGCAGGCCCTGTAAACATTAAATTAGGCATGCTCTGTTCCTCAACGTATTTTTTTAATCGTTCAATTATATGATTTTGACCTACTACTTCATCCAGAGTACCTGGTCTGTATTTTTCAACCCATGGTCCGTTCATTTAATCACTGTCTCCTTCTTCTGCTGTATTACTTTAATCAAGAAATTCATCTTTATCATTAAAATAAAAATAATCATTAGATGTTTATTTAATATAATTAGCAGAATTAGTCTGCAATATGGGTTTGTTAGAAATAGATATAAAATTTTTTGTTTATGCAAAAAAATTTAGAAAAACTCATGACCTTCTTTTAAGAAAAATAACCTTAGCAATCAAATTATAGCTAATCAGGACTACAACTTTTGGAAAATATGAATTAGAATGTCTGTTTATTTTGGAAAAAAATTTATATCACCAGTAATATAATAAAACAATAATGTATTATTAGAGATATTGGAAACATTTTGCCCTTCAGGATCCTTTATAACTCATTGGTTGGAGGATGGAGTATTTATTCTCCTAAAATGTTTATTTTAGCACCCATTTCAAGTGCTATGTTTTTATGTTTGGTTCTTTTGTTATCCCCACGCCTTTTCCGTTTTCATTAATCTATTAAAAAAATAAAGGAAGATATAAAATGACAGATCAAACCCCAAATGATTTAAATTCACCAAATATAGGCGGTATAATTGGAACATTTAAACAAATTGCAGATAATCATTTAGCTAAATATTTCCTCAATAAAACCTTAGTTTACTGTGAAAAAGACAGATCTACACGGTTACAATGCGCTTTAAAACTTTATTTAGGGACAAAAACATCTGGATGTTATAAATGCAGATCAATGTCTAAAATCTTAGGATATATAATTAAAAAAGGAGCTAAGAGTTTTGGAACTACTGAGGAAGACATTAAAAATACCATGTACGACGGCTACTGGATAAAAGGATTAAGCAGTGTACTTAAAGGTATTGCTTTATTTGGTGTTAAAAAACCGTTTATTCCAGGGGCGCCTTTCCAAATAGTCTGGAATATTACTAAAGCATGTAACATGAAGTGTATGCATTGTTACGAGGATGCTGGCAAGAGAGATATGAACGAACTTTCATCAAAAGAAGTTTTTCAAGGTCTTGATGTCATTTCTGACGCCGGCGTAACATCCATAGCTTTTTCTGGCGGTGAACCAACAATTCATCCCCATATTCTTGATTTTATTGATTATTCACACGATAAGGGAATGTATGTGGCTATGGCTACAAATGGTTATATTCTTGCAGATAAAGGCAAATCTAAAAATTTTGTGGATGCTGGGCTTGAATTTGTCCAAATAAGTCTGGACGGGGTTGACCCTGAGACTCATGATTCATTTAGACAGGTTGAGGGCGCCTGGAATAAGGCAGTTCATTCTATTAGAAATTTTGTTGAAGAAGAAATCTTTGTTGAAGTAGCAACGACAGTTACAGAACATAATAAGAAGGAGATTCCTGATATGATTGATTTTGTCAGGGATCTAGGGGCAAAATGGTTTATGTTATACAACTTCATTCCAACAGGGAAAGGGTCAGAAATTATGGAAATGGATCTATCCCCAAAAGACAGATCAGATCTTCTTAAAGTTGCCTATGCTAAAAATGAAGGAGATAATATGCAAGTTTTATCAACAGCCCCCCAATATGCCGAAGTAGCAAAATCAATGGTTTCAAAAGGTTCTAATATCATCCCAACTCATTTTTATAATCCTGAATACTCTGATCCTGCTATTATGCAGCTTGCTGAATTTATAGGTGGATGTGGAGCAGGCAGGTTTTACATGAGCATAGAACCAAACGGTGATATGTATCCCTGTGTATTTTTCCCCCATAAAAAAGATGTTAAACTGGGTAATTTAAAGAAAGATAAATTTAATGAAATCTGGATAAACAACGACATTTTAAATACACTTAGAAATAAGGAAATTCTCCATGAAAATTGTGGGGAATGTGAATCAAGAAATATATGCGGTGGTTGTAGGGCAAGGGCCTACAATTACTTCGATGACATATTAGCTCCAGATCCTGGATGTATGAATAATGAAAAAGAATGGAAAAAGCTTAAAAATAGAATTTCCAATGAAAATAAGATTTCTATTCATTCTGAAGGCATACTCATTAATATGGAGACCAAAAAAAATGACTGATGTTTTATTGATAAATCCAATCGATGTCACCCATCTGAAAAATAGACTCGGCCTTAAGGTTCCTCCCTTAAATCTAATGTATCTGGCTGCTGCCCTTGAAAAAGAATCAATAAATGTCAGAATTATTGATGACAATATGAACAATTTTGGACACAGTAAAATAGCCAAAATAGCTTCTAAGATTAATCCCGATATTGTGGGATTTACTGCAAACACTGCCACAATAAATAATGCCTTAGAGTACATAAAAAGCATTAAAAATACTATGCCAAATACTCTAACTGTACTGGGGGGCCCTCATTCTACCTTTCTTCCAAAAGAAACATTACAAAGTGAAAAAGGATTAGATGTGGTTGTAATTGGGGAGGGCGAAGAAACTATTGTGGATATGGCTCAAAAATATGAAGAAAATAAAAAATTTACAGAAATTAAAGGAATAGCATATAAATATGATAATAAAATTAAATTAAATTCTCCAAGACCCCCAATAAGTGATCTGGATGCTTTACCATTTCCTGCAAGACATCTTCTACCATTTAAAGATTATACAGGTTCAGGTTATGCTGGAGGGATAATTACAAGCAGAGGATGCATTTTTTCATGTAATTACTGCTCTTCCTCACGCATTATGGGAAAAAGGTTTAGAACAAGAAGTCCTGCAAATGTGGCAGATGAGATTGAAGAACTTGTAGAGAAGTATAACGTTGATAATCTGGCTTTTCTGGATGATATTTTTATGCTTAATAAAAGAAGAGCATTTGCAATAGCCAATGAGATCATAAGAATGAATTTAGACATAAAGTTCGTTGCTTCTTCAAGGGCCAATACTGTTAATAAAGAACTCCTTGAATCTCTTAAAAATTCAGGTATGAACACGCTTTATTGCGGCATTGAATCAGGCTCGCAGCGTGTTTTGAATCTTATGGGGAAAGGAATTACATTAAAACATGCTGAAGATGCTATAAAAATTGCAAAGGATGTTGGTATTGATATTATTGCTTCATTTATAATTGGATATCCTGGAGAAACAGAAGATGAAATAGATCAGACCATTAACTTCTCTATAAAACTTGATCCTGATTACAGCCAATACTCCATATTAACCCCATTTCCCGGAACACCAATATACTATGAACTTAAAGAACAAGGACTGCTGGATACAGAAAACTGGGAGAAATACAACGTACTGGAATCAGTTATAAACTATGAAAAACTCGGTTTAAGCAGGAGGTTAATAGATAAAAAATTGACCAGATCATATCTTAAATTTTATCTACGGCCTAAATATATCATCAAGCACGCTTATATGTTTAGAGTTTTAATTGAAACTCTATTTAGAAGTTATTTAATGCCAAAGTTAAGGGGTAATGCTCCAGAAGGATGGTATCATTCTCTTAATTGAGTTCTACATCCTTAAACTAAAAATAGATAAGTTCTTATTTTAATATTTAAATAGTTCTTTTAGTTCAGGATGAATGCTTTCTTTAATTCCAAGTTTATCCATGGCTTCACCATAAGAAACATTGATTATCTTGAATTCCACCCTGACTATTCCTCTAAAAGCACCGTATCCCATTACTTTACCATAATTTTCTGTTATAATGTCAATTATTTTGCTAAAATCTGTTATTAATGTATTAGCTCTTTTATCTACTGGAATTTCTTCTGTATTTTCCCTGATTTTATCAAAATCAATTGCAGAATTACTTTTCACATCCACATCTTTTAGAATGTTTTTACAATCTTCAAAGGGCAAAAACCTTTTAATCAGGCCCCTTGCAGGTGATACGCCCATAATTTTACTTGCACCAATTGACATTGCCAGAAATATAGATTCATAGATATCTAAAATTAGATCAGATTTTTCTTTATCTTCTTGAGGAATTATAACATCTTCAGGCAATTTAGGGAATGAAATTGGGGGTTTTATGACAGGAACAGGCGAATAAATCTTGTGAGTTTCCTCAATCTCTTCTTGAGGTATGATTTGACCTGTTTCAACTTCAGTATCTAATTTTCCACCCACTTTCTTAATTTCTTTTATTTCATTAGTAGATTCCAGTTCAAGCATCTTTACAAGTTCTTCTTCAGCTTCTTTAGAATCCAAAGCCTTAACTTCTTCAGATTCCAGTGCTTCTTCTACGTTTTCAGTACCTGTAACTTTGCTGAATGCTTCAGTTATACCTTCAGTTTCTATCAGTTCATTAACTATTTCAGCAGCTTCTTCTCTGCTGATATCTTCAGTTTTTATACGTTTATTGATCTCAGATTTTTCAGGGGCAGGGACCTCTTCAACTGTTTCAGCCATATCTTTTGTAAGTTCAGCTATTTCCAGAGCAGCTCTTTTAGCTGAAATCATAACTAAACCTACATTTGCTAAAGAATTCATCAATACAATAAAGTAAACGTTCCCCAGATGCAAAAAAAGAGCCTTACCTTCCTTTGATTCTACCAGAACCCTTTCAATTATCCCTTGATTAGCTGAATCGAGTAATCTTGTAGATGAACCTGTTATTACTTGAGCCATTGGGCCAAAAAGAGAAATATCCGTATTTCGTGACATACTGTGGCTTATAATATCTGCATTGCTATCAGCTATTAAACTACCTTCAATACCTTCGATTTTATTCAAATCCCCCAGTATTTCAGTTAACTGATTTTCAATTTCTGAGTCCATATAACCACTTGATATATTTTTAGTAGAAAGTCTATTTCTACATTTATTAATATATCTCAAAATTATATTTAAATCCAGCACGGTATTATTTTAATATAGGATTAATAGTAAAATACTTGGGTAATCATACATCAGCTAATGTATTTATGTATAAAAAAAGAAATTCATTTTAAAAATAAAAATAGATATTACAGCGTTTAAGCTATAATATATGTCTTTTTATAAGTTCTCCATTGCTATCGTGTATATCCACAAGTAATGGTGATTCTCCATTGATCATGTGAGTAGCACAGGAAAGACATGGATCATATGCCCTTACAATCATTTCAAGCTGATTTTTAAGGCCTTCTGAAACCTCTTCGCCTTTTATCATTGCTTTAGCTGTTTCCCTTACGCCAATATCCATTGAAAGGTTGTTCTGACCTGTTGAAACAATGAGGTTTGCACGGTTTATAAATCCTGCTGCGTCTGTTTCATAATCATGAATCAGAATTCCTCTGGTAGCTTCAATCATTCCAACTCCCCTTCTGGTTTCGCTGGATTCTTTTGCTTCCGCTCTGCTCATAAGTGACTCTGAAAGAGTTTGCCTTAAATCTGTACCGGTTATTGATTCATCTTCAAGAAGCTCCACAGCTCTTTCAGATGCATACATTAACTCTATTAAACGTGCATAATGATATAGAAGTGGATTCTGAGCAATTCCATACTTGTCTTTGTATTCACCGAATAGCTGAGATGCTTTTTCAGTTGGAATACTCTGAGCTATGTTTAATCTGGCAAGTGGACCTACCCTATAATTCCCGTCTGGGAATCCCATTTGTTTTAAGTATGGAAATTTAAGATAAGACCATGGTTGTACTTTTTCTTCAATATAATCCAGATAATTATCTGATTCAAATTCGTGTACAGAATTTCCATCTTTATCAATGACTTTTACAGGCCCGTCATAAAATTCAATGTTACCATTATTACTTATTGCACCGAAATGAGTTTCAACTGGACCTAAAAGTTCAATTGCTTCGCTGTACTGTTCAAATAAAGGTTTTGCTACTTCAACCCCTTTTTCAACAAACCCAATTGCATTTTTAGCTTCTCCCAAGAGCTTTATTCTCTCCTCTTCTGTTATTCCTTTAGATTGACCTCCAGGTATGGCTGTAACTGGACTAATTGGTTTACCACCAACTACACTTGTGATCATCTGTCCAATTTTTCTGGTGTCTATGGCCATTTTTGCAAGTGCAGGATCTTTTTTAAGAATTCCAACAACATTTCTTAGGGCTGGATCAGATTCAGGACCCATTACAAGGTCAGGAGCCCCAAGGAAATAGAAGTGAAGTGAGTGGGAATGGATATATTGACCAAGGAGCATTAGCTCTCTTAATTTAATGGCTGTTTCAGGAGGCTGAAGCCCAAATATTTTGTCTGTAGCCTTTGCAGAGGCTAAATGATGTGCTGTTTGACATATACCGCATATTCTCGGAGTAATTCGTGGCGCCTCTTCTACAGCAGCTCCTTCTAAAAATTTCTCAAAACCTCTTATTTCCATTACATGAAAATGAGCATCTGAAACTGTTCCAGAGTCATCAAGTTGAACTGTAATTTTTGCATGTCCTTCAATTCTGGTTACAGGACTAATTTCTATATTTTTCATCTTTTCACCTCTTTCTTAACCAGTTGCGGAATCTGGGAAACCTGTTTTTCCTCCATTATGGTACTTCCAATAACAAAACCATAAATTATATGACCCATATCATACATCTGCTTTTCAACATCCTTTTCTGGCATTTTAGAAAGATGTGCGATCCTTTTTACTACTCCATTATATACATCGTGGCTTGGTTCTCTTAAAACATCTAAAGCTGGCCCTCCACATCCATGACACTGAACTCCTGCCTGTGTACAGAGTGCACCGCATCTGCCCAGTGTTACAGAACCGAGACAGATATAACCCTGGCTTAAGAAACATTGTTGAGGATCAGGATCTCCTTCCACTCTTCTGTGTATTTTATCAAATTCTACATGATCCATCCATCTCTGGCAGTCGGCGCAAACAGTCTTTTTAGGAACATCTGGAGCTTCTCCATTTATCAGGGGTATTAATATGTCTCCTGTTAATTTTTCTTTAGGAGGACATCCGGGTATGTAATAATCTACTTCTGCATAATCTCCTGCTGGGTGAACAATAGGTAATAACTCAGGTACAACTTCAGATGGAACATCAGCAGGTTCAGTACTTGGATTATCTGTATAAGTACGTGATGTAACTTCTTCCGGGTTGAATAAGTCGGCCATTCCGGTGATGCCACCATAACATGCACATGTTCCATATGCTATTAATGTTTTTGATTTATTTCTTAATTCTTCAAGCCTTTCTCTGTTTTCTTCGTTTCTAACTGAACCAGAAACTATTGCAATGTCTACATCATCTGGTAACTCTTTTGCATCTACTAATACCGGCCCATATACTATTTCAGCCTTTTCGAGTATTTTCAATAAGTCTTCGTGTAAATCAAGAATAGAGATCTCACAACCTGCACAGCTTGCAAGGGCCTCTAAAGCTATTTTAACCATCATTTACCACCCCATTTTATGGTTAGGGTTTTAAGACATGCATTTGGTCCAAAATGATCTATATCTAACTTCCCTTTGATATCCATAACTTCTTCAACTGCGCCAACCATGTATCCATATAATAGATAACATAATGGTCCTTTTTGAGGTAATCCTGTCCTTCTAAGTGCCTGTCTTACAACGCAATCCATAAATAAAAGCTTTACAGATGTTTCACCATTATTCTCAGTGGTATATCCCTCTTGATCAGATGGTTTCCACATTTCAAAATAAAATTCTTTACCCAGGATATCACCCATTTCTCCAAGGGCCTTTTCAATATCATCTGTTTTTTCCATTAATTTACCGGCTTCGTGCCCCATTCTTTTTCCTGCCTGATAAACAATAGCATTAGCACCACGACCTGAAACCTGCTCCAGCGCACTGGACATAGATCCTATAAATTTCATGAGAACATGAAGCGCTTCTTCATAGTCATCAATATCCCCCTGAGTTTCTTTAGGAATTATTTCAGGTTTAAAATCGCCTCTTACTTCATCGATTTCCATGTTAAAATCTCCTTATATTATTTTATTTAAAGCTCTATTCACTTTTCTGTCTATGTAAAGCCTCTTAGCCACATGTATATCGTTATGTTCCAGTGCCTGAGATGGACATATCTCATGACATGAAAGACACGCCATACAATCCTCCTCCTTCACCACAACAGTCTTACCATGCTCCTTATCTAACTCATACACATCGTTTGGACAATCCTCAACACATGATCCACATCCAACACACGCATCTTCGTCTACCTTTATTTTTACCATTTAAACCCCTCATCTTTTTTCCTTTGCTGTATCTAATTGGTTAAAAAATAAATAAGACCCATATAATGGCTTCATTTAATTCATTATCCTTATTTATGGTTATTAATGTTATTTTTAATGTTTGTATCTTATATAGACTCTTTTTAATATTAAGGATTTATATTAAATATACATAACTCCTAAAACAAAATAATAAGAAATTACCACGAGATCATAAAAAAGATCAATCAAAATTAAAAAAATAATAATCAATGATTTTATTATGCCAAATATATTAGTTTTAAAAAATTATTTAATCTAAAATGAAGTTTAATCTGTTCAATACATTTAATACCCAATATTATTTAATCACCAAAATAATAAATGGATAAAAAGAACTATTTTCAGTATATGTGATTTTTCGGAAGATAAGATATAGAAATAAAGGCTTTATGTTCTTTAAATACTCTCAAATATACTTTATTTTTATATTATCTTATCTAATGCCTTACTCACTTTTCTGTCTATGTAAAGCCTCTTAGCCACATGTATATCGTTATGTTCCAGTGCCTGAGATGGACATATCTCATGACATGAAAGACACGCCATACAATCCTCCTCCTTCACCACAACAGTCTTACCATGCTCCTTATCTAACTCATACACATCGTTTGGACAATCCTCAACACATGATCCACATCCAACACACGCATCTTCGTCTACTATTACTTCTGCCATGTTTATCAATCCAATTTTTTCTTTAGAGTCTTTGGAAACATTCTTTTCATTTAATTCAAATAAACAGATGTATAAATAAAAAAAATAATTCCATAAATTTTATCATTTTTGGAAAAATCGATATATGAAACTTCTTTACTATTAAAGATTTCGATTAGGCACATTTATTAACTAATAATCAATAATAAGAAATTATTTTCAAATAATAAAAGTAATAGATTAATATTTATAAATAGAACATAATCCCGGGCGTTTACTCTTTTAAGTTCAAATATATTATTTCAAATTATAATATAAAACGAGCATTAATCAAATCATTTTAATGGGCTTGCAGATACGAGTTTACAATGAGTTATATATGCTGCCTGCTTTCTTCCAGGAGGATAACATGTAACAAGCAGTAATCGTGCTTCTCCATTCTGTTCAAATTGAATAGGGTTTTCTTTATAATCCCATCTTATGTCATCACCATTCGATGTAACTTTATATACATATTTTGTAGACGTAGAATAATCCTTGATTATAACTTCATCTCCTACTTTCAGAGAACCAAGTTTTCCAAATAACCCCGAATATTTTGTTCTATGGCTTAACAAACCACATTCTCCACTTTGACCGGGAAGAACACTTTCGGGATAATGGTAAACTGTATTATATCCGTTAACCGTGTCCGAACGTATGATTCCATTAACACCAATTTTTGGAATTACTAATCTGGCACTGATCTTGGTACTTGTTTTACCTTTTGTAATTGTTGGATCCAATACATCTACAGGAACGCTTTTTTTTATTTTGTATGTTTCTACGCTTTTTTTGGCAGCACCTAATTCAATGGATTTCTCATAAGCTACTATGGCTATTCCTGAAGCTATCAGAATACTTGTTAAGATAACAATTACCGCTAAAAAGTTGTATTTACGCATTTAGAACCCTAACCTACTAACTTACTAATTATTTCACCATATTTATGAGAATGCACTGTTTATTAAGCATTTTCACTTATCAGTATTTTATTTACTTCTTTTGCAAGTAATGATTTTGATTCAGCTACTCCCCATGGGTCATTTATCCAGATACATAGCATTAATTTAACTCCAGCATCCGACAGCTCTTTAATAATAACTTTAGGTTTCGGCTTTTTTAAAACCCATTCACATTTTGAGGCCACATCTTCCAAAGATTTAAGTGTTTTTTCAATTTCTAATTCATAAGGTATTGTAATATCCAGATCTACCCTTCTAAGATCAGATGCTGTGTAATTTATATAAGGATTCGAAGAAAAAAGAGAATTAGGAACCGTAATAATCTTTTTATCATATGTTTGTATTGTAGTAAGCCTTAAACCCATTCTAATGACTTTTCCTTTTTTATTAGATACTTCAATAATATCTCCAACTCTGAAACTTTTATCTGCAATTACGAAAACCCCCGAAATGAAATTTGATACAGTATCACGGGCTGCAAACCCAAGAGCAATACCCACAATTCCAAAACTCACAGCTATTGCTGTTACATCTATTCCCAACTGTTTAAGAATTATGGTTAATGAAATAGCAATAATCGTATACTTCAAAATCTCTCTCAGGACTTGAATTAAAGTTACATCAATTTCAAGTCTGGCTCCAGTCTTTTTAAGGAAATATGAAACCCATCTAATTATTATAAACGTGGCAATCAGAGTTATTGCAACTATAATAATATCATAAATCCCAATACCTGTTAAAAATGATTCTATTGTCATTATTTCTAATCCTGTTATTTCTCTGATCTTATTTCTGCCACTCGTTTAAATATTTTTAGTTTTGCAGAGACATTTAAGTCAGCTCATGTTTCGCTTAATCTCTATGCTCATGAAGTCCTGTGCAACTTTAGAATTTTCAAATATCTCTTTTGCTTCGGCTTCCAATATGTCTGATTTTTTATATCTTGTACTTACATGGGTCAATAATAATTTTTTAACTTTAGCCTTTTTTGCTATTTCTGCAGCCTGATTAGAAGTAGAATGCCCTGTTTCAAAAGATTTATCTTCATATTTACCTTCAAAAGTTGATTCATGTATTAAAATATCTGCATCCCTTGCAAAGCTCACCATATCATCACTTGGACCTGTATCTCCAGAATAAACCATTATTCTACCTTTTCTTTCCTTTCCAAGGACCCGATCAGGCATTATTGTCTTATTATCTACTTTTACAGGGATACCTTGCTGAAGCTTACCAAAATCAGGGCCTGGTTTAACTCCAAGTGCTAAAGCTTTCTCTTTAATAAATTTTGGCCTTCTCTTTTCCTCAATTTTATAGGCAAAATTTAAAATACTGTGTTTCATTGGGCAGCAGCTGATCTTATAATTCTCTTCTTCTAAAATTATCCCTTCACTAACTTCATGCATATATATTTCAAAGGTTAAGGAGTAATATCCAAAGTTTCTAACATGATCAATAAGTGGAATAAGCCCTTTAGGGCCAAATATATGTAATGGTTCCTTTCTTCCTCTAAAAGCCATTGATTGAATTATTCCCGGAAGTCCAAGTATATGATCTCCATGAAAATGAGTTAAAAATATTTTTGTGATTTTCATTGGGCTTAATTTAATCTTTGACATTTGAAGCTGGGTACCTTCACCACAATCCAGCAACATAATCTCTCCAAATGCCTTTAATGCAATTGCAGAGTGATTTCTATGACTTGTAGGAATTGCAGATGATGTGCCTAAAAATATGATCTCCATGATTTTCCTCATCTCTTTAAAATAAATTCTGATATCTTTAATTTAAAAGTTGATTAACGCTTGATTATAGTTAATATTTATATCTTTTATCTTATATACCTAAATAGGGATTAATATGAGAGATATTTTAAAGCAAATGGTTTATGAGGATATTGGTTTTGAGGATATTACCACCAGTGCACTTATTGAAAAGAGTATAGAAGCCAGAGGAAGAATAATATCCAAAGAAAATGGAATTATTTCAGGTATTGATGCCATAAATTCTTTATTAAACGAATTTAATATTAAAGGGTCATTTAAAAAAAAAGAAGGAGAAATTATACATAATGGCGACATAATTATGGAAATTGAAGGTGATGCAAGATCTATATTAAGTTTAGAGCGTACTATACTCAATTTCCTTATGAGGATGAGCGGCATTGCAACGTTAACAATGGAAACCCTAAATAAAATACGTAAAGTCAACAAAAATATAATTTTAGCTGGCACACGTAAAACAACACCTGGCCTACAGCTTTTTGAAAAAAATGCAGTTAAGGCTGGTGGTGGAGATACACATCGGTTCAGACTTGACGATTGTGTTTTGATAAAAGATAATCACATTGCAGTTGTAGGTAATATTAAAGAATCACTAATAAAAGCCAGAAAAAACGTTAGTTTTACCAAAAAAATTGAAATAGAAGTTGAAAACCTGCATGATGCCATATCTGCAGCTCAAAATGGGGCTGACATCATTATGTTAGACAATATGGAACCTGCTGAAGTTAAAAAAGTTTTAAGCTCACTTGAAGAAGAAAATTTAAGAGAAAATGTCATGATTGAGGTCTCAGGTGGAATAAATCCAGATAATATTGTAGAATATGCAAAAACAAGCGTTGATATTATTTCTACCGGTTATATCACCCATTCTGCAAAGGCACTGAACATGAGTCTTGAATTAATCATGAAATAATATTCTGTAAAAATAATTGATTTCTTGCATTTTAATTTTATAACATGTTTTTAAATATTAATTATAATTCAAGCTATATCTAATTTAAATATGTATAAAGAATTCTTCAAAAGAAGACCTTTATTTATACATAGATTTATATGTGTCAATGTTTAAAATGAAACTATATGCCATAATCTCTTACATACGGCATACTTGATTATTATTAATTATTTGAAGTTGAGAAATGAAGATCTCACTTTCAAAAACTATTTGGAGGGCTTAAATGAATGATGAAGAAATAAATGAAACAGAAATTCAAGAAGAAACTCAAGAGGAAGTAGAAGATTTACCATTTGCTAAAGCAGAAGTCGTAAGGTTAATGAAACAAAATTTAGACAGCGACAAAATGATTAGAGAGCGCGTGAAAGTTGAAATGAATAAATTTTTGGGAGAGGTCCTGGAAAAAGTCTGCAAGCAATTAAATGAATATCCATACACCACAATAGAATACGAAATGCTAAAAGAATCTATCTATCCTTATAAGAATGTTGAAAGGATAAATGAAGAAAAAGAAAGGATATTAAAGCATTTAGATGCTATTAAAGCTGACTGTGATGCATTAAGCCTTGATGTCAGACGGACATTAAAATTAAAAGATGTTGAAGATACATTGTACTAACTTTTCTTATCAAACATCTTTATTTTAAAAATAATAATTAATTTATTTTTTTCTGGTAGCTCTAAGGTAAATGCGACCAAATCTAACTGTAATATAAATAATTATTAATATTAGACCAATAATAAGGGCTAAGATACCTGTAGTCATAAAAAACCTATATATTATTATTCTTTTTCATATGTTATAAATCCAGTTTTTAAATCCTTTATCTCTTCCTGGGTCAGCTCTCTTTTGAATGCATCGTCATGAATTATTGTACTGTGTCCAAAAGGATCCTCAATTATTATCTCAACTTCCATTTTTCCATTTTTAACATTTCCTAAGCTTTCCAGTATTTTAAGAGCATTATTTTTTGATTTTTCATCTTCTACAAAGTTTAAGGCCGTTTTAACAGCATCTTCGAACCTAGTTATTACTCCTTCAATATTTGAAACATATCCCTGTGATTTAGGGCCTGGTTCTACTTTTAAACCTAATTCAGGTATACTTACCGTTGCAGTTTGAGATCTAACAACTCTCGCATTTATATTATCCTTATTTATCCATAGAGAATACCTTACCGGGTCTTTTTGTTCAAGGCAAATAACATCAGAATGTTTATAACCACATTCAAAACAGTATATTGTAGATTCCATTATTTCGCCAAAATAGGGTATTTCTTCAGTTTTAGATTCAAATTCTACAGATCCTTTTGATTGGCAAACTGGACAATCTCCTTTCATTTTAGTCAACTTAATTATTCCTCCATTTAAAAATTGGTTAAAACCCAATAAAATTCAATTAAAACAAATTATTTTAATCATTATCTTTTTTTACTACAAAACCCTTTTCATCCAATTCTTCAATGATAAATTTCAGGCTTTCATCATCAGGTGCACATAATTTATGGCTATGCATATTGTCAGACAGTTCATAAAGTCTTTCCAGGTCGCTTTTTCGTTCCGGATTGTTAGCTAACGAGTTCAAAAATCGCTCAACCTCGACAGGATCAGCTATATCAACTTTTCTTCTAACAGGTTCTCTAAACCCCCGTAAAAAGTAAGAAATATCCTCCATTTTCCCGCCATGATCTAGTATGGTCTCCATTACAGAACTAATCTCTTCTACTGAATTATTAAGAATAACTGTATTACATATTTCTCTGATTTCAGTTAGCATTCTTTTTACGGTGTTATCAATTTCTAAATTATTTATGACGCTTACATCATGTTCTGTTGCCTGCTGAACTAAAACATCATTTATTGTCCTGTTTTCCTTGAAATATTCCAGATGTTTACCGCCACGTTTTATTTTCATTGCCCTTTTTACAAATCTTTCCTTGTGAATTTCTTCATCAGCAGTAAGTACAAAAAAATAGAGAGATGCATCATTTTTAAATTGCTCAGTATTTATCAGCCCTGGAACAAGATGTACTCCTTCAATTACAATATCATCAAAATCTGCCACTGCTCTTTGAATTACCTTTTCAATTGCAGGAATAACAAAAGATGCGTGTTCTTCAAATCCTGCACTTATTAGACTTGTGGGATCTCCTTTATACCTATCTTTGTCTCTTATTGTAACATACGCATCAAATGAGGATTTATGAAGCGCTGGAGCATATTCTGGGCCAATTATTCCCCTTACTATTTCTCTGATGAAATCGGTTTCCAGTAAATGTTTTATTCCAAGTATTTTAGCTAATTCTGAGGCTATAGTTGATTTTCCAATACCTGAAGCGCTTCCAATTAAAATAACATATGGTTTTCTCAATATTATCACCGATACAAAAGAATTTCAAGTAATAAAATCAATACAATGAAATCCTAAGTATTATCGTTGTACATATTTGTAGGATAACATATAAAATTTTTTATGTTAAGAAATCAATTACCCGTTCAGCACTTCTTCTCATTTCAATTCTGATTAAACCAAGATTTATGTCTACATCAGTAATAACAACCAGAATACCTTCGCCTGCATCTATCATTAATGTTTTACCTTTATTTCCTTCAATCATAACCTGCTGAAGCGGTTCATGTTTCATCTCTTCAGCAGATCTTTCGGCTGTACCAAAAACCGCTGATGACATAGCTGCAACAAGTTCTGAATCAATATCTCCAGGAACTTCTGCTTCTATTATAAGACCATCTTTTCCAACTACAAGAGACCCATTTACCCCGTTAATTCTTCCCAAATCTTTAAGTATTCTCTCTATCATACTATGCCTCCACATTATTGATATTAAAGTACTCAAGAATATATCTTAAAGTATATATCTTGGTTTAACCTTTATTAAATAAATAGGTAATGTAAGTTCTCAATTTATCTTACTGAGTACTAATGGAGTGATTATTTGTATGATGTAACTTCTGTGAAAGAACTTCAAACGCTTAACCCTTTTATTATTGTAGGATGCGGAGGCGGAGGTGAAAAATTCGCCAATTTTGAAGGAATTGAAGCTGTTGGTTTTGTTGATGATAATCCTAAAAAACAGGGAAATAAATTTTGTAATAATGTGATATCCTCAAGTTTAAGAGAATTAATAGAAAATACTGAGGCTAAAAGCGTTGCAATAATGCTCCCAATTGGAGCAGAAGGATCTGCGCTTAAATATGCGGTTGAAGCCATTGATAACAACATGAATGTCATTACTTCCTTTAGATCCTTATCTTTAATGGAAAATAAAGCACTCACAACATTTGCTGAATCCAAGAAAGTGGTTATAAAGGAAATTAGTCCACGTCTGGATGTTATTAAAAATATTTTTGGATTAGCTCCACCTAAATGCACTGAAATTCTACCTAAAATTAATTATAAACCTAAAGCACCAGTTGTTTTTGTTGGAGGTACTTCTCAAGAATGTGGTAAGCGTACTACAACAAGAATACTTGGAAAAACTGCCCAAAAAAAAGGTTTAAATGTAGCAGTAATCTCAACTGATGAAATGGGAATTGAAGGATCTGTAGATATGAATTTCAGAGCTGGAAGTCTTTCTGTTATGGATGTTGCTGCAGCAATTATTGGTGCAATGAAAAAACTGGAAGAGGAAAAAAATCCAGATATTATCTTCGTTGAGGGTCAATCCAGCCTTACAGAAAAAGGAAATCCCCATCCAAGAGGTCTATCTGCTGCAATACTAATAGGAGCAATGCCCGACGCCACTGTAGTGTGTCATAGGCCTAATCATCCCTTTAGAGAACCTCGAGGAATAGAACAGGAAATTAAGGCAATAGAATCAGTAGAACCCACAAAAGTAGTTGGTATTTCATTAAACATGAGAAATGTAAAGAACAAAAATGATATATTGAAGTTTGAGGAAAAATACAAAATACCAGCAGTTGACATTAAAAATAGAGGAGCATCAAGATTACTTGATACAATTATTGATTATGTTGGACTAAATAAAAATCATTAAAAGTATAATTGCGGAAAAATTATAGGGGAATTTAGATGAAGGACGTCGTTAGTTATATTAAAAAAAACTTAGGGTTAGAGAGTGATATAGAAGAGGAAGAAGAAAAAGAAACCATAATTGTTCCTGAACATTCTTTTTATGAGATAATCCTGATGAAGGCTCAGGGAATTCATGATATCGACGATGCATTAAATCAAATTACAGAAGAAAAAAATCCCATAATAATAGATATGGGATATATAGACGATAGTCCTGACGAGTTTAAGATGGTTGGTGAAAAGTTAAAGGATTTTAGAGAAACTGTAGGTGGAGAAGCAATATTATTGTGTAAAAGTGGCAAAAATGTTGTTATTATAACCCCACCTGAAATTAAGCTTGTAAGAAAATAATTTAAAAAATGATATTATATAATTTAGAAATAATAGAATCCAACAGTACCAATAAATCAGAGGAATTAAAATGGAGTTACCAATCACCAGACCTTCCATGATGTCTTATGCCGATCAAATTGATTTTAATGAACTTTTGGGTAAATTAAAATCAGATAGATGTAATGGATTTATAAGAGTAACTTCAGGGCCTATGGAAGGCCATATTCTTTTTAAGGATGGAAATCAGGTTGCAGCATCTTTTGATAAATATACAAAGATTGAAGCAATTGAAAGGATTAGATCCACAACAGAAGATGCCAATGCATTAATTGAAGTTTTTGATTTGAAGGAAAGTCAATTAGATTACCTTATGGACATTAATAAGACATATTTAATTAATTTCAATTCAAAAGCAGATAATATTCGTGAAGAAATAATAAAATCAGAATCTCTGAAAACTGAAAACATCAAAAGCAGCATGGATAAGGAAGAAATCAAGCCAGAAGAACAATCTCTATCCAATAGTCATTTTAAAGATGTGATTAATGAGATTAAAGCAACACCTGAAACTAATAAAGAAAGCATTACTATAAAGGAAGTAAAGAAACTTGAAACTCATTTATCTCCCGAAATTAATGAACCCATAAATGAAGAAAAATCAAATATTGGAGTTTCTGATGAAAATCATAAAATTAATATAATTGAAGATAGCGGAGAACCTTCAACCAATGATATTAATAACGCGCTTGAAGTAGAAAAGACTGAAATTAATACTGCTGTGGATATATCAACTGAAGAAAAAGTTTTGCCAGAAGATATTGGATTTAAGGAATCAAGTTCTGAAAATATGGATAGATCCGAAATAATGAAAAAGTACGGTCTTAAAGATGTACAGGCAGAAGAGGTCGAGAACCTCTTAGAATCATATAAAGGCGGAGATTTAAGTGATGATGACGTTGAAAAGGTAGAATTAACCCTGATGAATAAAATAAAAAAGTCAATTCTTGGTATTCCTAAAATAAAAGGGACAGAAGTAATTGTATTTTTAGATAACAGCAACCAGCTTTTAGGAACAATAAATATTATCTCTGAATATGAATCAAAAGGTTTAATATCCAGAATTATAGGTGATTCTAAAGATTCTGAAAATTTAAGAACCCAGATAATAAACATAACTGAAATTGAAATAAGAAAGAGTTTTAGAGGATATCCGGAGATTGTAGATAATTTTGAAATAAATGTGGAGTTTAGCTAGGAGGTATTAAATGACAAGAGTTATAACCGTTGCCTCAGGTAAAGGTGGAGTAGGAAAAACAACAATAACCGCAAATTTAGGAGTGGCTTTATCAACATATGGAGAAGAAACCATAGTACTGGATGCTGACGTTGCAATGGCCAATTTAGAGCTTATTTTGGGAATGGAAGGAAAATCCATAACATTGCATGATGTACTGTCAGGAGAAGCCTCTGTTAAAGACGCCATATATGAAGGTCCTGGTGGAGTAAAGGTAATTCCTGCAGGTATTTCTCTTGAAGGTCTACGAAAAATAAGATTAGATAGATTAGAAGGAGTATTAGATGTTATTGTTCGAAATACAGACATACTTTTAATAGATGCCCCTGCAGGATTAGAAAAAGATGCATTAGCAGCAATAGCTGCAGCTCAGGAAATGATTCTTGTAACAACTCCCGAGGTTCCATCCATCAGTGATGCTTTAAAAACAAAGATCATTGCAAACAAACTGGGTGTGGATATAATTGGAGTTGTTGTTAACAGAGAGCAGCATGACAAGACATTTTTAACAGTTAAAGAAATTGAAACTATTCTGGAAGTACCTGTTATTGCTGTTGTCCCTGATGACCCCGAAGTAAGTCGGGCCGCTGCATTCGGTGAACCTCTGGTAATTAAAAACCCAAAATCACCCACAAGTAACGCAATAATGCAATTAGGAGCAGATCTTATTGGAGAGGAATATCATCCAATTGAACCCGATAAAAAGAGCGTTATTTCAAAATTGGTTGAAGGTTTACTTGGAAGAAGAGGATAACTGTATTAATTAATCGTGAATGGTGGATATGTCAAAGTTTATAGTAATTGCTTCAGGAAAAGGAGGTGTGGGTAGAACTACATTAACTTTTAATTTAGGAGTTGGAATGTCCCTATTTGGTAAAAATGTTGTGATGCTTGATTTGGATCTGGTAATGGCAAATCTGGATGTTATTACAGGACTTCTAAACCCTGATGTAACTTTACATGATGTTCTGGCAAGGAACAGATCCATAGATGAGTGCGTTTATGAAATTGAACATGGAATACGTGTCATACCTACCGGAATTCATTTTGAAACATTGAGACATATTAATCCCAAATACATTTCCTGGGATAAAATTCTGGAAGAAATTGGAGAATATGGAGAAATTTTCCTCATGGATATGCCTGCAGGGATTAATTCAAATATATTTGAAGGACTCCCTGAAAATGCAGAAATGATCATTGTTACAAGTTCAACCATGACATCAGTTGCTGATGCTCTTAAAATCAGAATTCTTGCCAATGAATTGAACATCAATATTATGGGATTCGTATTAAATATGTGGTATGAAGACGGCTTTTTACTTTCAGCAAAGGAAATAGAATCAATACTTGAAATTCCAATGATTGGTATAATTCCCTATGACCGTGAAATTGATAGATCAATGGCCCTTGGAAAATCTGTGGTTGAAGTCAATCCATCTTCACCTACAAGTAATGCAATAATGCTCCTAACTGCACATCTACTTGGAGAAACCTATGAACCTATAGAACCGGATAAAGAGGGCATAATTCAAAGATTAAGGAAATTTATTGGTATAATGCCCGAATAAGTTTACTCTCTCAAAAAAAAACTAAATTGATTAAAGTACGAATTTTAAATAAATCCCTTTACTTTTCTTAATTTTTAAAAGAGGATGATTCTTTGCAGGTAGAAGTTGTGGGCATTGGAGCATGTAATATTGACTTTATCAAGGAAGTACCCAGATTCGTTGAGCCTGATGACGAAGTAGATGTTAAAAAACTTTTTTTATCTGTTGGGGGTTCAGCATCTAATTTTACTGTGGGAATATCCCGATTAAATGTTAATGCTGGCATTATAGCAAGAATTGGTAATGATTATTTTGGAAATTTAGCCCAAAATGAGTTTAAAAAAGAGGGAGTTGACACAGAAAGACTTTGCAAGGTAGATGAAAAAACTGGGATGACCTTTATTGCAGTTGAACCACATGGAGAACGTTCCATGTATGCATTTATTGGTGCAAATAAGAAATTTAACCTGGAAAAAAAAGATATTGAATACATTGAAAATTCTAAAATTCTTCACATTACCCAGATGTACAAAAAAGTAGTTAATGAAGCATCTAAACACGCTAATTTACTATCTTTTAATCCAGGGGCTATTCTTTCATCATTTAAAACTCAAAAACTTCAAAAAATAATTAGAAGAACAGATATTTTATTTTTAAACAAAAAAGAAGTTAATATGCTAACTGGAATGAATATAAATGAAGGAGCTTCGCTACTTCTTGATTTAGGGGCTAAAATGGTTATTGTAACATGTGGAAAAGATGGGGCTAAATTATATAATCAGAATGAAATTATTCATTCGCCTGCAAAGAAGGTCAAAGTGCATGATACCACCGGAGCTGGGGATTCATTTGCAGCAGGTTTTATTGCAAGCTATATTAAAGGAAAAAATTTAGGAGAGTGTTTAGATTTTGCGAATATCGTGGCTTCTCATTGCGTTCAAAAATTTGGTGCTTTAAATACCCCTTATATTTCTGAAATAGGATATAAACTTTAAATAAAAATTCAATATTTTAAATTCTAAGAGCCAGTTCCCACAACCAGTTGTATTCATGAGGTTTATTAAGAAAATCAAGTTTTTCAACGTTTTGAACTAGATTATACATATTTTCTTTCCTGTAAAAACCTATTTCGGGCACTTCAACAGGTTTAATATGTCGTATTTCTGGAATTTCTTCATATTTAGTGTTGGGAATTATTTTTCCGCTTTTTAGTTCAAAATAAGCTGCACCCCCATGAGTTTTATATGGCCCATAGATAGATGAGAAATCATTAGAAACCCAGTTAGCCATTTTTAATTCCCCATCAGAAGGATTTATGGTTACATGACCATAATTTGGAGGGATAACCACTTTATCTCCTTTTCTTGCTTCAATGAGAATGCAGTCTGTAATTGTACCTTTTTCAATAGCCTGTAGAAGATAATGTGCTTCACCATTTAAAACTTCATAAACTTCAGGATAAGTATTTTGCGTTCCTTTTATAACTGGATGGTAATGTCCCGCAGTTTTAACGAATTCTTTACCTAAATTATATGGGGGAATGAGTGTAATATCATATCGAAGATTATTTTCAGTTATCAGCACCTGATCTTCCTTGCAGTGGGCAAGATCCCTGTACATATAATAGATATTCATATCAGAAGCAGTTTTAAACCATTCTAAATCATAAATAACATCCCTCATATCACTGATCTTTCTCGTATCAGGGATTATTTTTTTATCTCCAAATTTAAGAATCGTGTTTAGATTCATGATCATCCTCTTTATTTTTGTATTAATATATTGGACAAAAACATTATTAAATTTTATTTCCAAGAAAGAAATTTAATGCATTATCATTAGAAACTTTTTTAATATCTTCTTCTCTAAATTCTGCTAATTTCATTTTATGTACTGTTTTTGGAACCGATAAGGGATCAGACGGTGATGAGCTTATGTCACTATCCAAAAAGACCCTCTCAATTCCATATTCTTCCAGCAAACATACTGCTTCATCTGGAGTCATTTTCTGGGGCTGGACTGTAACACCTAACATTGTTCCAAGTTCAATCACACTTTCAATTATGGAGTCATCTACATGATCTACTACAACCATATCTGGACTTATATTTTCTTCAATGATATCTAATGTGACTTCAGTTACCTCTTTTTTATTTGTACGTGGTGTATGGACCATTACAGGAACATTAAGGTCTTCAGCAAGTGATAATTGTATTTTAAATATATCTTTTTGTGACTTAGAAACTTTTTCCAGTCCAATTTCTCCAATGGCCACCACATTATCATTATGAACTAAACTACTTAATTTACTTAAAGCAATGTCAAAGTCTTTTGAAATGCTTCGAGGATGGATACCAATTGCAGCATATAGTTTTAATCCATTATCTGCTGCTCTTTTAACATCATTATTTATAATTCTGTGCCAGTGGTCCATTACAACATCTGCTGATGTCATACGAAGAGGATCGTGTGCACATGTAATTGCAATGTCTAAGCCTGCAATTGCCATCTTTTCAAAATCTTCATAAGGTCTTGTATCTGCGTGTATATGGGAATCAATCATTCTTACACCTTCATATTTTCCCTGAATTATCATTGTATTAAACTAAATGTTAAATTAATTTTTTATTCTATGGTTTGAATGCCCATTTATACATTATTATAATCCTTAAAATAGTTATCAGTATTCTTCTAAATTTTAAAGTAAAAATAATCGCATATATTATTTTATTAATATATTAAACTTATTTTATTAAATTTAATATCAGTTTAATTACAATAAAGGGATTTAAAATACTTTAAAACGAATAATAATTCATTAATTTAGATTTTTAACTATTAAAAAACCTAAAAATTATGTAAAAAATTTAATATGGATAATTAACATTTATAAAATTTTAATAGAAGTATATTTAAGTAAGTAATTAATTTAATAAAGTATGTAGAGTTATGTAAATATATTATTATCTAAATACACTACAATGAATGTAAGACAGATTAGAATATGAATTCCGGGGATTATAAACATAGTGATAACTTAAGGTGAGTTTAATGGATACAGAAAAGATCATTAAAATTTATGATGAAGTAAAATCGGATTTCAAATTCATTACTAACTCAACAGTTCGAAATAAAATCATTTTGAGCTTAAATCAATTTCCACAAGACCTGTATGAACTTAAAGATAAACTCAACCTTAAATCTTCACCAATTTTACGTGAAATTAAGTTACTTCAAAAACAAAATTTAGTTTATAAAGAAAATAATCATTATTTTTTATCGCCTCAAGGAAAAATAATCTCATTAAAATTAGAAAGTCTAATAAATGCATTTTTAACCATGAAAAATAAAAAAATATGGCTTAATCATGATATTAGCAGCATTCCCCCCTACTTCATGAGAAATATAGGGTGTTTGAGAGATTCATTTATGATAGAATCAACGTTATCCGATATCAGAAAACCCAATACCCATTATAAAAAGATGCTTTCTTCTGTAAGTAAAATTAAAGCTGTCTCACCAATATATGATTATTCTTATGTGGAAGTTTATCTTAATTCTCTCCAAAAAGATATTGAAGTTGATTTAATTTTCACAGAGCCCGTGATGCAAAAAATAAATGAAATTTTTAACCAAAAAGAAATAATAGAAACTATTTCCAACTCCAAAAATTTAGGCATATGGAAAATTGAAGCAGAACTAAAAATTGCTTTTACAGTAACAGAAGAGTTTTTTTCCATGGGTCTCTTTTTAGAGAACGGAACCTACGATTCAACCCTCAATTTAGTAAGTAAGGATGAAAAAGCCATCACGTGGGGTAACCGTTTATTTGAATATTATCTTAAAGATGCACAAAAAGTAGCTATAAATTTTATCAGTAAAAATTAATAAAACAGATGTAATGAACTAAAAATACCATATAACTCTATTTTAATAGATAAAAATTAAATTAAATAAGTTTAGACAGTAAGGTGATTGAATGGATACTGAGAATCTTCTCAATCTTTATGAAGAAGTAAGTGATGATCTTAAATTTCACGGTATATCTGGTACCCGAATGAAGATCATGATCAGTCTTAATGAGGAAGGGAAAAAAACAAAAAATTTAAGAGAAGAGCTTGGATTAGCTTCGTCTACTATCCTGCATGGGATAAACGAACTTGAAAGGCAAAATCTTGTCTTTAGAAAGGAAGACAAATATTTATTATCTCAAACCGGACAGATTATAGCTCCAAAACTCATAGATATGATCACTACCCTTGGAGTAATTAAAAAATATGAAAGTCTATGGTTAAATCATGAAATTAGAGACATACCCCATGATTTGATTATGCAGATTGGAAATTTAAGCAATTCAATGCTTATTGAAGCAGAATCAACGAATATTTTAAAGCCCCATAGAGAATTCATAGAATATTTATCAAAATCTAAAAATATCAGGGCCCTTTCACCTATTTGCCATAAAGATTTTGTTGAATCAATGAAAACAATGTCAGGCGAAGATGTTAATATAGAACTCATATTAACCCAGAGCATTATTGATAAAGTAGCTAAATCAATGGATTTAGAACTTATAAGTATCGCTATGAAAATGGTTGGAAATAAAAAACAGAAAGTATGGGTTCTAAAAGAAGATCCGACCCTAGCTTTTACTGCTGCCGATTCATTCTTATCATTAAGTTTATTTTCCGAAAGAGGTGTGATTGACCCTACTAAAATGTTAATAAGTACTGATAACGATTCAATCGCATGGGGAAACACTCTATTTGAACATTATGTCAAAAAGGCTGAAAAATTCAAATTAAAAAGTATATTGAAAGAGTTTATACAACCTAAAAGATAATAAGCACAACCAGATTTAATATATTTTCATAACAATTAGAGAAAAATTTATTTATCCCGATTATACCTTTAAATAATGGAGTTGTTAATTTGGATGTGAGGAAATGACTAAAAAAGCAAAATTAAATATCTTAAAGAATTGTCAAAAAACTGCATTAAACTCGGACGCTGCCGACAAAGTTAGATATAGCTAAGAAGATTCCAAAAGAGGAACTGGAAGCTTTAGTCTCAAACATTAATCTTAACTTTATTTATTAACACTGTAATCTTGAAAAATAAAGAATAAGGCCAAAAATTAATTTATATCATCAAATTCAAGCCTTGATTTTAATAGACTGTCCAATATTCCTGCAATATCAGAAATTAAAATCCTTTTCTGCTTTAAATTATCTCTATTTCTTATAGTGACCTTATTATCATCAATTGAATCATGATCAACTGTAATAGCATAAGGAACACCAATCTCATCTGAACGAGCGTATCTTCTTCCAATTGTTCCTGATGCATCAAATTCTGCGATGAATCCTTTTTCTCTTAAATCATTTTTAATTTTAAGAGCTTCCTCTCTTAATTGTTCCTTATTTAAAAGAGGAAAAACACTTACTTCAACTGGAGCTATATCCTTTGGTAATTTGAAATATTCGCGTTCATTTTCTTCATCCTCTGTAAATGTGTGTAAAAGTACTGAAAATACTATTCTATCAAGACCATATGAAGGTTCAATAACATGAGGAAATATCTTTTCTCCCCTTACAACTTCTTCAATTTCTACAAAATTAACATGTTCTGGCAACAATTCAAATGTATTATCCTCAATTTGAAGGTTGAACATCTTATCGTTTTCAATTGACTTTTTAACTCCTTTTGCATCAATGTTTTCAAGAACTTTAAGTATTTTAGGCGCGTCACCTTTAAATGAAGGCCCAAATTTACTCATATTGGGTTTTATTGCTAATTTTTTAATCTGCTTTGGTTCATCATATTCTATAAATACGCGAAGATCTTCATTACTGTGTTCAGTATGGGATTTAAGGTCAAAATCAGTCCTATCTGCAATACCTATGATTTCTACCCATCCATATCTTTCAGTATACACTTCTACATCCCAGCAGTCGATAGCATAATGGGCCATTTCAGTTGGAAGATGTTGTCTGAACCTTATTACTTCATCAGGGATCCCAATCTCCCTTAAAAACTTCTGTGCAATATATAATTGATAAATAAGTATTTGACTGGAAACTATTCCCTCATCCAGGGCATCACCTGCAGAAATTTCTACTGGTTCTCCTTCAGCAAGTTGGACTTCGCCAGAATAGAGTTTTAGCATCTTACCCTTAATTTCATCAAATTTTTCATGTGTTTTATCCTCTGGATTTACAAAAATCTCTGCTTCAGCTTGAGTAAACTCGCGAAGTCTTATAACTCCCTGTCTTGGAGAAATTTCATTTCTATATGCCTTCCCAACCTGAACAACACCAAATGGTAGTTTACCTCTAAAAAATCTCAATAATCTCTTAAATGGTATAAAAATACCTTGAGCTGTTTCAGGCCGCATATAACCTGTTTTTTTCCCTTTAGCACCGATTAGTGTCTGGAACATTAAATTATAGTTCCATACACGAGTTAAATGGTTACCACATCTAGGACATAGTATTTTTTCTTCAGAAATTATTTGGGTAAGCTCTTCATTACTTAAGCCTTCTACATCGCGATTGATCATCTCTTCAATGATGTGATCAGCCCTATAAACTTCCAGACACTCCTTACATTCTGTCATTGGATCTGTAAAATTATCTACATGTCCAGATGCCTTAAGAACTTCTTCAGGCATGACTGTTGGAGATTCTATTTCATAAAAACCTTCTTTAACTATGTAAAAATTCTTCCATTTGTTAATAATTGAATTTTTTAATATTGCACCGAGAGGGCCGTAATCATAGAATCCTGCAACACCTGCATATATTTCAAATGAAGACCATAAAAAACCTCTCTTTTTTGCAACATTCATTACCTTATCATGTTTCATAACCTATCATCTCTTCAACTAATCAATTAATCTATTAAATTAAAATTAAATGCCTAAAAATAAGAAAATGTGAGAGTTATAATATCTCATCAGATTTTTTTAATTTTAGTTTTTCTATTAACTCCTGATCATGCTTAATTCGGCTTGATTCAGGGCGTTTTTGACCCATATACTTACTATTCCTTTCTGGGTGCCCATAAGGAATTTCAGCAGGAGATGTCATAGTTTCAAAGACTATCTGACATACTCTTTGCCCTGTATAAAGTGCGACGGGCATTTTACCAATATTAGAGATTTCTAATGTGATTTTTCCCTCAAAACCAGGATCGATGTAGCCTGCTGTAACGTGCATGGTTACGCCGAGCCTTCCCATTGATGATCTACCTTCAACCCTTGCAACAAGGTTATCCGGTAATTTTATTGTTTCATAAGTGGTAGCAAGAGCAAATTCACCAGGATGTATTATAAAAGGTTCCCCATCATCTATATAAAACGATTCCATGTAAGAATCAATGTCTGATTCATCCATAGGATCTATACATGGTTTTCTAATTATCCTAAAACCCTTAAATTCATTACCTATCCTTAAATCAACTGATGATGGTTGTATCTGTATATCAGGATCATCAAGTGGATCAATACCAATTAATCCCTGTTCAAGGTATTCTTTAATGTGTTTATCACTTAAAATAGCCATCTCTTGCCCTCTTTTTCTTTTATTTCATCCCATTTCAATTTCTGATATATCCTCTATGATATTGGGAATACCGCAGCTGTTTCCCACGCCAACCACAAGAATATTAGTGTCATTTTTTGAATTTAAAATTGATCCTTTAACCACCTGAAGTGCTTCCTTTGCAGCATCTGCTATTTTCTGATTCATATTACTTATAGATTCCTCAGGACTCATTTTTACAATAATTGCATCAATATCAAGGTCTTTTTTCAGTATTTCTTCCTCAATAGCCCATTTATCCACCCCAATACCCCCAATAACAACCCCAATACCTTGTGCAACCTTTCCTGTTTCTTCTCCTTCAAGTTTCACTGCAGCATCAACTGTAATTATTTTATCAATATCTTCATTTTCTATTACAGAAGTTACAACTCTGCCTACTTTCCCAATCCGCGCTCCAGGACCTTTTGCACGTACTATAAAAACATTATGTTTATCATATTGCTTTTTAGCTATTATCATGTCTTCAACTTCATTTATATATTCTGTTTTATAGTCTCTCATGAGCATACCTGCTACAAGTGGCCCTACTCCATCTCCAATTGGTTTACCCTGTGAAAAAGCTTTTGTTCCTTCAAACTGTGCCCTTACTATCCTCATAATCAATGGAAGACTCATTTGAAGCATGAGTAAAATCTGTATGTTTCCTGTTTTTTTTGCAAGCTCTAAATTATGTCTAACCTGTTTTGCAACACCATTAATGGCAAGTGTAGCTTTAAGAGTCATTACTAAATTTGATTTAGTATTTTCATCTGCTAAAGGAGCTATTGTTTTTATCATCCGTTTAAATCTATCTTCACCGAGATCTAATAGCTTCTCAAATTTCCTTAAAACACCATTTGGATCAAGATCAACTGGTGGAATTATAAAAAATTCCATAAAACCTTCAATAGCATCAGAAGGGTCAAGAACTGGCTTTCCTTTTTCTTTAGACATTTCTATAAGAATTTTTTTTGATTGAGCTACCATATCTTCCAGTTCAACAAGCTTTTTATTAACCCCTGATATTAATCGCATCCTTAATATTGTCGGAAGCAGTAAAATTATTAAAATGAATGCCAGTATTCCTATAATATCAAACCCACTAAGACCAAATAACATCCTGCATCTCCAATTATCCTAATTAATAATTATTCTTTTAATTTAAGCCTTATTCTCCTTAAAGTCCCTATTAAAGTATGAGCTTCCCTTCCAGCAATAAATGCTCTCCCAATAATTCTTCTAAAAACAGTAGATGAGGTTTTCATCTTATGTTCCGGATATCCTGTGCATTTGATTAAATTATCCATTTCCCTTATTAAAAGTTCTTTTTCAGATTTGGAAGCTTCTTCAAGCTCCTCTCTTGGATATTGCCTTTCTCTTTTAAATAGTTCGTAAAGAATAATGGCTGCTGCATGAGAAATATTCAATACAGGGTAAGATTCATCTGTGGGAATAGTAACAATAATGTCACATAGAGCAACTTCATCGTTAGAAAGACCATTTCCTTCCCTTCCAAATATTATAGCAATATTTCCAGTTATATTTAACGATTCTGAAAGCTGCTCCGGTGTAATTGCAATTCTTGAAACATTGTAGCTACCCCCGGCCATTCTGGTCGTGCCCACTGTAAAGTCTATTTTTTCAGTTTCAATAAAATCCCCGAGAGTTTTATAACTTTTATGATTCCATATTATTTCTTTTGCATGCATTGCATGGTAATATGCTTCATTTTCTAATTTACATGGATTTATTAGCGCTAAATCATTGAATCCAAAATTTTTCATAGTTCTTGCAAGAAAACCTACATTTCCTGGAGATTCGGGTTCTACAAAAACTATATAAATCATTTTTATCTCTCTAAATATTAATAAAACTATAAAATCAGCTTATTTTTCATATGCCATTTCAAGAAGTTGGAGAATATTTAGCACAGGGATATTAAGACCCTCCTCTTTTAAAGATGCAATAATATTGTTCTGACAGAAAGGGCAGATGGTTATAACAGCATCTACATTGAGCTCTTCTATCATTTTTGATTTTTTCTTCCCAAGAGCTGCTGCTATTTCTGGTTTTCCAGCACGTACGCCTCCACCCGCACCACAACATTGATTTGATTTCTCCATTTCTACAAATTCGATTCCTTTAATCTTATTTAAAATTTCACGCGGTTCTCTGGTTATTCCCTGACCTCGATTAAGATGGCAGGGGTCATGGTAGGTTACCCTCATATTTAAAGGCTTCATATCCTCTGTATTTAAATTATCAACCAGAAATTCACTTATATCCACTACATTGAACTTAACGCCGTATTCTGGGTAGTCATTCTTTAATGTAGCTCCACATCCAGCACAGACAGTAATGATTGTGTCATAATCTTTAAATACTTCCTTATTTTTTTCCACAAGTTCCTTAACAAGATCTGTCTGGCCTGTCCTGATTAATGGAGACCCACAGCACACCTGATCTTCTGGAACGATTACGTCTATGTCGTTCTTTTCTAAAACCTTAAGAAGAGCAAATCCAATTTCTGGATGCCTGTAATCAGTTAAACAGCCTGTAAAAAATGCTATATTGGACTTTTTATCCTTCATTTTACTTGATACTGCCTTAATAAATCCTTCTTCAAGTGGTTCTACTGACCTTCCTGTTTTTGCTATTAATTCCTTAACATCCCTGTGTGGAGGAAGAGGACCAACACCCTCACGGCATGCTATTTCCCTTAATTTTTCAATAGCCCCTCCAAAGGTGTTTATTTCTTTTGGACAGATTTCAGCACATTTACCACATGAGGTACAGCAGTAAAGACCCTCATCGAAACCTGATGAGGCACGTTCACCTTTATCACGCGGATCCATAGCAAATTTTGAAATGTAACGCATGAAGTAGGGTCCTGCAAATTCAGATGTTTCCTTTATCACAGGACATGCAGATAAACATGAGAAACATTCAATACATCCCCTTAATTTTTTAGAATCTGAATATTCTTCAGGTTTCAAGACCATAAGGCATGTTTCATTGTCTTGAGATAATTCTCCCTCTAAAAAGAGATTCATTTCCTTAATTTTATTTTCTATTTCACTCCGATCTACTACAAGATCCTTTATAATATCAAATTCAAGGGGTTCGATAACTGAATTATCCTCAATTTCGGCTTTACATGCAAGTATTACCTCCCCATTTACCTTTAAAGCGCATGACCCGCACTGACCTGCCCTGCATGAGCACCTGTAAGCTATATTTGCACCATATTTCTCATTGATATAATTTAAAGCATCCAGTACCTTCATTTTCTCTGTTTTTTCCACATTGTAGGTTTCGTAGTATGGTTCTTCGTCTTTTTCTGGATCGTATCTTAAAACTTTAATTTCTATCATTTATATCTCCGTATCAAAAATTTATTAATATGCCGGCTCTTATACATTTAAACTAATTTATGAATGCAAAGTTGATTTAGTCACAATCCAATTTTGTAACGCTCTAATCCCCAAGATGTACAATTATGCATTAATGCATCCTTAATCAATTAAAATCCAGTATAAAAGATTACCCCTAATACTTATTTAATTATTAGATCTTTTTATCCATATATGTTATAACTGATTATTATATAAATTAAATGATCATTCCAAAGAGCACTTTAAGAAGGCCTTAAATGACAAAATAGATTATTAAAACTTCTTTAATCATAAACTCATTTATTTTATTCTTTTTTTATATCACAAAACCTTTATATACCCAACCATTTTAATGTAGTGTTACCTACAAAAATCAAACCATATAAAATATTAATATAAATAAGTTGAAGAGGTTTTTATAATGTTTACAGAAGTTAAAAAGTTTATAGTAAATTTTTTTGGTATTAAAAGAAAAAAATGAGTAATATACATTAAAATTGATAAATTAATGAATAAATCTAAAATGATGCTATTAATAATAGAGCCAAGGTTATATAAACTGTAGAAAGAGAAGTTTTCGCATGTACACAATAGCATTATAGTCTTTAAAAATGAAATAGTTAAGTTATGCTAAATCCAGTTAAAATAAGGAAAGTAAAATAAATGAATATTAAAAGCAATGCTCTTAAACGGCTGATACCACTTCTTAAATAAAAGCTAAGAAGGAAAACAACTGCTACAGAAAATATTGAAACTATTATAAAGTCTCTGAAATCATTAACTAAAATTGGATTTAAAATTGATGTAAGTCCCACAATTAAAGTGGAATTTACTACAGTGGTACCCATTAAATCACCGATAGTTAGAAGTTTGTAGCCATGTAATAATGAAACAGTTTGAAAGGAAAGCTCTGGAAAAGAAGTTCCAATAGAAAGCAGTAAAAGACCTATAACGAATAATGGGATGCCTATTTCAACAGCAATCACAGAGGCATAACTAACTAAGTACCAGCTACTTATTAGAAGACCCGCTATTCCCAGAGATAATAAAATAGAACTTTTTAAAAATTGTTTCCTGCTTATCAATTCATATTCTTCTTTAAAACTGCCTTTTTTAATTATTAACCAAAAATAACCGATAAATACTATTATTAAAATTAAACCATCAATCCGTGATAAAGTCCCATCTATGGCCAATATTATAGGTAAAAAAGCTGTGAAAAAAGGATAAATAGATTCTCTTTTGATATCTCCTTCATTAAAATCAATTCCTCCAGCAATTAATACTGCTGTACCTATTATCACGGTCAAATTAACAACATTAGTTCCTAAAATATTTCCTAAAGAAAGTTCAGGTATTCCTTTTATTGCTGAATCTATACCAATTGCCAGTTCTGGTGTACTTGTAGCAATTCCAGTTATTATTGAACCTGCAGCAAATTGACCGATTTTAAGAAACGAAGAAACATTGGAAATATATCTGGTAGTAATTATACCGCTTAAAATCAAGATCATTAAAAGAAGGATGAAAATTAAAAAATCGATGACCATAACAATGTTTATGTTTAATAAGATATATTAATGTTATATACCTCAAAAGAAGTTAATAGCATAAATAGACAGTACCGGCCCCATTTTTTAGACTTATTTATCCCTATTTAAATTTTGAAATTAATCAAAAATTAAATATTCTAAAAATCATATTATAGGTATTAAAATTCTATAAGACTTGAGGTTTCAGATGCGAATAGTGATTATGGGTGGTGGAAAAGTAGGCTTAAATCTGGCATCTTTTTTAATATCTGATGGCCAGGATATTGTACTAATCGAGAATGATAACGATGCAGCTTCTAAAGCCGCTTCACGATTAGATGCGATGATTATAAACGGCACAGGGACTGACACTAAAACTCTGGAGGATGCAGGTATTCAGGATGCTGATGTATTTGTAGCAGCCACTGGAAACGATGAAGCCAATCTTTTAGCATGTTTACTGGTAAAAGATTATAATGTAGGTAAAATAATAGCTCGAATAAGTGATTACTGCCATTCAATGGCATTTAAAGAAGCAGGAATTGATTATGCAATAAGTCCAGAACTTACAACTGCCAGTTATCTTGAAAAAATAATATTAAGGCCCAAAATAGCGGATTTAGTAGTTTTAGGTAAAGGAGATGCCGAATTACTCGATATAACTGTGGAAAGCAAAAAAATCGATGGTAAAAGAATTGGTGACATCAGCCCTACAACTCAATATATAATTGTTGCAATTTACAAAAATGGAGATATAATCATTCCAATGGTAGATGACGTTTTATATAAAGGTACAAAAATCTCAATACTTGTAAAAACAGACTCAATTAAAAAAGTACTTAATAAATTTACTAAAACTGATTAATAAAGATATAATCAAGCGAATGTGATTTAATGCATAGATTTGAATTCTCTGAGAAATTAGAGGAATACATAACAAAAATAGAAAGGGAAACAGAAAGAAAGGTCAGAATTCTTGAAAGCCCTAAACTCGGTCTAAAAGGAATGTGGGCAGGATTTAGATTTCACCCCGATTTTATTATAGTTATTATACGTTCAGGCATTAATAAACCAGATGAAACTTTAGAGCGTTCTATTGCACATGAAGCAACGCATGGATACATCTTATTTAAATATGAATATTGTATGGCTGAATTTAATGAATCAGTCACCGATAATGATAGGAAAGACATACAGCTCATATTTACAATGGTTGATGACGTAGTTGTCAATAAAATAATGTCCAGAAACGGTTTTATGCCCTTTGGATCTGAATACTTAAACGTGGTTCAAAAGGAAATTGATGCCATGATTTCAGGTCAGGATTTTTACAGACAATTTTCAGATGACCTTCTTTTCGATGATTTATTGATGATTTCTCGTTATATTATAGCATGGGGATTTTTAGAGTACTTCGGCCTAAATAAATATGAATTTGAAATAATTAAAAAATTCACCGATGTTTTTAAATACGCTTATCCCATGCAGTACAAAATAGCAGATAAAATAAAACACATAATCATAGCTAATGATATTTTTACAAGTGAAGGGCACTGTAAATCCATGGATGAAATTTTAAAACTTCTGAAATTTAATAATTTAGTAAAAATAATAACAATTGCTGATTTTAAAAAATAAAAATAATGGAAATTTCCATTTTCAATTATCAAAACTATAAATATATCATAATTATATCATTTTTAATTGAATTTTGGTGGTTTTCCATGTTTATCTATGAATTCCTTTATCAATATGTTTTGTCTTTGTTTGGAACTCTTTTTACTGTTATTTTCACGATATCTAAAGTAGACAGTGCTTGCTGTTTTTTCTGATTCATTAAAAAGATCTGCTAAAATGTTATGTCTTAATTTTCCTTCACCAATGTAAATCACTTCTTTTTTGCTGTCTGCTAACTGGTAAACACCGTATGTATTCAATAGTTCTTTAACATTTTCCTCATTGAAATCAATCCAACGTTTTGATACTGGCATTCACTACCTCCATTTTAAACTGTTATATTTAATATTATGTTATTGATGTATATAAGCTCTTATGTCTTTAATTTTTAAATTATTGATTATCAATAATTGTTTCTCTCACTGCAAACCAGTATAAAGCAAGTTCTTTTTCAATATCCTTATAATTCGGAAATTTAGAATAAATTATGGCCCAGAATTTCTTGCTGTGGTTTAATTCAACAATATGAGCCACTTCATGAAAAACAAGATATTCTATGAGATTTTCTGGCAGATATATTAAATATCTGTTGATGCTGATGTTCTTTTTAGAGCTACAACTTCCCCATCTCGACTTCATCTTCCTGAAATAAACACGATTTACACTTACATTAAGCTCATTTGAGAATTTTTTTACAAATTCATGGATGATCTCTTTAAAATTTTCTTCGCTCCTCTTAAAATTTAGTTTTTTTTCTTTTGCTTCATTTACTGAGCTTTCATATTCCTTAAATTTACGATAAATCCATTTTTTATTTTTTTCGATGATCTTCTCATGGTCTTTAAACATAGGGGGAGTAATTAGAATTAATTTTCCTGATTTAATCTCTAAACGCCAGTATTTAACTTTTCGAAGAATTATTTCATACTTTATTTCCATATCCTGGATTTTAACACTTTTCTCCATTTGCCTCTCCTGATATTTGAAATATTTATCAATTAAATCGTAAATTTTAATTGATAAAGTAGCCAAAGTTAGTTTAATTCAAATTCTAATTTATAATTAGTTAAATAAAAATCCATTTATAATTTTATTCAAATTTTAAGGAGATATTATGAACCTAAAAAATATTTTAACATGTAAAGAAGGAGAAAAATTATTCTTATTAGGTAATGAGGCAGCAGTTCGGGGAGCAATCGAATCAGGTGTTTCTGTTGCAGCTACTTATCCCGGTACGCCTTCATCTGAGATTGGAAATGTTTTATCCGTGGTTGCAAAGGATGCAGGAATTTATTTCGAGTTTTCTACTAATGAAAAGGTTGCTCTTGAAGTTGCAGCTGCAGCAGCAGCATCAGGGGTGCGTTCCTTCACATTCATGAAGCATGTTGGTTTAAATGTTGCCGCAGATTCATTTATGAGTGTAGCATATAGTGGAGTAAATGGAGGAATGATAATACTCTCAGCAGATGATCCTTCAATGTTTTCATCCCAAAATGAGCAGGATAACCGGCATTATGCTCGTATTGCCAACATTCCTATGATAGAACCTTCAACTCCTCAAGAAATTAAGGATTTAATGAGATATGGATATGGACTATCAGAAGAATTCCAGATCCCTATTTTAATGCGAACAACTACTCGAGTATCCCATATGCGAGCTGTTGTTGAAATAAATGAATGCGAAGAACATGAAAAAACTGGCTATTTTAAAAAGGATCCTGAACGATTTGTACCTGTTCCATCAACTGCAAGAAAAATGCATAAATCCTTAATTTCAAAAATGGATAAAATTGAGGAAGTGGTAAACAATTCGCCTTTAAATGAAATATTTGACAAAGGAAGCAAAATTGGAATTATAACCAGTGGAAGTGCGTTTAATTACGTCATGGACGTTCTGGATGAAAATGATCTGGAAATTAATGTTTTAAAAATCACTTTATCCTATCCCTTCCCTGAAAAGAAAGTTTTGAAGTTTATAGAAAAACTTGATAGTGTAATTGTAGTGGAAGAAGTAGACCCAATAATGGAAAAGGAAGTTCTTGCCATTATTGGAAAATATGGACTAAATATTAAGGTTCATGGTAAACTGGATAAAACACTTCCCATGATTTTTGAATACAGCCCAGATATAATCCGCATAGGCTTAAATAAACTATTTAAATCTAATGTGAATAATGAAGATATTTACGAGCCAGATATTAATTTACCTGCTCGCCCACCAACCCTATGTCCGGGATGTCCCCACAGAGCCGCGTATTATGCAGTTAAAAAGGCTGGTGAAAATCTGAATCTTGATGTAATTTATCCAACAGATATTGGTTGTTATACGCTTGGGATTGAAGCCCCTTATGAAACTGCAGATTATTTATTATCAATGGGATCAAGCATCGGTACAAGCTGTGGGTTTTCAAAATCTGTAGATCAAAGCATTGTAAGCTTTATAGGAGATTCCACATTTTTCCATGCTGGAATTCCTCCATTAATTAATGCTGTACATAATAAAGATAAATTTATACTGGTTATTTTAGATAATAGGACAACTGCAATGACCGGAGGTCAGCCGCATCCCGGACTTTCTGTGGATGGAATGGGGGACCCAGCTCCAGAAATAAATATCGAAAAAATAGTTGAAGCAACCGGTGTTCAATTTTTAGAAGTTATAAACCCACTTAACATTAAAAAAGCAGGGAAAATATTTGAGGATGCACTGCAATTCGATGGTGTCGCTGTTGTTATTTCAAAATATCCATGTATGTTGATTAAAGATACAAAAAAGAAAAAAGAAATTGTTGTAGATATTGACCAGGATAAATGCGATAAATGTCTGGATTGTCTCAGAGAACTTACATGTCCTGCAATTTATATGGCAGATGATGATTCTGTGAATATTGATTCTGCAGCATGCAAAGGATGCACAGTTTGCATTCAAATGTGCCCTGAGAAAGCTATTAGAGTTAAAAAATAATTTAGGAGATAAAAAAATGAGCCCATATAACATTTATATCTGCGGCGTTGGAGGGCAGGGAATCATTAAGACCTCTATTGTAATTGGCGAAGCCGCAATGAAAAGTGATTTAGGCGTTGTAATGAGTGAAATACACGGGATGTCACAGCGCGGTGGAGTAGTATCTACAGAACTAAAAATTGGAGAATCAAGAAGCCCAATAATTGAAGATGGAAGTGCTGATATTTTAATAGCATTTGAACCCATTGAGGCATTAAGGGCAATTTCAAAAGCAAGTAACGATACCTTCGTTATTGTGAATACTTCTTCAATCATGCCTTTTAATATTCAAGGAAGTGAAGTGCCCTATCCCAAAGTTTCTGAAGTTTTAGATGAGCTTAAATCCAAAGTAAAACATGTTTATGCAATGGATGCTGAAAAGATAGCTAAAGAAGCAGGCCATATTCTCTCACTTAACATGGTCATGCTGGGTGGTGCTACAGCCGCAAATGGCTTCCCCATAAATAAAAAAACAATAATAGAATCTATGGTGGCGAATTTACCTGAAAGAAGCATCCCTATTAACATGAAGGCTTTTGAAGACGGATATGATTATGTACATAAATAAAATCTTCTCTTTTAATCTTTTTTAATTGTTTAATTAATATGATAAACTATTTTATGTATATTTTAAAAATAGAATGTGAATAAAATTAAAAATTCCACGATTTAAGAAATATAATAATAAGCCAATTTCCTTTTTATAAGAATATTAAAAGCTAAATAAACATACTGGTTCTTTATATTAACATACAAAAATGCATTAATTATAAAAGATAGTGTTTACTATCTTTCAAATACATTTTGTTTAATTTATTACTAATATTAAAAGAAATAGGCCATATAAGTTAATTTTTTATATTAAAATGAATCAACATTATAGCAGAAATTACAATAACTACAATTTGATGAAACTTTTCAATTTAATTTTTATGTACCCCTTACTGTAAATTCTATTATTAATAACTCATTAAGCGTTAAAGAGGTGAAAAAATGGAAAATAAATTCGTTGCAATAATTATTATAATATTGTTGATCGTTGTAGCGGTTGCATATGCTATCGGAACCCAGAACTCTAATTCAGAGCCTCAAAATATCACCAATAACACCAGTACTTCAAACAACACCATCAGTACCCATATTCACAACCAGACCACTCACAAAAATAACACCAGCAAAAATGAAACACCAAAAGTGAATATAACTGCCCAACAAGCGCAAAAAATAGCTATTGATGCTTCTGCAGATTTAGGATTCCCAGCAAAAGCTCATGGTACTCCAACACTTTTCAAATGGACTAAAAATAACCTTCATACATGGGTCTGGGACGTTCCACTTGAATTTGAGACAGGATCTACTAAATATGGTTCAATGGATGTCGATGCATATACTGGTAAGATCATTATGAATGAATAATCAACAATTTATTTTTTTTTCTTTTTAGATGTAACTAATTCTTTAATTATAAAATGCGAATCCAGTTCTAAAAAAAAGGAAATATTTTACATCCCATAAATCTCCTCAGCAGAAATAACCTCAGCTCCGTTATCCTGTAATGCTTTAATTCCTGCATTAATGTCTTCAGGATGTAATAAAACAATAGCTCCATTTTCTTTCTCTTCAACAAAGGCATAGAGATATTCAAGATTAATGTCATTATCATCAAGTATCCCCAAAATTATACCCAGACCTCCTGGCTTATCAGGCATTCTTACTGCAATTACTTCACCAATTTTTACTATAAAGTTATTATCTTCAAGTAATTTTTTGGTTTTTTCTGGATCAGGAACTATTAGCCTTAAAATCCCAAAATAAGATGTATCTGCGATTGAAAGAGCTCTTATGTTCACTCCACCTTTTTCCAGTACATCTAACGCTTTTCTCATTCTGCCTTTTCGATTTTCTAAAAATATGGACAGTTGTTTTATTTTCATATTATCCCTTCTGTTATTTAGTGAAAAATACCCTAGATTTATAATTTTATTTATAAATAATGTTAAATTTACCATTAATTAAAACCACGCTTGTCAAATACCCTTACTGCCTTTCCTTCGCTCCTTGGTAAAGTTTTAGGTTCAACAAGAGTTACATCAACCCTTAAACCAATTTCATTGTGTATATAATCCTCAATATTTCTTTTTATACCTACCAATTCTTTAATTTCATCAGAGAAAAGTTCAGGCGAAGCTTCAACCTGTACTTCCAGTACATCCATGTGTTGAGGTCTGGAAACAATAATTTGATAGTGTGGTTCAAGACCATCGATTTTTAAAAGAGCTTTTTCTATCTGTGATGGGAAAACAGCCACTCCCCTAATTTTTAACATATCATCGGTCCTTCCAGTGATACGATCCATCTTTATCAAAGTTCTTCCACATGAGCATTCTGCCCTTCTTAAAGCTGTAACATCCTTTGTTCTGAACCGGATAATTGGCATACCGTGTCTGGTTAATGTGGTTAAAACTAATTCTCCTTTTTCTCCTTCAGGTAATGTTTGAAGAGTTTCAGAATCAATAATTTCTGGATAAAAATGATCCTCCATAATGTGCAGCCCATTATGTTCCTTGCATTCAAGAGCTATTCCTGGCCCCATTATCTCAGTTAAGCCATAAATGTTATACGCCGGAGCATTAAACCTTTTCTGAATTTCCTGACGCATTTCCTCTGTCCACATTTCAGCCCCAAACCCTATTGCTTTTAAATTAAGTTCTTTTGTATTAAGACCTTCTTCTTCTGCAACTTCTGCAAGATAAAGCCCATAAGAAGGTGTAAAAATCACAATACTGGCGTTAAAATCTTTCATTATTTCAATCTGTCTTTTGGTTTGTCCTGTAGAGATAGGAATCACAGTTAAACCAATTTTTTGAGCCCCATAGTGAACTCCAAATCCTCCTGTAAAAAGACCATATCCATGGGTATTCTGGAGAATATCATCTTCTGTGGCTCCAAACATCGTTAAACCTCTGGCCATACATTCGCTCCAGATTCCAATATCTTTTTTAGTGTATCCAGATACTGTTGGCTTTCCAGTTGTTCCAGAAGATGTATGGAGCTCTATTATTTCTTTGCGAGGAACTGCAAACATTCCAAAGGGATAAGCTTCCCTTAAATCATCTTTTGTAGTTAAAGGGAGTTTTTCAATGTCTTTGAGCGTTTTAATATCCTCTGGCGTAATACCCTTTTCTTCAAAACGTTTCCTATAAAATGGAACATTTTCATAAGCCCTCTTAATAATTTTCTGTAACCGTGTGAGCTGTAATCTTTCTTTTTCTTCATGTGACATGCATTCTGCTTCTTTATTCCAAATCATTTTATCCCCTGATATAATTTAGATAATATAAATTTTAAATCAATTTTTCAATTTGCTCAATAATATCTAATCTAATTTAATTGAAAGAAAGTTATAAAACTTGCCATAATAGTTTTAATAGATAAATAATAATCATAATCACTAAAAAAATGCTAAATAATAGAATTTAGGTAATTGTATAACGGTATCCATTAAATAGTAGACATTGTTTAGTAATGTATACTAAAAAATGGATATTTTTAATTTTTATGGATAATATCAAATAGAATCATTTTTATATAACAAAGAGATTAAATCAATTAATAAAATCAAAAAATATTCATGTTTTTCATGTTTATTTTTAATATTTTCATATTGCAACCATAATTTGATTAAATAGGGAAGAAAGGAATTAAAATTAATAAAAGGAGGTTATTAAATGGATGTATTCACATTAAGTATCATAGTAGTCATTTATCTTATTATGATAGGTTATGTAGGCTATATAGCATGGAAAAGAACCAAAAGCGCGGATGACTACATGGTTGCCGGGCGTAAAACCCATCCATATATCATGGCTCTTAGTTACGGTGCCACGTTTATCAGTACTGCGGCAATTGTAGGTTTTGGAGGTGTAGCTGCCAACTATGGTATGGGAATATTATGGCTTGTATTTTTAAACATCCTTATAGGTATATTTATAGCGTTTGTCTTCTTTGGAAAACGTACCCGGAAAATGGGACATAATCTAGGTGCTTTGACTTTTCCTGAGTTTCTTTCACGACGTTTTAATAGTAAATTTATACAATATTTTTCAGGAGCAGTTATATTTATAGGAATGCCATTATATGCTTCAGCAGTTCTAATTGGTATGGCCAGATTTGTAGAAACAACGCTCCAACTAGACTATAATATCGCATTAATCGTAATGGCAGTTATAGTGGCTGTTTATGTTATTTTTGGGGGAATAAGAGGGGTAATGTACACTGACGCCCTCCAGGGAACAATCATGTTCTTTGGGATGTTTTTCTTACTTATAGCCATATACTGGTTACTTGGAGGTGTAACAGACGCTCACCAAGCTCTTACAAATCTTGTAAATATAGTTCCACAGAGTGCTACAACAAAAGCTGCCGCTACAGGATTTACGGGCTGGACCTCCATGCCTGCATTAAGTAGCCCATTCTGGTGGACCCTGGTTTCAAGTATAATATTAGGCGTTGGTATTGGAGTTCTATCTCAGCCTCAGTTGGTTGTAAGGTTCATGACTGTTAAATCAGACCGTGAATTAAACAGGGCTGTTTTAATTGGGGGAATTTTCATATTCATGACCACGTTTACCGCTTATGTCGTGGGAGCTCTTTCCAATGTGTATTTCTTTGAAACAATGGGACAAACAGCAGTTCAGGCTGCTGGAGGTAATCTTGATAAAGTTATACCTGCATTTATTTCGGCTGCTATGCCTTTGTGGTTTGCTTACTTATTTATGATTACTCTGCTTTCAGCGGCAATGTCTACCCTTTCAGCCCAATTCCATGTACAGGGAACTGCCCTTGGAAGAGATGTTTATGAAACAGTTTCAAGGAAAAAGAGAGGATCATCAGTAATGGTTGCACGTGCAGGAATTACAGTTGCAGTTATTATTGCAGTTATTCTTGGATTCATCCTTCCAGGAAGTATTGTCGCAGTTGGAACTTCCATGTGGTTTGGTATAACTGCTGCGGCTTTTCTTGCCATGTACACAGCTGCATTATTCTGGAAAAGAGCAACAAAAGAAGGTGCAATTGCAGGACTTGTATCAGGATCTGTACTTAGCTTATTCTGGCTGGTTTTCGGTTATAAAAAGTCAGCCGCTGCATTAGGCATATGTAAAGCTCTTACGGGTCAGGCAGTGATTATTACTGCAACACCATGGCCAACTGTAGACCCTATAATAATCGCACTCCCCCTAGCAGTGATTATGACCATCATTGTAAGTCTAATCACCAAACCACCGGAAAAAGAGCATTTAGATAAGTGTTTTAAAGGAATAAGTTAAATTTTCTTTCCTTCTATTTTTATTTTAAAATACATTAAACATACATAATAATCTAATCAAAATGAATAACTAAATTCTGGTTTTTATCATGAAAAAAGAAGAATTTAAAGTTAAAAAAGGCATTTATAATGATTGGAATGAAGTTTTTAAAAATCCTCGGCCAGTAACTGTTAAAAGTTTCATAACGGGATATGTTATGATCAATAAACGAGGCGCCCTGAATCCAGATCATCCAGACGCAGGAAAAATAAATGATGAAGCTCTAAAAGTTCCAATACTGGCTCACTGGATTCATCATACCCAATATGGAGAATATCTTGTTGATGCAGGGTTAGATAGCTCTTATTATGGAGATCCATATGGAAAAATGAAAGGTATTTTTGCCGGTTTATTTAAAAGATTGAAGCTTTTTGGCGATGCTTTTATCCAGAAAAAAAATCAGGACATAATCTATCATCTCAAAAATAATTCTATTAAACTAAATGGCGTTTTTCTGTCACATTTACATTCTGATCATGTTGCAGGAGTTCGGGATCTGCCAAAAGATATTTTTTATGTTGTTGGAAAGGGAGAAAAATATGTTAACCATAAACCCTTTTTTTATGGGGATTATCTTAAAGGAATAAAAACTCTACACGAAATAGACTTTTCTAAAGCTCCTACTATGCCAATTTTAGGTCCATGTGTTGATATTTTTGGTGATGGTTCATTCTGGGCCATACCAACACCAGGACATACCCCTGGACATATGTCCTTTTTAGTTAATGGAGAAAAAAATCTGGTTCTTCTTGCAACTGATGCATGTTTTATCAAATCAGGATTTGAAAAAGGAATAGGTTCCAGTGACTACACTGATGACGTTTTAATGGCCCAATCATCATTAAATAACTTAGTGGAGTTTAAAAAGGTCTATACCCAAGTTGAAGTTCTTTGCGGACATGAATAGTCTCAATCTTTTTAATTAAAAATTTAATAATCTGTTTAATTTATTTTACTTTTAACAGGTAATATTTTATAAAGTTCAAAATTAAATTTAATTGTTAGTAATACTTATAAATTAAAGATTATTTATACTTTAAATCACATAAATTATCTATATTAAAATTATGTTTAAGCCCTACTATTTACATCCATTAGGAGAAGCAGGAGACTATTTCAATGAATAATCGAATTCCAAACTTAGGTAATGAGGAAGATAAGATTGAAACTGGGGATTATGGCCCTTTACCTGGTTTAGATTATCGATTTTTCGAATATATGCAAGAAGGAGTTGTAGTTTATACTCCTGTGCGTTATGGTTCCGAAAAAATAGTAGATCTTACTATAACATACGCAAATCTTGCTGCTTACAGGCAGCGAAAATCATTAAAAAAGGAATTAATTGGGAAAAACATTACTGAAATTTATGGATATGAAGCCTCACAAGAAGAGCTTAAAATAGCTAATGAAGTCATTAATACAGGAAGTGGAACTAAATATGAAACATATTTTGCCCCTCTCGATAAATATCTTTCAATAACTGCATTTGCGCCAAAAGAAGATTTATATGTTACTTTAACAACAGACATAACTAAACAGAAAAGAGCTGAAAAGGAAACACTTGCAGTAAACCAGAAACTTTTAGATATAATTGAATTTTTACCTGATGCTACCTTTGTTATAGATAAAAATAAACAAGTAATCGCATGGAACAAAGCTCTTGAACATATGACAGGAGTATCTAAAGAAGATATGATTGGAAAGGATGATTATATCTACTCTTTACCATTTTATGGCCATAAAAGACCAATACTAATTGATCTAATTTTTCTAACCGAAGAAGAGATAGAATCTAAATACAATTATGTAAAAAGGGAAGAAAGCACATTATTTGCAGAAGTATTTGTTGATAATCTTTTCGGTGGAAAGGGAGCTTATGTATTTGTTAAGGCTTCACCTCTCTTTGATAAAGAAGGAAACCTTTATGGTGCTATTGAAACCGTTAGAGACATAACAAAGCAGAAAAAAGCCGAAATAGAATTACTGGAAAGTGAAGAAAAGTTTAGAAGTACTATTGAACAATCTATTGACGGTATTTCCATAATAGACAAAGAAGGAATTATTATCGAGTGGAACAGAGGCATGGAGAAGATTACTGGTTACCCAAGGGAAAAAGAGTTAGGTCAGTTGATCTGGGAATCTCAATATGAATTATTACCTGATGAGGAGAAAACTCCAGAATTATATGATTATATTAAAGGCACCATTTTACAATTTCTTCAAAATGGAGATACAGACTGGATAAATAAACCATTAGATCGCAGAATTAAATGCTCTGATGGAGAAATAAGATACATACAATCAGTTACTTACCCAATTAGAACAGAAAAGGGGACAATTATCGGAAGTATTACTCGAGACATAACAGAACATAAAGAAATCGAAGAAAAGTTGAGATATGAACAGAATCTTTTGAATACCATTTTAGATAATATTCCTGTATCTGTTGCTGTGGCTGAAGCCCCTTCAGGAAAGTTAATAAGAGCCAATAAGCAATTTGAAAAAATATGGGAACAACCATTTACACCTTCAAGGGATATTGAAGCTTACAGCAATTACAAAGGGTTTCATCCAGATGGTAGTCAATATAAACCTGAAGAATGGCCTCTATCCCGTTCAATAACTGCAGGTGAAGTAATTCTAGACGAAGAAATCTCAGTTTCATTTAAAGATGGAAATCAGAAAGTGCTGAGTGTTAGTTCCACGCCAATAAAAGATGAAAATGGTCAGGTTATTTTAGGAGTAGTTATTGCAGCAGATATTAGCGGGCGTAAAAAAGCCGAGTATGCCCTAAAAAGAAGTGAAGCTACATTTAGAACATTTTTTGAACTGGCAGCAGTTGGAACAGCTATGATTGATCTTTCAAGTAAACGGTTTATTGAAGTAAATAATCAATTTTCTCTTATCACCGGGTATACACCAGAAGAATTATATAAAAAAACTTTTAGTGATTTAACCCATCCAGATGACCGAAAATGGGATTCAGCTAATTTTGATAGGCTTATAAAAGGTAAAATATCCCAATATGATGCAGAAAAACGATATATACGTAAAGATGGACAGGTTATTTGGGTTCATATAGCTATAACGCTAATAAGAGATCCTCAAGGTAAACCAGTAAGGACTGTTGGAATTATTTTCGATATAAGCAACCGTAAAAAAGCAGAACTACTCCTTAAGGAAAACAAAGAGAAATATGCAAAGGCTTTTTATTCTAATGCTGCGGGAATGGCTATAACAACTAAAGAAGGTCACATCATTGAAGTAAATGATGCTTATGCAAATATAACCGGATATAAACCAGAAGAATTAATTGGAAAATCAGTTGTTGATCTAAATATTATTAGTATTGAGGAAAGAGATGCTGTACTTAAAATACTGACAGAGGGAAATTCTATTTTTAATGAAGAGCGTGAAATACGAAGTAAAAATGGAGAAACCCGGAAAGTTATGTATACCGTTGGATTTATAGAGTATGGTGGAGAAAAAAAAGTATTTTCAATTATATATGATATTACTGACCTTTAAAGGATTAAAAAGCTTTTTTTTAATCATACAAGTAAACCAGAATCAGAGATAAATCTTATTATTTATACATCATAAAATTATTTTTTTTAATCTTTTTTAGTAATAACCTAATTATTTATAGTAATACGTTTAAATAGCTATTTTTAAACTTCGATAAGGCCATATCATACATAAATAATAAAATATAATAATAAGAAGTGCACAATTATACTATACAGGTTAATGGCTATTATAAAAGTTCTTTCAATTGATTCATACAGAGAAGAGTGTGCATATGGAGAAAAATAGCAGAGGATCTATGAATATATTCTCGAATGAACCCAGCATTTTTAACCAAGAAATTGAAAAAACTGGTGAAAAAGAATATAACGAAAAACTAAAAAAGTCTGCTAAAAAAGATGAAACTAAATTTAGATTCTTGCATGAGCATTTATCTGAAGGAATAACTATCTATGATACTATGTTCCGTCATACTTATCTCAACCCTGCATTTGGACAAATATGGGGTATAAGTACAGAAGAATATGCAATGAAAACCGACAGGGAATTAGGAATATCGCATAGGCATTTAAAACATATTGAAACTAATTTAAAGAAGGTTTTTAAAACAGGAGAAGTTCAAAGATTTGAATTAGAATTAGACACATATGGAGATTCTAAATACTATAATACATGTTATATACCTGAATTTAGCGAAGATAATTCTGTAAAAAGTATTTATGTCATTATGGATGAGATTACATTACTTAAATCTAAAGAAGATGAAATAGAATTTCAAGCAGACATCATATCCCAGGTAAAGGATGCAATAATAACTGTAGACCATGAAAATCATATACTTTACTGGAATAAGGGCGCAGAAAAATTATTTGGATTTAAATTTCAGGAAGTTGAAGGCGAAACACTATCAGAAGTCATAGGTTACCAATGGTTAAGTCCAGAAGATAAAAAACATGCTGTTAGACAACTGGAGATTACTGGAACCTGGTATGGTGAAAATATATGTTTTAATAGCAATGGGGAAAAAATCACCATTGAATCATCAGTTAAAGCATTTTATGATAAAGGTAATTATATAGGCACCCTTCTTGTAATGCATGATGTTACAGAACCGGTAATGATTAAAAAAACCCTTGAAAAAAATTATAAACAACTCCATGAAGCTCAGAGAATTGGACATATTGGTAACTGGGATTGGGATATCCAGAATAACGTAATTACATGGTCTGATGAGCTGTATAATATCTATGGTTTGGATCCTAATGTGTCAGGAGCAAAATTTGATAGTATTTTGAATTTAGTACATCCTGAAGACCATAATACTGTAGATAGGGTTCTTTCGAATGCTTTAGAGAACCATAAATCTTTTGACTATGAATTTCGTATATGTCGCCCAGATGGAGATATCAGGGTCATTTCATGTCAAGGAGAAGTGATAACTGATTTTGCAGGTCATCCTCTTAAAATCATCTGTGTTGAACAGGATATTACAGAACGTAAAAAAATTGAAGAATCACTTGAAAAAACAAAGAATGAACTTGAAGTTAGGGTAGAAAAGCGTACCCGTGAACTAAAAGCAGCAAATGAGCTACTTAAAATTGAACTTGAAGAGCGAAAAAGGGCAGAAAAAGAGCTCAAAAATAGTGAAAAAAATCTTGCAAACGCACAAAAAATGGCCCATATTGGAAACTGGAACTGGAATATAGATACAAACCAATTAGCATGGTCCAGCGAAATTTATCGAATTTTCAAATTAGATCCAGATAATTTTGATTCTAAATTTGAAGCATTTTTAAGACTGGTTCATCCAGACGACAGAGATTTTGTAAACGATTCTGTTAAAATGGCCCTGAACAAGAAAAAATCTTACTGCATCGATCACAGCATTATTCTGCCTGAAAATTCCCAGAAAATCGTTCGAAATCAAGCAGAAGTTGTTCTTGATAATGACGGAGAAGTAGTCATGATGATGGGAACTATTCAGGACATTACAGACATTAAAAAAGCAGAAGAAAGTCAAAAAATCCTTATCAATGAGTTAAAGCGATCCAATAAGGAACTGCAACAATTTGCCTATGTAGCCTCTCATGACCTGCAGGAGCCCCTTAGAACAGTTACCAGTTTTGCACAATTAATAGAAAGACGTTATAAGGATAAATTAGATTCTGATGCAGATGATTTCATTGAATACATCGTTGATGCATCTAAAAGGATGCAAATCCTAATTAATGACTTGCTTGACTATTCCAGAGTAACAACAAAGGGGAAAGAGTTCAAACCTACTGATATTGAAGAAATATTTAAAAATGTGATTACCAATCTTCATGCCGCAATCAGTGCAAATAAGGCTAAAATTACCCATGATGAACTTCCTGTAGTAAATGCAGATTCAGGACAGCTGTTACAGCTATTCCAAAATCTAATCGGGAATGCCATCAAATTTAAAAAAGAAAACGAGTCCCCTGAAATCCATATTTCAGCCAGAAAAGAAGAAAACGAATATGTTTTCAGTGTTCAAGACAATGGAATTGGAATTGAAGAAGAGTATCTTAAGCGTATATTCACCATTTTCCAGCGTTTACATACAAGGGAAGAATATGGTGGGACTGGAATTGGACTTGCAGTCGCCAAAAAGATAGTTGAACGGCACGGCGGGTGTATCTGGATTGAATCAGAATATGGAAAGGGTTCAACTTTTTATTTTACAATATCCAGCCAAAAATCAAAGGAGCTTCATCATAACTAAAATCAGTTGATCTGTTTCAGCGAACTAACCATATCTAAGTCATCAATATCTTCAATTGTTTTTGGGTCCTTTATAAAACTACAGCTCTCATTTTTTTTATACCTCCAAAAATTTCTATTTTAGTGTCAATAATCTATCAAATTTTTTCTAATACTGTAAATTGGAGTGGAAAAACTGAAAGTCTACAAACATTGGATTTTTTGCGACTTCGATTTGGAGATAATACTAGATTTTGATGGGCTATAATTACTTTAAGAATAATTTTATAGCCCGTAGTATTAATTAATTCTTAAATAGTGTTATTTTATACAAACTTATATTAAATCTGTTGTAATATTGAAAATATTTCATATATTTAACCATTTGACTAAATAATTTTTACTTTTTCTCAAATATATAAATAGATAAATATAAAAGGTTCTTGTTTTCAATTATTAAATGTATTCTGATCAAATGTTTTTAAAAAGTAAAGGGAGGTGAGAATACATGGTATTGGGAATTAACGATCCATGGATATGGGGAGCTTATGTTCTCTGTATTTTAAGCATGCTTTTATGTGTTGTTTATGGAATTTTAAACTGGAATAAAGGCGGCGAAGATGAAGAGGAACAGATTAAAGAAGAAATGGAATGGCATAAAAAGGAAAAAGAAATGGAAGAAAAAGAGTTAGGCCTATGGGATGAAGAAGGTTAGGTTGTGGATTAAATGGAAAATATATTTATATTAAGTATTATAGTATTAATATACCTCCTATTAGTAGGTTATGTAGGATACGTAGCATGGAAAAGAACCAAAAGCGCGGATGACTACATGGTTGCCGGGCGTAAAACCCACCCATTTATCATGGCTCTTAGTTACGGTGCCACATTTATCAGTACATCTGCAATTGTAGGTTTTGGTGGAACAGCAGGTGTTTATGGAATGGGCCTTTTATGGCTAACAGTACTGAACATTTTTGTAGGTATCTTTATTGCTTTTGTCTTATTTGGAAAACGAACTCGAAAAATCGGGCATAATTTAGGTGCTTTGACTTTTCCTGAGTTTCTTTCACGGCGTTTTAATAGTAAATTTATACAATATTTTTCAGGAGCAGTTATATTCCTTGGAATGCCATTATATGCTTCAGTAGTTCTAATTGGTATGGCCAGATTTGTAGAAACAACCCTTCAAATTGATTATACCATCGCTTTAATTGCAATGGCGGTTATAGTGGCTGTTTATGTTATTTTTGGGGGAATAAGAGGGGTAATGTACACTGACGCCCTCCAGGGAACAATCATGTTTGTAGGAGTAGTAATTCTGTTGGGTTCAATTTACTGGATACTTGGAGGCATTACAGAGGCGCATCAGGCGCTTAGTAATTTAATTAATGTAGTACCTGCTGAATCAACTGTTAAAGCTGCCGCTACAGGATTTACGGGCTGGACCTCCATGCCTGCATTAGGTAGCCCATTCTGGTGGACCCTGGTTAGTACACTTATACTTGGGGTTGGAATTGGTGTTCTATCACAACCACAGCTTGCCGTAAGGTTCATGACTGTTAAATCAAATAGAGAGCTTAACAGGGCAGTATTAATCGGAGGAATATTCATATTCATGATGACCGGTACTGCTTTTGTTGTAGGTGCGCTATCCAATGTTTACTTCTTTGATACAGTTGGGAAAATAGCAATACAGGTAGCTGGAGGTAATGCGGATAAAATAATTCCTGCATTTATTTCGGCTGCTATGCCTTTGTGGTTTGCTTACTTATTTATGATTACTCTGCTTTCAGCGGCAATGTCTACCCTTTCAGCCCAATTCCATGTACAGGGAACTGCTTTAGGGCGTGACATATACGAGACAGTGACTGGTACTAAAGGCAAATCATCAGTTATGGTTGCAAGAATTGGAATTGTAGTTGCAGTTTTAATTGCCGTAATTTTGGGGCTTGTTCTTCCAGCAAACATAATAGCTGTTGGAACAGCAATATGGTTCAGTATAACTGCTGCGGCGTTTCTTTCAATGTATGCCTTTGCACTGTTCTGGAAAAGATCTACAAAAGAAGGAGTAATCTCTGGTTTAATTATAGGAACCATAATAAGTGTTTTCTGGCTTGTATTTGAATACAAGAAATCAGCGACAGCTCTGGGTATATGTAAGGCCCTTACAGGAGCTGATGTTCTCATTGCTTCAAATCCATGGCCAACAGTTGATTCAATTGTGATAGCTCTACCTATTGCATTTGTGATAACTGTTATAGTTAGCCTACTGACCAAACCGCCTGAAAAAGAACATTTAGATAAAATATTTAAGGGGGTTTAATTCCCTTTTTGTTTTTAAGCTTTATTTGTCTAAAAGTCGTGATGTAAATTCGTTACACATTCCAGGATATTTTTTACTGAATTCACTTTCTAATTTATCTATTATTTCAGTTTCAAGAACTTCATTTCTTTTTGCGCTGACAGAAAATGTTTCATTGCTGAAATATGCATATAATACTTCGTTTCCGATTAGTATTTGAATTTTAGATGATTTATCTGTATGGCCAAAAATATCAGAAATAATCTCTGAAGATAACTTAAGTCGTTTTCTATCTTCTGGAACATGAACATTGTTCTGTGTAATTATTTTATTCATGAAAAAGGGCGCACAACCTTCAAATGTTTTGGTTTTACGTGCAGTTCAAAAGATACATATGAGGATCGTTTTTTCAAGATCAATATCCTTCCTTATTCGAACGGTTTTCATGAAATCCCTCCTCTTTTAAATGCATTTAACACTTACCATTACTTTAGAATTTTTTGGTATAAAAGAAACTAGTAAAAAAGATATGTAATTAAATAAATCAAAAAAGCTCAGTTCCTCACTATTTTTGATTTATAAAGATTTGAAGGTGATCTAATCCTTTAAACTCAAATAATTTTTCTCTTAAGCTGTGTCTCAATCCTTTCAACATGTTCACTGTTATAATGCTGCTTAGCTTTGCTTATAATTGCATTTTGATTCACATCAAACTTCTTTTCAACTAACATATCTTTAATTTCCTTTATCCATTCTATTGCTTCAATATCATCATTTAAATCAGGCGATTCTACTTTTGGACGTGTTTTTGATTTTTTATTTGCTTTTGAAGCTATATTTCCATCGTCGTCGTCTTCAGAACTTATTCCTAAAAGGGCTGTTAATTGATAACGCCTTCCATATGTAATAGCTGACCCTATTCCCTGAGCTGTATTTTTATCAGGTTTCAAGAGTAATTTATCAGTTTTAATTACTTCACCTGAAGTGTGAATGAGTTTAGTTTGGATATATACATCCCCTGCTTCATTACTTCCAGTATTTTGAATTAATAATATTCCATTTTCGGTTAAAAGAGGACGTACACAGTTTAAAATGTCTGGTAATGGTGCATATTTACTTTTGAAAAAAGGATTTGTAGCTGTGTTTGATGGATTTTTGATTTTTCTTTGAACTTCTAATAATGCTGCTGCTATATTTTTAATTTCCATTTAAATCACTCCTTTTCAATTATTTAGGTAATTGTAGTTTAAAAATTTAATAAAATTAGAAAGATTTTAATGTAATATTATTTGTTTTTTTAAGTTCTTTAGGAGGATTTAATTGTTTAAATTCGAGATTATATCTTTTTAAAAGTTTCATTGCACTATCTGTAATGGAAGGGGCCACAATTATTCCTCTTAAGTTTCCATTATGTTCTTTTAAGCTATCAATATATCTTTTAAGTTGACTCACTGCGTCTAAGGTAGCTCTACCTCTTTTAAGTTCTAATAAAACCATATTTCCGTTTTTATCTTTTCCTACAATATCAATAACTCCATTTGAAATAGATTTTTCCTTTGCAGTAGGTTTAAAACCTTCCTCAATCACTTCAGGATTTTCATAGAATATAAGGTTAGCCATATCTTCCTCGCTTCCAATTAAATCCAGTTTTTCATAATCTTCCGCGATAAAGTACTGTATTACATGAGTTTTGGAGATTTCAACGTCTAATATTTCTTTTGGATTTTTTCTAATACTTCTAATTAAAACCAAATTATCTTCTACCATGTATTTTATAGTGCATCCTGGAGGCTGCCAGTTAACTGGATTTCTTTTTTCGCCCTTATGAACAAGGAAAGAACCATCAGGCTTAATTATAACGACCCTGTCCCCATATTCAAGAGTGCTTTTAGCCCGGCCTTCATAGTGAACCCTGCAACATGCTGTAATTATTATAATTGCCCTATTTTTAAGTCCGCACTCTAAAATTTCGCTGGTTTCATTGAAATCGGGATTTTGCTTTACTTTGAACTTTTCCATGACCATCCCTGTAAAAATTGTGTTACAAAAAATAATAAAAAGTTTGTATTTCAAAAAATAAAATGTGTGAAGATATTTTTTTATCTTCAAGGAGTTCAGAAATCATGGATTTCTGATAACAATTTAAACCTGTTTAAATGCTGGCAAAAATCATAGTAATGATTTTTAATGTTTGCAAAACGAGTTTTGCAACCGCGAAAAAATATAGTTTTTCGCATGCGTCGATAAAACTATGTTTCATCGAACGCTTTTGCTTTAACTACCTGAAGGTTTGGAGTTTTAGCATTCTGGTTGCTTGCTTTTACTGATTTTACAGTGACTTCTTCAATTCTCTCATTTATTGTCTGGCGAAAAGTGTCAAAAACAACAGAGTAACTTTCCAGCTGATTTAACTCTGTGCCATTAAGTGCATGACTTATACTGTCTATTAACTGATAAATCCTGCCTCCTTTCTCCCCATAAATTTTTGCAACATCGTCGTCGAAATATGCAGATGTAATAAGTCCACATATCCATTTTTGCTTATTTTTATGGTCTGTGATTATAATATAAAACTCCTGTACTTCTTTACTTTTAATTTCTTTAGATTTTAATTCTCCCACGTATATATCACCAGTGATTTCGCTACCTATCTCAAGCTGAGAAAGGTACTTAGCCTTATAGTCGTCTTCATAGCTGGTATTTCCTTTTTGAATTCCTAAATCAAGCATATAATCACCTCATTGAATTTATTTTTTTAAATCATTCACAGCGAACGTTCCCTTCTTCTTCAGGGAGCTGATATTCAAAGCCTTCTTTCCTGCACCAGTCAAAAAGTGCCTCTGTTGCCCCACGTGATAATCTTCCCTGCTTGTCACCATATTTTTGTCTTGTAATGCGCCTGAATGCTATTTCCAATTCATCTGGAATACATACCGTTATCGCTCCCATCATATCCTCTTCCCAATTATTTTTTATGCTTTATGTTATATGTTTTATTTTTAATATATAAACTTTTCGGATTAAAAAGAAATTTTAATTATAAATAAAAGAGGTTAAATGATGATAACAGGTTTTAAACCTAAACATTCTGATTTTCGATAAAAAAACGTTGGAAAATCATTTTAAATATAACTCTATTTTAAATCTAATATATTATCAATTGTTGAGTTATTAACAGGTTTTAAGTAAAATCAATGAAAACTAATTACAAAAAAAGAAAAATAGCTGATTATTTTTTCTTTTTATATTAGAATTTTGATTTTTTGTACATTAATTTAAGTCATATAAAAAAAAAATTACCACTCAATATAATTTTGTGATTTTTGGTGATATTTAGGCAAGTAGTTTAATTCTATAGTGAAGTTAATGATTTTAGATTATAACAAATTGTTTTTGCCCTATATTATGGGGTATGTAAACCCTAAATCCAAATATTTTAGAATATATGTGTATACCTGGAATTCCTTTTGAGAATAATGGAGATTTCATAATCTAGGTTTTTGAAAGTGATTTCTTTATAAAGGAGTGGGTATTAAGTTCTTAGGATACTATTAAGTACAATGTACAACTTACTAAATAATAGCAAATATTGAAATTAATGTATTTTAAATTCGTATGTTACATGGTGATAATATGAGAATAGCCGAAGATATAATTGGAAAAGAAGTATTGGATAGTTCTGCGACCATTATAGGAAAAGTAAAAGATATTGAAGTCAATTTAGGTACCAGGAAAATAGAAGCAATTGTAATTGGGAAAGGCGGAATCTCAGAGAGCATAGGGATTTCTAAAGAGGAAAATGTTATACCATACGATATGGTTAAGCAGATCGGTGACAAAATACTTCTAAAAGAAAATATAGATGAGCCAGGATTAGAAACACAGGAATTAGGGTTATAAAAAAACGTAGTTTTTCAACCGCAAAAATCTTCAATTTTTGCATTCCCCGAAAAACTATCAAAATCTCTCAAAATTCATAGAATTTTTGGTGTATAAAAAATGCATAGTATTTTCTTAAACTATAAGTTTTGCAGGCCGCAAAAATTAAAATTTTCGCCAGCTATAATTTTTGAGGGGTTCAATTAAGCCCATAATTTTTATTTTTATCTTACAAAATGTGAGGTGTTACCATGGAAGTTAAAGGCATCTGTAACATCTGCGGTAAACCCGGTAAGATGTATACCTGTTCTTTATGCGGAAATAACCTATGTATAAATTGCTATGATGTGACAAAACGCATTTGTATGTCCTGTAAAAGAAGTCCAGTAAAAATCATGTAATGAATACACTAATCTGAAACCATTAGTAAAAGTGATACAAAATGCAAAATGAAAAAAATAAGTTAATCAAGCTTCTTAATGAAAAAGAAGTTGTTAAATTTGGCAAATTCACCCTTTCATCTGGAAAAGAAAGCAGTTACTATGTAAACATGAAAATGGCCATTACCGATCCCGAGATACTAAAATCTATTGCAAAGATAGTTTCAGATAAAATAAATAAAAATGAAATAGATAAAGTTGCAGGCCCTGCATTAGGAGCTATTCCTATTGTTACAGCAGTTTCTCTTGAGTCTTCTATCCCCATGCTTATGATAAGGAAATCAAAAAAAGATTATGGGACTTCAGAGCTTATAGAGGGAAACCTCTTAGATGGAGATTCAGTAGTTGTGATTGAAGATGTTACTACGACTGGAAATTCTTTAATTAATGCCATTAAAGCCCTTGAAGAAAATGGCGGGAAAGTTAAAAGAGCATTTGTTGTTGTTGATAGAGCTGAAGGAGCCATAAAAAATTTAAAAGATAAAGGAATCAAATTAGAACCGATTCTCTCCATTAATGATTTTAATAAGTAAAAATAAAAAGATAAAGAATTATTTATCTTTTTTTTGCTTTTTTATGTGTTTATTTTTGTTAGCATTGTTATTTTTATCCTTAACCTGTTTTGTACTAATTTTAAGGAGCAGCCTTTCTTTGATCATCACTTTGTGTTCAAGAGCTGCTTCTCTTTTAACAAAACTATTAATTCTACCTTCAGTAGCATTGTTAATTGTAGGATTCTGGATAAAAACAGAAATCTCACTGTTTAGTCTATTGGCCTGTTTTTCAAATTGAGTTAATGCATTTAAAAGACCTTTTGCTTTGGTATTATTACCATAAGTTGCTTTTAGACCTGTTATTTTAGCTATTAAATCCGCCAATTTGTTCTGAGTGTCGTTTAATGTCTGGATCTGAGTAGAAGTTAATGTACTATTGTTTATGGTTGAACTGTTGTTACCTAAAGTATCATTTACAGTATTATTTGTTTCGTTAGTGGCATTCGTGCCACTTAGATCTGTAAGAGAATCTGATATTTCATCTGCAAATGATGGTATTACCAAAGACACTGCAATCATTGCAACAAAAATAATCAAGAAGATTCTTCTCAATTATTCACCTCCCCCTATATGCTTAAAAATTGGTCAATTAACTATATAAATATATTTAGATGTTATTTTTTCAAAAATATACATTTACATCCAAATGTGACGTTATTCCCCTCATTTAAAAACATTCGAGTAAAAAAATGTGAATATTAGCACATTAAAAAATGAATAAATATAAAATAGTAATTATTATTCTTTTAAATGCTTTACGAGATGTCCTAACTCAGGTATTATTAATTTCAAACCTAAAGTGACTGCATTTGGAGATCCTGGTAGGCATACTATCAATTTTTCTTTATAAATTCCTGCAGTAGCTCTGCTTAAAATTGCGCCTGTTCCAAGTTCTTTATAAGATTCATATCTAAATATTTCTCCAAAACCATTTAATTCCTTATCAAATACACTTTGCAAAGTTTCAATGGTTATATCTCTGGATCCAATCCCTGTTCCACCAGTTGTTATAATCATATCAATTTCAAAACTTTCAATTATATAATCAATCATGGAAAGAAGAAGTCCTGAATCATCAGGAATAACTGAATAAAACACAACTTCATTACCTTTTCTTAAAGCTTCCTTTATAATACTTCCAGAAGGATCATTGTTTTTGAAATTCATAAAATCATTGAATTTAGAGTCACTTAAAGTTATAGCTGCACCTTTGACTGATTTAGGGGCTTCTTTTTTATGTCTTTCCATACTTTCACTTTTCATTTAATCACCATAAGTTAAAGATAAAACGGGCAAAAATTAGTTTATTTTTAAAACCAATTAATTATCTAAACTAAACTACTCTTTAAATTTTTTAGCATATTAAGTTAACCTTATATGGTACCTTTTAAAACCCTCATTTATGGTTAAAACTTAAGTATTAGATTTAAAATTTGCATAATCTCTAAATAAATAATTAAAATCGTGATATTCCAACTAATTAAGAGCATTATAAAAACAACATATAATCTAAAATGGGCGAATATACACAATAAATTTATATTAGATGTTCAATAAACACAAAAAAGGGTTTGGAAACCGGGAGGGCATTAGATCCAAAAATCAGAGGCGGTTTGATTTTTTGCGGAAAATTAAGAGGAGTCTAATTTTACCCTCCCTTACACTACATTTTCTGTATTTTATAACATAAAAACTTTCTGTATAGTATGAACTTTCTTGATCAATAGAGAATTTCACATCCTTAAACGAGTATATTTTCCAATAAATATATTATTTTTAAAATTAAACAAACCTAATATGGAGAAAAAGATTTTTGTTCTGGATGCATCTGCTATTATAGGTAGCCACAATTTCCATGATTCAGATAATTTTACCATAAATGAAGTGATATCAGAGATTAAAGACTTTAAATCAAAATTATTTTTACAATCAGCCTTAGAAGAAAGACGAATCAAATTAGATGAACCTGATGAAGAAGATCTTAGAAAGGTTGAATCCATTACTAAATCCTCTGGAGACATATTGAGACTTTCGGAGGTTGACAGAAAAGTTATTGCTCTGGCATTGAAGTTTAGAAGGAAAGGATTAAGTCCTGTAGTCCTAACAGATGATTACACCATGCAAAATACCCTCAAAATTATTAAAATCCCTTTTAAAAGCATTTTAACTCCTGGAATTGAAGAAATACTGAACTGGATAAAAATTTGTAAAGGATGCAAAAAAAAGTATCCCTCAGATTATAAATTCGATGAATGTGAAATATGCGGGTCAAGAATCATTAAAAGGAAAATTAAAAAGAATAATTCCCTCTAAGTAGAACTAAAATTAATTTTAAACCACTTAAAAAATTATCAATAGATAATTTTAATAGATATTTCAATACAACAGTCAATAATGAAAATTGGAATTGTTGTGCATGGCCCATTTATAGTGGATTCTGGTCATGCGGAAGAAATTTTAAAGCTATTGAATCATTATGGGGAAGTTAAAGCCAGGTTAGGGGGCACTATGGGTCGGACGGCTGTTCATGACGCAGGGCTTGAAGATAAAATTGATATAAGCAGGAAACTTCTTCCAAGTGAATCAATAGATAAATTTGTAGAAGAAAAATATGACGTTATTTTTTTAATAAACTATGGAAAATCCTCTGTAACCGGCCATGCGTTTGGATTTAAAGTATATAACCACTGCAAGGATAATACACCGCTAATCCAGATTGAAAGACCTGGGGAAATGGATGGAAGTGTAATACCATGGAATAAGCCATTAGAAGAACTTGCAGGAAAGATTGCTGAAGATTTAAGTCTCAAAGTCGTTGATCCAGCAGAAATAAAAGAAAAAATGGCTTTAAATAAAGTAAGTAAAACTGAAAGAAATGTTGCTGGAGTATCCCCTGGTGAAAACATATTTGTAAATGGAATTGTTATTGGTAAATCAACATCCCGCGATATTACCCTAATTGCAGAAAAGGGAATTATAACTGAAATCAAAGGCGGAAATATCAAAGAGCATGGAATAGAAAAATTAGGCAAAATAGACCTTGAAAAAGCCATTATAAAAACAGGATTACTTAGAAGATCTGAAGTTACTCCCAGAGTACTCAAATCAAATAATAATGGCGAAAAGGTCAAAATAGCATTTTTAAACCATGCAGCAGAAGATATTTACCAATTAAAGACTGCAAATTACGTAGTGACTGTAGGTGATGATACTACGCTCGTTGCGGGCGATATATTGTATAGATTCGATGTTCCTATAATTGGCATCACTGATGGAGATATTGATAAAGTTGTTGAAAAAGGGTTTAAAACAAATCGATCTTTCATAATTGAGCTTGAAAAAGGCTTAGATGACGTAATTGGCGAAAAAATACATTCTAAACTTTTTAATGGGGAAGAAATCATTGAAATAGAAAATATCGAAACTTTTAAAAATGAAATCTTACAGATTATAAATAATATTACCACTTGCTATAAAATAAAAGAAAAATGAGGTGTACAAGTGGATTTAAACTATCTAATTAACTCCCTAAGGAATTTTGAGGGGATTACAAGAAAAAATCCCATAAAAAATATAACCAATATCTTAAAAGACACGTATAATATCGCTGGAAAAACTATCTTAAGTTTTGGTGATGATGCATCTGCATTGGATATTGGAAATGATAAATTAATTCTTCTTGCAGCCGATGGAATGTGGGGAAAGCTTATGGAAGCTGATCCACGCTGGGCTGGATACTGTTCTGTTTTAGTTAATGTAAATGATATTGCAGCAATGGGTGGTGAGCCTATTGGCATGACCAACGTTCTTTCTACATCTGATGATGATATACGCCGCGAAATAATAATGGGAATTAAAGAAGGAGTTGAAAAATTTGGCGTTCCTATGGTGGGCGGACATTTTCATCCTGACACTCCTTATAACTCTTTAGATGTATCTATTACAGGAATTGTAAATAAAGATGATGTAATTACAAGCTGCGATGCAAATATCGGTGATAAAGTTATTATTGCAATTGATATTGACGGCAAAATGCATCCTAAATTCAATCTAAACTGGGATACAACTACAATGAAAAGTGAAGAACTTGTACAGTCCCAAATTAAAGTTATGAATAAAATAGGCCATGAAAATCTTGTAACTTCTGGTAAAGATATTAGCAATCCCGGAGCTCTTGGAACGCTTGGAATGCTTCTTGAAGCATCTGATGTAGGTGCATCTGTTGAAATCGAAAAAATTCCCAGAAATAAGAGCATAGAATGGGATCAATGGCTTAAATTATATCCTGGAGCAGGTTTTGTATTAACTGCAAAAGAAGAAAATGTGGATAGATGTATAGAATTACTTGAAGAAGTAAATATCAAAGCAGCAGTTGTTGGAGAAATTACTGGTGATAAAAAGCTTTATATAATCTATAATGGTCAAAAAGGAATATTATTTGATTTTAAAGATGATGAAATAATGGGTGTTAAAGAGGAAAGATCTTCTGAGGAGATTTAATGATTGTACGGGTCAATGGAGAAGAAATAGGCCTTCCTGAAGGTTCTACGATAAGAGATGCGATTGAAACAGCCGAAGCACCATATATTGAAGGTTGTATTCTATCTGTAATAAAGGGTAAAGAAGAAATTGAAAAGCACGTTAACAAATATAAAATAAAAACCAGCAAAGGAAGCGTAATTATAGAATTACTGGAAGATGGACCTTCAGATCTGACAGAAGTATGGAAACAGAGATACAAAGAGTTTGAAAACTTGAGAATAAGATGGATTACTTCAAATGAAGTTTCATTAGGTCCAATTAAAACTGATCTAATTCCTACAAAAGATAAGTACGAATATTTTCCATGGGAAGTTATAGTAAGTCTCTCAGGATTTACCGCAGATTCTACACATATTATTTTAAGCAAATCAAAACATGACGGAGTTTATGGTGCTCCTGAAGGAAATAGAGGAGTCTTTGCCCGAATAATTGGAGGTAAAAGAACTGTGTTTAATCTCACAGATGATGATTTTATAAAAGAGATAAAACCTGTAATTGAACGTAGCAGTACAGTAAAAAGTGCTGCCACAATTGATTTAAATACTCCAGTAGAAGAAGGAAATGAAATATTTACATATATACTTGTTAAAACAGAGTTTAAATCTCCAGGTTCAGTTGAACATTTCTTTGCTCTGGCTGAAGATGGTAAAATAAAGGTTGATTATGAATCTAATTCATTTATAGGTTTTTACAAACTGCATGGCCTTGAAAAAAATGCAGAACTAATAGATCAGAGGAATAGAGGTACTGTAACGCTTCGAAATCAGGGCAAAGGAGTAGGAAAGGTTTATATTTACAGAGAAGACAGAGTATCAGCGCCTTCCCATACAGTTATTGGTCATGTTGAAAAGGGAATGCAAGTTCTGGATATTGCAAATGCCGGAGATTTAATTACGTTTAAATCTGATCCTGAAAGAATAATGACTCTATCAATGACCCAAAAAGAAGCAGGAGGGTATCTATCATCGAAAGGGATTGAACAGATACGTGATGGGCTTACTGAAGATGATGCTATAGTTGTAGAGCAGGAACCTGCCTTTACCATGGATATAATCAAAGAAAAGAAAGTTAAAACCATGGGAATTGATAAAAATAAAATGATTCAAGTGAAAATAAACCACGAAGCCCACAGATCCTCATGGTATTTCCAAAAACTTACAGGGCTGCTTGATTCGCCAGTAGGATCCCTTAAGATACATTTTGCCTATCCTGGAATGAAAGTCATAATGTTTGAGGGAAGCTCAAAAGATGCAAAAGGACTTATTCCTGAGAACATTCCACAAAAATGTGTAAGTACAGGTGAAATTGGAATAACAAACATGTCTCGTAGGCATATTGGAATGGTTGGAATAAGATTCGAAGATAACGACGAATATGGACCTACAGGAGAACCATTTGGAGGAACTAACATAGTTGGTAAGGTAGTTAAGGGCCTTGAAAATCTTGAAAAATTAAAAGAGGGAGATGTTGTCTATGTCGCAAGAAAATCCTGATAATACAGATGTAACCAGAATGATAATCCTCGGACCTTCTGCACAGGTAAGTCCTACAGAACTTGTTCAGAAGCTCCATATGCTGGAACTCCCCCTTACAATTAAATCAACATGTTATGGGGCAATAATTCATGGCCAAGAACAGGTAGTAAAAGATGCTATGGAACGAATAAGGAAACTCGATCCTTATAATATCTTTACAAAAGATAGAGGATTCCCTCCAGGAGATCCAAGACGTTGTAGAGCTAAAAGGGGAGCAGCACGTGAAGGATTTCATCAGCTTGAAAAAGAATTTGAACTTCTTGACTGCGTAAGAGAAGCACTTGAAAACCCAAGGGAAGTTCATGTGGAAAAATATGAGAAAATTGCCCCTGATTCACTTAAAAAAATTATTGAAGAATGTGAAGAAGAATAATTAATAAAAAATTAAATTTATCATGAAAAAAAGCAAAATTAGTTGAGGAATGATATAATGCAGATAACTTCTTTCTCTAAAGGTGAAGAAATAGTACCGATTGCACTTGCAATCCATGAACTTGTAAACAGGCTTCCCACAACAATGCGTACTCAAAAATCTGAAGGTGTTAGAATTGAGGATGGAAAAGTAATAGATTACAACTATACTGGCCCTGTTTTAGAAAAAGTATTGAATGAAGGTGAAGTCATACGAACCATCCCTGAAAGCGGCCCTTATAAGGGAACTCCCGTAATTGTTGTACCGCTAAAAGAAAATAATCAAGTTATTTGCGTAATAGGGCTTATTGACATAACTAAAGGAATATTCAGTGATATTATGGAAATTACAAAAAGGCCTGAAAATACAAATCATAAGGGGGAATTTTATTGAAAATTGCTATATTTCCTCCAAATTCATTGATCTTAGCAGATTTAGTGGAGAGGAAGGGACATGAAGCTCTTGCATTGCAAAAAGAGATAAGGAAAAAAGTTATTGATCCAGAAATTGATTCACCACCATTTAATATTACCGAAGAAGAGCCAATAAAAGGACTGAAATATGCTGCAATTGAAGTTCCATCAGGTGTAAGGGGAAGGATGGCTATATTCGGCCCTTTAATTGATGAAGCTGATGCTGCAATTATAATGGAAGAAGCACCCTATGGATTTGGATGTGTAGGGTGTGCAAGGACAAACGAACTGTCTATGTATTATCTAAGGAAGAAAAATATTCCAATTTTAGAATTACAGTACCCTACATCAAGGGAAGAAGCAATAGAAATGGTAAATACGATAAACACATTTTTAGATGAACTGGAGGAAAAAAATGGTTAAAATAGCCCAAATATCATGTGGAACAGAATACAGCGGTATTCAAAAAGAAATTGAAAAAGCCGCTGAAACATTTGGTGCTGAAATTGTGATTCCAGAAGCTGATCTGGATTACATTGATGAAGCTTATCGTAAATTCGGGTTCACCGCTGCAAGTTCAAGCATAAGATTAATGATAGCCAGAGCCATGTCCATCGTTGAAGGAAAAGCAGATGCTGATGCAGTATTTATAGGTACATGCTTCAGATGTGCAGAAGGAGCACTGGTAAGGAACGAAGTAAGGCGATTTATCCAGCAGAACACAAATTTACCTGTTGTAACTTATTCTTTCACGGAACGAACAAAAGCTGACGAGCTTTTCATAAGAATGGAAGCATTATCAACAATCGTAGACAGGAAGAGCTTGCTTGCACGTGAAAAACAGGAAGGCCTTACCATTGGTATAGATTCTGGCTCAACCACCACAAAAGTTGTTTTAATGGAAAATAACAAGATAATAGGTACTGGATGGCTTCCGACAACTGATGTTATTAAATCTGCAGAAGATGGAATGAAGAGTGCGTTTGAAGGAACTGGATATAAACTGGATGACGTTGAGGGTATGGGAGTAACAGGTTACGGAAGATTAACCATAGGTAAACATTTTAATGCTGCTTTAATTCAAGAAGAACTCAGTGTAAATTCAAAAGGAGCTGTTTATCTTGCAGATCGTCAAAAAGGCGAAGCAACAGTTCTTGATATTGGAGGAATGGATAACAAGGTCATTACAGTAAATGACGGAATACCTGATAATTTCACCATGGGAGGGATTTGTGCTGGAGCTTCAGGCCGATTTTTAGAAATAACCGCAAGAAGGCTTGGTGTGGATATAAGCGAACTTGGAAGCCTGGCTTTGAAAGGAAATTATAAAAATGCACTTTTAAACAGTTACTGTATCGTATTTGGTATTCAGGATCTGGTTACATCACTTGCTGCTGGAGGTACTAAAGAAGATGTAGCATCAGCTGCGTGTTATTCGGTCGCCGAACAGGTTTATGAACAGCAACTTCAAGAAATCGACGTTAGAGAGCCAATTATTCAGGTTGGAGGGACTTCTTTAATTGAAGGTCTTGTTGAAGCTGTAAGTACCATTCTTGGAGGAATTGAAGTAATAGTACCCGAAAATTCCCAGCACATAGGTGCTGTTGGTGCTGCACTTTTAGTGTCTGGTTTAGTAAAAGAATAGACTGGAGAAGGGAAATGTTAGTTGAATGTTATGATGAACAAGGCGCAGATGTCTATGAGATGATAATAAAGCAAATAGTGCAGGATGTTCAAGTATATCGTGCCATAAGCGATATGAAAGTCTTTGTTGACCCAAGAGAACCTGTATTTATTATTGCAGTTAAATACGAAAAAGCAGCATCCCCAATTACCATTGACGATTTTACAGAATATAAATATAAAAAAGAAGAAAACAAACTGCATATACGGGTTAAAGATGAGACTTACTTGCCTGAGTTACTCCAAAAGCTATGGGATACTGAAGGTAGAGAGAAAATAGAGCAGCCAACCAGATATGAAATCATAATAAATGATCCGGAAGCTGAACTTAAAGGAATGATTATCCATGACCCATCAGAAGACCTGAAAAAGAAGTTATACGACGCAATATTTAGAATAATCCCTGAAGGGTTTAAAGTAATTGATCACAAGTCAAAGGGAAATATAATTTCCATGTTATGCTCTGATGAGATAATTAAAGATGAATGGATTGAAAAAAGAGATAAGATGATTGAAGAATTAGAAGGATAAAAACTGGAGGTAAAGCATGAAAGAAAGTAAATTTGCCCACATGACTAAGGTGCATCCATGTTTTAATGAGAAAATGCACGATAAAGTTGGTAGAATCCATGTTCCTATTGCCCCTAAATGTAATATTCAATGTAATTTCTGTACAAGAGATATAAACAAATGTGAAATGAGGCCCGGAGTATCATCCAGGGTTATGAATGTGGAAGATGCTATAGAGCACGTGAGAAAGGTTACAGGCGAAATGCCAATATCTGTAGTTGGTGTTGCGGGTCCTGGAGATGCCCTATTTAATGAAGAAACATTTGAGTTCTTTAAAAGGGTAGATGGAGAATTCCCAGATCTGATAAAATGTATGAGTACAAATGGGCTCCTTTTACCTGATAAAGCCGATTTACTGGCAAAATTAAAGATTAATACCATAACAGTTACTGTAAATGCTATCGATCCAGAAATTGGAAAAGAAATATATGCGGGAGTCTTCTATGATGGTCAAATTTATAGAGGTAAAGAAGGATTTGAGTTACTCTCTAAACAACAGCTTTTGGGCATAGAGAAAATATCTGAAAAGGGAATAGTCGTTAAAGTCAATGCTGTTCTAATTCCTGGATTAAATGAGGACCATATCGTGGATATTGCAAAAGAAGTCAAAAAAAGAGGCGCTTCTTTAATGAATGTAATTCCATTGATACCACTCAACAAGTTTAAAGACCTGGAAAAGCCAGGATGTGCACAAATCAGTAAAGTGAGAGATGAAGTTGAGGAAATAATCCCTGTATTTAGGGCCTGTACCCAGTGCAGAGCAGATGCATACGGTGTTCCTGGTAAAGAAGACAAACACCTTGATATGACTCCAATGAGTCACTATTAACTCTTTTTTAATTTTAAGATTATATATTATTTCTTAAGGTAATCAATATGAAAACAATGTACTGGAAAGAAAACCATCTCTATATATTAGATCAAACAAAACTACCTGACGAAATCACTTATTTTGAGTGTAAAACCTATAAAGACGTTATTCATGCCATTAAAACTATGAAAGTTCGTGGTGCACCTGCAATAGGAGTATCTGCGGCTTTTGGAATGGCACTTGCCGAGCTTGAAGGTAAAGATCTGGAAATTGCTGCAGAAGAAATTAAAGCAGCACGACCTACAGCAGTAAATCTATTCTGGGCTGTTGATAGAGTATTAAAATCAGATAATGCACTGGAAGAAGCTTTAAAAATGTACGATGAAGACATTGAAACGAATAAAGCAATAGGAAAATATGGTTCACCCGTAATTGAGGATGGTGATACTATTTTAACCCATTGTAATGCTGGTGCACTTGCCTGTGTTGATTATGGGACAGCTTTAGGAGTTATAAGAGCAGCATTTGAAGAAGGTAAGAAAATCAAGGTCATATGTGACGAAACACGGCCTTTCTGTCAGGGCGCAAAACTTTCTGTTTTTGAAATGCAGCAGGAAAACATTCCAGTTAAATTAATTGTGGATAACGCCGCTGCACGGATGATGCAGATAGGGAAAGTAAATAAAGTTGTTGTTGGTGCTGATAGAGTTGCAAAAGGTGGAATTGCAAATAAAATAGGTACCTTGATGGTTGCACTTGCTGCAAAAAGATTTGGAGTTCCATTTTATGTTGCAGCACCTAAAAGTACATTTGATTTTGAAAATTCAATTTATGATATCGAGATTGAAGAAAGAGATCCAAATGAAGTGTTGTATTTTGGAGAATGTCGGGTTGCACCTGAAGGAACCGAAGTAGAGAACCCTTCATTTGATATTGTGCCGAGTGATTTAATAACCGGTATTATTACTGAAGAAGGGATTTTAGAGCCATTTTAGTATTTTACACAATTTTTATTATTGCATTTTCTCCAGCAGCTCATCGAGGCGTTCAAAAGAATCATTCATACCCTCTTCCATGTCAGACTGAAGCATCCCATCACGATCTTCAACTGATAAAAAAACAGATTGTGAGGTTACTTTTACCCTGTTGTCTGGTAATTCCTCGAATCTCGCAGTTTGGAGAATGACATGCCCACTTTCTGGCAATCCCTCAAATTCAAATGTACCTATAATCCTTTCCGGAGTAAGTACTTCATGATTAACTCCATGAAATGCAAATTCATTTCCTTCTTCATCTCTTTGTATATATCGCCAGGATCCACCATTTTTTGATTCAAATTTTTCAAGTGTAGTTTCTAGCCCTCGTGGTCCAATCCATTGTTCATATAGCTCAGGATCTGTATATGCTTTAAAAACAAGCCCTCGTGGGGCATCAAACTCTCGTTCAACAAAAAATTCTTGTTTTCCCGGTTTTGCAGTAATTTTAGTTATATTTTTTGCCATAATTTTTACCTCCACTTTTATAATTAATGTATGGTTGGAGGTTCTATTTAAATATAATACTAAAAATAATAAAAGTATGAATATTTAAATTCATTAACTTCGCATTTATCCAAAAAAAGATTCTTTTAATTGTAAAATTGGATTTCCAGATCAAATAACTTTTGCATCAACAGCTATATGCCAAATTCCAGGACTTTTAGATTTTACCTTCCTTTTACCCAGTATTTTCACTTTTCTTGGGTAAGCAGCTTCTTCAAGCCTCTTTAATGCCATATCATAGTCTGAAGCAAACTCATAATAGTGGATGATCCCTCCATCTTTAAGAAAGTTAAATGCAGAATCTAAAAACTCATATGCACTTCCAGGAAGGTTCATTATTATTCTATCTGCTTTAATATTTCTTTCTTTTAAAACTTCCCTTGCATCTCCTAAAATAGGGAAAACCCTGTCTTGAACCTTATTAAGCTCAATATTCTTTTTAATGTACTTAAAAGCTTCAGGATTAATGTCAATTGCATAAATCTTTACATTATGATTCTTTGCAATGAGTACTGGAAATGGACCAACTCCTGCAAACATATCAACTATTATTTCACCATTTTTTACACAATCAGCTACTCTTTTCCTTTCAGTGGCTAATCTTGGACTGAAATATACTTTTTTAATATCAAGCATCAATCTGGTTCCAAATTCCTGATGAATCGTCTCTGAAACATCTTCTCCAGCAAGATGTTCCAGTTCCCTTGTCCTGATAATTCCTTTGATCTCACTTTTTTTCCTAAAAACAGCTTTTCTTTTGGTAAACTTAAGCGCAGCTTCACCAATTATATTTTTAAAATTTTCCAGTTCCTCAGGAACCTCAAGGATAACCACATCTCCAATGATATCAAAAGAGCCTTTAATCTCCTCAATTTTTTGAGGATCGATTTTACCTTTTAGATAATCCTTAAGACTTTTGGGATTTCGTTTTTGCATTTCAAATACAGTATCGACTATTTCAATGCTTTCATGTTCTAATTCATTCAATAATTCTTCATCTGGCTTTTCTGACAGAGGAAATATCACAAAATCATCTTCACGTTTTATTTTAGCATTAAGATCAATAAATGAACGTCTAAACAATATTTTACGTACATCATTTGCTCTATTCTTCTTTATTTTAAGACCAATCATGGTATCCTTAGTAAGCTTTTAACTATTATAACTAAATATTATCAAGACTAAATATAACCATTGTCCAAATATTTTAAAAAGTATATCCGGTGATATTAATGATTTATTTTTCAAATTTAAAATTTTTACAGAATAAGGGGTTGAAATAATGCTTTATTTTATCGGTTTAGGTCTTTATGATGAAAAAGATATATCTTTAAAGGGTATTGAAGCTTTAAAAAATGTAGATGATATTTATGCTGAATTCTACACCGCTGATCTCTTTGGAACTACATTATCAGCCATTGAAGATATGATAAGCAAAGAAATCACAGTTTTAACCCGAGAAGAAGTGGAAGAATATAACATTCCTTTAAATGCTGCGATGAAAAAAGATGTTGCATTTTTAGCTGCAGGAGACCCTTTAATTGCAACAACACATACAGATATGATGATAGAAGCTAAAAAATTAAATATCGAAACTATAGTTATTCATTCCTCATCTATCATTTCTGCTGCTCCTGGTTTAGCTGGTTTACAGGCATATAAATTCGGGAAAGTGACCACAATACCATTTCCAGAAGAAAATTATTTTCCCCATTCCCCCTATCTTGCTATAAAAGTCAATAAAGAATTAAAAGCACATACACTTGTGCTTTTAGATATTAGAGCGCATGAAAATCTGTATATGACTGCAAATGAAGGATTAGAATATCTCTTAAGAGTTGAAGATGAAAGAAAGGAAAATATAGTATCTGAAGAATCATTAGCAGTTGGAATTGCTCGAGCTGGCTCAGATAAACCATTTGTACGCGCTGATAAAGTTAAAACCCTTATTAAAGAAGATTTTGGCGGACCACTGCACTGTCTTATTATTCCAGAAAACCTTCACTTTATGGAGGCTGAATATCTGGTTAAAATATGCGGAGCTCCTGAAGAATTTCTTGAAGAATAAAGAAGTGATAACGAGAAAAATTATGCTGGAAAACAATAACAATGATTTGAAATATGTTAAACCATTCTTAAAATGGGCTGGTGGAAAAACACAATTACTTACTGAATTTGAAAGAAGATTACCTGGAGTAATCAAGGATAAAAATGCTATTAAAAGCTATGTCGAACCCTTTGTCGGTGGTGGGGCATTATTTTTCTATTTAAAGAGAAACTATGATATTGAAGAATCTTATCTTTTTGATATTAACAAAGAACTTATACTGGCTTATAAAACTATAAAAACTAATTACAAAGCAATTATAGATAAATTAAGCGAAATGGAACAAAAACACCTGAAAAAATCCGAAGACAAACGTAAAGAACATTACTATAAAGTTAGAGAAAATTATAATCTGCAAATGAAGGATTTTAATTATGATGAATTCAGTGAAAAATGGATTGAAAGAACAGCCTATTTAATTTTTTTAAATAAAACATGCTTTAATGGCCTTTTTCGTCAAAACCAAAAGGGAGAATTTAATGTGCCCTTTGGACGTTATAAAAATCCCAAAATTTATGATGAAAGGAACATAATTGCAGTAAATCAAGCTTTAAAGAATACTGAAGTTTTTTGTGGAGATTTTGCTGAATCATGTAAGTTTATAGAGAAAAACAGTTTTGTATATATTGATCCTCCCTATCGGCCCATAAATAAAACTTCAAACTTCACAACTTACTCTAAGGACGGTTTTAGGGATGAGGATCAAAGAAGATTAGCTCTTTTCTTTGAAAAAATGTCCATAAAAGGCGCTTGTTTAATGTTGAGTAATTCTGATCCTAAAAACGGTTCTCCTATAGATGATTTCTTTGATGAGCTTTATAAAAACTATAATATTGCCAGGATTCCTGCTAAGAGGTTTATTAACTGTGATGCTTCAAAAAGGGGAGAGATCAATGAACTGGTTATTACGAATTACAAATTATCTGAAAGTTGATTATTCCTATTTATCTTCTTTAAACCGTTCTTTTTCGGTGATTCTTTCTGTATAATCGACTTTTTCGATATTCTGCATGGGTATTATAACCCGTTTAGTACCATCCTCTTTAGGTGCATATATTATCTCGATTAACCCTTTTTCTTCGTCAATTTCAATTCTTTCAACTCCAAACTCGCCTCTTTTAAAATTATGGACATTTTCATTAATCAGGCTGACTTCCAGTTTTTCTATCGTTTTTATCACCACTATTCATTATATTATTTATCACTCAAATAATTTTTCAGATAATTTAAAAATAAATATTAACTTACAATATTTCAATATTCTAAGTTATTTAACACCATGTAAAAATAGATAAAAACGTGTTTTAATTTAAGCTATTCAATTAAATTTATTTATTTTCATTTATAATATATTCAGTCAAGTAAATATTAAATTTATCAAAGATAGAGGTATAAAAATGACAGATAAATCTGAAAAAAAACATTTTCATCACGGTAAATCAAGTAAAGATATTTTAGATGCAGAATTCGTTCTAAATTCAATTGGACTTAAAAAAGGAGACATTTTTTTAGATGCGGGGTCTGGTGACGGTTATATGTCCCTTGCAGCATCAAAAATTGTGGGTGAAAAAGGAAAGGTCTATGCAGTCGAAATATGGGAAGAATCAATAAATATTCTCGAAAAAGAAATTAAAGAACAAAAAATTGGTAATATTGAATCAATTATTGCAGATATAAGCGCTAAAATCCCTATAGATAATGCAATTATTGATATATGTTACATGGGCAATGTTTTACACGGATTTGTTGAAAATGAAGACTATGATAATGTAATGAAAGAGATCAGTCGAATAATAAAACTTGAAGGAACTTTTGCAGTTATAGAATTTAAAAAAATTAAAAATATACCCGGCCCCCCGTTCCCTGTCAAAATGACCCCAGAAGAAGTTGAAAAAATTATTTCAGATTATGGATTTGAGGTTAAAGAAGTAATTGAAGCAGGTAAATACCATTATGGAGTTATATCTGTGAAAAAATAGCCTTTATTTGAATTTATCATATAATTTTATTTCATAGTAAAATATTGGGCCTAAAACAAGCCAAACTGATTTAAAAATCTCTAATTCCCTTTATTGCATCTCACAATAAATTATTTTAAATATGAAATTCATATAGTAGATTAGAGGAAGAACAAGCAAGGATAATTATTTTTTTCTTAATTTTTAATTGGAGCTTTCTAACTTCTCTTATTATATAAGGAGGTGTTTTGAGTGGCTGATAAAAAAGAACCAGCGGAAGGATGGCCTGTAATTAATGGGGATTATGTGGTTGGTGACCCGGAAAGCCCAGTAG